>Ga0255338_1000003_pt1:650000-1362084 | contig 1362084 bp, 1150 predicted proteins | sample MeOH1_35cm_T4_19_FD_203715 | JGI IMG/M metagenome (GOLD analysis project Ga0255338, IMG submission 203715) | Sandy soil microbial communities from University of British Columbia, Vancouver, Canada - MeOH1_35cm_T4_195 | ecosystem: Engineered > Artificial ecosystem > Sand... | reverse complement strand
CAATACCGTAAAGCTAAATCAGTACTATTGTAAAACGCTGTAAAGCTTATTTAGTGCTACCGATAAACACTGTAAAGCCCTGGTAGTAATTTAACCCTCAACTGTAAAGTTTTTTCAGTACAAGACATACCCGTAAAACACCTGAGTCCCCTCCCTTCCTATTCGGCTATCTCGCCCTCAAGTGCCCTTCAAGTGCCCATCAAGTGCCCTTCAAGTCCCCTGTTCGTTCGGTTTCCATTCGGGTTCCATTCAGCTCCTGCCTACTTCCTGTTCAGTTCCTGTTCAGTTCCTGTTCTTTCCCTGTTCGCTCCTGCTGCGGCAGCGGATAGAAGAAAGAACGAACAAAACAAGGAGGAAATAAGCGTGAACTGCGTTCAGGAACAGACAGACAGACAAAAGACCCCTCAGTAAAGAAGGGTCTTTTTTTATTGGGGGATCATAACCGGAACCGTATCATTTCGCCGATCCGTATGCAGAGAGCCATCGTCTTAATTACCTTTAAAAATCACAAAGTTGATCACGATATTGTCGTTGTAGGCATTACCGGTAATATTATGCACCGTGATGGTAAAAGATCCGTCGGTAACCGCATCTACCTGTATCCGGTAACGCCCTGTTGAACCACCGGAAGCGATAACGATAAAAGGAACATCGGTACTTTTTACGACTGAATTATTAACAACAAAAGACGCATCAGAATCGCCGTTTAACCTGGCATTATGGGTAGTAATCTGTCCTGAGAACGCATTAATGGTAACAGACCTTGATTTATTATTGGTTTGGGTAACGGAACTGCCGTTGCTATTGTAACCGATACCACCGGCAGTACTTGCTGCGGATGCGTTTACGCCGTTTGTAGCGGTAACAGTACCGGTAACAGACACATCACCTGCAACAGATAAGCTGTTTAAAGTACCCAGGGAGGTTACATTGGGCTGATCAGCTTTGGTCAGTGTGGCGTTTACCGTATTGGCAGAAATCCCATTGGTAACAGACAGGTTAGCAAGTACCCCGAGGGAAGTGAGGGAAGAATTCGTGATATTGGGTGCCAGTGTTGAGCCGGTTAAGGAAGTGCCGGCCGGTGTAGCGGCCAGTACAGCGGCATCTGCATAAGCGGTGGTAGCCAGTTGGGTATTGTTAGTCTTGGCTGCTGCCGTAGGTGCGGTAGGTATGCCGCTGAAAGCCGGAGATAGCAATGGGGCTTTCACACTTAACATAGAGGCCGTATCAGAAATCTTCAAACGGTTAGATAACATGGAGGAGGTATCTGCATATTTAACTGACTGCCCGGATTTTGCATAACCATTCAGCATCGATGATGTATCAGTGTACTGAACAGATTTACCCGTTCTTGCATAGCCGCCCAGCATAGAAGTGGTATCAGAACTTTTCAAACGGTTAGCTAACATCGCAGACGTATCTGCATATTTAACTGACTGGCCGGATTTTGCATAACCATTCAGCATCGATGATGTATCAGTGTACTGAACAGATTTACCCGTTCTTGCATAGCCGCCCAGCATAGAAGTGGTATCAGAACTTTTCAAACGGTTAGCTAACATCGCAGACGTATCTGCATATTTAACTGACTGGCCGGATTTTGCATAACCATTCAGCATTGATGATGTATCAGCATACTGAACAGATCTGCCGGTTCTTGCATAGCCTCCCAACATGGAAGTGGTATCAGAACTTTTCAAACGGTTAGCTAACATCGCAGACGTATCTGCATATTTTACTGACTGGCCGGATTTTGCATAGCCATTCAGCATAGATGATGTATCAGCATACTGAACAGATCTGCCGGTTCTTGCATAGCCTCCCAGCATGGAAGTGGTATCAGAACTTTTCAAACGGTTAGCTAACATCGCAGACGTATCTGCATATTTTACTGACTGGCCGGATTTTGCATAGCCACTCAGCATCGATGATGTATCAGAACTCTTCAACCGGTTAGACAACATGGAGGACGTATCCGCATATTTTACTGACTGGCCGGATTTTGCATAACCATTCAGCATAGATGATGTATCAGCATACTGAACAGATCTGCCGGTTCTTGCATAGCCTCCCAGCATGGAAGTGGTATCAGAACTTTTCAAACGGTTAGCTAACATCGCAGACGTATCTGCATATTTAACCGACTGGCCGGATTTTGCATAACCATTCAGCATCGATGATGTATCAGCGTACTGAACAGATCTGCCGACTTTTGCGTAACCACCCAGCATAGAAGTGGTATCAGAACTCTTTAAACGGTTAGCTAACATCGCAGACGTATCTGCATATTTAACCGACTGGCCGGATTTTGCATAACCATTCAGCATCGATGATGTATCAGCGTACTGAACAGATCTGCCGACTTTTGCGTAACCACCCAGCATAGAAGTGGTATCAGAACTCTTTAAACGGTTAGACAACATGGAGGACGTATCTGCATATTTAACTGACTGGCCGGATTTTGCATAACCATTCAGCATAGATGATGTATCAGCGTATTGAACAGATCTGCCGGTTCTTGCATATCCTCCCAGCATGGAAGTGGTATCGGAACTTTTCAAACGGTTAGCTAACATCGCAGACGTATCTGCATATTTAACGGACTGGCCGGATTTTGCATAACCATTCAGCATAGAAGATGTATCCGCGTATTGAACAGACTTACCCGTTTTAGCATACCCGCTCAGCATAGAAGTAGTATCAGAACTTTTCAGACGGTTAGCCAACATGGATGCTGTATCTGCATATTTAACCGACTGGCCGGATTTCACATAACCACTCAGCATCGATGATGTATCAGCGTACTGAACAGATCTGCCGACTTTTGCATAACCACCCAGCATAGAAGTGGTATCAGAACTCTTCAGCAGATTGGACAACATTGCAGATGTATCCGAATATTTTACTGACTGGCCGGACTTTGCATAACCATTCAGCATAGAAGATGTATCAGCATACTGAACCGATCTGCCGGTTCTTGCATATCCACCCAGCATAGAAGTAGTATCAGAGCTTTTCAGACGGTTAGCCAACATGGATGATGTATCTGCATATTTAACCGACTGGCCGGATTTCGCATAACCATTCAGCATCGATGAGGTATCAGCATACTGAACCGATCTGCCGGTTCTTGCATATCCACTCAGCATAGAAGTAGTATCAGAACTCTTCAACAGATTAGACAACATCGCAGACGTATCCGCATATTTTACTGACTGGCCGGATTTTGCATAACCACTCAGCATCGATGATGTATCAGCGTATTGAACAGATTTACCCGTTCTTGCATATCCACCCAGCATAGAAGTAGTATCAGAACTCTTCAACAGATTAGACAACATCGCAGATGTATCCGCATATTTTACTGACTGGCCGGATTTTGCATAACCATTCAGCATAGATGAGGTATCAGTATACTGAACCGATCTGCCCGTTCTTGCATACCCACCCAGCATTGAAGTGGTATCAGAACTCTTCAACCGGTTAGCTAACATCGCAGACGTATCTGCATATTTAACTGACTGGCCGGATTTCGCATAACCATTCAGCATTGATGATGTATCAGCATACTGAACAGATCTGCCCGTTCTTGCATATCCACCCAGCATAGAAGTGGTATCAGAGCTCTTCAACCGGTTAGACAACATCGCAGACGTATCTGCATACTTTACTGACTGGCCGGACTTTGCATAACCATTCAGCATAGATGATGTATCTGCATACTGAACCGATCTGCCGGTTCTTGCATATCCTCCCAGCATAGAAGTAGTATCAGAACTCTTCAACAGATTGGACAACATCGCAGATGTATCTGCATATTTTACTGACTGACCGGATTTTGCATAACCATTCAACATAGAGGAAGTATCTGAGTACTGAACAGATTTACCCGTTTTAGCATAGCCTCCCAGCATAGAAGTAGTATCGGAACTCTTTAACAGATTGGACAACATCGCAGACGTGTCCGCATATTTTACAGACTGCCCGGATTTTGCATAACCATTCAGCATAGATGATGTATCAGCATACTGAACCGATCTGCCGGTTCTTGCATATCCACCCAGCATAGAAGTAGTATCAGAACTCTTCAGCAGATTGGACAACATCGCAGACGTATCTGCATATTTTACTGACTGGCCGGATTTCGCATAACCGCTCAGCATAGAGGAAGTATCTGCGTACTGAACCGATCTGCCCGTTCTTGCATAGCCACCCAGCATCGAAGTGGTATCAGAACTCTTCAGCAGATTGGACAACATCGCAGACGTATCTGCATATTTTACTGACTGGCCGGACTTTGCATAACCATTCAGCATAGATGAGGTATCCGCATACTGAACCGATCTGCCGGTTCTTGCATATCCACCAAGCATAGAAGTAGTATCTGAACTCTTCAACAGATTAGACAACATTGCGGAGGTATCTGCATATTTTACTGACTGGCCGGACTTTGCATAACCATTCAGCATAGATGAGGTATCCGCATACTGAACAGACTTACCCGTTCTCGCATATCCACCAAGCATAGAAGTAGTATCAGAACTCTTCACCAGATTGGACAACATCGCAGATGTGTCCGCATATTTTACTGACTGTCCGGATTTTGCATAACCACTCAACATTGATGATGTATCAGCATACTGAACAGATCTTCCCGTTCTTGCATATCCACCCAGCATCGAAGTAGTATCAGAACTCTTCAACAGATTGGACAACATCGCAGATGTATCTGCATATTTTACTGACTGGCCGGATTTTGCATAACCATTCAGCATCGAAGATGTATCTGAGTACTGAACAGATTTACCCGTTTTTGCATATCCACCCAGCATCGAAGTAGTATCAGAACTCTTCAACAGATTGGACAACATCGCAGATGTATCTGCATATTTTACTGACTGGCCGGATTTTGCATAACCATTCAGCATCGAAGATGTATCTGAGTACTGAACAGATTTACCCGTTTTTGCATATCCACCCAGCATCGAAGTAGTATCAGAACTCTTCAACCGGTTAGCTAACATAGATGATGTATCAGCATACTGTACCGATCTGCCCGTTCTTGCATATCCTCCCAGCATGGAAGTGGTATCAGAACTTTTCAGACGGTTAGCCAACATGGATGCTGTATCTGCATATTTAACCGACTGGCCGGATTTTGCATAACCACTCAGCATCGATGCGGTATCAGCGTATTGAACAGACTTACCCGTTTTAGCATACCCGCTCAACATGGAAGTGGTATCGGAACTCTTCAAACGATTAGATAACATCGATAACGTATCTGCATATTTTACTGACTGGCCGGATTTTGCATAACCATTCAGCATAGATGAAGTATCAGCGTATTGAACAGATTTACCCGTTTTAGCATACCCGCTCAGCATGGAAGTGGTATCGGAACTCTTTAACCGGTTCTGTAACATAAAAGCCGTATCCACTGTACTAAGTTTTGCTGCAATCTTCCTGTTCAGCAAAACCGTATCAATAAAAGGCAGCCAACTTCCGTTATCACTCAAATACCGTCCCTGAGCCTTACCCGGTGCGGGTACCAGTCCGTTTACTCCGGAACTGAAAACAATATTCTTGTTATCAGCATATGGTTTCAGCATAGCTGCCGTATCAGCAATATTCAGCTTCTTATCCATGCCCTCCGCTTTTGCGGCATACAACGCATAAGGCACAGCCCAGAAAGGAGAAGTGCCCAGTTCTACATAGTTCTGAGAAGGTACCCAGCCAATGGCCGGAGATGCCGGTGCCACTGCGGCTTTTACACTGAAATAATAAGGACCGGCCGACCAGTCAATATCTGTGATGGAAGCAGCACCTGCAATGCGCGTTCCCTGCCCTATCACAATCGTCACCAATCCCTGCTCAGAAGCAGTTACCTGAAAAGTTTCACTATACACCACCTGGCCGGTGGGCGTTTTCTGAATAATGGCATCCTGGATATACACGGTTCGCTTAGAAGCAGAATTCCCTTTGGCATCCGTGATTGATGCCTGAAATAAAATTCCCTTGGGCGTCTGCATCAACTGACCAAAAGAAGAATTTCCTGCCAAAAAACTAACCAATAAACATACAATAACACAGCGTAAACTTTTATTCATCTTATACTGCTTTTAAAATCTTGAATGACTGTACCTTTTCCTTATCTGCATATACTGTTACAATAAAATAACCCAGGGGTAGTTCCACAACGGGTATTGTAAATCCACGGTTCAGGCTGGCAATATCCGTTCTGACCTGCCTCACCGGATTACCCATCAGATCAGTGATAATAATGCTGTACTTAACCTGCCCCCTATCCGGAAAATTCACGAGCGAACGGATGGTTAACTGGTTAATCACAGGATTGGGATAGGCATACACCTGCAATTCGATTTTTGGGGGCGCTTCGTTACAAGCGATCGCAAAAGGACCGAATTTGGGTGACAGAAATTTGGGCACCCCATTGGTAATCTCAAAACATTTGCTGTACTGGATGATGACCGGTTCGCTGAGTTTGACAGACGTATCTCCGGTTGAACCGATAAAGCCAAAGTGAAAGCTGGACATTATCTGAGCAACAAGGGGAGAATTCAGCAGTAAACAGGCAAACAGTACAACCAACGTACGTTTACTTGTTTGCGACATATTCGAACCGGATTATTTTATCGCCTTCGGCATAAGTAAGGCGTAAGCCTCCTTTATCCAGGCGGTCGATGTGAAAATGATTGGTGAAAAAAGGTGCATTCGGATTCACACTGGAACGTGTGCTTTCGATCAGTGAATCCCTGGAGTGCAGGGTCCAGTAACCGGTAAATCCCAGGTCATCCACAAAAGTGCCATCAGGACGATACACTTTTTGTGCACCCCGGGCGGAGGAATCCAGCGAATTGTTTACGCGGATATTGGTGAGTATCCAGTTAACCGCGCCAGGCTGGCCGGTTAACAGGGCACTCTTTTCTACAAAAACATTTCCGGGATCATACCCTTTGGTACAACTGGCGGCGAGTGTAAGGGTGACTAGCAGGGTCGTAAGGGCCTTACTAAAACTCAGGGGGTAGTTTTTTAGCATAGTCTTTGGATATGTTTGTGAATACGGATCGTATATCAACAAACAATCCGTACAACTATCTACGGTGTGTTTGTGATATTGGATTTTAACGACACAAGTATACCCAGGAAATTGTATAGAAAAATTTCACCGTTCCATCTTACGGTGAAATTTGGAGACCCGTTTTTTTCAGGTCGTTGTGTAGTCACCCCTCCCCTTACTTACTGCCGTAGAATTAATTCAACAGTTGTCTGAATTCAAACTACCCCGAACAAAAACTAACAGAAATTAGCACTACCTGGAATCCTTTCCATCGCTGCTTTTCAAAAAAAATAATTGAAAAAATCGGGGGGGCCTTAATACCACAAATTTGTAGTAAAATCATCTGATTTCACGTAAACAAACCACTCTTCAGGGCCAAAAAATCATTTATAAAAACTACAAATTACTATGAATTATCCTACAACTTCCCGGCCTTTTCACCGGGCAAAAAACCGTGAAAAAAACATAGAAAATAAATTCGCATTACATAATAAACAGGCGAAAAAAGAGTTACAGGCTTAAAAAGTAAGGCTACCACAACCTGTTATAGAGCAGAAAACAGCCAGAAACCGGCAGAATATGCATTTTGTACATGGCGGATGGCACTTTATTTCCAGATACGAAAATTCAGCCTGAATTTCTTCTGTTCCAGTAATATGCGCCAATCAATAAAGAGGGGAACCGCAATGATTAAGAGGCCGGGCAGAATGGTCAAAATACTTTGCCAGGTCAGCAATCCTTCAAAAATAGATCTGGAATTCTGAACCACATAATCACCGGCCATTACCATCACCATATCGCTTACAAATTTGCCTACAAAAAAAGCCGGAATGATCCTGACAGAAGGGATCCTGGCCATGCCCGCCGCAGTAAAAATGGGGGTAGACGACATCGGTGTTAAAGTATACACCAACACAAACAACTGAATCTGCCAGCTTTTCCGGGAAAGTTTATCTCCGATGAATTTCAGATCCGCATTTTTATCGGCCTTGATATACCGGTCGGATAACCATGGCATATACTTACTGAGCGTATACCTGCCCAGTGTAGAGCCGATTACTCCTGCCACCAGTACCCACCAGATATTGAGTCCATAGTGAACCTGTAAAAGCACCATCACCGTCCAGGCCGGCGGCCCGATAAAAGGTAAGAGGTCTACCAGAATGGAAGCAATAAAAACTAATAAATACGGCCACATAACTACCGGCAAGTTAACCCAAAGAGGCCGATTTATAGACAATGAACCTGGCTTTTTAAGGCCTCCGTTTAAGGTTCGAACAGATATCAGGACGGGTGTCAAATGCCTTCCATCGCTTTGTAACCTATGTTACAGAACGGCTCGTAATGGGAAGCTACCTTTGAAAAAAAGCAAAATGACCACTTATCAACTTCGGGCTGAAAACATCAAATGCATGGGCTGTGTTACGAATATCCGCGAAAACCTCTTACGGATGGAAGGGGTGGTTTCTGTAGAAGCAGATGTTACAACACAACAGGTATCTGTATGCGCCATTGCCGTAAGCAGGGAAGCCATTGCCGACAGGCTGGCCGCATTGGGATACCCCGAAAAAGGACATAATACCTTGCTGGATAAAGCAAAAACCTACCTATCCTGTACTTTTCAGAAACTGGTTACCAGATAGAGCCAAAGCCTGCCTTTTGTGAAATATTTCCTTTCTTTATCAACGAAACAGTAGCTATGAAAAAATGGATACTTACCAATAAACTATACCTGATCGGTTCTTTACTCGGTGCCATAGCCGGCTATCTGTACTGGCAACAGATCGGTTGCAGCTCCGGTACCTGTATGATTACTTCCAAACCGGTAAACAGTACTTTGTATGGATCGTTGATGGGGGCTTTGTTGTTAGGTTTATTCAAAAAATAATCGCCACACTGAGCACAAACCTTATCCGGTTTTTCTGTTCTACTATAAATCCTCCTGCCCTTCGGGATATTTTTTCCGGGTTGACCCGCATTCTGTACTTTAGTCGCACTGAATTATTAGATATGAAAAAAACAAGCTTATTATTTTGTTTTATTTTTTCTATTCTCCCATTTCCAGGTATCCTGGATGCACAAACTGTTGTTCGTCCGCCAATAGTAGAAAAAGAATTCCGGGCTGCCTGGGTAGCCACGGTGGCCAATATTAACTGGCCCAGCAAACCCGGCCTCAGCACGGCAGATCAGCAGAAAGAAGCGATTGCGCAACTCGATTTTTTAAAGGAGCATCATTTTAATGCCGTTATTTTCCAGGTTCGCCCTATGGCAGATGCGCTATACGACAGTAAACTGGAACCCTGGTCATACTATCTTACCGGAGAACAGGGCAAAGCACCTGATCCGTATTATGATCCGCTGCGGTTCTGGACAGAAGCCGCACATGATCGTGGATTGGAAATGCACGTATGGTTAAATCCGTATCGTGCCTACCATCCTACCAGTAAAAACATCAGTGACCAATCGATTGTGAAAACCAATCCTGAACTGGTAGTAAAACTGAAACAGAATTATTACTGGATGGATCCCGCCAAAAAAGAAACGCAGGATAAAACTGCCGCAGTGGTTCGCGATATTGTAAAGCGGTACGATATTGATGGTGTACATCTCGACGACTATTTTTATCCTTACCCGGAATACAATGGTGGCGAAGATTTTCCCGATAACGAGAGCTGGGCAGCTTACCAGCAGAAAGGTGGTACCCTCTCGCGCGGCGACTGGCGCCGGGCTGCCGTGAATACGCTGATCGAACGTTTGTACAAAGAAATCAAATCAACCAAGAAGTATGTGAAATTCGGGATCAGTCCATTCGGTACCTGGCGCCCGGGTTATCCTTCCATTGTAGAAGGGTTTGATCAATACAATACGCTCTATGCCGATGCCAAACTATGGCTGAACAAGGGATGGGTAGATTATTTTACGCCTCAATTGTACTGGCCCATCAACCGTATTCCCCTGAGTTTCCCGATACTGCTGGGCTGGTGGGAGAACGAGAATACCAAAAAGCGCCATCTCTGGCCGGGCATGAATGTGGGCGATACCAGTGCCAAAGGAGCGAATGAAACCCTGAGTCAGATCATGATCACCCGTGGTATGACACCGAATAGTGCCGGTGCCGTACACTGGAGTTTGTCATCGGTGATCCGCAGTGCCAACCTCTCCAAAGCCTTACTGGAAGGGCCGTATAAAAAAGACGCACTCGTGCCTGCCAGTCCATGGCTCGGCAACAAATCGCCACAGGCACCGGCAGTGCAGCTTTCAAGGATTGCAGATAGTGTGCAGGTCAGTTTTACACATTCTCAACCAGAAAAGGTATTCCGCTGGGTGGTATACAAACAATATGGCAATAGCTGGACCTATCAGGTACTAAACCGCCATGAGCGGGTGGCCACTATCCCCACCTCGATCAAAGACAGGGCCAATAAAGACGCCAATCTGGTAAAGATCGCCGTTACGGCGGTTGACCGCTTAGGCAATGAGAGCGAAAGAATAGAAACTGATATCACACAATAACCAAGTAACTGCGCCTTTGCGAGAAAATGGCTCGCCAAGGCGCAGTTGTTTTGTATCCAGGTGTAAGAAGACCGTTTTAGTGATCATGAGCAGCCGGGAAAAGTTTAACAGCAGCATTTGATAGCTACTCAATCTTTCCTGAGAAAGTGTTTCACCCGCTTATACCACAGGGCATACCCTTCCGGCTGCATGTGCAGCATATCCTGGCGAAAAAGTTCGCGGCGAAACTGCCTTTTTTTATCCAGCATCAGCGGGTAAATATCGATAAAACCGGCGCTGGATTGCTCAGCCAAAAATGCTTTAATCAGTTCATTGGCACGGATAACAATGGGTAGAAACTGTTCCCTCGAAGGACTGGGTTTAATAGAAATATACGCCAATGGCACTTCAGGCAATACTGTACGGATATGGAAAAATAGTTTCCGGAAAGCCGTAAAAACAGTATCTCCATTGGGAGCTGACAGGATATCATTCTCGCCAATGTATAAAACAACCTGTTTGGGTTTGTAAGGAAGGATCAGGTCTTCTACATACCTGTCGATATCAGCAATTACTGCGCCGCCAATACCACGATTCAGTACCGTATAACCGCGGAACTGTTCGGACAGGTTATTCCACAAACGGATGGAAGAACTGCCGGTAAAGAGGATGGGACTGGCGGGCGGGGCATAGATCTTATCATATCTTCTGATAGCCTGCACGTCCTCCCAATACGGGGGATGGGTTTGTGCGCTAACAGTATAGGAGGAACAAAGCAGGACAAAGAAACAGATCAGTTTCATAAGAGATGATTTAAAGAACGAAAATTACAGGAAATCAGGCAGAGTGTCCCGGATGAACACCGGATGAATTCATAGAAATTTAACATGATACCGGTCTGTGATTGAGTAGCTTTAAAAAGCAGACAAATACCTTCTATGGAACAGAAACAAATACTGGTGATTTCGCTAACCGTGATAGCGGTATTGGCATTGATCCTCTTCCTGATCCGGCAGAACAGAAAAGACAAGGAAAACCTTCATCCGGGAGAATCCGATTCGGTTACAGAAACACATACAGAACAGGAGAGAAAAAGAGATAAGATCTGAACAGCAGGTTTTGTACCCCTTCCTTACCGTGCCATTTTGCCTTAGTGTGAGATTATTTCAAACCAAGGCCAAAAGCACGGCAGAAACCCAACAGTATACTATTTTCAGTACCTTGTTGCATACAAGTGAGTGCCATTGCCTGTTACTGCTGTTGCCATATTAGAGAACCCCTTCGCCGGTAATGGCGCGCCGGCCAAACTGGCCAACTGGTTATTGAAGGAACTGGCGCTAAGAAATATACCCTCTGCGCACTTCAAAGAAAACTGGCCCACCCGTTTTGATGGCTTCTCCGATATCTGGCTGATCGGCGGCGATGGCACCATTCATTATTTTATCAATCGCTATCCGGATTGTGCATTGCCCCTCGCTTTATTCAAAGGTGGAACCGGTAATGACTTTGCCTGGAAATTATATGGCGATCTGTCTGCCGCCGAACAACTGGAACAGGTGTTACACGCTGAACCCCGCTACATAGATGCCGGTAAATTCAACCAAACACTTTTCATCAATTGTCTCGGGGTTGGTTTTGATGGAGAAATCATCCGTTCTATGCGGGCCATCAGGCTGCTGGGCGGACATATCGGTTATCTGCTGGCGGTGATCGGGAAAATATTCACTTTCCGCGAACAACGGTTCCGGATCAGTAACGGCACCGAACACTGGGATGATCATTTTTTGCTCGTAATGGTAGTTAACTCTTCCCGTGCCGGTGGAGGCTTTTTTATCGCGCCAACGGCCTCTGTCACCGATGGCAAACTGGATCTGGTATTATGCACCCAACAACCGTTGTTGCAAAGACTGCGTTATCTGCCCATCATCAAAAAAGGAAAACATATGCACCTGCCTTTTGTGATACACCGGCTGGGAGAACAGTTCACTATTCAATGCGAAAAGTTGATGGATATCCAGGCAGATGGTGATCTGTACACGTCACAGGAACTTACCGTGGAGATCCTTCCCGGTAAATTCTGCTTCCGGTATTAATTCAACGAAGGCTGTTTATTGTATTTGTTGCGGTATTCAATGGGCGTTAACCCGGTTATTTTCTTAAACACGGTTCTGAAGGCCTTGGTATCCGTATAACCCACATCGTACATCACTTCATTGATATTTTTCCGGCTGCTTTCAAAACTCCGTTTGGCCGCTTCAATCTTGATCCGCTGCATATATTCCACCACGGTATTATTCGTAGCTTTTTTAAACCGGCGTTCAAAACTGCGCCTGCCCATGGTGTAACGGTTCGCCAGTTCATCCACTGAAATTTTTTCCTGAAAATTATCTTCAATAAAAAGTTGTGCCTGCAGTATATCCTTATCGGCATGGTCTTTCTGTCCGCGGAACATCATAAACGCCGACTGGCTTTCGCGGTCAATATCCACCGCAAAAAATTTGGAAGCGAGAATGGCCGTATCACGGTCGGTATATTTTTCAACCAGGTACAGCAGCAAGCGCCAATAAGAATTGGCTCCCCCGCTGGAATAGATTCCCTGTTCTTCGGTAATAATACTTCCATCCACCAATTCTACCAATGGAAACATGTTGCGGAATTTGTTGGCCGCATTCCAGTGTGTAGAACATTTTTTTCCATCCAGCAAACCGGTAGCGGCCAGCAGAAAGACACCAATGCATAATGAAGCTAATTCAGCTCCTGCCCTGTGCTGCGCCACCAGCCAGGGAATCATTGCTTTGTTGAGCTCAATGGCCGTAGTAATATCACCACTAATGGCCGGAATAAAGATCAGATCGGTATGGTCCACTTCACTGATCAGTTTATCCGTATGCACAGAAAACAGGCTGTTATCCAGTTTTACCTCGCGGGATAAGCCCACCAGCTCCACTTTAAACAATGGCTCTTTACCGGATGCCTGTAAAAACTGGTTCACCGCTTTGAACATATAACAGGGATCGGCCACTGCTTCAATGATCGCCGTTTCGGGCACCAGGATAGACACTTTTTTCATGGGATAAATGTAACCAAAAGCCTTGTCGTAATCAACCCTTCTAATTGTCTGTTTTGCACCTTGCCAAAACGGGAAACTAGTAACAGCTTTGCAAAAGGCCTTCTGCCAGAAAGAGGATGGCCAATGAAAACACCATGACAGAAATACGATCCTACCTCAGCTTTAATGGTAACTGCCTGGAAGCCATGCGTTTTTATCAGCAGGCCCTGGGGGGTGAACTGGCTTTGCAAACCATCGGTGAGAGTCCGTTGGCCGAAAAAATGCCGGACAAAATGAAAGCCTGCATCCTGCACGCATCACTGGTAAAAGATGGCTGGGTATTGATGGGGTCCGACATGGTAAGCGAGCAGGGACTGGTTCGCGGCAATGCAGTATCGCTCTGTCTGAACTGCAGCAGTGAAGAAGAGATCCGTAATAGTTATGAGCGGCTGGCCCTGGGTGGAAAAGCGACACATCCGATAGAAAATACTTTCTGGGGTGCCTTATTTGGCGGATTAACTGATAAATTCGGGAATCATTGGGTATTACATTTTCATCAAACACAATATCAACCTACAGACAAATGCGAAAACTGACATTACAGATGCAGGTAAGCATCGACGGATATGTAGCGGGTCCCAACGGCGAAATGGACTGGATGCAATGGAACTGGGACGATGGCATCAAAGAATTTGTACAGCAGCTTACAGAGCCGGTAGATACGATTGTGATGGGGAAAAACCTGGCCATGGGTTTTATTCCGCACTGGACTGCTGCCTTAGAAAAACCTGAAACCAATGATGCATTTTCCCGCAAGATGGTAGAGACTCCCAAAGTGGTTTTTACCAAAACGATCGAAAATAATCCCTGGGATAATACACAACTGGCTACAGGATCATTGAAAGAAGAAATAAATAAATTGAAAAGTCTGGAAGGCAAAAAAGACATGATCACTTACGGTGGTGCTTCATTGGCCGGCGCATTGATCGCAGAACAGCTGATCGATGATCTGTACCTGTTTGTGAACCCTACCGCCATCGGTAACGGCATGCGGATCTTTAACGGGCAAACCAATTTGGTATTACAGGAAACATTCCCCTTTGCCTGCGGCATTGTTGTACTCCATTACTCACCTAAACCTTAACCCAACCATGAAATCAACCAATCTTGCTTACTGGATCAGTACCATTCTGATCTTTTTATTTGAGGGCCTGATGCCGGCGCTTACCTCACATACACAAATGGCGATTGACGGAATCCGGCACCTGGGTTATCCGGATTATTTCCGGGTTATGCTGACGGTATATAAAGTGTCTGGTACGTTGGTGCTGCTACTGCCATTTTTTGCGCCACGGTTAAAAGAGTGGGCCTATGCAGGATTAACTTTCACTTTTATCTCGGCCTTTGTTTCTACTTGGGCAACCGATGGTTTCAGCGGGATCGCTTTATTTCCCATAGGGGTGCTGGCTGTTTTAGGGGTATCATATGTCACTTATCATAAGCGACTTGCTGCTGCAGCAAAAGCCTAAGGTTACATACCCAGTTGTTCCAGGGCATCGGCAGTGATATCGTAGAGGTGTTTATTGTCGGCCTGGATTTTCAGCCTGCCTTCAGGTCCGGCGGCACCGTGTACAAAATATTTTTTGATGGCCACTACCCTGCCTGAATACATGCTGGTACCTTCCAGTGTTTCATAACTGCGCAACAGAATGGGCAGGAAACTGGGATTCTGGATTTCGCGGAACAGATGCAGTGAGCGTTGTTTGCCATTGGGTAACTGAATCACCTCGTGATAATAATGAGCGCATTCTACCTCCTGGTACAAACGTTTATTCAATTTTTCTATGTAGACCGACCCCGAGTCTACTACCACGATTTTGATTTCACTCATCGTTACTGAATTTCTGTTGCAATAATAGCCAATGCAGGGGAATGGGCAAACTAAGAATTCTGCTATGTTATTTTGCAATAATTGGGTAGCTTCAGGGGATCAACTCCTGAAAATATCACCACATGAGAAAATATTTCCCTACAGGTCTGCTCTTGCTGGTCATTCTTTCCTGCGCAGAACTCCGTGAATCCAGGGGCCAGCAATGGTATGCTTTGTTCGATGGCAAATCGCTGGCCAACTGGCGGGTGGGTAATAATGCGGCCAGTTTTTCGGTAGACAGTGGCATGATCATCGTACACGGCAAAACGGCCCACCTGTTTTATGATGGTGAGATCCTGAACCATGATTTCACCAATTTTGAATTTAAGGCAGAAGTGATGACTTATCCCGGTGCCAATTCCGGCATCTATTTTCATACCGCTTTTCAGGAAAGGGGCTGGCCCGATAAAGGGTATGAAGTGCAGGTAAACAACTCGCATACCGACTGGCGCCGAACCGGCAGTCTCTATGGCATCAATGATGTGAGAGAAGTGTATGTGAAGGATTATGAATGGTACACGGAATATATCCGGGTGGAAGGCAAGAAAATCACGATCCGCATCAATGATAAAACGGTGGTGGAGTATACGGAACCGGATGATGTGAAACGTCCGCTCAGGCGTTTATCCAGTGGTACGTTTGCATTACAGGGACATGATCCGGCCAGCATTGTACACTACCGGAATATCCAGGTGCGGCCGCTGTAATCTCTTAGCGATATATTTATTACTGTTTAAATGATAGCTGGCAGCTATCTAACAGTCAGATCGTAACCATGGCTTTGATCACCTGATTCTCCGGCAGCAGCCAGGCAGGAAATGCCTCCTTTACTTCCCCGAACAAAACCTGGTGTGTGATATAGGTAAGCGGAAGTACCTGCCCGTTCAGTAAAGCCTCTATCACCCTGTCAAAATCTTCGCGGGTGGCATTGCGGCTACTCATCAGGGTAGCTTCGCGCTGATGAAATTCGGGATGAGAAAAGCGGATCTCTCCTTTCTGCAAACCCACCAATACATATCGCCCCCCATGCGCCAGATACCGGAACGATTCATTGATGGCTGAGAGGTTACCTGTGGCATCTATCACCACGGTTGGCATATCGCCGTTGGTGAGCTGCGCCAGTTGTGCGGGTACATTTTCTTTGGCCGCATTAATCGTAAAAGAAATCTGTAATCGTTCTTTACAAAACTGAAGCCGGCTCTCCTGTACATCTACCGCTATTACATGGGCACCGGCGATACGGGCAAATTCCATCACCCCCAAACCAATGGGGCCGGCGCCTATTACAGCTACCCACTCTCCGGATGTTACCTGCGCCCTGCGAATACCATGAGCCCCAATGGCCAAGGGTTCTACCAGGGCCAGTTCCTCCAAACCCAGACCCCGGCTTTTCACCAGCGAATAAGAAGGCACTACCAGGTATTCCCGCATGCCGCCATCTACATGCACCCCACAAACCTTCAGCTGTGTGCAGCAATTGTTTTTACCCGCTTTGCAGGCCACACAGTTACCGCAATAGAAATAGGGAATGATGGTTACCTGTTCTCCAGCAGTAAAACCGGGCTCATCTGTTGCTATAATTTCTGCCGCCAGCTCATGTCCCAGGATACGGGGATATTGAAAAAAAGGCTGTGTGCCTTCGTACGCATGCAGGTCTGTACCACAAATACCCACCCGGCGGATGCGGAGCAAAGTCTCTCCTTGTTTTCTCTCCGGCACGGGTGTATCTGCGTAAGTAAATTGTCCGGGTGTGGTACAGATGAGTGTTTTCATATCATAGAAATTCCAGGCTTCACATTGTTGTTTTTTTTAACACAGAACCACAGAGATCCGGAGTTATACAGAGAGGGGTTATGCGTTAGCTAAAGCTCTGTCGAGATGCACATAACCACCATCTACATGAATCAGTTGGCCGGTGGTATGACTGGAACAGGGCGATAAGAGAAATGCCACCATATTCGCGATCTCTTCGGCCGTGGTCATGCGGTTTCCCAACGGAATCTTTGCATGGATCTCTGCTAATTTTTCTTCCGGTGCTGCCAGTGTTTTGATCCAGGTTTCGTAGGCAGGCGTCCAGCATTCGGCTACTACCACTGCATTTACACGGATGCCGTATTTGAGCAGCTCCACGGCCCACTCACGGGTAAGCGCATTTCTTCCGCCATTGGCAGCGGCATAGGCCGAGGTATTGCCCTGCCCTGTTTCGGCTGTTTTGGAAGTGATATTAACGATAGCTCCCTTGGTTTTGATCAGTTCGGGTAAAGCCGTATGTGCCGCCAGGTAATAGTGTACCACATTTTTATGAAGGCTTTCCATAAAACGCTCGTAATTGCCGTGTTCCAGTCCTACCCCATCATTTACACCGGCATTGTTCACCAATCCATCTATCCGGCCAAACTGCAGTATCGCAGCACGTACGGCATTTTCTGCTGCTGCCGGATCGGCCAGTTCCGCTACGATCTGTGCAGCCTGACCACCTCCCGCTAATATCTCATGAACCAGTTGCTGGTTATCTTTTTCATTTCTTCCGATGATCACAGGTATGGCCCCTTCTTTGGCCAATACGCGTACAATGCCTTCACCAATACCACGGGCACCACCGGTTACCAGGATCACTTTGTTCTGTAATTGCAGGTCCATCTCTTCAGATTAAACATGATAAAATGCCGCCGCATTCTGCCCAAATAGCGCAGCCTGTTCGGTAGCAGAAAAGTTACTATAATATTCTTTTACCGGTGCTATCATTCTTTCGTAAGAAGCGGCTACGAGACATACCGGCCAGTCTGATCCGTATAATAATCGGTTCATTCCAAAAGCATCCGTTACGGTATCCAGATAAGGAAAGAGATCTGACGGCTGCCACTGATGCCAGTCGGCTTCGGTTACCATGCCACTTACTTTGCAGTATACATTGGGAAACGCTGCCAGGGCTTCGATGCCTTTTTTCCATTCGGCCAGTTCCCTGTTTTTAATATCCGGTTTGGCCAGATGATCGATCACAAATGCCTGCTCCGAAAATTGTTTCACCAACGCTACAGCAGCAGAAAAATGCCTGGGATAGATAAGTATATCATAGGTAAATCCGAATTCCTGCAAAGCTTTGATGCCCCGCAGAAAATCTGGCTGCAGCATAAAAGCCGGATCTTCGCCCTGCAGAATATGCCGGAAGCCTTTTACAATGGGAAACTGCTGGTAATGCTGTAACCGTTCCCGGATATCAGCTGAACGCAGATCGACCCAGCCCACTACTCCTTTGATAAACGTAGCTTTTTCTGCCAATGAGATCAACCAATCTGTTTCTGCTTCCGTCTGGTCTGCCTGCACAGCAATGCAACCGTCTATCTGCTGTTCCTGTAAAATGGGCCACAGACCGGCCGGTAAGAAATCTCTTCTGATGGCAGCCATGTCTTCATTGATCCAGCTATGTTTTTCCGGATGGTATAACCAGAAATGCTGGTGTGCATCAATGACGGGCATAGGCAATTACATTTTGGCGGGAAGATCCTAATCCATCAATGCCGAGTTCCACTACATCGCCGGGTTTGAGGTATACAGGCGGATTAAAACCGAGCCCTACACCGGCTGGTGTGCCGGTGGAAATAATATCGCCGGGTAATAAGGTCATGAACTGGCTGAGGTAGGAAACCAACTGCGGGATATTAAAAATCAGGTCATCGGTATTGCCATCCTGCATCAGTTGGTCGTTTACTTTCAGCCATAAACGCAGCGCATGCGGATCGGCTATTTCGTCTTTGGTTACCAGCCAGGGACCAAGGGGAGCAAAGGTATCGCAACCCTTTCCTTTGTCCCAGGTACCACCGCGTTCCAGTTGAAATTCTCTTTCACTCACATCGTTATGCAAACAGTAACCAGCTACATAGTCCATCGCATCAGACTCTTCTACATAACTCGCTTTTTTGCCGATCACGAAAGCGAGCTCCACTTCCCAATCTGTTTTTACGGAGTTTTTTGGAATCATCACCGGATCGTAAGGTCCGGTAATAGCGGTGGTGGATTTCATAAACAGGATCGGCTCTTTCGGAATAGGCGCATTGGTTTCCTTTGCGTGTTTGGCATAATTTAATCCAATACAGACAATTTTAGAAGGGTTAGCCACCGGACAACCCATGCGGGCTCCCGCAGGTATTTCGGGCAGCATGGTCTCGTGCTGGGCCAACATCCAGCCAAGGTGTTGTATTCCGCCATGGGCGAAAAAGAATTCGTCATAGTCTTTGATAAAACCAGATACATCATAGTTTTTTCCGGCAATATATACGCCCGGTTTTTCTTTACCGGTCTCACCAAATCGGATCAGTTTCATGTATGCTATTATTGTAAGGTTAATGTGAGAATCGTATCAATGCTATCGAATGTAACGCCGGTCAGGTACACAAATACACCTTCTGCCTGCTGAATAAATTTCAATCCGGTGTTGTTGTTAAAAGTAGCTGCTGCACTGATCTTGTTTTTCACACCGGGTAAAAACACATACTCACCCAGTTTAGCAGGATGCAGGATATGTATATACATTTTGTTACCCTTCACGGTAACAGTACCCCAATCCTGCTCCGGAATCACACTACCGCGTGAGCCGTAAATAGTACTGCCATATTGCTGCATCCATTTGCCCATCATGGCCAATGTATCCGTAAACTCAGACTGGATCTGTCCGTTGGGTTTGGGTCCAACATTCAGGAGAAAATTGGCATTCTGCCCTGCCGCATTCACCATATAACGGATCAGTGCTGGAACCGATTTGAATTTTCGGTCCGTCATATTATACCCCCACGCATCATTCATGGTTTCACAGGTCTCTAATGGTAAGGCAGAGATACCTGCTCCACCAAAACCTGTGGTATTTTTTCCGGGCAGGTCTTTTTCAAATGCCTGGAAATCTTCTCCGGGTATGGGTGCCAGGTGATGGTTATTACTGATAAGGCATTGCGGCTGCAATTGGTGAATCAGGCTATAAATTTCATCATAGTGCCAGTTCACTTTTGATTGAAGCGATTTGTCATGATCATTATCCAGTTGGTCCCAATGTCCGTCAAACCAGATCCCGGCTATTTCTCCATACTGGGTGAGCAATTCGGTCAGTTGCCCTTTCATAAAATTGATATACGAAGGCCAGTTACTCTTTTTGGTTCTGCCTGTACCCTTTCCTGTTTTACCTGTCTCATACTGATAGTCGTCGCGGTACCAGTCTAACAGCGAATAATAGAGAAATAATTTAATCCCTTCTTTACGGCACTCCTCTGCCAGTTGTTTCAGTGCATCTTTACCGTAAGGCGTATTCGTGATTTTCCAGGGCGAGAGTTTGGTATCCCAGTTACTGAATCCATCGTGGTGGCGCGTGATAAACGTGATATACTGCATGCCCGCATTTTTGGCGGTAGCCACCCAGGCTTTGGCATCAAAATCGATCGGATTAAATACACGCTGCAGTGTATTGTATTCATTTACGCGGATATTCCGGTTATTCATCACCCACTCGCCGCTGCCCAGTACACTGGAAGCGCCCCAATGGATGAACATGCCGAATTTCATGTCCTGGAAATTTTTTCTGGCGGCAAGATTGGCTGCGGTGGGCGTATACGGTTGTGCAAACAGGCCGGATACAAACAGGAGCATTAGGGTAAAAGAAATTAGTTTTTTCATGTGCTGGCAAATAAACAATGAAACAATCAGTTAGTTGCTTACAATGATAAAACTAAAATGCTTTAGCCGGAAGGCAATCCGGCATTTAATTTCCACAAATAGTCATTTCCCGAATACGGATTCCGAAAATTCAATATTATGGAATCAGATTCAACTATTCCACCCATACGGTCTTATACTTCGATGGTACCGCTGGGTTGTTTGTCGTCTCTTTTGGTACCGGCATACAATTCATATTCGAGCAACCGGCAATCGATGGTAGCATTAAAAAACTCGATTCTGCGTGAGGGTTTGAGGCGGATCTTCTTAGCCAGATCCAGGTTGCCGGTAAATACATACCCCGTATACCCTTTACAGGCATTCTTCAGAAAATCACCCATTCTTGCGTAAGTGGCATTCAGCTCTATCTCATCTCCCAAACGTTCTCCATATTCGGGGTTGAACATGATTATGCCACCTGCAGCGGGAGGTACAGTTGTTTTCTCGAAATCACAGACTTCAAAACTGATCAGTTTCTCTACGTCTGCCGCAGCGGCATTGGTTTTAGCCACACTTACCGCCAGCTCACTCCGGTCCGAAGCAATCACAACCAAACCCGGTACCTCTGTTACCTGCTGCGTCAGTTCTTCCATCGCATTCTCATATACAGCAGCATCATAACCGGTAATATGCATGAACGCATAATTCTTACGCAACAAACCCGGTCTCCGGTTAGTGGCTATCAGTGCCGCTTCAATAGCAAGGGTGCCTGAACCACACATGGGGTTGATAAAAGGCGTTTTTCTGTCCCATTTGGTGGATAAAATAGTTGCCGCTGCCAATGCTTCGAGCATCGGTGCCTTACCCGGCAGTTTGCGGTAACCATGTTTGGCCAGGGTTTCGCCGGAAGTATCGAGGAAGATCTCGGCTTCTTCGTGTTTCCAGAAAAGATACACAACAGCCCCCGACAGTTCTGAACCCGTAGAAGGACGTTTGCCGGTTTTGTTCCGCATCCTGTCTACCACGGCATCTTTTACCCGCAGATTAGCAAATAAATTGGTTTGTATGGTGGGATGAAACACATTACTGGTAACGGAGAAATATCCATCAGGCCTGATCAGTTCTTCCCAGGGAAGATCCTGCAGGTTCTGGTACAAGGTATCCGGATGATCGCAGTGAAAGGCCTTGAGTGAGTACATTACCTGGCTCGCACAACGCAGCTGCAGGTTCAGGCGGATGCAATCATTCACCGTTCCCCTGAGCTCCACCCCTGTCTGAAAAGCCCGTTCAATGGTATATCCAAGGGCAATAACTTCCTGCTGTAAAGCGGGCGATAACCATTTGTGGCAGGTAATAATGATGCGGCTGGCGCTGGTAAAAACTTGCATAACTGCAAACTTAGCCAATATTTCTGCTGTACGGAAGTACCTGCGCTTCTCCCACACGAAACACCCCCTGTAAAAACAGGGGGTGTCCAAAACTAACTGCTGTATGAAAAAACTCCCAAAACGACTCTGACAGAGAAAAACGTTTATCTGTTTAGTAAGGCTTTCCCCTGTCATTAATGAAAGCATAAAGTTGTGTTCTTTTGACTGGTAATACATTACACCATCTGTTTAAAGAATTACATAAATCACGGTGCGTGGCTGTTTATCAATTTTCCGGCGAGGGAAGCTCCCTTTTCTTTATTTTTATTCCTCATTCAGATCCATGCCCCAAAACCAGCTTAACCCGGATCAATGGGTACAACTCTATGCCGATGCCTTGTATAACTATACATTGCCGCGTGTAAACGATGCTGCGGTAGCAGAGGATCTCGTACAGGAAACCTTTATCAGTGCCTGGAAAGCGCGCGACAGCTTTAAGGGAGAAGCCACTGAAAAAAGCTGGCTTTTCTCGATCTGTAAGAACAAGATCATCGATCATTACCGGAAAAAAGCAAGGGATATCATGCAGCCCATGTCTGCCACAGCTATTACCGACAGTTTTTTTGATGAAGCCGAACACTGGACAAAACAGGACCAACCCAGCGAATGGGGCATTGACTTTTCCAATACGGTGGAGAATAAGGAGTTTTATTCTGTGCTCAAGATGTGCCGGAAAAAACTTCAGGAAATGCAGGAAGCCGTGTTTTCGATGAAATACCTGGAAGACATGGATGCGGCAGAGATCTGTAAGGTATTAGGCATCACTTCGTCTAATTACTGGGTATTGATTCACCGGGCCAAATTGCAGTTGCGTACCTGTTTGGAAAAAAACTGGTTACATATAAAATAATGAGATGCGATTTTTCATGATCAGTTGTAAAAAAGCCACTTACCTGGTCTCTAAAAAAGAGGAGAACCGTCTTTCCTGGTGGGAAAGCTGGCAACTGCGTGCCCATCTTGGCATCTGCAGTCTGTGCCGGAAATTTGAGCAACAGAGCGGATTTATCGGCCGCATGGCCAAACAGGTTACGATGCATGAAACACTCTCTCCCGAAACAAAGGAAAAGATACAGGCTGCCCTAACCCATGAACATTGATGCCCCAAAATAAAGAACCGCTATTGAAACTACCGACAGGCAGTTCAACAGCGGGTTCAGTAACAACCGGGGGGCGGTAATGCGTTTATTTTTCCAGCAATCCGTCAGCCTTCCATTGCATGATCGACTGAATGGTACTGTCTGCTAATTTCGGTTTACGGTCGGGCATAAAACCTTTCTGACCTGGTGTAAGTTGTATGCGTCTGAGCACTTCGTCTATTTGCGAACTAACCGCAGCGTAGGTATCCAGCGGTTTTTTTCTACCTCCTTTTTCCGGAAAATGACAGGGCGTACAATTGGCCTGCACTATTGCCATAATATTTGCCTGGTAATTGATAACAGGTTTGGTTTTGGCTGAAGTACTGGCTTGTTTGGAAGAACCGCAATAAGTAAATACGGTTACCGCTGCTATTAACAGGAAACTAACGGAAAGCTTTTTCATGAGCAGTTTGTTTAACGAAATATTTATCCGGAATAAATATAACTAAACAGCTTATGCACGATACCTACTGTGATGAAAACAAGGCGAATGCAGGAAGTAAATCGGTAAACAGCTTATAAAAACCTTAAAGACCTGTTATCAGAACTGCAAAGTGAATACAGTTCCCTTGGCTTCTACTGACTGCACCTGTATATTTCCTTTGTGCAGCATCATAATCTGTTTACACAAACTCAGGCCAATACCGCTTCCGTTCTTTTTGGTACTGAAGAAAGGGATAAAAATATTGTTCATCACTTCTTCATTCATACCGTACCCATTGTCGGCTACTTTCACGGCCAGTTTGTTATTGGGAGAAAGTGTGGCCGATAAAATAATCCTGGGCTGTTCGCTTTCCTTCACCGCTTCAATGGCGTTTACGATCAGGTTAATCAGCACCTGTTCAATCAGGTTGGCATCTACTTCCATCGTCAGTTCCGGATCTTTGAGAATGATTTCCATCTCGATCCCTTTCTGATTCAGGGTGGGCTGCATCAGGTTATGCATATTCTCAAAGAGGTCGCGTACGAATACTTTTTTGAGAGTGGGATTGGTGATCTTATTCAGGTTCCGGTACACTTCTGCAAATTTCAGCAAGCCTTCGCTGCGGCGTTTAATGGTATTGATACCCACTTCCAGGTCTTCCACTACCCCATTACTGTTATCGAGGAACTGAACCGATTCCTGCAAACGGTTCTTCAGGGTATCTGCCAGTGAAGAAATGGGGGCCACCGAATTCATGATCTCATGCGTCATCACACTCAACAGTTTTTTCCAGGCCTGCGATTCGGTTTCATCCAGCGCCTCATTGATATTCTGGAAAGCCACCAGGTGAAATTTTTTACCCTCGGTCTGGAAAGCCGTTGCCGATAACAGGATCTTAAACGTATTTTTTTCCTGGTGAACCGTAGCCACATGGCTGTTGCCGGGTTTCAAAGAAATTACCTGCTGGTAAAGGGCTTCATCTCTTCTTTGCAGTGAATGAATGGTTTTCAGATAAGGCAGCAGCAACATCCGCTTCAGCGATTCATTCATCCATACCACTTCGCCGGTTTCGGGTTCGTAAGAAATGATGCCTGTATCCACCAGTTCCAGAATTTTCTGCAGGTATTGGTATTGGGTCTCTTTTTCTTTGGAGATCACTTTAAACGCCGTGTTGATCTCATTAAATCCCTTACGCAGCTGCTTCAGGTCTTCCGGCGCCTGCGATACATTAAAATTCCGGGAGAAATCCCGGTACTGAATAGATTCCACAAACTGCTCCACTTCATAAGCGGCCTGTTTATGGTAGCGGTAAAAATCGAGCACCTGGTAAACGATCACCGGCAATACCAGTAATTCATACACATACCAGCCTTTTACCAGCAGCAAAGCCGCAGCGGTAATGGTTACCAACAGTAACAGTACACGGGTAAGAATATCCCATTGGATCTTTTTATATGTCATACTTGCTCAATCTTCTGTATAAAGCGGTTCTGGTTAATCCGAGTTCTTTGGCGGCTTTACTGATATTGCCATTGTGTTTATCGATCACTTTCATAATCGTATTTTTTTCCATGGTGCTCAGCTTCGTTACTTCATCTTCCTGCGTTTCTGTTACAGAAGATTCAATCGGCGAAAAGAGTAGGTCAGGCGCTTCAATGGTAGCACTATCGGCCATAATAATGGCCCGCTCAATAGTGTATTGCAGCTCGCGCACATTACCCGGAAAGGGGTACTGCTGCAGTTTTTCCAGGGCCGATGCATGAAACTGAATATTCGGTTTCAGGTATTTATTGGCATAAATACGGGCAAAATGTTTGGCCAGCAACAGAATATCTTCCTTCCTTTTCCTGAGTGGTGGTACGGTGATCTCTACCGTATTGATGCGGTAGATCAGGTCCTTCCTGAAACGGTTCTCATTGGCCAGTTCACTCAAAGGGATATTGGTGGCACAGATCAGGCGGATATCAATGGGCACTGCCTGGTTGGCACCCAAACGGGTCACCTGCCGGTTCTGTAACACAGTCAGTAGTTTAGCCTGCTGCTGCAGCGAAATATTACCGATCTCATCTAAAAACAAAGTGCCGCCATTGGCTGATTCAAAACGTCCTACCCTGTCTTCCCGCGCATCGGTAAAAGCACCTTTTTTATGACCAAATAATTCACTTTCAAACAGACTTTCCGTGAGCGCGCCCACATCCACTTTTACAAATGGTTTATCGGCCCGTAAAGATTGCTCGTGAATAGCGGTGGCGATCAGGTCTTTACCCGTACCATTCTCGCCCAATATCAAAATATTGGCATCTGTTGGCGCAATCTTATCAATCTTGTGAAAAATATCCTGCATTACTTCGCTCTCACCAATCATGGCATTATTGCCCTTACCGGCCACCATTTTTTGCGAACTATTGCTGCTTTTAGGCAGCTCCCGGTTCTTCAGCACATTGGATAAAGTGGATAATAATTTCTCATTATGCCAGGGTTTTACCACAAAATCGGCGGCCCCTTCTTTCAGGGAACGTACAGCCAGATCAATATCGCCATAAGCGGTGATCATGATCACAGATACTTCCGGTTTGATCTGTTTGATCCTTTGCAGCCAGTAAATACCCTCATTACCCGTATTGATGGAAGCATTAAAATTCATATCCAGCAAAACCAGGTCAAAATTGTCTTTGCCCAGCAAAAAAGGGAGCTGTTCGGGATTTTTTTCGGTTACTACTTCCTTTACTTCCGTACGCAGCAGCAGCCGAACGGCGGTTAATACGTCTGTATCATCATCTATTACCAGAATACTGGCTTTCTTCAAACTCATGCAGGATCGGTTTAGTCGTTTATTCGTTTACTGGTTTATTGGTTTATGGTTTGATATGTGCTAAGGGATTGATAGACAAAACAAATAAACCAATAAACCGGTAAACCAACTACTATAAATATACCAGTTAGCTAAGATTCTGAAAAAGAACCGGTTAGAAAATGGGGCACTGGGATACTGTATCAAAACCGGACAGTTTCTGTACCGTATGCGTACAGTTTAAGCAGCCAGCAAAAAGTAATTCATTGATTATCAATAGTATTATTCTTTGGCACAATCGTTTCTTATACTATTCCCAGAAATCAACCTTTATGAAACCGAACACCCAGCAACAGTCCAGATTCATCGCCCTCCTGCTCGTGGCAGGAACCATTGGCCTTGTATTACTGATGCACGTACATTCTACCCGCCAGGCTTGTAGCGGCCGGGAATCATCAGAAATAGGCTTAATCAAACTCATATAAGTTTCAAACCAAAAACAACAGCTGTGGACAGAGTCATTCAAAAAAAGAAATGGAATACCAAGAAGATCCTCACCATTGCCATGGTGGTATTGATTGTTGGATTGATTGCAGGAAGTATCTATTTCACTTCCGGCAAATCCAAACTGAACGTAGATACAGAAAGGATCACCATCAGTGAAGTAACCAAAGGGCCCTATAAAGATGCCATCCCGGTAAACGGGATCGTATTACCCGTTACCTCTATTTACCTGGACGCCACCGAAGGGGGCCGTGTAGAAGAAAAATATGTGGAAGATGGCGCCATCATGAAAAAAGGGCAGCCCATCCTCAAATTATCCAATACCAACCTGCAGCTGAGCCTGGTAAACCAGGAAACCTCTGTATATAACCTGCTTACCCAGATGCAGATCTCCCGCAACGCGGCACAGCAGAACACGGTGAACAAACTGAACCAGATGACCGATGTGGAAAGTCAGTTAACAGAAGCAGAACGCCTCTATAAACTGAACAAAACCCTGTACGATCAGAAAGCCATTGGTTTACAGGAGTTCAAAACATCGGAAAATAACTATACCTACCTGCTGCGCAAGAAAAAACTGACCAACCAGATCCTGCAGCAGGATTCTCTCTCCAATAAACAACAACTGGAACAGGCCAAACAGTCTTACGAGGGTTCCCAGAACGCTTTGACCGTGATGCGTAAAAAAGTAGGCGACCTGATTGTACGGGCACCGATTGACGGGCAGTTAACTTCCCTTGATGCAGAGATCGGCCAGAACAAAAGAGAAGGCGAGCGTTTAGGGCAGATAGATGTGCTGAGTGGATTTAAAGTGCGCGTAGATGTGGACGAACATTATATCTCCCGCATTTTCACCGGCCTTACCGGCGATTTCACTTTTGCTAACAAAACCTATAAACTGAAGATCACCAAAGTATTTACGCAGGTAACCAACGGCAGGTTCCAGGTAGATATGCAGTTTGTGGGCGATATACCACAGGGCATCCGCCGCGGACAAACCCTGCAGATCCTGCTGGCGTTGAGTGATGAAACCACAGCCATCCTGGTTCCCAAAGGTGGATTTTACCAGCAAACCGGTGGTAACTGGATCTTTAAAGTGAATGAGAACGGAACCATGGCCTATAAAGTAGATATCCAACTCGGACGCCAGAATCCTGATTACTACGAAGTATTACAGGGACTGAAACCAGGTGATAAAGTAGTTACTTCCAGTTACGAGAATTACGGCACTATGCAGGAGCTGGTGTTGAAGAAGCAGTAGGGATGGGTTTATTGGTTTATTGGTTTACTGGTATGGTTAGTACAGTTAGCCTAAAATCAACGGGACCAATAAACCAATAAACGAGTAAACAAATAAATCACACAGCATTACAACTTTTGAGATAAAACAACTCTTCTAATAACAAAAACAAAACCATGATAAAAATCACTGACCTCGAAAAGATCTACCGTACAGATGAGGTAGAAACCATTGCACTGAATAAACTGTCGATGGAGATTAAACCAGGAGAATTTGTAGCTGTGATGGGGCCTTCCGGTTGCGGCAAGTCTACCCTGTTGAATATCCTGGGTTTACTGGATGATCCGGATAATGGTAGTTTTATTTTTAACGGAACCGAGATCGCCAAATTCAACGAGCGTCAGCGCGCAGATCTGCGTAAGCATAATATCGGTTTTGTATTCCAGAGTTTTAACCTGATTGATGAACTGACCGTTTTTGAAAACGTGGAGTTACCCCTGATCTATACCGGCGTAAAAGCGGCCGATCGCAAAAAGAAAGTGGATGAAGTACTCGAGAAAGTACAGATCATGCATCGCCGTAACCATTACCCGCAACAGTTATCCGGTGGTCAGCAGCAGCGTGTGGCCGTGGCCCGTGCCGTGGTAAACAATCCCAAACTGATACTGGCGGATGAGCCTACCGGTAACCTCGATTCCTCCAACGGTAACGAAGTGATGGAATTGCTGACCAACCTGAATGAGCAGGGTACCACCATTATCATGGTAACACACTCTGAGCATGATGCAAGGTATAGTCACCGTATCATCCGTATGCTGGATGGACAAACTGTAACAGAGAATATACTGGTATAAGCAACCTGCTTATTACCGAATAGCCTACTACCCTAAACACCACCATTACCATGTTCAGCAACTACCTGAAAATAGCTGTGAGGAATCTTTTAAAAAACAAAGGGTTCTCTTTTATCAATATTCTGGGCCTTTCTGTAGGTATGGCCAGTGCGATACTGATTCTGCTGTGGATCAATCATGAAATGAGTTACGACCAGTTTCACGAAAAGAAAGACCGCATTTACGAAGCCTGGAACAAAGATACTTTCAGCGGTAAACTGCAGTGCTGGAATACCACGCCCAAAATTTTTGCCCGTACCGTAGAACGTGATTTTCCGGAAGTAGAAATGGCGACGCGTGTAAACTGGCCCAGTAATTTCCTTTTCACCATTGGTGAAAAGAAGCTGACCGTGAGTGGTAATATCGTGGACTCCAACTTCCTGAACGTATTCAGTTTTCCGCTGGTAAAGGGTGATCCGAATACGGTTTTAAAAGACATGTATTCGATTGTGCTGACAGAGAAACTGGCCAAAAGCTTTTTCGGAGAGGAGGATCCCATAGGTAAAGTGGTGCGCATTGATACTAAAGACAATTTTACCGTTACCGGTATTGTGAAAGACCTTCCCAACAATACCCGTTTCAAATTTGAATATCTCCTGCCCTGGGCCTACCTGCGCAAACTGGGCGAGGATGATGCCAACTGGGGCAATAACTCCACCCGCAACTATGTGTTGCTGAAAAAGAATACCACCCTGGCATCCATTGCGCCGAAATTGAAGAAATTAAAGCGCAAGTATGATAATACAGAGTTGACCAACGAAATGTTTCTCTACCCGATCAGTCGCTGGAGATTGTACTCCAGCTTTACCAATGGCGTAGAAGATGGCGGCTTGATTGATTTTGTGAAGATGTTTGGTGTGATCGCGGCTTTTATCCTGCTGATTGCCTGTATCAATTTCATGAACCTGAGTACGGCCCGCAGTGAAAAAAGGGCCAAAGAGGTAGGGATCCGCAAAGTAGTGGGTGCCAATAAAGGATCACTGATCGGACAGTTCCTGGGTGAATCTATCCTCATTTCGCTGATCGCAGGCTTATTTGCCATACTGATTGTACAGATCAGTTTACCCGCTTTTGGTGTGTTAACCGATAAAAAACTGTCGATTGATTATGGCAATATCAATCTCTGGCTCATCTTTATCGGATTCGTACTCTTTACGGGTGTATTGGCGGGCAGTTATCCTGCCTTCTATCTATCGGCCTTCAAACCGGTAAAAGTATTAAAGGGTACTTTTCTGAAATCAGACAAAGTGGTAACACCCCGGAAAGTGCTGGTGGTATTGCAGTTCACTTTCGCCATCATCCTCATTATCTGTACAGCCATTGTGAAAGAACAGATCCAGCACGCCCGTAACAGGGATCTGGGATATGACAAGAAAAACCTGATTTTCCATTTTCTGACAGATGACCTTACCAAAAATTATCCGTTGGTGAAAAATGAACTGCTCAGTTCCGGTGCAGCCACTTCTGTATCCAGAACCAGTGCCCCTATTACACAGGGCTGGAGCGATACCTGGGGTATTGAATGGGTAGGAAAAGCCCCGGATGATAAAACTGATTTTGACCGCTTTTCGGCAGATGAAGACCTCGGTACAACCGTTGGATTGCAATTTGTGAAAGGCCGTGATTTTAACCTCAAACAGTACCTGACCGATTCAACAGCCATGATCCTGAACGAGTCTTCCGTGAAAGCCATGGGCTTCAAAGATCCGATCGGGCAGATCGTAAAAGACAATGGCCGCGATTGGCATGTAGTAGGTGTGGTGAAAGATTTTATCCTGCAGTCCCCCTACCATCCTACCAAACCCATGATCATTGAAGGAGCCAAAGGCTGGTTTAATGTGATCCATATTAAACTGAATAATAAAAATGCTACCGCCGATAACCTGAAAAAAGCAGAGTTGATCTTCAAAAAATACAACCCGAATTATCCGTTCGAATACAAGTTTATTGATGAAGACTACGCCGCCAAATTCAAATCCGAACAACGTACCGGAACATTGGCCGGTTTGTTTGCAGGTCTTACCATCTTTATTTCCTGCCTGGGATTATTTGGTTTAGCCGCTTATATGGCCGAAAGCCGGATCAAAGAAATTGGGGTAAGAAAAGTATTAGGAGCGTCTGTTACCGGGATTGCTACCCTGTTATCGAAAGATTTTATCGGACTGGTAATCATCTCTTTTGTACTGGCATCACCAGTAGCCTGGTGGTTTATGCATAACTGGTTACAGAACTATCCGTACCGGGTAAATATTGAGTGGTGGATATTCGCTTTTGCGGCCCTTCTCAGTATTCTGATCGCGATGATTACGGTAAGTTATCACGCCATTAAAGCAGCCAGTGCCAATCCTGTTAAAAGTTTGCGTACAGAATAAGAAACATTGATACAACGGATATACACATGAGAAATTGACTATCCATTCATCAATTAATTGAAACAAATGCTAAAGAACCATTTGATCGTCGCCTGGCGAAATCTTTTACGGAACAAATCTTTCTCTGTTATTAACCTGGCAGGACTAACCATTGGTATGGCCGCCACTATGCTGATTCTGTTGTGGGTATATACAGAAAAGTCATGGGACAAACAGTATAAAAAATACCATTCTACCTACCATGTCATGTCGAACCGGAATTTCAACGGAGAGATCAATACAGGGCCGGATATGATGTTTCCATTGGCCAGAACAGCCAAAGCCAGTTTACCGGAAGTAGAAAATGCTGCTGTAGTTTCTTTTCCCAACCGCATTATTTTTACGGTTGGCGATAAGATTTTAACCAAAAACACGCTCAACACTACTACCGACTTTTTCAACATTTTCAGTTTTGATTTTGTAGAAGGAGACGCTTCCGCCATCCAGGATCCCGATGCATTGGTTTTTACCGAAAGCACGGCTAAAGCATTTTTTGGTAACACTCCGGCTGTTGGTAAAACGGTAAAAGTGAACAATGACAGAAATGCCATTGTAAAAGCAGTGGTGAAAGATATACCTGCGTCATCTACCATTCAGTTTGAAGCATTGATTCCTTTTAATCCCTCTTCTAAAAGCGTACAGGCAGCAGAACAGGAATGGGTAAACTGCGGCGACAGGGTTTTCATCACCACCCGTGCGGGAACCAATATAGCTTCGCTTGAGCAGAAAATGCTGCAGCTGATCAAGACCAATACCAAAGGCGAAAACCCCACTACAAAAGGTAGCCTGATCCTGCATCCCATGGAGAAATGGAGATTGTACGAAGAATTCAAAGATGGTAAAAATACCGGTGGCCGTATCCAGTATGTATCCTTATTCATCTGGATCGCATTGATCATCCTTGCGATTGCCTGTGTTAATTTCATGAACCTCTCTACCGCCCGATCTGAAAAAAGAGCCAAAGAAGTGTGTATCCGCAAAACACTGGGGTCTGGAAGAGCACAATTGCTGATACAATTCATAACAGAATCATTACTCCTGTCTATTACAGCAGCCATACTGGCCATGGGTCTGGTATATGTCTTATTACCGCTGTTCAGCCAATTGCTGAACCAACCTATCCGCATACCTTATCAGGAACCTGCTTTATGGTTGATACTCACAGGCATAACGGTGATTACCGGTTTGCTGGCAGGAAGTTATCCGGCTTTTTATTTGTCGGGTTTTCAACCGGTGAAAGTATTGAAAGGCAGTTTTCTTCCGGCACGCGGAGTATTGTTACCGAGAAAAATTCTGGTTACAGCCCAGTTTATCGTATCCATAGTACTGGTATCTGCCACAATGATCATTTACCAGCAATTACAATTTGTAAAAAAACGCGACCTGGGTTATTCACCCAATAATCTCCTTACCATTAATGGTTCTCCGGCAACTGATAAAAGTTTTGAAGCAATCAGAAACGATCTCATGCAAACCGGCATGGTGGCAGCCGTAAACCGAACCTCCAGCCCACCCACTAATATTTTCGGATTTACATCGGGCGTAAAAGCCGTAAATGCGCCGGCCAGCAATAACCTGATCATTGGTTTCATGTTCACCGATGTGGATCTGACCAAAACACTGAATGCCCGAATCGTGGCTGGGCGTGATTTCAGGCTGGGCGATAGCCTGGGTGTGATCTTTAACAAGGAAGCCATCAAACTGATGGGCCTGACCAATCCCATTGGTGCACCCGTAACCTGGGCCGGAAGAAATATGGAAATAGTAGGCGTAGTAGATAATATGGTGATGGGCTCTCCCTACGAATCAGCTGCCCCACTGATGTTTAAATATGAAAACAAATGGTCGCGTTATCTCAATGTACGGTTAACAGAAAAAGCGGATCCCCGCAAAGCAGTGGCCAGTATCGAAAATATTTACAAAAAATACAGCCCGGCCTTTCCTTTTGAATTCCGTTTTGTAGATGATGCGTTTAACGAGAAATTCAATACAGAACAACTGATCAGCCGCCTGTCTGTGATTTTTGCAGGACTGGGAATTTTCATCTGCTGTCTTGGTTTATTCGGTCTCGTGTCTTCCTCTATCGAAAGAAGAAAAAAAGAGATCGGCATCCGGAAAGTATTGGGCGCCAACCTGCAGCAGCTCTTATTACTGTTATCAAAAGAGTTCCTGTATCTCGTAGCCATTGCCTTCCTGATTGCCATTCCTGTTGCGTGGTGGACGATGCACCGCTGGTTGGAAAATTTCAGTTACCGTACTTCCATTTCACTGCTGGTATTTATTCTGGTAGGGCTAGGTATGTTACTGATTGCATTGGTAACAGTTAGTATGAACGCTACCAAAGCAGCACTCACGAATCCTGTAAAAACATTAAGAAGCGAATAACAAGTAAGAAAAAGATATCACCCATGATAAGAAACTACCTGAAGATCGGATGGCGCAATCTGACCAAAAACAGATCCTATGCCTTTATCAATATTTTCGGACTATCACTCGGCATAGCCTGCAGTATTGTGATCTTCACCATCGTAAAGTATCACCTGGGATTTGATAATTTTCACGAGAGCAAAGACCGCATTTACCGGATTGTAACCGAATGGCATGATGACGAACCTGGTACTTCTGAAGCAGTTCCCAGTCCGGTAGGCCGCGCTTTCCGTTCTGAATTCACTTTTGCCGAGAAAACCGCCCGTGTGATTTCTTATAATGATGCACTTGTAGCCATGGATGCCGGCAGCAACAGGAAAAAATTCAAAGAAGAATCCGGCATCGCCTATGCGGAGCCGGAATTCTTTGATATTATGCATTTCCCACTGTTGAAGGGTAACCAGCAGAATTTCCTCTCCACTCCCAATTCGGCTGCCATTACGGAGAAACTGGCAAAGAAATATTTCGGTACGGAAGATCCCATGGGTAAAACGATCCGGATCAATAATAAAACTGATTTCATTGTAAAAGGAATCCTGAAAGATCTTCCCAACAATACCGATTTCAGGGAAGAAATCTATTTATCGTACCAGAACCTTATTGACCAAAGCAGGTGGCTGGCAGTGGATAGTAACTGGGGCGGTGTATACAGTGGCAGTCATTGTTACATTCTTTTAAAACAAAATGCTACCCCTGCCCAGGCCAACCAGGCCTTGGCGCAGCTGGTAAAAAAGAATTTTACAGGCAGGGATGCGAGTGTTTGGCATTTCCGTTTGCAGGAATTGTCTGATATCCATTTCAACCCTGATTTTAACGGATCTGCCAATAAAAAATATTTATGGGCATTTACATTGATCGGCCTTTTTCTCATCATCACAGCCTGTGTTAATTTTATCAATCTTGCCACGGCACAGGCCCTGAACCGGTCGAAGGAAGTAGGGATTCGTAAAGTACTGGGCAGTATGCCGAAACAATTGTTCTGGCAATTCATTTCGGAAACAGCATTGATTACATTTTTTGCGTTATTACTGGCCATCGTTATCGCTGTGGTATCCATGCCTTTCGTGAACCAGCTTTTTAAATCCAATATGAGTCTGCAACTGCTGCAGAATCCTCCCTTATGGATTTTTCTGCTGGTTACCGGCGTAGTGGTTACTTTCTTATCCGGTTCTTACCCCGGATTGGTTCTGGCCCGGTTTCAGCCTGTGATGGCCCTGAAAAGCCGGCTTTCACAAAAACATATCGGTGGATTTTCATTACGCCGTATACTGGTAGTAACACAGTTTGCCATTTCGCAAATGCTCATCATTGGCACCATCGTGATTGCCAGTCAGATGCATTTTTCCAAGAATACAGATATGGGTTTTACCAAAGAGGCCATCATCAGTCTGCCCATTCCCATCAGCGATAAAGTAAAGATGAATACCCTCCGTACCCGCTTATCAGGTGTGGCCGGTGTTGAGAAAATCTCCCTTTGTTATCAACCGCCGGCTTCCGGTTCCAACAATAGTACCGGCATCCGTTACGACAACCGGGCAGAAGACGAGCACTGGAGTATCAATGTAAAAAATGCGGACGCTGATTACCTGTCAACCTTTGGATTGAAACTGGTGGCCGGTAGGAATTTTTTTCCCTCAGACAGTGCACGCGAAATACTAGTAAATGAGACTTTTGTAAAAAAGCTGAACATCAAATCACCGCAGGAAGTGATCGGGAAACGTATTTCGATCAATGGAGGCAGTACGGTGGCGCCAATAGCCGGTGTGGTAAAAGATTTTCACAACTATTCTTTCCACAGCGAGATCTCTGCCCTTTGCATTCTGCCCGATAACAGTAATTACCGTACCTGTGCGATCAAAGTAAATATGAAAAACCTGCAGCCGGCCATGGCTGCCATGGAAAAGATCTGGAACGAAACCTATCCCGATTATCTCTATGCCTACGAATTTCTCGACGAAAGAATTGCCCGTTTCTATGAAGGTGATACCATGACCCTGAAACTGATTGAAGCCTTTGCCATCATCGCCATCATCATTGGTTCACTCGGATTATATGGTTTGGTTTCTTTTATGGCCGTACGGAAAACCAAAGAAATTGGTGTAAGAAAAGTGTTGGGTGCCGATCTGAAAGATATCCTGTGGCTGTTCGGAAAAGAATTTACCCGTTTATTGCTGCTCGCTTTTGTCATCGCTGCTCCCATAGCATGGTGGGCCATGAGCCAGTACCTGCAGGAGTATAAAAACAGGATCAGTCTGCACCCGGGTATATTTTTCCTGGCCATAGCAGCTACCTTCCTGATTGCGGCTGTTACGGTAGGCTATCGTTCAGTAAAAGCGGCAGCGGCAAATCCTGTAACCAGTTTGAGAACCGAATAATGGTATACATGAGCTATGTGGTTCATGAAAAAAAATAACTATGCTGCGTAACTACATTAAAACCGCCTGGCGAAACCTTGTAAGGAATCGTTTTTATTCGCTGATCAATATCAGCGGTTTAACCATTGGGCTGACAATCGGTATCCTGATCCTGTTATGGGTACAGGATGAAATGAGTTTTGATGGGTTTCACAAGGAATCGGCGAATATTTACCGGTTAGAAAATCTGGTAGCCACCGGGGCAAGCAAACAGATCTGGCAGTCTACCGTATCTCCTATCGGCATGATGGGTAAAAAGGAATTACCGCAGATCAAAGAAAGTGTACGCCTTTGTTATGGCCAATTCTTCTCTCTGTTCACTTACAAAGAAAAAGTGTTTAAGGAAGAGAAAACTGTTTTTGCAGACCCTTCTCTTTTTACCATGTTCGATTTTACGCTGATCAAAGGGAACCCGGCCAAACCGTTTGCGAATCCGAATTCGATCGTTATTACAGAGACTACGGCCAGAAAATATTTCGACAAAGAGGATCCCATAGGGAAAGTTTTGATAGCCGAAGACAAAACTCCTTTAACCGTAACGGGTGTAGTGAAAGATTTTCCGGAGAACTCAAGTATCCGGCCGGATCTGATTATGACAATGGAACTGTTTAACCAGAAACTTTATGCAGGCAAACAGGATGGTTTAAATATTGACAACGACTTTCATCAATTCAATTATCATACTTATTTCCAGATTCAACCGGGAACGGATATAAAAGTACTGGCAGACAAACTCCGAAACATACACCTCCGCAATAAACCAGATGACACCGACCTGACTTACCTGTTACAGCCATTACCAGATATGCATTTGTACCTGGCCGATGGTTCAAACGGAGGTATTGAAACCGTTCGGATGTTCCTGATCATTGCCTTACTGATCCTGGTAATTGCCTGTATTAATTATGTAAACCTGTCTACCGCCAGGGCCATGCTGCGCGCCAAAGAGATCAGTCTACGCAAAATTATCGGTGCTGCCCGAAGCCAGTTATTTTTCCAATTCATCATTGAAACAGCCTTGCTGTTTTTATTGGCAACTGGGCTCGCACTGGGACTTATTTACGTATTGATCCCCTTCTTTAACCAGCTATCCGGCAAACAACTGCTTTTTGACCTTTTCAGTTACCATATATGGAAAGTGATCTTCTTGACCATTATAGGCACTTTGATCGCTTCCAGTATTTATCCGGCCCTCTTGCTTTCTTCCTTTGAACCATTAAAAGCATTAAAAGGCAAGATCTCCTCCCGTTTAAGTGACGGATTATTCCGGAAAATACTGGTTGTAGGCCAGTTTATGTTCTCAGTAGCATTGATCGTGGGTACATTCATTATCAGCGACCAGTTAAGCTATATCCGTTCAAAAGCGCTGGGATACGATAAAGAACATGTATTCGCCTTTAACATGCGTGGCGATGTAAAAAATCATTATGATGCCATTAAAGCAGAGCTGCTCAAACAACCCGGAATAGCAAAAGTAACCAAGGGCGGTGGTGATATTATTAACATGGATGGAGAAACAGGCGACAATTCCTGGGATGGGAAAGCTACCGGAGAAACATTCATGGTGCATCCGATGTCGGTTGATAAGGAGTTCATCCCCTTCTTTAACATACAAATGGTAGCAGGCGTCAACTTCACCGGCGCTGTATCGGATTCTACCCATTTTATATTAAATGAGACTGCCATTAACATACTCGGAATAAAAAACCCAATTGGGAAGAAATTCAGGTTATGGAAAACAGAGGGTACGATTTCCGGTGTCATGAAGGATTTCCATTTTGCATCCATGAAACAAAAAATTGAACCTGCGGTCTTTTATTACCATCCTTCCGAAGACTGGACTATCTATGTCAAAACAACCGGATCGGAAGCCACTGCTGCGATCGCTGCAGCAGAACAATCCTGGAAACGCTACAATGCCGAATACCCGTTTGAATACACATTTCTCGATGAATCCTTTAACCGTCTTTACCAATCAGAACAGCGAACCAGTACCCTTTTCAATCTTTTTGCCCTGATTGCTATCATTATCTCCTGCCTGGGTTTATTTGGTCTGGCAGCTTTTACAGCGCAGATCAGAACAAAAGAAATTGGTGTGCGGAAAGTACTTGGTGCCAGTGTAAGCGGAATTATAGGGCTGCTGGCAAAAGATTTTATCAAGCTGGTGCTGCTGGCTATTCTGATTGCGTTACCGATTGCCGGCTATATCATGCACGAATGGCTGGCTGATTTTGCCTATAAAATTAATATAGGCTGGACCGTATATCTTTTTGCTGCACTGATTGCGATCGCCATTGCATTAATCACTGTCAGCTTCCAATCAGTGAAAGCCGCTCTAGCCAACCCGGTTAAAAGTTTACGCACAGAATAACGATATCCCTAAAACCTGTCATACTACCATGCTCACGAACTATTTCAAAACAGCGATCCGCAACCTGAAACATAACAAGGCTTTTTCCTTGATCAATGTATTAGGGCTGTCGATCGGCATCAGTGCCGCACTCGTGATATTCCTGATTGTACAGTATGATTTCAGTTTTGACCGGTTTCATACCCACCGGGATCGCATGTACCGGGTTACTTCTGTTTTTACTTTTGCAGGCGAAACCTATAAAAATCCCGGAGTAGCTTACCCATTGGGTAATACCATCGGAAAAGAAGTTACCGGACTCGATATTATCGCACCTATCAAAACATGGAACGAAAACCAGAAAATCACCATTCCCGCTCAGAATGGCAGTTCCGAGATCAAACTCAAAAAACAACCCGTCCCTGTTTTTGCAGATGAAAATTATTTTAAGCTCGTGTCCTATGAATGGGTAGCCGGAACAGCTGCCGTATCCCTGCAGGAACCCTATCAGGTAGTATTATCAGAAAAAACTGCGGATCGTTATTTCCCCAAACTCACAGCCAGTGAAATCCTCGGTAAAGAAATTGTATTCGACGATACGGTAAGAACTACCGTAACAGGCATTGTAAAAGACCTCGCAGGAAATACAGACCTGGGCTATACCACTTTTGTTTCAAGGATTACCCTTGAAAAAACAAGTTTACAACCCAGAGACTGGAAAGTATGGAGCAATACAACAGATGCTTCTCAGCTATTGGTTCAGTTATCACCGGGTACCAGTGCAGCGAAAGTGGAAAAAATGGCCAATACCTTATTAGCCAAATACAATAAAAAGGAAAAAGACGACCAAAGTACCCAGTCATTCAAATTACAACCCATTGCTGATCTTCATTTTAATGCAGATCTTGGAAACTATAGTGAGCGAACCGCACATAAACCCACTTTATACGGCCTGTTAGCAGTAGCTGCTTTTTTATTGGTGCTGGGTTGTATCAATTTCATTAACCTTACAACAGCTCAGGCCTCTCATCGTGCAAAAGAGATCGGAATCCGTAAAACCATGGGGGGCTCGCGAAAGCAATTGCTGCTGCAGTTTATGAGCGAGACATTTGTGATTACTTTACTTGCCACTGTTTTATCGCTTATATTAACACCTTTTTTATTAAAGATTTTCAGTGATTTTATTCCACCGAAACTTCATTTTGATCTGTTGGGTCAGCCCCTGATGATTGGGTTCCTGGTACTACTGATCATCTCTGTTACTTTTTTATCTGGTTTCTACCCTGCGATGGTACTTTCTTCTTTCAAACCCGTGAATGTATTAAAGAACCAAAACCTATTCAATACCGGTAAAAGCCGCAAGAACTGGATCAGGAAAAGCCTTACGGTATCGCAGTTCACCATTGCACAGTTTTTTATTCTGGCCACACTGGTGGTAAGCAGCCAGATTCATTTTACACTGAACAAGGATCTCGGGTTTACCAAAGAGGCACTCATTTTTTTCCGTACAAACTACCGAGACACTTCGCGTGCTAAAAAACTGATCCTCGCTAAAGAATTAAAATCGATACCGGAAGTTGCGGCCGTAGGTCTTTCTACCGGCACACCCGCTTCGCCCGATGCCTGGAGTAGTACAATCGCTTACCATAACGGCAAAAAAGATATTACCACAGATGTGGAAATGAAATTCGGAGACACCGGATACCTGCACCAGTTTGGAATGAAACTATTGGCCGGAAAAAACTATTCGGCTTCCGATACGGCCCGCGAGTTCCTCATCAACCATACCTATGCCAAAGTACTTGGATTCAGCCAGCCTGCAGATGCGGTAGGTACCTACCTCACCTGGGATAATAAAAAAATGCTGGTTACCGGTGTACTGGCAGACTTTCACCAGAAATCGCTTCACCAGAAAATCAAACCACTGGCATTGGGAAGTTGGGATCTCATCAACAACGTGTTTACCGTCACACTTCCTCCTAAAAATGCTGATGGCAGTAACTGGAAAACAGCGATTGCCAAAATCGAAAAAGCCTGGAAACAGATATACCCCGAAGAAGATTTCGACTATCATTTTCTGGATGAATCGATTGCACAAAGCTATCGTGCAGAGCAACATATTGCCAGCTTGCTGAAATGGGCAACCGGTCTGGCCGTACTCATCAGCTGCCTGGGTTTACTGGGATTGGTGATGTTTACCACTAACCAGCGCACCAAAGAAATTGGCGTACGAAAAGTATTAGGAGCTTCTGTTGCCCAGATCGTTACCATCCTCAGCAAAGACTTTTTATGGCTGGTAATGATCGCATTTGTAATAGCCACACCGGTTGCCTGGTATGCGTTGAATCAATGGTTGCAGAATTTTGCCTACAGAACGCCCATCAATCTCTGGTTATTTCTGCTGGCGGGTATAGCGATGTTTCTCGTGGCATTATTCACTATCAGTCTGCAAACTTTCAAAGCAGCGTCTGCTAATCCTGCTGACAGTTTACGAACAGAATAAATACAGCTATCTCACAAACTAAAGAATACCTATGATACAGAACTATTTTAAAATGGCCTGGCGAAACCTGATGAAACACAAATTCATCTCGTTCATCAATCTCTTTGGCTTAACCATGGGACTGGTCTGCTGCCTGCTGATTTCATTGTATATTATTCACGAAACCAGTTACGATACCTATCATAGCAAAGCCAACCGCATATACCGGCTTACCCGCAGTTTTAACAACCCGGATGGTGCCGTAACGCTGAAACTGGGTACGGTAGCGCCGCCCTTCGGGCCATTGCTGAAGAACGATTTTCCGGATATCCAGAAAGTGACCCGTTTGTTACCCAATGGTAAAACACCGGTGAAATATGAGGACAAACTGTTTAGTGAAAGCCAGCTGTTTTTTGCCGATGAAAACCTGTTTGATGTATTTGATGTGGATGTGGTAAAAGGTAATCCCGCCAAAGCCCTGACGGATCCCTTTACTGTGATGCTGTCAGAAAAGATCGCAGAAAAATATTTTGGCAAGGAAGAGCCGATGAATAAAATGATCCGCTTCAATAACCAGTTTAACCTGAAGGTATCGGGTATTTTTAAGTCATTCCCCTCCAACTCACATATCCATCCTGAGATCATGGTATCGTTTAATACCCTGAAAGATTCAGCGGTATATGGCGAGCGACAACTGCAAACCAATTATGGCAACAATTCCTTTTTCACCTATTTCCTGGTTCCGGAGAACTATCCTGTTAAAAATATCGAAGCGCAGTTCCCGGCTTTTATTGATAAACATGTATTTTTTCCCGGCGCTCCCTCTACCATACAATTCTCCAAACTCACCAAACTGGAGATCCAGAAGCTGACAGATATCCATTTATACTCGCATACGGATTATGAAGCAGAAGAGAATGGAGATATTAACCGGGTATATATATTCTCCATTATTGCACTCATCATACTGCTGATAGCCTGTATCAATTACATGAACCTGTCAACGGCCCGTTCCACACTGCGGGCCAAAGAGATCGGGATCAGGAAAGTATCCGGTGCAGGCAAAGGAGAACTGGTAGCGCAATTCCTGAGTGAATCTGTGCTGATTGCCTGGATTGCGATGACACTGGCCATTCTCATCGCCTGGCTGATTTTACCCGCTTTGAATAAAATGGCCGGTGTTGAATTATCGGCCACTATGTTATTGAATTGGAAATTCCTTTTACCCTTATTATTGGTTCCCTTTATAGTAGGTATTGTATCCGGCCTCTATCCTGCCCTGTTCATGTCATCTTTCCAGCCTGTTAAAACATTGAAGGGCTTGTTCAAAGCCGGTGGCAGATCTATCTCTTTCCGCAAGGCGCTGGTGGTAACACAATTCGGTATTTCCATTGTACTGATCATCACTACTGCCATTGTTTTTCAGCAACTCCGTTTTATGCAACAGGCAAAACTGGGTTATTCCAAAGAGCAGGTAGCAGTATTTCCATACTACTTTACCGGCAATAGCCAGTTCGAGGCTTTCCGCAACGATTTGCTAGGCAAATCCTATATCCGCAGTATGGGCCGTTCTTCAAGGATCCCTACGGGCAGGCTACTGGATTCGCAGAACGCATCAGCCGAATCGGGCGATTCGCTTCAATCAGTAAACGTAGAGCTGAAATACCTCGCTGTTGATCATGACTTTATTCCTTCCTACAATATCAGTCTGGCTGCGGGCAGAAATTTCTCAGCAGGCGTATCCACAGACACAAGTAATTTCCTGCTGAACGAAGCAACCGTGAAAGCACTGGGCTGGTCCTCGGCAGAAAAAGCAGTAGGCCGTAATTTCTCCTACGGAAATGTATCTGGTAAAGTAATCGGCGTTGTGAAAGATTTTCATTTTGAGTCTTTGCGGCAGAAAATTGCACCGATGGTCATGTCTTTACCCAAACCCGAACAGGCTAATTTCTTTAATGCCCTTTCCATCAAAATCGCCGGTACCAATACAACCGAAGCGCTGGCCGAGATTGAACAGAAATGGAAGACCTATTTACCCGGTATCCCCTTTGAATTTTCCTTCCTGGATGATAATTACAATAAATTATACCTGTCTGAACAAAGACAAAGCAGTCTGTTTACGCTGTTCGCGGGCATCGCTATCCTGATTGCCTGTTTGGGTTTACTGGGTTTATCTTCCTTCGCCATCACACAAAGAATCAAAGAGATTGGCGTAAGGAAAGTGCTGGGGGCAGGTACGGGCAGCATTGTGTTGTTATTATCGAAAGATTTCCTTATCCTGGTATTGGTTGCCGCATTGATAGCCTTCCCTGTTGCCTGGTACGGTGTAAACCGCTGGTTAACGGATTTTGCTTACCGCATCCCCATCAGCTGGTGGATTTTTGCGGCAGCAGGTATTGTGGCAGCCTTAATTGCTTTGCTAACAGTGAGTGTATTAGCGATCAGAGCAGCCAATGCCAACCCGGTAAAAAGTTTACGAACAGAATGATGTGGTGAATGGTGAATGGGCAATGATGAATGTACCTCCACTGCCCATTCACTACTCACTAATCACCTTTGACCATTCACAATTCACTACAATGATCCGAAACTATTTCAAAATTGCCTGGCGTACCCTGATGAAGAATAAGGTCTTTTCCTTCATCAACATCTTTGGCTTGTCTATTGGCCTGGCCTGCTGTATGTTGATCACCTTGTATCTTAACAATGAAATGTCCTATGACCAGGACCAGCCACTAGCTGATCAAATCTACCAGGTAGGAACTGTTTTTGTACAGGGCGGGAAAGACATGAACAGTATGCCTAACACGCCGCACCCCATGGCGAACGGTTTGCAACGGGAATTTCCGGAAGTTGCAGACGCTACGCATTTGCTGGGAATGTTCGCCGATGATAAAACACTGTTGCAGTTTAATCCGGGGAATGGACAAACAACTCATTCGTTTTATGAGACCAAAGGATATCTCACAGACTCTTCTTTCTTCCGCATCTTCACTTATCAGTTTATCGAGGGCAATTCCTTGAATGCGCTCTCCGGCACCAATCAGATTATTCTGAATGAAGAGATCGCCAGAAAAATGTTTGGCAATAAACCTGCGCTTAATCAGATAATTCATATCAATAGCAATACCAATGGAGAACATGATTTTACTGTAGGCGGTGTATTCAGGTCTTCCACAAAACCCTCTCATATTGATGCCCGTTTTTTTCTGAGTATCGCTGGAGGAGACATGGAGCAGTATATCAAACAAAGGCCCAACGATTATGCCACCAATAATATGTTCTTCAGTTATATACAATTGAAGAAAGGCAGCGACTACAGGAAACTGGAAGCTAAACTACCCGCCTTTATTGATAAGTATGCCGGTAAAGATCTGAAAGCGATGGGCTTCTGGAAGAAACAATTCCTGGTTCCATTAAAAGACATTCATCTCAGTGATAAAGTACCCAATAATGTTACCCCCGCTGGTAGCAGGAGTTTTTTATACATACTGGCTTCCATCGCCATTTTTACCCTGCTGATCGCCTGTATCAATTTCATGAACCTGTCCACTGCAAAATCTTCTCAAAGAATGAAAGAAGTGGGTATCCGGAAAGTACTTGGTGCCAACCGCTCATCTCTGATAAGGCAGTTCCTGTCAGAATCGGTACTGATGTCTGTGATCGCCTTTTTTATCGCATGGGCGCTCTTCTTTTTTCTCCTTCCCTTTTTCAACCAGATGGTAGGAAGAAATATCACTTTCTCTTTTGCTGAAAATAAACTGATGGTGACCGGTTTCCTGGCACTGGCATTGGTAACGGGTTTTATAGCAGGTAGTTATCCGGCTTTTTATCTGTCTTCTTTTCTTCCGATCAAATCCCTGAAAGGAAAAATGAGCAATACCTTGGCGGTGGTTAACCTGCGCAAAACCCTGGTTGTTTTCCAGTTTGTTATCTCTGTTGTATTGATCATTTCGTCAGTGATCATTGTATCGCAGATGAATTACCTGAACAGAAAGGACCTTGGATTTATCAAAGACCAGCAATTGGTGATACCGCTCCGAAGTTCCACCGCAAAAAATATCAGCATTTCACTAAAAAACGCTTTGAAAAAGAATCCGCAGGTGATCGATGCAGGAGCATCCATGTACTATCCGGGTATCATGAACCCTTCTGACAATATGATGTACCGCGAAGGGCAAAGCATGAATGAAGGGAAAAGGGTAAGGATTAATCATGTAGATTTTGATTTCCTGAAAACACTGGGAGTTCAATTGGTTGCCGGAAGATTGTTCAACAACGAATACCCGACCGATACCAGTTTCCGCATGGTAGTGAATGAGAGTACCATCAAGGAAATCGGATTTCCTTCTGCTGAAAAAGCTGTAGGCAGCCATATCCATTTTGACTGGCAGGGAAAATCCTACAAGTTTGAAATACTGGGTGTCGTTAAAGATTTCCATTTCGAGGACCTGCACAAACCTATCGCGCCTTTTGCATTCGAGGCAGCATCAGCACCTGCCAGCCTTAATTACCTGGTGGTACATGCCAAAACCGACAATATCGGCAAACTGGCCAAAAACATTGAACAGGAATGGCGCAAACTGAATCCGTCAGAACCATTCGAATTCAGTTTCCTCGATGAGGATTTTCAACACAATTACGATGCAGAAACAAGACTCACGTATATGGTACAGGTTTTTACCATCATCGCCATTTTCATCTCCTGCCTGGGATTGTTCGGACTGGCTACTTTCAGTGCAGAGCAGCGCACCAAAGAAATCGGGATCCGGAAAGTATTGGGAGCCACCGCTTCCAACCTGGTATTCCTGATCTCTAAGGATTTTATCAAACTGGTTTTGATTGCTATTATACTGGCTTCGCCGCTGGCATGGTGGATCATGAGCCATTGGCTGCAGGATTTTGCCTACCGCACATCCATTTCATGGACGGTATTTGTGATCTCTGCATTCTTTGCCTGCCTGATCGCATTTCTTACCATCTGTACCCAGGCCATCAGAGCTGCATTGGCGAATCCTGTAAAAAGCCTGCGAACCGAATAAAGTAGTGAGTAGTGAATGGGCAATGGTGAATATATCCTCCACTGCCCATTCACTACTCACCATTGACCATTGACTATTGACCATTCACAATTCACTACCATGATCCGAAACTACTTCAAAACCGCTTTCAGAAGTTTTCAGAAGAACCGCTTCTTTACTGCCATCAATCTGGTAGGATTAACCATTGGTTTTACCTGCTGCATTCTGATGGGGTTGTATATCCAGAATGAACTCAGCTATGACCGTTTTCAGCAAAAAGGAAATCGTATAGCAAGGGTACTCATGGCCTACAGTTTTGGCGAAAAAGTGAATAAGGTAATTTATACCAGTACCAAAGTAGCACCGGTATTCAAACGCAATTTTCCAGAAGTGGAAACGGCCATCCGCATGTACCAGGCCACACGGATTGTGAAACACGAGGACAAAGTGTTTAACGAAAAGAAGTTCATGTATGCAGATTCTACTTTTTTCGATATGTTTTCCTTCCGTTTACTGCAGGGAAACAAAGCAACCGTGCTGGAAGGCCCGAACAAAGTATTATTGACAGAAACGGCTGCCCGTAAATATTTCGGGAATACGAACCCGGTGGGTAAAACCCTGTACATTGCTGCATCGCAAACGCCTTACCTCATCACGGGCATTATGCAGGACTGTCCGGAAAACTCACAGATCAAATTCGATTTCCTGGCTTCTTTTTCCTCCATGGGAAACATTCAGGAAAAAACTTACTGGAATGCCAACTATACTACCTATCTGCTGCTGAAGAATGAACAGAGTTTTGCATCCCTGCAAAGCAAGATCCCGGGATTTATGAAAAAGGAAATGGCCGATCAGCCCAATACCTATGTTTCATTTGAACTGGAGCCTTTTAACAGGGTTCATCTCTATTCGCCTTATCCCGGTTTTGAACCCAATAACAGTATCACCTATATCTATATCATTTGTGCGGTAGCATTGCTGATCTTATTTATCGCCTGCTTTACCTATATCAACCTCGGCACCGCCAGTTCTATTGAAAGAGCCAAAGAAGTAGGCGTAAGAAAAGTGCTGGGAGCAGATAAATCGCAGATCTTCTGGCAGCATATCGGAGAATCTCTGTTACTCTGTTTTCTGTCGCTCATCATCAGCCTTTTGCTGGTGTTACTAACCCTTCCCTGGTTTAATGGCCTCGCCGATAAAAATATCCACCTTACCGCTTTATTCACACCGCTGAACCTTGCCTTTCTCGGATCCATCTGGCTTATCATCAGTTTTGCCGGAGGAAGTTATCCTGCCCTGGTTTTATCCGGTTTTCAACCTATCAAAGTATTAAAAGGATTATTCCGTAACAGCAGTTCTGGATTACTGGTGCGTAAGTCGCTGATCGTTTTCCAGTTCATGATCTCTGTATTCCTGATCGTTGCCACGGTAGTAATACAGCAACAGATGCAGTATATACGCAACAAGAATCTCGGGTATCAGCGGGAACACGTGCTATTATTGCCGCTGGACCAGAAAATGCTCGAGAACTATCCCACCATCAAAACGGAACTGAAGAAAAATGCAGGTATTCTGTCTGTAGCAAGAGCCGTTAGCGATCCTACGCATATAGAAGGTGGATATAATATGCGGAGTGATGAAATGCCGCCAGGCGGACAACTCTCTGTAACTGCAACACCCATTGACGATGGGTATGTGAACACCAACGGGCTGCAACTGGTGGCCGGCACCAATATTACAGAACAGGATCTGCAAAATGCCGATGAACTGAAACATCCCGAAGATCTGGTAATGCAGTTCATACTCAACGAAGCGGCCGCAAAAGAACTGGGCTGGACCGCCCAAACAGCCATCGGCAAAAAAATGTTTCTGGGAGATGACAGGCCCGGCTATGTAAAAGGAGTTGTCAAAGATTTTCATTTCCAGTCCTTACACAATACCATACAGCCACTGGTACTGTTCCCTTCTTCCTGGAGCAGCCAGATGATGGTGAAACTGGATGGCAATCATCTTTCGCAAACCATTGCCGCTATTGGTGAACAATGGAAAAAAATGGTACCGCACAGGCCTTTTGAATACCGGTTTATGGATGATGCTTTTAACCAGCTGTACGAAAGCGAGAACAGGTTGGCTAAGGTATTGTCGGTATTTGCAGGTATTGCCATCGTACTGGCCTGCCTGGGTCTGTTTGGTCTCTCCTCTTTCAGCGCCCAGCAAAGAATCAAAGAAATCGGGATCCGGAAAGTATTGGGCGCTTCACTGGTACAGATTGTAACCATCTTATCGAAAGAATTTATCCTGCTATCACTGATCGCTTTTATCCTTGCCTTCCCCATTGGCTGGTGGGCAGTGAACCTATGGCTACAGGATTTTTCTTACCGTATTACGATTCATTGGAGTTTATTTGCGCTAACAGGTATCGCTACCATATTACTGGCCCTCATAACCGTGACGTTCCGGGCAGTAAGAGCCGCATTGGCCAACCCGGTAAAGAGCTTACGAACAGAATGAGGATAGTGAATAGTGAATGGTCAATGGTGAATATCCGCCTCCATTGCCCATTCACCATTGACAATTGACCATACAATCCGGGAAAAAGGGTGTACGCACACAGACAGAAACTGTCCGTTTTCGTACACTATTAAATACCTTTAACGTACAAAACCCTTACTGGCAAAGGGTTTTCAAAGATGGCACAGGCTTTGAGAATGACCAGACAGTAAACCCCGCAATATGATCCAGTTAGAAAAGATCTACAAATGGCATAACAACGGTAATAACCGGGTATTTATCCTGAAGGATATTAACCTGACCATTGAGGAAGGCGCTTTTATCTCAGTGATGGGCCCTTCCGGTTCCGGTAAATCTACCCTGCTCAATATCATTGGTATGCTGGATGCACCCTCTGAAGGCAATTACCGTTTTCTGGGACAGGACGTATATACCATCAAAGAAAAACAGCGATCGGAACTATACAAACAAAATATTGGTTTCGTATTCCAGGCCTATCACCTGATCGATGAATTAACCGTTTACGAAAACATTGAAACCCCTTTGCTGTACCAGAACATCAAAACGGCGGAAAGGCAGGCCATGGTGGCGGATATACTCGACAGATTCAATATCGTAGGTAAAAAGGACCTGTTTCCGGTTCAGTTATCCGGCGGACAGCAGCAATTGGTGGGCATTGCCCGCGCCCTGATTGCCAAACCGAAATTACTGCTGGCAGATGAACCCACCGGTAACCTCAATTCCAAACAGGGCGAAGAGATCATGGAACTGTTTAAACAGATCAATGAAGAAGATGGTGTAACCATCATACAGGTAACCCATTCAGAAAAAAATGCCGCTTATGGCAAACAGATCATTAACCTGCTCGATGGCAGGATCGAAAAATAATTAAAGCGAACCGAGAACATGAAAAAGAAGAATATTACCGGCCTCCTGTTAAGTGCCCTCCTGCTTACGGCAACCCTGCGTGCTCAAACAACCGGTACTGCCGGCGGCGTACTGACCCTGCAGCAATGCGTAGAAACAGCCATCGGGAATAACCTGCTTGTCCGCCAGTCTGAATACCAGGCACAATCAGATAAAGTAAACTATAAACAGGCCAAGGGCAGCCAGTTGCCTTTTATCTCAGGCAATGTAAATCATGGTATTAACCAGGGCCGTAGTATCGATCCCTTTACCAATACCTATGCTAACCAGCAGATCAATTTCGCCAACTATTCCATCAATACCAGCATCACACTCTGGAATGGTTCTTCTTTACAAAACTCTATCAAACAAAGTGAACTCACCGCCAAAGCCAGTGAAATGGACTGGCAGCAGACAAAAGACAATATCACCATTAATGTGATACTGGCCTACCTGCAGGTACTGAGCGCGCAGGAACAACTGAACGTGGCCAAAAACCAGGTAGAAGTAACCAAAACACAGGTAGCCAGACTGGAAACCCTGTATGCCAGCGGTGCCATTGCCCCTGCTATGTTATATGATCTGAAAGGACAACTTTCGGGCGATCAGTTAACCGTGATCAACGTAAAAAATACACTGGAAACCGCCAGGATTAATCTGGCCCAGTTGATGAATGTACCCTACAATGCATCTGTACAACTCGAAAACCTGGGCGCTTCCAGTAATCCTGTTTTGTATGATGGTACTGCCGATAATATCTATCAAACCGCAGAGCAGCAACTCGCTTTTATCAAAGCCGCCGAATACCGTAAACAAAGCGCACAGAAAAGATATCTCGCTGCCAAAGCGCAATTATTGCCAACCCTTAGTTTCAATGGCGGTTTCGGCACCAACTATTCGAGCGTGGCTACCCGCCAGGAACTGCTCAGCACTGCAGATGTTGCCACCAGCCAATACGTGAATGTAAGTGGCAGTAAACTGCCGGTATTTGCCCCACAAAGCAATTACCAGAGTCATAAGATTACTTATGGCGACCAATGGACCAATAACCTGAACTCTTCCCTCAGTATCGGTCTGCAGATCCCGATCCTGAACGGGTTACGCGCCCGTAGTAATGTGAGCCAGGCAAAAATTGCTGAAAAGCGCACCAACTTTGAAGCACAATCTGTAAAAACACAACTGCGCCAGGCCGTAGATCAGGCTTATGTAAACATGAATGCCGCTTTTGAACGGTACCTGGCCCTGAAAAATCAGGTGGAAGATTTCACCGTTTCTTTTAAAGCGGCAGAAGTAAGATTTATCAATGGGGTAAATACTTCGGTAGAATATATGATTGCCAAAAACAATGTAGACAGAAGTAATGCCAATTTTGTAGCCGCCAAATATGATTACCTGTTACGCGTAAAAGTGCTCGACTTTTACCAGGGCAAGGCTTTGTGGTAACATTTTTCTCATGTACTACGTGCAACGTATGTATCCGGCCCTGTATTCTTACAGGGCTTTTTTATTGATTGCAAACAAGGTGAATACGGCCAGTTACAGCAGATCTTTTTTCAATACCACTATCTGTCCCATATGATACGCATCATGCTGTAAACAACCCAGTAACAACTGGAAATAGGTTTGCCCTTTAATGGGCGATGCCGTATCCAGCAGACTGTCATCAAAAGCTGTAATTAGTTCATTCAATTGCCTGTATACTTCTTCAAAATGTAAGAGAGTGGTTTGCCAGGAAGCTTCGGTCAGTTCATCGGGCAGGTACATATCGGGCATCGGCGGTTCGGCATGTTTGCCCTGTAAACGGATCATCACGGTTTTCCGCCAGTAGATCAGATGATTCACCAGTTGCCAGATGCAGTTTCCTTTCTCATGTAATCGAACAGCAGCTTTTTCGGCCGTTACATCTTTCAGTACCTGCTGCATATTCAGTCCTACCCAGCAATCGCCCTGCTGCAGGTCGGCAAATAATTGGCCAATCTTTTGAGTTTCCCGCATAATTTTGTTTTGAGATGTAAACATAGCAGAAAATAAAAACCATCTTAAAAACTTACATGAGTGGATATAGCAAACCGGTAGAGATCCGCTGGAGCGATATGGATCCCAATTTTCATCTCCGCCATTCCGCTTACTATGATTTCGGGGCCTATTTACGGGTATCGTTCATGAATGAGCACGGACTTACGCCCTTTGTGATGCAGGATCAACATATTGGCCCCATCCTTTTCCGGGAAGAATGTGTGTTTAAAAGAGAAATCCACTTCAGCGATACGGTAAGCATCAATGTACAACTGGTAAAAAGCACCCATGATATGAGCCGCTGGACCATGGTACACGAAATCTGGAAGAACGGTAATACCCTAAGCGCCATCATCACCATCGACGGGGCCTGGCTGGATACAGTAACCCGTAAACTGGCCGTTCCCCCGGAATCATTCAGAAAAGTATTTGAAGATTTGCCCAGGGCCGCACATTTCACCTGGATCGAAAAAACAAACTTATGACCATCCGCCAGATAGATATATCCCATGCTGCAGAATTATCTGCACTGGCCAAAGCCATTTATGTAGAACATTACCTGCATTTATGGTATCCCGGCGGTGCTGAATGGTATATGAACGAACAGGCTTACCCGGCAGAAAAACTGCAGGCAGAATTAGCTGATCCCAACAACCTGCATTACATCGTTTATGATGAACTGAATGCACCATTGGGATATCTTAAACTACGCATAATAGCTACGCTCAGCGGGCAGGAAGAAAAAGATTGTCTCGAAATAGAAAGAATTTACCTGCACAAAGCAGCTACCGGTAAAGGAGTTGGCAGGCAGCTGATGGAACTGAGTGAGACTGTGGCAAAACAATACCATAAAGACATGGTTTTTCTGAAAGCCATGGACAGCAGCCAGGACGCCATCGGTTTTTACCAGCGCATGGGTTACACGGTTTGCGGCAAACTGGTACTGCCTTTTGCACAAATGAAAGAAGTTTACCGCGGCATGGTAATCCTGCAGAAAACACTGTAACAAATACGAATTCCTCCAATAAAGAAGCCCCTCTGCAGGGGCTTCCGGATGACTTACCCGGCACCGATTGCTATGCCACCGAGTTTGTAACCTTTAACTGGACTAAAAGTACAAACCCGCATTATTCAGCAGACCTCTATTCGGGCTTACCCGGAATTTAATCGGTGAGCGCAGGTGTTTGTCTGTAAAAACAAAATCCCCCGGCTGGCGGAGGATTTTAATTAGCTATCCATCGGTTTATTTATACAAACCAACGGCTGGAAACACGTGTACTTCTTACACCACGACGGATATTCCAGAGATCAACAACACCGAAACGGGTATGGTTGACTTTTTTTCTTGTTACAGGTACGATGCCTGTTGCTACGGTTTCTTTTACTTCTGTGACCAGTTGTTTTAATTCATTTGCTTCGATCTGGACAATAGAAGGCATTACATTACTCTTCATAATATTTCTACTTTTTAATATTAATGTTTACACTGAGCGGAAACGGGGGAATACCAATTCAATCGTTAGAAGAATGTCTCAGAACCTATCACCCTTGAGACTCTTTTATAATATGTGCTCAGTTTCAGGGTGCAAATGTACAGCTTTACAGCATAATAGAAAAATTAATCTGTAAATAGTATGTTAATGTATCAAAATAAACTGCTATTTAATGGCTGTCAGGTCAATATCCGGGCGCGACTCATCTGCCAGCATCACCTTCCCCCTGTTGGTTCTTACAATACGGGAGAAGAGAGAAATTTCCTTATCAAAGAGGAAGCGGAAAAAAAGTTTCGTCCAGGAAGTATGATAACTCAATGTATCATAAAAAGCAGGTGCTTTCTTCCGGATCTGCGGTAAACGGTTCCAGGGAACAGAGGGAAAATCGTGGTGTTCATTGTGATACCCTACATTAAAGGCAACGGTATTCAGCACACCATAATAACTATAGGTTTCCTGTTCTCCTTTGGTGAGATAATGCTCCTGGATCCACCTCGCTCCCAGCGGATGTAATCCCACTGAAAAGAAAAAACTGAAGATCAGGAACATCACCGCTTTCACACCCAGCAGCCAGCCTATCAGACTGATGAATATAATTTGTATCAGCCAGTTCAGTGCCACCCATTTATTGAACGGCTGGATCTCGCGCAGGCGCGGAAAACGGAACAACTGGAAAAAAGGATAGAACAATAACCAGATCACTTTCCCGATAAAGAAATTATCAATAAGCTTTGCTTCCCAGTAATTAGGCAGATCGCCATCCAGTTCATGCACCCCCTGGAAAGAATGATGTTTGATATGATAAGTTTCGAAAGAAACCGAACTGGGAAAGATCAGGGGAATATTGGCCATAATACCCGCTAAGCGGTTAGCGGCCTGGTTTTTAAAGATCAGGCGGTGCGCACATTCATGAATCATCACAAATAAAGCATGGTCTGCAAAAGCGCCCAGCAGGTAAGCAGCGCCTACTACGATCCACCAGGATTGATCGGCCACCAGCCAGCTTCCCAGCAATTGGAAAGCTACCAGTCCTACAATAGCCAGAAAAGTAAAAGGGTTCTTCCCTATCAGGTTACGCATGTCCGGCACTTCTTTGAGGATAAGTTTGGTTCGGATACGATGTGGCTCACAACCGGTAACATGTACAAAGTCTTTTTTCTCCTGCATAGCTGACAAGATAGGATTAAAAGCCCTAAAACGGGGACAAACCAGCCTGAAAGTATTGTTGTACAGTGAATTATGTAATTTTTTGGTTGATGATTCAACATAAACCGGGTTTCTGTCTGTAAAGGATATAACTAATAGAGGCCGGTATATAAGAGAACCCACCCCAGCTTCGGTAATTATGCAGTATGGAAAAAAGAATACTGGGGATTATCTTATCCCTGCTGGGAATCATCGGACTGATTTACGCCGGTGTTGGTTTTATGAACGGAGATAGTGGCACAAGGAATATCAAAACCATTGTGATCTTCGGATTACTGGGCGCGATCTTTTTTGTGGCAGGTATTGGTCTGATTAAAAGCACCAAAGACAAAGAAACCTAGAAAGGTTACCCATAAAAAAGTGCGGCTTTCGGGCCGCACTTTTTAGTAAATAACCAATACTGTTTATGCAGTTGTTTTTTTGCCTACCCCATTCATCAGCCCAACTGCCGCACCGGTAATCAAAAACATCACCCCTCCGCAAACAATATCCACCAGCGTACCTTGCAGGTTCATGAGATTGGCAGTACCCAACATCGTGAGGTCGAAACCGGCAGTGATCAATACCCCGAGCACAAATCCGGCACCCGCACCTGCCGCCAGGCTACTGATACCTGTCCATTTGTTATAGATATAAGATAGCGTAAGGCCATTAAAAATGGAACCCGCTATCAAAGCCCACCAAACCATCTCTCCCATCGGCTTCATAACACCGGTGGCTGTACCTGCATTCTTACTAAAGAAATCGGCCATGGCCATACCGTAAACAAGGTAACCGGCGAAAAAACAGACAATGCCTCCAACAATACCAGAGACCAGGAATTTTTGTGTGTTCATAGCAATCGTTTTAAAGGGTAAAAAAGATTAAACAAAATAAGGTGCAGATAACTCATTTGCAATAGCACAGCTGGAATGTGCACAACTCGGAGAATCAAGTATAAATAAATGATAATCAGTTATTTACATTTTTATAGTGCAGGCGGTTTAGAAAACCCAAGCTTTTGTATATCTTGTTTCAAACTAAACGCTTATGTTCCCAAAACTCCTTTGGCTACTGCTATTAATGGGTTGCCTTGCCGGTACTACCCAGGCACAACAAAAAAAAACACTTACCACAGAAGACTATGCTAAATGGCAAAGTATTGGCGCCAACGATCTCTCTCCCAATGGCGAGTGGGTGGCGTACCAGTTACTGGTGCAGGAAGACAATGATACCCTGTACGTGATTAACCGAAACAATGGAAAGTCTTACAAATTAGCTTTTGCGGGCTCTCCTGAATTCTCGAAAGACAATAAATGGCTGGCCTACCGGATCGGTTTGCCTTTTAAAGAGGCAGAGAAACTCCGCGATCAGTCAAAACCCATCGAATACAAAATGGGACTGCTGAACCTGGAAACGGGTAATAAGGAAACCGTACAGAATATTTCCCGCTTTGGTTTTTCACGCAATGGAAAGTTCCTCGCTGTTTACCTCGCTCCTCCCAAAGAAAATAAAGACAAAGGCAGTGTATTACTGCTGAAGAACCTGGCGGATCATACTACGCGTACCATTGGTAATGTAACTGACTATGCGTTTAATAAGAAAAGTGATTTTCTGGCCTATATCATTGAATCGGCCAATATTGCCGGCAACTCAGTAGAATTGTTTAACCTTAATCACTACACGATAAAAGTAGTGGCCAGTGATACGTCCCGCTTCTCCAAACTCAGCTGGCAGAAAGAAGGGGATGGACTCAGCTTTTTCAAGACCTTTAAAAAAGACACCCACGAAGAAGAAAATGCCATGGTGTACAGTTACATGGACATTTATAAAACGGCTTCATTACAGATCTTTGACCCAACCACTGCGGCGGGTTTCCCGGGTAACATGCGGATCTACAATGGGTCGGCACTCAGGATCAGTGATGATATGCGTTCGGTTTTCTTTGGACTGAAAACCTGGACCGTTAAACCCAAAAAAGAAGACAAAAAAAATACAGACAGCAGCAAATCGAAAAATGATAGTGCCAAAACCATGCTGGCCAAAAAGCCCGCTGCTGACGAAAAATTACCGGCAGTAGATATCTGGCATTGGAAGGATCCTGAGATCCAACCGCGACAGAAAATAACATTTACGCAAGACAAGGAAGCCAGTTATCTATCGGTATGGAATCTCGGCAGCAACCAATTCCATCAGCTGGCTAAGGAAAATACACCCGATGCCTTACTTACGGGCAACCAGCAATTTGCCATCACTTCTACCAATAAAAAATACAAACCTGCTTTTAAGGAAGACTATGCAGATTTTTATCTGGTAAATACACAGACCGGAGAGGAAAAATTGTTGTACGAAAAAACACTGGATGGTTTTTACACGGGCCCCAACTCCTCGCCTGATGGTAAATACCTGTACTACTTCCGCGATAAACATTGGTGGGTGTATGAGATTGCCACCAGCAGAAATATCAACATCACACAAAACATAAAAGCAGATTTTCAGAATCTACGTGATGACCACCCTGCTACCAGGCCACCGGTAGGTGTTGGTGGATGGATCAAGGGAGATAAAGAAGTGCTGCTGTATGATGAATACAATATCTGGGCCGTAAAACCCGATGGCAGTGGTGGCAGAAAACTGACACAGGGCGAGAAAGAAGAAATCATGTTCCGCGTATACAGGGTAGATTTTGAAGAAACTTATCTCGACGACAGCAAACCTCTCTATCTCTCTGCCTACGGTGATAAGAGCAAAAAATATGGTTACTATAAGTATGAGAATGGCAACACAGAGAAACTGATCTTTGAAGACCTTTCTATCAGTCGCCTCACAAAAGCCAAAGACGCCAATAGTTTCCTGTATGTAAAACAGGATTATCATTTATCGCCTGAATTATATGCCAGCGATAATTTTGCGAACGATAAAAGGATCACCGGCACCAATCCGCAACAGGATAACTATTACTGGGGTAAAAGCCGCCTGATCAGTTATACCAATGCCAAGGGCAAAAAAATGCAGGGGGCTTTGTTCTATCCGGCCAACTACGAGCCGGGCAAACAGTATCCGATGATCGTGTACATCTATGAACTGCTCTCAAACACCGTTCATAGTTACACCAACCCATCGGTAAGAACTGCTTATAATACCACCAACTTTACCACCAACGGTTATTTTGTATTCAGACCTGATATTGTGTACGAAACCAATGAACCCGGCATGAGCGCAGTAAACTGTGTGGTACCTGCGGTAAAAGAAGTGCTGAAAACAGGCATGATTGACAAAGAGAAAGTGGGTTTGATGGGACATAGCTGGGGTGCTTACCAAACAGCTTACCTGGTTACACAGACCGATGTATTCAAAGCAGCCTGCGCTGGTGCACCTTTAACAGATCTGATCAGCATGTCGCTATCTATATACTGGAACAGCGGAACACCCGACCAGAAGATCTTTGAAACCAGCCAGGGAAGATTTGATGGTCCCTGGTACGAGCGTACCGATGCACATATCCGCAACTCGCCCATGTTCAATGCCAGCAAGATCAAAGCGCCTTTACTGGTTGCTTTTGGCGATAAGGATGGTGCGGTTGACTGGCACCAGGGTATTGAAATGTACGGAACCATGCGCCGCATGGAGAAACCCCATGTAATGCTGGTATATGCCGATGAGAATCACGGCCTGGCCAAAAAAGAGAACCAGATCGACTACCAGAAACGCCAGCGCGAATGGTTTGATCACTACCTGCTGGGTAAACCGGCGGAAAAATGGATCACCAGCGGTGTTACTTACCTGGAAAAGATGAAAGAAAGAGAAAAACCATCCGACCCCAAATAAAAAACTTTAGCCAAAAAACCTGCTTCCATCTGAAGCAGGTTTTTTAATTTTAAACAAATCAACTGATTCACTCATTCACTCATTCACTCATTAACCATGTCTCCCATCAAAACAGCGATCCTCTCCTTCGGTATGTCGGGCAAAGTATTCCACGCCCCTTTCATTCACTTACATCCTGGTTTTGAACTGGTGGGTATCTGGGAGCGATCCAAAACGGATTCCCTGCAGTTTTATCCTGGTATCCGGATCTATCGTTCTCTAGAAGAGATCTTAGCGGATGATTCCATTGAATTGGTGGTTGTGAATACGCCAACCGGTACGCATTATGATTTCACCAAAAAAGTATTGGAAGCAGGAAAACATGCGGTTGTGGAAAAAGCATTCACCACCACAGTTGCCGAAGCAGAAGAACTGAAACAGTTGGCAGACAAAAATAAATCAGTATTGTCTGTATTCCAGAACCGCCGCTGGGACAGTGATTTCAAAACAGTAAAAAAAATCGTGGAAGAAGGCTGGTTGGGCGAGATCATGGAGGCAGAATTTCATTTCGACAGGTTTAAAGATGAGCTCAGTCCCAAAGCACACAAAGAAACTCCCGCTCCCGGCGCAGGTATCTTGAACGATCTGAGTCCACACCTGATAGACCAGGCCTTACACTTATTCGGCAAACCGCAAGCCGTTTTTGCAGATATCCGTATTACCCGCCCCGGATCAAAAGTGGATGATTATTTTGAGATCCTGCTCTACTATCCTATCCTGCGCATTCGCTTAAAAGCAGGCTACCAGGTGCGGGAACCATTCCCCTCTTATGTGATCCATGGCCGCAAAGGATCTTTCCTCAAATCAAGGGCAGATGTACAGGAAGCTAAATTACTCGCTAACGAAAAACCGAATCTGACCGATTGGGGAACCGAACCTGCAACGGAACAGGGATTGCTGCATACGGAAAAAAATGGCAGCGTAATCCGTGAAAGAATCCCAACATTACAAGGTAATTATTATGATTACTATGACGGGATTTTTGAATCAATCAGGCATCAGCAACCGGTACAGGTTAGTGCACAGGACGGTATTCATGTGATGAGCATTATTGAAGCCTGTTTTGTCAGCAGCAAACAAAGACGCGTGATTGAGCTGTAAAGATGCTATTCATGAGGTATTGATTACTGCTCAATGATCTTACCATTTTTATTAATTCCGGTACCACCCACCGCTCCGTTTTTACTGATTTTTTCATTACCATCGGTACTGCTCTTTCCGTTTTTGGTTAGTTTATTGTATAAAACGGTAACCGTCACAGGCGTTCTTGCAGCACTGATACAACCCGTAGTGGCATTTCTGGCTTCTGCATAAAACGTAGTGGTATTTCTCATCTGGGATATGATATAATTGGTATTTCCTGACTGCAGAAGTGACCCATTAACGGTCTGGTCATACCAATCTACGGTACTCCCGGTTGCCGGTGTTGCAATCAGGGTTACCGATCCGGAATCAATTATCGTTGTTATATTGTTTACAGCAGGCACAATTTTATACATATTACTACTGGTACTCGTATATAAATTACCAACCCTATCCATGACGAGATATTGTGGCGTGCTACTCGGGGTCACATACGTAGTTTTTGTACCATCCGGTGTGATTTTAACAATCGAACGACTAATACTGGATTCAGCTACAAACAAATTGCCTGAACCATCAATGGTGATACCATAAGGAGAATTCAGTCCGGTTGCAAAAACGCTTACGAAACCCTCCGGCGTAATTTTCTTTACTGTTCCGGAGCTGATCTGTTCTGTTACATAGAGATTACCGGCAGTATCCAGTACAATACCTGCAGGAGAACTTAACCCGGTTACAAAAGTGGTTATACTACCGTCTGATAAAATCGTTTTGATAGATCCGGCAGTTCTTTCAGCCACATAAAGCTTACCGGAACTATTTATCTGCAAGCCATACGGACTGCTAAAGGAAGAATAGGTGGCAATGAGGGTACCAACGGAACTTATTTTTTTTACGGTACCACTACTGCTGACATAAACATTACCCGCCATATCCGTACAAATACCCTGCGGTGAACTTATATTCAGAAATGTACTCACCGTTCCGTCAGGCGTTACTTTCCGGATCCGGGAGTATAAATTATCGCTCACGAATAGATTGCCAGCTGTATCAAATGCAATGCCTTTGGCACTGAATATACCGGAAACAAACGTAGAAATAGTTGGCAACGGACCATTTACAGGTGCTGCAGGTATTGGATTCACCACCACAGTCTGAGAGGCAGTAGTTGTACAACCTTCGGTGCTGGTTACGGTAACCGTATAGGTTCCGGATGAACTGAAAGTATTCACAGCCGTACCGGTACTATTGCCACCAGACCAACTGAATGGTCCATCTCCACTGGCAGTAAGCGTTACGAGGCTGCAGTTCGTAGCTGTACCGGAAATAGAAGCAGCCGGAGACTGATTCACGACAACAGAAGATGAGTTAGTCGCAGAACAATTTAGTTGATCCGTCACCGTTAGTGAAACCGTTTTAGTTCCGTTGGAAGCATAACTATGAACATCGCCTCTTAACGAAGAACTGCTGCCATCTCCAAAATCCCATGCATAGGTAGCGTTTCCTAAGGGAGCGCCGGATGAAACCCAACTGGTATTGTTCACAGATAGTGTATAGTTGTTTCCGCTGCCATCTGCTGCTGTAGATCCCGTTCCTTCGTTAAAGCCCCAATAAGCCAACAAACCTGAAGTAGCGGTAGTAACGCAGTTGATCATATCCGACTGAATCTGAGTGGGATTTCTTACCACCGTCCAGAATTTGGCTTCATCCAATTCACCCATAAATTGTTGGGTACCATCCTGCGCGTATCCAATGGAGAGCTGATTACCGCCTGCTATATTCGGCGCCCTGGGTACAGTGGTACTATATGATATACTGCTGGCTATCCCATCAATATAAAGAGACCATGTTCCATTGTTGCGCACGATAGCCAGGTGTTGCCATATACCTGCCTTAAGGATTACCGTAGAATTCATATAGGATACCCCGCCGGCAAGAATCTGCACAATCCCGGAAGAGTGCATAACTATCCCATAACCGCCATTACCTGTATGTCCATTGTAAAATAAAATCTGGTTAGTACCATTATTGTTTCCATTCCATTTTGCCCATATTTCCATAGTAATATTATCCGTGGCCAGACTAATCAAAGGCCGGGAGGCACCGGAACCAGTGGTAAAGCTGAGCGCAGGATTATTTCCACAAATAGCGCTTGCATTAAATTTGGCTGCTACACCGGAGCACACAAGTGAGGAAACAGAAAATCCTGCTACCGGTAAAGGGTTCACCGTTACGGTTACCGCCTTTCTGGTTGTACTGGCTGCACAGGTACTGTCCTGAACATAATACAGCGTAGTAGCAGTGAGTACCGGAGTGGTGAAAGAACTGCTTCCCCCTAACCAGTTCCCGCCGGTTGCAGCATCATACCATCCGATAGTACCGGAACCTGTTGCCGACAAAACAGCTGTTTGTCCACTGCAGATGGTTGCATCAGCAGCAGTGGGTGCCGGTGGTGCAGTGCATTGCGCTACGGCAGCACCGCCGATCAGCAGCAGAACTACGAAAAACAAAACAGAAATAGGTGTTCGGAGCATATAGAATATTATTCGGAATACATTTAGTAATTGGGCTTACCTGAATTTGTTGTTGCTATGACGCACGAGCTGTTTATCAAAAAACTGTGCGCGGCACTGCCACAGTGATAGCCGGTAACTTTACCTAATAATCTGCAAAATCGATTGTTGCCGGGAACAGCTTCCTGTTATCCTGATTTTGTATATTATGCATAACAATGTTTATATCACGATCAATTTTAGTAATAATAATCAAATTGAACTCTGTCGCCAGCTGTTAAAGAATAACTTCCATTATAACCTGCTGTATAGGTTACTACCGAACCGCTGATACTATATGCCGTATTACTGATCCTGATACCATTGATATACATTTTCACCTTACTGTTTGCGGATGGCGATTGGGTTAGTGTAAAAGTATTTTGTGAGTCAGTAGCGGTAAACTCATCCGCCACCTCCCGCACAGCAGATAAGCCGGAAGAAACAGTTCCATCCGCCATCAGGTATTGTGAGGAGGTTCCACCGGATTTTACAATTACAGAGGCAGTCAGCGTATCACGCAGCTTTACGGCAGTACCGCTAAGGGTTCCTGTTAATATACCGCCTGTTACAGAGAGGTAGGAATCGGCAAGATCGTTTTCTGTCAGCTTTATCCCTGCTCTCCGGTAAGCACCTAACATAGCTGCGGTATCTGCTATACTCAATTTCTGACTAACTGTATTTCTGATGGCTGTCAACGAGTCCTGCATCCACAGTTTTCTGGCGTAAGACTGCAGCATGACGGCACTATCTGCTATATTCATCTTGCCGGAAACAAGATTTGGTATAGCAGATGTTAATACATAGGGTGCCAGCATCGCTCCGGTATCTATCCGGTTCATTTTCTGGTTCAATTCATTTCTGATAGAACTAAGCGAATCATTTACTACCTGCTTTCTCGCATAAAACTGAAGCATAGCGGCACTATCCGCCACATTTATCTTGCCGGAAACAAGATTTGGTACAGCAGATGTTAATACATAGGGCGCTAACATCGCTCCGGTATCTATCCGGTTCATTTTCTGGTTCAATTCATTTCTGATAGAACTAAGCGAATCATTTACTACCTGCTTTCTCGCATAAAACTGAAGCATAGCGGCACTATCCGCCACATTTATCTTGCCGGAAACAAGATTTGGCACAGCAGATGTTAATACATAGGGCGCTAACATCGCTCCGGTATCTATCCGGTTTATTTTCTGGTTCACTTCATTCCGGATAGACGCAATCGAATCATTCACCAATTGCTTTCTTGCATAAACCTGAAGCATAGCGGCACTATCTGCGACATTCATCTTGCCGGAAACAAGATTTGGTACAGCAGATGTTAATACATAGGGTGCCAGCATTGCTCCGGCATCTATCCGGTTCATTTTCTGGCTCAATTCATTTCTGATAGAACTAAGCGAATCATTTACTACCTGCTTTCTCGCATAAAACTGAAGCATAGCGGCACTATCCGCGACATTCATCTTACCAGAAACAAGATTTGTTACAGCAGATGTTAATACATAGGGCGCCAGCATTGCTCCGGCATCTATCCGATTCATTTTCTGGCTCAATTCATTTCTGATAGACGCAATCGAATCATTCATCAATTGTTTTCTTGCATAAGATTGTAACATAGCTGTACTATCCGCTACATTCAACTTTAACCGCAAAGAATCCCGGGCAGGTTTACTCACCGGCTTCTCTTCATCTTTTGTATTGTCCGCAGCATCCAATCCAAGATTGATCCTCGCCTGTTGTAAATTGTCAGCACCCGTACCCCCGTTGGCAATGGCTATAATTCCGGTTACATTGGCAGCTTTTCCTTTGATATCACCGGTTATTTTATCACCACTAACTTCTGCTATTTTACTATCTGTTACAGAAAGATCAGCCAGTTTGGAAGTTAATATAGCATTATTGGCGATTTTCAGAGAAGTAATCGCATTCGCTGCCACAACCGGATTGGGATAAGATCCGGACAAATCCCCAGCAGCCACCCCCGTTGGTGCCGCCGTTCCTGCAGATAAAGCACTCAATGCATACGGAACACTCAGCAGTTGTGTACTTCCCAGGTTGGTAAAATTGTTACCCCCGGTTGGATCCATCTCCAGTTCCATGAACTTAATACCTGAAAGCCAGTCTACGTTTGTCAGACTTCCTGACGAGATGGTAGCACCGGCACTTCCTATCTGAATAGAAAATAATCCCCAGTTATTGGTCTGTGTAGTACGTGTTTCTGTAAATACGATAACACCCGATGCAGAATGATTTCTGATATTCACCCGTAAACTGAGCTGCTGATTAGGTAAAGGAACACCGGCCGCATTTCTGGCTACACCCTGGTAGTTGAGTAAGGCAGGTGCCTGGGCGCTTAGTTGACCTACCAAGAGAAGGAAAATGAATGATAATAAAAATGACAGACGGGATAACCTATCTCTTTTTTTCATAAGCAGCAGTGGTTGAATGGCTAGTTAACTTTAATGATGTTAAATGATCCTCTTTTAATAACTTGATTGGTAACAGAACTGTATTGTTGTACGCGCAGAACATAAACACCCGGTACCAGTTTATTTACATCCAGCTTCTCTGTTCTTGGTACTCCGAAATAGTAAAATTGTTTACTCATGATCATTTTCCCCTGCATGTCGTATAATTCATACTGATTCAATCCGATCATCTTCCCAACAAAATTTACCTGCACAACATCACGTGCCGGATTTGGGTAAAGCCTGATCTCATCAGAAAAGTTGACAGCAGAACTGGCCGGTGGCTGGTAAGCCACGGAAGTTTGTAACACCCCATTGGTGACTACGATCGAACTATTAGACATCGTATTAATGCTGGTAGATTCACCGATGCTGATCTCAAATTGAAAATCCCTCATCGTTCCGAACTGACCGGTTATATTGATGGTAGAGGGATAGATCGATTGGGCCTGCACACCCAAAAAAGGAGACAAACAAACAGAGAGAAGAAAAAATTTTACCGGATGAATACAAATTACATTCACTGGCCTGGGTTCCATCGGCCGGAACCAGTTGAGCAGCTTTGGACAAAATAGCCATGGTAGTCTCATAATAATTGGTTTAATCCTGATTTATTTTATCTTTCTCCTTTCTTCTTCACATCGCCGTCCGGTATGTCCTGTAGCATCTTTATCAGTCCACTTCATTACAATCCCTGCACTTATGAGACGACTACAAAGTAAATGTGGGTGCATGTAGTAAAAAATAGACAGCTTCGCAAACTGTCGTGGTAATCATGCCTGAAAAAATGTGATTATTAAAGAAGCAAATACGTAGTTAGTCTACTACAAAACAGAACAGGTCGTTCATAAAAGCGGGAGAGCTTTCAGCACTAAAAATCTGCCAAAAAAAAATGCCCCATAGTTAATGGGGCATTGTATACAATAGATAATTACTACAGGAAAAACTGATTACATTTTTTTAGCATCTTCCAGAAACTGGGCCAGCCCGATATCTGTCAACGGATGTTTTAATAATCCTAAAATAGAGCTTAAAGGACAGGTACAAACATCGGCACCCAGTTCTGCGGCTTTGATTATATGCAGTGCATTGCGGATAGAAGCTGCCAGGATCTCGGTTTTGTAACCCTGTATATCAAAAATATGACGGATCTGACCAATCAGCTCCATACCATCCCAACCGCTGTCATCAATACGACCAATAAAAGGAGACACATAAGAAGCGCCTGCCTTGGCAGCCAGAATAGCTTGTCCGGCAGAGAAAATCAGCGTACAGTTGGTACGGATGCCGTTATCGGTAAACCATTTGATGGCTTTGATACCGTCTTTAATCATCGGCACTTTTACCACGATATTGGGGTGAATGGCGGCCAGTTTTTTACCTTCTTCCACCATACCGGCAAAATCAGTAGATAATACTTCGGCACTGATATCCCCATCCACCAGTTCGCAGATGGCTTTGTAATGCTGCGCAATGGCTTCTTCGCCTTTTACACCTTCTTTGGCCATCAGACTGGGATTGGTAGTAACACCATCCAGGATTCCTAAATCATTGGCTTCTTTGATCTGGGCGAGATTGCCCGTGTCGATAAAAAATTTCATAGATTCATTTCGGATTAACGGATAGCGGATTAACGGATTCTTTGCCTTCCGTTAATTCGCCATTCGCGAATAGAAAAAAAAAGTGGCAGGCTACTCACATCGCACCGCTACAACCGCTTATCCTTGCTGCATTCCTGCCCTGGGGAAGTTCAGCAGGAGCTGGTCGTGTGAGACCTGCCGGCGCAAAAATAAGGGTTGGCAGGTAAATCCGGCGATTTTTTTAGAGATTCTGATTTCCCGCAAATAAAACAAAGGTTTCTTTCATTCTCAAGGGAAACAGCTATCCATTTTCCAATATCCCGGTAACATTAAAACCCAGACCTTCCCGTTCTGGAATTAACGGTGGTAATCCCCACCAGTTCATCATGCCTGCTGCTGAAAGAGCGGTAGTAAAAAAGAACCGTATACTCATTCTCCGTTTCCCAGTAATTACCCTCTGTTAAAGCGGGATCCGCCTTTTCTTCCGGCCGTTTATTGTCTTTGGTGACATAGGTATAACTGTAATAACCCTGTTTCAGAAAAAGAGTTTTGGTATACACTCCGTTTGCTGCATCATACTGCATGCGGGAGGTATCTCCTATCTGGTTTCCCGTAAACTCACCCAGTATATACACAGATTTACCGGCAAAAGGCTGGTTATTGGCAGGCGCAAACGTAAAATGCACATTGGCATACTCAGATTGCCACCAGGGATTTAACGATTCAGTGGTATTGATCTCATCCCAGCCGTTCCTGTCCCTGAAAAACAGGTAGCGAAGATTATTTCTTTCTACGTCGGGTTTGATGAACACTTCATTAGGTGTTTTGTTTTTATCTACTCTATCCATTCTGTCGCTGAGAAACCGAAAACTCTGTAGATCGGCCCAGCGATATTCTTTTCCTGCGGGAAAAATACAATCCTGTTCAGCGTTATACTCCATCATTTTCCCCCTGATAAAAGTGGGCTGTATATTCCGTACCGCATCATCCCAGCGGTTATTCTGCAGGATCACAATTTTGGTCTGTTGCGGACTGAGAATATTCAGTTGCTGTGTATTCACCGCCAGCTGTACTTTCTGGTGTGTACGCAGAATTTGGTTATCGAAAGGCTGCTGCACCTGCGCCCCCACACTGGCCCTGCTGTCTACCACCAGCACCCTTTTGGTAAAAGCCAGTTTTGACGTATCCGCATCCAGGTATACTTTCAGCAGGTAATTACCGCTTTTGGTGGGCATACAGTTTCTGTCGGGTAACAAAGCCTGGTAATGCACATAACGGGTTTCTGCAATGGTAGAAACGCGGTACTGGCTGAGTCGGTTCTGCGGAAATCCTTTGATATAATCAAAAGCACTCAGGTCGGCCGGCGTCCAGTCGGCATTACACAACACAAACGTATAGTAGTAGTTTTTGGGATATCCGCTCATGTCATCAAAATGCAGTTCCAGCTGGTCGGCCGAATTCAGCGAGATCAGTGGCAGGCTCTGCTGGTTGTTCTGCTGAAACAGTTTGGGTGTCCGGATATCAGGCATATATACACGATCCGGCTGCCGCTGCGCTCTTACAGGCAGGAAACCGGTTATAAACAATAGGAAAAGAAAGCTATTCCGCATACAAAGAATTCTGATTTAAACATACAACATTTCTGTAACCAAATGCTTTTGGGGCATTGCCGGTAGCAGTGTAGTTTTGAATGAACCAAAATCGTGCCGTTGAACCTGGCTTTTCATATCGCCAAAAGGATCGCTTTTAACCGACAGAAAACTTTTTCGCGGTTTATTATCCGTTTATCCATTACAGCCACCGCCCTGAGTGTGATGGCCATGATCATCACTTTGTCTTTTGTGAACGGCTTTCAGCAAACCGTATCGGAGAAAGTATTCAGTTTCTGGGGGCATGTTCGCGTACAGAAATATGAGCCCAACAAATCGCTGGTGGCAGAAGAAACGGCCATAGAAAAAGATAGTGTCATAGAAGCGTTGATCAAAAAAGATCCGGGTGTACAGCAATTACAGGGTTTTGCCACCAAATCAGCGGTACTCGAAAAGAACAAAGAAATTGAAGGCGTATTACTGAAAGGAATTGAGAAAAGCTACGACAGCAGCCGCCTCTACCCTTTTCTCCGTCAGGGTCGCTGGATCCGTTTTAATGACTCCTCTTACAGCAAAGAGATCCTCTTATCCAGCCAGCTGGCTGCACAACTGAAAATAGAACTTGCCGATACCATCACCGTCTATTTTATCTCAGGCATTGATGGCTCCCGCACCTACCGTAAACTAACCGTAGTAGGCATTTATAAAACAGGGATCGAAGAATACGACAAACTCTTTGTGCTGGGCGATCTGGACCTGATTCGCCGGGTAAACGATTGGGCGCCGAACCAGACAGGCGGTTATGAGATTTTTCTGAAAGATTACCGGGCCATCGACAGTGTAAGCAACCGTTTATCCGATGCGCTCCCTGCTACCTGGATGAGCCGCAGTATCCGGGAAGTGTATCCCAATATCTTCGATTGGCTCAGTATCCAGGATATGAACCGGAATGTGATCTTTATTGTCATGTCGGTGGTGGCCATCATTAACCTGATCACCTGCCTGCTGATACTGATACTGGAGAGAACCCGGATGGTGGGCATTTTAAAAGCATTGGGTGCCGAAGACGGGCTGATCCGAAAGTTATTCCTCTACCATGCCACCGTTATCACTTTCACGGGTATTGGTACAGGTTTTATCCTTGGAACCGGCATCTGTCTCTTACAACAAGCCACCGGTTTTATCCGGTTGGATGAAGCTTCTTATTATGTTGCTGTTGCCCCTGTGTATATTATCTGGTGGCAACTATTTCTGGTTTGCGCCGCCACTGCCGTGGTTTGTTATCTCGCACTCATCATCCCCACCTGGCTGATCAAAAAAATTGAGCCGGTTAAAGCGATACAGTTCAGATAAAACAGTTCAGTTACAAAGCCGGCCGGGTAAGATGCGATATAATGATGCCCGCCGCTACCGCCGCATTCAGCGATTCGGCCCCGCCGATGCGTGGGATGGTGATGGGATGAGAAACAAAAGTCAGCAGATCAGCCTGAATTCCTTTTGATTCATTACCAATCAGGAGGATCCCCTCTTTCAGCGGTGCTACCTGGTACATATTCTGACCGTTCAGCAATGCACCATATACGGGAACGGTAGCTGCGGATAGAAAATCTGCCAGCGGCCGGTAGCAGACCTGCACCCTTGCATAACTGCCCATGGTACTCTGGATCACTTTGGGATTGTACAGTTCTACCGTATCCATACTGGCCACTATCTGTCGAATACCGAACCAGTCGGCAATCCGGATGATCGTGCCCAGGTTGCCGGGGTCCTGAATAGTATCGAGTACAAGGGTCAATTGGTTGGCCAGCACGGGTTCAGCAGCGGGTTCGGGCTGTTCTACCAGGGCCAATACCTGGTTGGGAGTCTGCAGATTACTGATCTTTTCCAGTTCCGCTTCTGTGATTGCTGTAAGTTGGGGCAGATGGCTGTGTTTTTCCGCCCAAACGGGTAAAGCATAGATCTTCCGGACATTTAGGCCGGTTTGCAGCAGCTCTTCCACCAATTTGGCACCTTCTACCAGAAACAGCCGTTCTTCCTGCCTTTGTTTTTTCTGGCACAAAGATTGGATATATTTGAGCTCATTCTTGCTTAACATTCTGTATGGGTTTGACCTTTCATAAATTACCTTTTCGTTCTTTTCTCTTTTTCACCCTGCTGGTACTCTTCAGTTCCTGTTCGGTATTGAATTTTACCAGTGTCAAAAATTATCCGGCAAACAAAGCCTTTGTTTACGAAAACAAGATCGACCTCACAGGAAATATTTCCAAAGATGAGAAAAAACGCCTGTCAGAAGAACTGGTAAATTACTGGGACGACAGCCTGAAAGTACCAAAGATTCAGCAGTTCGGGATTTTTTACAAGATCAAAAATCCACCGGTATTCGATTCTGCTAATATTAACCGTTCCGTTTCGCTGATGAATGCCTACCTGAATTCGCAGGGGTATTACTATGCTACGTTTGCCGATTCAATCAGGATCGATACCGTGAAAGACCAGATCCGCGCCAAAGTAAGTATGGCCATTCAAGCGGGTAAAAATATCAAGATCGATTCTGTTTCTTTTCAGTTGGGAGACACCACCCTGCAAAAACTGACCAAAGAAGTAGAAGCCAGTACCCTGCTGAAAAAAGGGGAACCGTTTACCAAAAGTCTGATCAGCGCAGAACTAGACAGATTGGTGAGTGTTTACCGGCAGAATGGTTATTATCGTTTTACACGCGATGATATTTATGCAGAAGCTGATACTACTGATCCCCGTTTATTACAACTAACACTCGATCCCTTTAAGCAGGCCCAGATCATCGCAGATGCTGCCAAAGCCAGGAGAGAAAATCCTACCTGGGATTTCACCATCTTTAAAAGACCAACTACCGACTCTGCCCGCTTAAAGCAATACCATATCGGCCGGATGTATTATTACCCGGAAACAAAAATGACAGATATCCCAGACAGTCTGTTGAAAAGAACAGATTTTCTCGATACCACCCGCAGAGGTGTCACCATGCGCTACAAAAAAGGATTGTTCAATTACCGCCCGTTGCGGGAACTGACTTATCTGCGCAGAGGAAGTTTATACAATGAGAATAACTATTTCAAAACAATCAATACGCTGGGACAGGTTGGCGCCTGGCAGCAGGTAGATGGACGTCCGGAAATAAGAGATGGAGATAGCCTGGATATATATTTTTTCCTCGTTCCTGCTATCAAACAGAATTTTACCGTGGACCTGGAAGGTAGCCGCAATACGGCCACTACAGCTGATATAGGATTGGGTAATCTTTGGGGAATCTCTACCAATTTCGCCTACAATAACAAAAATGTATGGAAAAGTGCCATCCAGTCTTTAACCACTTTACGTACGGGAGTGGAACTTAGCCTGCTTACCAGCAACCAAAATAATTTACTCCAGACTTTCCTGATCAATGTGGGGCATACTTATGCTTTTCCGAAACTGATTGTACCCTTCAAAAACTGGCGGGCTTTAAACCGGCTCGATAATAAAAAGACGCTGTTTTCTGTGAATGGGTCTTATGTAGACCGAAGAAAGTTTTACCAGTTACGTTCGCTGGTAACCAGTTGGGGTTATGAATGGAAAAAAGGAAATAATATGTGGTTGTACAAACCATTGAATATTGAGTTGTATGCAATTGATACCCTCGATGGATTGCGGGATCTGTTTATTAAAAACCCGTTTCTGCGAACATCTTTCAATTCAGGAAGAGTGATCAGCCAGAGTCTGTCGTTAATCCGGAATTTTAAAAATGCCAACAACCCGGATAAAAGTCATTATATGCGTATCGGCATTGAAGAAGCCGGTGGCATATTTGGTTTGATCGGCAGCATTCGTGATAAAGTGTACCGATATATTAAAGTAGAAGCAGAATATCGTGCTTCTCTGAAAATGCGCAAAACAGAACTGGCTTACCGGGCTTTTGCAGGTGTGGGATATAACTATGGTAACGATTCCACCAGAGATAAGACTCTGCCTTTCTTTAAACAGTTCTCCGCCGGTGGTCCTTACAGTATGCGTGCCTGGGGTTTGCGGCAGCTGGGACTGGGTAGCTCGCGCAGAAGCGAAGCCGATAGCACCAGCAACAGTTATCGTGACAGGTTCGGAGATCTGCAGTTCGAAGCCAATATCGAATACCGTTTCCCCTTAACCAGTATTGCCGGCGTAAAAATCGGGAGTGCTTTGTTCGCGGATATTGGTAATGTCTGGAATATCAAAACCAACTCACTTGATCCGGATGCAAAATTTTCGCTAAAGAACCTTGGCCGCGATCTGGCCATTGGCGTGGGTACCGGGCTCAGGATTGATTTTTCCTATTTCCTGATCCGGCTCGATCTCGCCTATAAAGTAAAAGACCCTGCCCGGCAATACAACAATGGCTGGATGGATAAGTTCCAATGGTCAGAGAACCGGACCAATGGTTTAAAAGTAAACAACTATGCTCTGCAGTTAGGCATTGGTCTCCCCTTCTGATGAAGCGGCCGCCAGTTGCTTAATCTCCTGTTCAAAACTGTCTATCGATTGGGCATCTTCCACAGAGAATACTCCGATCCTTGTTCTGCGCAGACTGCTCATATAACCACCAACCCCCAGTGCCGCCCCAAAATCATGGGCAAGGCTGCGGATATAAGTGCCCGTAGAACATACCACGCGGAAATACACAACAGGCATTGCTATCTTTTCGATCGTGAAAGAATAAATGGTAACAGGGCGCGGTTCCAGTTTCACTTCTACCCCTTTTCTGGCGGCAAGGTATACCGGTTTGCCTTCCTGTTTAATAGCAGAGTGAATAGGTGGCACCTGCATGATTTCTCCGGTAAACTGTTCGGTAGCTTTCTGTATAGTTGCTTCAGTGAGATGCGAAAAATCTTTGTGATCCTGTGGTTCACTTTCCAGATCGTAGGTGGGTGTAACGGCGCCCAGCGTAAAAGTGCCGGTATACTCCTTTTCCATCCCCATGTATTCATTGATCTTTTTGGTAAACTTTCCCGTACAAACAATCAGCAAACCCGATGCCAGTGGATCCAGTGTACCCGCATGCCCCACTTTCATCACCCGTGTAATGTTCCGGATCTTCCGTACCATATCAAAGGAGGTCCAGCGCAGGGGTTTATCAAACAATAAAACCTTACCATCCAGGTAAGGCTGCATATAATCGGGTAAGGGCTTTTGCTTCATGGGAAGAAATATAGAACAGATGAACAGACGAACAGAGGAACAAGGATCGGAAAACCATTCGATTACTGATTCCCTTTCGTCTGTTCATCTGTTTAATAGGCTCTGGCAAATAACACCCGCTGAGTAGAAGGATTGCCGGTTAAAATACATTTTCCTGCTTCCTGTGGGTTATCCAAGGGTATACAACGGATCGTTGCTTTACAAAGCTCTTTGATCTTGTCTTCTGTTTCGGCCGTGCCATCCCAGTGTGCCGATACAAATCCGCCCTTGTTATCAAGCAGCTGCACAAACTCGTCCCAGTTATCTGTTTTGGTTATGCGTTCATCACGGAACTGTTTGGCTTTATTGAACATACTGGTCTGGATCTCATCCAGCAGGTTTTTCACATACGATTCAATACCATCCATGCTCACTGTATTCTTTTCTTTGGTATCCCTTCTCGCTACTTCCACCACATTGTTCTGCAGATCACGTGCACCAATGGCCATGCGTACCGGTACTCCTTTCAGTTCGTATTCGGCAAATTTCCATCCGGGTCTGGCATTATCAGAATCGTCATATTTCACAGATACGCCCATTGCTTTCAGGTTCTTCACGATCTCTCCTACTTTCTCATCTATCTGCGCTTTCTGCTCATCACCTTTGTAAATAGGAACGATCACCACCTGCACCGGTGCAATACGCGGTGGCAGTATCAGACCATCATCATCACTATGTGCCATTACCAGTGCACCGATCAAACGGGTACTTACCCCCCAGCTCGTGGCCCATACATAATCCAGCTTATTATCCCTGTCGGTAAATTTCACATCAAAGGCTTTCGCAAAATTCTGTCCCAGAAAATGAGAAGTACCCGCCTGTAAAGCCTTTCCATCCTGCATCAGCGCTTCAATACAATAGGTATCTTCTGCACCGGCAAAACGTTCGTTCGGACTCTTCACCCCTTTGATCACCGGTAATGCCATCCAGTTCTCTACAAAGTCAGCATATACTTCCAGCATTTTTTTCGTTTCCACGATCGCTTCGGCTGCTGTAGCATGCGCGGTATGCCCCTCCTGCCAGAGAAACTCAGCTGTACGGAGAAACAAACGGGTACGCATCTCCCAGCGAACCACATTGGCCCATTGGTTAACGAGGATGGGAAGATCACGGTACGATTGGATCCAGCCTTTATAGGTATTCCAGATGATGGCTTCACTGGTTGGACGAACCACCAGTTCTTCTTCCAGTTTGGCTTCCGGATCTACCATCAGTTTGCCTTTGTTATTGGGATCGGCTTTCAGTCGGTAATGGGTAACTACGGCACATTCTTTGGCAAAACCTTCTGCGTTCTTCTCTTCGGCTTCAAACAGGCTCTTGGGTACAAACAGGGGGAAGTATGCATTTTGATGTCCCGTGTCTTTGAACATCCTGTCCAGCACATCGCGCATATTTTCCCAGAGGGCAAAGCCATAGGGCTTGATGACCATACAACCCCTTACTGCACTATAATCTGCCAAACTTCCCTTGATCACCAGATCGTTATACCATTGTGAATAATCCTGTGCCCGTGAAGTAATTTCCTTACCCATAATTATTTAACTTTCTTTTAACATATTAAAACACTTACAATTGTTAGTTGGCAAAGGATTTGTCACATAATTGTAAGTTGCCTCATCACTGCGCAAATGTAGGTAACTTCACATTATCTAACCTTTCAATCCTGCAGTATGAAACATGTTTTACTTTTATCAGCTATCAGCTTAACGCTGTTCACAGGATGCTCCACTGCTTTTAAAGCTGGCCAGACACCTGATGATGTTTATTTTTCACCAGGTCGTGAGATAGTGCAGAATGTAAAGATGCAGGAAAAACAAAAAGCCGAATACCAGGAATATGTAAGCAGCATGGATGATCGTTATCTCCGTATGAAGATCGCCAACCGTTATCGCTGGAGCAGTATCGACAATTTTGATTACTGGTACGATAGCCGCTATGATTTCGGGAATTACAATTACCAATACTACAGTGGACTGAATCCTTACTGGAATCCGCGTTTGGGTTATGGCGCTTATTATCCCGGCAATTACGGCTGGGGCTGGAGCAGTCCGGTGTATACGGTGGTTCATTATTATACCATTCCCACTACGCCCGGCGGTTATACTTCCGGCAGTAATATCCTGGCATACCGCAATAAGAGTTATAACAACAATAACTATGGCTACCGCGATCCCAAAACAGGTGGTTTTGTACCCAGCAGCGGCAGCAGTAATTTCGGTAGCCTGCTGAAGCGGGTATTCAGTGGTGGCGGTACAGATAATGCCTACAGTTACGACAGGCCGGCCAGAACCTTCTCCAATACAACGCCTTCGAGTAACAATCCAACCAGATCAGTATCTAATCCCAGCAGCAATGCCGGTGGTACCAGTGGCGGGTTCAACAGTACCGGTACCAGTACCAGCACAGGCCGGGGAGGCAGGGGCTGATCTCATTCATCTTATTTCAGGTAACTCAGTAAAACGGTGTATCCTGTTTTGAAGGCCCATCGTATATCCAAAACCATTTGTATGAAAAAAATAGTACTGCTTATATTTTCATTAACCACTATCAGTGCCATGGCGCAGAACCCGGATGATGCTTTACGCACCGCCTGGTTTACCCAGAACGGTACTGCCCGCAATATGGCCACAGGCGGCGTGATGGGTTCTTTGGGTGGAGATATTACCGCCAACCACGTAAACCCTGCGGGTATCGGTTTGTTTAAAACCAATGAATTTGTCTTGAGCCCTGGTTTTGGGTTGAACAAAAACAAATTCAATTACCGCGGTACGGATACCAGCAATAACAAAAACAATTTCAATTATGGTGCCATGGGTTTCATCTTCAGTTCTTCCAATACCAGGGGAGAAAAAAAATGGACCAGCAGTGCCATTGCCCTTTCGGTGAATCAACTGGCTAATTATAATAACCGGATCCAGTTCAAAGGATTTAATAACCTCAGTTCCTTCACCGAACAATACCTCGAAGAACTCACCAAAGACAGGGCCGATACCAATGCCGCATTGAGCAATTATATTTTCGGTTCTTCCCTGGCTTTCAGAACTTTTCTGGTGGATACACTCAGCGGACCCGGTGGCAGCGTAGCCGGTTACCAGAGCCTTGTTCCCATTTCAAGCGGTGTTAATCAATTGTATGATGCCAGTACTTTTGGCGGCTACCACGAAATTGCGCTGGGCCTGGCAGGTAACCTGGAAGATAAAATGTATGTGGGTGGCAGCGTTACCATTCCAGTCATCAATTACCGCCGTGATCTGGTGTACAGCGAAACCGATGCTACTACGCGCACCGATAACCAGTTCAAATCATTTGAATACAAGGAAACCTTCAGCTCAAAAGGTATTGGTATAGGCGTTAAACTGGGTGTTATCTACAAACCACAGGAACACTGGCGTATCGGTTTTGCCTTTCACAGTCCGCAGTTGATGGGGTACACAGACAAGATCAGTTCCTCCATCACCGCCAATACGGAAACCTATGCCGGTATCCGCACCGCTTCCAGTAACGAACTGAACAGCGGCAAAGCAGGTGAAAGAAAATATAACATGACCACACCCTGGAGAGCGATCGCCAGTGCCAGTTATGTTTTCCGTGAGATCAGCGATACCCGCCAACAACGCGCTTTTATCAGTGCCGATCTGGAATATGTGAACTATCGCGGTGCCCGTTTTTCGCCCGCCAATAAATCTAATAATGCCCTGCGCGATTATTATGATATTCTGAACGAAGGCATCAAAGACACATACAAAGGCAATATCAATCTGCGGGTAGGTGGCGAATTAAAATTACACACCATCATGTTCCGTCTCGGTGGCGCCTATTATGGCAGTCCTTATGCAGATGATGCCATCAAAGCCAACCGCATTCTCGCAACAGGTGGACTGGGCTACCGCGATCATGGTATTTTTATTGACCTTACCTATTCACACATGTTTACGCAGGATGCGCAGTTTGCCTACCGTTTGAATGACAAACCCAACACTTTTGCAGAACAAAGAGGTGGAAGAGGTACCGTGATGATGACTTTTGGTTTTAAATTCTGATCCCTTACCTGATAAAACAAAAGGGCGGCTATGTGTAGCCGCCCTTTTGTTTTTATGGGTTCCGTCTATTTCAGATCGTCCAGCTTCAATCCCTGGTTTACTTTCACTTCGGAAATTTCCGTGTTGATTTTGAATTGTCCCGTATCCAATGTCATTTTAACGGGAAGCTTAACCCCGTTGTACGATTTGTATTCTGTGTTGGTAATGGTAATAGTGGCATTACCGGCAGGCGTTTCCTGCGTGCGGCTTTCTTTTACACGCAATCCCGATACGAGGTCATAATAGTAATAAAACACCCTTCCTTTAGGCGATTTGATTTCTACATTGTACGCGTCTTTCCCTTCCACCTGTTCGATACCTTTTACGGTAAAACTATATCCTCCCTTTTTCTGCATATATATTTCAGGAATCAAAGAAGCCGCTTCATCCAGCTCTTCCTTGTTCTCCTCTTTTAAAGTCTGTTCCATGCCCTGTTGTACTACGGAATAGCTGCCGTTTTTCGCCAGTTGTTTGGCCAACGACATACCACCCATACTCAGGTTCTGCAGGTATCCTGAAGGCAGCACATATTGCACTGAAAAATCCAGGGTCTGCCCCATCACACTGGCGGCGCCGGTCATAGACAGATCTTTCAAACTACCAATCGCTGCTTCCCCGCCCTGTGCATCAATGGCTTTGCTGAAAACTGTTTGCGCAGTTACACCCGCCTCTACTTTCTTTTCAGTGGGAGCCGCTTTTTCATTTCCATACACATCAAAATATTTCACCTCACCGTATTTCTCCAGTCCGGGAGCGATCTGTTTGGCATTCCCTACAATCACAATATGCATATTTCCGGGTAACACATATTTAGTGGCCACCGCCTGCACCATTTGTGCATCTACCGCAGACAAATTCTTGAGGTAATTCTGGTAATAATCTTTGGGCAAACCATAGCGTGCCACATTCAGGGCAAAATTGGCAATGGTAGCCGGACTTTCCAGCGACCGGGCAAATCCGCCGCTCATTTCGTTTTTGGTTTGATTGAGTTCTTCTGCTCCCACCGATTCCTTACGCAGGCGATTCAGTTCTACAAAAAACTGACCGATGGCACTATCTGTTTTTTCATTACGTACAGAAGCGCTGGCGGTAAAATTGCCCACTAACCTATCTGCAGTTAACTGCGAGTATGCACCGTAAGTAAAGCCATATTTTTCACGAAGATTTTTGTACAACCTGCTGGAAGAACCACCACCAAGCAAAGTATTCATCACAGATCCCGCAATCGCATCTGGCTGGCCCGGTTTGTACAGCACCGGGGTTACCAGATTGATCACACTTTGCACAGAACTGGGCCTGTCAACAATGGCGATATAGGTTTTAGCAGGAGGTGCCGGTGTGGTAAACGAAGGAGCAGGCACATCTGCTTTTTGCCAGCTACCCAGATGGGTCTCTGCCAGTTTCCTCGCTTCGTCTGTGGTAATATCTCCCACAAAAATCAGGTAAGCGATATTCGGTTTCCAATAGGTATTGTAATAAGCACGGATGTCTTCTACGGTCACTTTTTTCACACTTTCTTCTGTCTCCACTTCCCCGTAAGGATGTGTTTTACCATACACCAGTCTGCTCACCACATTGGAAGCGATCGCGTTGGCATCTTCCTTGTTCTGCGCCAGTGCGGATAAAGCCTGCCGCCGGATCTTCTCCAGTTCATCTGCCGGGAAAGAAGGACGCAAAGCGATATCTGCCATCAGGGCAAATACTTTTGGAAAATTATTCTTCAGCGATCCGCCACTTACATTTTTAGCAGAGGTATTGATATTGGCACCGAGAAAATCAATTTCCTCATCCAGTACCGCTTTTTTCATGGTGGTGGTTCCTCTGCGCAATAACTGTCCAGCCATGCTTACCAGACCCGCTTTATCACCTTCGGCGATGGCTTCGCGATCGATGGTAAGGGTGGCGGATACACGGGGCAGTTTGGTATTCTGTACCACAAAAACACGCAGGCCATTGGCCAGCGTAAAAGAAGCAGGCTCTCCCACTTTGATCACCGGTGCCGGACCGGGTTTGGGCGCTTTGGTTCTGTCAATTTTCACCTGTGCCAGTAAGGCTACCGGTGCGGCTATCAGAAAAGAAAAGAATATTTTTTTCATGGTCTTTTGTTTAGTTGGTTGAGAACAGGATCCTCCTCTGTTGCAGTTTATTTCTTACTGCCCTTGGGTACATAATACAGGGTTACCCTGTTGTCTTTGTTCAGGTATTTCTGCGCTACTTTCATCAGGTCTTCGCGGGTCACTTTGTTGTAGCGGTTGATCTCCGTATTCACCAGGTTGGCATCACCAAAATACACCTGGTAATCGGCCAGCGATTCTGCGATACCGGCCATGGAAGCATTTTTATTCACAAAATCAGTGGTGATTTTGTTACGCACTTTTTCAAATTCCCTTTCGCCTACCAATTCATTCTTCACACCATCCACCACTACCTGGATCTCTTTTTCCAGGTCTTCGGGTTTCACATTCATATTGGCAATCCCGAATGTGATGAACAATCCCGCATCTTCCAGTGCATAGTTAAAAGCACCTGCCTGTACGGCCAGTTGTTTTTCATCTACAATCGCTTTGTTCATCCGGGAAGAATTTCCACCCGATAACAAAGATGACAATACATTAAAGGCATAATACTCATCACTTCCCTGTTTGGGCGAGCGATAGGCTTGTACTACGGCTGGTAATTGAATATTATCTTCTATCACATCTCTTACTTCTCCGCCCAGTGCCGGTTCGGTTACAGTAGGTCTGGGAATCGGCTTCTTACCCCTGGGGATGGAACCGAAATACCCATTGATCTGCTGTTTCAACTGCGGGATATCAATATCACCTGCAATACTCAACACGCAATTATTGGGCACATAAAATGTTTGATAAAAATCAATGAAATCAGCCAGTTTGGCCCGGCTCAGGTGTTCCAGGGATCCGATGGGCTGCCACTTATATGGATGCACTTTGAATGCCCGCTTAAAGATCTCACCGATAATGGTTCCATAAGGCTGGTTATCGATACGCTGGCGCTTTTCTTCTTTTACCACTTCTTTCTGCGTATTCACACCAATGTCTTCGATCTTGGCATGTAACATGCGCTCACTTTCCAGCCAGAGTCCGAGTGCTACCTGGTTGCTGGGGAAGAGTTCGAAATAATAGGTTCTGTCCTGCGTAGTATTGGCATTGTTATACCCACCCGCATTCGACGTGTATTTATCAAAATCACCACGTTTTACATTGGCGCTTCCTTCAAACATCAGGTGTTCAAAGAAATGGGCGAAACCGGTGCGGGCCGTGTCTTCGTTTTTGGACCCTACATGATACAAAGCTGATACCGCTACCACCGGTGCCGACTTGTCCTGGTGCAGGATCACTGTCAATCCATTCGGAAGCGTGTACTTTTCAAACGCAATTTTCGGCGCCTGTGCCTGCAGAGTGCTGCTGACCAACAGCGCTGCCGGCAGCGCGAGTAACCATTTTCTCATAAAATACTTTTTTGATAGATTTCTGTAACGCAATACGCGTAAGATAACAAATCAGCAATATTTGTAATAAAACAGGGAAGATTATTACACAAAAGGCAGGCGTTTTTTAACCTTTTATTTTTTCGTACACAAGCGGAAGGGATTCAGCAGCCGGCGACAGCCATTCAAAAGCTGCATCTTTCCTGAACCAGGTCAGCTGGCGTTTGGCATAGTGCCGGGTATTGGTCTTGATATTCGTTACGGCTTCTTCCAGACCGCACTTACCATCCAGGTGATCAAAAAGTTCGCGGTAACCAACCGTCTGCAGCGCATTGTGAATCCTGTATGGCAGTAGCGCCTTTACTTCGTTCAACAAACCTTCTTCCATCATCTGGTCTACCCGCTGGTGAATGCGTTGGTGTAACATTTCCTTCGGCAGATCAAGACCGATCTTCACCACCCGGAAGGGGCGTTCCGCTTTTTTAGCTGTTCTGAAAACAATGATGGATTGGCCGGTAGCATTAAATACCTCCAGTGCACGCATTAAACGCTGCGGGTTCTGTTTTTCGGCTACTTCCCAGAAAGCGGGATCCTTGGTCTGTAATTCTTTCTGTAACCAGATCAGGCCTTTTTGTTCATAACCTTTGATCACATCCTGCCTAACAGCTTCCGGCACTTCGGGCATGGGGTCGATGCCCTCACAAAAAGCCTTGATGTACAAACCGGTTCCTCCTACCATTACAGCAACCGGATTCTTTTGAAAGATCTCATCCGCTGCTGCCAACGCATATTTTTCAAAACTGCCGGCATTCAGGTCTTCGGTAACCGAATGCGAAGCAATAAAATAATGTTTTACTGCAGCCAGTTCCTGCTCCGATGGCCGGGCCACACCAATCTTCATCTCACGATAACACTGGCGCGAATCGGCAGAAATGATTTCCGTCTGAAAATGTTTGGCCAGTTCTATGGCAAAAGCTGTTTTGCCTACAGCAGTGGGTCCGGCAACGATGATGATAGTAGGCTGCATATTCAGATGTAAAAAGGAAACAAATAGGTTGTGTAGAGATGATGGAACTCTCTAAAAGATTTAGATATGGGAATAGAAAAACAGGTGGATGGTCTGATCTGAAAACTATCAACCACCCTAGATATTCATTACGATTGCAGAGGTAATATCAGCTGACAAGCAATACTAAAAATCGTCTTCCTGCCCCGTACTATCGTCTGCCGCTTCTTCTTCATCGGCTTCTGTATCTCCCTCATCGCCTTCGGTTCCAAATCCTTCGGCCGCTTCGGCGAGGTCATATTTCTCTTCTATGTCGGCAAACTTATCTCCCAGCAGACTTTTGGTGCCATACTGTTGCGGACCAATTCCTTCCACACGGGTTACGGAAGGATACGTAATCTTACTGCTTTCTTCCTTGCTCACATTGATCAGCTCTACCAGGAATACCCAATGTTTTTCAAAATCGTATTCGTACACAAATTTCTGGTTGGTATCCCGGATCTCAGAACCGATGGTTACCTCGGCCATTAGTAAAGGCTCCACCACATACGGTTTATCGTAGCGTTCAAAACTGATCTCTCTTCCCTTCTGCCAGTTATCGTTACTGCGGTAAAAAGTGGCTTTGTGTTTTGAGTCAAACTCATAAGATTTCAAGATCGCAAAATGCAATTCCTGGAAATTCTGCGTGTGTTTGATCACCACATCCCTGTATACTGCATCATCTTCTTCGAGATAAATCCTGAATTTTAATATAGCCATTCGGTTGTATTGTTTATTGGTTTACTCGTTTATCGGTTTATTGGTATATCCTGCAAAAACACTCACCACTGACTACTCACTACTGACAATTTACCATTGCCCATCCCCCAAAACTACAATTTATTCCACCGCCGACAAGTTCAGTTCGGCAGCTTTTTGCAGCATAAAAGCATGGGCCGCATCAAAATCGTTGGGGATCAGTCCGTCGAGGATGGCTTCGCGGATGGCGTCTTTGATCACACCCACCGTTCTGCCCGGCGATAAACCAAATTTGGCCATGATCATCTCACCCGAAATGGGTGGCTGCCAGTTGCGGATTTTGTCATTTTCCTCTACTGCTTCCAGTCGCTGGCGCACCAGTTCAAAATTTTTCAGGTACCGTTTTACCTTGTTCGGGTTTTTGCTGGTGATATCCGCTTCGCATAACATCATCAGGTGGTCAATATCTTCTCCCGCATCAAATAGTAATCGACGGATGGCGCTGTCTGTGATATTTTCCTTGGTGAGACTGATGGGCCGCAGGTGCAGCATCACCAGTTTCTGTACCATCCGCATCCGTTCGTTCAAAGGTAATTTGAGACGGGTAAAGATCTTAGGCACCATTCTCGCACCTACTACTTCGTGGCCGTGAAAGGTCCAGCCATGGCCCTCTTCAAACTTTTTGGTGGCGGGTTTACCAATATCATGCAGCAGTGCCGCCCAGCGTAGCCAGAGATCATCTGTGTTCGCTGAAATATTATCCAGCACCTGCAGTGTATGATAGAAATTATCTTTATGCCCTTTCCCATCCACATATTCTGCACCATACAGGTCTACCATCTGCGGAAAGATCAAAGCCAATAGTCCGGAGCGGAACAACAGGTCCCAACCCACCGAAGGTTTCTCACTGAGCATGATCTTGTTCAGCTCATCCGTAATCCTTTCCTGCGAAACAATTTTAATGCGTTGCGCATTATCTGTAATTGCCTGAAAAGTTGCTTCGGCGATCTCAAAATGCAGTTGTGAGGCAAAGCGGATAGCCCGCATCATCCGAAGGGGGTCATCACTGAAAGTCTGAACAGGCGCCAGTGGTGTTTGCAAACGTTTTCTTTCAATATCCCCCAATCCGTCAAACGGATCTACCAGTTTACCGAAATCTGCCTTGTTCAGGCTGATGGCGAGTGCATTGATGGTAAAATCACGCCGGTTCTGGTCATCTTCCAGGGTGCCGGGTACTACTTCGGGTTTGCGGCTGTCCTGGCTGTAACTTTCCTTGCGGGCGCCCACAAATTCTATCTCAAAATCATCCAGTTTGATCTGTGCGGTGCCAAAGGTCTTGAAATAAGCCACCGTGGGACGGGGATGAAAAGCATCGGCCACTTTGTGCGCCAGTTCTATGCCATCGCCTATACAAACAATATCTGCATCCTTGGTGGGGCGGCCAATGATCTTATCGCGCACAAAACCACCGATCAGGTAACAGGGAACCGACAATGCATCGGCCGCTCCGGCTATCTTCTCCAATATAGCTAACTCCCTATCTGTACATTGAATCTCCATCTGCTGCAAATGTAAGGTGCTTTGCCAATTAATTATTTGGCAACACAGCCAGCAGTTGTTCGGTAGTGATCTGCCTCGCACAGTTAAAATGTAACTCCGGACAGGCTTTTTTGCCATGTAAACCGCAGGGGCGGCAAGGCAAAGCAGTGGCCACTTCTACAATATGGCTATTATCTGATAAAGGACCAAAGCCAAAAGCCGGTATGGTAGAGCAATATACGGCCGTAACGGGCGCATTAACCGAAGAGGCAAAGTGCATGGGTGCAGAATCATTTACATAATTCATCACCGCATCCTGCTGCAGGGCCGCTGATTCGAGAAACCGTAGTGTACCGGCCAGGTTGGTTACGCCGGTATGTGATGATGCATTCCGGATCTCTTCGCATAATGCTGTATCTGTTGGGGCACCGATCAGGTACACCTGCAGGTTTTGCGGTAATGCATTCACCAGCTTTATCCATTGGTCTTTGGGAAATTGTTTGGTAAACCATACCGAAGCCGGAGCAATACATACATAAGGCTGCTGCTTCCATTTACGAACTGCCTCCTGATCGGCAGCAGAGGGATATAACCTGGGTTTACCAGCCTTATTGTCTGTGATAGAACGGATCAACTGGTGATTCCTTTCTATCTCGTGCATCGTATGGTCATTCTCGCTGATAATATGACGGATCACATCTGAAAACAGGAAACTGAAAGGATTCTTATCAAATCCAATTGTTTGCCTGGCTTTTGAAAGTGCCGTCAGCAAACCCGTAGCCGCAAAACGCTGCACATTGATCAAGATATCGTATCGGGTTTTACGGATCTGTTTTAATACCCCCAGCAGGTGGGCATATTTGGCTGCTTTTTTGTCCCAGCAAATCACTTCTCGCAGAAAGGGATGTTGGGTAAACAAGCTTTCATTCCCTTTACGCACCAGGATATCAATTTGCGCATCGGGAAAATGGGCATGCAATTTTTCCAGGATCCCGGTTGCCAGCACCACATCCCCGATAAAAGCAGTTTGTATCACCAGTATTTGCTGCATGGTACAAAATTAATCAAGTACAGGGAGTTGGTTGAAAAGATTTATCGGATAGACCGTTCACTCATACTCCAGCTCATTGCTGAAAAATTCCCAATCGAATAAAATAAAACTGGAAGAAATTTTCTGGAGAGATTTGGCCAGCCTGCGTTGCCGGAGAAAGAGCTGTCGTTTCCGGTTGGTGCGTATGACATGAGAATCCAGTCCCAACCCAAGGATGGCCTTGAGAAAAGGTTGCATTTTGTTGCTGGGAATATCGATAACGATTCTGGTCATGTTTCTGTAATGCTATAGAAATCTACTTCATATTATTGAAGAATGCAAGCATTTTAACTTTTATCTATAAAATCTTCCTGTGACAGAAACAGGGGCCTGCAACAGAACCGGTTTTTGTACATAAAAGGGGATTTTCCTGTAGTAAAAAATGAAATGATCAGGGGCGGATAATCGTCAGTGTTCCGTTTTTTTCCCATTTAATAATGGAGGAAGGTTTGCGGTATTCGGTCTCTTCCTGGCGGTAGCTGACCACATAATCCACGCCATTGACAATTGCTGGTTCAATATCACTGAAACACATGGGAGATGGATATCCGCTGATATTGGCCGAAGTACTGACAATGGGTTTCCGGAATCGTTTGATCAGGTTTTTACAAAACTCGTCTTCACAGATCCGGATCGCCACAGAACCGTCTTCGGCCAGCAGGTTATCGGCCAGTTCAACAGCTCCCTCATAAATAACCGTTGTGGGCCGGGTTACCCCCTTGATATAGTCAAAGATCTGTAACTCGGGTTGGGTAACATATTTCAGGATCTCCCGCTCATCGGCCACCAGCACAATCATGGCTCTGCTGTCTACCCGCTGCTTCAACTGGTACACTTTTTCCACGGCTTCCGGGTTGGTAGCATCGCAGCCAATACCCCATACGGTATCTGTGGGATAGAGTATCAACCCGCCTTCCTGCAATTTCTCCAGGCAATAGTCAATATCGTTACTGAATGGCAGCATAGGTTCGTAAAACCGTTTTAGAATGGAAAATTACTAATTGTGACAGAACAATTACAACACAAAGTTCCCATAAAGTTTTCATACTGTATGTTTGCAAAAAAATACGCATGTCTTTACAAATACAGATCCAGGAAGCCTGGGCCAACCGGGAACTTTTAAAAGATACTGTTTATACGGATGCCGTAAGGGCCGTGATTGAAGAAGTAGACAAGGGCCGCCTCCGCGTAGCTGCACCCACCGATAATGGATGGGTAGTGAATGAGTGGGTAAAACAGGCCATTCTGATGTATTTCGGTATACAGCAGATGCAGACCTGGAACCTGCCTCCTTTCGAGTTTTATGATAAAATGCTGCTGAAAAGCAATTACAAGGAACTGGGCGTAAGGGCCGTGCCCCATGCTGTTGCCCGTTATGGGGCCTATATCGCCAAAAACGTGGTGCTGATGCCCAGTTATGTAAATATCGGTGCATTTGTTGACGAAGGCTCCATGGTAGATACCTGGGCCACGGTAGGCAGCTGCGCCCAGATTGGCAAAGGCGTACACCTGAGCGGTGGCGTAGGCATTGGTGGTGTACTGGAACCCCTGCAGGCCAGTCCGGTAATCATTGAAGATGGTTGCTTTATCGGCAGCCGCTGTATCGTGGTAGAAGGTGTGATCGTGGAGAAAGAAGCGGTATTGGGTGCCAATGTGGTATTAACCCAGTCTACCAAGATCATTGATGTAAGCGGTGCAGAACCCGTTGAATACAAAGGAAGAGTACCGGCCAGAAGTGTGGTAATCCCCGGCAGTTACAGCAAAAAATTCAATGCCGGCGAATACAGCGTCAGCTGCGCCCTGATCATCGGTCAGCGGAAAGCCAGCACCGATCTCAAGACCAGCCTCAATGATGCGCTGCGCGATTTTAATGTAAGTGCTTAATCAAAAAAGGTGGTTCAGGGCATGCAGGCTTTGAATCACCCTATATTCCTTTTACGAATAATCCCGGTTTATGGATAAAAAGATCACGCTCGCCGGTTTTCTCATTACCCTCCTGGGAGCGATCTTTTTCTCTACCAAAGCCATTCTTGTAAAACTCGCTTTCCACGCCACACAGGTAGATGCCGTTACCCTGCTGAGCCTGCGGATGTTGTTCTCCCTTCCTTTTTACCTGCTGGCAGCCTGGCTGGTGGCCAGAAAAGAAAATAAACAGCTGCTCACCCGCCGCGACTGGTTGCTGATTCTCACAATGGGCATACTGGGGTATTACCTGAGTAGTTTATTTGATTTTATCGGACTGCAATATGTTTCTGCCGGACTGGAAAGGCTGATCCTCTTCCTCTACCCCACTTTTGCTGTACTGATCAATACTTTTTATTTCAAAACAAAACTGGGCAGGGTGCAGTTGATCGCGTTGGTGCTGACCTACCTGGGTATCGGCATTGCCTATTTTGGCGAGATGAAACTGGATACTTCCAATCCCCGGTTTTATTATGGTTCTTTCATGATCTTTCTCTGTGCTATCACCTACTCATTTTATCTCGTGGGTACAGGACGTATGGTACAGCGGGTGGGCGTAACAAGGTATACCGCTTATGCTATGCTGGCCGCCACAGCAGGCATTTTCGTTCATTTTCTGGTAACCCACCGGGTACAGGAAATTCCTTTTACCGGCACCCTGGTGGGATATGGGATTGCACTAGCCATCATTGCCACCGTACTGCCTTCTTTTATGATGAGCAATGGCATGAAACGCATTGGCAGCAACAATGTATCCATCATTACCAGTATCGGCCCGGTATCTACCATTCTGCAGGCACATTGGTTTCTCGGGGAAGAGATCATTCCGGCGCAGATCTTCGGTACTGCTTTGGTGATTGCAGGTGTGATCCTCATCGGCTGGCAATCCAAATTTGCCGGCAACCAGTAATCCCTGCTTTTTTTACCGACAGTTTCCTGCCACTTACCGGCTATTTCCGGCTAACAGCCTAAAACGGATTGACTTGCCTGCTATTGCCCAATAGTTTTGCTGTATAAAATAAAAACAATGGACAACGAAAAAAGACAACGGGGATTCACCAGCGAAAAACATGACAGGTTCTGGACAGGACTCGTATTAATACTGGTAGGTGCCGCATTGCTGGTACAAAAACTGGGAGCTGATTTACCTGAATGGTTATTCAGCTGGCCCATGATACTGATAGTGGTGGGCATCACCACCGGACTGAAACATCGGTTTGCCAATGCTTCCTGGCTGATCATGACAGGCATCGGTGTATTCTTTTTATGGGATGAGATGATGATCGATACCAATCTCAAACCCTATTTCTGGCCCATTATTATCATCGGTGTAGGTCTGATCTTCATATTCCGTCCTAAAAAAAAATGGTACAGTGACAGAATGAAAGACAAATGGGGGCGTTTGGATGATAATCTGAATTTTGGCACAGGGTATGAAACACAATCATCCGAAGATGTGATCAACAGCACTTCCGTATTCGGTGGCGTTAAAAAAGTAATCACATCCAAAGATTTTAAAGGGGGCGAGATCATCTGTTTTATGGGAGGTGCTGAATATAACCTGAGCCAGGCAGATATTACCGGCCCGGTCAGCATCGAAATCATACAGGTATTCGGCGGCACCAAACTCGTGGTTCCTCCCCATTGGGAAATCCGTACAGAAGCCGTGGCTGTATTTGCCGGCATCGAAGACAAACGCCCCGCACAACCCGGCACATTCGATCCCAGTAAAGTACTGATCCTCAAAGGAACCACCGTATTCGGCGGCATCGAAATCAGAAGCTACTAATATAGTTTGGAGTTAGGGGTCTGAAGTTGTTTTACAGCCCCTTAACTATTAACTATTAATTATTAACTACTAATTACTAGCTCCATGCATTGGTACCTCGCAAAACTGGTTTACCGCATCATCTGCGGACCCGGTAACCATACAGCCCAATTTGATGAACAACTCCGGTTGATCTGTGCAGAAGATGAGCTGCAGGCTTTTAACAAAGCCCAACTGATTGGCAGTAAGGAGCAGGATTGTTTTGAAAACAGTCTGCAACAGGCCGTTCACTGGAAATTCATCAATGTAACCGAACTGCATCCACTCGAAGAACTCTCAGATGGTGCGGAAGTATATTCCCGGATCTACGAGGATCCTGATGGCGACAATTACCAGCATACGGTACAGGTAAAATCAAGATATTTGTCTGAACGCTGTACAGAACAATTTATACAGTCATTATAACTCATGATCAGTCCTGTCACAAACGCCTCCCGTTTCCGCATCACATTTGCCGTCTGGTGGCTGGTATGGGCGTTGGTACAGGTAATGGTGATCAGCAGTTACGGCGCCACGCTGCGGCAAAGTCTGACCGACGGGATCCTCTGCAATCTTTTACTGGCTGCCAGTTGTCTGCTGATCACCAATAACATGAAATACTATCTGCCGCAGAAAGAAAGGTATTGGTATGTATTACTGATGAGTGTGGTGCTGAGTGGTGTCTGGTTATGGGTAATCAAAACCGCCCTGCGTTTTTTCCTGGGGGGAGATCCGGCGTATCTGCGTTTTCTTGACAACTCAATCTACATACGGTATGTAATTGGCTTTCTGATGATCGGTTGCATGGGTATCCTGAGCCTGTTATGGTACACTTTACAGGAACAGCAGGCCGCCGACAGGCGAAAAGAAGAAGCAGAGAAAATGACCAAAGATGCAGAGCTCTTACAACTGCGGCAGCAGCTACAGCCGCATTTTTTATTCAACAGCCTCAACTCTATCAGTGCCCTGGCCGGCAGTCAGCCGGAGAAAGCAAGGCATATGATTCAGCAGTTATCTGATTTTCTGCGGGGCACTTTAAAAAGAGACGATCACCAATGGGTTTCTCTTGAAGAAGAATTGACTCATTTACAGTTATACCTCGATATTGAGAAAGTACGGTTTGGGCAACGATTGCAAACAGCCGTAACCATCGATGATGCTGCCCGTAACATGAAAGTACCTTCCCTGTTGTTGCAGCCGATCGTGGAAAATGCGATCAAATTCGGTTTATATGATACTACCGAAGCTGTATTGATCACCATTGATGCGATTGTAATCAACGAGCAATTACAACTCACCATCACCAACCCTTACGATGAAGAAACAGCCATTAGCACACAGGGAACGGGGTTCGGATTGGCATCTATCAGACGTCGTTTGTATTTATTGTTTGCCCGGCACGATCTGTTACAAACCCATACAACAGGAACCTTATTCACCACCACCATTCTGATACCGCAGTATCATTAATCTTATGAAAGTAATTATCATAGACGACGAAATGCTGGCAAGAAGCATTGTAAAAGAATATCTGCAGGAGTTTCCCGAACTGGAACTGATGCAGGAATGCCACGATGGTTTTGAAGGCATCAAAGCCATTCAGCAGCACCAGCCCGACCTGGTATTCCTCGATATACAGATGCCCAAAATCAATGGTTTTGAAATGCTGGAACTGATCGAGAATCCGCCGGCAGTGATTTTTACCACCGCTTTTGAAGAATATGCGATCAAAGCTTTTGAAACGCATGCGGTGGATTATTTATTGAAACCTTTCAGCAAGGAACGCTTTGGCAAAGCGATACAGAAATGGCAAATGCAAAATCAGCAGGAAAGAAAAAATACAACGGCAGACCTGCTGAACAGTGCCGGTCTCACCCCTGTGCAACAGAACCGGGTAGTGGTAAAAGACAATGGCAAAGTAAAGATCATTCCCACGGCAACTATCCGTTACCTCGAAGCAGCAGATGATTATGTGAAAATCCACACGGCTGATGGCGTTTTCCTCAAGAATAAAACCATGGGCTATTTTGAAGAAATACTGGAGTCGCAGAATTTTATCCGCATACACAGGTCCTATATCATCAATGTACAACTGATTACCAGGATCGACCCTTATGAAAAAGAAAGCCACCTGGCTGTATTAAGTATCGGGGTAAAACTACCGGTAAGCAAGGCCGGTTATTCCAAACTGAGGGAAGTATTGGGAATCTGATATCGGGCTAATCAGTATTGCATCAGGTTTTTCTCTTTCACTTTTTCCACGATGGAAGGGATGAGTAAAAAGTCGCGCGACTTATCCAGAAAGTAATCAGCGCCTAAACGCATGCACTCATCGCGATAGCCGGCAAAAGTATTATTGGTAAGCATGATGACAACCGGTTTGATCATGCTGCGAAGATGGAGGCGGCGTAACATTTCTATTCCACTCATCCCCGGCATATTAATATCGAGCACCATTACATCCGGCTGGTAGCCGTCTAGTAACACCAATGCTTCTTCGGCACTGGTCACAGACTCCGTACTGGAAATATCTTTCACTTCTGCCAGGATCGTTTTGAGATGCTGGAGTATCATCACGGTATCATCAATCAGCAGAACCTTAAGCCCTTTATTTTCCATCATGTAATAAATAGATGCTCCGAAGATAGACCTGTAGCAGAAAATGCATTGTAGCATTGCCCATCGAGCTGTTGTAGTTAATCTACTACCAACACAGAAGTAATTCATAGTGCCCCCTGACCTGGAAATTTCCTGTTAGCGTATCGAAAAAATAATTCGCCTGATTATACAAAAGAAAAACCCTATAACAAGGAATGTTACAGGGTTATTCAGTTTTGTCCCTTGGTTTTTCTAGGAGAAAATGTTGTGTAAGCAAATGCATTACAATGGCAAGCAACCGGTAAGCATTGATGGAATTTCCGAGGATAGTGAATTCTAAGGATATCGATTGATAAGGTAAGCGGAAAGCGGATTAAATATAGCCTTCCCTATTGTGTAAAGAAAATGATATAAAACGACCTGGAAAATAGTATAATATTGTTATTTTGTAGTTATTGTACTACAACCCGCTTTTGAGAAGCAAGTCCCTTAAATAATATTATTCATGATCGCATACTTTACCAGGTCGGCATTGCTTTGTAAATGCATTTTTTCCATGATCCTGGAGCGGTAGGTACTGATCGTATTCACATTGAGCGAAAGGATCTCGCCAATAGCGGAGATACTTTTGCCTGAAACGATCATTTTGAAGACTTCAAACTCGCGGTCTGAAAGCTGTTCGTGGGGGGCCTGGGTATTATTCTGTTCAATGGAACCGGCCAATACTTCGGCTACTTCGCTGGTGATATATTTCCGGCCACTGAGAATCTGCTGTACTGCTTTCACCAATTCATAAGGGGCGCTCTCTTTGGTAAGATAACCGGAGGCACCGGCTTTCAGTGAGCGAACGGCATATTGTTCGGGAGCATGCATGCTTAACATCAACACAGGTGTCAGCGGTGCATTTTCTTTGATCTGCTTTAAGATTTCAATACCAGAGTAACCGGGCATACTGATATCTGAAATGATGATATCCCATTTTTCCTGGATCGCTTTTTTCAGCAGATCGGCAGAATCAGACACATCATGTATATCTGCAAACGGAAACGACTCAACCAATATCTTCCTCAAACCTTCCCTGATCAGGGTGTGATCGTCTGCAATCAATATTCTCATTATGGGTACTCCTTTAAAACTTTTGGATATTAACTAAATATCTGTTTATGCAAAGTTACTGTATTTTGGATATTGTTCTACCGCAAAAAACATCGCATACCGGCTAATACATGCAAACAAAATCCATTCGTTTTAACCCGAATTTTCTTTCTAACTGATTGACTGTCACCAGCTCCATCCAACACCATCCCGCATGCCCATTACCGGCAAAGCAGCGGAAAATGATGTTACAATGACAATCTGCCATACTGAAACAGCTTTTCACTGCATGATTGCACGGGCAATTTACATCATGTGCGGACTACATACAACGCTATAAACACCCTAATACCTGCATAAAACACCGAAAATTTGTGGTAGAAAACAGCGATAGAGTCGTTTGGATAAAATAGGCTGCATGCGCTTACCCGGTGACGACAGCTGGTGAAAAGAAAAAACCTTATAAACGGAAAGTCTATAAGGTTTTTGTGCCCAGAACTGGATTCGAACCAGCACACCCTTGCGAGCGCTGCGACCTGAACACAGTGCGTCTACCAATTTCGCCATCTGGGCAGATTATCATTAATTAATAATTAGAAATTAGTAATTAACAATTGGTGTTTCAGGGCTGCAAATATAAAGGGAATCAGGGATACCAACCAAGCAAATTTTCTCCCTATATTTTTTAATTTTTAATTTTTAATTCTCAATTGCCTTCGAGCATCTACACCACCAACAGGCTACACCCCCTGATATCACTGTTATCCAGCCTGCCCCATACTTCAAAACTGCCATCTTCGTATACCCTGCCCACGTCTTCTGTGGCGATGAAAGAGCAGCTGTATATATTGGCGAGGTCTATGACCTGCAATATGCCCCTCCCCGATTCCTGCACAGCCATGGGATCTTCCTCATCCCGCACCAGTACTTTCATCCAGGGCGGACAGGTAAACCGGCCTTCTCCCTGCGAATAAGCCTGGCTCAGCAGTTCCGTCATGCCATATTCCGAGTGTACCGAACCAACGCCGAGTCCATCCATCAATAAGTGGTGTACTTCTGCACGGGTCAGTTCTTTTCGGCGGCCTTTCATTCCCCCGGTTTCCATTACCACGGTATGTTTGAGTTGCTGCGGATAAGCGGCGGCAAAATCGAGCAGACCGAAAGTGACACCGATCAGTAGTGTTTTTTGGGATCGGGCTTCCAGTTGCTGCAGGGTTTTTGAAAGGCGGTCATGTTCATCCAGGTAAAAACCACTGGCGGGATGACCGCTTAACCGGATCAGTTCATCCACCATCATCACCAGGGATGAATGCTGACGCTCCAGGTAGGAAGGCAGCAAACCGAGAATACACCAGTCTGTTATCGCTCCGTAAAACTGTGTAAACGCCTGCAGAAAACTCTGCCGGTAAATAGCCACTTCTTTTACCAGATGCCTGCTGGTGAGGCTTTGGGTGGTGCCACTGCTTTCAAAAACAGTTTGCGGAACAAAGGAAGTGCTCATGACATCCCTACTTTTAAAGAATGAGATGGGCAACGCAGGGATCGTATTCAGCGTCTTTACAGCAACAGGATCTGTTCGGGTAAGTTCGCACCATTCGCGGTAAACAGGATTCTCCTCGTATTGAAACCGGAATGTTTGTAAACAGGCTTCCCGGAAAGCAGCCGGATCGGCGGAAAGAGAGAAAATATTGTTAACATCAATTGCGCCCACAGCTATGTATTGTAATGTTTTAACTAAATTTGAAATGAAAGTGACCCGAATGAAGACAAAATTATTGATACTATTGGCAATCCCGGCGATGTTTTATGCCTGTAAGAAAAATACCTATACCACCAAACCCCAGATCAGCATCAAAAGTGTTAATGCCACTACCCTGAACCAGGGTGATCTTTTGCTGTTTCAACTGGAATTTACCGATAAGGAAGGGGATATTCAGGATACTTTATGGGTGCAGAAATTTTCCCGCAACTGCCCTGCTACCCCGGGTGCTACTTTTATCAGCAAAAACAAAGTGCCCAATTTTACCGGGACTTCAAATCTGAAAGGCACGCTGGAATTTGGGTATGCGTACAACGCCAATATACAGGGATATAGTCCGATTACCGGCTGCGGCACCAAAAACGATACCGCGTATTTCAAATTCTGGCTGAAAGACAAGGCCCAGAATATGAGCGATACTATTACCAGTGGTGATATCATCTTATTAAAATAAACAGGTTGAATGGCTTAACGAGATTACTTTTTTTTGGAAACTATTTTTACGGTTTCTGCACCATTGCTTTATCTATCGAAGCCAACCTGCAGCAGCATATTCCGCTGAACAGTTTTACCTATTACCTGTTTGTTTTTGCGGCTACGGTTTTGTATTACACACATGCCTATATTTCCGAACCGGTAACCGATCCCCTGCACCATAACAAAAGAGCCGCCTGGTATGCCAAAAACAGGGTATTGATTGGCTGGTCGCAGTTGGCATTAACCATTGTATGCCTTACAACCGGCAGTTACCTGCTCCGTGAAAACTGGAAAAACCTGTTGCACCTGGAGGGCTGGCGCTGGCTGCTGGTTCTCATTTTTCCGGTAGTGGCCGCTTTGTATTATGGCAGTGTTTCGCCGGGTTCAAGTACCAGAAACCTGCGCAGAAACGGCTGGTTGAAACCTTTTGTGATCGGTTTTGTATGGGCCGGAGCCGTAACGGTATACCCGGTGATCTTTAGTGATATGGAACATAACCGGCTGGACCCTCCCAACCTGTTTATGTTTCTGCTTACTTTGAAAAACCTCATGTATATCACCATGCTCTGTATCATGTTTGATATCAAAGACTATGCAGCAGATCATAACAGCCAGTTAAAAACATTTGTGGTGAGATATGGCTTACGGTTTACCATTTTCTCGTTGTTGATTCCTTTGAGTCTGGCCGGACTGGCCGTGTTTCTGGTATTTACCACTATCCGTGGGTTTCCTTTACCTACGATTCTCATTAACATGATCCCGTTCCTATTGTTGATAACTGTAGCCTATTCAATGCACCGGCGTAAAAGCATTCTCTATTATCTTGCAATCATTGACGGATTAATGCTCGTTAAAGCAATCTGCGGTATCGCAGGTATGATATTCATAAAATAACACTAATGGCAAAAGCGAAAACACCCTCTAAAACAAAAGCCAAATCCATTCTCAGCGATGAAGCCATGGCTTTTTTCAGAAATTACATCAATACCCCTTCTCCGGTAGGTTTTGAAAGTGGCGGACAGAAAATCTGGCTGGAATATATCAAACCACTGGTAGATACCCATTTTACCGACGCTTACGGAACTGCGGTGGGCGTGATCAATCCTACCGCTCCTTTTAAAGTGGTGATAGAAGCCCATGCGGATGAGATCAGTTGGTTTGTGAACTATATCAATGAACAGGGATTGATCTACCTGAAACGCAATGGAGGTGTGGATCACCAGGTGGCTCCCGCCAAACGGGTGTGGATCCATGGTAAAAAAGGGCCTGTGAAAGCGGTATTCGGATGGCCCGCTATCCATACGCGCATGAGCAACCCGGAGCAGAAAGAACCGCAACCCAAGGTGGATAACCTGACTCTGGATTGTGGTGCCCGCAGTAAAAAAGAAGTGGAGGCACTGGGTATTCATATCGGTGCAGTAGTTACCTATGAAGAAGGTTTTGACGAACTGGCTTATGATTATTTTATCGGTCGCGCTTTTGATAACCGGGTGGGTGGTTTCATGATCGCCGAAGTAGCCCGTTTGCTGAAGCAGAACAAGAAAAAATTACCCTTTGGTTTATACATTGTCAATGCCGTACAGGAAGAGATCGGTTTACGCGGTGCAGAAATGATTGCCCGCCGGATCAAACCAGATATTGCCATCATCACCGATGTAACCCATGATACCAGCACCCCGCTGATCAGTAAAGCCATCGAAGGCGATATCCAGTGTGGCAAAGGCCCTTCTTTAGCCTATGCCCCGGCCATTCATAACAAACTGCTGAAAGTAGTGGAAGACGTAGCCACCAAGAACAAGATTCCTGTACAGTTCAGAACCCTGAGCCGCAGTACCGGAACCGATACCGATAGTTTTGCTTATGCCAATGATGGTTGTCCTTCTGTACTGATCTCCATCCCGCTTCGTTATATGCATACCACAGTTGAAATGCTGCACAAACGGGATATAGAAGAGACCATTAAACTGATGTACGAGACTTTATTGGCCATTTCACCTAAAACCAATTTGAGCTACTTGTAGGAGTCTGGAATAAAGAGTTAATAATTAATAGTTAAAAGTTAATAGTTGATATTACAAAAACAAGTGCCCCTTACTATTAACTTTTAACTATTAACTACCAACTTTTAAAAATCCCTATTTTCGCGGCTTATGAGTGGCAAAGAGAATACATATGTGCGGGTGGCAATCCTGGATCTGTATGAGGGTCAGGCCAACCAGGGTATGCGTTGTATCAGGGATATCCTTTTACAATGGGAAGCGGCGAACCAGATAGAACTGATCTGCCAGGAATTTGATGTGCGTGTAAAAAACGAAGTACCTGATACTTCCTTTGATATTTATATCTCCAGTGGTGGGCCGGGCTCTCCCTTAGAAACCGTGAACACCGAGTGGGAAAAACAGTATTTTACCTGGCTTGGCCAGATAGAAGAATGGAACAGGCAGGCAGAGGATGCTGCTAAAAAACATGTTTTTTTTATCTGCCACAGTTTTCAATTAGCCTGCCGGCATTACGGAATTGGTACTGTTTGCAAGCGTAGATCAACCGCCTTCGGGGTATTTCCGATTCACATGCTCGAAGATGGCAAACAGGAAAAAGTATTTGAAGGACTGAGAGATCCCTTTTACAGTGTAGACAGCCGCGATTACCAGGTAATAGAACCCAATCATGCCCGCTTACGCGAGATGGGTGGGAAAATACTGGCCATAGAAAAAGACCGGCCCCATGTACCGTATGAAAGGGCCATTATGTCTGTACGTTTTAATGACCATTTTCTGGGAACCCAATTTCACCCCGAAGCAGATGCTACCGGTATGCATATGTACCTGCTGCGCGAAGACAAAAAACAAACGGTGATAGAAAACCATGGCGAAGCAAAATGGAAAAGCATGGTAGAGCAGCTGCAGGATCCGGAAAAGATCATGTGGACCTACCAGCACGTGCTGCCCAATTTTCTGAATATGGCCATCGGAGAAATGGTAGTAGCCTAAAACCTCATTTATTGTTCCAGCAGTATCCGCAATCCCTGCACCGCAGCCGGAAGGATCAGGGTTTTGTTCCCCTCTTTTTGTAACAATCCTTTTTGTAGCAGGAATGATTCAGCAGCAGCCAGTGATTGCACCTGCACCACCAGTTCCTTAACTGCATTGTAATGGCCTTTTTCTACCAGAATGACGGGCCCATCTATCAAACGAAAACCAAGATCGGCCAAACGTTGAACGCCGGGAATACTGACCCAGGCCTGTAAACTCTTTGCTGCATCGGTAGTAGTCAGAATGATTTTCTGTACTGACCGTACACCCAATGCTCCGCCCTCTTTTTCCGCAAATACTTTTTTAGCCTTGGCCCTTTGACTGGCAAAGAAAGCAGGATTGAGTGCATCTGCGATCACTACCTGTAACCATTCTGAACAGAGATCGCGCACACCGATCGTTTTCCAGTTACATTGTTCTCCTTCAGTACCTGGCTGGGTAATTATGTCAGGAGGATTCAGTGATATACCAAAGCCTGTCAGTGTCTGTATCAGTGCTTCACCGTGCTGCAGCGGTTCCAGTGAAAGCTTGCTGAAAAAGGCCGTGTCTTTATCTGAACGGGTAAAAGACACCGCCATATTGCCCAACCAGACCTTTCCGGTTTCGGCTGCACCTGCTGGCTGATAACGAAACAACACCGGCAATTGAAAAGTATTGGCAAACAGGGAATATATAGTCTCCGCTTTGCCAGCCTCAACAGTGATATTATCTACACGCAACACCTGCGCAGATCCTGTCAGCAGCAGGAACACGGAAAAAAAGGACAAGAAGTATTTATTGCGCAAGAATACCATGTACAGACATTTGAAAAATAACAGAATAACTGCTTAGCTGTTACTGGAAAATACAACTAATCAGTCAGCTAAAAAATCTTTCGGGTATTGAAAAGGATTTTTTACTTTCAGGCAAAGCCAAATACAGCTATATGGTACCTTCTGTCAGAAAACATTTCAACGAAAATTTCACCACGGAGAAATACGAAGCATACCTAAGGGAATTACACAGTAAACACCCGGGAGCCATCGAATTCCGTGTGGCAGAAACACCGGTGTTTATTGATAAAATTTTTAAAGATAAAGTCCTGTCCGCCTGCGAAAGTATTGTAGACGTAATTACACAGTTTAACTTCAGTTCCATCAGTGCACATGCCATACCACCGGAAGTAAAAGTGCCGAATGAAAATGCGCATACCCATTTTATCGCTTTTGATTTCGGGATCTGTGAGAATGCAAGTGGAGAACTGGAACCCCAGCTGATCGAAATGCAGGGCTTTCCTACCCTGTTCGCTTACCAGATCTGGCACGATGAAGTAACCCGGAAACATTTCGACATCCCGGCCAACTATCATACTTACCTGAATGGATTTACGAAAGAGAGTTACCAGCAGTTACTCCGCGAAGTGATCTTGGGCAAACACCAGCCGGAAAATGTGATCCTGCTGGAGATCCTGCCCCATCAGCAGAAAACCAGGATTGATTTTTATTGCACTACGGATTACGTTGGGATTCCTGTTGTATGTTTAACAGAGCTGATACAGGAGGGACGGCATTTATTTTACCTGAAAGATGGAAAGAAAACAGCGGTACACAGAATCTATAACCGGATCATATTCGACGACCTGCAGCAACAATCAGCAGCAATCCAGGAAAAGGGAAAATTACTCTTAAGCGATCTGGATGTGGAATGGGTGCCACATCCCAACTGGTTTTATCGCATCAGTAAATACACTTTACCGTTTATCGATCACCCCTATGTTCCAAAAACCTGGTTCCTGAATCAGCTAAGCGAGATACCTGCTGACCTGGAGAATTATGTTTTAAAACCCCTGTTCTCTTTTGCCGGACAAGGTGTGGTGATTGATGTTACCAAAGAAGATATTGACAAAGTTTCCGACCCGCAAAACTGGATCCTGCAGAAAAAAGTGCAGTATGCAGCCGTTATACCTACCCCGGATATCCCTGCCAAAGTAGAGGTCAGGATCTTTTATTTCTGGAAAGAAGGAGAAGCCAGACCTGTGGCTACCAATAACCTTGCAAGACTCAGTAAAGGGAAAATGATCGGAGTGCGCTATAACAAAGATAAAGAATGGGTGGGTGGTAGTCTTGCCTATTTTGAAACGTAGCCACATCAAAGAAATATTTTTTTTGTATCTTCATTTGAATGAATCCTTTCTGGACAAAAATCATTACAAGAACCATACTGCACCCCAAAAATGAAAACGAACGGGGCGAAGCAGATTATTCTGATTATGAACTTGCCAAAGGATTCCGCGAATTGAAGATTAACCTGTTACGGTTAGTCAGGGATATCTTTTTTATGGCAGCAGGTATCATGTCTGCCGCGTTTGGCCTGGAAAGCTTTCTCTTACCCAATGATTTTATAGATGGCGGTGCCACGGGTATCTCACTATTGATTTCAGAGCTGTCGGATATACCGTTGTACATTCTACTGATCACGGTGAATATCCCTTTTGTGTATCTCGGCTACAAAGTAATTGGCCGGAATTTTGCCATCAAAACAGCCATCGCTATTACCGGTCTGGCTATCACAGTTGCTTTCGTGCATTTTCCGCAAATCACCCATGATAAATTATTGGTTTCTGTTTTTGGCGGTTTTTTTCTGGGCGCAGGTATCGGACTCTCAGTGAGAGGTGGCGCTGTGATAGATGGTACGGAAGTACTGGCCATTTTCCTGAGTAAGAAACTGGGTACTACCATCGGTGATTTTATTATCATGTTCAATGTGCTCGTTTTTTCCGCGGCCGCCTATCTCCTTTCTGTTGAAACTGCCCTCTACTCCATGATTACCTACCTCGTTGCTTCCAAAGCACTGGATTTTGTAATTGAGGGGATTGAGGAATATACCGGTGTAACGATTGTATCGCCCCATAGCGAAGAAATCAGGATGATGATCATGGAAAAAATTGGTCGTGGGTTAACCGTATATAAAGGAAAACGTGGATTTGGAAGCCATGGCGAAAGGAATGATATCGATATCATTTACACAGTGGTTACCCGACTGGAACTGAACAAACTGAATACCGAAATTGAAAAAATTGATCCGCACGCATTCGTTGTAATGAACAGTGTGAAAGATACCCGGGGCGGTATGATCAAAAAAAGGGCACTGAAACACTAAGCGTCCGCTCCGTTAATTTACAAAGTTCCACCAGAGACCAAAGCGGGTCCAGAGCCCCGTTCCCGGATTGTAAGTGGTCATAAAATTGGGTTTATTGAAAGAGAACCCATTCTTCACATTCAATGTATTCAGATTCTCTATCCGCAGAAATCCTTTGAAACTTTTGATCCTGAAATGCATAAATGCCGTTATATCCGGCCGGTTGGAAATAGTGTTGGTATTCTGCACAAAATACTGGCCGATAAAGGGTGAATAATCATCAGCCTTATACGCGGTTGTATAGCGGACTTCCAGGCCGGTAGACAGGAAAAGATTCGTTGCAAAATTTCCTTCAAATGCAATTCGGTTGCGGGTTAAGATAAAAGGAATATTGACAGGCGGCTGTCCGGTGGTTTGCTGCAGATGTATTTCAGTATACCAGTTCCAGTATTTAGAAAGACGGAATTTTTTCTCTGCGGTCAGATGCAGTACATTAAACAGCGTGGCATATTGTTTGGCTGAAAAGAAACTGTCGAAATACATATAGTTGTTCACCGCAAAATATTCCCCTCCCAGTTTCCAGCCATTCCGCGGGTTCTCGTACAAGGCAAAAAAGCGTATCACATTCTCTTTGCCATAAGCACTCCGGTTCGCCACCGGAAACCGGCTGATCGGGTTAAGAATAAAAGAAGGTGCCCGGTTCACATTCTGAAATCCGATATTCAGGTAACCCAGTTTTTTTCCCAGCATCCGTTTCATACTGATATAGGCTGCATAATCGCCGGAATGAAATCCATTCACATATAACTGTCCGGTTGCTTCAATATCCCATATCTGGTTACGGGTACGGTTGCGGTATTCGCCCAGTACGGAAAGGTTGTACAACGACATCGTGGCTACCGAATCATCAAAAGTTCCTTTCAGGTTCTGCAGGGCGATGCCGGCTTTCAGAAACTGTGAAAGGTTATTCTTATCGGGGAAAGAAATCAAACTGAATTCATTGTAGAGATCGCTCCAGGCATCTTTGAAACTGATGGGCTGATTGTCGCGCGTAGTATAATTGAAATATTTTTGATACCTGGCCGAGTCAACGAACTTATCGAAAAAATTATAGTTACTGGTTGTGTAGCGGAACGTATGTTCTATGCGGAACCGGGGATAGAATAACTGGTAGGTAACCGAATCTGTTACCAAAGAATCCCTTGAGCCGAGATCAAAATGATGCCGGTACAGGAAAGTGGTATTCTTGTAGATATTACCGGTATTCACCGCAGTATTAAAGGGGTTTCGTCCGGCAGTACCGGCTTTACCCAAACGGGTTTCCAGTTCATAGGGATCATTCAGCGCCAGGCTATCCAGTTTGGCCACATCCTGCAATCCCCCGTTTTCAGAAGAAGCACTTTTGTTAGAGATAAATACGAGGAAGTTCTCGTATTTCTTATTCAGCGTCTGATAGTGCGTTACAAAGCGGAAATTATTCTGACTGGCATTCTGGTTTTTCAGGTTGCCGGGTGCATTATTGAACCGGTACTCTACCGAGAAATTAAGATTACTGTTGCGGTTCTGGGTATGGGTAACACTTAATAACTGTTCTGCTTTGCTACCCAGCACATAAGAAAGTTCTGTATACGGCCGCGTGGTCTGATACAGTTTAGTTCCCTCCACCGTAAAACTGTAGATATCGTATTGATGAAAACCCGCATCAAAACCAGGCTTCAAAATCGGATTGAAAAAATAAGACTGCGACGCCGTTGAATAATTACCGAGTGTATGATAATAATAGGGTAAGGGAAAACGGGTAGTAAAATCATTGATCGAGGAATCAATCGTACGCAGCCTGCTGGAATCAAAGTATTTATAGAAAATAGTGATCGAGTCAGCATTCCTGTCGCGCCGCTGCAAAGAATCATTGCCGGTATTCTTTTTCATCGGTCTGCCCTGGCTGTCGTATGTAATCGGGGCAGTATTTGTCTGCAGATTGCCCGTTTGTCCAAAACGGGACTGTGCCTGCAGCGCACTGTTTCCGAGCAGGAGTAACAACAGCCCCAACCATATTTTCCGACCTGACAGTAGACGCATGCTTGCAAATGTGCTGTAAAATAAGGGTAAAGCTACTAAGGATGGCGTTAAAATAGTCTGCAGTCAGGAGTGGGAGTCTGGAGTGGCTTGTGAAAGACTCCAGACTCTCAACTCCCGACTCCTGACTCTTACAGGCTTTTTACCAGTTCGGTAAACAGCAAAGTAAGCTTGGGTTCTGCTTCTTTGGCTGCCTGTAATACTTCTTCGTGGGTGATGGTATTTTCCTCTTCGCGGATCCCGAGGTCGGTGATAACGCTGATGGCAAATACCCGCATGCCGCAATGAACGGCAGCAATGGTTTCCTGCACGGTACTCATACCTACGGCATCGCCACCCAGGATATGGATCAGTTTATATTCAGCCCGGGTTTCGAAAGTAGGTCCGGTTACACCGGTATATACCCCCTGTTGCAGCGAAATATTGTTTTTTGCTGCGATTTCCCGCGCCAGTTTGATCAGTTCTTTGCTGTAGGGCTCACTCATATCCGGGAAACGGGTACCCAGTTTGTCTTCATTTTTGCCCAGGAGCGGGTTTACCGTAAAGAGGCTGATATGATCGTTAATGATCATCAGATCACCGATACCGAATGCGGGGTTAACGCCACCCGCTGCGTTAGACAATAACAGGGTTTGTACCCCCAGTAAACGCATCACCCTTACCGGAAAAGCAACCTGCTGTGCGGTATAACCTTCGTAAAAATGAAAACGGCCTGCCATTACCCATACTTTTTTACCGCCCAGCTCGCCAAAGATCAAGCGGCCCTTATGCCCTTCTACGGTGCTTACCGGAAAATGGGGAATATCGTTATACGGGATCTCTTTTTCTGTTACGATTACATTAGAGAGGTTACCGAGTCCGCTACCCAGGATGATCCCGGTAGCAGCTTCTCCACTCACCAATCCACGGATATAAGTAACGGTTTCCTGCAATTGTTGCATGGTATCTGACATATACTGATTTTTTTAAGTGTGCAAAGATAACGATATGGGGGGAATCGGGAGTAGTGAGTGGTGAGTAGTAAGGGTATGATACTGCTGCCGGCATCCTCCAAACAAAAAGGCCACTACGCTGAGCGAAGTGGCCTATAGTAGGTTAAGAAAGTTCAGTGATTAGCTTAAACGTTTCACGTTAACGGCATTTAAGCCTTTACGTCCTTCCTGTACATCAAAAACGACTTTGTCGTTTGCTTCGATCTGATCGATCAAGCCATTGGCATGTACAAAAGTTTCTTTACTGGAGTTATCATGCTTAATAAATCCAAAACCTTTTTCTTCGTTAAAGAACTTTACAGTTCCTGTGATTTGTGTGTCCATTTGTAAAATTGTAAATAATTAATGGCCGCAAAGGTAACACTTAAACCCTTCCCCTCCTAATAATTATGGTTCTGAACTGTTAAATAAGCGCCAATAGGCGGCTTTTACAGGTATAAATGCCTAAGTGTCAGCTATACATTTCATTCATCCGTTCATATAAGAGAGGAGGCAATGTAGGTGTAAACTCGCTTGCAGCACTTATCTTAGCTAACTACATCTGATCTGTTAAATCTTCTGTTTATGATGAAAAAGCTGTTTATATCTGCGGTACTTCTTGTTGCTGTGATAACCGTTGGTGCCCAGAAAGTTTCTTACCTGGTATCCTTTCCCAATGCGGTGCATCATGAGGCACAGATTGAACTGACCGTTTCAGGCATTCCTTTAACCACCGCCCAATTCCGGATGAGCCGCTCCTCCCCCGGCCGTTATGCCACGCATGAATTTGGTAAAAATGTGTATGATGTAAAAGCTACTGATGCGGATGGCAAAACCCTCTCCGTAGTAAGAGTAGATGGCGATATCTATGAAGTGCCCACGCACAAGGGAACGGTTACCCTCTCCTATACCTTATATGGCAATTATGCCGATGGTACGTATGCGGGCATTGATCCCGAAAGCATACACCTGAACATGCCCGCCGTGTTTATGTGGATGCAGGGATTGGAAAAAGCGCCCATCACTATCCGTTTTGTGTTGCCGAAAGAAAACCGCGGAATAGTGGCCACCCAGCTGGTGACGACTGCAGACTCTTATACGTTCACCGCTCCGGGACTCCAGTATTTTATGGATAGTCCTACGAAGATTGGCGACATTCATTTCCGTGAATGGCCCCTCATCAATCCTGATGGCAGTAGGTATACCATGCGTATTGCACTGGAAGCCAAAGCCACCGAATCTCAGTTTGATGAGCTGGCAGATAAGATCCAAAAAATGGTAACAGAAGCCCGGGCCGTATTCGGTGAATTTCCGAAATACGATTACGGCAGTTACACTTTTATTGCCAGTGCCAATCCGTATGTGCATGGCGATGGGATGGAACACCGCAATTCAACCATGATTTCCATCCCGATGAGCAGCTTTTCGGCGGGTGGTCTGCTGGGTGTATTCTCGCATGAATATTTTCATAACTGGAATGTAGAACGGATCCGCCCGAAAACACTGGAACCCTTCCGTTTTGATAAAAGTAATATGAGTCATGAACTCTGGTTTGCAGAAGGATTTACCCAGTATTACGGAGAGTTGTTACTGGCAAGGGCGGGACTGTCGCAACCCGGCACTTATCTCTACCAACTGGCTTCTCTGATCAATACCAAACAAAACACCCCGGGCGGAAAATTCTATTCACCGGTACAAGCCAGTAACCATGCGGTTTTTGTGGATGCAGCGGTATCCATTGACAGGAATAACTATGCCAATATGTTCAGTTCCTATTATACTTACGGAGCAGCTATTGCATTGGCACTTGACCTGGAAATGCAGACAAAATACCAGAAAACACTGGACACATTTATGCAGGCCATGTGGAAGCGTTTTGGCAAAACCGAAACGGCGTATACCATTGCCGGCATGCAGGAAGCACTGGCTTCTGTAACAGACAATAATTTTGCAGCCGCTTTTTTCAGCAAATACATCAATGGGCACGAGATGATCGATTATGCCAGCTTATTGGCCAAAGCAGGATATGATCTGGTGAAAACCGGAGAAGGTAAAGCCTGGCTGGGTGCCAACACAAGAGTGAACGGAAGTAAGCTCGTGATCGGGAGCAATACCACCAAAGGTAGTCCAGCTTATGAAGCTGGCCTGGATATAGACGATGAGATCCTGAAACTGGATGACACACCCGTAAAAAGTTCAATAGACATCAACAGTTTTCTTTCTACCAAAAAGCCGGGTGAAGCTATTACTGTTACCTATAAACACCGGGATACAGAAAAACAAACCCGGCTGGTGCTGGGAGAAAATGCAACTGTTTCTGTAGTCTCTATTGAACAATCCGGCAAAACGGTTACGGAAGCCATGCAGCAGATCAGGGGAAGCTGGTTCAGCAGCCGGGTGAAATAGTATCCCTTTTAATCAAAACAAAATCATCAACTAACTGACTATGTTTGGTTTGAGCTATCTTGATATTTCAGGTGCCATGGGACTTTGTGCCACCGGACTGCTGACCTTTAATTTTCTGCTGGGCATGCTGTTGAGTACTGCCTATAAACGTTCGGTGTACTGGAAAAAATTACCTCCTGCCGTACAGCAGATCAGTATCGATGACCTGCATAACTGGACAGCGTATATTGCTTTATGCTTTGTAGTACTGCATCCAGTATTTCTGCTGTTGGATAAGGAACAACAGTTTACCTGGCAACAGGTACTCTGGCCTGTGAATGCCCCCAAACAAAGTACGGTGGTACTGCTGGGAACGATCAGTTTTTATGCATTACTGCTCGTGATCATTACCACACAAAAAGTTATTAAAAAGCAACTGGGATTCCGGTTGTGGAAGAATATTCACCTGGTATCCTATGCCACTGCTTTACTGTTTCTGGTGCATGGATTATTAATGGACCCCTTGTTAAAAGACAGGCCTACCGACTGGCTGGATGCAGAAAAATTCTTTTCTGAATTTTGTTTCCTGCTGGTGATAGCGGCGATCATCATCCGCTTCAGGTATTATTTGCAGGTGCAGAAAAAAACGGTGTGATATTATCTGTTTAGTCCGTCAACGCTTTCCGGAACCGGATCAGTAATACCAGCATCAGGAGAAAATGCAGAATCACCAGCAAAGGGGTTCCGGCGATATAGCTGTCTTTCCACCATTCCATCGACAAGGCATTTTTGAGTACCCATCTTTGCCAGAATACACCAAACAAGAGTGGACCGATACAGAAACCTGCTGCATACCACCAGCGGTTCTTTTGGGGTAAGCTTTTAATGGCTATCCATAGGGGTGGTAAGCAGAACAACATTACCAGGGCTGCAGCCATCACTTTCAGCAAGGGAAGTGAAAACTGTTCTCCCCATACCATCACCAACACTGTTTTCTCATCTCCCCCACCCATACAGGCGGTGAAAATGCGGGCAAAGGGTAATGTGGCAAAGAGCAGTGCTATACCCAACTTGTTTCTCTTCGCATTTACCTGCTTCAGTAAAAACAAAGCCGAGAACCAATACACAAGATAGGAGAAGACTGGCCCCATGATCGTAGCCCAATAGGCCAGAGATGGATTGGCGCAGGTATCGCAGGTGGTCCAGACATTAAAATCACGCGGACCATAACAGCCGCAGATCAGGTAGCCCATCTGAATATGTGCCTGCTCATGCAGCTCGCCCATGATCATATTCAGGGCTATAAAAGCGATGAGATATTTCCAGGAAATTTTTAATGCCATGTAACAGCTTTATCTGTGAAAGTAATACAGAAAGGTACTTCCTGCTATCACATAACCATGTGACCCCTAAAAGATATCTCTCGCTACGCGGTACCTGCCGGATCTTTCTCTGCACGCAACACTACATAGGCCCAGATAGCACTGCCCAGCATGAACAGGAAGCCCAGGAAAAAAGAAGAACCTGGAAAATAAATGGGCGCATTTTTTCGGGTGAAATAAGCAAATAGGTTCGTCATAATCAAAGGACCGACAATGGAAGTGGCACTCATAAGACTCGTTAAAGCCCCCTGCAATTCGCCCTGCTCGCTGGGTGGCACATGGCCTGAAATGATGGATTGCAGCGCAGGACCTGCGATACCTCCCAAACAATAGGGAATCAGAAACACAAACATCATCCAGCTTTGAGAGGCAAAGGCAAAAAGCAGCAGTCCCAACGCATATAAACCCAGACCGATATATACACTCCGTTCATTACCGATGCGGGGATTGATCACCCGTACCAATCCGCCCTGTACCAGTCCTACCAGCAACCCTACCGCACCCAGGGAGAAGCCGATCATTTTAGGTGACCAATGAAATTTTTCAATATTAAAATAGCTCCAGTTGGTCTGCACAGCATGTGCACCAAGGTATACCAATACAAAAGAACCTACCAATCCGCCTACGGCCGGGTATTTGCGCAGTTGCAGCAAAGAGCCGAGTGGATTGGCCCTTCTCCATTCAAAGGGGCGGCGGTGTTCCTGGTCAAGCGATTCAGGCAACACAAAGTAGCCGTATAACCAGTTGGTGAGTGCCAGTCCGGCAGCCACCATAAAAGGCACCCGCGGCCCCAACTCGCCCAGCAAACCACCAATCAGTGGACCGATGATGAAACCGAGTCCGAAAGCGGCACCGATCATCCCGAAATTCTGTGCCCGGTTTTCGGGGGTACTGATATCCGCGATATAGGCAGAAGCGGTAGTAAAGCTGGCGCCGGTAACCCCCGCAATCAAACGACCCACAAAAAGCCAGATAATGGAAGGAGCAAAAGCCAGAAAAATATAATCGATCCCGAATCCAAAAAGCGAGAAGAGCAAAACAGGTCTTCTTCCGTATTTATCGCTTAAGTTACCCAGTACAGGTGCAAAAAGGAACTGCATGAAAGCATAGGCAAAGGTTAACCATCCGCCATATTGCGACACTTTACTGATATCATCGATCCCCAATAACTGTTCTATCAGTTTGGGCATAACGGGAATGATCACACCAAAACCTGTTACATCAATCAACAGCGTAATAAAGATAAAGCCAATAGCAGCTTTGCGGTTTGTGGCCATGTATGGGATATATTAAAATTGAAAAAGGGAACAAATCTAATAAAACTTATAGATCTTCTCTGTTAACTCCCGGAATCTCCAGTACGAGGTCGGCTCCATAAGCCCCTGCGGGTGTCTGGTACCCTGTTTTGAAATTACCCTCTAACACCTTTCGGGTAATGAGCAGACTGCTGATAGCGGTTAAGGTATACCCTTCCGGACAACGCATACGAACCGAGCGGGTTTCACCGGCTGGGTTTTTCACTTCTCCCCAAACAAGGCTCATGGCTTTGCTGCGCATATCGTCTGAAGGACCGGCCGGTTTCTGTTTGATCTGCTGTTTGGCTCTGTTTCGGATAAAAGAAGTGCGCAACAGCCAGTTATAGAGAAATTGCCATTTTAAAAGCTTGAAGGTTTTGGGAGCCACACCGGTATAGGTTTCAATATTGGGGATGCCGGTGGTGGAATAAGCAGTAGACACATCTCCCCAGGGTATGCACATCACAAACATTTTCTTCACTCCGAAATCGATCCATTGCCCTTTATGTCCGAGTGGCTTGCGTACAATTTTTCCGTTCTCCCTTACCGCGCCGCCCTCGCCCAGTCCTTCGGCCATGGTAGTGGCGGTTCCGTGCGAAAGTTTTCCACCCAGTGTGGCAAAAGCCAGCTGCAGGTGGGTAGCGTTGGGCAATTGATTTTTCAGGTATAAAGCCGTGCAATCAGTAGGCACTACATCAAAACCAACACCCGGCATCACCATGATACCCACATCTGCCGCCTGGGCATGGCATTTTTTAGCCATTTCAAAAACGCCGATCTCTCCGGTAATGTCGAGATAATGGGTATGTGTAACCAGGCAGGCTTCAATCATTTTGCGGGCAGTAAACTGGAAAGGCCCTGCAGCATGTAGCACAACCGGCACTTCGAGTAACGCTGCTTCCAGGGCTTTGGTATCAGACAGATCAATCACCCGGTAGGGATATCCCAACTCATCAGACAGCTTGCTGAGTGCCGCTTCGTTACGGCCGGCCAGAATGGGTTGCAAGCCATAGTCTGCCGCCATACGGGCTATCAGCTGACCGGTATACCCATTGGCACCATAAAGCAGGAATGTGTTGTTTTGCATAAGGAAATGTACAAACAATCCGGCGCATAAAAAAAGGGAGCACCGGGCTCCCTTTTCTGTTATTCTGATTGATTACTTACGAAGCGTGATAATGCCAACAGAAGTTTCGCCTGTTGCTTTTACGGTAATATTGTTTAACGTAGTATCGAAATAACCATTGGAAGCATTCACATAAAGCGAATAATTACCTTCCTTCAGTCCTCTCATTTTAAAATAACCTTCCTGGTTAGGTAGCGCGTAAGCAGTATCTGTCTGGTTAAACAGGGTGATCACCGCTTTGGCTTCCTTAGGGGTAACTTTTCCGGCCACCATGGCTGAATTATTCACCACAAAGAAATGGAACACAGGTTTAAGGAAGAATTTGTTGTTATTCTCTACGATCGAACGGGCGATATCGAAATCAAGCCAGAGGCGTTTTTTGCCGGGAGCGTGTTCCTCGCACTCTCCACCTTTTAACTTGATGAGTACATAGTTTTTATCGTTCGGTGGCAGTTGTACGGGGTAGGTTACACTGTCTTTTACCAGTGTATTATTGGTTCCCAGTTCAATTTTGATCAAACGGATAGAACCTTTGGTGATGCCCGCTGATGCGAGAATGGTATCGGCACCATTCCTGAATTTCAGGATATCATAGATGCCGGGTTTGATGCCCAGATCTTCCCATACAAAAGAAGAATCTTTTTTCTTATCATCCTCTCCTCTCCTGTCCCAGTCATCATTATCATGCCTGCGGGTATCTTTACTGGTATCTACCAGCACTTTTACCGAACGGATATCAATGTACACATTGTCGAATACACCCGGACCATCCGTCAGATACAATGACAATTGCTCTTTACCTGCCGCATTCGACTCGGCAGAAGTACTCTTGTTACAGGCTGTCATCACAGCGGATACAGCCATAGCCAGCAAGGCGGCCAGAAAGATGTTTTTTGTTTTCATAGTGGTTGTTTTAATGATGTAGCATTCTGCCATACGCTGATCCCTTTACTCGCGGAAAAGCAATAACCGTGCGGACTTGCCTCAATAATTTGTTAAAGAACTTTTTGTACCGATAAATGTCTACAGATTTTGTAGTAGACAAAGCAGTGCCTAAGCATACGAGTTGCTGAAACATTACTCCGGGGATTAGTGTTTACGATTTCTTTACAGGTTTTGTAAAGCAGGCAATTCTTACTTAACTTGGTGGCTCTCAATTAATGCCACATGAGTAAGATACCAGCCTTTGTTCTGGCGTTGCTTCTAAGTCAGAATATTTTTTCGCAACCTTTATCCGACGCTGAAAAAAAACTCATCAGTCATATCAAACTTCACCTGCCCGCTACTGAAAAATTGCTGGAAGAAGTGGTGAATATCAATAGTGGTACCCTCCATATTAACGGGGTTAAAAAAGTGGGAGATGTTTTTGCCCGTGAATTTGCAAAAGCCGGGTTTCAGACAGAATGGGTGAGTTTACCTGATTCGCTGAAGAGAGCCGGACACCTGGTAGCTACCCGCAAAGGGAAAAAAGGGAAAAAACTGTTTATCATCGGTCACCTTGATACCGTTTTTGAACCCGATATGGCTTTTACACCCTATACCCGTTTGAATGATTCAACGGCTACCGGACAGGGGGCCAATGATATGAAGGGCGGAGATGTGGTGGTAATTGCTGCCCTGCAGGCTTTGCAGGCGGCGGGTTTACTGCATGATACTCAGATCGTCGTTTATTTTACCGGCGATGAAGAAAAATCGGGACAACCCACCAGTGTAAGTCGCAAAGATTTTATAGAACGGGCCAAAACCTGCGATCTGGCATTGGCATTTGAAGGAGCCAACGGCCTCAACTCCATAGCCACGGCCCGCAGGGGTAGCAGTGGATGGCAACTGCAGGTCAGCGGTAAAACTGGTCATTCATCCGGCGTATTCAGTAAAGGTGCCGGATATGGTGCTATTTATGAGGCCGCACGGATCCTCAACAGTTTCCGCGAGGAACTGAGCACAGAAAAATACCTCACGTTTAATCCCGGTCTGATACTCGGTGGTTCTGAAATGCAATACCAGGAATCCAAAGCCCGCGGTGAAGCCATGGGCAAAACCAATATCATTTCGCCCGAAACAGTGGTAACCGGTGATCTCCGTTTTTTAACGGAAGCGCAGAAAGACGCTGCCAGAGAAAAAATGCGCAGGATCGTTGCCAATAACCTCAACGGCAGCAAGGCAGAGATCAGGTTTCAGGACGGCATCCCCGCCATGGAGCCAACTGCAGGAAATAACCAGCTACTTGAAGTGGTGAGTGGAGTTACCGAAGCCATGGGGCTTGGTGCTACCAAGGCTGGCGACCCTGGTGCAAGAGGTGCCGGTGATATTTCTTATGTGGCCCGGTACATGAAAGGAAGTATTGACGGATTGGGTGCTTCCGGACGGGGAGCACATGCACCGGGAGAAACCATTAACCTGAAAGAATTTCCTTTGCTGATACAGAGAGCTGCTTTACTCATCTATCGTTTAACCCATACTGATTAATCCATACAACTACCATGAAAAAAACACTATGTATCCTGTTACTGTTTGTTGGCTTATACCATACAACAGTGAACGCACAAAAAGAACCCAAAAGAGATTATTACGAGATCAAACTCTACCGCCTCGCCAGTATTGAACAGGTACAGAAAGTAGATGCTTTTCTGAAAAATGCCTACCTGCCTGCCCTGCACAGAGCAGGCATCAGTAAAGTGGGTGTATTTCATTGGATCGGTAATGATACAGCCGCTGAAAAAAGAATTTATCTCTTCATTCCTTTGAAATCCCTGGAACAGGTGAGTTCACTGGAAGATCTGCTGGTGAAAGATTCCCGTTTGCAGCAAGACGGAGACGCCTACTGGAATACCGCTTTCAATGAACCGGCCTACAAAAGGATTGAGAATATCGTATTGAAAGCTTTTCCCTTAATGCCTTCTTTTAAAGCCCCGGAACTGTCGGGTAACAAAACAGATCGGGTATATGAATTGAGAAGTTATGAGGGCCCTACCGAAAGACTGTATCGCCAGAAAGTGAAGATGTTTAATGCAGGCGGAGAAATTGCGCTGTTCAAGCGGCTGAATTTTAATGCGGTCTTTTATGCAGAAGTAATCGCCGGCAGCAAAATGCCGAACCTGATGTACATGACCAGCTTCAACAATATGGCCGACAGAGATGAACACTGGAAAGTTTTTGGTGCAGATCCGGAATGGACAAAACTGAAAGTAATGCCCGAGTACCTGAATACGGTTTCGAAAAATGAACAGTTGTATTTGCACCCGACTGAGTATTCTGAACTATAAACCAATAAGATCGTATATAACAAAGAGAGGCTGAACCTGTATCAGCCTCTCTTTGTTATTATACAGCAAACTTTCTGTCGATAGACATTTTACCACTACCCTCTATCAATACGATGAATGCGAGTGCGATCATCAGCAGGTGATACTCAAACCCTTCTCCTTTCTGGTTGCTGAACCAGTTCATAAAAAAGCCATTCGCGGTATGCTGGGGAATGATGCCGATCATCAACCCGATAACAGCTAAGGCCCATACTCTTCCGGCCAACCCCAGTAGCAGGCAAATGGAACCGACAAATTCGATCAGGATCACTGCTAAGCCCACCAGCCATGGCAGGTGCACCGACTCTGTAAAAAACTGCATGGTTCCGGAAAAACCATATCCACCAAACCAACCCAGTGCTTTCTGTGCACCGTGCGGAAAAAGAATCAGCCCTATCGACAGCCTGGCGATCAGACCGGTATAGTTATTCTCTGTTTTGAAAATCATTTGTTTCATTGAATAATATTTTAAGCTGCAAAATTCACCAGCTTATACACTATTATCCAATAAACTGGATTAAGAAATCTACTTAAACCAGATTAAGATTTTTTATTTCTCCCGGGTAATTCTGGCACGGATCTTACTCAAAAACTCCGGTGTCATGCCCAGGTAGGAAGCAATCTGTAATTGGGGAACGCGATTTTCGAGAAAGGGGTATTTCTGGATAAAATCAAGGTATCGTTCTTCTGCGGTTTTACTTAGGGTAGCACCTAATCTTTGTTGTTCCGATACCAGAGCATTCTGAATGCGTATGCGGAAGTAGCGCTCAAATGCGGGAACAGCTGCATACAGGTTATCCAGATCGTCTTTCGACAGCATCAGCACTTCAGTATTTTCCAGCGCATCAATATAGAGCCATGCCGGCGTTTGGGTGATAAAACTGCGCATATCGCCTATCCACCAGTCTTCAATAGCAAACTGTACAACATGCTCAGCCCCTGTATCATCGCGGTAATAAGAACGCAGGCAGCCGGAAATAACAAAATACTCATACCGGCAGATATCATCGGCCTGCAGGAGATATTCCCTTTTCCTGAGTTTTTTGTATTTGAGTAAAGAAACGAAAAAGGATTGCTGATCATCAGACAACGAGATCAGCCTGTTAACATTCACTATAATCAGTGAGCTATCCATTTGGTAAATAATACCAAATATACAATTTAGCCAACAGCCAGGTGCAGGTATGCCGGGGGATCATACCCGCAGTTACCGGCTATTGAGCTTACTTACTGCAACTATTATACTGTTGCACGAGTTTGCTTAACTGGGTGTAATCAAGCTGTTTGTTTTTTACTGCATCGGTTACAGAAGAACAGTCTGAGAAAAGTGAAGCTGCCGTTGTTTCAAAATCTTTCTGTGTAACGCGGATCCATTTACTGTCTGACTGCAATTGAATGTAATAATCACCTGCCTTGCCTTCTGCGGTGGTTACACTGATCACTTCCGCGCCATTGTATAACATTTTGCCGCTGTTATCGGTTACACGCTGGTATAACCCTGCTTTACCGGGAGCCACCAGTACCTTATAAAAATCGCTGGCATAGGAAATATAACTGCTGCCATTGAGGTTATATCCCGCAATTTCTGCCGGACTATACACTGTTTTTTTGCCAGAGGCCGACTGAAACAGGATGGTTCCTTTTTTAACCGCCTGGTCGCGGATGCTTCCCTCCAGGCTTTCGTTGGCAGCCGTGAGAACCGTTCCTTTCTGGAAATCGGAAGAAGATTGTGCTTCAACATAACTGAAGCTGACTGCTGCCAGCAGCAGCGATGCGATCATTTTTTTCATATAGTTTGTTTTTACAGGGTTGTTAATTACTTACTAATAAGTAAGTTTTACGGTCAAAAAAAATTATCCTTTTACCTGTCTTACCAGTGCCTTACGGATCAGCTCATAATCAGACTTGCCTGTAATCCGCGACAGCTGTACACCGGCTGCCAGGTTGGTCATGATCAGCAAAGCCTGGGTTTTGGCAGATTCAGTGAAATGAAACTCGCCTCGCTTCTTCCCCTCCTGCAGCGTTTTTTCTACCATCTGTAATACCAGCGAAACCAGCTCTTTGATCTTTACTTTCACCGATTCCGGCAACGTATTAAAATCCGATGCCACAGAGCCGATGATGCAGATACAGTTCATTTCTGTTAATACAGAATACCGCTCGATAAACTTTTCCAGTTTCTGTAAAGCGGTAAAGCCGGAGCCCTGTAACTGTTTCCCCATTTGCACATAATCATTCAGGTACTGGTCCAGTATCCCTGCCAGCAGATCTTCCTTACCTCTGAAATGATAATGCACCGCTGCATTTTTCATATCCAGGGCTTTGGATATATCTGCATAGCTGAAAGCATTGTATCCATACCGCTTGATCAGATCCATTCCGATCCGCAGTATCTCCTGTTTGGTATCGATATTTCTGGGGGCCACAGGTTGAAAATACTAAAAACTTACTAAGTAGTAAGTTTTAGGGTGAGTTTTTTCTGAAAAATGGGATAAACGGTCCTGCCTGTCTACTCCAACCGGTTGATCAAAGCTGCCACTTCTTTTTCCATGGCAGGACCGGACTTGTGCAGCGGTTGTTTGATGAGTAAGGCAGCCAGATCAGGCATCTCTTTGACCAGTTCATGGATGTTGCGCACCTGGGTCATCCCTTGGGTTTTACTATCATAGAGCCATAGTTCTGTTCCATCACGGTAAGCTTTGGTGGGCGCTGATCCATACTCGTAATAATCTTTCAGTACCTTATAATGATGCTTCAGTAACTGATAACGCCCACCGGTTGCCAATACTTCATAAAAAACGGTTGACCCATTTTTACCCGTGGCCGGATAACCATTGCGGAACTGAAAGGTATCGGAAGCAGTTTCATTTCCGTAGGTTAGCTGGAACGACTGCACCTGATCCAGAAATCTAAAAACCAGCTCCCCTACTTTATAGGCAAGCTCATTACTGTACACATTAAAACGCAGCATGGCATTGGTGATATACCGGCCACTGGTAAAAGTAACCGTACCTTTTGCCCAACTGTCTGCAAACAAGGGACTGCCCACTATCGCCGTGTTGTTCAGTGTTACGAGCGGACGGCCGCTGACATCGTAGATATCTTTGATCTCCGTTCCGGAACCGCTCATGTTTACCTGGGCCGTTGTAAAGAACGGCAACACCATACACGTAAGTAAGCACAGGGGTCTCATGGGAAGTAAACTGACTGATAAATTACGACAATTATAAAGATCATACAAATGAAAGGGATAAGCGGAACCAGTCGTATCAACGGCCCTCCCATTTGGCTTTTTCGGCTTTCTGGCTGCGGATCATAGTAACAAAATCCTGTTTATGCAGCATAGCAGTGACCACCTGGGCAATCCGTTTGGCCACAGCCGCTTCTGTGCTAACCCCTCCTATCCATTTGATAAAATAGTTACGGTGCGAGGCTTTGAGCTGCTCGAAAAAATCCCTGGCTTCCGGTTCATCTGCCAGACATTCCAGTAAGGCCGGGGGTACGGTCAATGGCTGTTTATCAATAGAGAGGCGGAGGGTCAGCATCGCTCCTTTCTTTTTGTGCAGGGATTTGCGCATGGCCGCATTCAGCGGCAGAATATAAACCCCGCCACCCATCGGGATCAGGGCCACACCTTTAATAGCAAGGTCGTCGAGTTTTCCCTTCACCCTAAAAGATTTTTTACTGCCCGGCTGTAACTGTTCTGCCAGATCTGCCGGTACTTCTACATAGGTCCAACCCGTTTTCTCACCCTGTTCGGCAAATTGTTGTATGGTAGCGGTAAACTGGATCATGGTCAGGCTTCTAATTTCGGATATCTCTTTTTACCATACAAATCTGCTTTCAGCGATTTGATAACCGGCAAATCCGGCTCCCACATCGGCAGGCAGGTTGTTCAACCGGGCAGTTTTTGTTAACTTTGGTATCTTGAAAAGACTGATCGCTATATCGTTCCTTTCCATTTACCTGTTTTCCACAACAGAAATGTACCAATTGGTAAAATTACCCCTCCTTGTGGAACATTTCATGGAACATAAAAAAGCGAAAACTGAACTGACTTTCTGGGAGTTCCTCTGCCTGCATTACACTCCTTCCACGGATAAGGATTCGGACTATGCAAAAGACATGAAACTCCCCTTCAAAACGCACGACGGTTGTACCAATGCCACTATTGCTGCCTTTGTTCCGCACAATTTCTCAACTGAAATTCATAAACCCGTAACCAGTCAATCCAACAATTTTCCTTTGTTAGATGAGGCATTCAGGGGTTCTTCGTTTCTGTCTGCCATCTGGCAACCTCCCAAAACCTGTTGATCACTACTGGTATAGGTATGCTGCAAACACAATCCGTGTTGGCAATACCTTTTATGCAATTCATCTAACCAATTAATGATCAACAAGCATTATGCTGACAAATATTATCAACTTTTCGATCCGTAATAAACTCCTCATCGGGCTGTTTGTGCTTACCCTTGTGGGATTTGGTATTTACGAAACCACCAAACTGCCCATTGATGCGGTCCCCGACATTACCAATAACCAGGTACAGGTGATTACCGTAGCTCCCTCTTTTGGTGCTACCGATATTGAGCGACTGGTCACATTCCCGATTGAACAGGCCAACAGCAATATCAGTGGTATGCTGGAGATCCGTAGTTTTTCCAGGTTCGGGCTTTCGCTGGTTACTATTGTTTTTAATGACGAAACAGATATCTACTGGGCAAGACAGCAGGTAGCGGAAAGGCTCCAGAAAATCCAGGGACAGATCCCGCCGGGCATTGGTACACCCGAGCTGGGGCCTATCAGTACCGGCCTGGGAGAAATTTATCAATACGTGGTGCGGCCGGAAGAGGGTTATGAAACCAAGTATGACGCTACACAATTAAGAACTATACAGGACTGGATTGTTCGGCGCCAGTTATTGGGAGTGAAAGGTGTGGCAGAAGTGAGCAGCTTTGGTGGTAAACTGAAGCAATATGAAATTGCCGTCAATCCCAACAAACTCCAATCCTATCAACTCAATATCCGCGATGTATTTACAGCGCTGGAAAAGAATAACCAGAATACCGGTGGAGCCTATATTGAGAAAGGTGCCACGGTACTTTTTATCCGCAGTGAGGGATTGATCGGGAACCCGGAAGACCTGGGTAATATCTCCATCAAATCCACTTCGAACGGTACCCCGCTTTTTCTGCGTGATATTGCGGAGATCAAAACCGGTTATGCTACCCGTTATGGTGCCATGTGCTATAACGATAAGGGCGAAGTGTCAGGTGCAGTAGTGATGATGCTGAAAGGTGCCAACAGCAGTGAGGTAATTAAAAACGTAAAAACAAGGATCGCCCAGATCCAGAAAACACTGCCCAAGGGGGTGGTGATAGAACCCTTTCTCGACCGGACAAAAATGGTGAACAATGCCATTGGTACGGTTACCAAAAACCTGATGGAAGGAGCGCTGATCGTGGTGTTCATCCTGGTACTCTTTCTTGGCAACTTCAGAGCGGGTTTATTGGTAGCTTCGGTGATTCCGCTGTCGATGCTGGTGGCCGTGATTCTCATGAATATGTTCGGGGTCAGCGGCAACCTGATGAGCCTGGGAGCACTTGACTTCGGACTGATCGTAGATGGTGCAGTGATCATTGTAGAAGCGGTGATGCACCAGCTCACGCACAGCAAAAAATTTGCCCATATCACCCATCTCTCACAGAAAGAAATGGATGAACAGGTAAACCAGTCGGCCGGAAAAATGATGAACAGTGCTGTATTTGGACAGATCATCATCCTGATCGTTTATCTCCCCATTTTCACGTTACAGGGTATCGAAGGCAAGATGTTCAAGCCGATGGCACAGACCGTAGCTTTTGCACTCTTTGGTGCCTTTATTCTGTCGCTGACCTATATCCCGATGATGAGCTCATTGGTCTTGAGTAAAAAAGTAAAACACCAGCCCAATATTTCAGACAAGCTTATGTTCCGGGTAGAAAGGTTTTACCAGCATGCATTGGGCAGGATCCTGAAATTTCCAAAACTGGTTTTAGCAGCCGTTATAACCATGTTTGTGGTAGCTGTATATACTCTTACCACACTGGGTGGCGAGTTTATTCCGGCGCTGGAAGAAGGAGATTTTGCCGTAGAAACAAGGGTACTTACCGGTAGTAATCTCAGTACCACTATTGAGAGCACGCAGAAAGCGGCGCATATTCTGAAAACAAGATTTCCTGAAGTGGAGAAAGTGGTTACCAAGATCGGCAGCGGCGAAATACCCACCGACCCCATGCCCATGGAAGCGAGTGATCTGATGGTCATCTTAAAAGACAAATCAGAATGGACCTCGGCCAGAACATTCAAGGAACTGTCGCAGAAAATGGGAGATGCTTTGCAGGAAGTGCCGGGTATTACCACCGGTTTCCAGTTCCCGGTACAGATGCGTTTTAATGAATTGATGACGGGTGCCAGGCAGGATGTGGTGTGCAAGATCTTTGGCGAAAACCTGGATACACTGGCACGATATGCCGCGCAACTGGGCAAAATTGTCAACTCCGTACAGGGAAGCCAGAGTTTATTCATTGAGCCGGTTACTGGTATGCCGCAGATCATTATTGAATATAACCGGCCACTGATTGCGCAGTATCATTTAAGTATTGCCGATATCAACCAGATCGTAAACACTGCATTCGCCGGTCAAGCTGCCGGGATGGTATTTGAAGAAGAGAAACGTTTCAGTCTGGTAGTACGTTTGGAAATGGATAAGCGTAAAAGTCTGGAAGACGTACAAAACCTGCTGGTGCCTACGCCACAGGGCACACAGATTCCCTTATCGCAACTGGCTACTGTATCTATCAAAGATGGTCCTAACCAGATACAGCGTGAAGATGCGAAACGGAGGATCGTTGTTGGATTTAATGTGAAAGACAGGGATGTAGAATCGATTGTAACAGAATTGCAGCAGAAAGCCGAACAGCAGATCAAACTGCCGGATGGTTATTATATTACCTATGGCGGTGCATTCGAAAACCTGAATGAAGCTAAGAAAAGGCTCACAATCGCGGTACCCGTTTCGCTTTTTCTGATCCTGGTATTACTGCATTTTGCTTTCAACTCGCTGAAGCATGGTTTACTGATCTATACAGCCATCCCTTTATCAGCCATCGGCGGTATCTTTTTCCTGGCCCTGCGGGGAATGCCTTTCAGCATCAGCGCGGGTGTAGGATTCATTGCCCTTTTTGGTGTGGCGGTATTAAATGGTATTGTACTGATCGCAGAATTTAACCGGTTAAAAGCAGAGGGATTGACCAACCTGCACAATATTGTACTCATGGGTACCAAAGTACGTTTGCGGCCGGTGTTGATGACAGCTTTTGTTGCCTCGCTGGGATTTTTGCCCATGGCTATCAGTAACGGTTCCGGTGCCGAAGTACAAAGACCATTGGCAACCGTGGTGATCGGTGGTTTGTTGATCGCTACTTTCCTTACCTTATTTGTTTTACCCATCATGTATATTATGTTCGAAAAGTCTGGCACCAAGAAGAAGAAAAAAAGAAATGGTCATGGACATGCCCCCACGGCAGTGATTCTGTTATTACTTTCTTTGGCTACCTTGAGTGGGCAGGCACAACAACCGGTTAGTCTGCAGGCTGCCATCGACACAGCCCTGAAAAATAACCTGACCGTTAAAAATGAGAAACTGAAAGCGGCCTGGCAACAACAGTTGATTCTTACCGCGGCCAGCATTCCCAAAACCAGTTTTTCGGCCGAAGCCGGACAGATCAACAGTGGTTACACCGATACCAAGTTCGGCGTTACACAATCTTTCAGTTTTCCTGCGGTGTACACAAAACAAAAAAATCTCCTTACAGAAGAATGGAAATCTGCTGTACTCGGAGTGGCTGTAAAAGAAGCGGAATTAAAACGAGCCGTGGCACAGGTATTTTATTCCATGCTGGTGTTGCAGGAAAAGAAAAAACTGTTGTTACGGGCTGATAGTAATTACGCAGAGTTTCTACGGAAAGCAACCCTCCGGCTGGAGAAAGGAGAAGCCAATGTGCTGGAGAAAACAACTGCAGAAACACAAAGAGGTAATATCTATCTGCAGTTGAAAGCTTTGCAGGAAGAAATGGAATTACTCCAGATTCAGTTCAACCTCCTGTTAAATACTACCTATCCATTGACACCAAAAGTGGGTGCACTGAAAATAGCAGTGCCTGCCGGTATGGACAGCGCTTATCTCACAGATCATCCTTTACTGACCGTTCTACAGCAACAGAAAATGGCGGCCACCGCTAACACTGCACTGGAAAAAGCCAAACTGTTACCGGATATCAACATTGGTTATTCAAATACCAGTATACGGGGCATAGGCGCGGATAATATTGTGTACGGAAGCGGCCATCGTTTCAGTGCTGGTATGCTCGGTATCGGGATCCCGATTTTTGCGGGCGCGCAAAAAGCCAGGATCAATTCTTCCAGGGCTTTTGAACGTGTATCGGAAAATAATTATCAGCTTCAGTTACAAGCGCTCGAGACCCAATATAAAACCGCCGTTACACAATATATCGCAAGTTTACAGTCTGTTGCTTATTTTGAAAAGACTGCCCTACCCAATGCAGAACTCATTGTTAAAACAGCCAACAAGCAGTTTCTGAATGGTGAAATCAATTACCTGGAATGGGTAATGCTCAGCAACCAGAGTATTGTTATCGAAAACAATTACCTGGATGCATTGAAGATGCTGAACGAAAGCCTGATCCACATTACTTACCTATTATCTAAATAAATTTATATGAAGTACCTGTATATCATATCCCTCTCTGTTCTGCTGGCTGCCTGTGGCAGTAAAAAACAGGAAGAAAAAGTAACACCTGTGCCGGAAGTAGCCAACCTGGTCACACTTACCGCCCCGCAACTGGCTTCTGCCAAAGTAGTAACGGAGCAGGTGCAGGAAAAAAGCATTTCTACCATCATCAAAGTAACCGGCAAGATTGATGTACCTCCGCAGAATATGATCACGGTAAGTATGCCACTGGGTGGATTTCTCCGTTCTACCAAACTCCTGCCTGGTATGCATATCAGCAAAGGAGAAGTGATTGGTGTGATGGAAGACCAGTTATACATTCAACTGCAGCAGGATTATTTAACCACCCGTTCCAAGCTGGTGTATCTGGAAGCAGAATATCAGCGTCAGAAAGAACTGAACCAGAGCAAAGCTACCAGCGACAAAATATTTCAGCAAACACAAATGGATTACCAGACACAGAAGATCAACCTGGCGGCATTGTCAGAAAAACTTCGTCTGATTAATATCAATCCCCAGAACGTAACAGAAAGTAATATTTCCAAAAGTGTCAATATCTACTCTCCTATCAGTGGATTTGTATCGCGTGTAAATGTGAATATTGGTAAATATGTGAACCCATCAGACATCCTGTTTGAGCTGGTTAACCCGGATGATATCCATCTGAATCTCCAGGTCTTTGAAAAAGACCTGCCCAAACTGGCCATCGGACAGAAACTGGTAGCTTATACCAATAATGATCCCAACCGAAAACACCCCTGTGAGATCAGTATCATCAGCCACGATCTTTCTGCCGAAAGAACCGCCGATGTACATTGCCATTTTGAAGATTATGACAAAACACTCTTCCCCGGCACTTATATGAATGCAGAAATCAAATTGAAGAGCCTGCAGGTACCCGCCTTACCGGAGGAAGCGATTGTGGCATACGAAGGTGGTAATTATGTATTTGTGCAGAAAACAGCTAACCAGTTTCTCATGACAGCCATTGAAACCGGCACCAAAGAAAATGGATTCATCGAAGTCATCAATGGTGGTAATATAGCAGGTAAAGCCATTGTTACCAAAGGTGCTTATACTTTGCTGATGGCTTTGAAGAATAAGGCAGAAGATTAAATACTTTTCATTCGGCAGGTTATCTTACCTGCCGAATGAAAAAACTCACTAAAGCAACTCATTAGTTAAACCTGTCGGTTCCTTTAAAAACCCGATACGGTTCTTTCAGAAATTGATCTACGGTTGTATTAAAAGCATCTTTGTAAATAATGGGAGTACTATGCCCGGAATTAGGCAAGATCCAGAGATAGGCTTTCGGGATATTTTTATAGATCAGCATCGTATGTTCTTCCTTGATCACATCATGATCCCCGCCAATCACCAATGTTGGGCATTGTATGGTGCGCAGAGACGCCAATGAAATATTCGGTTGCTCAACCAGCAAACGCATCAGTTTCCATTCTGTTTTTTCTGCCGGTGTTTTGTTGGCTTTTTTCTGCAGTCGCTGGTAAGTGGGTTTAACCAGGTCCCATACTTCCGGGTATACTGCATTGGTATCCGGTTGCAGGTTGGCCCCGGTAATAGCCAGTTTCTTTACTTTCTCCGGGTAACGCATAGCCAGCAACAACCCATTGATACCACCATCGCTCCAGCCGATTACATGAGCAGATTCAATTTTCATGGCTGATAACAAAGCTGCATAATCATCAGCCATCATTTCATAACTGAGAGAATCGCCGTTGTCTGTTGATTTACCATGCACCCGGCTGTCCGCGATAATTGTTTTATAGTGTTGCGAGAAGTAGGGAATGTTCTCCTTGAAATTGGAGATATCTCCCCCATTCCCATGAATGATCAGCAAAGGTTCGCCCTCGCCATACACTTCGCAATACATCTTAAAACCGCGGATATCATAATATTTACCCGCCGCAGGATTATTACCATACCGGATCTTCTTTTCTGAGGCAGCTTGAGAAAATCCTGTGGCAGAAGTCAATAGTACAACAGTTACCAGCAGTAGGGAATATTTCATAAAAAGTTTTTATCGTCAAAAGATAAGAAAAATCATTCGTCATTTCTCCTGAAACCGATTCTTTGGCGTGGAGGCTGGGGTGGATTGATTAATTTTTTCAGGTAATGGAAAATTGTCTGTATCTGGTCATCATGGCCAGAAAGCCGTTTCTCTATTTTCTCCAGTTGCAGCAGTATATCCTTATGTGTCAACAACATCTCCCGCATCCTGGTAAAGATGCGGATCAGCTGGATATTCACTTTAATAGCTCTTTCGCTGTTCAGGATACAGGACAACATAGTAGCACCCTGTTCGGTAAAACAATAAGGCAGATACCTAAGCCCCATTTTGAGTGATTGGGAGCTTAAAAACTGCGACCTCCACTGCTCAAACTCCGTTTTATCCATCTGAAACATAAAATCTTCCGGAAAACGGGAAAAGTTACGCCTTACAGCTTCTTTCAGCCTTTTGGTTTCAACTCCATACAAGGCAGCCAAATCTCTGTCAATCATTACTTTACAGCCTCTAATAAGGTATATCTGACTCATGATTACTTCATCAGCCACGAGGGTATCGTTCTTATGCATATTCATTGTTTCCGTTCCCCTCAAATTGGAGGACGCAAAATGCGTCCTCCAATTTGAGGGGAATGTGAAGGCTAATGTATACCAGCCAGCCCATCCAGCGTAGCGTATTTACCGCAATACCAACAGTAAAAACACTGGCAACTGCACAAAAAAGCCGGGATTATACTATCCCGGCTCATTACTATGTATTGTTCCTGCTTACTTATCCTCTTCATTTCTGAACACCACAATTCCATCAAACACATCTACCAATACCGGTATTGTTTTATCAATATCGCCGGCAAGTATTTTCTTACTCAGCGCATTGATGATCTGTTTCTGGATCAGTCTTTTCAGCGGCCTTGCTCCAAACTGAGGATCGTAGCCCTGTTCCGACAGGAATTCAAGCAGGTAATCGCTGAAGTGAAGCGTGATACCATTATCGGCAACCAGTTTCTGTAATCCCTGCAACTGAATCTTCACGATGCCCATGATCTGTTTCTTCATCAGCGGACTGAACATGATGATCTCATCTACCCGGTTCAGAAACTCCGGCCGGATGGTCTGGCGCAGCAGCGCCATCACTTCCAGTTTGGCAGATTCGGTTACTTCTTCCACATTATTCTCCGTTACTTTTTCAAAAGCATCCTGGATCAGATGACTACCGATATTGCTGGTCATGATGATGATGGTATTCTTGAAATTCACCACCCTACCCTTATTATCTGTCAGGCGACCATCATCCAATACCTGCAGTAACACGTTCCAAACATCGGGGTGCGCTTTTTCGATCTCATCGAGCAGCACCACACTGTAAGGTTTACGACGTACCGATTCGGTTAACTGTCCACCCTCATCATATCCCACATATCCCGGAGGGGCACCTACCAGTCGGGAAACCGTATGTTTTTCCTGGTATTCACTCATGTCTATCCGGGTCATCATACTCTCATCATCGAACAGGTATTCTGCCAGCGCTTTGGCCAGCTCAGTTTTACCCACACCGGTGGTTCCCAGGAAGATGAAAGAACCGATCGGTTTTTTCGGATCCTGCAAACCGGCGCGGCTTCTGCGAATGGCATCTGCTACGGCAGTAATGGCTTCTTCCTGGCCTACCACTCTGTTATGCAGTTCCTCTTCCAGGTGCAATAATTTTTCCCTTTCGCTTTGCAGCATTTTAGCTACCGGTATACCCGTGGCTTTGGCCACGTTCTCTGCAATATCTTCTGCATCCACTTCTTCTTTCAACAATCGCTTATCGGTAGAGCTGTTGATCTGCGCGGTTACTTCTGCAATCAGGGTTTCCTGCTCTTTCACTTTACCATACCTGATCTCCGCTACTTTTCCATATTCCCCGTTCCGCTCTGCCTGCTCGGCCTGCTGTTTCAGGTCTTCGATAGTGGCTTTGGCGGTCTGTACTTTTTCTACCAGTTCTTTTTCCTGTTTCCATTTCGATTTCAGCGTATCGCGTTCCACCATCAGGGTGCTGATGTCTATGTTCAGTTCTTTCAGTTTGCTCTCATCATTTTCGCGCTTAATCGCTTCCCTTTCAATCTCCAATTGACGGATCTGTCTTTCCAGTTTATCCAGTTCTTCCGGCATCGAATTCATTTCCAGCCGCAGTTTAGCCGCACTCTCATCAATCAGGTCAATCGCCTTATCCGGCAAAAACCGGTCGGTCATATACCGGCTCGATAATTCCACCGCCGCAATAATCGCTTCATCTTTAATCCGCACATGGTGGTGAGTCTCGTACCTGTCTTTCAATCCGCGCAAAATAGAGATCGCATCTTCCATCGAAGGCTCATCGATCATTACTTTCTGGAAACGGCGTTCCAGCGCTTTGTCTTTCTCAAAATATTTCTGGTATTCATTCAGCGTAGTGGCACCAATGGCTCTCAGTTCGCCTCTTGCCAGGGCGGGTTTCAGAATATTGGCCGCATCCATCGCTCCCTCGCCGCCACCGGCTCCGATCAGGGTATGAATTTCATCAATGAAAAGGATAATCTCCCCATCGCTGGTGGCCACTTCTTTTACAACGCCCTTCAAACGCTCTTCAAATTCTCCCTTGTATTTGGCACCGGCAATCAGCTGGCCCATATCCAGTGCAAAAATGGTTTTTGAACGCAGGTTATCCGGCACATCACCGTTAATGATCCGCATGGCCAGCCCTTCCACAATGGCGGTCTTACCCACACCGGGCTCACCCACCAGTATCGGATTGTTTTTACTTCTGCGGGTTAAAATATGCAGGGTTCTGCGGATCTCTTCATCACGCCCGATCACCGGATCCAGTTTACCCTGCCTAGCCATTTCATTCAGGTTCTTGGCAAACTTATTCAGCATATTCAGCTGGGTTTCCTGGGTCTGCGATTGAATCGTATCTCCTTTCCGCAGGTCTTTAATGGCCGTAATCAATCCTTTTTCCGTCAGGCCGTTCGCTTTCAGCGTTTTGGCCGTATCATCGTTCACCTGCAGCAAAGCCAGCAATAAATGCTCTGTGCTGATAAATTCGTCTTTGAATTCTTTCAGAGTACTGTTAGCCTTCAGAAAAACGGTGTTCAGGTCGCGGCTGATATTCTGAGCCGGTTCGCCAGACTGTATTTTGGGTAGTTTGGCAATACTTTCGTCCACTTTGTTTTCGGTAAAACTCACGTTCACATTGTTCCTTTTCAGCAAGAACTCTACCGGACTATCCTTATCTGCCAACAGGGCCTTTAACAGGTGGTTAGTTTCAATATTGGGGTTACCGTTATTGAACGCTACCTGCTGGGCTGCCTGGATGGTTTCCTGGGCTTTGATGGTATAATTGTTCAGGTTCATATAGGGGGTCTATTTGTTTATGGGTTTAGTCGTTTATTTGTTTATCGGTAGTTTTTGTTTGCCGGCCTGGGATCGCTATGGGACTTTTGTTGCGTCGCACACTGCGGCGTTCTGCTCTTTGGGCAACAAAGGATGTTAAAAATGGTTCTATACAGCCAAAGCCTCTGATTCCGGCGCTAACTACCTATTTTTCAAATAACTTTAAACCTTATTGCAAATCATAATCCAAGCGATAAATCCGGTAATTATGTCTGTAAAATTTCAAACTATCTGCGGTAAAGTCAGTGCTGCATTCATTTTCCTGTTATTCTTTCAGGTGGCCCTTGCCCAAGCCGATTTTTCGGTGCTCGACCGTAAACTGGAAGCCTCTAAAAAAGAGCTGGGCGGTAATGTGGTAGCCCTTATTTACAAGGATGGCAAACTGGTTTACCAGAAAGCCATAGGCACCGATTTTAATGCCAAAACACAGGCCCCTATCGCCAGTTGCAGCAAATGGTTAACGGCCGCTCTCGTCATGAGTTTTGTGGATCAGGGTAAACTATCGCTGGACGATAAAGTGAGTAAATACCTGCCCATTTTCACTAAGTATTCCAAAGGATATATCACCATTAAAGACTGCCTCGCGCACCTAACCGGGATCGAATCAGAGCCTATCCGTATGCTAAGCCTGCTTAGTCGGAAGAAATATGCTTCGCTCGAAGAAGAGGTTAACGATTTTGCCTCCAAAAAAGATATTATGGCCAACCCTGGTCTCGAGTTCCGTTACAGCAATATCGGACTGAACATTGCCGGCCGGGTACTGGAAGTGTTAACCCGCAGAAGTTTTGAACAGTTAATGCAGGAACACATTACCCGTCCATTAATGATGCGTAATACCAGTTTCTCCAGCTTTAATGCGGTCAATCCATCCGGTGGCGCCATTTCTACCGCCAGTGATTATATGAACTTCCTATCCATGCTCCTGAACAAAGGCATGTTTAATGGCAAACGGATCCTGAGCGAAAAAGCCATAACCGACATGCAAACGGTTCGCACAACTCTGGCCATGATCAAATATGCACCCAAAGCAGCCGAGGGCTATAACTATGGTTTTGGTGCCTGGGTACTGCAGGCCGATGAAAACGGGCAGGCACAGGTACTGGCCAGTCCGGGTTTATTCGGTACCTGGCCCATGGTAGATTTTTGCCGGGGGTATGCCTGTATCTTTTTTACCAAAGGCGGACTGGGTGAAGAGCGAAAAGAGATCTTTATGGATCTGAAACAATCCATCGATGCGCAGTTATCATCTGCCTGTAAATAACTTTACCACTAAATTGTACCAGAGCTCTTGTCAAACCTGACCAAGCATACCCATATCATCAAACAAACAGCCCAGCAGCTGGGTTTTTTCTATTGCGGTATTGCCAAAGCCGAAAAACTGGATGAAGATGCCCGCCGGCTCGAAGCCTGGTTGCAGCAGGGGATGCATGGCGGCATGCAATACATGGAAAATCATTTCGACCTGCGTGTAGATCCGCGCAAGCTGGTGCCTGGCGCCAGGTCGGTGATCACCTTGCTACAAAACTATTACCCGTCACAGCAACAAAAAACGGGAACCCCGCATATTGCCAAATACGCTTTCGGAAAAGATTACCATGAAGTAATCAGGGCCAAACTGCATCAGTTTCTCGCCAGCATCAACCAATCCATCGGAGAAGTACAGGGCCGGGGTTTTGTAGATTCCGCCCCCGTTCTGGAAAGAACCTGGGCAGTAAAAAGCGGAGCCGGCTGGATTGGCCGCAACGGTAACCTCATCAACAAACAAAGCGGTTCTTTTTATTTTATTGCAACTCTGATCGTAGACCTGGAACTGCAGTACGATGATCCGCTGGTAAAAGATTATTGCGGCAGTTGTCATAGATGCATCGATGCCTGCCCAACAGATGCCATCAGAGAAAACAAAGTGATCGATGGCAGTAAATGCATCAGCTATTTCACTATCGAACTGAAAGATGCCTTGATACCGGAGAACATGAAGGGTAAATTCGATAACTGGTTATTCGGCTGCGATGTATGCCAGGATGTTTGCCCGTGGAACCGGTTCAGTAAACCCACCACCGAATTACAGTTTACCCCCATCTCCGAAATACTGAACCTCTCTACCAAAGAATGGGAGGAATTAAGTGAAGATGCTTTTGCACGCATCTTTAAAGAATCACCCATCAAACGAAGTAAATACAAAGGCATCCAGCGCAATCTTTCCTTTCTGCAATCCTGACTGAAAACAGGGATACCCCCATCCCCCGAGGAGATATCCCATTGCCTATAAACGACAACCTATTTTCAATACTAACCGGTTAAAAGTATACGCCAATTTCCGTTCAGTTTTAGTAGTACGATCGTAAGGCGGAAAATCGGGGTAGATCACTTCGTCATGCAATTCTGCCATCGTTTTGGCTGAATAGCCCAGACTGATCCAAATCCCTTTCTTTTTGGTGTACCAACCTGTATACCCTATTCCCAGTTCTCCATACATTCCGTTCCGGAAACGTGTGATGGTAATACCAGACCAGGGAGTATATGAATTTTCCCGGTAATCAGATGCCAAAGGCCAGGCGATATTGGTTCCCAGTTGCAGGTAAGCAAATAAGGGCGTTTCTTTTTTACCGAGATCTTTTTTCAGCTCAACAAAAAGAGGGGCTGATCTGATCTTATAATAATCCACACCGGCGCCAATACCATAACTCCATGTCCTGGTTTTCATACCGCCGGATAACACCACTTGTGCACTCACTGCGTGATCTCCGTTCAGCAATCCTACCTGTGGTGTAATATATAAAGTTGAAGGTTGGTTGGTTTTTTGCGAATAACTATGGATAGCCAGCAGCAGCGCCACTATCAGACTGATTTTTTTCATGGTTATTTGTTTTCGGTTTTCAGGATCCTGTCAAGTATCCGGGGCTGTGTGGAATTGGTGTAATCAATGGTGTATACTCCATCTTTAGCCACAACCAAAGCGGTTCCGTTTATCGCAATCACATCATAGGTATCGATACCGGACACACGCCCCAGCAAGTTTATAGCTGCAGGATGGGTTGCATCCATGATTTTTAATCCCTCTTTCCCATCGCAGATCAGCAGCAAGTTTCCGTCTTTGGCCAAGCCGGCGGGTGCAGATAAACTGTACGACTTAATCAGTTGCGGGCTTGTCAGCTGGTTAATATCTATCACATCCAACTGGTTGGTAAAGCCTCCGCAAAAACTGCCGGAACGTAATGTCACATAAGCATAACGTCCATCGGCTATCACCGGATCACAGGAGCGGCTATGCATAAACTGTCCCAGCTTAACCGGTTGATCCGGATTACCGGCATCATAAATAAACATACCTGATTGCGAGCCGATAAAAAGTTTGTCGGTATAGGGAAAAATCGTTTCAATATTCCCATTCTGCAGATCCACCGACTTCACAAACAAAGGTTTATCCTCCTTTGTTACATTAAATACTTTGAGATCGTCGGAACTTACCGTATATAACCTTTGCTTGAGCTGCGCAAACCTGGCCATAGAGCCGGCAATACCCAAACCGGCGCCGGTTGAGGGCGTTGTGAAAGACGAAGCGGAAAAAAGTAATCCATCTCTTCTGGAACTGTAATCAACTGTCTCACTAAACCGATGGCTGACCACCGTATCCACGCGTACCCATTGCCGGATCACTTTTGTGGTATCAGCCATGAAATGGTTATAGAAACGGTGAGGGAACACCCCTGGCAGATCCTGTTTTACTGTTATCTGTAAAGGGTTGGTGATATCCAACACTTCCAGATCTGTATAACAGTCTGCATACAGGTAGTTTCCGTTGATCGCCATGTCTATACAACCGGGAATATGGATAAATGCGATATTTTTTAAATGTGCAGGATTACTGATATCAATGACGTGTATTCCCTTGTCAAGATCATTCAGGTAGAGGATATTGTCTTTGATGACCAGCTTACCCGGATTCTGTAATAGCTCGGGCGCACTGCTTTTGATATTAGCCTTTACCGTTTCTCTGGTAGCATATACGGGTCTGAAAAAAGTATAATGTTCATCTACCCGGTCTTTGGTGCAGGATAACGCTAACAGCGATAACAGTAGCGACGCGAAAAAATAATTTTTCATAACTGACATTTATTACCTGACACAGCAGGTTCAAACGTCGTTGCATCATTTTCTTTTTTTGCCCAGCACTATTCTTGCCCTGAGGGCTGAACGGAACAGATGTTGATCGGCACTACCCGGGTCTGTATAGGGTGATTGGATGAACCAGGTTATTTGCGGCCCCAGGAATAAAAAAGGTTGTTTACCAAAACCGAATTCAATACCGGTAGAGAGATTCCACTGCAGGGATCGTAATAAAGACTTATTGGTAAAAAGCACTCCTCTTCCATTATCATAATGCAAAGCATTGCTGCCCAGCAAGGCAGACAGACCCAGGCCCAGCTCCCATCGTAATTGCAGTGATTTACCCAGAGAATATTTTGCATAACCCGATACCGCAGCCTGTGCAAAATGAAACCGGTTCACATAGGGCACGCTATCTGTACTGATATAATAAAAACCCTGATCGGCTGGCGAAGAGAAAAAAGAAGATTGCAGCGAACTATCTACTCTTTTACCCACATTGGTTTTTGAGCGATAGCTTTCGTATCCCAATGAAATACCCACACCATACCTTTTCGATAGTTGTTTATCAGCCAATAAAGTGATTCCATAAGATCCTGCATCCTGGAGGGAAGGAACTTTGTAGTTATTATTCCCGCCCGGCAGTCCGCCAGTGGAAGGATTAGAAATAGAAGATTGGTAGGCCAATGTTTGCCCCGGAAGTTTACGCATACCACTGATCCCACCCGTAACAGCCAGGCTTAGCTGCCAGCGCTTTTTTACGGCGGTCTTCTCTTTTGTTTGAGCAGTCATCTCTTTACTAACTGTATCTGATGTCAATATTGTTGTTGCAGCAGGTGTGCTGACACTGTCCGATAGCTCTTCTTGGTGAACAGGCGTAACAGGATTAGTTACAGCAGTCATATTATCCGTCCTACTCACTATCGCATCTACAATAGTAATGGAGCTGTTAGTATTGGTTTCTCCGGTGACTCTTTTTGTAGTGTCTGCTGAAACCGGAAGAACTTGCTTAACCGGTTTTCTACCCAGTACTGTTTTGTGAAAAATGGCTGCTGTTTCCACTTTGTCATGAATCATAGCAGGCTGTTCCCTGTTTTCCTTATCATGGATGGTTACCGCATTATTACTATCCAGTGGTGTTGCCCGCTCCGCTTTTTTGGGTGAAACTGAACCCTTTCCAGGAACAGTGTTGGCCTGAAGCGCTACCGTATTCGGCTGGACCTCCTGCATATTATACCATACTGCTGAGAGCAGTAAGATTCCCAGTCCGGCAAAAACAAACCAGATCAGCCCTCTTCTTTTTTTCTTACGGGTAAGATCGGCTTCCAGTTTTTCCCATACAGCCGCACCAGGTCTGATGAGCAGACCGGCCATCTCTTCCCGAACCTGTTCCTCAAATGATCTATCCGCCATATTGCGATTTTATATTGTTACCGGATTTGTTTTCCAGCCAGTTAATCAACAAAGCCCTGGCTCTCGCATATTGCGAGCGACTGGTTGCTTCTTTGATACCCAGCATTTGCCCGATTTCTGCATGCGTGTACCCCTCCACTGCGTAGAGGTTAAAAATCGTTTGATAACCCGTGGGCAGTTGTGTGATCAGTTGCAGTAAATCTTTGGTATTCACCGTGATATCAGGTGTATCCCGTTCTACAGGGTGCAGGTAGGTATCTTCAAAAGCCAGGTCCAGCTGGTATTGCGGCTTTCGTTTCAGGTAATTCAGGGCAGAAGTAACCATGATCCGTCGGATCCAGGCACCCAGTTCCCCCTCCTGCCGGTACTGGTGCAGATTACGGAATACCTTGATAAAACCGATCTGCAGCACTTCCTCCGCATCGTTCAGGTTCTTGGTATACCGGAAACATACCCCCAGCATCCGCTCAGCATACAGTTCATATAACTGTTTCTGAGCGATCAGTTTGTTCTTCAAGCAGTCTTTTACCAGTTGTTGCTCATTCACCATAGACAGCGTTCCCTTCCCTGACACAGACAGGTGAACAATCGTTGCACCTTTTAAAAAATGTTTCCGTTTCTCCCTCTCCCTGCAAAAAAATCAGGATTACATTTGCCCCATGAATTTAGCAACAAGAGACCAGCAGGTGATCTGGCATCCCTTCACCCAGCAAAAAAACAGGCCCAGTCCTGTGCCGGTTGTAAAAGGGGCAGGAACCCTTTTATATGCCGAAGACGGCAGCCAGTATATTGATGCCATTAGTAGTTGGTGGGTTACGCTTCATGGACATGCACATCCCTATATCGCCGAAAAACTATACCAGCAGGCATTACAGCTGGAGCAGGTGATCTTTGCCGGCTTTACACACGAACCGGCCGTACGGCTGGCAGAAAGGTTGTTACCCATTTTACCGGGTGATATGAGCCGGATTTTTTACAGCGATAACGGCTCCACCTCTACCGAAGTGGCCCTCAAAATGGCTGTTCAGTACTGGTGGAACCAGGGGCAGCACCAACGCAAAAAAATTCTGGCTTTCCGCAACGCCTATCATGGAGATACTTTCGGGGCCATGAGCGTGAGCGACAGAAGTGTTTTTACACTGGCTTTTCACGACCTGCTTTTTGAAGTGATCTTTATCGACACCCCTACTCCGGAAAATATCAGGGACAGCCAAAAAATCATTCAGGAATCCGGAGAAGAGATCGCTGCTTTTATCTACGAACCACTGGTGCAGGGCGCAGGCGGAATGAAAATGTATGCCCCCGATCTGATGGACGAATTACTGCGCACGGCAAAACAATCAGGTATCATTTGCATGGCTGATGAAGTGATGACAGGTTTTGGCCGTACCGGCCGTTTGTTTGCCAGTCAGCATCTGAGCGAACAACCGGATATTATCTGCCTGAGCAAAGGTTTAACCGGCGGTACCATGGCATTGGGTGTTACTGCCTGTAACAGCCGGATTTACGAGGCATTTGTACAGGATGATAAATACAAGACTTTTTTTCACGGTCATTCTTTTACAGCCAACCCACTGGCCTGTACCGCTGCATTAGCCAGTCTGGATCTGCTGGAAAAAGAGAGCTGCCAGGAGAAAATAAACTGGATCAGCCATTCGAATGAAAAATTTGCTGCCACGCTGAACACCTATCCGCATATCAAAGATGTGCGGCAGCTGGGAACCCTGCTCGCTTTTGAGATCACCCAGGGAAAAGATGAGTACCTGAACGGCATCAGTGCAGTTATCACAGAGAAAGCAATGGAACAGGGCGTTTATATCAGGCCCCTCGGCAATACCGTTTATATTATGCCACCCTATTGTATCACAGAAACCGAATTGGCAAAAGTGTATACAGTACTGTTGTCTATACTGGCAGGCATTACCGGCTGAGGTTTATTGTTCAGACAAGGTCTTGAGATTATGCAGATTTTTCTCCATCATCGTACCCAGAATTTTGTCGTTCATCATGGAGCCAAACCGCTCCCAGGGATACCAGGATAGTTTCTGCTCAAACTGCCATTGTACGATTACCTGTTTGTCAGAAGGGGTTTTAATGATTTGGATAGTACTGGTTTGAAGACTCCCTTTGGGAGATAACCAGGTAGAGACCACGGAAGAATCCGTAATATTAGTTAACTCGACTGTTGTTCCTGCCAGGTCTGCTTTTACCGGTGATTCAATTTTGACGGAAGCCTGTTGCATTCCATCCATCCAGCTTTTCCATTGATGGATATCGATCAGATAAGGCCTTACAGAATCACCGGGTGCCATCACATCCACCGCCCTTGATACAAGCACATTCGCCGGTAACAAAATGCCGATAAAAGAAGCGATCGCAAACAGCGATAACACACTAAAAAAAACCAGTCTGATCAGTTTCATATTTTATTCCCACTTAAAAGTTTTAAAAGCTATTGCGTATACCACCACGGTCCAGATACCCAAAATACCCAATTCTTTCCAGCAGCTGAGCAGGCTGGCTCCTTCAAAAGCGATATTCCGCATGGCTGTATTGAAATGGGTTAAGGGTAAAATACGGCAAATAGGCTGTAGCCAGGCAGGAAATGCTTCTATCGAAAAAAAAGTGCCCGCCAGCAGAAACTGTGGCAAAGTAATCAGGTTGGCAAAAGGTGGGATAGTACTCTCACTTTTAGCCACACTGCTTACAATAAACCCGAATCCCATAAAAAGGATCAACGCTATAAAACTCAGTACCATGATCTCCAGAAAAGTCTGCAAACCATGCACCAGCGTAAACTTGAACAGAAAATGTCCTACACCGATCACAATGATGGATGTGAGCATCTGAAACAATACCCGGCTGATGGCTTCTCCCAATACGATATAGGATCGTTTAATAGGCGTGGCATAAAACCGTTTTAATACCAATTGCTGTCTCAGATTAAAGAACAGGAATGCCACTCCAAATACACCCGAGCTTAACAAAGAAAATCCCAGTTGACCCGGTAGAATAAAATCAATAGTTCGATAAATGCGGCCCGGGATTTTTTTCACCGTATTACTGACAATGGCAATGGTAGGTGTATTGGCATAGGTTTGCTGATTGATACCGGAAATAACAGCATTCAGGATGGATTGCAATACCTGTATATTCTGCGGACTCACCGCTTCCGAACTAACTAGGTTGATGGTATAGGGTGGGTTGGCCAAACCGGATTTCTGGATATCAATCACTGCCGTGATCCGTCCTTTTTCCAGGTCTTCCTGTATTTCCTTATCCGGTTTACTCACCAGTTTGATGCCGGCGATATTTTTGATAGCCGCATATACCAGATTGGCCGTATCTGTATGTTTATCAAACGCTACATTCAGGGATACCCTTCCGCCATTACCGATAAAACCAAAAACAAGGATAAAAATCAGTGGGAAAGCGATACTGAATATAACCGCAGAAGGACTACGGAAAATAGCCCGCAAACTCCCCCTGGTAATGGCCAGCATGGCCCTGTACTGGCTATAAGTACCTTTCATAAAGCATTCATTGTGTGAACAAATCTATCCCATTATTTGCCTATTGGAAAAAAAAGAGAAAAATAAGCAAGTATCAGACAAATGTCGTATACTTGTAAGACATTTGACGGATATGGCGAAAATACAGAAATATACAGCCCCCAAAAATAAACCCGCCCGGGTGGAAGAACCTGCCCTGGCCTATCAACCGGTAAAAAAACAGGTGCTGGTAGCCGATTATACGTACAAGAAACTGAAAAAAATTGCCGACCTCGTACCTTTTACACAGGCCGAGTGGGCCAATATGCTGCACCTCTCTGAAAGAACCCTACAGCGTTATGCAAAGAACAATTCTTCCTTCGATGGTATCCATACAGACCGGATCCTGCTGTTACAGGAAATGATACAAACAGGTCTCGAAACCTTTACCGATGCACAGGCTCTGTACCGCTGGTTAAAAAAGGAGAAAAATGTAATGGGCCAAACACTCAATTTTGAATCGCTCTATTCAGACAGAGGGATCCAGGAGATCATTGACCAACTTACCCGTATTCAACAAGGTGTTTACGCATGATCCTGTACCGTTTTGCCCATAGGAAATTTGCAAAGGATCTGTCGGGTACCGGTGCCCGTTTAAAAGGTGGCAGGTGGAACCCTCCCGGGATTCCGGTGATTTATACGAGTGAAAGTATTTCCCTCGCCTTACTGGAGATCCTGGCCAATGCCCAAACCCTCGAAGACCTGCAGATGATCCAGCTCATGGAAATTGAAGTGCCCGCGCAAACCCATTATCATAAGATCCAACTGCAGGAACTTAAAAAGAACTGGTACCGTGACTTTGAGTATACGCAGTGGCTGGGAAAAGAGATCTTACAATTACCCCAAACCCTTGTATGCCGCTGCCCTTCTGCCATTGTACACCGGGAACATAATTATTTGCTGAACCCACTCCACCCGGATTTTAAAAAAGTAACACTGGGCAATACAGCCGATTTTTATTTTGATGAGAGATTATTCCGGCAACAAACTGTTTAATGAATCGACACAGAAAAAGGTAATCTTGCCTGTGGGGTCCCCACCATTTGTTTCACTTTTTTCAACTCCTGCAAAGCCCTTAACTGCTGCTCACCGATCTCTTCTTTGATCAGATTGGTTTTGATGGCTTTTTTATAGCTGCTCATCACCTGCTCCAGCAAGGTTTTTCTTTCAGGATATTCTTTCAGTTTATATTCTTTCACATCAGCCATTTTTGCGGCAGAAACAATGGCATCCTGCAAAGTTCCGATCCTGTCTACCAACCCTATTTCCTTACCTCTGGTACCCGTCCACACCCTTCCCTGGGCAATGCTGTCAATATATACTATATCCTTTTTTCTTCCTTCAGCTACTCTTGTTTTAAAAGTATGATAGATAGAATCTGTGGCCGACTGGAAAAAGCGCTTTTCAACTTCATTCAGGGGTCTGTCGCCACCACCCATATCCGCGAAAGGAGCTGTTTTAACGCCGTCGAAAGTGATCCCCAGTTTATTCTTAAAAAAGGACTGGAAATTTGGAACGATACTGAACACCCCGATAGAACCGGTAATGGTATTCGCATTCGCAAAAACAGAATCGGCATTGCAGGCAATATAATAGCCACCCGAAGCCGCCAGATCGCCCATACTCACCACCACAGGTTTTTCTTTGCGGGCCAGGGTTATTTCGCGCCAGATCACATCACTGGCGAGAGAACTTCCACCGGGAGAATTGACCCTGAACACGATCGCCTTTACTTCGTTATCGAGCCTGGCTTTGCGGATCAGCGCCCTGAATGCATCACTTCCCACCTGGCCATTATCCCCATTTCCGGAAACTATATCCCCATCTGCATAAATCAACGCTATTTTATTACTACGGTATTCCCCTTTAAAATCTACTGCTTTGGCGTAATCACCAAAAGTCACAAAATTGATCTTCTCCCGAAAGCTGATATGCAAACGGTCCTGTATCTCTCTTTTTACTTCATCATCATATTTCAATCCATCCACGAGGTCATATTGTAAAGCATCATGGGCAGTTTGTATGCTTCCCTGCACCGCCAGCGCTCTGAGTTGGGCCGTATCCAGTTTGCGGGCTGACGCTGCTGTATGCAGGAAGTCGGTGTACAGATCGCCCAGCCATACGGAGGTTTGTAAACGGTTGGCCGCCGTCATTTGGGTTTCGCGAAGTGGCTCTGTGGCACTCTTGAATTTGCCTGCATAAAAGATCTGCGGCTGGATTTCCAGTTTATCGAGCATGCCTTTCAGAAAAAGCAGGTTCGTAGAAAACCCGGCCCAATCCAGTCCACCCTGCGGATGACAATAAATTTTATCAGCTACATTACCCACATAATAGCCTTTCTGCGAAATGGCTTCGCCATAGGCAATCAGGAACTTTTTGCTGGTCTTGAAATCAACCAGTGCCTTGCGGAGTTCTTCGCTGGCGGCATAACCATTGTTGTTATTTCCGCATAAAATATAGATCCCTTTGATGGCTGAATCAGATTTGGCATGCTGTATCATCCGTACCATATCGTATAAAGACGGCGCCTCATGATCTACCCCATTCACCAGAGCATCCAGGGGATTTTCCTGTGTTTGTTCTTTGAATTCGCTGGACAGATCCAGTACCAGCACCGCATCTCTTCCCACAACCGGTTTATCGGCTGAAGTGGCACTGGCAATAAATCCCAGTAGTATAAAAAACCCGATAACGGTAAAAATGATCAGTGCCAGTAAAGAAGCAAAGAATGTTTTAAAGAAACCCTGCATAACTTTGTATTAAGTAGTAATGAATTTAAAGACATTTGAACCGGTAAATCTGACCCCAATTATGAATACAGCTTATTTGCTGATAGGCGGCAATCTTGGTAACCGATCTGCTTATCTGCAGGAAGCCATTCACGAAATTGAACAATCCTGTGGCAATATCGTTCATTCTTCGGCTATTTACGAAACTGCGGCCTGGGGATTAACGGATCAGCCCAGTTTTTATAACCAGGCACTGGCTGTACAAACAGAACTGGCCCCCGAAGCGCTGATGCGGCAATTATTGCGGATCGAAGAAAAAATGGGCCGGAAAAGAACCCTCAAAATGGGGCCGAGGATTATTGACCTGGATATTTTACTGATAGACGGACTGGTGATCGCAACCGGGTTATTAACATTACCGCACCCTGCCCTCCCCGACAGGAAATTTGCCCTTTTACCCCTGAACGAGATAGCCCCGGCACTGCTACACCCTGTTTTACACAAAACCATTCAGCAATTACTGGCGGAATGTACTGATGAATTGAATGTGCAAAAAAAATCCTCCTCCACTACCTGATGGCGGTTAATTTTGACCATCATCGAGGAATCTATTCATGAAGCATCACTTTATTACTGTTGAGGGAAATATCGGCGTTGGCAAAACCACGCTAACGCATTTATTAGCGAAACATTTTAATGCAAGATTAATACTCGAAGAGTTTGCAGATAACCCGTTCCTGCCAAAATTCTACGAGAAACCCGATCAATATGCTTTCCCGCTTGAGTTGTTTTTTATGGCGGAACGATATAAGCAGTTAAAAGAGATGGTACATACGAAAGATCTTTTTCAGAGTGTTACGATTTCTGATTATCTCTTCACCAAATGTTTACTGTTTGCCAAAGTAAACCTGCCCGAAGAAGAATTCCGGCTGTACCAGAAATTATTTGATATCATTCACCAGCAACTCACTTTTCCTGATATATTGATCTACCTGCATGCACCGGTTCAAAAGCTGCAGGCCAATATCAAAAAACGTAACCGTAGCTACGAGCAGAGCATTCCGGATGAGTACCTGTTCAATATCCAGGAAACCTATACCAGTTATATCAAACACCATAATATCAAAACTATTTTCATAGACGCCAGTAATGCCGATTTTCTGGGTAACGAAAAACACCTGCAGATCGTAATCGATGCCCTTGATAAGGACTATGAAGATGGACAGCATTATTTCAGCTTACCGTAGTAAATTAGCTGACGATTGAAACAGAGGTATTGTGACATACCTTCTATTGACCATTGACCATTCACCATTCACAACAGGCTCTTCGATAAATAATGACAGAACCCCAACAGAAACACGATCCCTTTGCCGCTATGCGAATTCCGGAATACCGGCACCTGATGATGGGCCGTTTTCTCTTTATCATGGGGCTGCGCATGATGGGTACCCTGGTTGGCTGGTGGATCTATGAACTCACCAACGAACCCTTCGCCATTGGCCTGATCGGTTTGTCGGAAGTAATCCCGGCGGTATCGCTTTCCTTATACGCAGGCCATGTGATCGATATCAGCGAAAAAAGAAAATTATTGCTCAGAGGGGTATCTCTGTATTTATTCTGCGCACTGCTGCTGCTGGGACTATCCACAAAATATACTTCAACACAGATCAGTAATCATTGGATCGCATTCAGTATTTATGTGATCATTTTCTTTACCGGCGTATTCCGCTCATTTACGGGTCCGAGTTTTGGCACCATGGTGGCATCCATCGTACCCAAATCTATCTTGCAGAATGCGACCACCTGGAACCAGGGCATCTGGTTATCGGCATCAGTAACCGGGCATGCAACAGTGGGTTTTTTGATTGCAGGTCTCGGTAATACCGGATCATTAGCTATTATCTGTGTGCTGGTCAGCTTCGGACTGGGATTTATGTACCAGCTAAAACCCAAACCACCCCTGAATGAGCCTGGCGAGAAAAAAACATTGGATAGTGTGAAAGAGGGATTGAATTTTGTTTTCAGAACCAAAGAAGTACTGGGGGCACTATCACTCGATCTGTTTGCCGTATTGTTCGGTGGTGCCGTAGCCATGATCCCGGTTTTTGCTAAAGACATATTAAAAACCGGTCCTATCGGTTTTGGCTGGTTAAATGCCGCTTCAGACATCGGTTCCATCCTCATCATCATAATACTCACTATCTCTCCTATGCGTCGCGGACAAGGCAAAAAACTACTTTTATCCGTGGCCGGATTTGGGGTATGCATCATCATCTTCGCCCTTTCAAAGATCTTCTGGTTGTCGTTTGCAGTATTATTACTCAGCGGTATTCTGGACGGTATCAGCGTAGTAGTGAGAGGTACTATCCTCCAACTAAAAACGCCCGACAATATGCGGGGCCGTGTTATGAGCGTGAACTCTATGTTCATCAACAGCAGCAATGAACTGGGGCAATTCGAAAGCGGCGTGGCGGCCAAACTCATGGGCGTGATCCCTTCTGTCGTATTTGGTGGCTGTATGACCCTACTGGTAGTAGCAGGCACCTGGATCAAAGCCCCCAGCCTGCGGAAAATGGAATACTAAATTTACCTATCTTAGTAACCCGTTTTTACCCTCAAAACATTATTCATGCAACGTCGCTCCTTCCTGCGTAACACCGGATTAACAGCCGGCTTACTGGCACTTACTCCAAAAGATATGTTTGCTGCTTTTTTACAGCAGCCCGCTTACAAAATCAAAATGCTGCGCGGAGATGTGGGCATTTTTACCGAACGGGGAGGTACCATTGGCTTCTATCAATCTGCTGATGGTTACGTAGTGGTAGATTCCCAGTTCCCCGATCCGGCCAAACACCTGATAGATGAATTGAAGAAGCAAAAAGAAATGCCTTTCAAATTCCTCATCAACACCCACCATCACGGTGACCATACGGGTGGTAATATTTCCTTTAAAGATATTGCTGAACATGTGGTTGGACATGAGAACTGTCTCGTCAATTACAAACGTGTGGCAGAACAGGCCAAATCTACCGACAAACAATTGTTCCAGGATATTACTTTTGCTAAAAGCTGGAAACAGAAGATAGGTAAGGAAAGGATCCGGGCCCATTATTTCGGTGCCGGACATACCAACGGCGATGCCATCATCCATTTCGAAAATGCCAATATTGCGCATACCGGAGACCTGCTGTTTAACCAGCTCTCTCCTTTTATAGACCGCTCTGCCGGTGCCAATATCCAAAGCTGGGTACAGGTAATGCAGAAAGCACAAAAAACATTTGATAAAGGCACGCTTTTTGTGTTCGGCCATGCAGCCGACCCCGAAAAGATCACCGGTTCCTTAAGCGATCTGGCGGCATTTGAAGATTACCTGAAAAGATTACTTGATTTTGTAGACAGCCAGATCAAGGCCGGCAAAACCAAGGATGAGATCATCAAAGTCAAAGAAATACCCGGTATCAGCTGGAAAAACAGCGGTGCAGAAAGAAGCCTCACCGCCGCTTATGAAGAACTTACTTCAAAGTAGTCATCAGTTTCTCCAGCACAAAATATACTGCCGGACAAAAAGTGGAATTTTTTAATGTAATAGCAGGCCGTTTGAGCAGCACATCTTCATCTGTATAGGGGAAGCGGTGACAATCAGACGGCCTTGCTTCGTATATATCGCAGTAATTATCGGTTCCCAGAAAAGGACAAGGCTTGCTTTTGGTAACATAATCGCCTTCCTGGTCAAGGTAGAGGTAGGTTTCAATAAAATCCCCTTCTTTCATTCCCAGGTGTTTGCTGATTCTTTTGATATCCGGTGTTTTGAAACGGGGTGAGTAATTTTTACAGCAATTGGCACAGCTAAGGCAATCAATCTCCTCAAAAGCCGCTTCATGCAGGTCGGGCAGGGCTTTTAATACCTTGTTCTTATCAGCCCGCTGCAAAAACTGCTTATACAGTTTCTGGTGCTCACTACTCCTTTTTTCCCAGTTGTCCATTTTAACTTCACTCATAGTACACAGTATCAGTTGAAACCTGCAGGCAGAAAAGCCCGGTTCTGCTGCAAGATTAGCAGGATTTCCCCGTTTTTCCGAATAATCCTCCCTGCTGACCATTCACTGCCTACCACAATCCACCCCCTATCCCCAAGTTCAACAAAAGCTTTATTATACTCTGATATCCGCTTACCTTTGCGGCGATTTAGTTCTTTGCCTGCTTTCGGGGTCCCCTGTAAAGCGACAAAATCACCTCAAACTACAGACTATCGTATGAACTTATTTGATCAGCAATCCACAGAATTTCAGGGCAGGCACATCGGACCCAACAGTGCAGACACGCAGCAGATGTTAGCAACCATCGGAGCAGGTACTTTAGACGAACTCATCGGCAAAACGGTGCCGGATTCCATCCGCATCAAAGGGGATCTGAATATTCCCTCTGCGGTTAGTGAGTTTGCCTATCTCACAGAACTGAAGAAAGTAGCTGCCAAAAATAAATTATACAAAAATTATATAGGTCAGGGGTATTACGGCACTATCACCCCTAGTGTGATTTTACGTAACATTTTTGAAAACCCGGGATGGTATACCCAATACACGCCTTACCAGGCCGAAATTTCACAGGGTCGTTTGGAAAGCCTGTTGAATTTCCAGACCATGGTATCCGATCTTACCGGTTTACCCATCGCCAATGCATCGCTGCTGGATGAAGCTACCGCTGCTGCCGAAGCCATGGCCATGATCTTTCACCATGTGAACAAAACGGATGTAATTAGTAAACCCAAACTGTTTGTAGACAATGCCGTGTACCCCCAAACCAAGGATGTGCTCGTTACCCGTGCACAACCGATTGGTGTGGAACTGGTGTATGGAGATTACAAAACAGCTCAACTGGATCACACTTATTTTGGAGCCATTGTACAATATCCGAATGATAACGGATCAGTAGAAGACTACCGCAGTTTCATCAACAGTGTACATGCTATTGAAGGACTGGTGATTATGGCTACCGATCTGCTGGCATTAACCTTATTAACTTCTCCAGGTGAGCTGGGAGCGGATATCGCACTTGGCTCTGCCCAACGTTTCGGTGTGCCAATGGGTTTTGGCGGACCACACGCTGCCTTTTTCGCTACCAAAGATGATTTTAAAAGAGGGATGCCCGGCCGCCTGATCGGAGTGAGCATTGACGCACAGGGTAACCGCGCACTGCGCATGGCCCTGCAAACCCGTGAGCAGCATATCAAACGCGAAAAAGCCACTTCCAATATCTGTACCGCACAGGCTTTACTGGCTAATATGGCTGCCATGTATGCAGTGTTCCATGGTCCAGACGGATTGAAAAAGATTGCTACCCGTGTGCATACACTGGCACAGGCAGTAGCTGGTGGATTAGGAAAACTGGGTATTACACAAGCCAACAATGCCTATTTCGATACGTTACACATCACCGGATTGAAAGCTGAATCGGTAAAAACGATGGCTGAAAAATACCATACCAATTTCCGCTATTTTGCGGATGGCAGTATCGGTATCAGCCTGGATGAAACCAGCTCTGTAGAAGATGCCAACACCATCCTGAAAATATTTGAAGCTCTGACAGAGAAAAGTACCGGACACCAGTTATCGGCCGCTTCGCTTGTATCTGCCAACTATCAAATACCTGCAGAACTTCAGCGCAGCTCTGCTTATTTAACACATCCGGTATTTAACACGCACCGCAGCGAAAGCCAGATGATGCGTTATATCAAATCACTGGAAAACAAAGACCTTTCTCTCAACACCAGCATGATCAGTTTAGGAAGCTGTACCATGAAACTGAATGCTGCTTCGGAAATGATCCCGGTTAGCTGGCCAGAGTTTGGTGGCTTGCATCCTTTTGTACCCGCCGATCAAACCGAAGGTTACCAACAGATTATTGAAGAACTGAACAGCTATCTCTGCGAGATCACCGGTTTTACTGCCTGCAGCCTGCAGCCTAACAGCGGCGCACAGGGAGAATATGCGGGTCTGCTTACCATCCGCTCTTATCACCAGGCAAGAAAAGAAGATCACCGTAATGTGGTGCTGATCCCGATCAGCGCCCACGGTACCAACCCGGCCAGCGCAGTCATGTGCGGATTTAAAGTAGTGGTGGTAAAGTGTGATGATGCCGGTAATATTGATGTAGCCGATCTGCAGGCCAAAGCAGAACAATACAAAGACACACTGGGTGCCTTAATGGTTACCTACCCTTCCACACATGGTGTGTTTGAAGAAACCATCCGTAATATCTGCCAGATCATTCACGACAATGGTGGTTTGGTGTACATGGACGGTGCCAATATGAATGCACAGGTAGGATTAACCAGCCCGGGTATGATCGGTGCTGATGTTTGTCACCTGAACCTGCACAAAACCTTCGCTATCCCGCACGGTGGTGGTGGCCCCGGCATGGGCCCTATCTGTGTGAACGATAAACTGGCTCCTTATTTACCGGGTCACCCGGCATTACATAGTACCGGTTCGGTTAGCGCCGCTCCCTATGGTTCTGCCAGCATCCTGCTGATCAGTTACGGGTATATTAAAATGCTGGGGGCAGTTGGTCTGCGCCAGTCCACAGAATATGCGATCCTGAATGCCAATTACATGAAGGCAAGACTGGAGAAATATTATAAGATCCTCTATACCGGTACCAATGGTACCTGTGCACATGAGTTCATTGTAGATCTGCGTCCGTTTAAACAGAGTGTGGGTATTGAGGCAGAAGATGTGGCCAAACGTTTGATCGACTATGGTTTCCATGCGCCTACCATGAGTTTCCCGGTAGCGGGCACCATCATGATCGAGCCTACCGAAAGTGAGGACAAAGCTGAACTGGATCGTTTCTGCGATGCGCTCATTTCTATTTACGAAGAGATCAAAGCCATCGAAGACGGTAAAGCCGATAAAGTGGACAATGCCTTAAAAAATGCGCCACATACACAAGCTGTGATCTGTGCCGATGAGTGGAAACATGCTTACTCACGCAAAGAAGCCGCTTTCCCGCTGTACTATGTTACCCAGAACAAATTCTGGCCCAGTGTAGCGCGGGTAAACAATACCCATGGCGATAGAAACCTGATCTGCACCTGCGAGCCGGTTTCTTCCTACATGGAAAATGCCTGAAGAATAACGAATATCGAATATCGAACAGGGAATGTCGAAGTAGAATGATTTTCTGCTTCGACATTTTAGTTGGTACTGTTCGGTAAAATTATTTTCATATTACCTGTTTATTAATCAGATGCGGGATTTATTAGTCGAAATAAACTCTGTGGTTCTCTGTTACTCCTAATCTCTGTGTTAAAAAATTATACGGATGTTATTGAGTAATTGAGCAATAGTGGTGTTCCTCAACACAGAGCTCCTGAGATATGAAGTTGTACAGAGAAAAAACAGGCAGTTTCAACCACAATTGTACTTCGGCATTCGAAATTCCCTGTTCGATATTCGATATTCTTCTACCTTGTTCGCTTATACGCCGTCTGGCTCAGCTGCCTGACCTGCTCTTCGAGCAAACTGATCAGTTTGTCTTTATCGGCCAGCATGATCTCCATTTTCTCCAGTTGCCGGTTAAGCAGTTTGATCACTTCATCTTTGGAAGCGAAATAAATCTGTTGTTCCTCATTCAGTTCAGAAACCACCTGCTTTTTATCCGGAACCTGGCCGGGAGGAGAAAGTAACATCCTGCCCTTACCGGTTACCAGCCATACCAGGCTCAGGTCGGAATAATTCTCTTTGATCTTTTCGAGTATATCCGAACCCACCGAGCCCTTGCCCTTCAACTGTTTTCCGAGATAACCATTAGACAGATCACAGCTCCGCTCGAAGGAATAAGCAGAGATATTGCTGTAAACCAGGTAGTCGTGAAGTCTTTCGATCAGGCGCATCGGGTATAAATACGTTAGAAAATAGGTGATGAAACGGTATGAAATACATCGACTATAGGGTAATATTGTATTACCAAAGCCATTACGAATTACGTGTAATCTCATAAACCCTGCAATGCGGTTTATACCTGATTTGCCTGTTTTTTTCACGGAGCCAGAGATCCTGTCAGGCAAGTTAAACCCTACTCATCCCATCGTAAGGCAGCTCCGCTTAATCCATTTACCATGCCATTGGCCCAAAAATGCACCTATGCACCCTCACCGCTTACCCAGACCGAAATCGCTGACCCACAGCTGGTTATTGATAACCTGTTCGATTTTGCGCACCTGCCCGATATCCGGGAATTGATGTGGGAGTGGTTAAAAGTTACAGTAGCAGGCACCTATCACAAAGAGTTGAGTTCATCAGAACGTTCTGCCATCCTTAGTCTTTACGAGCAGCTTACCAGGCTGGTAGAAGCAGCACACCTTATCCATACAACTGAGCTGAACACGAAAAAAGAAAAAGCCCGCAAAGGCGCAAAGGCGCGGAAAAGATAAGGGAACTGACAAGCCTTTAATGCTGACTCTCGCAGTTTGCGGGTACTCGTTTTCTGGGTATATTTAAGCATCTAAACCATTAACTATGGACCAGCGCATCATTAACCTGTACGACGAGTATACCCACAAACCTTTAAGCCGTGAAGTATTTTTAAAACGCCTCGCTGCCATTACGGGTAGTATGGCATTGGCTTTATCTATTACGCCTTTACTGGAGTCGAACAAAGCCAAAGCGGCCACCATTGCCGAAGATGATGAGGACCTCGATACTGAAATGATCTCCTATGAAGTAAATGACATCGTGATGTTTGCCTACACCGCCAAACCCAAAAAGAAAATGAATATGGGTGCTGTGATGGTGATACATGAAAACCGCGGTCTCAACGATCATATCAAAGATGTAACCCGCCGTCTGGCCAAAGCCGGTTACCTGGCCATGGCCCCGGATGCACTCTCAGAAGCCGGAGGCACGCCCGCCAATGAAGATGAGGCCCGCAAACTCTTTACCGCACTGGATGCCAAAAAGAATCTTGCCAATTTTGTACAATCCGTTGAGATCCTCCGTGCCCGAAAAGAAACCAACCGGAAAGTAGGTTGCGTAGGCTTTTGCTGGGGTGGCGCATTGGCCAACCAGTTAGCGGTTAACTCGCCCAAACTGAATGCGGCGGTCGCTTTTTATGGCAGACAACCGGATGCTGCTGATGTGCCCAAAATAAAAGCACCGGTACAGTTACACTACGCCGGACTGGATGAACGGGTTAATGCAGGCATCCCTGCATACGAAGAAGCATTAAAAAAAGCAGGGATCAAATATGAACTGTACATGTATCCAAATGTAAACCATGCCTTCCATAACGACACTTCTGAAGCCCGTTACAATGCTGATGCGGCCCTGCATGCCTGGAAACGTACATTGGATTTTTTTGAAGCGAATCTGAAATAATCAGGAACCACAATAGATAGCATCTAACCTATCTCGAAGGGCGTTATATACCATCTATTGTTTTGCCATTTATAAAAATAGAACATGCTTATCCGGAAATACCTGCTACTCTGTTTGGTTTTCATAAGCTTCTGCACAATTGCTGAAGCGCAGGAGAAAACAGACGATTGGTTATTACAATTACTGAAAAGCAAAGCTTCTCCCCTTTTATTACATGTTCTCAACAATCCTGACAGTTTTCAATACCAGATCATCTATACGGAGATCAACCGCGACAAGCATAACCGGCCTCAATTTAAAAACCATTACCTGCACGTAGACCGAAACCGGTATTTTAATCCGGCTTCTACTGTAAAACTTCCCACTGCACTAATTGCACTGGAGAAACTGAATACTTTCCGCAAAACCGGACTGGATATCAATACCACCATGCTCACAGATAGTTCTTTCAGCGCACAAACCGCTGTTACCAAAGACACATCTGCTGCCAATGGTTTACCGTCCATCGCCAACTATGTGAAGAAAATATTTCTTGTCAGTGATAATGATGCCTATAACCGTTTGTATGAATTTACCGGGCAGGATCAGTTGAATGGTTTACTGCAGAACAAAGGATATAAAGATGTTCGGATCGTACGACGTTTTATTAGTATGACCGAAGAAGAAAATCGCCATACCAATGCCATTACATTTCTGCGTGGGGCAGATACGATTTTACAATTGTTACCGCATTACAGCAGGATGTCCTTCGACTATAGCAAAGAAGTGCTAGTAGGCAAGGCACATTACAACCGATACGATTCCCTGATCAAAGCACCTTTCGATTTTACGCGACATAATAACCTGCCGCTCGAAGACCTGCAGCATATGCTCCAATCCGTTCTCTTCCCGGAATCGGTACCGGAAAAACAGCGTTTCAATATCAGTAAAAAAGACCGGCAGTTTGTATTGAAACAGCTTTCTGCCTATCCATTCGAAAGTGAGCATCCCAAATACGATACCACTGAATATTTCAACAGCTATTGCAAATTTTTTCTTTACAAGTCCGGCAAACAAAAACCTCCGGCCCATATCCGCATCTTTAATAAACCCGGATGGAGTTATGGTTATCTGACAGATGCCTCCTACATAGTCGACTTCAACAGCCAAACAGAGTGTATGTTAAGTGCCGTCATTTATGTGAACAGGGATGGAATTCTGAACGATGATAAATATGAATACAACGAAATCGGGTATCCGTTTTTTAAAGAGATCGGTGAGATCTTAATGGCGTATGACAGAAACCGGGAACGCAGATTTGTTCCCGACCTGAAGGCATTCCGATTTACCTACAACAAAAACTAAACAGGGTTTGCTGAATGTTGGATAACGGAAGGTTATTCCTCCTCCACCATCTCCTTATCTGCCTGCAGGTATTCAATGAATGATTGTTTGGTCCAGGATTTCTTTTCTTCAATCCATAAGCATACGTGGTTATCAACCCTTGTCAGTATCTGCCAGGCCTGTAAGGAAAGCTGGGCGTCTTTGGGAGACTTTTTAAAAGTGGAGGAAACATCCACTCCCAATTTAGCAATGATTTTCCCGTTCTTTTTGCGGAAAGTATCGTTGAAGAATTTTCCTGCAGGACCCGTCTGTTTACCAAACACACAATTCCCTAATATCAAACCGATCACTTGCTCGCGGGAAATATCGAGGATCATGTTCTGGTACAGATAAGCAATCGTTTCTCCCGACTTATTAATGATAGTTGTCATACACTTGTTCCTATTCCTCACAAGGTACAGGGTTCGTGCCAGTTTTACCGGTTCTATTACAAAAGATAATACAAATGTAACCTGAGACAGCAGGTACTGGTTTTCGCAGGATGCTTGCGTATATTTGCCAAAAAAAAGATATGGGCGTAGCAGACCAATTAGCACAACTGAAGGCAGAAAAAGCCGCTGCCAACCTGAAAGCAGGGCAGGATTTTCTTGCAAAAAATAAAGAAAGGGCAGAAGTAACAGAACTACCCAGCGGTTTACAATACGAAGTATTGGTAACCGGCGCCGGCGAAAAACCACTGGCGCATAACGAAGTTACCTGCCATTACCATGGCACCCTCATTGATGGCAGCATCTTTGATAGTTCTGTACAGAGGGGTAGACCCGCTTCTTTCCCCTTAAATATGGTGATTAAAGGCTGGACCGAAGGTTTACAACTGATGCCAACCGGCAGTAAATGGCGCTTTTTCATCCCGCCACATCTCGGTTACGGCGATCGCCAGGTTAGCGCCCAGATCGGCCCCAACAGCACCCTGATCTTCGACGTAGAACTGATCAGCTTTATCTGATGATCTTAAAAAAATTGGGAAATGCTGAACCTAACCAGTTCCGCATTTCCCAATTACTAATTACACATTTCTAATTACTAATTATCTACGCCATCTCACTCAACTCCAGCCACCGCAATTCTTTTTCTCCCAGCAGTTGATCGATCACAATAATTCTTTCACTCAGTTTATTCAGTTGTTCAAACGGTAAATTACCCGTTCCCATTTCTTCTGTGATTTTTTTCTTCTCCGCTTCCAGCTCCGGCATTTCTTTTTCCAACAACTCAAACTCCCGCTTTTCTTTAAAACTCATTTTCTTCTTCGCACTCACCACTGCCGATTGACTACTCACTGGTGCCGACTCTTTACTCACTACCACCGATTCCGTACTTTCCCCCTTACTCTTCCTTTGCTCCAGCACATCCCACTTATTTTCTTTCTTCTCATTGTCTTTCAACCAAAGCCTGTACTGCGTATAGTTACCCGGAAAATCGCGCACTTCCCCCTCGCCTTCAAACACGAACAGGTGATCTACCAGGCGATCCATAAAATAACGGTCATGGCTTACAATTAACACACAACCCTGGTAATCGCTCAGGAAATTTTCCAGTACAGCCAGCGTGGGCAGATCCAGATCATTGGTGGGTTCATCCAGGATCAGAAAATTCGGATTTGTAAACAGTACAATGAGTAACTGCAGTCTTTTTTTCTCTCCACCACTTAGTGAATTGAGATAGGTGTATTGTTTATCCGGTGTAAATAAAAACAATTCCAGAAACTGCGCTGCACTTAAACTTCCACCATTGGCCAGCGGAAAATTCTCGGCAAATGTTTTCACATATTCAATCACGCGCATATTCTCTTTAAACACCAGTCCCTGCTGCGAAAAATTACCGAACACCACCGTATCACCGATATTGATCTTGCCGCTATCAGCCGTTTCCAGCTGCTGCAGCATATTCAGGAAAGTGGATTTACCCACCCCGTTTTTTCCGATAATACCAATCCGCTCACCCTTACTGAAAGTATAATCAAACCCTTTTAAAATAGGCAGGTCGCCATAACTCTTGTACACTTTTTTCATCTCCACCACTTTACCACCCAGCCGGCTCATCTTTACCTGCAACTGTACCTGCGCATCTTCTATCCGCTGTTTGGCACGGGCTTCTACTTCGTAAAAATTATCCTGCCGGCTTTTGCTTTTGGTGGTACGGGCTTTGGGTTGCTTTCGCATCCACTCCAGTTCTTTGCGGTATTCGTTTTTAGCCTTATCAATACTGGCCAGCTCACTTTCAATCCGGGCGGCTTTCTTCTCTACATAATTTTCATAATCGCCGCGGTACACATACATATTCTCCCGCTCCAGTTCCCAGATCTCTTCACTTACCGCGTCGAGAAAATACCGATCGTGCGTAACCAGCAACAGCGTTACATTTTCCTGGTTCAGGTAATTCTCCAGCCACTCGATCATCTCCACATCCAGGTGGTTGGTGGGCTCGTCCATCATCAGTAAGGTATGCTTATGATCAAACCCGATATCGATCAGGGTTTTGGCCAGTGCCACCCTTTTCCGCTGCCCGCCGCTCAGGTCGCTCACCGGCTGCTCCAGGTGATGGATATTCAGTTTGGTGAGAATCTGCTTCACTTTCACCTCAAAATCCCAGGCATTCAGGTCGTCCATTTTGCCAAAGAGTTCACTCAAAGCCAAACCATCCTCCGATTCGCTGGCCATCTCGTACTCCCGGATCACATTCATCACCGGGTGATCGGTATGGAAGATATTCTCCAGTACTGTTTTAGACTCGTCAAACTTGGGATCCTGCTCAAACAGGGCCACGGTAACGTCTTTGTGGATGAATAATTTACCCTCATCCGCCGTTTCATCCCCGTTCAGAATGCGCAGCAGCGTTGATTTACCTACCCCGTTCCGGGCAATCAGGGCAATTTTATCGCCCTCGTTGATATGGAAGGAAATATTCTTAAACAGGGGATTGATCCCATAACTCTTCGTCAAACCTTCCGCAGAAACATAATGCATGCGGCAAAACTAAGGTTATAGTGGCAATAGGCAATAACGGAGGAACCGATGAACAGACGAACAAGGAACAGATGAATTGGAGAAAGGATAGGAAAATAAAAAACACATTTATAATTATTTAATACAATAGCGTCACTTCCCTTAGCCCAATTCCAGTCCGATCGTCTGTTCCTTGCTCCTCTGTTCGTCTGTTCCCCTGATACTTTGTTCAATCTTCCCTCGCCTGTTTTTCGTGTTTTCATTATACGTATTTTCGCAATATCTATGAAGAAGATCGAACTGGAAATCGTGGCACTTTCGCACAGCATTACCCAAACGCACTCCTATGCGGTGGTATTGGGCGAAATGAATGGTTTACGCCGTTTACCGATTGTGATCGGCGGATTTGAGGCGCAGGCCATAGCTGTAGCATTGGAACATATGCAGCCCAGCCGCCCCCTCACCCACGATCTGATGAAGAACTTCATGAACGCTTTTAATGTGGAACTGCAGGAAATCATCATCAGCGACCTGCAGGAAGGTATATTTTATTCAAAACTGGTCTGCTTTACAGAACATGACACGGTTGAAATAGACAGCCGCACCAGCGATGCACTGGCATTGGCCGTTCGTTTTGGCTGCCCGATCTATACCTATGAACATATCCTCGAAAATGCAGGGATTTTAATGGAAGACGGTACCCCCAAAAAGAACAAAGGCGAAGCCGTAGGCATCGAAGACAACAGCGCCACCCACGATGACCTCAGCGCCCTCAACCTGGAAGAACTGCAGACCCTACTGAACGAAGTACTGGAACAGGAAGACTATATCCGCGCGATCTCGATCAGGGATGAGATCAATAAGCGAAAGTAACTGCTGCTTATACGGAAGTCAAAAGTCAAAATTAAAAAGTCAAAATATCCACCTCCGTCTTTTTTAATTTTTAATTGTTAATTTTTAATTCTCATCCCCCGTGGTTCTTTTTCCCAACTGCAAAATCAACCTCGGACTCAATATCATCCGCAAGCGGGAAGATGGTTACCATGATCTCGAAACCGTTTTTTATCCCATCGCCCTCAAAGACGCGCTCGAAGCCATTCGCACTGGTGAGCAGGGTATCCGTTTCAGCAGTTCGGGTTTGGCGGTGGCAGGTAATCCCGATGATAATCTTTGTGTAAAAGCCTACCGGTTGCTCCAACAGGATTTTCCGGAAATAGGCGGTATAGAAATGCATCTGCACAAACAGATCCCCATGGGTGCCGGACTGGGCGGCGGCAGTGCCGATGGTGCTTTTGCCTTAGTACTGCTGAACCGGCTTTTTGCACTGCAACTCGGCGAAGAACAATTGATCCGATATGCATTGCAGTTGGGTAGCGATTGTCCCTTTTTTATCCTGAACAGACCCTGTTTTGCAACAGGCAGGGGCGAAAAATTGCAGCCGGTTACACTCGACCTTTCGGCGTATCGTTTTCTGCTGATTAACCCCGGTATTCATGTATCTACGGCCCAGGCATTTGCCGGAATACAACCACAATCACCTGCCAAAAGCATATCCGAAATCATGCAACTACCCATCAGTCAATGGAAAGAACTGCTGGTAAATGATTTCGAAAAAAATGTAGCCAACTTTTATCCGGAGATCGCCGCCATCAAAGAAGAACTCTATGCCCAGGGCGCCCTGTATGCATCTATGACGGGCAGCGGAAGTACCGTGTACGGTCTTTTTGAGAAAGATGCCAACCCCACTATCCAACGCCAACCTGGCTGGACCGTCTACCAGACTGATTAACAGCCGTTAGTTTAGTGAATAGATAATATTCAACAATATGGTTATTTGTTTGAATTTTATCAACCTATCTGGATAATTTATTCATATAATCTTTTATAAAGACGGATTTTTTGCATAAATTCACACAACGATTGCCTGCCATTTTATTTCCTGAACATTAATTCGATTGTACATGCTTGTTTCCAGACATAGCGAAGGTTTGTATGACCCTTCGTTTGAACATGACGCCTGTGGCATTGGTTTCGTAGCGAATATCAAAGGCAACAAATCGCACCAGCACATAACAGATGCGTTAACCGTATTGGAAAATATGGAACACCGCGGTGCCTGCGGATGTGAAGTAAATACCGGCGATGGTGCCGGCATTATGCTGCAGATCCCCCACGAATTTTTCTTTGACGAATGTCTGAAACTGGGCGTTCATCTGCCTGCCTATGGCAAATATGGCGTGGGTGTTGTATTTTTTCCCAAAGAGATCCGCCTGCGCGAAGAGTGCCGCGACATCTTTAACCGCGCCGCAGAAAAACTCGGACTGGAGATACTGGCCTACCGGAAAGTTCCGGTAAACAAAGAAGACATCGGTCCTACCGCCCTCTCCGTTGAACCCTGTATGGAACATGTGTTTGTGGCCTGTCCCGATCATATCACCAATCCCGACGAATTCGAACGCAAACTTTTTGTACTTCGCAACTACGCATCGCATACCATCAGCAATTCGGTAAAAAAAGACGAGATCGGTTTTTACCTCGCTTCTCTTTCTTATAAGACCCTGATCTATAAAGGGCAGTTAACCAGCATGCAGGTAAGGAAATATTTCCCCGACCTGAGCGACAAACGCGTGGTATCTGCTTTCGGTCTGGTACACTCCCGTTTTGCCACCAATACCTTCCCTTCCTGGAAACTGGCACAACCCTTCCGCTATATTGCCCATAACGGCGAGATCAATACCCTGCAGGGAAACCTGAACTGGTTACGCACCAGCGAAAAAGGTTTTACCTCTCCTTACTTCAGCAAAGAAGAAATGGAAATGCTGTTACCGATCGTAACCGCCGGTCAGTCAGATTCTGCCTGCCTGGATAATATGATCGAACTGCTTACCCTCACCGGCAGATCCTTACCACATGTAATGATGATGCTGATACCTGAAGCATGGGATGGCAACGACCAGATGGATCCGGTAAAAAAAGCATTTTACGAATTCCACGCCTGTATGATGGAACCTTGGGATGGCCCTGCTTCCATTTCTTTCACCGATGGTAAAATGATCGGCGCTACGCTGGACAGAAATGGATTACGTCCCTCCCGCTACGCGGTTACACACGACGACCGTGTAATTATGGCATCCGAAACAGGTGTGTTACCGATTGATCCTTCACTGATCAAAGAAAAAGGAAGACTGCAGCCTGGTAAAATGTTCGTGGTAGATATGGAACAGGGACGCATCATCAGCGACGAAGAACTGAAACAAAGCATCTGCTCACAAAAACCCTATGCAGAATGGCTGAATAAATACAAGATCCGTCTGGAAGAATTACCCGAACCCCGTGTTATGTTCACACACCTCGAACATGAGCAGGTGTTCAAATACCAGAAAGTATTTGGTTATTCAACAGAAGATCTTGATACCATCATCGCCCCCATGGCCATTGATGGTAAAGAACCCATTGGTTCTATGGGCACTGATATTCCGCTGGCTATTCTCAGCGAACAGCCACAGCATCTCAGCAGTTATTTCAAACAATTATTTGCGCAAGTAACCAATCCGCCTATCGATCCTATCCGGGAAAGAATGGTGATGTCGCTGGCTACCTTTGCCGGCAGCAACGGTAATTTACTAGTCGAAGATCCGCTGGCCTGCCACAGTGTAGCATTGAAACATCCGGTACTGAATAACCATGAGCTGGAAAAGATCCGCAGTATCGATACAGGCATTTTTCAGGCCAAAACACTGCAAACCTATTTCCGGTCGGATGGTAAACCCGGTTCGCTGAAAGCAGGCCTGGATCGTCTTTGCCGGTATGCAGTGGATGCAGTAGAAGATGGATTTGAAGTGATTATTCTTACCGACCGCGCCATCGATTCCGATCACGCACCCATCCCTTCCCTGCTGGCAACCGCAGCCGTACACCACCACCTCATCCGCAAAGGATACCGTGGCCAGGTAGGCATTATTGTAGAAGCCGGCGATGTATGGGAAGTACACCATTTTGCCTGTTTGCTGGGTTTTGGCGCAACCGCTATCAACCCGTATCTCGCGCTTTCTTCTATCCGCGATATGAAACTGGACAACAAACTCCAGACTGAACTGGATGTGGAATACCTGAAGAAGAATTATGTAAAAGCAGTGAACGAAGGATTACTGAAAGTGTTTTCCAAAATGGGCATTTCTACTTTACAGTCTTACCAGGGAGCACAGATCTTTGAGATCATCGGACTGAACAAAACGGTGGTGGACCAATACTTTACCGGTGCCACATCCCGTATACAGGGCATGGGACTGGATGAGATCGCCAAAGAAGTGCTGGCCAAACATTATTTTGCTTTCAGCAAAAAAGAAATTCCGATCGACCGTTTACCGGTGGGCGGTATTTACCAGTGGAAACGCAAAGGTGAATTCCATTTATTCAATCCGCAAACCATTCACCTGTTGCAGCATGCCACCAGGATGAATGATTACGCCACTTTCAAAAAATATTCCAAACTGGTTAACGACCAAACAGAAAAAGCCTGTACGTTACGCAGCCAGTTCCAGTTTAAACGCAACCGTCCTTCTATTTCTATTGACGAAGTAGAACCGGCAGCCAATATCTTCAAACGTTTTGCAACGGGCGCTATGTCTTTCGGATCCATTTCCTGGGAAGCGCACACCACACTCGCTATTGCGATGAACCGTTTAGGCGGCAAGAGTAATACAGGCGAGGGTGGCGAAGACGAGATCCGTTACCAGCGTTTGCCTAACGGCGATTCGATGCGTTCTGCCATCAAACAGGTAGCATCTGCCCGATTTGGCGTGACGAGTTTTTATCTGACCGAAGCAGATGAACTGCAGATCAAAATGGCGCAGGGTGCCAAACCCGGCGAAGGTGGTCAGTTACCCGGACATAAAGTAGATGAGTGGATCGGTAAAACCAGACACTCTACACCGGGTGTAGGACTGATCTCTCCACCACCCCACCACGATATTTATTCCATTGAAGATCTAGCCCAATTGATCTTTGACCTGAAGAATGCCAACCGTGCAGCACGCATCAATGTAAAGCTGGTTTCCAAAGCAGGTGTTGGTACCATTGCAGCAGGTGTGGCCAAAGCCAAAGCCGATGTGGTATTGATCGCGGGTTTTGATGGCGGCACAGGTGCTTCTCCCATCAGTTCCATCAAACATGCAGGACTGCCATGGGAACTGGGATTGGCAGAAACACATCAGACCCTTGTTAAAAATAAATTACGCAGCCGTGTAGTAGTGCAGGCCGATGGACAGATGAAAACCGGCCGCGATATTGCCATTGCAGCCTTATTAGGCGCAGAAGAATGGGGCGTGGCCACTGCCGCACTGATTGTAGAAGGATGTATCATGATGCGCAAATGCCACATGAACACCTGTCCGGTGGGCGTAGCCACACAGGATCCTGAACTGCGCAAACGCTTTACCGGCAACCCGGATCATGTAGTCAACTTTTTCCATTTCATCACAGAAGAATTAAGGGAGATCATGGCAGAACTCGGTTTCAGAACCGTGAATGAAATGATTGGCCAGGTAGATTCGCTGGAGATGCGCGAGAACATCACCCACTGGAAATATGGCACACTGGATCTGTCGGGTGTATTGTATAAAGAACCTGCAAGCGCAGACACCGGTTTATACAAACAGGAAGAGCAGGATCATGGTATTGCAGAAGTATTGGATTGGCAGTTACTGAAAGCGGCACAACCAGCTATAGAGAAAAAAGAAAGAGTGGCAGCTTCCTTCCCGATCAAAAATACGGATCGTACTGCTGGCACCATTCTCTCCAATGAGATCACGAAGATCTATAAAGCCGAAGGTTTACCGGAAGATACCATTCACTTCACTTTCACAGGAACTGCCGGACAAAGCTTTGGCGCTTTTAACACCAAGGGAGTTACCCTGGAACTGGAAGGAGATGCCAATGACTATTTCGGTAAAGGTTTAAGCGGCGCCAAACTGATCGTATATCCTTCCAAGCAGGCTTCTTTTGTACCGGAAGAAAATATCATCATCGGTAACGTGGCCTTCTATGGTGCTACTGCCGGAGAAGCTTATATCCGTGGAAAAGCAGGCGAACGTTTTGCCGTAAGAAATTCCGGCGCCAGCGTGGTGGTAGAAGGTGTGGGCGATCATGGTTGCGAATACATGACCGGCGGAACTGCGGTGATCCTTGGCAGTACTGGTAGAAACTTTGCAGCAGGCATGAGCGGTGGTATCGCGTATGTATATGATGTGAACGGTGAATTTGACCAGCTCTGTAACAAAGAGATGGTAGATCTGGATCCGCTCGATCAGTCCGATGCACAGCTATTACAGGATATGATTACCCGTCATTTCGCTTACACGGCCAGCAGTGTTGCCAAATTTGTTTTGGGCGATTTTGAGAACCAGCTGAAGAATTTCGTGAAGGTATTTCCGAGAGATTATAAGAAAGCACTGGCGGAGAGAACTGAGAAGTCAAAAGTAAAAAGTCAAAAGTAAAAATCATTACACGAACTGGTCACTAACAACCAGTAAACCAATAAACGATTATCCCAATGGGTAAACCAACCGGATTTATAGAATTTACGAGAGAGCTTCCCGGCAAACGACCTTCCAAAGAACGTGTTAACGATTACCGGGAGTTTGTAGAAAAATTTCCTGAAGAAAAACTCAACCAGCAATCAGCACGCTGTATGAATTGCGGCGTTCCGTTTTGTCATAATGGTTGTCCGCTGGGCAATATCATTCCCGAATTCAATGATGCCGTTTACCGCAAAAGCTGGGCAGAAGCCTACGATATCTTAAGTGCCACCAATAACTTTCCTGAGTTTACTGGAAGAATCTGTCCGGCCCCCTGCGAAAGCGCCTGTGTACTGGGCATTAACCAACCGCCGGTGGCCATTGAAGAAATTGAAAAACATATTATTGAGATCGCTTTTGAAAAAGGATTCGTAAAACCCCGCAAACCCAATCTGCGAACCGGTAAAAAAGCAGCCGTGGTGGGTTCCGGACCAGCCGGCCTGGCAGTTGCCGCACAATTAAATTATGCCGGCCATAGTGTCACCGTTTTTGAAAGAGACGATGCTCCCGGTGGATTACTACGCTATGGAATCCCTGATTTCAAACTCGAAAAATGGGTGGTGGAAAGAAGGGTGGCCCTGATGGAAGAAGAAGGCGTCACCTTTCGTTGTAATGCGAATGTAGGTGTGAATACCAGCATCAATGATCTGCTGCGCGAATTTCAGGTAGTGATCTTGGCCGGTGGTTCAACCATCCCCCGCAACCTGGATATTCCGGGCAGGGAACTGAAAGGCGTGCACTTTGCGATGGATTTTTTAAAACAACAGAACAAAAGAGTAAGCAACCGACCGGTAGAAGGGGAAGATATTTTTGCCACTGCCAAAAATGTGGTGGTGATCGGGGGTGGTGATACCGGCAGCGACTGCGTGGGTACTTCCAACCGCCAGGGTGCCACATCTGTTACCCAGTTTGAGCTGATGCCCAAACCACCGGAGAGCAGAACCGTATCCATGCCATGGCCTACTTACCCTATGACACTGAAAACCACTTCTTCGCATGAGGAAGGTGCTAACCGGCACTGGTCTATTTCAACCAAAGCCTTTATGGGCGATGAAAACGGAAACCTGAAAGCGCTGAAAGTCGTTGACCTTGCCTGGAAAACACCAGAAGGTGGCGGACCGGCCCGCTTTGAGGAAGTGGCGGGTTCAGAAAGAGAGATCCCCTGCGAGCTGGCTTTGCTGGCCATGGGTTTTGTACATCCTCAGCACGAAGGACTGTTAAAACAACTGGACATTGACCTGGATGAAAGGGGGAATGTAAAAGCAACGGAACAGTCTTACCAGACCAATATCCAGAAGATTTTTACAGCGGGTGATATGCGCCGCGGACAATCACTCGTAGTATGGGCTATCAGCGAAGGAAGAGAATGCGCCCGTAAAGTAGACGAGTACCTGATGGGTGGTTCTGTACTTGAATCGAAGGATAAGAGTTATTTAGTAAGTATATAATATATTTTAATGTTTTGTAAAATGCCTCCGAAAACCGGGGGCATTTTTACTTTATGCAAGAAATAGCTAGACAATAATAGAATATTTAAGAAAATCAAGTGTAGACCAGATTATATATTATTTTAAATTAAATGTTAATAATTATATAAATAGTATTTAATTTTTTGAGTAATTTAGATTTGCAAATAATTATTATTATTTAATTTAATATTAAGTCTATGTCAAAATCAACCGTCAAGCAATTTGCACCTTTCATTCTTTTATTAGTAGTAGCCGTAGCGGCTTTATTTGTTCCTTCCCTACCCAACTTCGATGATGGGGGTAAATACAGTGCCGCCGATATTGCCTGGATCATTGTAGCCACTGCCCTGGTATTCCTGATGACGCCGGGTCTGGCTTTTTTCTATGGCGGTATGGTTCACCGCAAGAATGTGATCTCTACCATGATCAAAAGTGTGGTTGCCGCCGGAGTGGTTAGTATTCTCTGGGTATTTGTAGGTTATAGTCTTTGCTTTGGCGAGTCCATCGGAGGATTTATCGGTAATCCCACCACCCACCTCTTTTTCAAAGGCATCAATTCAGGTGCTCCCTGGAGCCTGGCGCCCAGCATTCCACTGGCCCTGTTCGCTTTGTTCCAATTGATGTTTGCCATCATCACTCCAGGACTGGTAGTGGGCGCAGTAGCTGAACGGATCCGTTTTACAGCTTATATCCTGTTTATCGCACTCTTCAGCTTGCTGGTATACGCTCCTATTGCCCACTGGACCTGGCATCCAGATGGTTTCCTTTTTAAAATGGGAGCCCTCGATTTTGCTGGTGGTACCGTGGTACATATTTCGGCCGGATGTGCGGCATTGGCCGGAGCACTGGTATTGAAGCGCCGTAAATCTCACCTGGAACAACAGGAAATTCCACCAGCTAATATTCCGTATGTACTGATCGGAACCGGTTTACTCTGGTTTGGCTGGTTTGGTTTTAATGCCGGATCGGCACTGGGTGCCAATGCACTCTCCGTATCCGCTTTCGCCACTACCAACACCGCTGCTGCTGCTGCCGGTCTTTCCTGGATGTTTTTTGATGTGATCCGTGGTAAAAAACCTTCTGTACTTGGTTTCTGTATTGGTGCCGTAGTTGGTCTGGTTGCCATCACCCCTGCTGCCGGTTTTGTAGCCGTGCCACAAAGTATTTTTGTTGGTTTTGTAGCTGCTATCGTTTCTAATCTCGCCGTTTATTATAAAACCAAAACAAGTCTGGATGATACATTGGATGTATTCCCCTGCCACGGTCTGGGCGGTATGGTAGGTATGCTGATGACAGGCATCTTCGCTACCAAATCAGTTAATGCTGCCGGAGCAGATGGTTTGTTCTATGGTAATGCCGCTTTCTTTTTCACACAGTTGAAAGCATTGTCCATTGTTGTGGGGTACAGCTTTGTAGTGTCTTATGGCATTTTCAAATTCATTGACCTGATCCTGCCCCTACGTGTTACAGAAGAAGAAGAGATCCAAGGCCTGGATGCATCTCAACACAACGAAAAATACGGAAGAACGCCACAACTGGCATAATTCATCCGGAATATCTCATAGTACCGGTAGCTGTTTCATCATCAACAAAGTGCCTTTCTACTAACGAAGAACCCTCTGACCAGGGTGTGCACAAAGAAGCTAACGGGTCCCCAAAAAATAAGGTACAGCCATATGATACACCTCTGACCAGGTATATCGGCTGTACCCCTTTGTTAATCATAAAACCCATTGCAATGTTAAAGAAAATTTCAGCAGTATTCTGTATTGGATTTTTACCCCTCGTCTCAGCTAACGCTCAATCTGATTCCAGCAAAAAATCAACCACTACTTTTACAGGATCTGTAGATGCCTATTATCGTTTTAATTTCAACGATCCCTCTGTTGGCACCAACAACCTGACCAGTTTTACCAATTCAAAAAATTCCTTTGAACTGGGTATGGCTTCCATTAAAGTAGACCATAGTTTTGGCAAGGTATCTGCTACGGCAGATGTAGGTTTTGGCCGCAGGGCGCAGGAGTTCTCTTACAATGATATCGGCACCACTTTAACTGCCGTAAAACAGGCTTTTGTCAGTTATGCCGCTTCCGATAAAGTCAAATTCACTTTCGGTAAATGGTCAACCCATGTGGGTTATGAACTATTAGATGCCTATGCCAACCGTAATTACAGTATGTCTTACGGTTTCTCTTACGGTCCTTTCTTCCATACAGGTATCAAAGCTGATATCTCGCTGGGCGGCAAAAGTGCCCTGATGCTGGGTGTGGCCAATCCTACTGATTATGTGAGTGCACCCAACAGTGTGAAAGTGCTGATTGCACAATTCAGTACCGGTTCTGCCAATGATAAAGTGAAAGGCTATCTGAACTTTCAGGGAGGAACAGGCCTGACACAATTCAACCTTGTGGTAACCGGCGCCGTATCAGACCAGTTCAGTCTCGCCTATGATGGCAGCCTGCAATCAACCAAACAGGGAACCACCAATTCGAGTTGGAAAAGTCATGCGGTTTACCTGAACTATGATCCCGCCAAAACATTCGGCCTTACCCTTCGTGCCGATTATTTCGATGACAGGAAACTGTCGCCATTACTGGGTGGTGCTAGAAAAATGTTTGCTGCTACTTTATCTGGTAATGTAAAACTGGATAACCTCACCATCATACCGGAATTACGTTTAGACAATGGCAGTGGGGCAGCCTTCGTAAAAGGAAACGGAGCTGCTACCAAAAGCACGGCCAGCTTTATACTGGCTGCGGTTTACAGATTCTAAATAAGGATTTTCCAACTATACATGAGAGAAACGCAAAGAGATGCCCTTCCGGGTGTCTCTTTTGTTTACTGCAGCGGCAGCATTGTTTTATTTCCTAAGTTCGGGGGATGAAACGGATCCTACGCTTCCTGCAATACATCTATTGCGTGTATGCCTTGCTTACGTTCATCGGGGTAATGCTGCTGGTGTTTCCCTTTGTAATTCTGTCATTGTTCTTCGGGAAGATTACGGGCGGTAATATGATCTACCGTTTATGCCATGCCTGGGCCTATACCTGGTACTGTCTGATCGGTGTCAGACACAAAGAGATCTATGAACACCCGCATGATACCAGCCGGCAATATATTTTCGTGGCCAACCATATCTCGTATATGGATATTCCCCCGCTGGTGCTGGCCGTACACCAGCCCATGCGTGCCCTCGGTAAATACGAGATGGTAAAAGTGCCTGTTTTCGGATGGATCTACCGCGCAGCGGTGATTTTGGTGAACCGGAAAAATGCCGATACCCGCTCCAAAAGTGTACGTGCTTTAAAATCAGCTTTGAAACACCATATCTCCATTTTCATTTTTCCCGAAGGCACTTTCAATGAAAACGAGAAACATCCTTTGAAACATTTTTACGATGGTGCTTTCCGGATCGCCATTGAAACACAAACACCCATCAAACCCCTGTTACTGGTAGATACGCTTGACCGCTTACATTATAGAAGTCTTTTTGAACTTACACCGGGTAAAAACCGGGTAGTGTACCTCGAAGAAGTACCCGTATCAGGCCTGACCATCAAAGACATTCCCGAATTGAAACAACAGGTATTTGATCTGATGGATGCCGGCCTGCGCAGGTATCGTAACTATCCATCTGCTTAAAGCGTATTTTTGATCAAATTCTACGGTTTGTTTGTTGAAGTTATCATACCACTAGCCTTACCTAAAAACTATACCTGGGCCGTTCCCGAACAATGGCAGGCAGGCATACAACCCGGTGTACGGGTAGAAGTAATTTTTGGCAGAAACAAACGATATGCCGGTATCGTAAAAAAAATACTGACCGAAAAACCGGAGGCTTTTCAGCCAAAAGATATCAGTAATGTGCTGGATACGGAACCGTTGATTCACCCGCATCAACTGGCTTTGTGGGAATGGATGGCCCGGTATTATATGTGTAGCGAAGGAGAAGTGATGCAGGCCGCTATCCCTGCCAACCTCAAACTATCGAGCGAAAGTATACTCGTGTGGAATGATGAAAGAAGTTACGACTTCAGCGATCTCTCAGATGCAGAATTTCTGGTGGCAGAGGCACTGGAGATCAAAAAAGAACTCCGGCTTACAGAAGTGCAGCAATTACTGGATGTATCGAATGTATACCCGGTGATCAAAAAACTGATCGAGAAAGGGGGTTGTTATGTGTGGGAGGAACTGAAGGAAAAATACAAAACAAAAACAGAGACCTATATCACACTCGATCCTGTTTACCAGCAGGAAGAAAAACTGGCCGACCTGCTGAATAACTGGAGCAAAGCGCCGAAGCAGATGGAGCTGTTGCTATCGTATCTGCACCTGCAGAAAACAGCAGGAGAAGTAACCCAACCCCAGTTATTGAAGAAATCGAACGCCACGGCCGCACAACTGAAAGGTCTTTGTGAAAAAGGAATTTTACGTGCAGAAAAAAGAAATACAGACCGTATCCGCAGCCTACCAAAAGACATCCAGATCGATTTTACTTTGTCGGAAGCACAGGAAAAAGCGTTGGGTGAGATCAGACAGCACTTTACAGACAAATCCGTTTGTCTGTTACATGGCGTAACCGCCAGCGGCAAAACGGAGATCTATACCAAACTGATTGAATCCTATATCCGCGAGGGTAAACAGGTATTGTATATGTTGCCCGAAATCGCCCTCACTTCACAGATCATCCGCAGGCTGCAGAAGCATTTTGGGGGATATATCGCGATCTATCATTCCAAATTCAATCCGAACGAGCGGGTAGAAATCTGGAACAAAGTAAAAACCGGGGAAACCAAAGTGGTATTAGGTGCCCGTTCCTCGCTCTTCCTGCCATTCAAAGATCTGGCACTGGTGATCGCTGATGAAGAACATGATGCTTCCTACAAACAACAGGATCCGGCACCCCGTTACCACGCCAGAGATGCGGCTATTTATTATGCCTCTCTGTCCAATTCCCGTGTATTGCTGGGCAGTGCCACTCCTTCTATCGAAAGTTATTACAATTGTGAACAGCAGAAATACGGGCTGGTAACACTGGAAGAAAGATTCGGCCAGGTGGAACTGCCCCAGATCAATATCATTGATATCAAGCGGATCCCTACCAAAGAAAAAGGTAAGATGGCACTCACTCCCCCGCTACTGGAGGCCATCGCCACGTCTTTGCAACAACAGAAACAGGTAATCCTGTTCCAGAACCGGCGGGGTTACTCCCCTTACCTGCTCTGCACTACCTGTGGCTGGATCCCGCATTGCAGCAACTGCGATGTAACATTAACCTATCACAAAATCAAGAATACACTCAGTTGTCACTATTGCGGTACTTCTTACCCGGTTATACAAACCTGCGCCGCCTGCGGCAGTCATGGTTTTACACAGAAAAATTTTGGTACCGAAAAAATCGAGGAACTGGTCACAGAAGCTTTCCCTGATGCACGCATCGCGAGGATGGATTACGATAGTGTGAAAGGAAAGAATGACCATGATGCCTTGATCAAATTATTTGAACAGCAGCGGATAGACATATTGGTAGGTACCCAGATGGTGGTAAAAGGTCTCGATTTTGAACATGTGAACCTGGTAGGAGTCATAGATGCAGATGGCATTCTCAACTTCACCGATTTCAGGGTGAATGAACGCGCTTTTCAGCTGATGGAACAGGTCAGCGGCCGGGCCGGCAGAAAGGATGGTAAGGGAACCGTGCTGATACAGGTAAGCAACCCGGTGCATCCGGTATTGCAATTTGTGCAGGCGCATTCTTTTGCACGCCTCTTTGCCTACGAAATTGCCAACCGCAAACAATTTGCTTATCCGCCTTTTACCCGGCTGATACAGGTTACTTTCAAACACAAAGAAAAACACCTGGCAGAAGAAGCTGCGCATATTATGATGCAGGGATTAAAAAAGGATTTTGGTGCTGAATGTAACGGACCGGCCCAACCGGTGGTAGACCGGGTACGGAACCAATACCTGTGGGAGATCCTGATCAAACTGCCCAAAGATGCCAGAAGGATCCAGTTGTGTAAAAGAGAAATACTGCAGCAGACAGTCATTATTCAATCCAATAAAAGATACCGCGGTGTCACCATCCTGCCCGATGTGGACCCCGTATAACGCTTATGGAGATCAGGCATAATATATCACTCCGTCCCTATAACAGTTTTGGCATCGATGTTTCTGCCAGATCCTTTGCTGCTTTTACTTCAGTAGAGGAACTGGCAGAACTGGTAACAGGCAATACCATTCCTGCAACAGATCCGTTACTGATTCTCGGTGGCGGCAGTAATGTGCTACTTACCCAAAATATAAATGGCTGGGTACTGAAGAATGATCTGACAGGCATAGAACTGCTGAAAGAAGATGAGGAGCACTACTATGTTAAAGCCCAGGCAGGTGAAAACTGGCATGGGTTTGTACAATATTGCATTGCCCGTCAATACGCGGGTATAGAGAATCTTAGCCTGATACCGGGCAATGTAGGTGCTTCCCCCATGCAGAATATCGGCGCCTATGGCGTGGAGATCAAAGATGTATTTCACGAGCTCAGGGCTTATGACCTGCTGGAAAAGACCATCCGGCATTTCGGATTGGAAGACTGTGCCTTCGGTTACCGTGAAAGTGTTTTCAAGAACCGGTACAAAGGCCGATACATGATCCTTGATGTAACTTACCGTCTCAACAAAAAACCTGATTTTCATACCAGCTATGGAGCCATTGCGCAGGAACTGGAGCGGATGGGTATACAGGAACTCAGTATACAGGCGGTTTCACAGGCAGTAATCCAGATCCGCAGCAGCAAACTACCCGATCCCAAACAGATCGGCAATGCCGGCAGTTTTTTCAAGAATCCTGTGATCAGTAGCGGACAGTACGATATCCTGCAGGCACAATATCCCGCTATACCCGGTTATGCTGCCGGTGAAGGATATACCAAAGTTGCCGCAGGGTGGCTAATTGAACAATGTGGCTGGAAAGGCTATCGAAAAGGAGATGCCGGTTGTTATGAGAAACAGGCGCTGGTACTCGTGAATTATGGAAAAGCCAGCGGACAGGATATCCGGGAGTTGTCCCAATCCATTATTGATTCTGTTAAGGAAAAGTTCGGAATCCTGCTAGAAAGAGAAGTCAACATTATCTGAGCGTTCTACGCAACTGTGTCTGTAAAAGTAAAGAGGGCCATCAAACGATGGCCCTCTTTGTAGGTTACTACTAATCCAATACGATTAATAATATTTCAATTTCATTTCAACGCGACGGTTCAGGCTGCGGCCTTTGGCTGTTTTATTATCAGCTACGGGTCTGGAAGAACCAAATCCTTCATGTGTCATACGACCCGCATCAATGCCACCTTTGGTAGTCAGGTAGTCATAAACCGCCTGTGCACGTTTATGGCTCAGAGGCTGGTTGATCTTGTCGCTACCGGTATTATCAGTATGACCTTCAATATCCAGTTTCAGGGCTGCATCTTCTTTCAGGATCGCAGCTACATCGTTCAGTGACTTGAATGATTTAGCCAGCAGTTTGTTGCTTCCGGTGGCAAAGAAAATATTCTTGGCACTGGCTGCTACTTTTTTCACGATCTCTTCTTTGATAACAGGGCAACCATTGTTCTCGCGAACACCTGGTACATCCGGACATTTATCTTCTTCGTCATTGATACCATCTTTATCGCGATCAGGAATCGGACAACCCTGGTAACGGGCTACACCTGCTTCGGTAGGACATTTGTCTTCTTCATCGTTGATGCCGTCTTTATCGGTATCAGGTACAGGACAACCCTGGTATTTAGCCAGACCTTTTACGGTAGGGCATTTATCATTTTCATCATTGATACCATCACCATCTGTATCAGGTACAGGGCAACCGTCGTATTTGGCAATACCGGCAACAGTAGGACATTTGTCTTTGCTGTCGAGGATACCATCACCATCTGTATCTTTTTCAGCCGGCGGTGGTGGTGGCGGAGCTACTACAACTGGTTCTGCTTTTTTCTCTTTCAATGGAGAACCGATACCGATAGAATAAGTCAGGTGGTTAGTAGCAAGATTAGAAATCTTGGCGTTATAACCAAATTGGGTGTTAATAAAAGTTCCTTCACCCAGGTTCATCTGCAGACCCACACCATAAGGCATATATGCTGCAAAATAAGTACCTGCATACATAGAACCACCCAGTCCTACTGTAAAATAAGGAACCAGGAAATGTTTATCTGTTAACAGCTTGAAATTCAGGCTGGCTGATGTTTCCAGTAAAAACCGGCTATTGTCTTGCTGTGAAACACCTGATTTGTAAGAGAAAGGATATTTTACGAATGAACCACCCAAAGATCCCATAAAGTCGATATGCTCAGTCAGTCCTTCAAAGTATTGAAGACCAAGACCCGGAGACATATCACGCACTTTTGTCCATTGTCCGTTATTTAATACAGAAGACAAAGAGCTATGATCAATCAGATCAGCTGTTCTCATGTCTTTCAAAAGGAAGTTAACAGTCAGTGTAGGTCTTTTTTTATAGCTGATTGTGGCAGGCTGAGCTAAAGCTGCAGCTGACAAGCCAAGCGCTATCAGGGAAAAGAGGAATTTCTTCATAATACGAGTTTTAGTATGTATGAAGCAAAAATACAGTCAGAAACTGACTTTTGAAAATTATGATAACTTTATATTATACCCAATTAGTTAAGAGTGCCCTTTTTAACCCTCTCCACTCTTACCCGGGTTAACCCATTTTTCAGGAAACCCAATTTCTGAGCGGCAGATCTGCTCAGGTCTACTACCCTGCCTTTGGCTTTCATCCGGGGATGCATCCTGTCGTTGATTCTTACAATCACCGATCTTCCGTTTTTCAGGTTGGTTACCCGAACCCATGTGTTTAAAGGGAATTGGTTACTGGCAGCGGTCATTTTCTTGTTCCGGAAGATCTCGCCGGTAGCGGTTTTGGTTCCATCCAGGTTGCTGCTGTAAAAGCTGGCGATCCCCTGCAAAGGCCCATCTTCTTTTTTCAGGTTGGATGCTGCATCGTTATCAGCTTCCTTGGTACTATCCCTGGCAATCAGTGAAGAATCCACCTGATTAACTACAGAATCAGTTACTGCCGGCAAACTATCCGGTTGTTCTTTGGTTATAGCCGCATTTTTCTGCCAGATAATGGTTTCTACTTTTACTTTGGTAATGCCCCGCGAGATAAAATCCAACTGGTTGGCGGCTGCCCGGCTAAGGTCTACCACCCGGCCCTTTTTCTTCATCCGGGGGTGCATCCGGTCGTTGATTCTTACCACTACAGACTTGCCATTAAAAAGACTCGTCACTTTTACCCAGGTGTTGAGGGGAAAATTATTACTGGCGGCGGTCAGCTTATTATTGCGATACCGTTCCCCCGTGGAAGTCAGGGTGCCATCCAGGTTACTGCTGTAAAAACTGGCAATACCGTTCACCGATTTACCTTTGATGATATAACCCGGCGTATCAATTTGTACGGTATCAGGAACGGGTTCTATTTTAACAGAAACCGGAAGCGTATCGACATTATTATTTGATTGAGAATTATTTACAACGGTTTTCTCTACTTTAACTTTAGCCGACCCCGTACGCAGAAAGCCTAATTGTGCCACTACTGAACGACTCAGCTGAATCACCGGTGCCGATTTCTTTTTGGAAGTACGGTCGTTGATCCTGACCAGGGCCCATTTGCCGTTTTTGAGATGGGTAACTTTTACCCAGGTTCCCAATGGAAATTGATTAGAGGCGCCAGTAGGCTGTGCATTGTAGAAAATCTCTTTACTGGTGGTTTTGCTGCCATCCGCTTTGCTGCTATAGGTGGTTGCCATTCCGGTAATGGGCTTGCCGGTTACCTGAAAGGAATCCGACACCTGCCCTAAAACTGTTTTGGGACTGAGCATAGAATCAACCTGGGCAAAAGACAGGCTAACACCGATCAGCAGGCAGGAGAATAGAAATATCAGTTTTTGCATCATGAAGATCATTTTAACACCCCATCACAGCTTTTCCACTTTAGTAAAATAGGGAAAGCTGGCGGATCCGGGCAGTTTTCTTTTATTATTTTTACTACCCATGGTTGCCGCAGTTTGCCAATAACCATGCCAATTTTATCATTTTAATTACTATTAAAGTCTAATTGAATTATATAATATATTATTAATCAATGATAAATATCCATTTTATTGAAAATTTGAACCTGGTGCCGGCAAGCAGACCCAAGCTACTTACTTGCCTCCTCTGCCTGTTCACTATCTGTCACGGGCCCATACGGGCAAGGGCACAAAGCCCCGCCCTTACCCGGCAACTACAAACAGAAACCACGATCCGGATCCATAACCCGGTCAACAAAACCATCACCTGGCTTAACCTACCAGACAGTTTGCACCGGTTAAAGCGATCCAAAAAGCTACTCTTGATCTTTTTTGCCCTGCCTAACGGGAATAGTATCGAGTGGACCATGGGCAAAACCATGGCACCCGGAGATGACTGGCATTATGATATTCAGCATATTGCAGCCCAAACCCGGTTTATCCGGGAGGTGATGAAAGACAGACAGGTGGTGGTGGCGTATATGGCCAATGAACTGAAAAGCTGGCCCGCCTGGAAAAGGCAGCAAGCGGATGGGCCTGCAGAAATTAAAAGAATGGTTGACTCAATAGCAGGTATTTTTCATCCTTTCCAGACAGAACTGGTACTGAACAGCCATAGCGGAGGAGGCAGTTTCCTGTTTGGCTACCTGGATGCTGTATCCACTATCCCCCGGGAAGTAAGCCGGATTGCCTTCATTGATAGCGATTACGGATATGAAGACTCCCTGCACACCCAAAAGCTTACGCAATGGCTGAGCACCTCCCGCCAACACCACCTGAACGTACTGGCCTATAATGATAGTGTGGTGATTTATAACGGCAAACCCTTGGTGAGTCCAACCGGAGGCACCTGGTACCGAACCCAACTGATGCAACAAAAGCTTGCTACTGCTTTCCGTTTTACCAAAAGCGCTGACAGCAGTTTTATCAATTACAGTGCATTATCAAATAGAATTGATATTCATTTGAAAACCAATCAGGAAGGAAAAATATATCATACAGAACAAGTGGCAAGAAATGGGTTTATCCATACCATTCTTAGTGGCACCCGGTACGAGCAAAAAGCGGGGTATCAATATTGGGGAGAGCGGGTATATGGCGGATTTATCTGGCCCTGACCAGCACAACCCGCCCCTTCTTTACAACCGGAATTTATCCGTCTTTTCATCGGCCGTCATGTCTCCCTGACTACGGATCTGGAGTTGTATGCTCGAAATCCATTCCGGACATCCGCGGGATAACAGGTGTTCATTAACCTGGTTGATCACGGCCATCACTTCGGCATAAGAGCCTTCCAGTACAGTGGCAAAAGGACCAACCTCGTGTTTGATACCAGATTGCTGGATGATGGCAATGGCTGCATCCACCCATTCGTAGGGATGCCTATCCTGCACCACAGGCAGTAACTGGATCGATGCATTTATGAGGTAACCGTGCATAACTTATTGTATTTCAGAAATTTCAATTACAGCATCCAGGTTCAGGGCACCATGAATATGAGGGAAAACCTCATTAATGGAACCAGCCAGCTCAAATATAAGGGGTCTCGCCACTTTCGCTTTCTCGATCTTCAGCTTCACCAGTCCGGTTCTGCCTTTGTAATATCTCTCCAAAACACCGGCTACCTGCGGTTCAGTACTGCAGTGAATAAAACCTTCGGTGGCGAGAGTATCTGAATCGTAATGACCCAAGCGCTGGGCTTCGGCCCATTGCTCTTTGGTGGTAACGTGATATATATAATCTGATTCCATTGTATTTGAATTTAATGACGGATTAACCCGTAAGGATTAAAACGGGTAGCGGCAGCAACTTATTGCTTTGTACCGGTTATTAGCCCAATACAGGCTTTAATTTTTGGTTAAGTAAGAGCAGGTCGGCCAGCACCATGGCGGTAACCGCTTCCATTACCACCGGTACGCGAAGCGCGATACAGAGATCATGGCGCCCTTTTACAGAGAAGGTCTCCAACTCGTTTGTCTCCCAATTTAAGGTAACCTGTTCTTTAGGAGTAGATGAAGTGGGCTTTATAACTATTCTGTAAACCAGTTCGTTACCATTTGTTATGCCACCCACAATGCCACCGGCATGATTGGTCCTGGTTTTACCGGAAGCATCCAGGATGGGATCGTTGTGCTCTACCCCGAACATTTTGGCAGCGGCAAAACCGGCTCCAAACTCCACCCCTTTTACAGCCGGGATGGCAAATACGGCATGTGCCAGCAATGACTCTACCGAATCAAAGAAATGCTCTCCCAGTCCAACAGGTAAGCCATTAACACGGCATTCCACAATACCGCCGATGCTGTCTTTGGCTTCGATGGCTTTATTCAATCCTTTTTCGAGATCGGTTTCTCCGCCTATTTCCAGGATGGTTGATTTTACCTGCATTCCCTGCAGCAGTTTTTTGGCGATCACTCCGGCAGCCACCAGGCAAACCGTTAAGCGGCCGCTGAAATGCCCTCCTCCTCTGAAATCCTCGAAACCGCCGTATTTGGCATGGGCCGTAAAATCGGCGTGTCCGGGGCGGGGTACTTCCCGCTGTTTCTCATAATCGCCGCTACGGGTATTCTTATTTTCGAACAGGATGGTTATGGGGGCACCGGTGGTATGGCCATTAAAGATCCCGCTTTTGAAAATGGGTAGGTCGTCTTCTTTCCGGGGAGTGGTTCCTTTTTGAACACCTCCTTTGCGGCGTTCAATATCTTCCAGAAAATCGGCGGTACTCAGGGGCAGGCCCGCAGGACAGCCATCCAATACCAACCCTACCGATTCGCCATGCGATTCACCAAAAATATGTATGCGGAATATGCGACCGAAACTGTTCACGGGGTGATGGGTTTATTGGTTTACTGGTTTGTTGGTTTACTGGTATATTGGTTTATTGGTTTACAGGTCTACTTACCTATGGTGGCGCCGAGTTGTTGCAGGTGCTCATAAAAAGCAGGATAGGATTTGTTGATCGCTTCTGCTTCTTCGATGGTTACCGTACTGCTGGCTTTTAAGCCGGCTACGGCACAGGCCATGGCTATGCGGTGGTCGTGGCGGGAGTGGGTAACCGCTCCTTTTACCCCGGTTCCGCCTTTGATCAGCATCAGATCGTCCTGCAGGTTAATTTCGATCCCCAATTTAGCAAACTCCTGCTGTAATGTAAAGGCGCGGTTACTTTCTTTGTGGGCGAGCCGGTTTACTCCTTCGATCACCGTGGTTCCCTCACAATAAGCGGCAAGGGCTACCAGTGGGGGGAAGAGGTCCGGACAATCGTTGGCATTGAAATGAAAGGCTTTTAAGGGCAAGGGGCCAATCTCAATCTCATCCGGACGGATAGATAAACGGCAGCCACAATCAGACAAAGCCTGTAAAACAGCTTTATCAGCCTGGGTGGAGTAGATATCCAGTCCTTTTACAGTGATGGGACCTGCTATAGCTCCTGCCACCAGCAGAAAAGCGGCACCGCTCCAATCTCCTTCCACGGTATACTGAATGCTGCCATTGGCAGCAGGAGCCGTGCGGGAACGGGTGAACCGGAACTCTTTGTATTCGTGGTTCTCTACCTCCCAGCCAAAATCTTTCATTACCTGGAGGGTTAGGTCGATATAGGGTTTACTCTTTAGGTTGTTAACAGTAATGCACACATCATGGGCACCGGCAGCGCCATAAGCCATCAGTAATCCGGTCAGAAACTGGGAACTGAGTGAGCCATCTACTTCAATATTGGCCGGCTGCAATGGGCCCTGGATCTGTAACGGCAGTTTACCACCATTGGAGACAACTGTAACACCCAGTTTCGGCAGAATCTCATCAAAAAAATCCATGGGACGGGTGAGCAGGCTACCCGTTCCGTTCAGGGTAATGGGTTCGCTGCTCAATGCGGCAATGGGGGTAAACATCCGGATACCGAGACCACTTTCGCCACAGTTCACTTCTTTGTGGGCGGGATAAATGCCCCGGGAACGGATCAGTAGTTCTCCCGTCTCCTTTTTTTCGATAGCAGCGCCGAGTTTCTGGATCACATCTATGGCAGCGAGATCATCGTTACTGTTACCGGGATTATGCAGGATGGTTTCGCCCACCGTTAACAAAGCTGCCGCGCAGGCTCTTTGCATGCTGCTTTTACTCGCAGCGGCTACGATGGATCCGGATAACTGAGAAGGTTGTATACTTACAATCATTGTTGGATTCGCGGATGGCGGATTACGGATTGGCGGATTAAACACCAGTTCCGTTCTTATTTTCCGAATTGTTTAAAAATGTCCTGGAGCTGAACCAAGAGCAAGGGTTGCACCACCCCTTTCCCGATCTTTTCGAGCAGGATATAGTTAATGCTTACATTGTCTTTCTTTTTGTCCATCAGCAGAATCTTAAAAGCTTTTTTGGTATTGAATTTGGCCAGCGTAGGCAAACCGTATTGTTCCAGTACTTTCACCACCAGTTCCGCACCGGTAAAATGCTTCAGTTGCTGCGACATAACGGCGGCATAGGTCATGCCGATACTGATGGCTTGTCCGTGACTCAGATCGTACATATTCTCAATAGCATGCCCGAGTGTATGCCCGAAATTGAGCAGTTTCCTTTCGCCCTGTTCAAACTCGTCTCCTACCACTACTTTGGTTTTGATCAGCACATTCTGTTCGATCAATGCGGATAAGAGTTTGGGACTTTTCTGAAAATCGCTGAGTTTGTGTTTCTGTAAATGGCGGAACATGACCGCATCTTTGATACAGGCGTGTTTGATGATCTCTGCAAATCCATTCTGCCATTCTGCTTTGGGCAGGGTTTTGAGGAATGAGGTATCAAAGAGCAGAAAAGCCGGTTGACGGATCAATCCTACCATGTTCTTATACACACCTACATCAATCCCGTTTTTACCTCCGATAGCCGCATCTACCATAGCCAGTAAAGAAGTGGGTACCAATCCGAAGCGGATGCCCCGCATATAGATTCCTGCCACATAACCGGTGATATCGGTTACCACACCGCCGCCCACACCTACCAGCGTGGTGTTGCGGTCGGCACCAAAAGCGATCAGTTGATCGATCACCACATCTACGGTCTGCTGTACTTTATATTTCTCTCCCGCTTTCAGTACGATCGTATTCCAGCCCTTGAATTTTTTCTTGTGTTTGGCAAATACATGTTCATCGGTAATGATCACTGCGTTTTCTTTCGGTGCCAGTTTCTCTATCTGCGAAAAATCGGCGTCGAAATAATAGTTAACAGTGGTAGTGGAGAATGTGAAACTTCTTTTTTTCATGGGACTATCGGATTAGCGGATGGCGGATTGGCGGATTAATAATCCGCCAATCCGTTAATCCGTAATGCGGGAATTATGAATTCATGATCTTGTTCTGGTGGGTGATACTTTCCATGTGCACCGCATCAAAGTATTTGGTTACAAATTCCTTACTCAGTCCCAGTTTATCGCCTTTGGCGAAAGCCCTTTCGAGAATGCTGTTCCAGCGGTTGGTTTGCAGGATGGTGATATTATTGTCTTTTTTGTACTGACCGATATGCTCTGCCACTTTCATTCGCTGGCCCAGGATCTGCATCAGTTCATCATCCAGGTTATTGATCTGCTGGCGCAGTTTTTCGAGTGCCGCATGGTATTCGGGCGAAGTTGTATCTTCTTTTCTCCAGCGGATATTGCCGATCATCTCACCCAGCTGTTCCGGAGTGATCTGCTGTTTGGCATCGCTCCAGGCATTATCCGGATCGATATGGCTTTCTATGATTAAACCGTCAAAGTCAAGATCAATAGCGGTTTGTGCCACTTCCTGTAAAATATCTCTTCTGCCACAGATATGGGAAGGATCGTTGATCAGTAATAACTCAGGATAACGGCGTTTCATTTCGATGGCCAGGTGCCACATGGGCGCATTCCGGTATTCGGTATTGCCATAGGAGCTGAAACCACGGTGTATCAGGCCGATATCTTTGATACCTGCTTTGGCTACACGCTCCATCGCACCGATCCAGAGTTCCAGATCAGGATTGATAGGGTTTTTGATCAATACAGGTACTTCTACACCACGTAAAGCATCTGCTACTTCCTGTACGCTGAAGGGGTTAACCGTGGTACGGGCACCGATCCAGAGTACATCCACCCCAAAATGCAGGGCATCTTCTACCTGTTTGCCGGTGGCCACTTCAATAGCAACCGGTAATCCGGAAGCTTTTTTGGCTGCCTGTAACCAGGGCAGGCCCTTGGTACCGATACCTTCAAAACTACCGGGACGGGTACGGGGTTTCCAGATACCTGCACGCAGGATATCCACTTTACCGGTAGCTGCCAGACGCATGGCTGTCTGCATAACCTGCTCTTCTGTTTCGGCGCTGCAGGGACCGGAAATAATTAAGGGACGCTTCTTTAATAATGCCTCCACAGATGTTGCCTGTTCGATTGCTTGTTCCATGTTTGTTGTTGTTACTTTTTATGTTTTTTATTGGTTGATCAGTTAACAGATAAACCCATCTATTGGCCGGCAATCAATCACCAATCAACAGGTTTACCTGCTAACGTCTGATTACCCTTCGCCTCTTCTGGGTTTCTTGGAAAAACCAGCCGGACCGCCACTATCCGCATCATTCATACGGATCCTTCTGCCTTTGTAGCTTTTACCGTCCAGAGAACGGATCATCTGCTGTGCAGCACCCCGATCGATCTCGATCCAGCTGTTCATGTCCTTCATATCTATCTTACCCAGTACTTCTTTTTTCAGATCGCTCATATCCAGGATGAACTGCAGGAAACTGGCTTTAAAGAAACCGTCTTTGGTTCCCAGGTTCACAAACAGCCGGCTGTAACCGCCACCTCTGGTATATTCCTTGCGACTATCGCCACGGCCTTCGCTTCTGTCATCTCTTCTTCTGGGTTCGCTTCTGTCGTTGCGGTCCGTTTTGCTGCGTTCGCGCAGGTTCAGGTCTTCCGCATTCTCATAATATTTCAGAAAGCGGTCAAACTCCATTGCGGCCACACGTTTCAGTACATCTTCCTTGCTTACTTCGGCAAACTTCTCTGCCAGCATGGGCACATAGGTTTCATAATCGCCATGGCTGATATCGGCCGACAATAATTTATCCATGAAATGGAAGAACTGTTTGCGGCATACATCTTTCCCGCTAGGAATATCCAGCTTGTGAAACTGCGAGTTGTTGATCCGTTCGATCTGTTTGAACTTATACATCTCTTTCGCATGTACGATCGAGATACAGATTCCCTGGTTACCGGCACGTCCGGTACGACCACTTCTGTGTGTATAGATCTCCACATCATCCGGCAATTCGTAGTTGATCACGTGGGTGATACCCACCACATCAATTCCACGGGCCGCCACATCGGTTGCAATCAGCAACTGCAGGCTTTTATCGCGGAACTGTCCCATTACACGGTCACGCTGTTGTTGTGTCAGGTCACCATGCAGGGCATCGATATCGTATCCTTCCCTGGTCAGTCTTTCAGAGATCTCCTGTGCATCGATCTTGGTACGGGTAAAAATGATCCCATAGATACCCGGGTTAAAATCGATGATCCTTTTCAGCGTTTCATACCGGTGCTGTGCCGTGGTAACGTAGTACTGGTGATCGATGCTTTTGTTGGTCGTGTTCACCTTACCCACGGTTACCTCTTTGGGATCCTTCATGTACTTCTTGCTCACTTTGCGGATCTCCGCTGGCATGGTAGCGCTGAATAACCAGGTACTTTCCCTGGCCGGTGTGTTCTTGAGGATGAATTCGATATCATCCTGGAAACCCATGTTCAGCATTTCATCTGCTTCATCCAGTACCACATACTTGATCTGCTCCAGGTTGATCGCTTTACGCTCGATCAGGTCGATCAATCGACCCGGTGTAGCTACCACGATCTGCACGCCCCTTTTCAGGTCGCGGATCTGTAATCCGATAGATGCACCACCATACACAGCCACTACGGATACCCCAGTCATGTATTTTTTAAAGAGCTCTATTTCTTTCACGATCTGCAGGCAGAGTTCCCTTGTTGGACAAACCACCAGCGCCTGCGGATATTTGGCCGCGGCATCAATAATATGCAGCAAAGGCAGGCCAAAAGCCGCTGTTTTGCCGGTTCCCGTTTGCGCCAGGCCAATAAAGTCCTTGGTGCCACTCAGCAATACGGGGATTGCCTGTTCTTGTATTGCGGTTGGGTTCACATACCCCAACTCATCCGTTGCCTGAATCAATCTAGCATCAATTCCCAACGCTTCAAATGTCGTCATGTAATAAAAAATTTGCTGCAAAGGTACTTTTTATATACCTCTTTACCCTTTTTTTGTTTGAAACCCAGCAGCAGCGTGGATTTCGGCTATTCTTGCGTCGCACACTTGTGCTTCCTTTCCTCCTCTCGGCTTTGATTAGCGGATTGACGGATATCGGATTAACGGATTCATATTTAATAGCTATTTGCTAATTCGCCAATCCGTCATCCGCTAATGCGTTAATTCATAATCACTTCAATATTCGTCTGATCCCATTCGCCTTTTCAATCAACTCGGCCAGGTATTCGTAATTATCCTTCTCCAGACAGGCTATTAGCCGCGAGCTGTGAGCCATGAGCCTTCCCAAATCTGAGTATCTTTAGTACGTTTCCCTCCATCTTTTCTATACACACAGCTCAAAGCTAATGGCTCGCAGCTCGAAGCTCCCCTATTTCAATATTCTCCTGATCCCATTCGCTTTTTCAATCAACTCGGCCAGGTATTCGTAATTCTCCTTTTCCAGGCAGGCTTTGAACTTGCGTAACTGTGCGATGTGTTCATTCAATACATCCAGCACATTGTCTTTATTCTGCATAAAAATGGGCACCCACATGGCTGGATTACTCTTGGCCAAACGTACGGTACTCTCGAAACCACCACTGGCCAACTCAAAAATGGCATCTTCTTCCCTCTCCTTCTCCAACACCGTATTGGCCAGGGCAAAAGAAGTGATATGCGAAATATGACTCACATAAGCTACATGCACATCGTGCGCTTCCGCATTCATGTATACAATATGCATACCCAGGAGTCCGTATACTTTTTCTACCAGTTCCACGGCATCTGCATCACTGTCTTCCTTGCTGCAGATCACGGTTGCTTTTTTCTCAAAAGCATTTTTTACCGCCGCTTCCGGACCGCTGTATTCGGTACCCCACATCGGGTGGGTAGCTACAAAACGGCCGCGTTGTGGGCTTTGATCCGCCGCTTCGCAGATCGTTTTTTTGGTAGAGCCCACATCCATGACTACCTGTTTGTCTACCATTTGCAAAATCAGCGGCAACAAAGCTTCAGCCACATTAATAGGCGTTGCCAATATCACCAGTCCGGATTCCTGAACGGCTGTATGCAAATCCTTTATTTCATCCACCAGCCCCAGTTCCAAAGCCTTAGCCGCATGCGCCGGATTGGCTTCTACCCCGATCAGTCTGGTGGCAAAACCTTTTTCTTTCAATGTCAAAGCCATGGAACCTCCGATTAGGCCAACCCCGATGATGGTAACTGTCATGGTAATTAAGAATTAAAAATTAGAAATTAAAAATGGAATGCACGTTCTCACTAACTCTGTTTAGAAATTATTAATTGTTAATTGCTAATTTTTAATTCTATTGATCGCTTCTTCAAATTTTTCGATGCTGCCACATAAACTCACCCGGATATAACCGTTACCGGCAGAGCCAAAAATGCCACCGGGGGTGATAAATACATTTGCAGTATACAACACTTCATCGCTTAGCGCATAACCACTTGGGTAGGTAGCAGGGATTTTTGCCCATACGAATAAACCCACCTGGTCTTTCGAGAATTCGCAGTTCAGCAGCTCCAGCAGTTCAAATACTTTTTCGCGGCGGGCAGCATAAATGGCATTGATATCATCGTACCAGTCTTTACCAAGGCTCAGGGCTTTGGCAGCAGCCAGCTGTACCGGCAGAAACATACCGCTGTCCATATTACTTTTAAAGCGCAGGATCTCTTCAATTCTTTCTTTGGCGGCGCAGAGCATGCCTACCCGCCAGCCGGCCATGTTCTGGCTTTTGCTTAATGAATTCAATTCAATCACCACTTCTTTTGCACCTTCTACACTGAGCAGGCTCATGGGTGTTTTGTTCAGGATAAAACTGTAAGGGTTATCATGACAAACCAGGATATTATGTTTCTTCCCAAATGCCACAATCTTTTCAAACAAAGCCACCGTTGGTAATTGTCCGGTAGGCATATGCGGGTAGTTGACCCATAACAGTTTCACTTTACGCAGATCCATCTGTTCCAGTGCTGCAAAATCAGGTTCCCAGTTGTTCTCTTCCTTCATCTCATAAGATATCGCCTTTCCACCGGCCAGTTTTACGGCACTGCTATAGGTAGGATAACCGGGGTTGGGGATCAACACTTCATCACCTTCGTTCAGATAGGTCATACAGATATGCATGATGCCTTCTTTGCTACCGATCAGCGGTAACACTTCCGTATCCGGGTTGATGGTAACCCCATACCACTTGGCATACCATGCGGCAATAGCATTTCGCAATACGGGAGAACCTTTGTAACTCTGGTAGGCATGCGTATTGGATTTTTCCGCTTCTTCCTGCAGCACTTTTACCACATCGGGATGTGGCGGCAGGTCGGGACTGCCAATACCCAGGTTGATAATATTTTTACCCTGTTTGTTCAGCTCCTCTATCTCGCGCAGTTTCTGTGAGAAATAGTATTCGCCGATGCCTTCCAGTCTTGTTGAAGTAGCTACTGTCATGATTAACCTTTTACAAGTTTTCCTTTTTTGTAAATACCGAATATTTTTACGCTGTTCGTCAACGATTCAATAGAAGCCATTACCGCTTCCAACTGTTTGCGGGAATCAAATTCCAGATCCGCATAAAAGCCGTATTTGAAATTACTGCCGGGTATGGGCATACTCTGGAGTTTACTCAGGTTAATTCCTCCTTTTGCGATCCGGCTTAATACCTGTGCCAGTACGCCTTTGGAGTGATTGGTCTGAAAATAAACGGATGCCTTATCCGCATCAGCCACTTCCTGGGCTTCTTTCGCTCTTTGTAATACAAGGAAACGGGTCACATTATTTTTCAAGGTATGGATATGGGGAGCAATGATATCCATATCGTATAATTCTGCCGCCAGTTTACTCGCAATAGCGGCCGCATGTTTGCTGTGTTTCTGGTGAATATGTTTGGCGCTGAGTGCGGTATCTTCGGTTTCTACCAGTTTCCAGTCCTGTTTTTCCAGGTAATCGAGACATTGCAGGATGGCCATCGGGTGACTATGTACTTCTTTGATATCTTCCAGTTTCACGCCTTTGTTAACCATGAGATTCTGGCTGATAGACAGATACACTTCGCCTATTACTTTCAGGTTGCTTTTCTGCAGCAGATTGTAATTAGGGAGGATACTTCCTGCAATGGAATTTTCTATGGCCATGATTCCGCCGGCAGACTGTTTTTTATCGGAAGAGATCCGGATCAGATCGCGGAAAGTGGCACAGGTAATCACTTCCACCTGTTTACCAAAAAAGGAACGGGCCGCTACCTGGTGAAAACTTCCTTCGTATCCCTGAATGCAGATTCCTGCCGGCTTTTCAGCCGGATCGGTAGCAGCAGTTCTTTTATCCTGTTTTACAGTTGTCATAGTATGTCCTGTTTCATTATCCCCTTTCTTGCAGCGGGACAAAAAAAATCCCGGCCTTTCGGGCCGGGATCGTATCTTAATTTGTTTTCGCTTTTATGCTTTGGCAAATACTACCCGGCTTCTTTGTATAAAGAAGTAATAAAAGAAAAAATAGAAAGTATTTGCTGTGTTCTGATTCATTGTATGCAAATATAATCATTGATTGTATTCAATAGCATCATCTCCCAAAAAATATTATACTAACAAACCTTAGTTAGAACTGAAACGGGATGCAGATGTGGTTTGGATATTGATTGGGTGTTGTAGTGGTGAGGGTGGAACTGGGTTTAATTTTTAATTGTTAATTGCTAATTGCTAATTGCTAATTTTTTTATGTCAGGCCGCTCCAGCGTCCCGACATAAAAAAGGCCCTCCGTGGAAACGGAGCGCCCTCTAACGATTGCTTGCCATATGAAAAAAAGTTCGAAAGCTGTTCAGACCGGCAAGCTAAGTCACCTCAAATCTTACACACTTAGCTTTAAGAATTACTTCTTGGTAGTGTCTGCAGCAGCATGAGTTGTGTCAGCAGCGTGAGCAGCAGTGTCAACTGGAGCTGTAACTGAATCAGTTTTTACTGTGTCAGCAGCAGGAGTTTGGTTTTCACCAGAATTACAGGCAGCGAAAGCGCCCAGAGCCAATACGAATAACAGCTTTTTCATGTTTGTTTGTTTTGTTGTGAGTGAATTTAGTATTAATACCCGCATGTGATAAAAGGTAACCCGGGGTGGCAGAAGTTTTTTAAAAAAATATTTTAGGCCTATTTTGGGTTACTTTTACCCCCTATACCGTATTAAATGTACAGATAGTGAAAGCCGATACTAACGAACAAGCATTACTGAAGGGACTGGCACTGAACGACTCCAAAGCCATCGAAACCATTTACAAGGACAATTTTTCGATGGTACAGGCTTTTATTCTGCAGAACAATGGCTCTTACGACGACGCCCGGGATATCTTCCAGGAAGCCATGATCGCCTTGTATGAGAAAGCACAAAGCGAATCATTTGTCTTAACCTGCCAGATCAAAACCTATGTATATTCTATATGCAGGCGTTTATGGTTGAAAAGATTACAACAGCTGGGTAGATATTCGAACCGGATCGACAGTATGGAAGAAACGGTTCCGGTGGAAGAAGATCTTGACATACACGAAAAGCGTAATGCGGAGTTTGCCATCATGGACCGGGCCCTGAACAGCCTGGGAGAACCGTGTAAGAGTTTACTGGAGGGATATTACCTGAAGAAAATGGGTATGCAGGAATTGGCGGCCGAGTTTGGCTATACCAATGCCGACAATGCCAAGAACCAGAAATATAAATGTTTGATGCGGTTGAAGAAATTGTTCTTCTCGCAATATAATATCGGAGACTAATATCATGGACGACATTCTACTTTTGGAAGCAATCGAACGTTACCTCCACGGCGATATGGATGCCGCGGAGCGTGACTATTTTGAAACGCTCCGGAAAAATACACCCGAAATAGACCAGATGGTGGTAGAGCATGGCATGTTCCTGCACCAGATGGACATTTACGCGCTTCACCGTAACCTGCGTACCAGTTTACAGCTGTCGCATGCCAAATTACTGGAGCGTGGCGATATCAATGAAGGTGGTGAATTAACCACCCGTGGTAAAGTAATCCAGATCTGGAACAAATACAAAAGGGTAACCGCTATCGCAGCTTCTGTGGGTGGCGTAATTGCATTGGTGATCAGTGGACTGGCCATTTATTTCTCTCCGGTAGTGAATGGCAACCAGATTGAGCAGCTGAGCAAAGCCATTGAAGTGATCAAGCAAAATCAGCAATACCAGGGAACCCTGATCAATGAAGTCAAAAGCAAGATCCCTGCCAATGCCAGGCTGATCAGTGGCGGTTCCGGCTTCCTGATCGATCCCAAAGGATATATTATTACCAATGCCCACGTGCTGAAAGGTTCCGGTGCGGTAGTGGTTGATAGTAAAGGACAGGAATACAATGCCACCATTGCCCATATAGATACAGACCGCGACCTTGCAATTTTAAAAATCAATGATGCAGAATACCAGGCGCAGAAATCCCTGCCTTATACCATCCGCAAATCCAATGCGGAATTAGGCGAAGAAATTTTCACCCTGGGTTACCCCAGAAACGATATTGTGTACGGAGAAGGTTACCTGAGTGCCCGAACCGGTTATAACAGCGACTCCCTCACCTACCAGGTGCAGATCAGCGCCAATCCCGGTAATTCCGGCGGACCGGTGTTTAATAACAATGGCGAAGTGATCGGTATTTTAAGTACCCGCCAGGCCGAAGCCGAAGGAGTAGCGTTTGCCGTAAAATCTAAAAATATTTACAAACTGGTAGAAGAGTTGAAGGAATCTGACACTTCTTTTGCGAGATTGAAACTGCCCAATCGCTCAAGTTTAAAAGGTGTACAAAGAAAACAGCAGATCACCCGTTTGGAAGAATCGGTGTTCTCTGTGAAAGCCTTCAAGAAATAATTCCATTACGATTGATTTTGAACAGCCCGCTTTTAGCGGGCTGTTTTTTTGATAGTAGTATATAGCAAAAAAACAGGGAAGCATTCACTTCCCTGTTTTTACTTTATAGATACACATAGTATCAGGCCCACAAAGCAGCGGGATATTCTCCCGAAGCTACCAGCGCATTGATACTGGCCTGCACACCCGGTGCATCTTCCTTATAAGTGACCCCAAACCATTTGGCAGAAGTAGGAATTACCTTCACCACTCCTTTCCCTGACTGGAGATAATACTTGGTAGCTGTTGGAATAAAGAATTCAGCTTTCGGCTCATGCATGTGCTGATCGAGGAAAAGGTGGAACTGTTCTTCACAGAGATCAATGAAACCGGGAGCAAAACAGAGATAGTTCATGCTAACCAGGCTATCTTCCGATACTTCGTGCAGGCCGGATTCATCCTGGTAAGTGATTTTACCGTTCTCGCCCCTGAAAATGCTGGTTCGTTCATTAATATCAGTGAGGTTATGATCTGCATCAATATCACAAACGCCCCGGCTTACACTTCCGTTATCGCTGAGGGTATTTTTTAACTCATAACCCACTATACAATAAGTTTGTTCATTACAGCGGGTGGTCAGGAAATCATAGGCTTTTACAAAAGCATCTCTCCCGTAATAATCATCTGCGTTGATCACGGCAAAGGGTTCATTTACTTTTCCTTTGCAGCAAAGTACGGCATGACCGGTTCCCCAGGGTTTGGTTCTTTCTCCCGGAATGGCACGACCGCCGGTAAAGGCATTCAGGTGCTGGTAAACATAATCAGTAGCAATAAGGCCCTGTAATTTGGGCTCAAAAATGGCTTTGAAGCCTTCTGCAAACTCTTCCCGGATAATAAAAACAATTTTGCCGAAACCTGCACGGATGGCATCATAAATAGAATAATCCATGATAGTTTCGCCGGAGGGACCAAAAGACTGGGTCTGCTTCATGCTTCCATATCGGCTGGCCATGCCCGCGGCTAAAATCACAAGTGTTGGTTTCATGCAGAATATGATTAAGATTGTGTTGTTAAAAGAATGAATGATTGGTTAAAATGTATGCGAAATTACAAAATATCAGGGTTCAGTCATTGCCCCATTTTTCGGATGAAAAGGTGCAGACAGACATCCTGCGGCTGGACCTGCTGCATCCTGTTGTATCGGGCAATAAATGGTTTAAACTGAAGTATTACCTGGAAGAAGCCCGTTTGGATGGCCATCATACCATTGCCACATTTGGTGGGGCTTTTTCCAATCATATTGTGGCTACAGCTTTTGCTGCTAGAGAAGCCGGATTGCAGAGTAGGGGGTATATCCGGGGAGAGGTAACCCATCCCCTATCTCACACCCTACAACAATCGAAGGAACTGGGTATGGAACTGCTATTTGTTACAAGGGAGCAGTTCCGGGATCCGGATACTATCATCCGTGCTAACAATCACCCGGGGGTATATTGGGTAAGAGAAGGTGGCTATGGCCTGCTGGGCGCCAAAGGTGCGGGCGATATCTTATCATCGGCCGACACCCAAACCTATACCCATATCATTTGTGCCGTAGGCACGGGTACCATGCTGGCGGGTCTGATCCGGTCTGCCGGTATAGAACAGCAGTTGATCGGAATCAGTGTTCTCAAAAACCATTTGGGATTGGAACAGGAAGTAAAATCACTACTAAATAATAGCCAACAGGCGCCGTTTACCATCCTGCATAACTATCATTTTGGCGGCTATGCCAAACACCCCGCTGAGCTGATCCGATTCATGTGCGAAACCTGGGAGGCAGCGCAATTACCCACAGATATTGTGTATACATCCAAACTGCTGTATGCAGTGAAAGAGCTGGTATCCAATCAATATTTTCCTGCAGGTAGCCGGTTACTGGTGATCCATAGCGGCGGAATACAGGGAAATAACTCTTTACCGCCCGGTTTATTACCATTTTCTTAAACGATCTGATTTTATATTTGTAACCCATGAGGCCGATTATACGTTCACTTGCAATACTGACAGGGTTACTGGTATGTTTTACCGCTTTTTCGCAGAGCCTGTTGCCCGACTTTGCTGCGCGGGAACTGACCCGCGGAAAGATCCAGATCAGTTGGAACAACCCTTACCGTAATTGTGTTCAATTAGCTATTCAACGATCCCTCGACAGCAGCAAAAATTTCAGGACTATTTTTTCGTCGCAATCGCCGGAACTGGCTTCGAATGGTTATGTTGATAACAGACCCGTGTCCGGTGTGAAAAATTTCTACCGGATTTTTTATTCGCTGGAAGGTGGCACTTATTTTTTTACCAGAGCGATAGCAGTGGAAGCCAGTGCAGCTGCCAGTTCTTTACCGGTAATCATTCCTTCTACCCCTGTTATAAATGCTCCCCCCGTTGCACCAATACCTACTACTGCAGAAAAGAAAAACCTGACCAGTATCTATTTACAAAAGCATATCCTATTCCGTTTTGATAAAGCAGGGTATGCGCGATTCAAGGATTCCATCAATACAAAAACCAAGGACAAACTCCGTCGCCTGAACGAAAGGTCGGTAGAATGGATTCCTGTAAACAAAGAGGTATATTATATTTATAAGGACCAACAGGTTGTGGCTGCGTTAACCAAGAAATCCTTCTTACAATGGAAAGACTCGATTAAACACAAAACACGGGATACCCTATATGCACTGGATCCATACCATAGCCAGATCCGCTCCTTTGCCCCCCCTCCCAAAGCCTATGTATTTATTTACCGCAATGATAGCCTGTTACAGGTACTGGAAACAGCCCTGTATCGTAAATTCAAAGACTCCGTAGCCACTAAAACCAAGGACACGTTATATGCCAGCGATGATCAGCATGTAGAGATCCGGCCCTTTGTTCCGCGTTATGTATGGAAACCTTCAGACTATATCTTCACCAATAACAAAGGGTATGTGACGATTCTGCTGCCACTGGTAAAACAACATAAATATTCGGTCGTTTTTTACGAAGAGGACGGCTCTGAACTATTCCGCATCAAAAACCTGAAAGAACAGGAACTGATCCTGGACAAAACAGACTTTGTACATGCGGGTTGGTTTTATTTTGAGTTATTTGAGGATGACAAACTGATGGAAAAGAACAAATTCTTTCTGCCGAGGTGAGGACTAATCTTTGAATGAGTGAATGAGTGAATGTTTTGTTTCAGGCGGAGATAAGATGGATGTGGAAGATTTTTTCGAAGTTCTTTTTTACTTTTTCTTTTACTTCATCAAAAGGAATTTGACGGCCCAGTTCTTGCTGGAGAGAAGTTACCTGTTTGTTCTCAATGCCGCAGGGTACAATATGACTGAAATAGGTAAGATCTGTATTTACATTGAATGCAAATCCGTGCATGGTGATCCAGCGGCTGCATTTGATGCCCATGGCACAGATTTTACGCTCCCTGCCTTTCTGATCAGGATCCAGCCATACACCGGTTTCGCCGGGACTGCGTTCTCCCTTCAGCCCATATTCGGCCATGGTAAGAATAATGACTTCTTCCAGGCTACGCAGGTACCAGCCCAGATCTGGTTTTAATTTTTCCAGATCGAGAATAGGATAACCTACCAATTGTCCTGGTCCATGAAACGTAATATCACCGCCACGGTTAATGTGGAAGTATTCGATCTGTTTCTGCTGTCTTTCTTCTGCTGAGATCAGCACATGGCTTTCTTTTCCGTTTTTGCCAAGGGTATACACAGCTTCATGTTCCACAAAGAGCAGGCGATGAACGGTGGAGGGCAATGCTGCCGCTACCGCCGGATCTGCTGCACGCAGCTGGGCCTTTGTATCGGTATTCTCTTTTAATAATTTTTCCTGGTAATCCCAGATCTCCTTGTAGCTGCGCTGGCGGCCAAGATCCTGGAACAAGACTTCCTGTTGCATGGCGCAAAAGTAGGAAGAAATTAGCACTGTGATTTGCCGGGGGCCGGCTGTTAAAACACGCCGTCTCCCCTCAAACCTTTATTTTTGCCGCATGTTGGATGAGCTTGATAATTTGCCCGAAGACACATCGGAAGCCCTCTATGAGCGTAAAACCTTTACCATTGATAAGGGCCAGGAACCTTTGCGCATAGATAAATGGATCCAGATGCACCTGGAAGGCGCTACCCGTAATAAGGTACAACAGGGTATTGAAGCCGGGTTTGTAACGGTGAACGGAAAAACGGTGAAGAGCAATTATAAGATCAAACCGGGGGATGAGTTGTTATTGATGAGCCTAATTAACCCGGAGCATACCATCCTCAAAAGAGAGAATATACCCCTGAATATCGTGTATGAGGATGAGGCCCTGATGGTGATCAATAAACCGGCCAATATGGTGGTGCACCCGGGTGTAGGTAATTTCAGCGGTACACTATTGAATGGGGTGGCTTATTACCTAGAACAACAGAATCCAGGTATTGATGAAGATATTTTACCGAGGTTTGGATTGGTACACCGGATAGATAAAAACACTACGGGACTAATTGTGCTGGCCAAAAAACCGGAAGTAGCGGCGCATCTCGCCAAACAATTCTTTAACCATACTGTGAAGCGCAAATATGTGGCACTGGTATGGGGCGATATGGAACAGGAGGAAGGTACGGTTACCGGCCATATAGCCCGCCACCGCCAGCACCGGAAAATGTTTGATGTATATCCCGAAGGAGAAATCGGCAAACATGCTATTACCCATTATAAAGTGCTCGAAAGATTCAATTATGTAACCCTGGTAGAGTGTGTGCTGGAAACAGGACGTACCCACCAGATCAGGGTGCACATGAAACATATCGGGCATACACTTTTCAACGATTGGGAATATGGCGGCGATAAAATTCTGAAAGGAACCATTTACAGCAAATACAAACAGTTTGTAGATAACTGTTTTGAGATTTGTCCGCGTTGCGCACTGCATGCCCGAACGCTGGGATTTATTCACCCGGTTACACAGCAAGAAATCTTATTTGAATCGCCCTTGCCGGAAGATATGCAGGGTGTTATTGAAAAATGGAGAGCGTATATCGGAACCCGGAAAGAGTAACGACTTCATTCAACACATCCCTTCAGCATATAAGATACCCGCTTATATTTGTACTATAAACAGATACCTATGTCTACAGATATCCGGAATAACTGGACCCTTTCTGAAATCAAAGCTGTGTACGATACACCACTGCTGGAACTGATCTATCGCGCAGCAGGTTTACACCACCAATACAATGATACTGCTGAAGTTCAGGTTTGCACCTTACTGAGTATTAAAACCGGAGGTTGCAGTGAGGATTGTGCGTACTGTCCGCAAGCCGCCCGTTACAATACCGGCGTAGATGTACAGGCATTGATGCAGAAAGAGGAAGTATTAAGCTATGCACAAAAAGCCAAAGAAGCCGGCAGTACCCGCTTTTGTATGGGAGCTGCCTGGAGAGAAGTAAGGGATAACCGTGATTTTGACCGTGTACTGGATATGGTAAAAGGTGTGAATGAAATGGGGATGGAAGTATGTTGCACACTGGGTATGCTGACCGAATACCAGGCGCAAAGACTGGCCGAAGCCGGTTTATATGCCTACAACCACAACCTGGATACCAGTAAGGAGCATTACGGCGATATCATTACTACCCGCACTTATGACGATCGTTTGCAAACCCTGGAAAATGTACGCAAAGCAGGGGTAACGGTTTGCTGCGGGGGTATTATTGGTTTAGGTGAGACACATGAAGACAGGATTCAGATGTTGCATACACTGGCTACCATGCCGGAACATCCGGAAAGTGTTCCCATCAATGCATTGGTGCCTGTGGCCGGAACGCCACTTGAGAACAATACCAAAGTGGATATCTGGGACATGGTTCGCATGATTGCCACTGCCAGGATATTGATGCCCAGAACCATGGTACGCTTAAGTGCGGGCAGAAATGATATGAGTGTAGCCGAACAGGCGCTTTGTTTTATGGCAGGTGCCAACTCTATTTTTGCAGGAGATAAGTTACTTACTACCGCCAATCCCGGTTTTGAAGCGGATAATGCCATGTTTCAATTATTGGGATTATCGCCCCGGAAAGCGTTTAAAGAGGAATCGAAGCAATACCTTCGTGAAATGACAGAAGCATAGTACCATTAAACAATTATCCCTAAATCATACGCATCATGAAAAAATTATTTTGTTCCCTTTTAGTGCTCGTGACCTGTCAGTTAGCACAGGCCCAGATAACCGAGACCATGAAACTGGTAGATTCTACCACTCCTTTTAAACCTATCAATGGAGCGATTACACGTGGCAGTTTGATCAAGACCAGTAATTTTCATTATTACGAGATCAATGATAAAGTGAACCAGAAGTTCAATAATGGCCAGCCGCAGCTGATGGTGTACCAGGATGGTAAAAAATTCAAGATCAAAATTGAGGGAATCGAAAAACTGTTAACCTGTAATAAAGTACAGGAAGTAATCGAAAGCAATATTGACGGAGATTTTAAAGGTTGGGACGGTACCACCAGTTTTAAACTGGTGAACCAGCAGATCTGGAAGCAGGATAATCCTACCAGCACAGTGTTTGCCAATATGTATCGTCCGGCAGTGTTGATTTACCTGAGTTCGGAGGGATATAAACTCAAAATCGAAGGATTAAATGAAGATCCGATCCTGGTAAAAAAGGTACAATAGGTCTCAGCGAATCTCCTACTCATCTTACAATCACTACCCAGCCGGCAATTACCGGCTGGTTTATGTTGAGGTCTATCACATAGTAATAAGTAGCCAATGGTAAAGGTTTACCATTATACCTACCATCCCATTCTTTAGCTCCATTTTTTGTTTCGAATACCTGCATACCGTTACGGGCAAATACTTTTACTGTAGCCAGCGGGTAAGTATCCAGGTTTTGAATTACCCAGGTATCATTGATCCCATCTCCATTGGGTGAAAAGATATTGGGAACCCGTAATTTTTTGTACACCCTTACAAATGTTTCATCAGTTTCTACAGGACACCCCGAACCAGGCAAAGCAGCCAAGGTATAAGTAGTGTTATCCACCGGATTTACTACAGGAGTTGCCGTATTTCCATTCTGGATATGGGCATTGGGTGTCCAGTAAATACTGAGCGGACTGCCTTGCACAGAGCCATTCAACGTTACCGTATCCCCTTCAAAAATGGTTTTGTCAGGTCCTGCATTAACGATCAGTTTCTGTAATACATTCACCAGTACGGTGGCCGAATCTTTGCATCCATACTGATTGGTAACCACCACTTTGTAGGTAATGGTATCCACAGGTGATGCAAGCGGGCTGGCTGAACTGCTGTCGGAAAGTCCATTTACCGGCGACCAGCGATAAGCCACTCCACCGGATGCTGCTAATAGCGTACTACTCCCCTCACAAATATTTACGGTTGAACTGACCAACGCTTTGGTTCCGGGAAAAACGGTAATACGGAATGAATCAATCCGCGTACAACCGGGTTCCGTTCTGATCTGCACTATATACCATCCGGAATCTTTCTCACTCACATTATACAAGAAAGGATCCCGCACTTTGGCGGTAAAGCCATTGGGACCAGACCATTGATACGTAAAGGCAGAACCATCTACGGCAGCTAAGCGGAAGTCACTACCTGTGCAACCGAGCAGATTTTTACCGGCACCTGGCGGTGGTAAAGGATTTACATTAATGGTAATGATATTGGAAGCAATACGACAGGTGAGCGAACTGAAATTGGCAGCTTCTGCCATTACAGCACGATACTGGTAAATACCACCGGCAGTTGCTTTTCGGGTAAAGTTCAAAGAAGTCTCACCCGTAATATCTTTCCATGTTTTACCCGTATCTACACTGATCTGCCATTGTACCATCGGACTGACGAAGGCTGCCGGATAAGTGGTAGCAAAAGAAAACAGGGGCTGTTCTGTTTCACACACATCTATCAGCGATTGTATCCTGTTATCTACCGTAGCGGTAATCACCGGACCACAGGGGCGGAAAGTGATATCATCCAGCGCCAGGTCATTTCCACACTGGGCACCACCGGGGGCATTATTCGTGATCCGGAGTACCACCGTATTTACCCCGGCCGGGGTTTTGAAAAAAGTACCATACTGCTTCCATACTTTCTGGCCTTCGAAAGGGATATCCCCTGAATCAAATTTCTGCAGCAATACCCCCGTAACGGTTTCAATCCGGAATGTAAGATTGGGTTTCACCCCACTACCACCACAGGCGGTGGGTTTTAAAACATTGGCTACCCAGGTAGCAAATTCAAAAGTAGTATTGGCACATAATCCCTTTACCGTATCAACATAAAACTGGCTGGGGTCAGGTGAGGCATTCACCAGCATAAACCGACCACCGGTATCTCCCGTATGATCTCCCACCATCAGATGCCAGGTATTACCAAAACAACCAAAAGACATATTGGTAATCGTATACTGTCCATCGCCCGGACAGCCGGAGGTTACGTATTGCAAATTGGTAACGCCCGCCTTTAAGGGGCCATTGGGCGTAGCATCTGAGCCGAATGTGACATTTACAACCGGGTCGCCAAGACTGCCATTGCAAAGTTGTCCGTTAGCCTGAAAACAGAGTATGATAAACAGTAAAAAATAGAGCAATTTTTGTTTCATGATGGCACATGTGTCAATCACATGCAATAGCAGCAGGATAAATGACCACCTTTTAAAAATACGAAGAAAACAGAGACGGGCTTATCCTCAAACAATACCGCCTGTTAAAAAGCACAAAAGAAGGCCGCTGTTACAGAACAGCGGCCTTCGGAGGTTTTGAGTTGGTTGAATTTACTTCTTTGCTTTTTCTGCCCTTGACTTCAATTCTGCAATAGGCATCGCAATGATACGACCGGTTTGTTTTTTGCCTTTATAAGTCACCACTTTCAACATCACAGCATCTTTTGGAGCTATCAGGGCACTGGTATATTTAGGATAGTGGTTATCCGGAAAGCTGTTATCGAATGAATAATAAATATCCAGGGCTTCTACTTCCTTACCCAGTTCTATCTTCAGTTGTTTATCAGCGGTGAAACTGGCCGCAAAACTGGGATCGTACACACTGGGGGCATATTTTTTATCCGCCACATCAAATCTTTCAAAATGCTGTTCCACTTTTCCGAAGAAATGATTCCAGTTCTTTTTTTCTTTGGGAGACCAGAGCGTTTCTGCTACGGCAAATGCACGGGGCCAAGTCATATATTGCTGGTGACGCATATTATATACCTGCTCTGTCCAGAGGTTGGCCTGTCCGCCTTTGATATATTTCGGATCCACTTCATCCGGTACGGGTTCAAATTCATAAGTCTTGTTCAACCGTAAGGAAGCGTAGATGCGTGGTTCGATAATCGGATCTCCCTGCATGTAATCGATATAGGTATACGTAGTAGGACTCATTACCACTTCATGTTTCATTTTAGCCGCCTGTATCCCACCTTTCATTCCCTGCCAGCTCATAACGGCTGCGCCGGGAGCAAGCCCTCCTTCCAGGATTTCATCCCATCCCAGGAATTTTTTGCCTTTGGATGAAACGATCTTCTCCAGTCTTTTTTCAAAATAACTCTGTACTTCTTCCATATGGTGTAATCCCTCCCGCTGCATTAATTCTTTGATAGCGGGTGATTTTTCCCAGTAGTTCTTGGGGCACTCATCTCCGCCCACATGAATGTATTCAAAAGGGAACAGCTGTGCTACCTGGGTCATTACTTTATCGAGAAACTCATACACTTTTTCATTGGCAGGACAAAGCGTATTATCTACCAAAGCGGTAGGGGGATTTCCTTTAGACCAATCCATGATCTCTTCGCCGGATCTCACCTGGTAAGTGTTGGCTTCCGGTGTGCAGGATAATTCAGGATAAGATACCACTGCAGCCAGGCTATGACCGGGCACGTCTATTTCGGGCAGGATATCAACAAAACGTTCCCTGGCATATTGTACCAGTTCCTTGATATCATCCTGGGTATAGAATCCACCATAATCTTTGGGTTCATCGGGAGTGGGTTTACTGAAAGTGCCGAAGTAACCTGTTTTTTTTACGTTCCAGGCACCTACTTCAGTCAGCTTGGGTAATCCTTTGATCTCGATGCGCCAGCCTTCATCATCGGTAAGGTGCAGGTGCAGCAGGTTGTATTTATAACGCACCATATCATCGATGAACTGTTTTACTTCCGCTTTGGTAAAGAAGTGACGGGCCACATCAAACATCAATCCTCTCCAGCCAAAACGGGGGTTGTCTGTAATTTCTACCACAGGTGCTTCCCATTTCACACCGGTAACACGCTCTTTACTCTCAATCTCTTTAGGAAAAAGCTGTAAGAGAGATTGCACGCCATAAAAAAGCCCTGCGGGCTGATTGGCTTTGATCAGAATATTTTTCTGGGTAACAGACAACTGATATCCTTCTTTACCGATAGCAGGATTTGCCGTACTGTTCAATACAAGTCTGATATCAGCCCCAGGTGCAACGGTACTTACTGAGTAAGTACTGCCAGCTACCGCAGACAAATGCTGCTTTAACACAGCCAGTACCTGTTTCAGTTCCGGGTTCGCCGGTGCTTCTACGCGGATCTGGGCAGGTAAGCGGAAACTGCCTGCACCCTGTTTCACAGAAACCGGTTCCGGAATAATCGCAATCTGTCTTTTGGCATCCTGCGCAAAAGAGGTCATACTCAGTAATAAAAAAGCAAACGTTAGTGTTTTTCTCATGTCGAAATTTTTGAAAAAATAATAGATAGCTATCAAAACAAAATGCGTTTAAATAAATAGTTTAGTGTGATCATCATTCATTGTATGCAATATCTTATTCAGGCAGTTATATTTGATTTAGACGGTGTGATCGTTGATTCCAATCCAGCCATAGAGGAATTCTGGAAAAACCTGGCAAATAAACATGGTATCCCACTCACCCAACCACAGATCCGGCAATGGATCCATGGCCGTAAGATCGGCGATACACTTTCCGGCCTTTTCAGACACCTGTCTGACTCCCAACTGGAAGAAATCCGTGAATCTGCCTACCTGTTTGACCAGAATATGCACCCCGGTCCCATCTCTGGTATTGAATCCTTTGTTCAATCATTGCAGGCACTACAAATTCCTACGGGTATTGTTACCAGTTCACATCAATCCCGCATGCAGGAAATGATCAGGCAGCTGGGGCTGCTGCAGCAATTCTCTCATTTTGTTACCGCGCATGACGTTAGCAAGGGCAAACCTGATCCCGAACCTTACCTGGCCATGGGCACTAAAATGAATATTGCTCCTGAACACTGCCTCGTATTCGAAGATGCGATCAGTGGTATACAATCTGCCACGGGTGCGGGCATGCATACCATTGGTATCGGCAACGAAGATGCCAGCACGGATCTTACCCTTCACGGTGCCAAAGATGTGATCGAACATTATGCAGCCATCCGCATTCATCAAAGAACTTTTACCACACCCAACGGAACTGTCTTCTCCCTGGCGTAAGCTGAAGAATTATTTGAAAATCCGGTTGATAATATTTATCCCTACTTTTTTTCCCGCTTCTGCACCAACATCTACACTGTTACGATAATGAATGCCGCCGTATACCCGGCTGATAGATGCTTCTGCTGCGGCTTCCTGAAAAGAATTAAAATGCCGCTGCATGCCGATATAGCGCAGATCGCTGGTATCCAGGAAGGCAAACTTATCGCCATAGAGATGCGCCAGTACCATAGCCGCTGCAGCCGTAATGGTACTGTGTCCGCTGGTATATTCCGGAAAAGGAGGTGTTTGCAGAAAAGGCGTCCATCCTTTATCAATATATTCATTGATCACCGTAACCGGGCGAACCACATTACTCCTGTATTTTTCATCCCAGCAGGCAATAAAAGCATCGTATAAAGCAATCGCTGTTAAGGCATATCCCTCCGCTGTTTTTACTGCATCTGCTTTACTTGATTGGGCAGCAATGGCTGCTATCCCCATCCAGTGACCTCCGGGAGTGATTTTTTTATTGCCAAACATCATGTGTCCGGAATGTTCGATCACAAAAGGATTATCGTCCCAGTATTTAGCAATCGTTTTCTCTTCTTCCGTCAGATTTTTTCCGATTGCATATACTTCTTTTACTTCCTTAAAAAAGAAACTATTGCTATCTGTACTGTATTTGGGAGGCCGTGCCGGCATGAACTGCGAAGCAGAATCCATGACCATGGGCTTCATGGTATTCCAGCACCATTCTATCCCATCAAGGTAATCAGGAGGTGTGGGATGCCACTGACCCGGTTCATTGTTTCCCAGAAATTTAGGTTTGCCTCTCGATTGGGCATACCCGTCTTTCATGGCTCTTGCCAGCACCGTTTTCCCAATGGTATCGCCCAAAGCCACTGAACGTTGAAAAGTTTCTTCATCCATTGATGCCTTGAAATTTTCCATGGTTGCTTTCTCATACGCTTTCAGCGAATCAAGCGAAAACACCACTTTATGCACTACCGTAAAAAAAGCCTGTGTAGCGGCCAATGTATAATTATACGTTTTCCCTTTTTCGGGTTCAGGCATGGGGGTAAACCCATGCAGTTTAGCCGCAATAGACGGGCTACCCGGCCTGGCAAAACGAACCGCCTCATAAGAAGCCAGTGAAGAATAGACATAAATCCTGCTGCTTACCGGCGGTGTAAATACATCGTATATGATAATCTGGGTTAACTGATCCTGGTTATTGTGCAGCACAGCTGCATCATCAATGGCTGTTGCTTTTTTACCGCCACAGGCTGTTAACAGCCATCCGGCTGATACAAACAAACCTGCTAAGACATACTTTTTCATAACATGACTCTTTTACATTAGTTAAGCTGAATCCTCCTGAGATTCCCTTTGGCATCTTTGATTTCAAGACCGGTTACCTGTGCGGGTAACTGCAAAAATCTTCCCGACTGTGATAAAAAGGAAGCACCATAATACAGTTCCTGCTTTTGTTTACGACCATCCTTCATCAGCAATACCGCACTCACATCCGCAGGCGTAACGGGTACTATTTTCGCTTTTAGTTTCTGTTTAAATATTTTCAGAGGACCCCGGTTTTCACTGGCTGCTATCAATGCATTCCCCTCTTTGCCCCTTAACTGCACCATGGCTTTGCCGTTACCCGGCAAAAAGATCCCGCTTTGCAGAATAGACAGTGCTGTAAATTCTCCTTTACCATTTCCTTTCAGTACCAGACCATTTAACGCATCATATCTTCCAACAGACACTTCCGTTCCGTAATCATTTCCATTGATAAGCACATCCAGATCACCATCTCCGTCAAAATCCACAACCGACATTCCATTCAGGGTGGAGAACTGCGCCTGTTGCGGCAAGGGCGACATACTGAATTTCCCGTTTCCTTCATTCTTCAGGTACATAGACTGAAATGTATTGGCTTCCAGTCGCTGTGCCGCTTTAAACTGTTCGGGCGTAAATAACTGATCAATGGTTGACGTTGCAAAGGTTTTGTAATTCTGAAAACGGGTACGCATACTGATCATCTGCTTCACAATATCATCTCTTGTCTGGGCAGGAAATTCTTTCATCTCCCCTTTTTTATCCGGTAGGAAAAGCGAAGGAAATGCATCATAGCTTCCATTCTTATCAAAGTCTGCTGCCGTAATATGAACCGGATATTTTTCGCTGGCGCGATAAAAAGAGTTCTGGCCCATATTTCCTACGATGTAGTCAATATCACCGTCACTATCAAAATCACCCGGGGCAATGCTGTTCCACCAGCCGGTCTGCTGGCCGATACCAGTAGCAGCGGTTACATTTTTATAAACACCTTTATCGTTCTTCAGGAAAGTTACCGGCATCCACTCACCTGCCAACACCAGGTCTGTCCATCCGTCATTATCAAAATCAGTAAACAATGCATCACAAACAAGCCCAACATTTTTTAAATCTTTTGCCACCTGATCGCTGATATCTGTAAATCGTATCTCGCCGGGTTTTGAATCATTCCGGTAAATAAAACTCGACACTGGTTTGGGATAATTCCATGGTTCTACTCTGCCCGATACAAACAGGTCCAGATCTCCATCCTTATCAATATCAGCTGCTCTTACACATAACTTGCTCGTAAAATTGGTGGGCAAAGCCTTCACATCAATGGTGAAATTTCCTTTCCCATCGTTTACATACAATTTGTCCTGGTATACCAACGCATTTTTATCGTTTTCATAGCCGCCGCTGGATACATACAGGTCCAGGTCACCGTCTGCATCTGCATCAAACAGGATCATTCCTTCATCTTCCCATCGCTTGGTATTGATATCTGCATTATTGATGAGATTTTTCTGGCTGAATTTCCCATCAGTTTGTTGCAGGAAGAGCTGACCACTGAAAGAAAAGGAACCGCCCGTTACCAGGTCATCCAGCCCATTTCCATCCACATCGGCAACGGCCAGTGCCGGACCATACTCAGAAAACTTATGCGGAATCAGTTTCTGGATATTAAAATCAACGAAATCTTTCTCCTGCTGTATATAATTAATGTTTACAGCACCCGTAATATCGGTGAACCAGGTATCCTTCGCAAACGTATCCTGACCAAAAGAGAATGAAAACTGCGCCTCTTTACTGTTCACAGTGATGCGTTGATCAGCTTTAACTTTGTCGAGCCGCTGCATCTTTCCATTGGGCCAGCGAACAATCAGCGAATCTATTACAGCTGTTTTTCCCAAACCAAAATGTGCATACCCGTCTACAGATGAGAGGTAGCCACGGTAGGGAGAATATTCGAGGAACTGCTTTTTATCCGTATCATAATAAATTTCCAGCCAGGCGCCCAATCCGTTTCTGTTTAGTGAGTCGCCCGCCAGTTTTACCTGCAGAAAATGAGTGGTTTCGTTTTGCTGTTCCCGTTCATTATTCCGGAAAACACCGGCTTCATCATTGATATTGTTAACCACTACATCCAGGTCACCATCATTATCGAGATCTGCATACACACCACCATTGGAAAAAGTAGGAATGGTTAACCCCCATTCATTGGTTACGTTGGTAAAATGCAGATCGCCATTATTCCGGAAAGCATAATTATGAATTTTCACTTCCGGGATCTGTGCCAGCAACTGTTTTTTGGTAGCCACTGCATAAGCGGTATTCCGGAAAGCCACAAAATCATGATCCGTTACATCTTTCGGAAACCCGTTGGTAACAATGATATCCCGGTTCCCATCATTATCAAAATCGGCCACCAGCGGTGTCCAGCTCCAGTCCGTTTCAGCAATACCGGCATAAAAAGACACATCACTGAAAATGGGTGCCCCGATGGAATCGTTCTGAGTTACCCGCGGTCCCTGATTCAGTTGCAGGGTATTACGAACATACTGGTATTGATAACCGAAATAATCGCTGTTCTGGTAAGTCTGGTAACTGTTGGCATTCATCATCATCTTCTTCCGGAAATTATCTTCCGGATTCATATCCAGTGTTACCACATCACTTAGTCCATCGTTATTTATATCAACAATGTCATTCCCCATGGCATTGGCAGCCGTATGTTTGAAATACACATTTAACTGCTCACTGAAAGTTCCATTACGGTTATTGATCCATAACAGATCGTTGGAGAGATAATCATTACTTACATAAATATCTTTCCAGCCATCTTTATTGATATCCGCGATGGTAACGGCATGGCCATAACCCTCCTGTAAAATCCCAGCTTCTTTTGATACATCGGTAAATACAGGGTGTTGCAGCGCAGCATTCCAATCGTTACGGAATAGTTTATCTGTGTTTTTATGGCTACCGTCTTTTAAAATAGGCCTGAACCGGTTAGGGTAGTCGTTTTTGACAATCTCGTTATTAACCATATACACATCCAGATCGCCGTCGTTATCATAATCAAAAAAAGCCGCCATTGTTCCATGCGTGGTATCGGCTAACCCGTATTCGCTGGAGAGGTTTTTAAAATGAGGCACGCCTTCTTTGTCATTCCCCTGGTTCACATATAACAGGTGTTCCCGCAGTTTGGGATCGCGGCGCAAAGTAGCACTTACATACAGATCCATCAGGCCATCATTGTTGATATCAACCACAGATACCCCCCTGCACCATTTTCCTTCCCCATTCACACCTGCCGCCTCTGTAATATCCTGAAAAGCAAATTTTCCTTTGTTGAGATATAATTTATTCGCTACCAGATTACCGGAAAAATACAAATCAGCCAGACCATCATTATTGAAATCGCCCACGCCTACACCACCTCCGTTATACACATTCTCGAAATCGAGTACGTTTACTGAATCATTTTCGATGATCGTATTATTGAAGTGAATCCCGGATGTTTCCGGATCAATACGGGAGAATAATGTTTTTTTTCCTTTGCAGGAAAAAAACAAAAAAGCAGAGAAAGCAACAGCAAACAGAACAGAATATCTGAAAGGATATTTCATGGAAGCAGGTTCAGGAACTTAAAAAATATGGACTACAATATCCTTAAAAAAAATGAAAGAGGCAGTGTAAAACACCGCCTCTTTCTTAAGATTTATTTCAGGAAAAATACAAGGTATTAGTAACCGGGATTCTGTTTCAATGCACCCTTGCTCAGATCGATTTGTGACTGAGGAATCGGGAAGTATTCGTTTTTACCTTTGGTGAAAGTAGCACTGTTCAGGTAAGTACGTTTTGCTTTTTCTTTGGCGATATAAGCATTCAGTTCCACATCTGCTGTGCCATACCGAACCAGATCGAAGAAGCGGTGTCCTTCCATAGCCAGTTCCAGTTTTCTTTCAAAGCGAACTGCCTTACGGCCATAGGCCTGATCAGGGAACACCAGGTATAAACCTACCTGGTAGTTGGCAGCATTTGCACCACCAGCCTGTTTAACCCAGGTAGCTGGATTGTCTTTCACCCTTGATCTTACCTGGTTAACCAGTGTTACGGCATTAACCAGTGAACCTACTTCTACTTCACATTCTGCAGCCCATAATAATACGTCTGCAAAACGGATGAATGTGTAGTTATTAGCCGTTACACCTGCGGTCCAGAAAGAATTATCGGTTAAAGCACCTGCCTGACGTTTGTAGTAAACGTGTTTGATAGCAGCATAAGGTCCGCCATTGTTCTGGTCACGTACCCAGTCATTACCCGGATGTAAACCCCAGTCCAGGTAAGGAATCCCTCTTCTGCCAATGGTGAAATCCAGACGTGGGTCAACCGGTGTGGTAACATCAGGTGTAAATGGCTGTGAAGAAGTAAGACCCTGGTCATTTTTAAAGTCAACCGCATTCCAGGTATCCAGTAAAGGCAAACCGGTTACGGCATCAACTTTAAAGGAGTTGGCAAGGCTGATGGAAGGCTGGTAAAATCCGCAGCAACCGCCGGGACCACCATTGTAAGGGAAATTCAATACATCTCCCCATCCACCATTGTCACCACTGGAGTTATCGTTAACAGATTGCTGACAAGAGAATACGGCTTCTGCCGAGTTCTTGGTTTCGGCATTGAAATTGTCGAAGAAATTAGGCATCAGCGCATATTTCTTTCCGGAAGCGGTAACGCCATTGGCGATCACATCTTTCAGGATAGGCAATGCCGCTGTATAGTCTTTCTTAAACATCAGCGCTTTTGCTTTCAGTGCTTTAGCAGCCCATGAATTGGCGCGTCCTACAGAACTTTGTGTAGGTGGCAGGTTAGCAATGGCATAATCCAGATCGGCCAGGATATTGGGCCAGATATCTGCTGTGTTCGATACATTAAAGTTACCGGCAGCATAAGTGATTGTCTGGTCAACAAAAGGAACATTGTTCCACATTTTTTTGGCCTCCATGTGATAATGCGCACGCAGGAAACGGCTTTCTGCTTCGATACGTTTTTTATCCGCATCATTGATATCAGTAGCAGAAGCCATCAAACGCAACACGTCGTTACAACGTTGTACCGCATCATATACCGCCTGCCATTTCTGGTTAAAATAACCATTGGAAGCAGTGGGTGAATAGGTTTCTATCGGAACGATATCTGCCTGGTCACCGGGATCGGAACCTTTGTACGCATCGTCAGATGCAACACCACCATACACCCAGTTGGATCCGGCACTCTGCCAGCCACCGCCGGCACCACCGTAACCATCCAGCATGGAATAGGCACCGATCAATACACCTTCCACACCTGCTTTGTTGGCAAGGGTATTCTGGTCTAATGAACCGATAGGTGATTTATCGAGAAAGTTTTTGGAACATGCGTAGAACAGTACCATCGATGTGGTAACCCCTACCAGTAATATTTTAAATTTTGATTGTTTCATATTGCAATTTTTAAATACAGTTTAATGGGTTGATTAGAAAGTTACGTTTACGCCGAAGTTGAAATTTTTCTGGTTGTTAGGATAGTTACCATAATCAATTCCAAATGCCGCGTTAGAACCGGATAATTCAGGATCTAACCCTGTGTATTTTGTAATTGTAAATAAGTTAGCGGCCTGTACATAGAAACGCAGTTTCTCAATACCCCATTTTTTCGACAGCGAAGCAGGCATGTTGTAACCCAGAATCATTGACTTACATCTCAGGTAAGAACCGTTCTCTTTGTAATAAGAGTTAGGAACCTGGTTGGTACTGAAGCTGGCATCGTTCTCTGCAATAGGAACCGTGGTATTGGTTCTGGTAGGCAGCCATGATTTGTTTAAAGCATCGATACTTTTAACGCCCTGGAAAGAAGGAAAGAAATCAGTCCAGTAACGTACATAGTTAATAACATCGTTACCCACAGAAGCATACATAAAGGTGGAGAAATCCCAGTCCTTATAACTTACACTCAGGTTCAGACCCAATGTGTATTTAGGGTTAGGATTACCAAAATAGGTTCTGTCGGCATCAGTGATCTTACCATCTCCGTCAACGTCTCTGTATTTGAAACGGCCGGGTTTAGCACCGTCCTGTGTAGCAGATTTAGTAACATCTGCTGCATCCTGGAATATGCCGGCTACTTCATAACCATAGAAAGAACCGATAGGATGACCTACTTCATTTCTTACAAAATCACCGATACGTGATCCACCGGCAGTGAAATAGTTACCCGGGATATTCACGATATTACTTTTGTAAGTAGTGAAGATCGCACCGATATCATATTTCCAGTCTCTGGAAGCAGTACCATGATAGGTTAATGAGGCATCCACCCCTTTGTTCTGGATATCACCGATGTTTACGTTAGGTAAGGCAGCACCACCTACAGTAGCAGGTGCCTGATCGGTAAACAACAGACCATTTACTTTTTTCTCATAATATTCAATAGAGAAGTCTACTTTATTCTTAAATAACTGGGCATCGAAACCAACGTTGGTCAGGATATCTTCTTCCCATCCTGTTTTAGGGTTACCGATACGGGTTGCATAGAAGCCCTGCACAGAACTGGTACTGGTACCATTGATATCATAGAAAGAGCTACCGGCACGGCTTCCGTACTGACTGAAGGCGTTAGACGGATCTACGTTAGCCTGGTTACCCATTTTACCCCAGCTACCCCTGATTTTCAGGTCATCAATCCAGGTAATATTTTTCATGAAGTTCTCACGGGAAATCCTCCAACCCGCAGCAAAGGCCGGGAATACACCATAGCGTTTGTCGGGACCGAATCTGGAAGAACCATCACGACGAACCGTAACACCTAACAGGTATTTATCATTAAAGGCATAATCCACTTTACCGAACAGAGAGAACAATGAGTTCTGATAAGCATAACTGTAATTGGTAAATCCGGAAGAACCGCCACTCAATGTTCTGTAGTTAGGGTTATCCGTAAAGAAGCCCAGTGATCCACCACCTACGCCACGACCATACGCTTCAACGGCTTCAACACCTGCTAAAGCTGTTACAGCGTGTTTGCCGGCAAATACATTGCTGTACTTAACGGTATTGGTCCATGTCCACTGTCTGTTATAACCGGCATTCTCACTGAATGAGTTGGAACCGTTGTTTTCCGCATTCTCATAGGTACGGTAGCCATAGTTATAGTAGTAGAAATTACTCATGGTACCACCAAAAGCAGTTCTAACGGTGAAGTGATCAGCAAAGTCAACTTCTGCAAACATATTACCCTGGATATCCCAAGAGTTACCTTTGTTGTCATTGGCTCTCATGCGCATCGCAACCGGGTTCTGGGCATTACCCAAACCTTTGGCAGCAGTACCGGCAAATCCACCGTTGATATCAAATACAGGAATAATAGGTTGCTCACGATAAGACATGGAGATCTCATTACCCTCACTCTGGTTACCGATCTGCGGATTGTCTTTGTTGAAAATGTAGAGGTTCTCTCCTACGCGGATATTTTTGCTGATATTATAGGTGGTGTTAACACGGGCAGAATATCTTTTCAGGTAAGTACCCATTAAAGTACCCTGCTGGTTAAAATAGTTCAGCGAGAACAGGTAAGTGTTCTTTTCGTTACCACCACTGGCAGTTACCGTATGGCTCTGGATGGGAGCCGGACGGAAGATCTGATGGAACCAGTCGGTACCCACTTTATTAGCGGCCGTGATCTGGTAAATACCCTTGTTAAAATCCGTTACATTGTACTTGGCCAGGTCGGCTGCAGATATAGTACCTGTAATACCGGAACCGCTGGGGCCATTCATAATATAATCAGGAATTACAGGTGTAGCACCACTTCCATACTGAGGGTGGGTAGTAGGCTGACCTGAATTTTTTAAAGCCAACCAGGTAAGATCGGCCATACCCTGTGTACCCAGGAGGTTAAAGGCATTTTTACCGGTAGGTCTTTGCGTACCGATGTAGGCATCATAGGTAACCGTTGCGCGACCGGATTTACCTTTTTTAGTAGTAACCACGATTACACCATTGGCACCACGCACACCATAGATGGAAGCAGCACCGGCATCTTTCAATACCTGGATAGATTCGATCTCGGATGCGTTCAGGTTTGACAAACTACCCTGTACACCATCTACGATAACAAGGGGATCTACGTTACCGAAAGATGTGATACCACGGATACGGATATTACTTCCGGAACCTGGCTGACCAGAGGTGATAACGTTCAGACCGGAAGCACGTCCCTGTAACATTTGCTCGGGGCTACCGGCAGGAACCGCTTTCAGGTCTTTTACGTTTACCACAGAAACGGATCCTGTGATATCTTTTTTCCGTTGGGCAGAATAACCTGTTACCAATACTTCATTCAGCTGGCTGGTTGTTTCTGTTAAGGCAAAATTGAATTCTGTTTTACCAGACACAGTCTGTTCAACAGCTTCAAAGCCCACAACGGTTACCACCAGTACCGATTTGGCACCGGCATTGATAGAAAATACCCCTTCGTTGTTGGTGAGGGATATTACCGTGGTACCCTTTACCTGAACGGTAGCACCGGCAATAGGCTGGCCTGTTGCCTTGTTGGTAACTCTACCGGTGACAGCCTTCTGGGCAAATACATTGAAACTGAAAAAGACGAGAAACAGCGCGAGCAGATAACTCCGCACAAGCAGGTTAATTTTCGTTGGCATAGCAATTTGGGTTGTTAGTTAAAGGATTATAGCAATCTGTGTTAAATTTATAATGATTTGTTAATGCTACACTGTGATTTTTTAACATTTTATTGTAGGATTTTACCCGATGTACTATGTACAAAATACACATAGCAATAAACTAACAATTGTTATTTCCACTTGAAACCCTTTGTGGATAAGGGTTTTCAGGAAACTTGCGGTTTTCTGTACATTACTGCGGGAATCTGCAACCTTTCAAAATAGATGATTTTTAAACACATATAGCAATAGTTGTTTATCTGTTTGTCGCTTTTGGGCTCCCGCTTTTTCCCCTTTCTGAAATCGCTCAGTCTTATTCTTGCCCCAGGTAACCCTGTTACAAAAAACAGTTGTCAGATGAAAGCTTACTTGTTTGATAACCTGCCAGTAACCCGTAGATAACCCGCCTATACCCCGCCTCTTTAAAGAAGCGGGCTACCGGTAGGTTTCCAGGAATAGATTAATGGATAAAGCATACCCGGATACTACCCAACCAGGGTGTGAAATGAGTAGTGGTATATGATTTACTCCTGAGAGGAGAAGGTACCAGTAACTAAGCGCTTCTCTCTTTGGTTCCGCTTATTGAAACCCGGGCAGGTTATGCTATTTCGCTGATAGGCAGTGTGTTTCAATCAGCATTTCAAAGAGAGAAACCGTAAATTCAGAAAGACTTTCTGTGACTAGTGGAAATGATGGATGGTGTTGGGCAGTAACCTTTTGCAAAGATGTGGGTACCGGGCAAGTGGATCAGTTCTCTAATGTATTCCACCAGGTTCTTTTCAGTACCAGCACAATCAACAACAGTATTCCTGTAGTAATAAGCAAAGGAAGTTTCATCCATAATACCAGGTACATGGGCAGAATGGTGAGGCATAACTGGCCGATGATACCCAGTACCACATTGAACAGATCCCAGCCCCATCTCTGGTTGGGTACAAAAGAAGGATCATCTTTCATTACTTCTTTTTGTACGGGTTTCCAGAAACCCCATGGTTTTACAGTTGTATAAAACCGTTTCAGCACTTCCATGTCCGTAGGTGGTGCCAGGTAAGTACCCACTAATGATCCTGTTAAAGAGATCAGGAATAGCAGTGGCCAGTTATATAAGGGCAACCCGCCAAAAAGGTAAGGAAAAATCAGCGCGGCAACAATGCCGCTCATCATACCCCAGAAAAAACCGTTTGCATTAAAACGCCACCAATACCATTTCAGCATATTGGCAGCAATATAACCTCCGTACAAAGCCCCTACGATCCACTGTAAAACACTGTTCACACTTTTGGCGAAAAAACCAAGTATGATCCCTATTACTACCACCAGCAAACCTGAGCCATAATTCATCCGCATCACTTTTGTAACCGAAGCCTGCGGGTTGATATATTTCACATAAATATCATTTACGATATACGCCTGCGCCGCGTTCACCGTTCCGGAAAATGTACCCATAAATGCTCCCAGTAATCCGGTTAAAACAAGTCCCAGTATACCGGCTGGTAAATAACGGTTGATCACTGCCGGTAATACTTTTTCAAAATCAACCCCTCCGGCTCCATTCGACAGATCGAGGGTGTGATAATACAGCAATCCCAATACAGTTAACCCAATAATCATGGCATAACGCACCGGTAAGAGTACGATGGAAACAAAGCCGCTCATTTTGGAAGCATCTTTGGGGGAACGGGTAGATAGAATCTTCTGCATATCATAATTCGGCGCAGGTCCGGCCAAACTGGCGAACACCCCTTTGAACAGCATCATCATAAAAAAGAAGCCAAACAGTCCGAATCCGTCTTCCGCAATTTTCACATCGGCTGCCGGCGCAATCCGGCTCCAGTCCAGTTCTAATTTCCAGGAGAAAAAAGGATCTAACCAGCCATCCGGAACCATCAATGATTGTTGCTGCAGATGCTGCCAGGCAATAATGGCTATCGCGATGCAGGCAACGGTCATAATCAGGTATTTGATCAGATCGCCCAGCACAATACTGTGCATCCCTCCCAATATGGAATAGAAAGCAGCGAAAAGGGTGAAGATAATCCCATAAAAATGAGCCACATACTGCGGCGGGATGTCAAAAGGGAGGTAGTTTTTCACTTCCGTCCAGGGAACAAAAATCTCTATGAATTTTCCCAGTCCTACAAACCCATAGGCCAGAAATCCAAAACAACTCAGCAAGGCAAAAGCCACCACTACCTGGTGCGAAGCAGTTACCCCTGCGCCCTTAGTACCAAAACGGGAAGCCAGCCATTCGGCACCGGTATTGGCATTGGAACGGCGGAGCCATTTAGACAGGAACATCATCAGCACTACCTGGTTAAATACGGGCCAGAGCCAGGGAATCCAGATACTTTTCATACCGTATACAAAACAGAGTGCCACCATCCACATGGTACCGCTGATGTCGAACATGTCTGAGGCATCACTCATACCCAGCAGGTACCATGGTAATTTTTTACCACCCATCAGGTATGACTCCTTATTGCGGGCCGCCTTTTTGCGCAATACCCAGCCGATACCCAGCATTAACAGCAGGTAGGCAACTATAATACTGATATCCAATACAGTAAGCTTCATAAACGATACCCGGTAGTGATGTTATTAGACTGCATTATACTATAAAACAGCCAATACCCCTAAGTGGTTTGATTATCTGAAAATGCGAAAATGATAAAAAAGTACCAGTTATTTGCAGCGAATAATACCCCCTGCCTGTCTGAAGATAGGAAATCGATCTATTGTTCGGTAACCATCTGAACGCAAACCAGCCTGTATCCATGTTGATGCGGGCAGGTATTTATGGAAAGATGACAAATTGCAGTAAGTATACCGGCTCGTCTGGCCGGCCGCTATACTTCCCCGATTGTCAGAAAGAATTATACCATGCAGAAAAATATACTCAGAGAAATTACACCATTAACCTCCGCCGATTGTTTTACGGTTTTTTCCCGTACCAAAACAGCGTTCGACTTCCCCGTACATTACCACGAAGAATTTGAACTGAATTTTATCAAAAACGGGAAAGGAGTAAAACGGGTAGTGGGAGATCATGTAAAAGAGATTGGCGATTACGAACTGGTATTGATCGGCCCTAACCTGCAGCATGCCTGGTTTACGCATAAATGTAAAAGTCCGGAGATCACAGAAGTCACTATCCAGTTTCACAAAGATCTGTTTGATGATAAATTTCTGCGCAGGAACCAATTGAGTTTTATCCGTACCATGCTGGAAAACTCTTTGCGGGGTATTCTTTTCTCCTACGAAACGGCGGCTCTCCTCTCCTCCCGGCTGATGAGGCTGAGCAAAAAAGATGGCTTTGAATCAGTACATGAACTGATGTGGATCCTGCATGAACTTTCTATTTCGCGTCATTCCAAGATCCTGTCCAACTCCACCTTCAATAACATGGAGCATTTTACGTACAACAGCCGCAGGATTGAAAGAGTGATGGAATACCTGAACGAAAATTTCAAAAATCCGATCTCTTTAACAGAAGTAGCCAAACTAACCAATATGGCCGATTCTGCGTTCAGCCGGTTTTTTAAAACAAGAACCGGAATGACATTTATAGATAGTCTGACCGAGATCCGGCTGGGGCATGCTTCCAGAATGCTGATCGATACCACGCAGTCGGTGGCAGAAATCGCCTACGAATGTGGCTTTAACAATATCTCCAATTTCAACCGCATTTTTAAAAAGAAAAAGGGCTGTACCCCGAAGGAGTTCAAGAGAAGTTATTCATCAGAAGAAAGGATCTTCTTTTAACTACCCCGGTCAGAGTTTGCGGCTCACTTTGGAGAAATCTTTGGTAACAGTGGCTTTCATCACCCCCAGTGTATCTTTTCCGGCCTGCGCCATATTTACTTTGAACTCGCACTCATACCCCTCCTGTTCCTCAAAATACACCACTTCCATCACCCTGAACTTCACACGGGAGGAATCATTGTTGACAGATTCATATAAAAATCCGGAGAAAGCTTTTTTCAGTCTTTCCTCTATTTCGGCAGGTTTGGGTCTTTTCTGACAGGCAAGCAGGCTTACTAATAAAAGGCAGGCAAGGATCTTTTTCATAAAAATCAGTTAATCGGCTGTTTAAAAATACGCAATGCCTCCTCATCCGCAATGGCTCCGGGATTTTATTTTCACTGCCGGCTGTGATTTTTTAAGACGATATGCGAATCATATATTTAAGGAATCACTTCTATGGCACAACTTACTGCAGATAAGGAAGCTTTTTTCAGGTTGATTGAAGATAACAAAGCCATTATCTTCAAGATCTGCCATACCTACTGCCCTGATAAAACCCAGCACCAAGATCTGGCGCAGGAAATCATCTACCATATCTGGAAATCAGGACATGCTTTTGATCCGGATAAAAAATTCTCTACCTGGATGTACCGGGTGGCTTTAAATGTAGCCATCAGTTTTTACAGGAAAAAGTCCAGAGAACCGGATACGGTATCCCTTTCAGCGCAGGAAGAAACATTGATGATTCCTGAAGTAACGGACAACAGATCGGATCAGTTAATCCTTTTACAGCAACTGATTAATGAACTCAGGGAACTTGACCGGGCTTTGATGTTGTTATATCTCGAATCTAAAACCTACCGGGAAATAGCAGAAATTCTGGGTATTACCGAAACCAATGTAGCCAGTAAGATTAACAGGATCAAAGAAAAACTCAAACAAAAAATATCACCTTTAACATCATAGTTATGCAAGACATGGAACTCAGGCAGGTATGGGAATCTTATAACCAGCAAATAGCCAAAGCAGAGATATTAAACCTGCAATCATGGGCATTGAATATCCGTTGTTTTGAAAGCCTGCAGCAGCAACGGGCCGAAAAAAAACTAAACGCCCTGCGTTGGTTTAATACCCGGGCCGTCATCCTTGGGATCGTATGGGCAGGATTTCTGCTGCTACTGGTATGGGGAAACCGCTTTCAAAATGTTTTTTTCTCCCTGTCTGTCAGCGCCATCGCTTTGATTACCCTGTTGGTGACGGCTACCTACATCCGGCACAATATCCTGATTGGGCAGGTCAGGTACGACAATCCCGTAACCGATACCCAACAACAACTGGCCAGGTTAGCGCGTTCTACTTTTCATAGCACGGCTATTGCCTGGTTGCAGCTCCCGTTTTATACTACCTGGTTCTGGAGCAGCAGTTGGATCCGGGAAGGGGGTATGGGCTTCTGGTTGATTGCTTTTCCCATTACCCTGCTTTTTACCCTGCTTGCCATTTTTCTCTACCGGAATATATCTGCCGGTAACCTGCACAAAAAATGGGTGAAAAGTTTGATGATGGCCGGACCGGAATACAGCCATGTTGCCGCTGCAAAGGCATACCTGGAAGAAATTGATGCGTTTATACAAGATCGCTTCTGACATCCCTTGTACCTGCTTTGACAGAAAAGTTTTTTTATGGGGGATTATAGCTGGATAAACGGGTTTGGTATTGTATTTGCCCTACGGTTATGAATACGTATTTTTACCCCTCAAACCAACCAACGCCTGAAGCGCTTCTTACAAATATTACGTCGATCGGTTCTCATTATTTTGGCTGTGATTCTGCTGGTATTTATCGCGATCCAGACTGATTTTGTACAAAACTGGCTGGTGGGCATCGCAACCAGCCGTTTATCCAACGCTCTGGGAACCGAAGTAAGTGTTAAAAATGTAAGTTTCTCGCTGTTTAACCGGCTGAACATGGAAGGCACCCTGGTGCGTGACCAGAAAAAGGACACATTACTGTATGCAGGCCAGTTAAAAGTGCGGATCACAGATTGGTTTTTCCTGAAAGAAAAAGCGGTGCTGAAGTTTGTAGGACTGGAAGATGCCGTGATTAAACTGCAACGGAAAGACAGTGTCTGGAACTATGGATTTATTGTTGACTATTTCTCCTCCTCCAATCCCTCCAAAAAGGGTAGCGGACTGGAGCTGAATCTGAAGACCATTGACCTGAAGAATGTACGTTTCCTCAAAAATGATCTTTGGGTGGGTGAACGGATGACCGTTTCTGTCAGCAGCCTGCTGGCAGATGCTGAAAATGTTGATCTCAGGAAAAGCATTTTCCAGATCAATTCCCTGCAGCTGGAAAAACCTTTTATCAGTATCCAGAGCCTGAATGCCCTTCGCCCGGAATCACTTCGGAAAAAAGCAACCGTAGATACGGGCATGTACCTGAATGCGGGGGATATCGCACTATATGTTAACAATTTTTCCATCAGAAACGGCAGTCTGTTCATTGATGGAAATACAGATGCCCCCCTTCCGCATTTTGACGGTAGCCATATCCAGTTGAGCAAACTTACCGGTACGATTAAAAATATCCGTTTTCTGAAAGATACCCTCAGGGCCAATATAGACCTGTCTGTAAAAGACCGTTGTGGACTGGAACTGCGAAAGTTAAAAACACAGTTCCGTTTTACCCCTCAGATCATGGAGCTGGCTAAACTGGATCTGCAGACAAACAAAAGCAGACTAACCAACTACTATGCGATGCAGTACAAAGACTTTAATAAAGACTTTGGGCATTACATCAGTCAGGTAGTAATGAATGCCAACTTCACCGAAGCGAAGCTGAACAGTGATGATATTGCCTATTTCGCACCGGAACTGAAAAGCTGGAAAAAAGAAGTGGTAATAAGTGGCAAGTACCTGGGCACTGTTGACAATTTTGTAATAAAGAATCTGTCGGCACGAATGGGTAACACTACCAAAGTAATCGGCACATTGAGCATGAGAGGTTTGCCCGAAATCAATACCACAAAAATTGAGCTGAAAGAGGGAACCCTGCAGACCAATTATACCGATCTCGGAACACTGATTCCACAACTGAAAGGTGTTACATCGCCCAACCTCGCGGCTTTGGGCAATGTGATTTACCGGGGTAATTTCAAGGGTACCATTCAGAATTTTGTAACCGCCGGTACATTCAGTACACAATTGGGGGGTGTCAGAACCAATATCAGTTTACAATTACCCCGACGCGGAGATCCCGTGTATACCGGTTCGCTGGAGACTACCCGTTTCAATATCGGAAAATTCCTGAACGACAGCTTGCTCGGACTGGTGGATTTCAAAGGCAGAATTGTAGGAACCAGTTTTAATATCGACAGGCTGAAGACCACCCTTCAGGGAACGGCCAGCTCGCTGCAGTACAATGGATATACCTATACCAATATCATCACTTTAGGTACGTTTCAGCGTAAATATTTTACGGGAGAGGTTAAAATCGATGATCCGAATCTTGATTTTACCAGTACGGTAGAGATTGATCTTTCGAAAGAATTGCCGCGTTTCAATATCGTGGGCGACCTCGTAAATTCCAATCTGAAGGCAATGAATTTTACCAAAGATTCGGTGTTGGTAACCGGACTGTTAGACGTAAACTTCACCGGAACCAACATCGATAATTTTTCGGGTACTGCTAAATTTCTGAATGCGAATGTAAAAAGCGGAACCAGTAACCTGAGTTTTGATTCATTGAATCTGGTATCTACCCATGTAGATACTGTAAAACATTTACACCTGGGCAGTAATGAATTTAATGCTACCATCGAAGGCAAATTCAGTATCAGGGATCTGCCCGCCAGTTTCCAGGCTTTTCTGACGCGGTATTATCCCACGTATATCAAGCAACCCAAATCGGTACCGCAAAATCAGGTCTTTACTTTTAAAGTGAATACAGGAAATATTGAGCCTTATCTTCAATTGTTTGATAGAAAACTGCACGGGTTCAATGATGCCAGTATCAACGGCTCGGTTGATACCCGGAAAAATCAGTTGGCAGTAACCACTGCCATACCTACCGGCGGATACGACAATATCCGTTTTACCGGAATGGATCTGACAGGGAACGGAAACAAAGACAGCATCTCACTGAAGGGAACCATTACAGAAGTTCAGGTAAGCGATAGTCTTCGTTTTCCGAATTCCAGAATCAATATCACATCCAGCAATGATCACTCCGTAGTATCTATTAAAACGAGTGCAGACAATACCTTGAATGATGCAGACCTGTACGTGGATGTATATACGCTTACCGATGGCGCGCGTATCCAGTTCAGGCCTTCTTCGTTTGTTTTGAATGATAAAAAATGGAGTATCGAAAAATCGGGTGAGATAACCCTTCGTACCAAACTGGTAAAGGCAGAAAATGTAAAGTTTACGCAGGGTTTTCAGGAGATCAGTGTAGAATCGGATCATCCGGATGATGGCAGCAGCAGCAATAACCTGGTAGTGAAATTAAAAAATGTTGTACTAGGTGACCTTAGTTCCATCTTTTTCAAAGATCCACGGCTGGAGGGTCTTACCTCCGGTACGGTGCATTTGAATGACCTTACCGGTAATTTCAACGCGGCGGCAGACCTGAAGGCAGAACAATTCCGGTTGAACGACGATTCGATTGGACTGGTTACCATAAAAGCCAGTTACGATACCAAAACCGGGCTGCTTCCCTTCAGCATTCAATCGCCCAATGAAGAATACAATTTCAGCGCCAAAGGAAGTTACAATATCAAAGACAGCACCCGGAAATCTTTTCATACAGACCTCACGCTCACCAAATCAAAGATTGATTTTCTGCACATGTTCCTGTCGGATATTTTTAGTGATATCAATGGAAAAGCGACCGGTAACCTGACCATCAAGGGAGACCTGAAAGCACCGGATCTGTTAGGCAGAATCAAACTTCAGAAAGCGGGCATGAAGGTTAACTATACACAGGTATACTACACCATCGACTCGGCTGATATCCGTTTTACGGAAGAAGGCATTGACTTTGGCCGGTTCTCCATCTTTGACAGGTATGGAAATAAGGGTACCGTAAGCGGTAAGCTGAAAGAACGGGGTTTCAAGAATATGGTATTTGATCTGGATCTTGCCACCAGTAAATTATTACTGATTGATACCAAGGCGCAGGATAACCAGCAGTTCTACGGAAAAGCCATCGGTAGTGCGCGCCTGCGATTAACGGGGCCGGAATATGCAGCCCAGATGCAGCTTACAGCAGAATCCAACGACAGTTCACACATTTATATACCCAATACGGTAAGTAAAGAAAGTGGTGTAGCAGACTTTATTGTATTCAAGCAGTATGGAACAGAGATGGAGAAGGAAAGAAACAAAAGTAATTTCAATCTCACGGTTGATCTGGACCTGACCGCTACCAACGATGTAATGATCGATGTGATTCTGGACGAGTTAGCAGGTGATGTGATCAAAGCAGTAGGCAGTGGTAAACTAAAAATCAGGGCAGGTACTACCGAAGCGCTGAGCATGCGTGGCAGATACAATATTGAAAGTGGAAGTTATCTCTTTAATCTTCAGAACATCCTGCGCAAGCCCTTTGAACTGATGCCGGATGCAGGCAATTACATAGAATGGAAAGGCGATCCGATGAATGCCGATGTACATATTGATGCACGTTATACAGCAGAACGCATCAGTCTGGCAGAACTGGTGAGCTCCCTCAACCTCAGCCCTGCCGTAAAAGGCTATCGGGGAGATGTGTATGTCATTGCCCAGTTACGGGATAAACTGAGCAGACCCAATATCTTTTTCAGAATCGATTTCCCGCAGGGAAGCCCCGTAAAATCGGATAATGAATTTACCCAGTACCTGAACCGCCTGGAAAGAGACCAGAACGAGATCCTGAACCAGGTCGCATTCCTCTTCCTCTTTAATTCCTTTCAGCCACCGGGCGGATTGGGTAGTAACAATGCATTATCCCCTTACTCCATCACCTCCTTAACGGTGAATACCATTTCGCAGATGCTGACCAAAAGTGTGAACAAAGTGCTCTCCAATCTGCTGTTCCGTATTACCGGTGATAAGAGTCTTCGTTTTGATGTAGGCACCAGCGTTTACAGCAGCTCTAACCTGCTGGATCAAGGTAGCAGTAGTTCGGGAGGTACTAACAGCAAACTGGACCGAACAAGGGTAGACTTTAAATTCGGTTATGCATTTGCCAATGATAAAGTAATTGTAACGCTGGGTAGCGATGTTGATTTTAACTTCGGCGCCTCTTCTGCAGTGCAGGGAAATACCCAATGGCTTCCGAATGTAAATATTGAATTCATTCTCTCGAAGGATAAAAAACTCCGTTTAATCGTATTCAATAAAGCCAGTCTGGATCTGACAGGTGTCAGCTTTGGCCGGCGTAACAGACAGGGTGTAAGTATTTCTTACCGCAAAGATTTTGAAACCCTGTTTGCCAATAAGGAAAAAGACCTTGTGATTAAAGGACCTGCAGACAGCACCTCTAATAAGGAGAAATAAACTATTGTATCAGGGAAGTATCGGCTTGGGAACCAGCTTACAATCTTTGAGTCTGTAAACGTAAAAGTATCGCACAACACCCCCACTTCTTTTTTGTTTTATTACAACCGGCGCAACAATGGTAGTGAAGTATTGCCCATAAGCTTCCGCCACATTCAGGGGTAGATTGGAAGGCACGATCGCATACGCATCATCGCCCAACTGCAGGGGTTTACGAACTTTGTTCAGCCAGGCAAATTTGTGTACATCCTGCAGACTGCCAACACTAATCAAGGGTAATCCGGCAGCACGGGAAGTATATAATTCCAGGTGTCCGCCGGGAAACCATTTTTGGATGAGTATCGGCGATGCTGCTTTCATGGTTCCATTGGCCATATCCATTTTCGACAATACAGCAAAAGAATCACTGAAAGCCTTCCAACCGGAAAGATCCAGCGTAGGGCAATACTCACCATAATTCTCCTTGCTATGACTACCAAAATTAACGGGTGATAAACGAACCAATCCCACACCTGCGATCAACACAATCAGCAACAGACTGCCCGCTGTTTTAATGAAGCCGGGGAACAGGTTAAAAGATCGCTGCTCGAGATACAACCCTCCCACAAAAAACAAAGGAATATAGGCAGGCCCGCTCCAATGTGGTAATGTCGGGTTCAAGAGAGATACACCCCAGAATAAAAAGATCATCGGCAAACTCATACACAATAGCCAGGTAGCGGCTCTTTTGCGGTTAAACCGGATCCTTTTACGCAACAGGGCCACTACTGATATCAGCAAGAGAATAAAGATCACAGGATTCTGATACGCAAATTCCCCTCCTATTTCCCTACCCAGCATATCCCATTGAATGGTGGTATGCGTTACCCTTTCTGAATGGAAGCGATACGTGATAAAATCATTGACCACATTCCAGTACACGATCGGTAATACACAGATCACCGTTACCAGCGCAGCTGCATACAAGCGCCAGTTCAATAACCATTTTGGTCTTGTCAGTAAAAGGAATAATCCGAATCCGGCCCAGAGGAACAAACCATGTACTTTGCAAAGTGTTGCCAATCCAATAATAAATCCAAGCAATAACCAGATACTGATTTTGTTTTCTTCATTTCTGATGAAGAGATGTCCCATGATATACAAAGCTCCTGTCCAGAGTGGCATTTGTGGTGAGTCGGGCAGGATGAACAACCCGGCAATGATGCCGGTATACACGGAGCAGTTATAGATCAATGCAGCATACCACCCTGCTTTTTCATTAGCGATCAGTTTGCCAGTTTTAAAAATAAACCAGGTAGATAATGCGGCACTCAGTATGCTGCCCAACCGTAAAGAAAGATCACTCACCCAATGCAGGTTCAGGGTGGTGGCACGGATCATCCAGCCAACCATGGGAGGATGATCAAAATGGTTCCAGTCTGGCTGCAGCGCATAGGTCCAGTAATACACTTCATCATTACCGAGTTCGATCAATGAAGCAGTGATCATTTTCACAATGGAAACGATCAGAATAAGCCACGATACTTTTCTGGAATATGATTGATTCATGCTTGTAAAACGAAGAAAGCAAATACTGTGCCTTAGTAGACTTATTTCCGGTCTATCAGCCAGCGGATGGCCAATTCATAGCCCTTCATGCCCAAACCGAAAATACTGCCCGCAGATTTTCCCGACACATGCGACAGATGCCTGAAATGTTCTCTGGAATGCACATTGCTGATATGTACTTCCACAACCGGTGCTTTGATAGCAGCTATCGCATCGCCAATGGCTACAGAAGTATGCGTATAACCGGCGGGGTTCAGTACAATGCCATCATAATCGTAGCCCACTTTCTGCAGTTCGTTAATGAGTTCCCCTTCGATATTGCTCTGGTAATAATGAAAAATCACTGTTGGAAATAACTCCTTCAGTTCATCGAGGTATTTCTCAAACGGCATATTGCCGTAGATATCTGTTTCCCTCTTACCCAGCAGGTTCAGGTTGGGGCCGTTGATGATGGCGATTTTCATGTAGCTAAGATAGAGAAAAAAACAGCGGTAAATAAGAACCGCCATTTTGCGGGAGGCCTGTAGCGGAACCTTCTGTTTCAGAAGATCCGTTCAGTTGCTCTCATCAAAATGGCGGTTGATCTATGTATCTGTAATAAAATTGCTAGTTCATCTGGTCTTTGATCATCTCAACAAACCTGTCGAAGAGGTAACGACTATCGTGCGGCCCCGGTGTACTTTCAGGGTGATATTGTACACTGAAAACCGGTCTGTCTTTTAAACGGATACCTTCAATCGAATCATCATTCAGGTTCACATGGGTTACTTCCACATTCGGATGCTTGCGAACTGCTTCGGGATCTACCCCAAAACCATGGTTCTGCGTAGTGATCTCACACTGACCTGTAATGATATTTTTAACCGGATGATTCAATCCACGGTGACCATGGTGCATTTTAAACGTGGGTATATCATTGGCCAATGCCAGTAACTGGTGTCCCAGACAGATCCCAAATACCGGTTTGTTCTCCGCTAAGATTTCTTTCATCGTGGCCACGGCATAAGGCATGGCCGCAGGATCGCCGGGACCATTGGAGATAAAATAACCGTTCGGACTGAACTCTTTCAAGCGGCTCAGAGGTGTTTTGGCAGGGTGTACGCGAACATGCGCCCCTCTGCTAACCAGGCACTGCAGAATATGTTCTTTCACACCAAAATCCAGTACAGCTACTTTAAAAGCAGCATTTACATCACCCAGTTCATATTCCGTTGGTGTACTAACGGTGCTTGCCAGTTCCAGGCCGTCCATATCAGGCACTTTGGCCAGTTCTGCTTTCAGTGCTTCCACATCCAGTATCTCGGTAGATATGATACAGTTCATGGCTCCCTTGGTACGGATATGCGCTACCAGGGCCCTTGTATCCACATCTTCAATGGCTACAATATTGTTTCTTTTCAGGTATTCATTCAGGTCGCCCTCATCGGCCATTAAACGGCTGAACTGCTCTTCCAGGTTACGGGCTATCAAACCGCGGATTTTTACCGAACTACTTTCCACATCGGATTTACGCACCCCGTAATTACCCACGTGTACATTGTTCATAATCAGGATCTGGCCGGCATAACTGGGATCGGTAAATACTTCCTGGTAACCTGTCATGCCGGTATTGAAACAGATCTCACCGGTGGCGGTTCCTGTTTTTCCGAAAGACTGTCCGTAAAATACGTGTCCATCTGCTAATAATAAGATGGCGGGTTGCTTGCTTGGGGTCATGGGTATGTCTGTTTACGATTGCAAAAAAAATGCATCCTGCGTAATATTCCGGATATATTTTCTCACACCGGCACACAAGAAAAAAGGCAAAACCGAAAACGATTTTGCCTTTTATATCAAAAAACTGTTATCACTTATTCAGCTGCTTTTTCTTCAGTAGAACTGGCTTCTTCAGTAGCGGCAGGTGCTTCAGCCTGGGCGGCAGCTTCTGCTTTCTTAGGAGCACGTCCACGACGGGTTTTCTTAGCTGGTTCTGCTGCTTTATCCACACCTTTACCGTAGATCTCGTTAAAGTCTACCAGTTCAATCATGGCTTTTTCAGCGTTATCACCCGGACGGATACCGAGTTTCAGGATCCTTGTATAACCACCGGGACGGCTGGCTACTTTCGGACCTACTACTGTAAACAGTTCTTTTACAGCGGCTTTATCCTGCAGTTCTGCAAATACCAGACGGTGATTGTGACTGATCTGCGTAGCAGATTCGTTCTTTTTGGTTTTGGTGATCAGCGGCTCAATGTAGGTTCTCAGCGCTTTGGCTTTGGCCAAAGTGGTAACGATACGTTTGTGTGTGATCAGCTGACTGGCCAGGTTCTGCAATAAAGCAACGCGGTGTGCCTTTTTGCGGCCTAAATTGTTGATTTTGTCTCCGTGACGCATGACTTTTTGTTTTTAATCTTGTACCGTGTCAGGAATTACAAGATGTGAATGAATAGCTTCGAGCTGTGAGCTATGAGCTGCGAGCAAATGCTCATAGCTCATAGCTCGTGGCTCATAGCTTATTTAGTTATCTAAATTGTCTAATCCTAATTTGTTCAGATCCATACCGAAGCTCAGACCTCTTTCAGTTAACACCTGCTCAATTTCAGAGAGTGATTTCTGACCGAAGTTTCTGAATTTCATCAGGTCTTCCTGCTCGTACTGAACCAGTTCGCTCAGGCTGTTGATCTTAGCTGCTTTTAAGCAGTTAAAAGCACGTACAGACAGATCGAGATCTTCCAGTGGTGTTTTCAATACTTTGCGCAGTTGCAGTACATGCTCATCTACCACATCTTCTTTCTTATCTTCCTTGTTATCGAAAGTGATGTTTTCATCGGTGATGATCATCAGGTGCTGGATCAGGATACGGGAAGCCTGTTTAACCGCATCTTCCGGATGGATGGTTCCATCGGTAGCTACTTCCAGGATCAGTTTCTCGTAGTCTGTTCTTTGCTCCACACGATAGTTCTCAATAGCGTATTTCACGTTCTTGATCGGTGTGTGGATAGAATCTATGGCGATATATCCGAAGATAGCATCTTTGATCTTGTTCTCTTCAGCCGGTACATAACCGCGGCCTTTGGAGATGGTCAGTTCAATGTCCAGTTTAGAAGTGGTATCCATGGTACAGATCACCAGTTCCGGGTTCATTACCTGGAAGTTCTGGGATAATTCCCCGATCATTCCGGCAGTGAATTCAGTACGGCCTTTGATGGATAAAGTGATTTTTTCATTCACCACGTCATGTTCAACGTGCTTTTTGAAACGCACCTGCTTCAGGTTCAGGATGATCTCGGTAACGTCTTCTGTTACACCTTTGATGGTAGCAAACTCATGGTCTACTCCCTCGATCTTGATACCGATCAGTGCATACCCTTCTAAAGAACTTAATAATACTCTGCGTAAAGCATTTCCGATGGTAAGACCAAAACCTGGCTCCAACGGACGGAATTCGAATTGACCTTCGAAATCATTTGCTTTTTGTAAAACGATCTTATCGGGCTTCTGAAAGCTTAATATGGCCATATTAAAACTTGTTTTTACTGGTTTGTCTTTGCGCCCACATGAGGCGTAAAGGAAAATATATGAAACGGGAGTGGTGAGTAGTCAGTAGTCAGTTTTTCACTCACTACTCACCACTCACTATTCACCATTATTTAGAGTACAACTCGACGATCAACTGCTCCTTGATATTCTCAGGAACACTCTCACGCTCAGGGTAAGTGATAAACACACCCTTTTTCTCAGCTTCGTTCCAGTCTAACCAGCTGAACTTAGGGTTTTTACCGCGGTTCTTGCTGGTAACAGATGAGTTATCGGCGCTTTTGGGTTTGTACGCAATGATATCACCTGGCTTACACTGGTAAGAAGGGATATTCATGGTTTCACCGTTTACAGTGATATGCTTGTGATTAACCAGCTGGCGGGCTTCCGGACGGCTGGCAGTTAAACCCAGACGGTAGATAGTGTTATCCAGACGGGCTTCCAGTAATTTGATCAGGTTTTCACCGGTAACACCTTTCAGACGCTGTGCCTCTTCAAAGGTTTTGCGGAATTGACGCTCCAATACACCATAAGTGTATTTGGCTTTTTGTTTTTCACGCAGCTGTAATGCATACTCACCTAAGGTTTTACGCTTACGCGCTGCACCATGCTGGCCGGGAGGGTTGCTGTTCTTACCCAACCATTTGCCATTACCCAAAATGGGTTCACCGAAGATTCTGGAAATTTTGGTCTTTGGACCTGTGTAACGTGCCATTTGTTTTGTTTTGCGATTTTTTAATGACGATGCTGTATCATAAAAATCTAAAATCGATACAACACCCTTTTATAATTAGTAGTTAATAATTAATAGTTAGTAATTCAATTATTTCATTACTAACTATTAATTACTAATTGATTATACCCTACGCTGTTTGGGAGGACGACAACCGTTGTGTGGTAAAGGGGTTACATCTTTGATAGAAGTAACTTCTACACCTGATTGTGCGATAGAACGGATAGCACCTTCGCGGCCTGATCCGGGTCCTTTTACAAATACATCCACTCTTTTCAAACCAGCTTCCAGTGCTACTTTAGCAGCATCGGCAGCGGCCATCTGGGCGGCATATGGAGTGTTCTTTTTAGAACCCTTGAAGCCCATTTTACCTGCACTGCTCCAGCTGATAACCTGGCCGGCTTTATTGGTAAAACTGATGATAATGTTGTTGAAAGTGGCAGAAATACGAACCTCACCGGTTGCATCTACTTTAACAATTCTTTTCTTGGCAACAGCTTTTGCACTGTTTTGCGCTTTTTGTGGTTTAGCCATGTTTCTTTTTTGAGGTAATCTTTAACAATAAAAAATCCCGTTAGCCGGGAACCGGGGAACTCTCCTGTCTGATGTGATCAAACGATCCAAGTTTCCGGATTTTATATAAATAGCAATTAGTAGTTAGTAATTAAATTGTTAATTACTAACTACTAATTATTAATTATTTCTTAGCTACTTTCTTCTTACCGGCAACCGTTTTACGCTTACCTTTTCTGGTACGGCTGTTGGTTTTGGTACGCTGTCCGCGAACAGGTAATCCTTTACGGTGACGGAGACCACGGTAGCAGGCGATATCCAGTAAGCGTTTGATGCTCATGGAAACCTCACTACGCAAAGCACCTTCTACCTTAAACTCATTGTTGATGATGTTACGGATAGCAGTCTGCTCATCGTCATTCCACTGGTTTACTTTTTTGTCAAAGTCAATACCAGCCTGGGTAAGAATATACTGTGCAGTGGAACGGCCAATACCAAAAATATAGGTCAGACCAATTTCTCCTCTTTTATTTTTTGGTAAATCAATACCGGCAATACGAGCCATATTTTGTGTTTAATTTGAAAATTTGAAAATTTGAAGATCTGAAAATGGTGGTTTAGGAATCTGAAAATCATTTTCAAATTTTCAAATCACTCCATTTTCAAATTACTCTTATCCCTGACGCTGCTTAAAGCGGGGGTTCTTCTTGTTGATCACGAATAATTTCCCTTTCCTTTTCACGATCTTGCAATCAACGCTGCGTTTTTTAATGGAAGCTCTAACTTTCATTGTTTGTTTTTTTATCTCGTTCCTGCTTCTGCTTCCGGCGTTCTGCCGGCCGCATTCAGCGTTAAATTATTTATACCTGAAAATGATCCTTCCCCTGCTCAAATCGTACGGACTCATCTCCACCCCCACTTTATCACCCGGCAGAATACGGATATAGTGCATTCTCATTTTTCCGGAGATGGTGGCCAGTATCTCATGTCCATTTTCCAATTTTACCCGGAACATAGCATTACTCAGGGCTTCCAGAATTACGCCATCTTGTTTGATCAGTGGTTGTTTCGACATACAATTTTTGGGGCTGCAAAGATATTACAATGCAACCGGAATAAGAAAAATTAGTGGAAAAAAATCTCAAAAATGTGGAAAAACCTTCCTTATTTTCCCGTAAAAGGGGCAAAGTTACCAAAAAACGGGCAATCAGAACAGGTTTACCGGCAATACCAGCTCCCATACATTGGGCCGGGTGATACCCCGGAACTCGTTATTGAGCAGACGGCTATACCTGATCCCAAAGGTAACGGGCTGCTGGTTCCACCAGCGGGTATCGAAAAACAGCTCGGTACCCAGTGTCTGGAACGGGTAATTGGTGGCCAGCCGTAAACTGCGGCCGATGCCATAATCGAAAAACAGGTTGGATCTTACCCGGAGCAGGTAGACCAGGTTGCCAAAACCCTTGTCGGGATAGGCCAAGGTAAAGTGATAATTGACCCCGATCTTCCACATCCGGGGGAAATCTACAGCGGAATAGCCCCTCGCAAAGGGAAAATTATTCGCAAACAGGTATTGCTGCAGGGTGTCACGGATATGAAAAGCCGCCGTTACCACCAGAGAATGATCATTGCTGATACCCGGCAGAAACAGAGAGCCGGTGGCCAGGAATTGATAGGCGGAATAGTTATTAACGAGATTCCGGTACTGTAACACCAGGCTCTGGCCCAGATGCGGATAGATCTGCTGTGCCGTTTTCTGGATCTGCCCCGAATATGCGATCCGGGTCTGCAGATACGGGAAACTGCGATTGGCCAGTAATTTCTGGGCCAGTCCGGTCCAGCTGATCTTTTCCAGGTGATAGGTAGCGGTGAGGGTAAGGTTTCGGTACTGTTTGCCACCCGTCAGGTTCAGTGGCAGCCGTAAACCGGCATAACCCACCAATTCATTCCAGTTCAGCACGGTATCTTTATTCAATGCCCCCGACCGCTGCCAGGTATTGCTTAGTCCAAAAACCGGCTGCAGAAAACTACCACCATAGGCCCCGTTATACCCCAGTTTGTGACTGCCTTCGTTCTCATTATAGGTATAGGCAATCTCTGATTGCAAGGTATTGAGCACATTTTCGCCATAGAGGGTCAGCGAATATTCCGGCTGCTCGTAAAATGGGCGGAAACTATGCAGGTTGAGTAAACGGGTGGATTTCGGGTATTTATTGACGGGAAATGTGCCGGCAGATAAGGAAGACAGCATCGTCCGATCCGAATCGGAGTAAAGTCCGGATAGGTACCGTTCAGTCAGCTCATCCCGCCATTCTACCCGCTCCCACCGCGGCCGGAACAGGCCCAGGCGATAACCCTCAGCCGTAAAAGCTGCACTTATCAAATTTCCATCGGCCCGCAAAACGCCCTGGTATAAGCCTGTTGCATAAGAAGCCAGGCGATAAGGGCCCCGCTTTTCTTTTCCATCTACAAAAGCCCATAGTTCATCGCGGCCCTGGTAGGTGGTGGTGAACAAAACCGTATCCGACTGCACTGTGAGATAACCGATGAGGCGATTAGCCGGAGCCATCAATGTGTCCGGCCTGGATTTACCTGATCCGTATTTTACTAACGACATCTCCCCTGCCTGGTTCCTTTCTGCTACATAAAAAAAACGGTCATCAGCACTGAAGCGGGGCGTTGAAAAAACGATGCCGGGTTGGGTAAACGAGTCCAGCAGATTACCCTCCGTATCCATGTGTACCAGTTTTGAATTACCGGTCACATCCAGCTCAACAGCCAGTAAGCGTTTTCCATCGTTTGATTGGGCCGGCGAAAAATAACGGCTGCGACGAATCAGGATCTCCTCTTTTCCTGTAAGCACGTCTAACTCTCTGATAGATTGGTATTCGCGGTTACCATAGCGTGCATCCGGCTGGTAAGCCGCGTATACGATCTTGCCATTCCGGTAAGTAAAATACGTATCGGCAGAAATATCCTTTACAGCAATTCGTTTTTCTTTCCCATCTGCAGTCACTGTATAAAATGCCGGTATGGAACGGTTGCCTGTTTTGAGTACGATGACAGTACCATCAGCTGCTGACTGCGGATACTGGTAATTGGCCACTTCGTTCGGAACAGCTGGTGTAAGCCAGTTCACCTGGTCGCTGCCGGGTGTTTGCCATTGCTTCCGGTAGTACTGCAAAGCATTCTCTACAAATTGTGTGTAGGGAATTCCGGTATGTTTTTTCACTGCTCCCTGGAAAGGATAAAACAACGATCTGAACCGGGCCGCATCATCCGTGATTTTACGCCAGATATCGTCTCCGTATTGTTTTCTTCCATACGCTACCAGCAGATACCCCAGTTCGTAATGATTGGGAACATAATCGCGCAAAGAGCCATTGCGCAGCTTCATGAAGTCGTATTGCCTGTTAGCCAGCAAGAGCGATTGATAACTGCTCAGAAATAAAGGAAGACGCCCCCTTCCCTGCCCGGTATATCTTGTTTCATTAAAAACAGCATCTCCTTCAAAAAACCAATCCGGCACAGAGAGTGCATTGGCGAGTGCCTGCCCCTGTTCACCCAACAGCCAGGTAGCCAATCGGGAAAGTCCTTTGTTGAAATTATTGTATTGCTGCACATGCCGGTATTCATGTACAGCCAGGTTATCGAGCCAGTTGGCGGCACCTAATGTAAACGCGTTTTGTGGTGCTGTGGTATAGAACTCACTGCGAAAGGGAGCCAACCCTACATAGGCATTGGAAAATACTGTCTGGTTCTGGAGAACGATATTTACTTTGCGGAAATCTGTTCCGAGATTACTTGCCTGCTGCCGCTGCAACCGGTGTACCACCTGTGTTATCCGTTGTGCCTGCTGTTCCCATCCCTTCGGAAAGATCACGCGAACAGTATCCGTATTAACCTGCTGCCATTTTACAGCGGCAGGATTACCACCGAATGATTGTGCAGTTGCATGACTGCAGATAAAAAGGGCAACAAGGATATAACCAAGACACTTCATGATCCTCCATAGAATTTGATGAAAGTTACTTAAAGATGCTGTATAAAAAACCGTGCCTTAGTGCCCTGGTGTGGAATATATTTTTTCTCACAAAGGCACGAAGGCACGGTATAAAATATTCAGATCTGCTTTTATGGCTTCAGGATCTCTCCTAACTTCTGCTGTAACTGTTCCCCATTCAGGTTTTTGGCAATGATCTTGCCCTGTGGATCGAGTAACAGGTTTTGCGGAATAGCCTGGATGCCGTATTGCTGGGCTACTTCATTCTGCCAGAATTTCAAATCAGATACATGTGACCAGGTTAGGTTATCATCGTGAATTGCTTTTAACCATTTGTCTTTGTCTGCGGGTCTGTCGAGACTGACACCGAGTATATGAAACCCTTTCTCTCTGTATGCCTGATAGGCTTTCACGATATTCGGATTTTCTCTTCTGCACGGACCGCACCAGCTGGCCCAGAAATCAACCAGCAAATATTTACCTCTGAAAGAAGACAACTTAACCGGTATTCCCAAAGTATCGTTCTGTGTAAAGTCCATAGCTTCTCTGCCCACACTTGTTTTTTTGGCTATCGCGATCTGCTCGTTCAGTAATTTGGCAGCCGGTGCATTTCTGGCTATAGCGGGAAGTTGATTGAACAGGGGTTCTACCTCGTCTACCTGAATATCCCATCCCGCAAACTGCGAGATCGCATATACCGCAACCGGTGACTGCAGGTGATTGGTAACAAAGTCGCGGTACACGAGTTTGCTTTCTTTATCCAGTGCATCCATTTTATCTTCTGCTGCTTTACGGGCAGGTTCATCTTTTGCGGCAGCCGCTTTGCTGTATTCGGCACTCAGTGCCCGCATCCGCGTATTGAACGGTTTCAGTGCTTCTGTTAATTCTGCATAATCGTCGTTGGCTTTGGAACCCGTCACTTTCACATTACTGAAAGAATCAACAGAAATAACGTCAATTTTATCCGCACTCAGAAACAGAGAAATAAAATCCCTTGTTCCCGCAAATTTAACGGGCTTCCCTTCCGCATCAGGCGCATACCTGACACGAAGGGATGCTGCGGTGGGTTCGGCCAGTTTGCCGGAGAAAGTATATACTCCCTCTGAGGGCACTACACTATCCGTAATATTCTTATCACCTGCCCTGTAAGAAAGAAATACTTTCTGCACCGGCAAGGAGATATTGGTCAACCTTCCTTTTACGCTGAACGGTTTTTCTGTCTGGGCAGCACCTGAAATAGCTACACCGATTAATACAAAAAAGAGACTCCTTCTAAGCATACTGATTCATTTTTAATTATTATCCTACAAATTTAATAGACTTTTTAATATCCCTGTCAAATATTCCCCAATATAAAAAACCCGCCGGAAGCGGGTTTTAAAAAAGTATCAACGGTATGGTTACATCGGTTCGTCGGTAAGATGGATCTTGGTCATATCCAGGTATTGGTTCTGCAACTGGTGCACATAGTGTACATCCGGGTGATGCCTGCGGTCTTCGCGGTACCACATTTCGATACTGCTGAAATCTCCTGCTTTGGGAATCACGATCCGGAAAGAGCCTTTTCCGTACTTTACAGATCCATCCTCATTTTCCTGCTTGTGAAAGCCCAGTTTCAGCAAGGCTTCGTCAGTCAGTTCAATCGGATGCAGGTGGTCGGTCTCAAACCAGAACTCCTGTACATCGGTTTGTACACAAACCTGTTTTTCGTCTCCGTTTAACCGGACAACTTCCCCATCCCACATTTTACCTTCATATTCTGCCTTCAGATAGTCGCCGATTCTGATGTCGCTGAATTTAATCATATGGCAATGTTTTTAGAAGCAGAAGATAAGATTTATTTGGAGAAGAAACAAGTTCTATTCTTCTCTTCTACTCGGCCCAGCTCATGGTATACCCCGGGTTCTCGATTTCCAGTGCTTCGATGGTCAGCTGCAGTGGATGAAAAGTATCTACCATTACTGCCAGTTCCTGCGTCTCTTTTTTACCGATGCTTTTTTCTACGGCTCCGGGATGTGGCCCATGCGGGATACCGGCCGGATGCAGGGTAATCATACCGCGGGTAACATGTTTCCGGCTCATGAAATCGCCGGCCACATAATACAGTACCTCATCACTATCAATATTGCTGTGGTTATATGGCGCGGGAATAGCATCGGGATGATAATCATAAAGCCTTGGACAAAAACTGCAGACTACAAAATTATTGGCTTCAAAAGTCTGGTGCACCGGTGGTGGCTGGTGCACACGGCCGGTGATGGGTTCAAAATCGTGGATGCTGAAGGCATAGGGATAACAACAGCCATCCCAGCCTACCACATCAAAAGGATGATGGGCATAATGCAATCCATACAGGATCCCTTTCTTTTTGGTTTTGATCAGAAAATCACCTTCAGCATCTATGGTCTGCAGGTTTTGCGGGGTACGGATATCACGCTCGCAGAATGGGGCATGTTCCAGTAACTGGCCGTATTTGCTTACGTAGCGTTTGGGATAACGGATGGGACTGAAACTTTCTACAATGAATAAACGGTTGCTGGCATCTGCAAAATGGATCTGGTAAATAGTGCCGCGTGGAATCACGAGATAATCTCCATAGCCAAAACGCAGTTCCCCGTACTGGGTAATTAATTTGCCCGATCCTTCGTGTACAAAAATCATTTCATCGGCATCCGCATTTTTGTAGAAATACTCTTTCATGCTTTCCTGCGGGGCAGCCAGCACAATATGGCAATCGTTATTCACCAACACTGCTTTGCGGCTTTGTAAAAAATCTTTGACGGGCTTTACCTGGAATCCTTCAAAACTGCGGTGCTTCAGCATTTTCTCTTCGGCTATCCGGGGCATCAGGTTCAAAGGCTCATCTGTATGAATGATCTGCGTGGGTGGCCAGGTATGGTAGAGTAGCGAATAATCGTTACTGAATCCTTCCGTAGAAAATAGCTGTTCCGAATACAAAGTTCCGTCAGGTTTTCGGAACTGGGTATGACGTTTGTGCGGAATGGTTCCGAGGGTATGGTAATGAGGCATGAGGTATCGGTAATTAGTAATTAAAAATTAACAATTAGAAATAGAAACAGGAAACTATTGAGAACAGTGCTTATTTCGATAATTGGAGGGAGAGCATGAGGAAATAGTATTTCCAGATGCGTTTATCGATCCAGTAGGTAAAGTTGCGGTGGTAAGGCATAACAGTGGTATGTGTTAAAGCTACAAAACTTCCGGGAGTTTTCTATAGATACTAATAACCGTTCCCTTGTGCCTTGGTGTGAAAAAATAACCATACCAAGGCACAAGGGAACGGTAATTTTTTTAGCTAGCGGGCCACGACTATTTTGTACTTTGTTCCCTTGATCTTTTCGTTCTGCACCAGTGGGAGTAAGGTTTTTATCTTGTGCTTTTTCACGGCTACAAATGCATTGCGGTCTTTGACGATGATCAGGCCGATCTCGTCTTTTTCCAGTCTGCCTTTCTGGGTCATAAAGCCCACAATATCCACCTTGTTCAACTTATCTTTTTTGCCGCCATTAATATAGATGGTTACCCATTCTGCCGGTTTCGGCAGGACACTTTGCTGTGGCACGGGCAGCTCTTCCGGTTTTTGCCGGATATAATAAGGCATGGGTTCTTCCCTATGCATCAGCAAATAAGCGGTACCGGTAGCATCCATCCGGGCGGTACGGCCATTGCGGTGTGTGAATTCGGATTCGGTAGCGGGCAGGTGGTAATGGATCACATGTTTGATCTCGGGTATGTCCAGTCCGCGGGCGGCCAGATCCGTTGCCACCAGAAATCGTACACTGCCGTTGCGGAACTGGATCAAGGTCTGCTCCCGCTGCATCTGTTCCATGCCTCCATGAAAAGAAGCACATTCAATGCCTTTCTCTTTCAGGAGAGAAGCCGTACGCTCCACCGCATCGCGGTGGTTGCAGAAAATCAGGGCCGGTTCGGAAGAGATAAAAGACAGTAATTGTACCAGCCGGTCTACCTTATCTTTTTCTTCGGAGATGACCAGCTTGAGTGCAAGTGACGAAGTTTCCGGTTGTGCGGAGATATAATCCAATACGGTCAGGTCTTCTGCTACCGCTGCAAAAGCGGGAATGGCCACAGCGGCTGTAGCAGATACCAGTATTTTTTTGTCGAGTTTGGGCAGAGAGGAAAAGATATAAGACATTTCTTCTTCAAAACCCAGTGCCAGTGATTTATCAAACTCATCCAGCACCAGTATCGTCAGAGCCTCACGCGAGAAGGTTGCACGTTTAATATGATCGGCAATACGTCCGGGCGTTCCGATCAGTAAAGCCGGTGGTTCGGCCAGGTTCTGGATCTCGGTAGGCATATCGTGTCCGCCATAACAGCAGCTGACTTTATAACCTGTACCCATTTTCTTCCACACCTGTTCGATCTGAATAGCCAGTTCGCGCGAGGGCGTAAGCACCAGGCATTGCACCCGTTTTTCTTCCGGTTTCAGTTGTTGCATTACAGGCAACAGAAAAGCCAGTGTTTTACCTGAACCGGTGGCAGAGAGCAATAACACTTCTTTTTGAGAAAGGATGGCGGCCATTGCCGATTCCTGCATGGGATTAAGGGAGGAAATGCCCAGACGGCTAATCACTTCTGCGATGGTTTCTGTTGAGTGCATCTGCAAAAGTAATGCCTCTGCGGCAAAATCCCCGTGCAGGACAGGAATACACCGAAAAGCCTTTATGCCCGATCATTCAATATCCAGGTCATACTGATCCAGAAAACCGGTAAGTCCGGCGCTGGAAACCTTTGTTTTTTTGAGGGCATTTCGGGCCGGATCAATAGAATAATGAAAGCTGGTTCTGAGATCTGTTTTTTCGAGGAGGGTTTGTTGAAAAATGGCCCTTACGAGATCGCAATGTTCAAATACCGAAGCACTCAGATCCGTTTCTGTAAAATCAGCTTCTTTCAGGCTGCAGTAACTGAAAAGGGTTTTCTTCATCTTCAGTTGAAAGAAAGAAGAGAAATCAAGCTGACAATGGTCAAAGTTAACAGCGAAAAGAACCGAATCGCAGTCTTCAAAATGCAACCCCATCAATTTACACTCCTTGAACTGCGCTCCATTCAGCGAAGTTTTCTGTAGTTTGGCCATGGCCAGGTTACAGCCTGTGAAACTGCATTCGGTAAAATGGTACCCAGACAAATCTGCATACGACAGATCACAATCCACAAAACGGCAATACTCATAATCTCCCTGCTGCAAAGGCTTCTCTGCAAAAATGATCTTGTCAAACAGTTTATCTTCTATATAAGGTCCTTCCATTTATACAGGTTTATCAGTTCAGTGCATTGATTAACCGGTTTACTTCTTCCGGGGTATTAAATGCGTGTAATACAATCCGCAATCTTTCTTTGCCCCTGGGTACCGTAGGATATAAAATGGCCCGCACATCCAACTGCTGTTCCTGTAAACCAGTTGCCACTTCTTTCACTGCTTCATTTCCCGGGATCACCACTACCTGGATGGGAGTATCGGAAGGCAATTTCTCAAAGCGTAACGTGGCCGATTGAAAATGCCGGATCAGGTGCTGTAAATGTTCCCTTTCAGCCAGCATAGCCGGAAAGGTTTCATAAGTTTCTTTGATCAGCGACACACTATGTTCGGGCAAAGAAGTGGAATAGACCAGGCTTCTTGCAAAGTTGACAAGATAATCGCGCAAAGCAGTTGATCCCAATACCACAGCCCCATGACAACCACAGGCTTTACCGAATGTGTGTACACGGGCAAAAACAGCGTCCTGAAGATGGAGTTGCTGCACCAGTCCTTCTCCCCTGCTGCCAATTACGCCGGTAGCGTGCGCTTCGTCTATGATCAGATGGGCCTTGTATGTACGGCTGATGGTTACGAGTTCCTGCAAGGGACAGCAATCACCATCCATACTGAAAACAGATTCGGTTACGATGAAGATGGTACCTGTGGCATGTTCCAGTTTCTTACGCAGATCATCCATATCATTGTGCGCAAAGGAAAATGCCGTGGCAAAAGATAAGCGGATGCCATCGCGGATAGAAGCATGCGATAACTGGTCGTACAGAATCGTATCCCCTTTCTGCGGTACGGAAGATAGCAGGCCGAGATTGGCATCGTAACCCGAATTAAATAATAATGCCGCTGCTGCCTGGTGAAAAGTTGCCAGCAATTGTTCTGTTTCTTCGATCAACGGATAATTACCCGACAACAGCCGTGACCCGGTAGATCCCGAACGCAGGTGAAGCTGTTTCCTGTTCAGCAACCCATTTCTCACGATCCCGAGGTAATCATTCGAACAGAAATCGACCTTCCCCTCCGGCAAACGCAGTTGCCGGAAAGCCTGGTTTTCTCTCCGCTCATTCAGTTTCTTCTGTAGAAAATCATCCGGGTACATATGTCAAAACTAAAGGATTGTAGCAGATATTTGTATAGTGAATGGGCAATGGTGAATGGTGAAAGCAATTCCCTTACAAAAAACATTCACTCATCCACTCATTCACTCATTCACTCATTCTATCATTCTATCATTCTATCATGGACCTCTCTCAACATACCAAAAACATCTTAGGCTTACAACTCCCCACCGATCCCCGCTGGGTAGACCTGGCCAATATTTCGCTGGAAGCCATCCTCACCGATCATGCTTACTGTGAGCAGAAAGCAGCCACTACCTGTATTACGCTGATACAACGGTATTCAGATAAGGAGAAACTGGTGGCAGAACTGGCACCGATTGTAACGGAAGAATGGGGGCATTTCAGGCTGGTGCTGAACGAACTCAAAAAAAGAGGGCTCTCGCTGGGTAAACAAAGAAAGGATGAGTATGTGAACAAACTAATTGAATTCCAGCAAAAAGGTGGCCGTCCCGAAGAACGTTTACTGGATCATTTACTGACCATGGCCCTGATCGAAGCCCGCAGCTGTGAGCGTTTTAAAAGATTGAGCGAAGGGCTGCCGGATGCATACATGCGTAAGTTCTACCGACGTTTCATGGAAAGTGAAGCCGGGCACTATACCCTGTTCATAGAACTGGCAGAGACTTACCTGGATAAAAAACTGGTCAGAAAAAGATGGAAGGAATGGCTGGTATATGAAACAGGGATTATGAAAGATCTGGAAATAAGGGGGGACCGGATACATTAATCCGCAGAACCCGTGAAATAAGCCAATTCCCTGGTAAAATCAAGGAATGGATATTTTTCCTGCAATAATTGTGCTTTGCGGGCACTGGTTGCCAGAAACTGCTGGTGCTGTTGTGTAGCAGGGTTAAACGGTTTGTGTTGAAAAGCCAGGTTCAGTTCCGAGATCTCTTTCATCAACTGAATAGTGTCTTCGTTCATACAGGCATCTGTAAATTTTTCCCATACATATTGTGTAGCATGGTAATTGGGATGCACCAGGTCTTCTGCATAAAACCGGTAATCACGCAGGTCATCAATCACCAGTTCGTAGGCAGGGAAATAATAGAGCTGTTCAACATCTTCCACCAGTTCATGTACTGCCTGTATCAATATCGCTTTGCTGCGGTTATTCTCTACTACCCCTTCGCGCAAATGTCTGACAGGACTGATAGTGAATAGGATCTGGAGTTGGGGATTAAACGCCAGCAGTTTCCGGATCATATTACCCAGCAGCTCCCTGGCTTCTGTAGCAGTCATCAATCTTTTCTGAAACCAACTGGCGGGTGCTTTGTGGTTATTGGCCGCTACCGAACCGGGTATGGCCTGGGGCGCTGCTTCTGTTAATGTATATAACCAGGCAGAACCAAGTGTAATCATCAGGTGATCGGTATGTTTCAGGTATTGGTGTGCCTCAGTGATAGCCGTATTGATCTTTTGCAGACAGTCCGCAGCTGTAATACCCGAAAACCGGCTATGGTGTTTCCAGCTATGCCAGGTTTCATTATGTAAAAAAATATCATCTTCTGTAAAAACGGTTTGGGTAAGATAACTGTCAATGGCTTCGGCCACACTGACGGGATTAAAGAGTATGCCGTTGGGGTTTTCCAGTACTTCGAATTTATGCCTCCGGAGTTTCTCGCCGATATTCTCTGTAAAACAGGAACCCATCAGCATCAGCTTCTGCGGATGTTGTATGCGTTTGGGTGCCCGTTTGATATCAAATTCGAAATGAAATTTCATGTCAGTGTAAAAATATTTCAGCAGCGATCTGCAGGCTTTCGGCCAACGCTTCTTTGTTTAATCCGGGCAGCAGTCCTTTTTTCTCAAAATAATCAATCATCAATACAGAATCCATATTTCCCACCAGTTCATCCTGCGCCATGGGGCAGCCACCAATACCTTTCAGGGCACCGTCAAACCGTAAACAACCTGCCTGTAAAGCAGCATCTGCCTTAGCCTGCCAGTTAGTGGCACTCGAATGCAGGTGAACCCCGAACTGTATAGCCGGATAACGCGGGATCAATGTTTGCAGGGCAAACTGTACCTGTTCCGGTGAAGCCAGTCCTACCGTATCGGCCAGCGAAAGAACAGGGATGCCCAGTTGCGCCATCTGTTCTGCCCAGTGCAACAGGATTTCTTCATTATATACATCACCGTAAGGATTTCCAAATCCCATACTCAGGTACACGACCAGTTCTTTGTGGTTTTTGATACAGAGTTCCTGAATAATTTCTACCCTTTGTACACTTTCTTCCATCGTGCTGTTGGTATTGCGTAACTGGAAAGTGGGCGATAATGAAAAAGGAAAGCCGAGATATTGGATCTCATCATACACAACCGCTTCTTCTGCACCGCGGGGGTTAGCCACAATAGCGAGCAATTTTGAAACAGAACCCGCCAACCGTAAACCAGCGATCACTTCTTTGGTATCAGCCATCTGCGGTATGGCTTTGGGCGAAACAAAACTGCCGAAATCCAATGTATGAAAACCTACCCGCAGCAGGGCATTCAGGTATCGGATTTTATCGGTGGTGGGGATAAAACGGGACCAACCCTGCATAGCGTCTCGCGGACATTCTACCAGGGTGAGTGGTGAGTGGTGAGTAGTGAGTGTTGTTCCCATATTGATTACCAAGAAACGATTAAACCAGTAAACCGATAAACCAATAACTATTTCCCCATTCTGTGTTTCATAGCTTCATATAAAATGATACCCGTAGCTACCGATACATTAAATGAATCAAAGCTGGCCGCCATGGGGATCTTGAAAAAATGATCTGCCGCTTTGGCGAGATAGGGTTGAACACCTTTTCCTTCATCGCCCATAATAATACAGCAGGGATCGGTGAAAGGAAGTTCAAACACATTCTGCTCGGCCCTCATTTCGCTGGTAAATATTTTGATGCCATTCAGGTGCATGGTGTCTACCGCTTTTAATAAACTGTTCACCCGGCAGATATGGATCTGCTCCAGTGCACCGGCACTGCTTTTCATTGCTTCTTCATTCAACGCACCTACACCTTTATCGGGGATGATGATCGCCTGTGCACCGCAGCAGACCGCACTACGGGCAATGGCCCCGATGTTACGCACATCGGTTACCCCATCCAGCATCAGGAATAAGGGAAGATCACCATTCGACACCACATGATCGATCACCTGCTGCAGATCCATATATTGTACCCTTGCCACAAAAGCAAGTATGCCCTGGTGATTGGCTTTGGTCATGCCATTCAGTTTCTCGATGGGCACCAGTTGTATGGGTACATTCTGGTCGCGTGCCAGTTTGCGGATGGTATTGATCACCTCTCCGGTGGCATTTTTCTGCAGTAAGATCTTATCAATTGCCTTACCCGTTTGCAGGGCTTCTACCAACGGTTGGCGACCAATAATCAGGGAGCTTTGTTTCACGGCCATCTGCAAATGTATTATTTCCTCCGACCTTCTGCCAAAAAGGAGTTTAGCAGTTTTAGTTTTTCTGCAACATGCGGGGAAGGGAAAGAAAAAGGTAGAGAATGATCAGTCCTGCCAAAACGAATTTAACAGCCGCGCAGTAAAAAGTAAGCTGTAGTGAAATGGCATCATAACTTCCTGATATGGTTTTCAGCATCAACAGGTTTTCGGCAATATCCAGTACACCGGCCACATAAGCCACTCTTGCGAGAAAAAGCCCGGTTTGCGAGAGCCAACGGATATTCCCCCATTTGACAGCCGTTATTTCTGCCGCCAGCGATAGAAATACCACATAGGTAACGATAAAAGCAAAATCAAGCCAGATATTCATCTTTACCACAGACAGATCCCAGCCGGACAAAGCAGTCTGTAACAGTTCCGGTGTGCGGGCAAATTCAAGAGCGAGGATACCTTGTTTAGCGGTGGGTGTTTTCAGGCTGCTACCCTGCCATTGCATGATTACTATCATGACCATACAACTGATGGCAGCAATCGATAGGTTCTTTTTCATGGGAGTTGGGTTTCACTGGCCGGCAAAACCAGTATTCAAATATACTAACAAAAAACCCCTGCCGGTCAGGCAAGGGTTTCTGTATATTGTATGGGATCTTATTTAACCCCGAAAGCTTTTTTCACTTTGGTAACATAGTCCAGTTTTTCCCAGGTAAACAGCTCCACTTTTACTTTTTTCACTTTACCGTTAGGCAGGGTAAATTCTTTGGTTACCACTTCATTCTTACGACCCATGTGGCCATAAGCAGCTGTTTCGCTGTACATAGGGGTACGTAATTTCAGACGCTGCTCAATAAAGTAAGGACGCATATCAAAAATGCTTTCTACCAGTTTGCCGATCTGTCCATCTGTTAACTGCACTTTGGCAGTACCGTACGTATTTACGTTGATGGAAGTAGGCTGGGCAACCCCAATGGCATAAGAAACCTGTACCAGTACTTCATCAGCAATACCGGCAGCTACCAGGTTCTTGGCAATATGACGGGTTGCATACGCAGCAGAACGGTCTACTTTGCTGGGATCTTTTCCGCTGAAAGCACCACCACCGTGTGCACCTTTACCACCATAGGTATCTACAATGATCTTACGGCCGGTTAAACCTGTATCTCCGTGCGGACCACCGATCACGAACTTACCGGTTGGGTTGATATGATACTTGATCTTATCATTGAACAGTTTGGCGTATTTCTTATACTTGGTCTTAACTCTTGGGATCAGGATATTGATGATATCTTCTTTGATCTTGGCCAGCATTTTGGCTTCTGTATCAAAATCATCATGCTGGGTAGATACCACGATCGCATCAATACGAACGGGGCGGTTGTTATCGTCATACTCCAGTGTAACCTGACTTTTCGCATCTGGACGGAGGTATTTGATCTGTTTGTTCTCTCTTCTCAGTGCAGCCAGTTCGATCAGGATCTTATGGGCCAGATCCAATGCCAATGGCATATAATCTTCTGTTTCATTAGACGCATAACCGAACATCATACCCTGGTCGCCGGCACCCTGCTCTTCTTTTTTCTTACGGTCAACGCCCTGGTTAATATCTGCAGACTGCTCATGAATAGCAGACAGGATACCACAACTGTTCGCCTCAAACATATATTCACTCTTGGTATAGCCGATTTTACGGATCACACCACGGGCAATTTCCTGTACATCGAGGTATGCTTTTGATTTTACTTCGCCGGCTAATACTACCTGACCGGTGGTAACAAGCGTTTCGCAGGCCACTTTAGACTGAGCGTCAAAAGCAAGAAAGTTATCAATCAGTGCGTCTGAAATCTGGTCGGCTACTTTGTCCGGATGTCCTTCAGAAACGCTCTCAGAGGTAAACAGATAAGGCATATAAAGTTTGTTTTAATGGGTGCAAATATAGAATAATGAGTAGTACCCTACTAAATCCGTGAAAAAATAATTCGTAAACGCATCCTGAAACGGGTATGGGTACCGCCGCCGAGTCTTATCCTTCCATCTCCTGCATCATTTCCAACCGAGGGATTGAGGTAGTACAATTGGGAAGAAGTATTACCCGGGTAAGGGGGTGTATAATACAACGAATCATTACTGGGCGCTGATAAACGCAGGGTAAAAGAAGTATCCTTACGGGTTACGATACCCTGAACATAACGGCTTACATCGAATGTATAGGAAGCCACATTATCATAACCCTGAATGGATTTAGAAACAAGGTACCCGCCAAAGGCTGAAATATTGGGTCCGTTAGAGCCGATGGTATAATCGTTGGGGATATTTCTTTTGGCTTTGATGGCAGAATCATACCTGCTTAAAAGGAGGTAACGGGGTGGCAGCATCTGTTTTTCGAGCGTAGCCAGGTTATTATCATCCGGTACCTGTTCTGTTATCAGTTCTGCCCGATGAACAATGCGGTTAGAAAGTCCCTGTAAGCCGGGAATTCTGAGTCTTACAAAAGTGCCGGGTGACGATTGTACGTACACCAGCGAATCCGATTTGGAGCTTGTGGTCAGGTAACGGGCAGCTTCACTGCCGGTTCTATCACGCACCACCACATTGGCACTGCCATCGCTGATGGTATTGAATTTAAAATACAGTACAGACGTATCTCTCTGGGTAGCACCTGTTGAGCTGGAACTGTAATACAAGGCGAATTTGGTATTGGTATCTGCCAGACTGATCTTCAGCAGGGCATTGGCGCCGGCGGTATTGGCCGTGAGCGCAAATCCCGCAAAATAAGTACGGAAAATAGAATCAGACCGGTAAGCGTTGGTAGAATCGTAGGTTTTGATAAATCGGGTAGCAAAAGCTTTGCTCAAAGGAAAACGGATCTGGTTCTTTGCGTTTTCATAGCGGTTATTCACAGAGTCGCCCAGTCTTCTGATATCAACGGTTTGCGAAGTAAGCGACTGTCCCAGGTTTACATTTACAGTAGAAGGATGGTTCACCGGGTAAGTGCGGTACTGATCCAGAGGTGTATTATTATCTATTTCAAAGAGATTCAGACGCAAAGGCAGTGTAGAATCACCATAAAATCCTTTATAGCTCAGAATCAGCACGGCAGAATCTACCACCACACTGTCTTTGTTTCCGGGAACAAAGTAGGGATAGGCATTGGGCTTCAGCTCAAAGTAAAGGGAAGCCCTGGTTTTGCCAAAAAGCGGATCATTACTGATGGAACCCAATAAATGATTATCACTTTTATAGATCCGGGCGGTATCCATATCCTCGTAAGAATCTGTCAGTACTTCCAGGATGGTATCTTTTGTAATCACACCATCAATAGCCGGGATCAGACCGGCGCCAACATCTGTAGAAGAAATACGCGTGCAGCCTGTCAGAAAAATGATCAAAACAACACCGAAAATGAATATTCTACGCAGCGTAAAAAATGAATGCATGAGTTAGTGATTACTTGCCCGCAAGGTCGTTGTACAATTCTAAATACTCTGTTAAATCAGAATCCCATCCTTTGAAAGGAACTACCTTCTTTCCTTTCACTTTGGCGAAATCCTCAACGAGTTTCTTTTCTATTTTATCGGCACCAAAAGTGATGGCATCAGCAAAACTGGCCCCACCCCGGAACATGGCCGTATTATTCCCTTCTTTAAAAGCTTCCAGGTCCTTATCTTTTATATTGCTGTTGATAATGGCTTTCTGCACAAAATCAGCACCCAGTTTCTCTTTGAAAGTATTCTGGCCAATGGTAAAGATCACTTTGCTGTTCCCAAATACCGGTTCCTTTTTATAGGCCGTTTTGATATAGGCAGGGATCAGCCCGGTCATCCAGCCACTGCAATGGATCAGGTCCGGCGGCCATCCAAACTTTTTCACGGTTTCAAGGGCGCCTTTGCAGAAGAAAACGGTACGGAGGATATTGTCATCAAACCAGGTCTCTTCATCATCGTGAAAAATCTGCTTCCGCTTGAAAAAGTCTTCATTCTCCAGAAAATATACCTGTAAACGGGCATTGGGTAAAGAAGCTACTTTGATCTGTAATGGGTAATCATCATTATCTACCGATACATTAATCCCGGAAAGCCTCACCACTTCATGCAGGCGGTGTCTCCTCTCATTGATCACCCCAAAGCGTGGCATAATGCACCTCACTTCCAAACCACTGTCATTGCTTTTGATAGCCAGCTTATTGATCACCTCCGCAAACTCAGTGAGTTCGAGGTAAGGCGACATTTCAGTAGCAATGAATAAAATTCTTTTCTTTGTTGACATTAGTATGCGAATTTTAGCACGATGCTGGAAAAAACAGTTGGCAAAGGTACATAAAATGCACCGAAAACCAACGCAAATCCGGCTTTTGCCCAAACTCAGCCCAAATGATCCTGTTAAAAACGGCCACCGACCTCTCCCTTTTTCTATCTGCCAAAAAAGCCCAGGGCCTGCAAACAGGCTTTGTTCCAACCATGGGGGCATTACATGAGGGACACCTGCGCCTGGTAGAACATAGTAAAAAAAATAACAATGTAACAATTGCCAGTATTTTTGTAAACCCTACCCAGTTCAACGACCCTCAGGACTTTACCCGCTACCCGGTAACCCTTGAAAAAGATATCTATCTGCTCGAAAAAACGGGTTGTGATCTCCTGTTCCTGCCATCAGTACCGGAGATCTACCCTTCGGGGATGCAACTAAACCAGCCCTATGATCTGGGTTACCTGGAAACCCTGCTCGAAGGAAAATACCGCCCGGGGCATTTTCAAGGAGTATGCCAGGTAGTTCACCGGTTACTGGAACTGGTACAACCCACCCACCTGTACCTGGGACAAAAAGATTACCAGCAATGTATGGTGATCCGTCAACTGATTCATTTAACGGCTTTACCGGTTCAACTGGAGATCGTACCCACGAAACGGGAGACTTCCGGACTGGCCATGAGCAGCCGTAACCTGCGTTTATCAGAAAAGGAAAAAGAAACAGCAGCTGTTATTTATCAGCGCCTGTTAATGATTCAGGCCGGACTTAGGCCAGGCAGTCTTGACAGTTTGGTTACTGAGGCCACAACCGCCATACTGGCCGCGGGCTTTGATAAGATCGACTATGTTTCGATTGCTGATGCAGCTTCGCTACGGCCTGTAACAACGTGGGACGGCCAGCGCAAACTGGTGGCACTGGTGGCAGCATTCATTGGCGGAGTTAGATTGATCGATAATCTGACACTTAATTAATCAGATCGCTACTTCTGGCTGCCTCCCAACCGGGAAACAGGATTTATTAAAATTGCTTGCTTAACTTGCCGCTGAATCTTCCGCTATGAAAAAACGATTGTTATTTGTGCTGCAATACCTGTTATTTCTGGGACTGGGAGTTTTTCTCGTATGGTGGAGTCTGCACCAGATACCGGATGATAAATGGGGAGAGTTCAAACGATCGCTCGAGACGGCCAATTACTGGTTGATGTTGCCGGTGTTCCTGATTCTTTCCTGCAGCCACCTGCTCCGCGCCCTCCGCTGGCGGATCCTGATGTTGCCGATGGGTTATAAACCCTCTCTCGCCAATACCTTTTTTGCTGTGATGATCGGCTACCTCGCCAACCTGGCCGTTCCAAGGCTGGGCGAAGTATTAAAATGCACCATCCTCGCCAAATATGAAAAAGTACCCGCCGAAAAACTGGTAGGAACCATTGTGGCCGAAAGAGCAGTGGATGTGATCAGCCTCGGAATGGTTTTTCTGCTGGCACTGATCAGTCAGTATGATGTAGTTGGCGAATTTGCCCATCAGCTCTTTGTGCAGGTATTTGAGACCCGGAGCGGATCGGTTTCCTTTGTGAAACTCGGGATCGTACTGGCCGTGCTGGCTGCCATTGCCTTTGCAGTAAAACACTGGTTCAATCAATTCTCCCACCTGAAGATTGTAATACTGACCAAAAAAGTATTAAAGGGCATCTGGGAGGGATTGAACAGTATACGTTACCTCGAGCAAAAAAGGAATTTCATCTTATACAGCATAGCCATCTGGACATTATACATTGTTGGCACCTGGGTGGGATATCTTGCTACACAGGGCACCACTGGGCTTGGGTTCGGAGCCGCCATTTCCGGTCTCGCTTTTGCCAGTATCGGTATGATCATTACACCCGGTGGCATTGGCGCCTACGCTTTCTTTCTGGCCAAAGTGCTGGAGAAAAATGAGATCCCTTTCGAAATCGGTTTTGCCAACGGTACCCTGCAATGGTTTGCCCAGTTTGCGATCGTGGTACTGGTAGGTTCCATCTGTCTGGTACTGCTGCCTTATTACAACAAAAAGAAACCACATGAAAGCCGTTAACGCCATAGAAAAAAAAATTTATACTTTACCCCATTTGCTGGCACAGTTGGCCAGCTGGCGGGTAACGGATAAAACCGTTGCTTTTACCAATGGTTGTTTTGATATCCTACACGAAGGACATATCGCCTCCCTATCGCAGGCCGCTGCTGAAGCGGATTTTCTTGTGGTTGGCGTTAACAGCGACAGCAGTACCAAAAGACTCAAGGGCCCCGACAGACCGGTTAACAACGAACATAGCCGTGCATTATTACTGGCCAGTCTGGCTATTGTAGATGCGGTGGTTATTTTTGAAGAAGACACTCCCCTGCAACTGATTACTGCCGTGCAACCCGATGTATTGGTAAAAGGTGGAGATTATACCATTGAACAGATTGTAGGATCCAAAGAAGTGTTGGCCAACGGAGGCCGGGTTGTTATCAACCCGATTGTGGAGGGATTTTCTACTACCGGTATTATCCGGCAGATCAAAGCATCTTTTTCATAGTATCCGGCATTCTGCTGTATCTGATAAACTTAACATTCCTGAAAAACGGTGTTTCTTATATTTGACAGGAGGGAAAACAAATACCAATTACATCATCCATCTTTCCAAATTTCTCTCCCAGCGCATGGCAAAAAAATTACTTATTCAGAGAGATATCAGTTGGCTCAGTTTTAATGCAAGGGTGTTACAGGAAGCCAATGATCCGGGTGTTCCTTTAAAAGAGCGGATCCGTTTTTTGGGTATTTTTTCCAACAATATGGATGAGTTCTTCCGTGTTCGTGTAGCCACCCTGAAACGGATGCTGGAATTCAGCGAGAAACGCAGGAAGCTGAACATGCACATGGAGGAAGCCCCCCAGCAGATCCTTGACCAGATCCAGACCATTGTATTGCAGCAGCAGAACGAGTTTAACCGGATCTGGGCCGGTATTCAGAAAGAATTGAAGAAAGCCAATATCCAGCTCGTAACAGAAAAAAAACTGACCCGCGAGCAGCAGTCTTTCGTGAAAAAATTCTTTGAAGAAGAAGTCCGCTCCAATATCATCCCGCTGATGATCGAGAGCCTGCCGCAACTCCCCTACCTGCGTGATAAAAGTATTTACCTCGGCGTAGTAATGCGGAAAAAGAATTCTGCCTATCAGCAGAAATATGCCCTCATCGAAGTACCGGCCAGGGCCATCGGCCGTTTTATACTGCTACCGTCCAAATCGTCAGAAAAAAATATTATTCTGCTGGAAGATGTGGTACGCTATAACCTGCCGGTGATCTTCTCTTATTTTGGGTATGATCATTTTGAATCGCATGTGTTCAAGGTTACCAAAGACGCCGAGATCGATCTCGACAATGATGTTAGTACCAGTTTTGTAGAGAAAATAGAAAAGGGTTTAAAGAACCGCCGCAAAGGCAAGCCCGTCCGTTTTGTGTACGATAAAGAAATGGATGCCGGGTTACTCGAATACCTGATACGCCGGCTGAGCCTGAACCGGAAAAGCAATATCATTCCCGGAGGCCGTATTCACAATTTCCGGCACTTCATGGATTTTCCGGATGTGTTCAACACCAAAAGCACCCGCCGTTCTGCCTTTACCCATCCGGCCCTGCAGAGTTCGATGCGGGTAACCGATGTGATTATCAAAAAAGATGTGATGCTGCATTTTCCCTATCATTCTTTTAATGCGGTGATAGACCTGCTGCGCGAAGCAGCCATGGATCCGGATGTGAACTCGATCAAACTAACGGCCTACCGCCTGGCATCCAATTCAAAAGTGATCAATGCGCTGATCAATGCCGCCCGTAATGGTAAGGAAGTGGTGGTGATGCTGGAACTGAAAGCCCGCTTTGATGAGGAAGCCAACCTGGAATGGAAAAAAGTACTGGAAGATGAAGGGGTTACCGTATTACTGGGCGTACCCAAAATGAAGATCCATGCCAAACTCTGTATCATTAAAAAAAGAAAAGGCAACAAAACGATCCAGTATGGTTTTGTAAGTACCGGTAACCTGAATGAAAAAACAGCCACTGTGTATGGAGATCATTGCCTGCTAACCGCCAACCGCAATGTGATGGCCGATATCAACCGCATTTTTCATTACCTCGAAAACTGGAAAACAGGGATCCAGCATCTGCGCATGTGTAAAACCCTGCTGGTTTGTCCAACCAATATGCGGCAGTCGCTGATGACCCTGATAGACCGCGAAATCAAAAATGCCAAAGCCGGTAAGGAAGCCAGTATCATTCTCAAAGTAAATTCTTTGAGTGATGCCACCCTGATTGCCAAACTGGGCGAAGCCGCCAGGGCGGGGGTGTCTATCCGGATGGTTATCAGAGGTATTTATTGTATGCTGCGTGATCCGAAAAAAGAAAAGGGCGAAGTCAGTGCAATCAGCATTGTAGATGAATACCTCGAACATGCCAGGGTCATCATTTTCCATAACCTGGGTAAAGAAAAAATTTATATCTCCAGTGCCGACTGGATGGTACGCAACCTGGACCACCGGGTAGAAGCCGCCATTCCCGTAACAGATCCGGCTATCTGCGCAGAATTGAAGGAGATTATCCACATTCAATTAAGAGATAACGTTAAAGCACGGATCCTCGACAATGACTTAACCAACAACTATGTACCTTCCGCCGGTAAAAGACAGGTGCGTTCGCAGATTGAAACGTACCATTACCTGCACAAGAAAAACGTAGTGAACAGTGAGGTTAGCAGCCATTGATATCGGGAGTAATGCCGCAAGGTTACTGATCACCGAAGTAAGCCAGGACCGGGAAGGCAATCCACAGTTCAACAAACTGAACCTGGTACGTGTACCCTTACGCCTTGGTTTTGATGTGTTTGAAAAAGGAGAAATCTCCAAAGAAAAAAGAGGCATGGTATTGCAGACCATGAAAGCCTACGGGCATCTCATTAACGCTTATGGTGTAAAAAATGTGATCGCCTGCGCCACCAGCGCCATGCGCGATGCCAGTAATAGTTCCGACCTCATCCGTAAAGTGAAACTGGAAACCGGTCTGGAGATCGAGATCATCAGCGGCGATCTGGAAGCATCCCTCATCTACGAGAACCATGTGGCAGAACATATGGATACAGAACACAGTTATTTATATATCGATGTTGGCGGCGGCAGTACAGAACTTACTTTTTTTGCCGATGGCAAACTGGTATTCAAGCAGTCCTTCAATATCGGCACCATCCGCCTGCTGAAAGACATGGTGGATGAAAAGAAATGGGACGAGATGAAAGATTTCATCAAAGTAAAAACCAAAGGATTCAAACAGATCACTGCCATCGGTACGGGTGGTAATATCAATAAAGTGTTTTCGCTGAGTAAGAAAAAAGACGGCAAACCCCTGAACCTGGAACTGCTGAAAGATTATTATAAAGAGATTGCCAGTTTTTCGCTGGAAGACAGGATCAATATCTACAAACTCCGCGAAGACCGGGCCGATGTAATTGTACCGGCCCTGCAGATCTATATCAACGTTATGCGCTGGGCGGATGCGGCGGAGATTTATGTGCCTAAAATAGGCCTGGCAGATGGATTGATCCAGCATCTTTACTACGAATTGGCGGCCAAGGGTATTACTTCGTAAACACTGTGGCCGGGTTTTGAAGCAGTCTATGAGAATCCTCCGGATCTTAGTATTTTTATACCGGCATTTGAATATGTTTTATTCTAACGCAGAGGCATATTCCCTTTTCTGTCCCTTTAAAAACTTTTCAAATGTCTTCCCATAAAGAGATCAAAAAAATCACTACCCACACTTTACAACAGATGAAAACCCAGGGCGCCAGGATCTCTATGATCACCGCCTATGATTATTCCTTTGCCCGCCTCTTTGATGCGGCAGGGATTGATGTGATACTCGTGGGCGATAGTGCCAGTAATGTAATGGCCGGACATGAAACCACCCTTCCTATTACGCTTGATCAGATGATTTACCATGCGCAATGTGTAGTTCGGGGCGTAGACCGTTGCCTGGTAGTAGTGGATCTGCCTTTTGGTTCTTATCAATCCAATCCGGATATCGCCGTGGCATCGGCCATCCGGATCATGAAAGAAACCGGTGGCCACTCGGTGAAACTGGAAGGAGGCGAAGAAATGATAGACAGTATCAAACGTATTGTTGCCGCAGGCATACCGGTAATGGGCCATCTCGGACTCACGCCACAATCTATCTACCAGTTCGGCACTTATACTGTTCGCGCCAAAGAAGAGGCCGAGGCAGCGAAACTTTGCAAAGATGCTTTGCTGCTGCAGGAAGCAGGCTGTTTTGCCCTTGTGCTGGAAAAAATTCCTGCACAACTGGCTAAACAGGTGAGCCAGCAACTGCAGATCCCAACGATTGGCATTGGAGCCGGTGGGGATTGCGATGGACAGGTATTGGTCATGCATGATATGCTCGGCATCAACAATGCTTTCAAGCCCCGTTTTCTGCGCCAGTACCTGGATCTGGAAACGCAGGTAACCGGGGCGGTACAACAATATATCCGGGACGTAAAATCCCGGGATTTCCCCAACCAGCAGGAATCTTACTGAGTTCTTCACCGATAAGACCCATATTTTCACCCATAATCTTTTACCGGCATGTCAGGGCTGAATAGATTTGGAAGAACCCCAAAGCACAGGGAATGGATGTATACATGGAGACCGTGAACAGGAAAGAGAAAAAAACAGCAACAGCTTCCGGCTTACAAGAACTGCGCTTCCGGAGCAAATAAGTAATTCGTTTTAAAACCAGCTGATATATGCCCGTTAATAACAACAAGAAAGTAGTAACGCTGATTGCACACAGTGCAGCCTGGCTTTGCTTTTTCACCCTTCCCTACCTGGTTTTCTTTCCACGCCTGCGCGATTTCAGCATGAGCGATCACCAGTTGGCTTCCATCATCTGTAATAATGTATTTCTGGTATTGTTTTACTACCTCAACACCCTGTTGTTGATCCCCCGTTTTCTGGTAAAAGAAAAATGGTTTTATTATATCCTGTCGATTGCGGTTTGTCTGGTTGTATTTCTCTATGCCCCCAAACAGATTGCTTTGCTCATTGCAGAGCCGGAACCTTTTAATCCCAATAACCGCGAGTTTATCCGTAACCCGGCCTTTAAAGGGAAACCCAGGTTTACCGGATACATGCGCGGAAGAAGACCTGTGGCGGATCCCTATAACACCGTTCTTTTCCTGCTGATTTTTACGGTAGGCACCTGTATCTCTGTAATACAACGCTGGTTGAAGACAGAACAGAACCGGAAAGAAACAGAAAATGAAAAACTGAATACAGAATTGTCATTCCTGAAATCGCAGGTGAACCCGCATTTCTTTTTCAATACGCTGAATAATATTTATTCACTGGCCGTGGTCAGAAGTGAGAAAACGGCACCTGCTGTGATGAAACTATCTTCCATTATGCGGTATATCCTTACAGAAACGCAAAGGGATCTGGTACCTTTACAGAATGAAGTGGAGTTCACGCATAATTTTATCGATCTGCAGAAAGTAAGATTAACGGATAAAGTAACACTCAATTTTACAACCGAGGGATCAACGGACAACCTGCTGGTGGCCCCACTGCTCTTCATTCCTTTCGTGGAGAATGCGTTTAAATACGGGGTGAGTACCAAAGATGCATCCAGCATCAACATCGAAATCAGGACAGAGGGTAACAGGATCCTTTTTACAGCCGTAAATTATATTGTACCTTCAGAAAACAACCTGATGGAAAATACCGGCATCGGTATCAATAATGTAAAAAGAAGACTGGAACTGATGTACCCCGGCAAACACAAACTAACCAGTTTTGAGAAAGATAATTATTATAATGTTCACCTGGAAATTGTGACCTGATGATACACTGCATAGCCATTGACGACGAACCCTTAGCGCTGCAACTCATTAATGAGTATTGCAGCAAAATCTCTTTCCTGAAACTGGAAAAAACTTTCACCAATACAGACGAAGCCAAAGCCTGGCTGCAGGAAAATACGGTAGACCTTCTATTTCTGGACATTCAGATGCCGGATATCAACGGCATGCAGTTTTATAAATCGCTGGCGCATAAACCGCCTGTCGTATTCACAACCGCGTATAAGGATTTTGCGGCGGAAGGATTCAATGTAGATGCTGTGGATTACCTGCTGAAGCCCTTTGAGTACGACCGTTTTCTGAAAGCCTGTTACAAGGTGAAAGAATATATCGAATTCCTCAGCTCGCAGGAACTGCAGCTCAATTCCATCTTCGTGAAAGTGAACTATGAGATCATGAAGATCAACCTGAAAGACATTGAACTGATAGAAGCACTGGACGATTATATCAAAATCTATATCAAACCCAATCCCGTACTTACTTTGATGACACTCAAAAGTATACAGGAGAAACTTCCTTCCCGGGATTTTGTAAGGGTACACCGCTCTTTCATTGTGCCGCTGGCACGTATCGAAAAGTTCAGCAAAACCAAACTCTGGACTGCCGGTAAAGAAATTCCCATCGGCAGCAGTTACAGTCAGGTATACGACCAATTGTTAACGATTTCTAAAACCAGGTAATTCCCCGATTCAATAGGCATGCTCGCCTATATAAATTGAACAATGTTGTAACGATAAATACTTTTACAGGGATCATTTTTCATAAATGTTTCATGCAAGGTTTTGATGAAAGGTACCAGCGGTTGTTCTCAACAGGTGGTACCTTTTTCATTTAGTACCCTTACAGCCTCAGCGCTTCTTCTTCAGTTATTGTATAGTAAGCTGTTAGGTTATTAACATCTATAGGCCCGGCTACAGGTATCGGGAACTGCTGCTTCGAAAACATTAATTTATCAACTCCTGCATACTGGGGTTGGGGGATATCCGGTTTGGTGGTACTTTTGTTGTATGGAATTCCTCAAACAACTCGGCATCACCACACAGAATCACGGTACTTCTACCGGCACCGTATGGATCAACAGTAATGGCAATCAAATCGATTCTTTCTCGCCCGTTGACGGGAAAACCATCGGTTCTGTAACAGCTACCGACACAGCTGCTTACGAAGCAACCATCGCCAAAGCGCAGGAAGCTTTTGCGGTTTGGCGTATGTGGCCCGCTCCTAAACGCGGCGAAATTGTACGACAGGTAGGTGATGCCCTTCGTGCCAACAAAGAAGCACTGGGTAAACTGGTGAGTTATGAAATGGGCAAGAGCCTGCAGGAAGGATATGGAGAAGTACAGGAAATGATCGATATCTGTGATTTTGCAGTGGGTCTTTCGCGCCAGTTATATGGATTAACCATGCACAGCGAGCGTCCGGCACACCGTATGTATGAGCAATGGCACCCGCTGGGTATTGTGAGCATTATTTCCGCCTTTAACTTCCCCGTGGCGGTATGGAGCTGGAATGCGGCGCTGGCCTGGGTTTGCGGAAACGTGACCATCTGGAAACCCAGTGAAAAAACACCTTTATGCGGTATAGCGGTACAAAAAATTGTAGCAGAAGTATTTTCTAAGAATAATGTACCCGAAGGCGTAAATGGCCTGGTACAGGGCGGACGTGAAGTAGGCGAATGGATGAGTAATGATACCCGCATTCCGCTGGTATCTGCCACCGGATCTACCCGCATGGGTAAGGCACTGAGTGCCGCTGTAGCCGGACGTTTGGGCAAAAGCATTCTGGAACTGGGTGGAAACAATGCCATCATCATTTCCAAAGACGCCGACCTCGACATGTCGTTGATTGGAGCGGTTTTCGGAGCGGTGGGCACTGCCGGACAACGTTGTACCACAACCCGCAGACTGATCATTCACGAATCTGTGTATGATAGTTTTACTGCCAAACTGGTAAAAGCCTACGGTCAGTTACGCATCGGCGACCCGCTGGATACCCATAACCATGTAGGCCCTTTGATAGATACCGATGCCGTAAAAATGTACCTGCATTCCATTGAACAGTGCAAAGAGCAGGGTGGCCGTTTCCTGGTAGAAGGAGGCGTATTGGAAGGAAAGGGATACGAGAGCGGTTGTTATGTAAAACCCTGTATTGCCGAAGCCAGAAACGAAATGGCCATCGTGCAACATGAAACCTTTGCCCCTATTCTTTACCTGATGAAATATACTACACTGGAAGAAGCAATTGCCTTGCAGAATGGTGTACCACAAGGCCTCTCCTCTTCCATCATGACATTGAATATGCGCGAAGCAGAACGTTTCCTCTCACATGCGGGCAGTGATTGCGGTATTGCCAATGTGAATATCGGAACCAGTGGTGCTGAAATTGGCGGTGCTTTTGGCGGCGAGAAGGAAACCGGCGGCGGACGTGAAAGCGGCAGTGATGCCTGGAAAGCCTACATGCGCAGACAAACCAATACCATTAACTGGAGCGATAAACTGCCACTGGCACAGGGCATCGTGTTTGACCTGTAAAGCGATGTAACAGTCAATTTTACCCAAACCATCAACCAACCAGGGATATGTTATTAGCCATTCTTTTCCCCTTCCTGTCTTTCTTTTTCAGGGGCAAGATTTTTACGGCGATAATTTGTTTGTTGTTACAGCTAACCCTGCTGGGCTGGTTACCGGCAGCTTTGTGGGCCGTTATGTCTTTGCAGAATGCACGCGCAGAAAGAAGGAACAACAAACTGATCAAAGCCATCAAAGAAAGCCGGAGGTAGTTTTTCAGTCCTCAAAAATAAAATAAAGTCCTACAAAGATCAGTGCGATGGCTACTGAAGTAAGTCCGTAAAGTATCCAGAAATACAATGCGGGAAAAGGATTTGTCAGAGAAAGTACACAACTCACAAAACCAAGAAAAGCACCAATAGCGAGCCAGATAAATCCGGTAGTAAGTCGCTTTGAATGCCGGAGTTTTTTATATTCCGACAAGTGTCCCTCAATATGCTCTGCACCCAAACCCAAAAGTCTGAGTTCTTCTTCAATCGTATGCGGCTCGCGTTTATCAGCCATCCACTGCTGGAGCCATTCCCTATGTACAGTAGTGGTATATGACATAACAATCGTTCAGGAGGTATTAAATCCATCCGGGCAAAATCATAAACCTAATATAAGGAGTTTACAGGATTCCCTGCGTATGCTATACCCTCATTTTTGGGTTTAGACGTAACAGCCAAAGGCATCTTTCTGTATTTTATCGGCAAAACCATGAAAGAATGCCATAATAGTGGCAACTTTAGCAAACACAATGCTGTTATGAAAAAAATCATCTACCTCTTCCTGCTGTTAGTAGCAGGAGCCTGTTCACAACAGGAAAACACTCCGAATGCGACCGCCCGTTTAAACACACTGGCGGAAAAATATGTCCGGCTGGGACTCACCATTGGCCAGTATGATGAAGCATTCGTAGATGCTTATTACGGGCCCGATTCTTTACGACCCGTAGGTAACAAAGCGGCGGTATTTCCCAAAGACAGTTTATTGAATGCCGTGCAGGCATTAACGGAGGAGATCAATACACTGGCCAAAGAAGAAAAAAATGACACCCTGCTTGGCCGGGTACGCTGGATCAATGCCCAGTTAACGGCTTTTGCCGGCAGGATCCGCATCGTAGCTAATCAACTCCCATCCTTCGATGAAGAAACCCAAGCCTTATTCGGGGTAACCGTACCCACTTATCCGGAATCACATTTTCAGGAACTGGTGGCCAGGCTGGATGCTATACTGCCGGGGAAAGGAAACCTCAACAACCGCTTCCAGGAACTGGCCAACCGTTTTATCATTCCCACCAGTAAGATAGATACGGTTTTTAAAACTGCCATAGCCGAGTGCCGTAAAAGAACCAAAGCACATTATACACTTCCCCCGGAAGAAAATTTTAAACTGGAATATGTAACCAATAAACCCTGGAGCGGATATAACTGGTACAAGGGGCATTACCAAAGTCTTGTACAGTTCAACACCGATTTAAAAATTTTTATCGATAAAGCCATTGATGTAGGTAGCCATGAAAGTTACCCCGGACACCATGTGTACAATATGCTGCTGGAAAAAAATCTCTACGCAGGTAAAGGTTGGGTGGAGATTTCTCTGTATCCGCTTTTCAGTCCGCAATCACTCATCGCCGAAGGCAGCGCTAATTATGGCATTGAAGTTACTTTCCCGGGCATGGAAAAAAATGCTTTTACCAAAAACGTATTACTGCCATTAGCCGGACTTGACACTACGGGTCTTGACCGCTATTACACCGCCCTCGAGTTGAAGGGCCAATTGAATTATGTACGCAATGAAGTAGCGAGGGGATTATTGAACGGCACGATGACCGAAGCGGAAGCGCTGCGCTGGTTGAAGGAATATGGATTGAATAACGAGGAAACGGCACTGAAAGCCATCAGTTTTATCCGCGTGAACCGTAGTTATGTGATCAATTACAATTATGGGAAAGACCTCGTAAAAAATTATATCGAATCCAAAGGTGGTACAGAAACAGCGCCCGATAAAAGATGGGAACTGTTTGGTAAGCTTTTAAGCAATCCGCTTACCCCTAATGATCTGTTAACCAACAAACCCTAAAAGACATACCCAAAACCGCAAATTACCGCATCATCCTCTGTGAATCTGCGGCAATTAAGCGTTGATAGTTGACTGATAATCAATAAAATAACAGGTAAATCCCGATTCACTTAATGTTTTCCTAAAACAGGGTGTTGATGGTTATTTTATCATGATCATTTCTCAAATTTGTAGATATAGGAAAAAAATTTACACAATGATGCATCGTGGGATTGTCTTAGCCATCGTGGCCCTGCCTTTCATGTACCAACAGGGACATGCACAAACCGAAGCCCCCAGGGGCTGGCATCTGCTGGATTATGCACAGGATTCTTTTTATGGCATCAGCCTCAACAAAGCCTATACTTTTCTCAGAGACAAAAAGAAAACAGCCAAACCCGTGATCGTAGCGGTACTCGATTCAGGTGTGGATACAACGCACGAGGACCTGAAGAATATTCTCTGGCACAACCCCAAAGAAATTCCCGGCAACGGAAAAGATGATGATGGAAACGGATATGTAGATGATGTGTATGGATGGAATTTTCTGGGAGGAAAAGACGGACGTGATGTATGCAGAACATCTGACGAAAGATCAAGGGTATACCATCGCTTAAAAGGCAAATTCACGGGTAAGTCGGTAGACACGGCCTCGCTGGTAGGCAATGAGCGCGAACAGTATGTGATCTGGCGCAAAGCGGCCAACGAACTGAGCTTCAGTTCAGACGAGCAGGTAGAACTGATGTTTGTAGAAGTAACCGCCAAAGCCATCAAACGCCACGATAAAGTGCTGCGCAAGGAAATGGGTTGCGAAGAATATACCAGTGAAAAACTGGAAAGATTCGAGCCCCAGACAAAAGCCGCACGTGAAGCCAAGTTCGGATACCTCACCTGTATTAAAATGATCGGTATTGACCCGGATGAAAAAAACACCAATACCATTGCCGACCTGGATGAATATGTAGAAGGAAAGAAAATGGCCTTCGAATCCAAAGACACACCGCCAGTGGATTACCGGGCAGAAATCATAAAAGATAATTACGAAGACATTACAGACCGGTTTTATGGCAATAACGATGTTATGGGTCCGTTGAACAGCGCCAAACACGGCACCCATGTATCGGGATTGATTGCCGCCCAGCGGAACAACGGCACGGGCATAGATGGTGTAGCAGACAATGTAAAACTGATGATGATGCGGGTGGTGCCGGATGGGGATGAATATGACAAAGACGTGGCACTGGCCATTCATTATGCAGTGGATAATGGTGCCAAAGTAATCAACATGAGTTTTGGTAAATCCTTCTCCCCCGAAAAAAGATGGGTAGACAGTGCCGTAAAATATGCAGAGTTGCACGATGTTTTGATTGTACACGCATCGGGTAATGAAAGCAATGACCTGGATGAAAAAGAGAACTTCCCCAATCCATGGCTGAAACAATGGAATACCAACGCTTCCAATTTTATCACCGTAGGTGCCAGTAGTGATCCCAGGATCAGCGGCAGTATCGCGGCAGATTTCAGCAATTACGGCAAACAGAATGTAGATGTATTTGCACCGGGCGTAAGAATTTACTCCACTTTTCCCGGAGGTAACCAATATGGCAACCTGAAAGGTACCAGTATGTCGGCGCCGATTGTGAGCGGCCTGGCGGCGATGATCCGCGGTTATTATCCGGAGTTAACTGCTGTGCAGGTGAAAAAAATTATTGAAGAATCTTCGGTCAAACCCGATCCTTCGATACAGGCAATCAAACCTGGCTCCAAAAATGAAGAAGTACCCTTTGCAATACTAAGCAGAACCGGTGGAATCATTAACGCCTATAAAGCGGTTCAGAGTGCCGATACTACCAGGGTTGCTGTATCTGTAGCCAGCAAAGAGCCTGTAAAAATGACCAATACTACTATTCTGAAAAATACCAAACCAAAATCCTGATGGCAAGACCACAAGCTTCCGAATTCCCTCCCTATTTTTCGAGGTATATCGCAAGAGTGGAAGCAGACAGCGTAGCAGCGGCCGTAGCCCGCTATGCAGCTTCTATGCATGATTTCTACACCCAGCTTCCCGAAGAGAAAGCCGATTACCGGTATGCTGCTGGCAAATGGACCATTAAAGAACTGCTGCAGCATTTGATAGATGCAGAAAGAATATTCTCTTATCGCGTGTTACGCATCGCCCGTAAAGACAAAACGCCACTCGCCTCTTTTGATGAAGATAGTTATGCGCTCAGTTCGAATGCCAATGCCAGAACACTCACTGCACTGAAAGAAGAGTTTCAGGCTGTTCGCAAGGCAACGGACCTGTTGCTGTTATCATTAAATGAGGAACAACTTGCAGCACAAGGTATTGCCAGCGATTTGCCGGTTACGGCCAATGCCATTGGTTTTATTCTGTTCGGACATTTACTGCATCATAAAGCAGTATTGGAAGAAAGATATTTGTAGTATGATAGTAAGGAGCAATCTATTTTACCTCTTAATACCGCACAAAATCACACCATTCCTCATCGCACAGTAATTTCTGCAGCACAGGATCTTTCAGTACTTCTGTGTAGTCCATCGGTTTCCCGTTTATCCAGATAGTGCGGTACACCAGGCGGATGCCATGGCTGTAATCAACCCACCAGTTGATATGTCCCGTATACAGCGGCTGTATGGGTTTTCCATCCGGTTTGTGCCAGCCGTAAATGGCTTCCCGATTGGGGCGGGTATCGCGGGTAATTTTACCGGAGAGTACCACATCTTTTTTGATACCGGCGATTAACCCGCTTCGTCCCTTTCTTTGTCCTTCAACGATCAAGTGATGCTGCCACATGGTAACGGAACTGTCGCGGAACGCATACATCGGAACAGGCGCCAGTTTTACAGCAGCCTGTTCATAAATATCATTGACCATTTTACGGGTAGGCAAAAAACAATGAAAGCTGTCAGCGATCACCTGTGCCGCCATGGGTGTCAGGGGAATCCGGGCCCAGTCTTCATCTGTACCCAGCGATACATAATCGGGTGCTACATAATAAAATGCCCGGATCTTTTTTCCGGTAACGCTATCAGTGAGAGAAAGATTGATCCGTACAAATTTCCGCAGAAAAGAAGGCAGGTTGCCAGCCAATATTTCCCGTTTGGCCAATGAATCCCTTTCCTGCCATTTGGCTGCAGCTACAGATTGATAAAAAGCCGTGCCGGTGACAGCAGGTAATTCTCCTTTCCATAGGGGCCAATCCATGCGGCGGCTGGTGCGGCAGGACGGCAGAATGATCATACATACCACAGCTGAAAAAAGAAATCGTCTCATAGGTAGAAAAATATCGGTAGCATTTGAGAAGACTAAGGTAACCAGAAATAAATCAAGTAACATCCTATCGATCCGGCCAGTAACTTAGCAGTTGTATGACAAAAATCGGCCTTATTTCAGATACGCATGATTACCTGGACGAAGCGGTATTCAAACATTTTGCCGGTTGCGATGAGATCTGGCATGCGGGCGATTTTGGAACGGATGCCGTATCAAAAGCATTGCAGCAATTCAAACCGCTGCGGGGTGTATATGGAAATATTGATGGTCAGGATATCCGGGGCTTTTTTCCGGAAACATTGATCTGGGAATGTGAACAGGTGAAAGTAGTGATGACACATATCGGCGGTTATCCCCCCAAATACAATCCACATTCAAAACCATTGATTTTGCAGCATCAACCGCAACTGTTTATCAGTGGCCATTCGCACATTCTGAAAGTGATGTATGATGATAAAATGAATTGCCTCCACATGAACCCCGGTGCTGCCGGCAAACAGGGCTGGCATAAAGTCCGAACCCTTATTCGTTTTGTAATTGACGGTAAGGAAATGAAAAATTGTGAAGTGATAGAGTTGGGCGCCAGATAGGCAACACTGATTTAATGGCTGTTCTCTTTGTAACCGCCAGCTTTTCTCCTGCCGGCATAATATTGTCCGATGATGATCGATAGCGGCAGTCCTATCATACAAACGAGTATCAAGGCGGCTATGATAGCCTGACCTGGCTGAAACGGCGATTCAGGCGTATGACTGAGCGGTACAATGAGCAGGTTCATCACCAACCATACAAAAAATCCGTATACTATTGCGGTGATCCATTTGTTATATGAAAACCACTTCAGTTTAGGATAGATCCAGAAGAAAAAGACAGTAAACAGGAAGGCAATCAGGTAATGCAACAACAAGCCATATACAGCATACAGGGCCCCGCCTGTTAAAGCGGCTTTATCAAATACACCACTGGCTACAAAATGCAGTACCCGCATTGGGTCTTTACCGGTTCTGATGCTGAAATAGGCACAGGCGGTAATGATATCCAGACTTCCGGCTATCAGCCATGCGGTAACTATACTGCGTCTTGCCGATGGTGTACGGGTTGTCATATCACAAGATTGGTTTTACAATAGTTTTGCCTGAATTCTTTCCTGAAAAAGTGAACGGTAACCATTGCTTACCGGCAGGCTCTCTCCTTTTACCGTTACCAGATGCGATTCGATATTTTTGATGTGGCGAAGATTTACAATATAGGAATTGTGGATTCGTACAAACTGCGGAGGCAATTGCGCCGCTACCTCTTTCATTCGTTTATACACGAGTATTTTTTCCGTCGCGGTGTGAATGGCGATGTATTCTTTCAACGCTTCCAGGTAACAGATGGCATCGTACTCGATCTTATGCACCTGTTTACCACTTTTCACAAAGAGAAAATCGTTTTCTTCAGATGGGCTGTTACCCACAGGCGCCGGTTCTTCGGGTGGCATAAATGCGGTTAATTTATTCACTGCCTGCATAAACCGTTTGAAGCTGATGGGTTTCAATAAATAATCTACTACCTGGTATTCAAAACTGTCCAGCGCATATTCAGAATAGGCAGTTGTAAAAATCAGTTTCTGTTGGGGAGGAAGCATGGCTGCCATATCCATGCCCGATAGGCCTGGCATATTGATATCCAGAAAAATCAGGTCTATTGTGTGCTGTTTTAAATACGCGAGGGCTTCCATCGCATCAAAAAAGCGCGCTTCCAGTTGCAGAAAAGACAGTTTACCAATATGATCCTCTAGTAACCGGAGCGCATGTGGTTCATCTTCTACAATCATGCAGGTGATCCTTTTCATAAGGGTATGCTTAACTGTGTTACAAACAGGTTTCCCGCTTCTCCTGCCTGCAAAGTATAATCCGTGCCATACAACAAAGATAAACGGCTCCGGAGGTTACGCAGGCCGGTACCAGTTGTATCCGGTTTTCCCGACACGGGCAACAGCAGGTTTTCTACCCTGACCTCCAGTTGGTTTTGGTGTACCAGCACAGACAGGTTAATAAAATTATCTTTTCTCAGCTTATCTATCCCATGTTTGAATACATTTTCCACCAGCGGTATCAGGAGCATCGGAGGTACTGCCACCATTTCACGGTCAGTTTTTTCCTGTATGTTTACTACCAGGGGGTAACGCATCCGCATTTTTTCCAGTTCGATATAACTGCTGATAAAATTCAGTTCCGCAGCGAGTGGGATTTTTTCTTTAGGCGCTTCATCTACAAAATAGCGAAGAATCAACGAGAGTTTCTCCAGCAAAGCGGCTGTTGCCGGTGATTCGCGCTGCGCCACAAAATAAATATTATTCAGGGTATTAAACAGAAAATGGGGCTGTACCTGCGATTTCAGCAGATTCAGTTCCGCTTCTGCATGTTGCTTCTCTAATTGCTCCTGCTTCCCCTTGAGTTGGAAAAAACGCAATGTGATATAAAACAGGATACTCGTCAGATATACCAGAAAACAAGTGATTAAGGAAGAACCGATACCCGACCAGCGGAAAGGGGTAGGTTTTTCAGCAAAGAACTGATTGTACACATAAAAACTGCTATAGTACCGGAAAAAAGCAACCAAGCAGATCAGTAACAAAGCCAGTAACACATATAGTATCATCTGCTTTTTTTCGTAAAAACGCGGTAGTAGTAACAATGCATTTCCGTAAATAATCACGACATAGGTACTCACATTCAGCGCCCCATATACCAGGGCCTGATTGAATGGGTCGAAGGCCATGATGGACAATACATGTATCAGGAATACCAGTATCCAGATAATCCATTGAATCTGTCTAAGTGTAACAGTACGGGCCATGTTCAGCATAGAGTACAAATTTAATTTTTACTGCTGCAAATCATAGCATTTTTAAATTAATGGGGCTTTTCTTTCAATGAATGCAGCTATATAGTCACAGGACAGATCGGTTGAAAAAAACCGGCCATCTGTTTAATTCCCCGGAACCGGTGTTTTTCCTGTTTCATTTTTGCAGTCTAAATCAATTTGTATGAAACTATTTACCACCGTTCTGGTTTTCTTCCTGCTGGGTCATTTGATGGCACAGGTTCATAAAATGGACACTTTACTGATCAAACCCTCAGATGTGAGGCCTTCCGTATTGCAGCCGGGCACCCATCGCTGGCTGGTATATTTTAAAATGGGAAAAGACAGCAGCCGGTCCAGGTTCAGTACCTGGACCAGGAAGATAGACCTCATCAGCTACCAGGGTAAAGAAGCCATTAGTGTAACACAGGAATGGGAGAACAATGATACTGTGGTACACAAAGTGTATTCTGTGTGCGACCGCAAAACCTTTGCTCCCTTATTGCATGATGTATGGAACAAGGGGAATACCAGCAGCCGTTGGGATTTTATCAGCCGGGAAGCGATGATCAATGGCAAACCCGTGAACAGCCATGATGCAGACAGCAATAACGCGAAACGTTACAAAGCTTTTGAACAGTCCTTCGGCCAATATGTATTGAACTGGCATCTCGATCTGGAAACATTTCCCCTCCTGCCCTATAAACCCAACACCACATTTGCCATCAACTTTTATGATCCGGGATTCCCGGCGCCTAAACTGGTGTACTATACCGTTACAGGAAGTGCCACACTCAGCGGTTTTGACGGACAGCAGATCGATTGCTGGATACTGGAACACAAAGACTTTGACCGCGTGCAGAATCATGAAGTATTTTATATCAGTAAGAAGACAAAAGAAGTGTTGAAACTGGAACAACAGTTTGGTACAAGATTCCGGTATAAGATCAAATTAGGATTCAGCATATAAAACATATTACATGCATACAATCATTTCCTTACTACTGCTCACAGGTATTTTTATTGAAAAAGGGTATTCGCAACATTCAGATACACTTAAGATTGGCACTGTTATCAATAAGCTACCCATACAGGCAGATTCGGCTAAATACCTTCTCTATTGGGATTTGCCCGGAGACAGATACAGACAGGTGGCTCTCGAAACCAGAAAAATAGAACAACATCAATTGAATGGGAAACCTACTTGGGTATTCATACAGAAATATCAAACAGAAAAAGGCACTGACGCTGATACCACTTATTTTAACGACTCTACCTTGCAGCCCCTTGCATACAGAACCCATATCTCATCACAGGGTTACCGGGAACTGGTTGATTTTGGCACTGATGTCCTGACAACAAAGATCATTTATACAGACTCTGTGATTACTAACGAGCAGAGAATACCTTACCATTACATCAATGCTGCCATGGAAGATTATGTAATTTCAAAACTTCCTTTACAGAACCATTATTCTGTTTGCTATTATTTACTTAATCCAGGCAAAAATCATTCAACCCTGTATGAACAGGTTACTGTATCAGGTACGGAGAAGTTTATATTACCGGACTATCAGGAAGTCGAGTGCTGGAAGCTTGAACTCAATAACGGCTTTTCCAAAACAGTAGCCTGGTATAGTAAAAAAGATAAGACTTTTCTGAAAAAACAATTCGTTACAGCACAGAGAGGATCATTTATAAAAGTCAGGCTTTACTGAATCACATAAGAGGAATTGGGTATGGATAAAAGGAGGGCTTTTAAGTTATAGGTTCTTTGTTCCAGGTTCTTCGTTTTAAGTTCTTTGTTCCAGGTTCTTTCCGTTCATCTGTTCCTTGTTCATCTGTTCATCTGTTCATCTGTTCCCACCTTCTTCCGGTAATTAAAAAGCCGCAATGATTGCGGCTTTTTAATTCAGTTTAATTCATCCCGGGAAACCAGGGTCTACCTACAATCTCCCTGAAAGGCCATGGAATACTGGCCAGCACCACGATCAGGGCGATGAGGAAATAATAAAATGCCTTTTTATACTTTACTTCATCACTTACCGCTTTTTTGGCCATACCGTATCCCAGGGTAATCAGAATGATGGCAATCACCATTCCCAACGGATGTTCTACCCAGTAAAAACGGAAGAACTTATCTTTCATCGCACTGGTACCTTCGGGTAAAGTAGTGGTTAATATCCCGTAACGACCCATAAACACCTGGTACAATCCCAGTAATAAAGTGATGTGTGCACTGATCATGGTGAACAACCAGATCTTCTTATCACCTGCTGCAAAAGCCTTTTTACCCTGCCAGCCACTATAGGCTTTCAGGATAGAGACCAGCAACAAGATCAGAATTACCCAACGAAGAAAATTATGTAAGTGTACCATTCCTGTTTGCATATCAGTTGTTTTTTTGTAAGCGAAAGATAAAGCAGGGTTTTGGAAAAAACGAAAGTTTCTTTCGTGAGATGTGAGTGGTGAGTAGTCAGTAGTGAGTAAAAGCGACTACTCACTACTCACCACTGACTACTCCACCCAATCTGCCACAAACAGATTCGTATCCCTTGTGCCGCCATTGTTACGGTTAGAAGCGAAAATGATCTTTTTGCCGTCCGGACTGAACATCGGGAAAGCATCAAAGCCCTTATCACGGCTGATCTTTTCCAGGCCCTTGCCATTGATATCGGTGAGGTACATATTAAAAGGAAATCCTCTTTTGTATTCATGATTACTACAGAAGATGATTCGTTTGCTATCGGGTGTGAAATTGGGTGCCCAGTTGGCCTGCTCCAGGTTGGTGATCTGTTTGGCATTTTTTCCATCTGCATCCGCTACCCATACTTCCATATGGGTGGGTGCTACCATTCCCTCGGCCAGCAGTTCTTTGTATTCTTTGATCTCGGCATCGGTTTTAGGCCGGCTGGCACGCCAAACAATTTTTTTACCATCCGGACTGAACCAGGCACCGCCATCATAACCCAGCGTATTGGTTACCCGTTTTTCTTTGCCGGTGGCAAGGTCCATGATGTATAAATCCAGGTCTCCGTCTTTATCGCTGCAATAGATCATTTTTTTGCCATCGGGCGATAAGGTTCCTTCGGCATCATAGCCTTTGGCGGTAGTTAATTGCTTTACGATCTTTCCATTCAGGTCGGCCATGAAAATATCATAACTATCATACAGCGGCCAGATATAACGGTTGCCGTATTTTTTACGGTCGGGTGTAGGCGGGCAGGTATCTGCTCCCTTATGCGTAGAGGCATACAGGATGTGTTTACCATCGGGCAGAAAATAAGCGCAGGTAGTTCGACCTTTACCACTGCTCACCATTTTATAGGTGAATTTCTCATCCGGTTTGGTGGGAATTTTTCCGATAAAAATCTGATCGCAGGTAATCCCTTCTTTGGGGTTGGTGCGTTGAAAAATAATGCTCTTGCCATCATAACTCCAGTAAGCTTCCGCATTATCGCCGCCAAAAGTTAACTGACGTACATTTTTAAAATGCTTTTCACCGGCGAATAAAACAGAATCATTTACGACAGCCTGTGATGGCTGAGCCAGTAACTGACCAATACCAGCCAACAGGCATACCCAAATAATCAATCCTCTTTTCATATGGCTATTTGTTAATATTCGGCAAAAATAGGTTTCCGGCAACAGTCTTACGTCAGAAATCTGTCACGAGCCATTCTATCTGCTTAATTTTACCGGATGAAAGTATGGAAAATCGTCTTTTGTCTACTGCTGCTGGCAGCCTGTAAAAACGATCTGAAAGAGAAAGTACCTGGTACCCTGCCCAAAGAGAACATACCCGCACCTGTACAGAACCTGCTGACCAACGTAGAACAATATCCCGACAGTATGGGCCTGCGGATGAAACTGGTGGATGCACTGGATAGTTTAGGCGCTTACCAACAGGCTTTGGGACAGCTGGATTCCCTGATCAGAAAAGACAGCCTGAACTACGGTCTATGGTACCGCAAAGCCCTCTTACAGGAAAATGCCAAAGATACCACCGGGGCATTACGATCTTACCGTTATGCCATCCGCATTTATCCATCGCCCGATGCTATGCTGGCTGCCGCCAACCTGCTGGCTGAGAAAAAAGATACCACAGCTTTGCGGATCTGCCAGGAACTGATGGCTTCCGGAATGGGCAGAGAGTATGTGGCACATTGCCATTTTATTACAGGTGTCTATTACGCAAGAACTGGTAATCAAGCAAAAGCGATCGAATCATTTAACAGCTGTATCCGCAATGATCTGAATTATATGGAAGCGTATATGGAAAAAGGGTTTCTTTATTTTGATAACAAACAGACCCGGGAAGCGTTGCAGGTATTCCAGACGGTGGTAACCCTGAAAAATACCTATGCAGATGGCTATTACTGGATCGCCAAATGCAAAGAAATATTGAAGCAACCGGCAGAAGCCATTGATAATTACCGGAAATCATTAACACTGGATCCAAGATTAAAAGAAGCAGCCGCAGCATTGAGCCGCTTAGGCGCTAAATAAATTTAATCGCAGACAAGCAATAAATTCTGCAATTTCGCAGCATCAAAATTGAATCATGGCCATCATTGCTCCCTCCCTGTTAAGTGCCGATTTTCTGAATTTGCAGAAAGATTGTGATATGATCAATTCCAGCCAGGCCGATTGGCTGCACCTGGATGTGATGGACGGAAGTTTTGTGCCCAATATCAGTTTTGGATTCCCGGTTATTGAACGGGTATGTAAAGCCACTACCAAAGTTTGTGATGTACACCTGATGATTCTCGAGCCCGGTAAATATGCGGAAGCTTTTCAGAAAGCCGGTGCCAATATCCTTACCGTACATATCGAAGCCTGTCCGCACCTGCACCGCAACCTGCAACAGATCAAAAGCCTGGGCATGAAAGCGGGGGTGGCACTGAACCCACACACGCCTGTATCGCTACTGGCCGATATCATCCAGGATATTGACCTGGTTTGCCTGATGAGTGTGAACCCGGGTTTTGGTGGACAACAATTCATTCCCCGCACACTCGATAAGATCCGCGCACTGAAACAAATGATCATCGATAGTGGATCTTCTACCCTGATCGAAATCGATGGCGGTGTTACACTGGACAATGCAGGCGCTATTCTGCAGGCCGGTGCAGATGTACTGGTAGCGGGCAATACCGTTTTCAAATCTGCTGATCCGGTTGCTACGATCGCTGCATTGAAAAAGTTATAATTGCAGGCCCCGCAGAAAATCACAGAAACTTCGCAGTGAATTTTCTTACAGGTAACAGACTATATACCCGCAAAACACTATCCACATCTGTGTATAAGAAGTGTTAGGATTTTATTATGTCTTCCAGTTAAATTTGGAATAGTAGTTCAGATCTTACTAATCCATTAAAATCTCATCAGCTTGACAGAAACCATCATTAACCTCGAATCCGTTAATCCCATCGAATTCTTTGGTGTCAATAACGGAAAGTTAGATTTGCTGAAAAAGAAATTCCCATTGTTAAAGATCCTCTCCCGCGGGACGCAATTAAAATTGAGCGGGGCTCCTGAACAAATAGAAACAGCAAAAGAAAAGATCGATCTCATCATTCAGTACCTCGAACGCAATGGTCATCTGAGTGAAAATTACTTCGAACAGATCCTGGGTGGCGATGATACAGAAACCGTTGACAATTTTGTTGACCGTAATCCCAACGACATTCTCGTATTCGGCCCCAATGGTAAAACCGTCAGAGCCCGTACACAGAACCAGAAAAAAATGGTGCATGCGGTTGACAGAAATGATATCGTATTTGCCATCGGACCAGCCGGTACCGGTAAAACCTATACAGCAGTAGCACTGGCAGTGCGGGCGCTGAAAAATAAAGTAGTCAAGAAAATCATCCTTACCCGCCCTGCGGTAGAAGCCGGCGAAAGTTTAGGATTTCTTCCCGGCGACCTGAAAGAAAAGATCGATCCCTATCTGCGCCCCCTATACGATGCGCTGGATGATATGATACCGGCCGATAAACTCGGTTATTATATGAGTACCCGCACCATCGAGATCGCCCCGCTGGCCTATATGCGCGGACGTACCCTGGATAATGCCTTTATTATTCTGGATGAGGCGCAGAATACGAATGATCTTCAGTTGAAGATGTTCCTTACCCGTATCGGTGCCAATGCCAAAGCCATCATCACCGGCGACCCCACCCAGGTGGATCTGCCACGTAATATGCGCAGCGGTCTGGAAAAATCAACCCGGATCCTGAGAAATATCGATGGTATTTCTCATATCGAATTAACAGAGGAAGATGTGGTACGTCACCGCCTGGTAAAAGCCATCATCAAAGCCTACGAGAAAGAAAAAGAAGACACCGATCAGGGTCATCACAGATAATAAAAAGTAACGGTCTCAATTTGATTGAGACCGTTACTTTTTTATGCAGCACCCAGGTAGTGAGTGGTGAGTAGTCAGTAGTGAGAAAAAACATTCTAATTGCCGAGCCCTACTCCCTACTCCCTACTCCCTACTCCCTACTCACCCAATATCTCATGCCCTAATTTATCACGTTTGGTTTCGAGGTATTTACGGTTATGCGAGTTGGGATGGATCTCGATAGGAACGATCTCCACCATCTCCAGTCCGTACCCTTTTAATCCGGCGCGTTTGCGTGGATTATTACTCATGAGTTTTAATTTGGTGGCACCCAGGTAACGAAGGATCTGTGCCCCTACCCCATAATCTCTTTCATCCATGCCAAAACCGAGATGCAGGTTGGCTTCTACGGTATCCATTCCCTCTTCCTGCAGTTTATAGGCTTTGAGTTTATTTACAAGGCCAATCCCCCTTCCTTCCTGGTTCATATAGAGAATGATTCCTTTACCCTCCTGCTCTACCATCTGCATGGCTTTGTGCAGCTGGTCGCCGCAATCGCAACGGAAGCTGCCGAGGATATCGCCGGTGAAACAGCTGCTGTGCACCCTGGTTAAAACCGCTTCGTCTTCTGTCCAGCTGCCCTTGATCAATGCCAGGTGTTCTGCACCGGTGGTTTTTTCTTTAAAAGCCACGAGGGTAAAATGGCCGTATTTGGTAGGCATATCCACCCGCACCAGTTCTTCAATCAGCGAATCACTTTTTAGCCGGTAGTCGATCAGGTCTTTGATAGAAATAATTTTCAGGTCAAATTTCTTAGCTATCTCCAGCAATTGCGGCAAACGGGCCATGGTACCATCTTCGTTCATCACTTCAACCAATACCCCGGCAGGTTCAAGGCCGGCCAGTCTGGCCAGGTCTACCGCAGCTTCTGTATGCCCGGTTCTCCGTAATACTCCACCGGTTTTGGCTTTGAGTGGGAAAATATGCCCCGGACGGCCTAATTCGGAAGGTTGCGTTTTCGGGTTCACCAACGCCTGTATGGTTTTGGCCCTGTCCTGAGCCGAAATGCCGGTAGTCGTACCCTGACCGATCAGGTCAACCGATACGGTAAAAGCCGTTTCATGTAAGGAGGTATTGGAGGTAACCATGGGTCCCAGATCGAGTTCGGCGCAACGTTTTTCAGTCAATGCGGCGCAGATCAGCCCCCTGCCCTCTTTACTCATAAAATTGATCACTTCCGGGGTGGTATGTTCTGCTGCTATGATAAAATCGCCTTCGTTTTCACGATCCTCATCATCTACCACAATCACCATTTTCCCTTTACGGATGTCTTCTATCGCTTGCTCAATCCTGTCTAACATAAAAATTATTGAAATGCAAAATTACAGTGCAGTCGGGGTACTTCGGGCATAAACCTGAAGAAAAGCCCGCCTACGCCCGAAATTTTACAAATCCCGAAAATGACTGCTTGATCCAATTAGGCAAGGTAATCGGATCAGTTTGGTCCGTATTTCAGGACGGAAACAGGGAAAATAGAAACCAGGTGGGTATGGCAGGGTAGTTATCCACAACCGTATGCTGAATACATATCAAAAAAAATGCGTTTACCTTGAAAAACAACAAAATATCACCCAAAAAGATAAAAAGATACCAAGATTGCGGGTAAAATAGCCAAAAGAGTCTTTTGACAATAATTTGTTAATATCACCTGACTATACACACGGGAATATTTGCTTTCTTTGCACTTGAAAAATTAACACTATGCTTAGTAAAAGAATTGTACAATTTGTACTGGCGGTTTTGCTCTTGCCGGCATTTGCACTGGCACAGACCACCACCAGTAGTCTGGGAGGTTCCGTTAAAACCAATACCGGTGAACCGCTGGTAGGTGCCACTGTAACGGTGACACATGAACCCACCGGTACTATTTACCGCGTTCAGAGCCGCAATGGCGGTCGTTTTGACGTGAATAACCTGAACCCCGGGGGTCCTTATTCTGTAGAAGTATCGTTCATCAACTTCACGAGCGAGAAAAAAACAGATATCTACCTTACACTGGGTGATGTATACCGGGTTGATTTTGCCCTGGCTTCCAAGGCTTCCAACCTGGGTAATGTGGTGGTAACCGGTTTGCGTAAAACAACCGATGCTTCCGGCAAAGGGGGTACTGAAACAACTGTAGGCCGCGACAAAATGGCCAATCTGCCTACTGTTGGACGTAATATTTATGATTATCTCCGTGCAGTTCCCCAGGCGAAACTGGTGAATGGTTCAGAAGGTGCGATTTCCATCGCCGGACAGAACAACCGTTACAATGCTTTTTATGTGGATGGTGCGATCAATAACGACGTATTTGGTCTGGCAGCTTCCGGAACCAATGGTGGTCAGGCGAGCATTTCTCCGATCTCTATCGATGCGATCGATCAGTTCCAGGTAGTTATCTCTCCTTACGATGCGGCCCAGGGTCACTTTGTAGGAGGCGGTATCAATGCCATCACCAAAGGTGGTACCAATAAAACAGAAGGTTCTGTTTATTATTTCCTGCAGAACCAGAACCTGGCAGGTAAAACGCCTACAGGATTGAAAGAGAATGCTACCAAACTGAGTAATTTCTCTAAAAAAACCTATGGTTTCCGTGTAGGTGGTGCTTTTGTGAAAAACAAACTGTTCTATTTCATCAACGTAGACCTGCAGCGCGATATCCGCCCGCAGCCATTTGATTTCAATAGTTATGCCGGTAATACCAAGGATATCACGATCCTGAATAACCTGGCCAATACCCTGCGTACCAACTACGGTTATGAACCCGGCGGTTTCCTCGATAATACGGAAGAAGTAAAAGCCGACAGGATTGCTTCCCGTATTGACTGGAACATCAGCGACAAACATAAGCTGACACTGAGCAACCGTTACACCAAAGGTGAGCGTTTGAATACCAGCAGCAGCAGTACCGGTACCATCAATTTCTATAACAATGGTTATAGCTTCCCTACCCGCAGTAATTCTACTTCTGCAGAATTAAAAAGTGTCGTAGGCAGAAATGCTTCCAACAAATTGCTGATTACGTTTACAGATGTATCGGATGACCGCAGACCATTGGGACAGGATTTCCCCCGTGTACGTATCAATGACGGTTCCGGTGCTATCGTATTCGGACCAGACAATAGTTCTACTGTTAACCTGCTTACCCAGAAAAACTGGACCGTGTTCAATGAATTCAAATTCACTGCCGGTAAACATGGTTTGAAAGTGGGTGTGGATTGGGAGTACAGCGATGTATTCAATGCCTTTATACAGAATACCTTCGGTAACTATACCTTTTCTAACCTGAATGCCTTTTTAACCAATGCAGCACCCAGTGCCTATACTTACGGTTTCCCGCAAATCGATAATGGTAAAGGTGACAATACCAACGCTGCTGCCAAATTCAAATACGCTTCAGGTTCCTTGTTTATCCAGGATGAGTACAGAGCCAATGATAACCTGACCCTGAATTTTGGTATCCGTGCAGATTATTCCAAATTCCTGAGCAAACCTTGGGAAGATGTTTATACCAATACGGTTGCCATTCCTAAATTTTCGCAGTACTGGGATCTGAAAGGTGCACGTTCAGGTGCTACACCAAAAGTGCCTATCTCTTTCTCTCCCCGTGTAGGTTTCGTATACAAAATACCTGATGAGAACATGACCGTACGTGGAGGTTTTGGCCTGTTCGTAGGACGTATTCCATTGGTATGGCCTGGTGGTGTGTATAACAACAATGGTATCTTCATTGGTGGTTATACTGCAAATAGTACACAACTGGCGCTGATCCGTTTCCGTAACGATCCTAACAACCAGTGGAAACCAAGCGAAGTGGGTGCCGGCGTAACCAAAGGACCTTTGAACCTGGTATCTTCTGAGTTTAAACTGCCTAAGATCTTCAGAGCTTCACTGGCTGTAGATAAACGCTTTGGCGATGGTTGGTCTGGTACACTGGAAGGATTTTTCTCCAAAAATATCAACGAGATCAACTACACCAATATCAACCTCCTGCCTCCTGTAGGAAAAGCTGTAGGACCTGACACACGTAATGTGTATTCTACTGTTAACAATGCGAAAATTCCGATTAACGCAGATGGCAGCAACCCTTATGATAATGCTATCCTGTTAAGCAATAACTCAGAAAAGACAGGTTTTGCTTACGGAACAACAATCACCTTAACCAAACGTACCCGTACCAACTTCACTTTCGAAGTGAACTATAGCTATGGTAACTCTTTCACACTGAATGAAGGTACCAGCTCTGTTAACCTGAGTCAGTGGAGATTTATGGAGACTGTTAACGGACGTAACTATATCAGCCGTTCTATTTCTGATTTCAGCGCAGGTCACAGAATTTTCGCTTACCTGAGCAAGAAATTTGAATATGCCAACAAGTCGCTGGCAACCACCATTACCCTGGCTTACACTGGCCAGTCCGGCTCTCCACTTAGCTATGTATATGGCTCCAACAGTATGACAAGAGACGATGGTTTAACAGGTGGTAACGACCTGATTTACGTACCCACTGCAGGCGATCTGGCCAATATGACTTTTGTAACCGGTAGTGGTGTAACTGCCGCTCCTGATGTACAGAAAGCTGCATTGAATAATTATATCCAGAACGACGAATACCTGCGTAACCGTCGTGGACAATATGCAGAAAGAAACGGAAGCCGTTTACCATTCACCAATATTGTTGACCTGAAAATTGCACAGGATTTCAATATCATGGTAGCAGGCAAACGTTACCAGTTCCAGTTAACTTACGATGTATTTAACTTAGGTAACCTGCTGAACAGGGATTGGGGCCGCCAGTACTTCCAGAGCAACGACCAGTTCTCACTGGTGCAGTTTGCCGGATACAAGAGTGCCACAGACCTGACACCTACTTACCGCTTTAACCCGAATGTAACTTCTGCATGGGGTGTTAGCACAAGTACCAATGCTGCTTATGCCGCACGTTGGATCAGCCAGTTAGGTTTACGTTTCACGTTCTAAGCACACTTTATTCAACAATAAAAAAGAGGCTGTCTCAAACGAGGCAGCCTCTTTTTTATTATTGAATTAGTAGTTAGTAATTGTTAATTACTAATTATTAATTTCTAATTATTAATTTCTAATTATTCAGTCCCCATCCCCATTTCAAAAATGCGGGAAACGCTTTTCCCCAGGTAGCTACATCGTGTTTGCCATCTTCCAGTTCCAGGTATTCGATATGGGCATCGGTATAGCCTTTGGCTTTCAGTTCTACGATCAGGTCCAGTACATCATCAATCGAATCAATGATACCATTTTTATTCCTGTCGGCCGTTTCATCCAGTTTACCACATTCCAGGAAAAACTGTAACCAGGGATGAAAATGTCCCTTGCGTACCTGCAGGTGCATCAAACGATCCAGCTCATCGTCATATCCATCATCATAGCCTTTTCTTCTCCACCACAAAGAAGGACTGAACAATCCCACTTTATTGAATTCACTGGCATGGTTCCATACAATATCCATCGCACTTAATGCACCCAGTGAGAAGCCAGCAAAAGACTTGTGTTTAAAAGATGGAGCCTGGTAGGTTTTACGGATAAAGGGTAATAATTCTTCAAATATGAATTTACTGTACAGACCCGCTTTGGCGCCTCTTCCTTTGAAGTCGGCCGAATAGGCGGTACCGTATTCCATTTTCCGTTCGGGTCCGCAATGAATACCCACACAGGCCAGCGGTTCAATGGTTCCGGAAGCGATCAGTTCATCCAGGATTTCATCAAAAGCCATAGTGGCCAGATCCTGTCCATCATTGATCAGCAGCAGACTTAACTGGTCGGCCTGCCTTTGCGGAAGCGGCAGGTACATATCTACCAGTACTTCCCGTTCCAGGTATTCGGAAGTAAGGGAAAACTGTTCTACGGTTACAGCAGAAAGTACAATCGGTTTTGTGTCGGCCATGTTTTCAAAAATAATGGAATGATCACAATTCTGCGGAATGAAATCTCCACAAAACCACCTGAGGGTCCATCGCAGCGATTCACTTATAGCAGAAAAGATTTATACGGGCAGGTTTCTTATTTCAAATCAGTTTCGCTAAATTGACTACGAAACCTATTAGGGAAACCTCATTATTTACCAAACGATTACTTATGAAAAAGATCGGCATACTGTTCGGCCAGGAAAGAAGTTTTCCCATGGCTTTTGTGGAGAGGATCAACAGCAAGAATATTCCCGGTATTGTTGCCGAACCTGTGCGTATTGACAAAGTGATGCAGGGCGAGTCCAGCGGTTATGCCGTAATTGTTGACAGGATCAGCCAGGATATCCCTTTTTACCGGGCCTATTTGAAAAATGCGGCACTCTGCGGTACCGCCGTTATCAACAATCCCTTCTGGTGGAGTGCCGATGAGAAGTTTTTCAACAACTGTCTGGCCACTAAGATTAATGTTCCCGTTCCCAAAACGGTGATCCTTCCTTCGCGGGATCTTCCGCCGGATACATCAGACCAATCGTTCAGCAACCTGGCTTATCCATTAGATTGGGAAGGCATTTTTAAATATGTAGGTTTCCCTGCGTACATGAAACCTTTTGCCGGTGGCGGATGGAAAAACGTATACAAACTCACCGATATGGATGATTTTTTTGAGAAACACAGCGAAACCCAGCAACTGGTAATGCTGCTGCAGGAAGAAATCATTTTTGAAGAATATTACCGTTGTTACTGCATTGGTGGCAAACATGTACGCATCATGTCTTATGAGCCCCGCAACCCGCACCACCTGCGTTATGTGGCAGATTTTAAACCTTCGGCAGAGAAGCTGAAAGAGATGACGGATATCGTGCTGCGCATCAACCAATACCTCGGTTATGATTTCAACACCGTAGAACTGGCCCTGCGGGATGGCGTTCCCTATGCCATCGATTTCTGCAACCCTGCTCCGGATGCGGATATCAAAAGCGTAGGACAGGAAAATTTTGACTGGGTAGTAGAAACCGCCGCCAATTTTGCCATCGAAAAAGCGCAGGCACAAAAAGACGGTGTAGACAACCTTACCTGGGGGGAATATCTGAAAAGAGGTACTGCCGGGAAAAAATTATATTAGTGAGTTGTCAGTAGTGAGTAGTGAGTGAGGCTATTATTCACATTGACAATTGACCACTGACGACTCACGACTGACGACTGACGACTCACGCTAAAGAAAGCTGCTGCTATGGGAAATCTGAATTTTAAACATTTTACACTGGGCGTAGAAGAAGAGTACATGGTGCTGGACCCGCATACGCGGGAGTTGAAGAGCCATGAACAGCGGATTGTACAGGAGGGTCAGAAGATCCTGAAAGACAAAGTAAAGGCTGAAATGCACCAGGCGGTGGTAGAAGTAGGGACGGATATCTGTGCCAATATAGAAGAAGCCTTTAAAGACGTGGCCTCGCTGCGCGGCAATATTGCCCAGATTGCCGGCGATCTGGGTTACTGGATCGGAGCTGCGGGCACCCACCCCTTCAGTCATTGGGAAACCCAACTGATCACCGATCATGTGCGTTATAATGAAATTGTAAATGAACTGCAGGAAGCCGCCAGAAGTAACCTGATTTTTGGTCTGCATGTACATGTGGGCATGGAAGACCGCAGAATGGCCATTCATATCGCCAATACGGCCCGTTATTTTCTTCCGCATGTCTATGCCCTCAGTACCAACTCTCCCTTCTGGGAAGGACGGGAAACGGGTTATAAATCTTTCCGCACCAAAGTATTTGATAAGTTTCCGAGAACCGGCATCCCGGATTATTTTGAAAATATTGAAGCGTATGAGAATTATGTGAACCTGCTGATCAAAACCAATTGCATTGATAATGCCAAGAAGATCTGGTGGGACCTGCGGGTACACCCCTTCTTCAATACTGTAGAATTCCGTATCTGTGATGTGCCGATGACCATTAACGAAACCATCACCATTGCCGCATTGTTTCAGGCCATCTGTGCCAAGATCTATAAACTGCGCGGGCAGAACCTGAACTTCATGATCTACCAGCGTTCGCTGATTAATGAAAACAAATGGCGGGCGAGTCGTTACGGGATTGATGGCACCCTGATTGATTTTGGCAAGGAAACGGAAGTGAATACCAGGGCACTGATTTATGAGCTGCTTGACTTTGTGGATGATGTGGTAGATGAGCTGGGCAGCCGGCACGTGATTGACTATGTGGCCCGGATTTTTGAGACGGGAACGGGTGCCGACAGACAATTAACGGTATTTCGCGAAACCGGCAGCCTGGTAAATGTGGTGGATTATATCCATGATTCATTTCTAAAAGTTTGATTATCATACTATTACTAAAAATCCCACAGCATATAGTTGTGGGATTTTTAGTATATAAAATCCGTAAAATCTCTTACAATCAAAGCAACGAAGTAACTTGCCACGGTATCTACTCATTACCAAACTATACAAAACACTCCCCAGGTGACCGACGAATACGAACTGATAAAGGGTTGCATCCGGAACGATGCCCGGTGCCAGCGCATGCTGTTTGACCGGTATGCCGGTAAAATGATGAGCGTATGTTTACGTTATGCCAAGGATTCGATGGAAGCGGAAGATATGATCCAGGATGCGTTTATCAAAGTGTTCCAGTATATCGGCCAGTTCAAATTTGAAGGTGCTTTTGAGGGATGGATCAGGAGAATAGTAGTTAATACTGCCATCCGCCACCTGGAAAAGAAAAAACTGCAGTTTAAAGATATCGACGATAACAGCCAGAACGCCCCTTCTATTGATGCCCAGGCTTATTCGCAGCTGGGAGAAGCAGATCTGATGAGACTGATCAGCCAGTTACCGGATGGCTACCGCCTCGTATTTAACCTGAATGCGATTGAAGGCTATAGCCATGAAGAGATAGCGGAAATGCTGCATATTCAACCCGGCACCAGCCGCAGCCAGTTAGTAAAGGCGCGGAAGATGCTGCAATACCAAATCTTACAATTACAAAAAGTTGCTGTATAGGATGAACGATACCCAATTTGATGACTTCTTCAACGACAAATTCAAAGACCACGCTGTGCCCGTGCCGGCAGGTCTTTGGGATAAGGTTGTGGAAGGTCAATTTGATCAGTTCGTAGGCAACAGTTTAAAAGATGCTGAAGCCCCCGTACCGGAGGGGCTATGGGATAAAATCAACGATAAACAGTTTGATGGTTTTGTGGCTGGTACTGTAGCCGGTGCTGTTGCACCTGTTCCGGCTGGTTTGTGGGATCGCATCAGTGATGGACAGTTTGATCAGTTTGTAGCCGGTAAACTCAGCGATCATGAAGCACCGGTACCCGCAGGTTTATGGGAGAAAGTTCGTCCGGAAGAAGAGGATGATGACAAAGTCGGTTTCCTCTGGTTCCGCTACCCTGCTGCAGCCATATTGATCCTCGGCCTTTTAACAGCCGGCGCCTGGGGTGGTTATCTTTATTTCAGCTCTCATAACCAGCAAGCTGCAGAATCCACCATCAGTAAGTCTGCACCTGCTACACCGGAGCCTGCAGCCAATACACCCGGCAAGGCAACTCCTCCCGCAGAAAATACATCCCCCGCTACGGCACCTGCAACAGAAAATGCTACCACAACCAACAATCAGCGCATTCTCCTGCCACCTGCCGGTAATGTTACCGATAACGGTTTAGCCGGTTCAGCTTCGCAGGATGCTACCGTATCGGGGATCCGCAGGAAAAAAGGAATAGAACTGTTGAAGCCGGTTGCTCCTGCAGGCAATGATCTTACCCATACTGCGTATGATCCTTTCGGCAACAAAACACATGCAGCAGACCAGACTTTGGCAACTACTGATGATCGTGAACTGATTGAACCTTATCAACAGAACCTGTTACCGGCCTTTGTCATTCCTACGCTGACAGGATATGATATGTCGCAAAACCTGCAGGACAAACAACTCTCCACACTGAACCATACCAACCAGTTCAAGAATATTATCATCTGCCCATCCGATAACAGACGTAATACCGACTGGTACCTCGAAGCCTATGCTTCTCCGGATCTGGCGTTTAAGTCGGTGAGTAATGTTTCCGCCTCTCCTTTATACATGCTGAAAAAAGACAGCAGTGAAAGTATGCAGGTGGGTTATTCCGCCGGACTTCGCCTGGTGAAACCTATAACAGATAATATCCTGTTAAAAGCCGGTGTACAGTATTCGCAGGCTAATGAAAAATATGTGTACCGTACAGAGAACGAAGTGAAAACAACCACAGTAGTAACTGTACGCACCATTATCCGCGCACCGGGCGATACAGTGATTGTGCAGGATACCAGTATATTACAGACAGTGGGTTTCCGGAATAATACCGTTCGTAACCGGTACCGCAGTTTTGATATCCCTTTAACCGTAGGTTACCAGTTTGGCAATGAGGATCTGAAATTCGGAATCAATGCGGGAGTGGCGGTGAATATCTCTTCCTGGTACCAGGGGGTGATGCTGGATTCTTCACTGGCCATTGTACCGCTGACCAAAACAGGCAATAATGTATACAAAACCAATATAGGACTGGGATTGATCGGCAGTTTCAGTGTAGTGAAAAAGATGAGTGAGGATATGCATGTTTTCTTTGAGCCTTATTTCCGGTACAACTTATCCAATATGACCACCCAGCAGGCCAGCTTCAAACAGCGTTTCAGTGTGGGCGGATTGGCCATCGGGCTCCGGATTAACTTAAACCGAAAGTAACAGGCAGCAAAAGATGCCCGGTGGGTATCTGATAGACAGTAAAGGTTATGAAAAGAATTTTACACATCATGGTAGGTTTGTCTGCACTCTTCCTTGCTTCCTGCAAGAAGGAACTGTCGGACAATTTCACCACATATACCAATCATCCGCTGAATGATACGGTATGGGTAAAAAATCTGCTCAGTACCCATTCTGTGAATGATCTGTTCGATCTCCTGCATCCCAAAGAACTGCTGGTAGATTCTTTTAATGCGGTGAACGGCGGAAAATTGTCTTTTGGAGACAGCCTGGAACTGGAATTCAAACCTAACAGTCTGGTAGGACCCGGATCGACCGGCACTCCCCAGGGAAATGTACGGGTAGAGTTATTACCCCTGCGGCGGAAAGGAGATTTTATACGGGTATTTAAACCCACTACTACGGCCGATGGCAGTTTGCTGGAAACCGGTGGTGGCTTTTTTATCCGCGTATCAAAAGAGGGAAATGAACTGCGCCTGGCTACCGATAGTACTTTCCGGATCAAGTTTCATGATATAGATACTGCTAAGGCTGACATGCAGGCTTTTTACGGACGTGAAGCAGTACCTGTACCTGCCAAAGGAATTGATACCGTATTTTCCTGGGTGCGTGATTTTAATACCGCATTTCTGCCTACCTGGTCAAGATTGAGTAATAACCCGCTGGTTCCCTCCTATTATGGATATGAACTGGTATCCAAAAACCTGCGTTGGGTTACAGCCAGCAGGTATATAGACAGTAGTTTGCCGAAGGTAAAAGTAACAGCCATCTTATCGCCCAATTTCACCAATAAAAACACGGCAGTATTTATCGTGGTTGATGGCCGTAAGATCGTGGTGAACTGCAAGGGAGATTATGCTTCGCGCTCTTTCTTTGCTAAAAACATTCCGTTGCGCAGTAAGATCAAACTGATCTCTATTTCCAAAATAGGCAGCGACCTTTACTGGGATGAGAAAGAGATCAGCAGTGTAACCCTTACCACCAGTTACAAACTCTCTCCTGAAAAGAAGAGTCTGAAAGATATTCTCAAAGAATTAGACGAATTATAAAGAAGTTCCTTGTTGAACATATACCGGGGGGTATAGAAAGGGCCGCAATTGCGGCCCTTGTTTTATCTTTTAAAATCGAACAGTGTGGCTGTAAATAGCCCCCTTTCCCTTTTCTTGAAGATTACATCCCAGTTACCGCGGTAACGGAGGATTTTGGGAACGGTTAGTCCGTCAAATTTGGTCATTTCCACTTCCATGCTCACATCAAAATCATAGACACCGGCCTTATAGCTGAGCGAGTAATTACGCGCCAATACTTCCAGGGTTTTCATATCAAACCAGGTAACCATCTGGTCTACCACTACCCTGTCGCTTTTCTCCTTGTTTTCTTTGGGCACGATGGCAAACACATAGGCCAATCCGCCATGAAACTCTTCTATATCCAACCTGTAATCGTATAATTTGTGTGCATCCTCATCGTACAGGTCCAGTTTGTCGCCGATAAAAGGAATACCGGGAATCTTTTTGCCGGGATTAAAGAACAGCATTTTCAATTGCTCTTTGTGTTTCTCAATTCCTTTTTTATCGCTGAAGCGGAGGTTACGGCCTTTCACAATATTATTTTCTCCGCATACCTGTCCCTTGGTAAAAAACAAACCGGCATATAATTCCGGGGTCATGTAATTGTAGTCATTTTTCCGGTCGTAGAAGTCGCCGGTCACCGTTTCTTCCAGCACATCCATGGTACGGCAATTGCCGGTATGGTTCTGCCGGGTTTTACTGGAAAGAGAAGCTTTGACCACTCCTTTTTTATCCAGCATTTTAATATCGTTATAAGAACTGAATCCGAGTATTCGCAGGTTGCGGAATGCTTTATAGAAAGTAGTGTCTTCTTTGATCTGGGTAAGCAGTGTTTTGTAGTCGAAATTATTCCGTACTACTACTTCACTCAGGGTAAATCGTTTCTCGTCTATGATCACAGACGTATCCTGGGCGAGGGAAGCGGTATAAGAAAACAGGAGCAGACAGAAAAAGCTGTATCGCATCATTTGGGGAATATCATTTTGTAATCTACGCGGATCTTCCCTTTACTGATATCATTCAATTTCCCCTGCAGCATTTTACGGCGTAGTGGTTTGAGGTAATCGATAAAGAGTTTGCCTTCTATATGGTCATACTCATGCAAAATTACTCTTGCCGTAATACCGTTAAAGGTTTCTGTATGTGGTTGAAATTGTTCGTCGAGATAATCCATCACCACTGTTTCGGCGCGACTCACATCTTCGCGGATCTTGGGAATACTTAAGCAGCCTTCATTATAAGCCCATTCTTCGCCCTCGAGCGATCTTACCTGTGCATTGATGAAAACCCGTTTGATACCGGGCGCATCGGGATACACTCCTTCTTCGTCTTTTTCCAGGTTGGCAAAGATCTGGGTACTATCCATCACAAACAGGCGGATATCCCGGTTGATCTGCGGTGCCGCCAATCCTACCCCATTGCTGGCATACATGGTTTCCCACATATCTTCTATCAAAGTGGCCAGACCGGGATAACCGGGGTCAATATCCTGGGCTACTTTACGTAATACAGGAGCACCATATGCGACGATCGGAAAAATCATTACTAAGCTGTTATAAGTATCGAAATGCCGCAAAAATACCGGAAAAGGGGCAACCGGCAAATGAGAATCGGGGCAAATTGGTGAATGCGGCGTTAATTCGACAGCTTTATTTCAATGGCAGCGGAACAGATCACTTATTCTGGAGAAATTCCTGCAACATAATGGTGGCTGCGATCTGGTCTACATTACCCTTGATGCGGCGGTCTTTTTTCTTCATCCCCATTTCTACCATGGCGCGGGAAGCCATTTTGGAAGTGTAGCGTTCGTCAACCGTTTGAATGGGTATTGCCGGAAATTCTTTCTTCAGCCGAACAATCGCCGCTTTCACTAACGGGGTGGCATGGGTAGCAGTATCATCGAGATTCAGGGGTTCCCCGATCAGGATTAGTTCTACCGCTTCTTCCTGGAAATATTTTTTGAGGAAGGGGATCAGGTCTTTGGTTTCGATGGTAGTCAATGAAGTGGCAATGATCTGCAAAGGATCAGTTACCGCCAGTCCGGTTCTTTTTCCGCCATAATCGATACAGATGATCCGGGCCATAAGTGATACAGTATTTTACAGTTGAACCAAGAAAATGAAAACAGAATAGTGATTGTTTCGACACTGATAACCGGTGAATATATTACATCAGCAACAGATCTCCTATCACAAAAAGCGCAAATACCACACTGGCAATACCGTTGGCCGTCATAAAAGCGATATTGACTTTGCTGAGATCGTTGGGTTTTACGATGGAATGCTGGTAAACAAGCATGCCCACAAATACCAGAATCCCTATCCAAAACAACCAGTGAAACCCGCCATAGATGCCTGCAGCAATTACGCAGGCTGAACTGGCTGCGTGCAATAATTCGGATACCCGCAATGCTTTTGCTTTACCGAGTACACTGGGAATAGAATAGAGTTGCTGCGACTGGTCAAATTCCACATCCTGAAGTGCATAGATCACATCGAATCCACTTACCCAGAAAATCACGGCCAGTGAAAACAGAATGGGCAGGATATCAAAGCGACCCGTTACAGCCAGATATGCACCAATGGGTGCCAGTGAAAGTCCAAGACCCAACACAATATGACACAAAGCTGTGAACCGTTTGGTATAACTATAAAACAGGATCACAAACAAAGCCACCGGCGAAAGGAAAAAACAGATATCGTTGATAAAATAAGTGGCTGTTACAAACAATACGCAATTCAATATCACAAAACGCAGCGCACTATTGGCCGATATAATACCCGCCGGAATTTCCCGGATGGCCGTACGGGGATTTTTCGCGTCAAAACTTCGGTCGAGGTACCGGTTAAATGCCATGGCTGCACTTCTTGCCGTAACCATACAGGCCAGCACCAGGAATAGTTTCATGCCCCAGCCATCGATTGCTGTAGCCTGAAAAATCAATTCCCCCGCCTCCGGATGTTTCTGCATATATGTGATCCCCAGAAAAAATCCAATCAACGCAAACGGCATCGCAAAAATCGTATGCGAAAATTTCACCAGACTTAAATATTTCTTTACTGTCGTCATATCATCTCATTAAAAGCATTCCTCCAACATTCTATCATACTATCATTCTATCATTCTATCATTCACTCACTCATTCACTCATCCACTCATCTACTCATTTCCCTCTTACCGTCTCCCACAACACAATCCCCGCCGCCACCGAAATATTCAGCGAATGTTTCATGCCGAACTGTGGAATTTCGATACTGCCATCACAAAGCGGCAAAACCTCCGCATCTACCCCCTCCACTTCATTACCAAAGACCAGTGCTATCTGATCATCGCCCCGGTTAAACTGCTGTAAGGGAATACTGTTCTCAACCTGCTCAATGGCATACACTTTATACCCTCTCTGTTTCAGTTCCTGCACCGCTTCTTTGGTGGTGGAAAAATACAGCCAATCAACGGTTTCTGTAGCGCCAAGGGCTGTTTTATGGATGTCGCGGTGCGGCGGCTGGGGTGTATAGCCACATAAACAGATGCCGCCCGCCAGAAATGCATCCGCTGTGCGGAACACACTGCCCACATTATGCATGCTCCGGATATTATCGAGCACCACCATGACGGGGTTCTTTTCGGCCTGTTTAAAGGCATCCACCGACATCCGGCCCAGCTCATCCATGGTCAGTTTTCGCATGGCGCAAAGGTAGTTCCATCCATTCAAATAAAGGATCGGTTAAAATGAGTAAGATTTGCTATTTTGTTCTTCCCAAAACTTAAACATTTCAGCTATGAGAAAAAACACCCGCCTGTCGGTCATGTTGGCTTTGGCCCTGCCTTTCGCAGGCCTGGCGCAATCAGAAAATATAGATCCTGCCGTGATGCAGAAGATCCGGAAAGAGGGTCTGGAAAATTCCCAAGTCATGGAAATCGCCTTTCACCTTACCGATAAAAGCGGTAACCGGCTAACGGGCTCTCCCGGATTTAACCGGGCCGCCAATTATGCCAAAGAAACCCTGGCGGGCTGGGGACTCACCAACGCCGCCATACAACCCTGGGGCGAATTTGGGAAAGGATGGGAACTGGAGAAAAGTTATGTAGCCATTACGGCTCCTTATTATAAATCACTGTCTGCTTATCCTAAAACATGGACTGCCGGTACCAAAGGACAGAAAAATGCAGAGATACTGGTGATCAGTGCCAAAGATTCTGCCGGACTGGAAGCGTATCGCGGACAACTGAAAGGCAAACTGCTGATCATTGATCAGACCACTCCTTATAAACACAGTTTTAAAGCCGATGCCGTAAGGTATACCGATGCCGAACTGGATGCCATGGCCAAAGCAACGGCACCCGCTGCTGCTCCCCGTCAGCCAGTAGATACGGCTGCCCAAAGAAGACAGCGTGAAGCCATGATGGCCCGGTTCAATAACCCTGCCGCCCGTATGCTGACCGTATTGAAAAATATGGCCAAAGCGGAAGGTGCTGTGGCCCTCTTCAGTAATGGTAGCACCCGTAGCCATGATGGAACTATTTTTGCCCAGGGTGGTGGTGCGTATAAAGCCAGTGACCCGGAAAATTTTCCTGATATCGTTTTGGGTATCGAAGATTATAACACCATTCTGCGTTTGGCCAAATCAGGTGAAACGGTAAAGATGGATGTGGATGTGAAAACGAAATTCCACACGAAAGACCTGAATGGATATAATGTGATTGCAGAAATTCCGGGAACCGATCCGGCTTTGAAGGATGAAGTGGTGATGATTGGCGCCCACCTGGATAGCTGGCAGACCGGCACCGGTGCTACCGATAATGCATCCGGCTCTTCTGTGATGATGGAAGCTATCCGGATCCTGAAATCACTTGGGTTCAACAACCGCCGTACCATCCGTATTGGTTTATGGAGTGGTGAAGAGCAGGGATTACTGGGTTCGAGAGGGTATGTAAAAAATACTTTCGCTGATCCGGCCACCATGCAGACAACACCTGCACACGAGAAATTCTCTTCTTATTTCAATATCGATAATGGTACCGGCAAGATCCGTGGTATTTACCTGCAGGGCAACGAAGCCTGCCGCGATATTTTTGCACAGTGGCTCGCTCCTTTCAAAGACCTCGGTGCTACCACCGTTACCATCAGCAATACCGGTGGTACCGATCACCAGGCTTTTGATGCAGTTGGATTACCCGGGTTCCAGTTCATCCAGGACCCGATCGAATATGATACCCGCACACACCACAGTAATATGGATGTGTACGATCACCTGATTGCCGATGACCTGAAACAGATCGCTACCATTGTAGCCGCCTTTGTTTACAACGCTTCCCAGCGCGATGCCAAACTGCCGAGGAAAGAAATGCCGAAGCCGAGACCGGCGGGAGGGTTTGGGTTTTAGACCACTTGTAATTAGAAATTAGTAATTAGTAGTTAGTAATTAAAAAGGAGTTTGGCATCTTTGGAGGCCAGACTCCTTTTTTTGGCATATCCAATCCGTAATTCCTAATTACTAACTACTAATTGCTAATTTTTATCTCCCAACTTTCTTTCCACATCCCCCCGAATATCTCTACTCAGAATAAGCACATCTGTATATTTGTTGCCCATGTCAAAATCGAGCGCAGATACTCCTTTAATGCAGCAACACCGGGCTATTAAACAGAAATATCCGGATGCCATTCTGCTGTTCAGGGTGGGCGATTTTTATGAAACTTTTGGGGAAGATGCCATCATCGCATCCAAAGTGCTGGGCATTACATTGACCAAGCGGAATAATGGTGCTGCTTCTTCCAGCGAGCTGGCCGGTTTTCCGCACCATGCGCTGGATACTTACCTGCACAAACTGGTAAAAGCCGGCTACCGCGTAGCCATCTGCGATCAGTTGGAAGACCCGAAAACGGTGAAAGGAATTGTGAAGCGGGGGGTAACAGAAATGGTAACACCGGGTGTTGCCACCAACGATAAACTGCTGGAGCATAACAGTAATAATTTTTTGGCAGCCGTTCATTTTACAGAGAAAGAAACAGGCATCGCTTTTCTGGATATTTCTACCGGTGAATTTTTCATCGCCGAAGGCAATGATGAATATATTGATAAACTGCTGCAGGGCCTGAAACCCGCAGAAGTGATTTACCAGCGCAGTTACCAGAAACATTTCAAGGAAATTTTCGGTCCCAGGTTCTACACCTATACCATGGAGAGCTGGATCTTTGATGAAGCGTTTGCCACAGAAAGCCTGCTCAAACATTTTCAGACACATTCGCTGAAAGGATTTGGCATTGAAGGCCTGCACCAGGGCATTACCGCCGCCGGGGCCATTCTCTATTACCTGAAAGAAACCGAACATCCGCACCTGCAGCATATCACTTCTATCCAGCGGATGGAAAGGGAAGATTTTTTGTGGATGGACCGCTTCACCATCCGCAACCTGGAATTACTGTATACCGGAACCGATAATGGCAACAGTTTATTAAAAGTGCTGGACAATACAGTAAGTCCCATGGGTGCCAGAATGCTGCACCGCTGGATGATTTTTCCGTTGAAAGAACTGAGCCGCATTAATGAAAGACTGGATACGGTTGCTTTTCTGGTATTACAGACCGATTTACGCAAACAACTGACACAGGCCATTAAGGTCTGTGGCGATATTGAGCGGCTGGTGAGTAAGATCCCCATGAAAAAGATCAATCCGCGGGAAGTAATGCACCTGGCCAGGGGATTAGAGCAGACAGAGCAGATCAAACAGCTTTGTGCCGCTGTGGCCAACCCTTACCTGAAAAGATTATCCGATGCTTTAAATGGTTGCCATCTGATAGTGGAAAAAATTCTGCGGGAGATCAGCGAAAATCCGCCGGTGGCTGTTAACAAAGGAGAAGTGATCAGAGCAGGTGTACATGAAGAACTGGATATGTTGCGCAGTATTGCCAGTGGCGGAAAAGAGTTTCTGGTAAATATCCAGCAAAGGGAAGCGGAAAAAACCGGCATTTCTTCACTGAAGATCAGTTTCAATAATGTGTTTGGGTATTATCTCGAAGTAACCAATATCCACAAGAACAAAGTGCCGGCCGACTGGATCCGCAAACAAACGCTGGCCAATGCGGAACGGTATATCACCCCGGAATTAAAAGAATACGAAGAAAAGATTACCGGCGCAGAAGATAAGATACTGGCGATAGAGATGGATCTCTACGATAAACTCCTGCTGGTATTGCAGGACTATATTGCCCCGATACAGATCAACGGAAATATTTTAGCTACGCTGGATTGCCTGATCTGTTTTGCAGAGAATGCTTTGCAGTACAACTATAAAAAACCTGAACTGCACGAAGGATATGACCTGGCATTTACCGAAAGTCGCCACCCGGTAATCGAAAGAAATTTACCTGCGGGAGAAACCTATATCGCCAACGACATCACGCTTAACTCAACTGATCAGCAGATCATCATTCTTACCGGTCCGAATATGAGTGGTAAGAGTGCCATACTGCGGCAAACGGCCCTGATTACACTGATGGCGCATATGGGTAGTTTTGTGCCTGCGGCCAGTGCACGTGTGCCACTGACCGATAAAATTTTTACAAGAGTAGGCGCCAGCGATAACCTGAGCGGAGGAGAATCTACTTTTATGGTAGAGATGAATGAGACCGCCAGTATCATCAACAATATTTCGCCACGCAGCCTGATCTTACTGGATGAGATCGGCCGCGGTACTTCTACCTATGATGGCATTTCGATTGCCTGGAGTATTGTAGAATACCTGCACGGCTCGCCTGCAGCCCCCAAAACTTTGTTTGCCACACACTACCATGAACTGAATGAACTGGAAGAAAAACTATCCCGTGTACAGAATTTTCATGTAACCAATAAGGAAGTGGGCAATAAAATCATTTTCCTGCGTAAGCTGGCCAGAGGCGGTAGTACCCATAGCTTTGGTATTCATGTGGCGAAAATGGCGGGCATGCCGGCAACCCTGATTGATAGAGCTAATGAGATTCTGGGACAACTGGAAGAGAGATCTGCCACGGCTGGGGACGCTCACAGCGGCCTGAATGGTGGTAATGAGCATAGCGGTGGTACCGGAGTGGATAGTGGGAATACCCATATCGGTCAGGCCGCTTTGAGCGTCCCGACCGATATGGGGCATCGTTTGAAAAATATGTCGGCACCACAGATGCAACTCTCCATCTTTGATGCACACTCCGAAACCTTTGATGAAATCCGCAAAAAACTCAATGACCTCGACATTAACCGGCTTACACCGGTAGAAGCACTGATGAAACTGAATGAGATCAAAAACCTGTTGAAATAAATCTTCACTACCCTGCCTGCTGATTATGCAACAATACATTACCCATTTTGCGCTGGTTGTAAAAGATTATGATGAAGCCATCGCATTTTATACGCAAAAACTCCATTTTCAATTACTGGAAGATACAGTACTGAGCGAAACCAAACGATGGGTACTGGTAGCACCACCCGGTGCAAAAGAGTGTAGTATCCTGCTTGCCAAAGCAGCTACCGATGAACAGCAAACAAGGGTGGGTAACCAAACGGGAGGCCGCGTATTTATGTTTCTGAACACAGATGATATCTGGCGCGATTACAAAGACATGACGGCAAATAATATCAAATTCATCCGAACACCGCAGGAAGAAGCATACGGAACGGTGGCGGTTTTTGAAGACCTCTATGGCAATCTGTGGGACCTGATTCAACAGAAAAGTAAGTTTCCGAATACCTAACTCGTTCTGCCCGGAAAATATCAGCTCGCAAAGGCGCGAAGGCGCAGTTGTTTGTTAACCGGCCAATATTTTTTTACTGCGCTCGATGGCAGCGGGGAAGGTTTCTGTTACGTTCGCCTTGCCAACGGCAAAGAGTAAGCGTGCATCTTTCAGTTCCTGCAAAACCTGTGCGCTGTGCACTTCGGAGAGAATGATTTTAGTGCCTTTGTGTCTGGATTCTTTATACACTTCCTGTAAAGTTTTGATACCGGTAGCATCAATGATCGGCACTTTGCGCATGCGGATGATGAGTATTTTAGGTGGCTTCTCAATAAAACGCATGGCATCTTTGAATTTGTAGGCGGCACCAAAGAACAGCGGGCCGGTGATCTCGAATACTTCTACCTGTTTGGGTAATTGGTAATTATCTATGGAGTCTGCATCAATGCTGTTCTCATCAGACTGGGCCGTCATACTGCTTACATCGCTGAACTTAATCATCTTCTGCATAAACAGGAATACGGCCAGCACCATACCGATTTCGATGGCTACCGTAAGATCTACCAATACAGTTAAGAGAAAAGTAGTTACCAGTACGGCCACATCGCTGCGGGGGCCTTTGAATACTGAGACAAAACTCTCCCACTCGCTCATGTTATAAGCTACCACTACCAGTATACCCGCCAGTGTAGCCATCGGTATGAGGGCGGCCCATTTACCTACAAATAACATGATCAGTAACAGGGTAAGTGCATGCACGATTCCTGCCACCGGCGTTCTTCCGCCATTTTTTACATTGGTGGCCGTTCTGGCAATGGCACCGGTTGCCGGTATACCGCCGAACAGGGAAGAAAAAATATTGGCCGTACCCTGTGCCACCAGTTCCATATTGGAGCGGTGGTTACCACCGATCATTCCATCTGCTACTACGGCTGATAAAAGAGACTCTATACCGCCTAACAACGCAATGGTGAAAGCGGCAGGTATGAGTTTTTTAACGGTCTCCAGGTCAAAGGCCGGCAATACCGGTGAGGGAAGCGAAGAGGGAATACTACCAAAACGACTACCAATGGTTTCAACAGGTAAGTGTAAAAAATAAGCGGCTACAGTCGTTAACAGAATGGCTACCAGCGAGCCGGGAATTTTATGCGATACCCGGGGCCATAACTGGATAATGAGTACAGTTACACTGGCGATAAGGAAAGAGGTCCAGTTGATGGTAGAGAGATGTCCGGCATAGGAAATCCATTTATCTGTGAAATCTGCGGGCACGGCGCCCATCTGTAATCCGAGAAAATCCTTGACCTGTGAAGAAAAAATAATCAATGCGATACCACTGGTAAAACCGATGATGAGCGGATGCGGAATAAACTTGATCACAGCCCCCAACCTCGCAAAGCCCATCCCTATCAGCATCACTCCTGCCATGAAAGTGGCAATGATCAATCCATTAACACCGAACTGTTGTACAATTCCATATACCACTACAATAAATGCACCCGTGGGGCCTCCTATCTGCACTTTACTTCCTCCTAATGCAGAAATGACAAAACCGGCTATTACCGCTGTAAACAAACCTTTTTCGGGCGATACACCTGAGGCAATGGCAAAAGCAATAGCCAATGGTAAGGCTACAACACCCACAATAATACCCGCCATCAGGTCTTTGGAGAACTGTTGGCGGTTGTAATTTTTCAGTGAATCAACCAGTTTGGGTTTAAACATCATCCTGTTTTTAATTGTGCAACAACTTAGAGCCTGTTTAAAAATGTAAGATCATCGTTTTAAGCTACTAGCTGTGAGCCGTGAGCCACCAGCTTGGCAGGTGCTTATCGAGCTAAATAGTACACCTATTATGAAATTTCAATAGGCCGATGGTATTTGAAAACTTTCATTTTAAACGGGCTCTTATACCTTGATCCAGCATTTCAGCAGCTCATCAGCCGATACACTTACTTCCATGTAATTGCCCGGCATTTCATTTTCTGTGCTGTGAAAGGTAACGATACGTGTACCGGGAGGTTTTTTCTCCAACTGGCGGAAAAGATGCCGGTTATACTGTGCATACAGTTCGCGCGAGTACGTGAGCGACTCATCTATACGGAAACTATCGTCGAGGTTCTCGTAAAAAGCATTGAAGAAATAAAAATGATCATAAGCCGCCAGGTCGGTATCGAGGATATTCTGGTGGAGGAAAGACACATGGGCTAAACCCAGTACACGATTCGCCTCTTCGGCGTTGGCTACCAGGCTGGCTCTTTGTTCGATGCCGGTATAGATTCCTTCCGGACAATAATACGCTGCAGCGAGGCAGAATTTACCACCCCCACTGCCAATATCGAGTATGCGTTTGTGTTTGTCGGCCGTGAGAAATTCGGCAGCTTTGCGTGCCACATGCAGGGGTGTCCAATGCATATTGGCCTGTGCGCGCACGGATTCGGGATACAGCTGATGAAACTGCCCATCAGATGCAAACCATTTTTGCAGGAGACCGGGTTCTGTATGAACAGCTTGCGTTGTATGTAATGGTCCCTTTTGAACCATTTTACCTGCTTTCATTCTACAAAGTTACCATTTTACCCGCAAATAGTTTTACAGGTAAGATAACCACCAGTGTGTATGGGTGGCTTTGTATTGACTGTACCGCTTGCAGAAAGGGTATAAAATCAATACCACTGCTATCCAGATGAGGTACACAATGCCCAGCGGGAACCCAAACTCATTGGGCCGGAACAACATCATACCCGTTGCGGCCTGTTCCATGGTAAACCCTGTGGCAAAAAAAGCGATGGTACAAAGGAGGTGAATGAGAAAAAAATGCAGCAGGTAATAAAACATAGGCACCCTGCCATAGATGACCACCCATTCTGTCCATTTCCCTTTGGCTTTTTCCAGCCAGGCCAGCACGATCAATGCGGGGCCAAGGGTGATACAGCAGTAGAGTAAGGAAGGTGGGTACTTGGTTACATTAAAGAAGGAAAGAATGGTAGCGGTTGTATTCTTTTGTTCTGTCCAGGGAACCAGATCGCCATAGGCATTGAGCCACCTGATCACAAAAAAAGCGATGGTGGCGGAAAGTCCGAAACCCATCAGTTTACGTCTGCGCTTCACCGCATCGTACCCCGGCACGAATAAAGCGCCCATGCAATACCCGAGTAACATAATTCCCGGCCAGGGAATCAGCGGGTATAATACCCCAAAGAACCTGCCCGGTGAATATTGCGTAAAATATTGCTGGTGCAGCAGGGCCCACCAGAGAGGCGTTTTTTCCATGGCGGAGGAGTTGAAGATATCCAGCATATTATGACCGGCAACCATCACAAGACCTATCACGAAAAGAGCAGGTAAAGGCAGGTATAAAAATGCAGCGAGTAATATCATGGATAACCCGGTTACCCAGATCACCTGCAGGCCCAGAAAATGATACAATGGATCGAAAGAAAACAGCAGGTTAAAAATGGTGATTTCAAGAATGATCAACCACACACCTCTTTTGAGCAGGAAAACAGACATTTCTTTTTTGGTCTTTTTACTTCCCGCGAGAAAAGCGGAAGTGCCTGCCAGAAAAACAAATACCGGCGCACAGAAATGGGTGATAAACCTGGTGAAAAAGAGAATAGGTGTGGTAGTGGCCGGATTGGTAGGATCGCTGGTCATGGCACCTGTATGGAAAAAATCGCGCACATGGTCCAATGCCATGATGATCATGATACTACCCCGGAGGATATCAATGGAATCGATCCGTTTTTTTAAGACAGCCAATGGTTCCATAGTCTGGTTTTGGGTAAAATACGGAAACTATTGCTGTTTTACCAGCTTTCAGATTACAAAAATCTGAAATTTATCTCCCGGCAGGTTACTACTGAATAGCTTCATCCACTACGTACGAGTAGTCATATCCATAAAAACCATTCCCATTCTTATTAACCATCCATGCGATGACAACGGATTTCTTATTCTTTTTCCAGATATATTGTAGTCCGTCGGGAGTAGCATAGCCCACCACAGGCGCAAATCCGAATATTTGTGTATATGCATCTACCAACTTCATTTTAAGATCTTTACCCGAAGCATAATCCTGGTATTTGCTGATCAGTTTAGGATATTCGACATTGGTTCTGAATCCGATAATTTTCTTATTCGCGTTTACATACACCGACAGATCGGCCACATCTTTAGAACTGATCAATTTCAGTCCGGGGAAGAGACCACTTTTTTCACTGGAGGTCCGTCTGAAAAAATTAGGATGTTTTTTTTCTGCTTCTTCCAGGGTTTGTCCCAACTCCCATCCCTGTGTCAATGAAAAGTCATTAAACAGTTTTTCTCTGGTAGCAGCATCAGCTGCTTTTTTTTCCCGCAGTTCCTTCTCTTCGATTCCTTTCTGCTCCATCTCCATTTTCATCTTTACCACTTCCAATACTTTATCCTCATTAAATTCTTTGATATCTGGGGAATTTTGAAAAGCCGTAATGGTTTTCAGTAGACTATCCTGGTAATTTTTCTGTGTTTTAGCCAGTTCGCTTTCTATCTGGATCTGGAGGTACAGTATCTTACAGTTGGCTCCACCCAATTTGGCTTTGGCATTTTTCAGAAAAGTAAGTGCTAAGGGGTAACTGCCCTTCCCATAATTTTCTTCAGCCAGCATATAAGCGGCTTTGGCTTCCGTTTCATTTACCTGGCTGTAAATAGGTTGAGAGAATAACAACAACAACGCAATAATCAATCCTTTTTGCATATGGTCCATTAAGTATTATTTTCTATTCAGGGCTTATGCCCCATTCTAAGATCACATTATTACCCTCTTGAAACAGGATTATCTTATGGGATTTTTGACGTGTATCTAAAGAGATTCATCAACCGCTTCTGATATAAAATAACCGAACCAGCCATCCCCTTCCTTACTAACATCTTTCCAGTTCCGGATAACCGTTTTCTTGTTTTTCTTCCATACATATTTTATTCCATCACCGGAACTGGCAATAACTGGATCAAAACCAAATAACCTGGCAACGGCTTCCATCTCACCCACTAACCATTTCCTGAAATACGCATAGTTGTTCTTCTTACTATCACTTTTTTCGTAAGTAACCCAGAACCTGTTACCAACAATTCTGTTATTTTTAATGAAAATACTAGCTGTACTGGTATATGTAGGATATGCCACAGGTTTTGCTGTTAATATCTCCAGCCCGGGATAGTCCTGGCTGATTTCTCTTCTGGCCCTGCGAAAAAAAGCCGGGTTTAACTTTTCTGCATCCTGCACCATAATGCCTAATGTGAACCCCTCTCCAAACGTATAGTCTTTGAAATACTTATTTTTTCTGCTATTCTCAGTCGCTTTCTGTGCTGCCAACTGAACTGCTTCATCCTCCAAATTTTGCACTATTTCCAGTTTTATCTTGGCCACTTCCAGCACTTTGTCCTCTGTAAAATCTTTGACATCGGGTAACGATTGAAAAATGTTGATAGTCTGCCATAAACTATCCCTGTAATTCCTATTCGTCTTGGACAGTTCGCTTTCTATCTGGATCTGGAGGTACAGGATCTTACAATTGGCCCCGTCCAATTTGGCTTTTGCCTTTTTGAGAAAACTAAGTGCTATCGGGTAATTACCCTTGCCATAATTTTCTTCGGCCAGGATGTATGCAGCTTTAGCTTCTGTTTCGTTTACCTGGCTGTAGAGTGGCTGTATCAAAAGCAGCAACAGGCAAACAAAAAGTATCTTTTGCATAAGATTCATATAAAAACTAATTGTCGATATCCGGGATCAGGAGTAAGGGAGTTTATTTAAAAAAAAGAAACTGTAAAGATCAATTAGACTCATCCACTATATCTGAAACATAGGTACCATAAAAACCATCTCCCTTTTTGGTAATATTTGTCCAGATACGGGTAAAGGTTTTCCCTTTTTTCTTCCATACAAATCCCAATCCCTCAACAGAAGGAAGCGAAATGGCTTCAAAGCCGAATAGTTTGTTATTTCTGTCCCGCTCGTCCAACATCGACTTTTTGAATGTTTCGTAATTATTTTTTTTACTGTCGCCCTCTTCGTATTCAAGCAATAACCGGTTACCCACTATTTTATTATTTTTAACAAAAATGGAAGCGGTAGTAGTATAGTTAGTTCCAGACACAGGCTTTGAAGTAATCATTTCCAGTCCGGGATAATCCTGACTGATTTCAGTTTTGGTTCTGCGAAACCAGGCGGGATACATTTTTTCGGCTTCCTGTACCGTCAGTCCCACAGTCAGACCTATGGTGAAACGCCAGTCTTTAAAAGTCTTATCGCTCTTGGCTTCTTCTGCCAGTTTCTGCTCGGCTAACAGTGCTGCTTCTTCTGCCGCTTTCTGGGCTATTTCCAGCTTCATCTTCACCACTTCCAATACTTTGTCTTCATTAAAGTCTTTGATATCCGGTGAATTCTGAAAAGCAGTGATGGTTTTCAATAAACTATCTCTGTAATTTTTTTTGGTTTTAGCCAGCTCACTTTCGATCTGGATCTGGAGATAAAGAATCTTACAGTTGGCACCACCCAGATTGGCTTTTGCATTTTTTAGAAAAGTAAGTGCTACCGGGTAATTACCCTTACCATAGTTTTCTTCGGCCAGCATATAGGAGGCTTTGGCCTCGGTTTCATTCATCTGCGCCAATACCGGGAGAGATGACAATAGAAAAAAGGAAAGAACAACACATAAACGCATATACTAGCTTATTAAGTTTTTAATTATTCCAGAAATCAGATTTCTTATCTGTTTTCTTTTCATCAGTGGCATTTTTCTTGCCGCCTGTTTCCCAGAAATCGCCACTGGCACCTGATGCAACAGTAGTGGTTCCGGGTGGTGCTTTGATCGCAAAGGTTCTTACGGTGAGTTCGCTCTGTGCCGCCAGGTTAACAAAAGCTTTCCGCATCTGCTCGGCTTTGTCTTTTTCGCCATAATATCCCACCAGCATCACTTCTCCGGGGGCATAGCCTTTCAATTTACTGATGACACTGGTTTTATAGGGGAATGTACCATCTGAATACTGTTTCACCGGGAAAACATTACTGACGGCTACGACGGATTGTTCCTTATCAAAAGCTGACATATCTGTCAGATAGGCAAACATGTATACTTCAGGCAATACCACTTTATGCGAGGTAAGTGGTGTTCCTCCATTGGGGAAACTGCGTAATAACTGGTTCCGCATGCCTATACGGGCCTTTATTTTGGCTGCGGCAATCGCGGCCAATTGTCTTTCCCTTTCTGCCCGCAAGGCTTCTCTGGCTTCCCTTTCTTCTTTGGCGGCTTTGCTGCTATTGATAATACCGCCGATTAACTGCATACTCTGTCCAATGGCCCGTTCTGTACTATTTCCATTAAAATTTCCGTTAACGGCATTACTCAATTTGGCATTACGTGCCTGCTCCAGATTCTGCACTTCGGACCTGATAGCGCTGCTTTGCTGGTAGAAAGCAGCTTCCAGTTCCTGTACAGAATTATAGGAGCCATTCAGGGAACTGAGCGCAGCCAGATTCTCTTTTCCGTTGCGGATGGCTTCTGCATAATAATAATTCTGTTTCCACATCTCCACTTTCTGCTCTATCTGCTGGTTGATGGCTCTGTTCTGCGCCTCGGCATCTGCAAACATTTTATTTACCTGGCTTCGCACTTCTTCTGCAGTGAGAGTGGGCTTTTCCTGCTCTACCGGTTTTTGCGATTTGGCAGCAACGGCGTTTTTGGCATCCTGGTATTCCTGTTGCGTTACCTGCCTGAATTTTCCATCCTCTCCCCGATGAAAATACCCCCCATCTGTAGTGCGCACAAAATCAGGTAGGTTTTTATGTATGGGCTGATCCGGAATCGGACCACCTTTCTCCTGTTTTTTTTCTGACCAGAAACTCTGGCCGGATTTCCCATTATTGTTTTGATTGGGGGTAGCTGTTGGTTTGATGGAGGGATCTCCGTTGGGATAGGAATTAAAAGGCGCTAATTTAGCTGCTGCCGAGTTAGAACCGTTATTATCAGATCCATTGGTATTGCCTCCCCCCGTATTCCCACCATTTGAAGGACCATTCCTTTGCGCTTCTGCCCGTTTTTTCTCATCCTCGGTTTTTTTCTTATCCGCATCGGCCTTTTCTTTTTCTATCTGCTTTTTCTCATCCTCGATTTTTTTCTTGTCGGCATCGGCCTTTTCCCGTTCTGCCCGTCTGGCATCATCTTCCTTTTTCTTAATAGCTGCCTCAAAATTAGTAATAGCCCTGTCCATGGCATCTGTACCATGGTAGCCAACCGAGGTCAAGCCCTGAATATGCGCCGCATAACTTTCCACACGGGTGTCTTTGGGCACTTCTGCCACCTGGTTACGGCCAAGAAACCATTCGTAACTGATTTGTTTGTTAACACCAGGTCCCTGCACCCGCACACTGAAAGTGGCTGCGGAAAGGCCGATGGGATAAAATGGGTCAAACCCCAGATCCCTGTCTGTGTAAATTTTTCCGCCGCGCATATACCGATAAGAATATGGGGCCACGGGATTTCGCGGACTGGCCAATGTGATCTCCATTTTCAGGATCAGGTAGGTCTTTGTGCCCAGATTTTCCAGGAAAAATTTGGGCACAATTTTAAAACCCGGGGTAACTAGTCCGGAGGTATACCCGGCTGGCATGGGCCAATCTCTGACACTGACAAAAGTTTGTGCCCGGGCAACCTGAACAAGCAATAATAAAGCAATAAGGAGGCGCTTCATCATAGGATAAACAGTAGTTTAGGGAAAAGATTCTTTTTCAAATATAGGTATCAAACCTATATAAAAAATAGCTGTTTATCCTTTATCGTAGCAGCAAATCTGCTGCCTTTTCAACATCAATTCTCTTTGTAACGCTTCTTTTTTATAGGGTAGAATTCCACACACATTAGTTTCCAGGGAATCTTGCGGGAAGTATAAGTAGAAAGGCCGGCATTATGAGCAGCCAACCGTTTGAGATAATCGATCGTAAATCCTTTGTAAAAGGATCCGTCTACCTCACTTTGGATGATATACACGTAGTATTGTTCCATAAACAACAAAGCCCCTCTAAGAGGGGCTTTGCGGACCGGACGGGACTCGAACCCGCGACCTCCGCCGTGACAGGGCGGCATTCTAACCAACTGAACTACCGATCCAATATTTTCAACAATAACTTTAAGAACTATGAGTTAGGGACTCGAACCCGTCCCGGCTTAGCCGGGACCGTGACAGGGCGTCCTGCCGTTGGCAGGATAACCAACTGAACTACCGATCCGTACCTCCAACCGGAACATATCATCCCGTTTTTCGGACGGCAAAGATAGGGGGAAACCACTTTCAAACAAATCTTTTCAAAAAAAAATTGCAACCCCTAATTTTACCATCTTAATTGAATCGTATGCCGCAATACCCCAATAGACAATTCCTTGATTTTGAGAACCCCATTAAGGAAATCTATGAGCAGATAGATGATACTAAAAAACTGGCGGAGAAAAATCCCCGGATCGACTATACCTCTACCCTGGAGCAACTGGAAGCGTCTATTCTTGAAAAGCGAAAAGACATTACCATGCACCTTACGCCCTGGCAAAGGGTGCAGTTGAGCCGGCATCCGGACAGGCCCTATACCATGAAGCATATTACTAATATGTGTACCAATTTTGTACAGTTGCATGGTGACCGTAATTTCAAAGATGACAAAGCCATGGTGGGTGGTTTTGCCCAGTTGGATGGAGAAACGGTGATGGTGATTGGCCAGCAAAAGGGAATCAACACCAAGGCCCGCCAGCTGCGTAATTTCGGGATGGCCAATCCGGAAGGATACCGTAAGGCCCTGCGACTGATGAAACTGGCCGAGAAATTCAATAAACCGGTTGTTTGCCTGATAGATACCCCCGGTGCCTACCCTGGTCTGGAAGCCGAAGAACGCGGTCAGGGAGAAGCCATTGCCCGTAATATCTATGAAATGATCCGTCTGAAAGTGCCGGTGATCATTGTCATTATTGGCGAAGGTGCCAGCGGTGGTGCCCTCGGTATTGGCGTAGGCGATAAGGTATTAATGATGGAGAACACCTGGTACACCGTGATCTCTCCCGAAAGCTGCAGTTCCATCTTATGGCGCAGCTGGGATAAAAAAGAAGTGGCAGCCGAGCAATTACGCCTTACGGCTTCCGACATGAAAGGTTTTGGCCTGGTAGATGAAATCGTACATGAACCCCTGGGCGGTGCCCACTGGGATTATGCCGAATCTTCCGCTATCCTTAAAACCTATATTTTACGTGCTTTAAGCGAAGTCAAAGACAAAGACCCGCAACAACGCATCAACGACCGTATCGAAAAATATGGCAAAATGGGATTCTGGGAAGAGAATGGCAAAGTGGTAGGGGGAATGAATAGTTAAAAGTTAAAAGTTAAAAGTTAATAGTTAATAGTTAATAGTCTGGGGTTTTTAATCCGGAATACGTCATCCGCAAATCCGGAATCGATCCATCAACAAGTAAACGCAACCAATCAACAAATAATGTCTTTACGTCAACAATTACAGGGAACGGGGGTAGCGCTGGTTACACCGTTTACAGCTGATCTGAAAGTGGATTTTGATTCACTGGGGAATGTGATCGATACCATGATCAACGACGGGGTTGAATACCTCGTTACTTTAGGCACCACTGGTGAAACGCCTACGCTGGATAAACAGGAAAAACTGGACATTGCACAATATACATTTGAGAAAGTAGCCGGCCGGGTACCCGTTGTGGTAGGCATTGGCGGAAACAATACGGCCGAACTGATCAACGATCTGCATAAATTTCCATTAGACAAAGCGGCCGCTGTTCTGAGCGCCTCACCCAATTACAACAAACCTTCGCAGGAAGGTATTTATCAGCACTATAAAGCCCTGGCAGCCGAATCGCCCAAACCCATCCTTTTATACAATGTTCCGGGCCGTACAGGCAGGAATATGACCGCAGAAACCACTTTACGCCTGGCACAGTTACCCAATATTGCGGGAATGAAAGAAGCCAGTGGCGATATGGCCCAATGCATGCAATTACTGCGCGATATGCCGGATGATTTCTTACTCGTCAGCGGAGATGATGCACTGGCACTTCCCCTGATTGCCTGTGGTATGCAGGGCGTAATCAGTGTAGCCGCCAACGCTTTCCCTGCCGAGTTTTCAGCTATGATCCGTCTCTGCCTGAAAAAAGATTTTACTGCTGCCAAAAAGATGAACGATACACTGATCGAAGCGTACGACCTCATGTTTGCAGAAAACAACCCGGCCGGTGTAAAAGCATTTATGGCAGAAAAAGGATGGATCAGCAATACCGTTCGTCTACCCGTGGTTCCTCTGAGTGATGGGCTACATGCCAAAGTAAAAAGCTATCTGGGAAAATAAGCTGAACCTGACCGATGTTTTTTGGGGTAACCGGCTTTCATACTTCTATCCGACTGTGGTTGTGTCACTCCCTTCAACGGCTGGTTCGCTATGGAACAGTGAAGTGTTAAGCGTGTTTATTACCTTTCGCCATCTCCAGCGCATGTAACACCTGTGGAAACAACGCATCTATATATTCACTGGCACCCTTGGTTGAACCTGGTAAGGTTAATACCAAAGTGTTTTGCACAAACCCAGCCACACTGCGTGATAACATAGCATAAGGCATTCTGTCCTGGCCATACCTGCGGGCCTGTTCCATGATGCCACTCAGTTCTTTATCCAGCAGTGGTTGTATCGTATCCGGTGTAATATCCCTTGGCGAAGCACCTGTTCCTCCTACAAAAAATAAGAGTTGTATACCGGTTTGTGCATGCAACAACACCTGTTCGCGTATAGCAGTTGCTTCATCGGGAATGATTTGATAATGATTCGTTTCAATGCCGAATGTTTTCAGTTTTTCTATCACCGCCAAACCAGCTTTGTCTTCTGCTTTCTTCTCATAAACAGTATCTGAACAAACAATCACTGCTGCGCGGATGGTTTCGTTGTTGGGTAATGTGTATTGCGACTTCCCCCCTTCCTTATGCAGCAACCGGATATTCTGGATCTCGATATGTTTGTCAATCGGTTTCAGCATATCATACATAGTCAGCGCCGCAATGGATGCACCATGCATGGCTTCTACTTCCACACCGGTTTTATAGATGGTATGCACTTCCACACTGATATAGATCATCAGGTCACTGATCGCATAGCGCACGTCTGCAAACTCGATCGGCAAAGGATGACAATCCGGAATAGCATCACTGGTTTTTTTGATAGCGAACAATGCTGCTACTTTGGCAAATTCAAACACATCTCCCTTGGGTACAGTTTTATTACGTACCGCATCAATAGTGGCTTCTGCAGACACTTTTACTACTGCTGAGGCAATGGCTTTCCGTAAGCTGTTCTGTTTATGTGTGATGTTGACCATATCATTTATTTTCTTTCCAGGTTGCGTTCTGGTTTTCCAGAATCTCTTTGCCCCAGATGGGTAATTGAAATTTGATCGCTTCTACCAGTTCTTCGCAGGCATCTATCGCCGCTTTGCGGTGTTGGGACGATACAAAGACGAATAAACAGATCTCGCCTACTGCTACCCTCCCCAGACTATGGTGTACGTGCATACAGGTTAATGCATATTTGGCGAACAGCGTTTCCCTGATCTCCGCCATTTTTTCCAAAGCCATTTCTGTATAAGCGGTATACTCTATGGCGGTTACTGAGCCACCTTCTTTATTATCGGCCCTCACCTGTCCTAAAAAAATACTATGGGCACCGATCTGCGTTTGCGTAGCATGTTTCTGTATATCATCCGCGATCTGCTGTGCAGGGATGGCTCCTTCGGTAAAAATATTTCTGATCTTTTTCTCTTTCATTTTCCGGGTTGATTGAAATAAGCAGTTAGTCCACCTTTTAAACTATACACGGGCAAATTCCGCCTGGCCCTGATCAATTGGGCAGCATAGACGCTGCGGATGCCCTGGTGACAAATCACACAGATCTCTTTCTCCGGCAGTGTTTCAAGTGATGTCTGCAATTCAGACATCGGAATCTGCGCATCTGAAAAATCAATGGGGGGATATTCGTATCTTTCCCGCACATCCAGCACAAAAATATTGGGCTGCTGCAGCAGTCTGTTAAATTCCGCTACATTGATCTCGGGAACATCTTCTTCCTCTTCACAATCAAACGCATAATTCATCTGCAGAAAACTTTCTTTATCAATGACGGTCGTATCCGGATGATGAGACAAGCGGATCTCATAAGAGCGGGCCTGCAGTATATCGTAATTCAGGAGACGGCCATACAAAGAATCCCCCAATCCCGTAATCAGTTTTACTGCTTCAGCGGCCTGCATCGTACCAATGATACCCGGCAATACACCTATCACCCCTGTCTCTTCGCAGCTCTGTATCTCACCCGGGCGGGGTGATACCGGGAACAGGTCGCGGTAATTCAGCGGGCGACCTTCTGTAACAGGCATATTGAATACAGAAACCTGTCCCTGAAAACGCGATACCGCTCCGTATATAAAAGGTTTCTTCAGTAATACACAGGCATCATTGATCAGGTACTTGGCCGCAAAATTATCCGTACCATCCAGCACCAGATCATACTGCCCGATTATATCCAATGCATTCTGGTTCGTAAGTGGGTAAGGATAGGTTGTTACATTGATCTCCGCATCCTGTAACTGCAGTCTGGCAGCAGCAACAGTTGCTTTGTTGCTGCCAATATCTTCTTCCGTAAATAATACCTGCCTGTGCAGGTTACTCATGCTTACCGTATCTCCATCCATGATCCCGATAGTGCCCACACCTGCCCCTGCCAGGTAGGGCAATGCAGGACAACCCAGTCCACCCATACCCACTATCAGCACTTTGGCGGCTCGGAGTTTCTCCTGTGCTTCCTGGCCAAAGCCGGGCAGGATCATCTGGCGTATATATCGGTTGTTCAACAACATAATTATCCTCCTGAAAAAGGTGGCATAAAAGCCACTACATCACCCGGCTGCAGGGGATGCACCTGCTGTATCATCTGCTGGTTAACGGCTATAAAATATTTAGCTGTCCGCAAGGCCGGATACCTTTCTTCCAGATACGTTTTCAACTGCTCCGTATTACTAATGCCTTCCACTATCAGCCTGTTTACCGTAGTAGCATCTGTCAGCGATCCGAAAAACAAGAGTTCAATCTGCATACACATCACTTTACCAAAAATAATTTAGCTGCCGCCAGCACCAATACCAGTACCAGTATGTATTTCATATTTTTTGCGTGTAGTTTCTCTGCTCCAATATACGCACCCACCCAGCCACCTGCCAAAACAAATCCGATAATGGCCAGTATTTGCGGGCCCAGATTAAAACCGGTCTGTAACTGCCCCGCTATACCTGCCATGGAATTTAAAAAGATAAAGATAGCACTGATGGCCGCAGTCTGCTTCTGGGTAGACCATCCCATCAGTAACAATAACGGCGACAAAAGGATACCTCCTCCCATGCCAATCATCCCCGATACAAGACCGATACCGGCTCCGATACCGAATAGAATATACCATTTAGGTGCTGGCAATAAAGGTTTCTCCGAACTCTCCCACACAATCCTGATAATGGAAAGTAACAATACCACGCCCAAGATCTGTTTATACAATACTTCAGATACCGGCAACACACTTCCCAGATAGGCAAAGGGAATAGAAGCCGCAATCAGTGGCCAGAGCAGTTTTGAACGGAAATGTCTGGCCCGGTAAAAAGAAATAAAAGCGATCAGCGATACCATTACATTTAATAACAGCGCTGTTGGCTTCATCACAGAAGCACTGAAGCCCAGCAAAGCCATCAGTGCCAGATAACCGCTGGCACCGCCATGTCCTACCGAAGCGTAGAGAAAAGCTACCAGGAAAAATAAACCATATAAAATAACTTCTTCCATCTATCTATCTATCTATTTATAAAAAGGGGTGAATAGTAACCTGTGTGCCTTTGGGGAAAACAGCCACTTCTTCCGGCAGCTCAATCCAGCAGTTGGCCTGCACAAAAGCTGTTTGCTGAAAAGAAGCCTGTGCGGCCAAAACGTTTACAAGACCCGCCGCATAAGATCCTTTCAGGAAAAAACGCAAAGCTGCTTTTTTATCAAAATCATCGGCCAATACAGCCTGTAAAGGTTGTACAGACTTTGCTCCGGTTAATCCATGAATGAATGGAATCACATACTGGTAAAAACAGGATAACACAGAAGCGGGGTTTCCCGGCAAACCAAATACCCATTTGTTTTGGGTAGTACCAAAGAACAAAGGTTTACCCGGCCTTTGCTTTACGCCATGAAAATATTTTACGATGCCGAGATTGGTACAGGCCTGCGCTACATGATCATGATCGCCTACACTTACCCCGCCGGTGATCAATAACAGATCATTCTCCCGCAAAGCTTTTGCAATGGCGGTTTCTGTTTCTGCTAAACTGTCTTGGGTAAAACTAACACTGACAGATGGAATATGCAGTTGCTTTAAACAGGCAGTCAATCCGAATGAATTGGCATCATATACCTGCCCGAACCGTAATGCATTTCCCGGCTGTACCAATTCATTACCTGTTACCAGTATCGCCACAGATGGCTTCCGGTAAACGGTTACGTTGGTGATCCCGAGACTGGACATAAAACCGATATGCATTGCATTGATCTGTGTTCCCGCTGGCATGGCAACCACTCCTTTGTTAATATCAGCACCGGGTACGCGGATATTGGCACCCATTTCAACAGGGTAATCATTGATCTGTATGGCAGTGTCTTTTAAACTGACCCATTCCTGCTGTACAACCGTATCGGCCCCTTCCGGAACAGGTCCGCCTGTAAACACACGAATGGCATTACCCGGTGCCAGCGTAATTTCTCTGGAACTGCCTGCCGGTAAAGCATCCTGTACATGTAACAGTTGCTCTTTCTCTGCCGCTCGGATCGCATAGCCATCCATAGAAGATTGACGGAAAAAAGGAATAGAAACCGGGCTCACAAGGTCTTCCGCAAGCACATAGCCTACCGACTGCTGAAAAGGGATGTTCACCGCTTCCAGTAACCTGCATTGTGCGGCAACGATCTGCCGGGCTTCTGTTACACTGATCATATGCTGTCTGTATTATCCGCCAATGGCGATCATACTTCGGTTGTGTAAATGGGTGGTATCGATGGAGTTGAAATCTTTGGAAAACTGTCCGCCCAGTTCCTTGTGTTTGGCGAGGATGGATTGTTCGATCAACGGCAGCACTTCCTGTCCATTGCGTAAAGCAGTGAGCAGGTCAGTCTCTTCTTCAGAGAACAAACAGTTTTTGATTTTCCCATCGGCTGTTAAACGAATACGGTTGCAACTGCTGCAGAAAGGAGCACTCATGGTACTGATCACCGCAAAACTTCCCTCATGGTCATCGGCACGGTATTTCTTGCAGGTATCATGCGGATCATTTGCCAGCGCTTCTATCTCGTATCTTGTATGTGCGATCTCCAGGATCTCTTTCCAGGTTACCAGTTTATCGCTTTTCCATTGGTTCCCATCAAAGGGCATGAATTCGATAAACCGCACATGAATGGGTGTATGTTTTGTCCAGGCAATAAAATCAAGGATTTCATTATCGTTCAGTCCCTTTACCACCACCACATTTACTTTTACCGTAAATCCCCTATCCAGTAATAATTGAATATTGTCTTTTACTACCTGGTACTGGTTTCGACGGGTAAGGATCGAGAACTTATCTTCCTGCAAAGTATCGAGGCTGATATTTATCGAGCGGATACCGGCTGCCACCAGATCATCCACAAAATGATGAATGCGTGTTCCGTTGGTGGTCATGGTTAATTCCACACCCAGCTTACCCAGCGCGCGGATAATATCGGCGGCATCTTTCCTCACCAATGGCTCGCCCCCGGTTAAACGGATTTTGTTAACACCGTTTGCTACAAATAGGGCCGCGAGTTTTTCTATTTCATCTGCCTGCATCAGTTGCCGCTGGGGCATAAACGCGTAGTCTTCTTCCGGCATGCAGTAAAAGCAACGGAGATTGCAGTTATCGGTTAAGGATATCCGCAGGTACGTATGTTTCCGTTGAAAAGTATCAGTCAGCATGCGTTCATTTAATGTGTGCACAAAATCGTTCATAATCTTCCGGGGTATCTATATCCATTTCTCCTTCGGCAAAATCAACCGTGGCAATATCGTCCGGAACCAGTTGCAAGATACTCTTCGCCCCTTTATCTCCCTGCAATTCCTGCAAATGGTGAAAATACTGCTTGTTGAACAGAACCGGGGTTCCTTTAACGCCATTGTAAAAAGCGGCTACAATTGCTTTACCGCTTTCCTGTTGTGTTTCTAGCATTTCCTGTAAGAGCTTACGGGTGATGAACGGCTGATCGCTCACCAGTACCATCACCGAATCAAGTTCCGGCTGCTGCTCCAATAAAGCAGACAACCCTGTTTTGATCGACCCCGCCATTCCTTCCTGCCACCGTTCATTATATACAATCATTACAGGTTCTGTTTGCAGCAATGGCAACATAGCTGTATGATAATACCCTGTCACCACACAGATCAGCTTCGGATGCACCGCTTTGGTTTCTTCCAGCAAGTGCGATAGAATGGTTCCTTTCCCAAAAGCCAATAACATCTTGGGCTGCTGCATGCGCGAAGCACTACCGGCTGCTAATATCAGTATACCGGTACTCATACAGCACGGTGGTGTATGGCTTGCTTTTTCTCCCGCAGATGAACAGGTGGCGTATCCTGTAACACAGACATGATCTCTGCTGTAATCGAGAGTGCAATCTCGGCCGCGGTTTCTGCACCCAGGTCAATGCCTGTAGGACCATAGATCTTTTCCAGAAAACTATCTTCGAACACTACACCTTTTTCTGCCAGTTCATCCAGCATGCGGTTGCGTTTGGCAGCTGGTCCGAGCATACCGATATAAGCAATATCCGTAGCAGGCAGCTGTTGCAGCATGTCCAGATCATAATTATAATTATGTGTCATCAGCACCAGTGCCGTACGTGCATCCGTTTGCAGGCGGGCTACAGCTTCTTTGGGTTTGGCTACGATGATACTATCTGCCAACGGAAATCTTTGCGTGGTGGCATGCGTAGCCCTTCCATCCACCACCGTAATTTCCCAACCCAACACATGGGCCATGTTCACCAATGGTAATGCATCGTTACCGGCACCCACCACCACCAATGCAATGGAAGGCTGACAGTATTCTACAAAAAAATGTTGTTGGTTAACGTCGATGGGCAGATCAATATGTACTGATTCTTGCTCAGCCAATACAGTGTCTGCGATGGTTTGTATCTGTGACGAAACCGCTGCGGGCAGATCAGCCATAGCAGAAGTTCCGATATGCGTGTTTTGATTGAGCGAATATCCTGTTACCAGCACAGCCGGTTTTCTTTCTGCGATCACCGAACGAAGCAGCTGGATGGGATGATTGGTCTGATCAGCATCAATCGGTTCAAACAGAATGGAAACAATCCCGTTACAACCTAACTGTACGCCCAGTTTGGCATCATCCTCATCGGTGGTATCATAGATCACTAGTTTGTTCTTTCCCTGCGTAATGGCCAATACGGCTTTACGCAAAGCATCCCCTTCCAGACATCCACCACTGATGGCACCGGTAAGCTGTCCCTCTTCTGTTACCAGCATACGGGCACCGGGCCGGCGGTACGAAGAGCCGGACACATGCACCACCGTAGCCAATGCCGTTTTTTGCTGAAGACGGGTAGCTTCATCGAATGCGTGAACGATGTCTTTGATCTCTTTCATAGGAAAGAGGCAGGTACTATTGCCTCGTTTTTTTAACCTGTGCGGGTGTAACGGCTTTGAGTGATTGATTACCCCAGCTGTTATAAGTATAATTCAATACATCTGCCACCTGCTCATCGGATAAATAATCGAGGGCCAGCATCTGTGCATTGTATTTAGATCCGTTAACAGTGATCTCCCCTGTTTGTCCTTTCAGCACCAGTTCAATGATTTTACTAACCGGTGTTTTTTTCAGGTAATCCGCTTTTGCCAAAGGAGGAAATACACCGGCCTGGCCTTTGCCGTCTTCCATATGGCAGTTCTGACAATAAGTGGTGTACAGTTCCTTTCCGCGTGCTACGCTTTTGGGTAAGTTATAAGCCTGCACAAATGCAGTACCGGTAACTAACAACAACAGCAGTGAACCCGCTACAAATATCTTTTTCAATAATTTTCTTTTCTGTAATTAAACAATCTTGTTAATATCAAATGGTAAACGACGAATCCGTTTGCCCGTGGCTGCATAAATGGCATTACACAAAGCCGGTGCAAACGGCGGCAATCCCGGTTCGCCAACCCCTTTGATCCTGGTTCCGCCATTGGCAATGATATGCACTTCCACTTTCGGCATTTCATTCATGCGCACCAGTGGATTGTTGTGGAAATTGCTTTGTACCGTCTGCCCGTTCTCAAAAGTGATACCGCCTTTGATAGCAGCCGTGAGTGCCATTACTGCGGCACCCTGCACCTGTCCTTCAACGGTATCAGGATTCACAACGGTTCCCAGGTCAATGGCCGCATATACTTTTTCTATTTTGATACCGGTTCCTTTTTTAGACACTTCTACCACAAAACCACCCAGTCCGGCAAAGAACTCATACTGTGCTACCCCTCTACCCCATCCGGCAGGTAAGGGTTTGTCCCAGTTAGACACTTCTTTCAGTTTCTCCAGCAGCACTTTGGTATCCGAAGGTTTTGTCAGCATACCCAGACGGAAAGCCATCGGATCTTTTTTCGCTTTCACTGCCATCTCATCTATAAAACACTCATGCGAAAAAGCCAGTGTGGTACTGGTTACCGCGCGCCAGGCAGCTACCGGTACATGCAGGTAATGATGCACATAGAGGTTCTTCATGTGCTCTATCTCGTATTTCTGTTCACTGATGCCTTCTGTCATCGTACCATCTGCCTTGGTTTTGTCGTAATCCTTGCGCATATCCAGCGTGGGCGAAATCACTTTGTGCTGGAAAGCAATGGCTTTTCCATCAGCAGATAAAGCTCCTTTCATGGCAGAGAAAGTCATTGGACGGAAGGGTCCCATTCTGGTATCATCTTCCCTGGTCCAGATGGCTTTTACCGGTTTGCCGATCTTTTTGGTGAGCTGTACCGCTTCGTGTACATAATCGGGATATAACCTTCTTCCAAAACCACCTCCGTTAAACATCACATTTATTTTCAGGTTCTCCGGAGCTACATCATACAACTTAGGGAAACTGTTCATGATACTGCCCGGCACCTGCGTAGAGGTCCAGATCTCCAGTTTATTTCCCTCCTGCCAGCTGGCCACACAGTTCATGGGTTCAATGGGCGAGTGAGACACCACCGGTGTTTCATAGAAAGCTTCCAGTTTAACAGGCGCTTCTGCAAATGTTTTATCAAAATCACCCTGGTTATGCTGTACAGCGCCTTCCTGTTTGGAAGCATCGCGCAGACTTTGTTCATAGGTTTTGGAGTTGAATTTGTCGTTGCCCTGAAAATCCCATTTCACCTGCAGCGCTTTTCTTCCCTGTAAAGCGGCCCAGTAATTTTCTGCAATGACGGCCACCCCTTCCGACTTATACACGCCATGAATCCGCTCGCATTTCTCTACGGCAATCACTCCTTTTACTTTTTTGGCTGCAGTATCATCATAACTCACCAATGTAGCACCGAATACAGGACAACGTTCGATAGATGCATACACCATTCCCGGTACCGATACATCGATCCCGAACATGGCTTTACCATTTGTTTTCAGCGGAACATCCGGACGCGGATAGCGCTTACCCAGTATTTTGAAATCTTTGGGATCTTTTAAGGTAGGCTGTTTGGGCACTTCTATTTTAGCAGCCGCTTCTGCCAGTTCTCCATACCCCAGACTTTTACCAGAGGGTTTGTGAAATACGCTGGCATCAGATGCATAACATTCTGTAACAGGCACATTCCACTGTTGTGCAGCAGCAGCTACCAGCATTTCGCGGGCCGAAGCACCTACTTTACGCAGGTTGGTATAACTGGTACGTACCGAAGCACTACCACCGGCAGACTGTCCGCCACCGAATTTCTTTTCACCACCGGTTTGTTTGATGGTAACCTTATCCAGCGCTACTTCCAGCTCTTCCGCAATCAGTGCAGGAATGGATTGGAAAGTACCCTGCCCCATTTCGGGTTTGGGATTGAAGATGGTGATCTGGCCGCTTTTTTCGATCACTACAAAAGGCGTCAGTTCAAACGACTCCCCTGCAGCCGACAGGTTTTCGATAGTAGCTGTTCCATCTGCTTTGGCAGAGAGGCCCAGTACCAGTCCTACACCGGTGATCCCGGATAAACGGAGAAAGTTCCTGCGATCTATATTTGTAATAGGCGTATGCATAATAATAAGATTTGGAGTTGAAGAGGATTAGATCATTTCTGCTGCGCGATGAATAGCACTGCGGATACGCTGGTAAGTACCGCAACGGCAAAGATTGCCCTGCATGGCAGCATCAATATCTGCATCCGTAGGTTTGGGTTTGTTTTTCAGCAAAGCGGTAGCGCTCATGATCTGACCGGATTGACAGTAACCGCACTGCGGCACCTGCAACTCGATCCAGGCTTTCTGTACGGCTTCTCCGATCTTTTCTGAAATACCTTCGATCGTAGTAATTTTTTTACCGGCCGCCGCAGAAACGGGATAACTGCAGGAACGAACGGGATTACCATCCACATGTACGGTACAGGCGCCGCATTGGGCAATGCCGCAACCGAATTTGGTACCGGTTAACCCTACCAGATCGCGGATGGCCCAGAGTAGGGGCATTTCCGGACTGGCATCCACCTCATAAGACTGGTTATTGATCGTTAGCTTAATCATACTCATTGATTTTAAAATGGGAACTAAGTCCTAAAAATACTGCTTCCGCAAGGAAATTTGTCAAATTTTAAAAGCATTTCAGGGAGGTTTTTTCAGGTTTTAACAGGAAAGCGAGTCTGTTTAGCTTTTGGGGGAGATAATTGCCTGTGGGCATCACAATTCTACCCCCATTTAAAAGGATTCTGTTTGCCGGAACGATAAACTGGATTACTTTCGGGCCTCAATCAAAGGCATTATGAATTACGAAGAACTGGTTAAAAACCACGCCGGAGAAATGGTTGAAAGACTGGTAAGTTGGGCGGTGAATACAGAATCTGTTGACATCCATTTTGATTACGAGGGTAACGACCAGTGGGCCATTCTTTCCATGCATGTATATGAAGAAGACAAAGAAATCTCTCTCCGTCTTCATTCCAATAACCAGTACGATCTCTACTTCGGCTATTACGATGATGAAGATGAATTCTTCGAGATCGTAAAACCCTTAACCGAAAAGGAACAGGAAGTGATTCCGGAAGCCCTGCAAAAACTGATGAAGCATGTAGTGGATAAGGAAGAAGGCATGCGCATCCCGGGTAATTTCCTGAATCGCAAGTAAGCCATTAGTCTTACTATCAGGTTTTATCGGCCCAGTAACCCCATCCTACCAATAACCATTGTGAAAGACCTACATAGGCGATGGGTTTCACATCAGGTGGTGGCGGACCAAACACATTCATAATATGGATGATCAGCAGAAAAACAACCAGTGCTCCGGTGATGATATTTCTGCCCCGCGAAACCGGGTGCTGCCTGTTTTGCAGGAACAGGTACACACCTGCAGCAAACAGGCCCAGTTCCAGCACTAATTCGGGTATTTGATAATTCCACAAACCCAGGCCCGCTTTGTAATCTGTAAAAGCCGCAATGGGCAGGTCGGGAATATGCACCAGCCAGTCCAACACCCAATGGCTCAACACCAGCAGCCCTACCACAAATGCGCCCCGCCGGTTACGGGAAAACAGAAAATACAATCCGCCGAAAAGCATACTCCAGCCTAGCACAGCCAGTAAACTGTGCGACAAAGGATAATGCGTAAATGAAAGTGGAACCGGAGACCCCGGTGCAGCCAGGCCCACTGTTTCTGTACCGGTAAGCAGTAAGGCCGGCCATAAAAGATCTAACCACTGCGCAGCAAAAATGGTGGTACCGAGCGAAACCTTCGGGGCTGCTTTTTTGGCGGCAAAAGCCACTGCAAAATGTCCTAAGAACATGGTATGATGGGTTTACTGTGTCTTTCTTAATAAACGAAACACCCTGTCGTAAGAAACCGCGTAATGCACCATTAAAAATAATAAATAAAAGGAATACAACCTGCCGCTATGCAACTGGTACAACATCCTGGCCGCTGTAGAAAAAAGCAGGATCTCGATCAGTAAACGGGTAATGCCGCTCACCGCCACCAGTACTTTCCCATCTTCTCCTTCCACTTTAAAAATGGCCCATGCGGCTGCTGCTGTCGCGGGATAGACAATCACTGCCACCCACTGGTAAATGCCCTGGTGAAAGATCCAGGCCCAGGTGGCGATAATGCATAAGGAAACCAGCTCAAGCAGAAAACGAAGGGCGAGGTTGAGGGGATGTTTACTCATATTACGAATACCTGTTCAAAAATATAATTGCATACCGGACAGGCAACTCCCGGCCAGCTCTCTTTTAATTTTTTGATTACCAAAATACGGTATACAACGCTGCCAGTATACCACAAATAATCACCGAGCCGATTACAAAACCGGTAGTTACCCTGAACAAAGAAGTATCTACCACAATAGCATGATGATCCGTTGCCGGTCGGGGCTTTAACAGACTGATCAGGATCATTACGATGGCCACCACAAAAAATGTAATGGTCATCCGGTCAAGGAACGGATAATCGGGGAATGCCCCGCTGGTCCAGACGGGCAGGAACTTCAGCACCGTTGACACCGGAATGGTTAACAAAGCCCCGGCAATGGCGGCATTGGCGGTTGTTTTTTTCCAGAAAAATCCCAGCAGAAAAATAGCCAATACGCCGGGCGATACAAAGCCCACATATTCCTGGATGAACTGATATGCCTGGTCCAGTGAACGCAAAGCCGGTGTTACAATGGCCGCAGCCACCATCGAGATGATCACTGCCCATCTGCCCACCAGTACCAGCTTTCTTTCGGAAGCCGTTTTATTGAAATACTTCTGGTAAATATCCAGGGAAAAAATCGTTGAGATACTATTGGCCTTACCAGCGAGTGAGGCAACGATGGCAGCGGTTAGAGCGGCAAACGCAACCCCTTTTAATCCCGCAGGTAAGAGATTCATCAGTGTGGGATAGGCATGATCAGGTTTGATCACGCCGGCCGCATCACTCATTTCTGCCTGGAACAATCCTTTCTGGTGTAACACATACATGGTAATACCCGGCAATACGGCAATAACCGGTACGAGTAATTTCAAAAAAGCCGCAAAGAGGATCCCTTTTCTCGCTGTCTGCAGATCGGCCCCCAATGCCCTTTGCACGATATACTGGTTACAACCCCAGTACGCGAGGTTATTGATGAGCATCCCTCCGATCAGTACAGACAAACCGGGCAGCTCTTTATAATACGGATCCCCTTTCTGAAAGATCATGTGAAAATGCGTTGGTGCTTCTTTACGCAGCACAGAAAGTCCTTTCCAGATATCCTTACCAAAACCAAAACTTTCAGAAAGTAGTGTGAGTGCGAGATAAGTGGTTACCAATCCACCCACAATCAATACAAATACCTGGAACACATCTGTGTAACCAATTACTTTCATCCCACCCAATGTGACAATGACGGAGAACAGACTCAACCCTATGATACACCAGCCAAAATCGATATTGGAAATGGAAGAGATAGCCAGCGCTCCCAGGTAAATGATCGAAGTGAGATTTACAAATACATACACCAGCAACCAGAATACGGCCATGATGGTACTAACCGTATCGTTATACCTTTTGGCCAGAAACTGCGGCATGGTAAAGATCTTGTTCTTCAGGTACAACGGGATGATGAATACCGCCACAATGATCAGTGTGGCAGCGGCCATCCACTCGTAAGTAGAAATGGCCAGTCCCAACGCAAAACCTGAGCCCGACATACCAATAAAATGTTCCGCAGAAATATTGGAAGCGATCAGCGAGGCCCCGATGGCCCACCAGGTAAGCGAGCCTTCGGCCAGGAAAAAATCTTTGGAAGAAGTGGTTGCCGATTTCTTTTTCTGGTAGATATAATATCCATATCCGGATACCACGATAAAATAGATAAAGAAAACAATATAATCAGCCATCTGTAAGCTATGCATCAGCAGACTTTTATGGGTTAATCAGATAATCAGTTCCAACAGGTTTTCTGTGAAGATAAATATACTGTTTACAAAATTCCTGCACCGTTTATTTTCATACGTTCTTACCCTATTGAGCGCTTATCAAACAAAACCCCCGGAAAATTACCAGGGGTTGCATGGGTTAGTTTATTTATTTCAGTTAGAACATCAATTCTTCGGGCAGGTATTTCTTTACCAGTTGCTCATAATAACCACGCAGCTCATTCCAGTTGGGTGGTGTTGGGTTTTTAGAGTACAGATCATAAGGATTAAACAGGTTTACCCATTTGAACATTTCCTGGTCGTGGGCACTCATCAGGTGGTCGTACGCATGTTCCCTGTGCTGCGCATAAAAAGAATGGTACCGGAGCATATACAAAGCAGGCTCGGGTAAATACGGTTTCATCATCTGGTATACATACTCATCATGGCCCCAGGACATGGTTACGTTGTCCAGTCCGCAGTTAGCCTTATACACACCATACCTGGTATTGTAGCGTTCATCGGCCGCATCCGGATTGGCGGCAAAAAATTCAGGGTACACGATCTTATCAGAATGGGCGCATCCCACAGGGAAAGTATCTCCCACCACCGCCCACTGGGGTTCGCCGAAAAGACAAAGCACTTTTCCCATATCATGCATCAATCCCGCCAGCACCATCCAGTCCGGGTGACCATCGGCACGGATAGCTTCGGAAGTTTGCAGTAAGTGCTGCAACTGGTCCAGGTCTGTATCAGGATCCGAATCATCCACCAGCTCATTCAGAAAATCAAACGCAGCCCATACCGGCATTTTCTTTTTATTGAAACGCAGGTAATCAGCTCTTTTCTCCTGCACAAAATCATAAGTCTGGTAAGTATGGTTCAAACGGTAAAACTCTTTTACAGTTTCCCGTTTAGGATCTTCATAGTTCCTGTACTCAGTAGTTTCCTTACCCTGTGCAATGGATTCGGGATCCGGATAACGCTCCAGTATATCCTCTTCCCAATGGTCAAGACTTTGCAGGGGCGATAGTTCGGGGGCTACTGGACTTTGTTCGACAGGTTTCATATGGCTTGTTTAGATAGTTAGTGGTACCAGTATTAAAAATAACCCGTTTCTACAGTTTTTACTAGTGTAAGCAACGTTTTTTTACTACACCGTTTTCGTAAGCGTTGAGACTCAATTGATCTTGATGTCGAGAATCCTTTGCGGCAGCCAAACGAGCATCTGACCCGCACCCCGGTTATTCCAGGTATAATAGGGAACCGCTCTGATCTTCTTTTTTACTGCCTGTACATTCTCACCACCGGGCATCACAGACAATACCGTTGCATCTGCTTCCAGTGAAACCACATTTTCTGTAAGCACCTGTTGTTTGGCCGTTACTACCTGTGCCGTTTTGGGTAACACAATATTCAGCGCTTTGCCATCATTATCGGTTCCTTCTACACAGTAGATCAGCGGACCGCGTTGCAGGGCTACTCTTTCTACATTGGCTTTTACTTCTGACCGGCTGTACACTCTCCTGATATCCATCGGAAAGGAGATCGACACCTGATCATTTGGTGCCCATTCGCGGTCTATGACCAGGTATCCATTTTCTATGGTATATTTTATAGGCTGGTTATTGATGCTGAGCAGTGTTAAAGAATGCTGTTTGTTATTTTCGTAGGCATACAAACCACCGGGAACGGCTTCGCCCGATACCCAGCCCGGATACCGTACCCGCAAAGCAAAGCGTTCTTTCTTCTGCGGCGATACAAGAATACCCACAGCTCCCTCCCAGGGATAATTGGTCTGTGTCTGGATAACTACCTGCTGGTTCTTCAACCCGATTTCGGTCTGGCTGCCCACAAACAGATTTACCCAGATACTGTTATCGTTGTACCCATATATATAATTCCCCAGCGACTCAATCAATCTGGCAATATTGGCCGGACAACAGGCCGTACCAAACCAATCCCGTCTGGCCTGTTTGCCGTTAGAGGCAAGCACATTACCATAAAAGAATTTATCGCCTGCCAGTGAAATCCCATCCAACGCACCATTATATAAACTCTTCTCCAGTACATCTATGTATTTTCCCTCGCCGGTTAACCTACCCATGCGCTGGTTCCACAAAACCATGCCCACCGATGCACAGGTTTCGCAGTAGGCATTTTCATTGGGCAGATCATAGTCAACAGAAAAACCTTCATTACTACCCGATGAACCAATACCACCAGTGATATACATATTTCGGTATACCACATCTTCCCACACCGTTTTCATCGCCTGCATATATCCCTGGTCGCCGGTATGCGCCGCCACATCTGCTGCGCCTGTATACATGTACATGGCCCGTACGGCATGACCGGTAATTTCTTTCTGTTCCCGCACCGGTTTGCTATCCTGCGCATAGGCCGTGTCTTTCCAATCCGTCCAGGTATACCCTACGGCTTTCTTTTGTCCGCGTTCACTCAATAACCAATCGGCCAGTTGCAGGTATTTTTTTTGCTTAGTGTTGGAGTACAGTTTCACCAAAGCCAGTTCCAGTTCCTGGTGACCGGTTACCCAGTCTCTTTTACCCGGACCAAACAAAGAATCAAAATGATCTGCAAAGCGGATGGCTACATCCAGTAATTTCCGTTTGCCGGTAGCATCGAAATAGGCTACGGCAGCTTCTATCAGGTGACCGCCGTTATAGTCTTCGTGCATGCTCATGTCTGTCCAGCGTTTGTCCAGGAACTGCAGCGTATAGTAGGTGTTGATATATCCATCGGGCAATTGTGCCGCGGCAATCAGGTTTATCCAGTCATCGGCTTTTTTCTCGAGTGCGGCATCGGGATGGTTCTTTAAGGAGTAAGCAATCGCTTCCAATGCTTTGAACACATCCGAATCATCGTAAAATATCCCTTCAAATTTTCCTTTCCGTTTACCTGCTGTAATTTCAAAATTGCGGATGCGCGGTGTTTTTACTTCGGTCTGGTCTATGCATACCGGTATGGTAACGGTAGATACTTTTTCCAGCTTGGGTCGCCAAAAATTATCGATGATCCGCACTTGGGAGAAATTGACAGACTGGTATTGCTGTATGGCATTTTGCGCCGTGGCGGAAGAAACACCACAAAGCAAACCGGCAATAAACAGGTTTCTGGGTAAGGCAGGCAACATACAATGGGTTTTGGTAACAACAAGATAATATAAATCAGCCTCATCCCCTTCTTGCCATTTATATAAAAAAAAGAAATCCCTATGGAGAATCCTGTAATTTCCCTATCCCGAAAAATGTAAACGATTAAAAAATCATCCTTATGAAAAGAACAACATTTATCAGATCCCTGTTTCTGGGTTTGGCGCTTACCTGTATGGCAACTGTAGGTTGGTCGCAGGCAAGTCCGGCTGCTACCGCTACCGGCAATATTAGCGGCGCCAATATTACTATCAAGTACAGCTCTCCTTCTGTAAGAGAGAGGGCAGGAAAGATCTGGGGTACGTTGGTACCTTACGGCAAAGTCTGGCGTGCCGGTGCCAACCAGGCCACTGTGCTGGAAACGGATAAAGACCTCACTGTGGAAGGAAAAGCCTTACCTGCCGGCAAATACAGTATTTATGCTATACCCGGCGAAAGCGAGTGGACCATCATCATCAATTCACAGACAGGCCAGTGGGGCATTACCCGCCAGGGCGAAACTACCGCTGATCCGGCAAAAGATGTTTTGCGCGTAACAGTAAAACCTGCCAAATCAGCCACCATGAATGAGCGTTTGGTGTACACCATCAATGCAAAAGGGTTTGTGTTAAGCTGGGAGAACCTGGATGTTCCGGTGAGCATCAAATAATCTGAAAAAGTATTTTGCAAAAGCCTGCTGTTCTAACCTACAGCAGGCTTTTTTGTTACGAGCTGAGACTGCCTGGCAGCGATGTGTTTAGCAGGAATGTTGTAGTTTGCCATTCAAAATAATGGATATGGAAACACTGGGTATCGGAGCAAGAGTGAGTCACCCGCATTATGGCAAAGGCGTGGTAGTAGAAAGCGCCAGCGAATTTTATACCATCTGGTTCAAAACAGCCAATACCGCCAAAACCATTGCAAAGGATTATACAGAATTAACGGTACTGGAAAACACCAGTAACAGCAGCGAGCCTGGCGGGCTATCATTGGCTGATATAGAACAGGCGCTGGACAACGTTCTTACCCAACGCCTGCATGAATTTCAACTGGTACCCATGGCCACTAAATGGAACGATGGCACTTTGGTACTGAAACCCCAGGACGACAGTTTACAGGCCAAAGAAGTTCCTATTGAAGTTTTCTTTCATAAGATTGTGATGCTGCGCGACAGGTTACGACTCATAGAACAGAAGATCAACGCACACAAAGTGCTCACAGACGCGGAGAAAGTGGAATTGCAGCAATATATCACCGCCGGATACGGTTCGCTCACCACTTTTAATGTACTGTTCAAAGAAACCATTCACCAGTTCAAAGGCAGTGGAAAAGAATCGTAAACCAGCCTGCCTTCACCGATTAAATTGTCCTTAACCGGCATATAGTCAGCCGCCATAAGCAGCAGATTCCAAAAAATCTTTATCTTTCCGCTAAATAAACCAATTATGAAAAAGATATTAGCAGGAGCTACCCTCCTACTTTGTGTGGGTCTTTCTACAAGTTATGCGCAAACAGCAGCTGCACCGGCTCAGACACCCGCGGCCAGCACCAGCAAAGCTGTTCTTACTTTTACAGCTGACACCTATGATTTTGGCAGCATCCCGCAAGGTACCCCTGTAAACCATGTATTCAGTTTCAAGAATACAGGTACCGAACCTTTGGTTATCACTTCCGTAACTGCTTCCTGTGGTTGCACTACGCCTGAATGGCCTAAAGAGCCGGTTAGACCAGGAGCTACCGCTTCTATCAAAGCCATTTACAATGCAGCCGCAATGGGACCCTTTACCAAAACCATCACCGTTGTTTCCAATGCCAACCCTAACCAGAAAGTGTTGATCATTAAAGGTGAGGTTAAAACAACTCCAGCTACTGCAGCCACTAAAACAGCAGCTCCTGCACAACAGGCCGCCCCTAAGAAAAACTAAGCGTTACAAACGCACCGCATATCGCACCCGGAAGACCCTAACCCGTTTTCCGGGTGTTTTTTTATGTAGCACTGAACCTGAAACTTCCTTTTAACAGTATCTTAATAAGCCTTTGGCAACGTTTTTGGTCTATCATGGTTCTTTCCTGATAGTGTAAACCGAAACATATGCAGCCCTTACTCATTGGCATACAGAAATTACTGAAAAAGAAACTCAATATCAACACTACCCTTGTTGATCCGCAAACAGACCTGAAACGCGACCTGCAACTGGCCGATTGGGAAATGCTCTACCTGCTGAATGCCGTAGAAAGCAAATGGCGCGTATCCATTGCACAAAACGAGTTGGAGCAGATCGGTAATGTGGCCCAGTTACTGGCCGTGCTGGAAAAAGGGGCTGTACCCCGTAGAGAGGCCATAAAACAGCGACAGATTCCACTTTCTGCCAACTGATACGCTCACCTATATGTGAATAATATAGCCCGCAAAGACCGTTAACAGAAGTACCGTAATCCGGCTATTCGGATTACTTTTGAACGGTTATGTCTCTATTCATCTGTTCTCTCAATTCCGGCAGCAATGGTAATTGCTATTATGTAGGCAATGGTCGGGAAGCAGTGTTGATTGATGCCGGCATTTCCTGCCGCGAAACAGAGAAACGGATGAAACGCGCTGGTCTCGATATGACCACCGTGAAAGCCATTTTTGTTTCGCACGAACATGGCGACCATATTACCGGCGTGCCGGGCCTTTCCAAAAAATTCCGTTTACCCGTATACATCACCCCCGCTACCCATGCCAACGGCAGGATTCCGATCGAAGAAGAAATGATCCGTTCCTTCCGCCCGCACGAATCCATTTCCATCGGGGCACTATCGGTAACGGCTTTTCCTAAATTTCATGATGCGGCAGACCCGCACAGTTTTCTCGTGAGCGCAGAAAAAATAAATGTGGGTGTCTTCACTGATCTCGGTATCAGCTGCGATCAGCTGATCCGTTATTTCAAACAATGCCATGCCGCTTTTCTCGAAGCCAACTACGATGTAAACATGCTGGAGAAAGGTAACTATCCATACCATCTCAAAAAAAGAATCTGCGGCGGACAAGGCCATTTATCCAACGAACAGGCTTTACAACTTTTCCTTACACACAAACCTGCTTTCCTTAGTCACCTCCTGCTCGCGCATCTCTCCAAAAACAATAACCATCCCCAACTCGTGGAAGAATTGTTTCAACCACATGCCGGCCACACCCGGATCATCGTAGCCTCCCGCTACCAGGAAACCGGCGTCTATGAAATTTCCCCCAATGCGCAAGGTTCACTAACACCCGTTAAAAAGTCCCTCGCAAAAAACCAGTCCCAGCTTTCTCTATTTTAAACAGGGCAGCGTTCTGTTCTTTGTTCTTTGTTCTGAGTTCTATGTTCTTTGTTCTGAGTTCTGTGTTTGGCGTTCGATGTTCGGCGTTCGGTGTTCGGTGTTCGATATTCGGTGTTCACCTCCTCCGTTCATCTGTTCCTTGTTCCTCTGTTCTTCTGTTCTTCTGTTCCACAAAAAAAGCCCCCGATCCGGAGGCTTTTCAAATTCATTCGTTCACGATTAATTCACCGGTGCCACAGGTCCTTTGCGGATGGCTTTCACCTGTGTGGGCCAGGTAGCGGGTCTTCCGCTGCGGTCGTTCTGCAGTGTTGCTTTCTCTCTCGGGAAACTGTTCGGATCTTCACAGGCCATATAAACGAGGATGGCAGTGAGTAATGCGTTGTTACGCAGATCATCAAACACTACCTTATCGTAGGTATCACGGTTAGTATGCCAGGTATAATTGAAATAAGACCAGTTCAATGCACCCAATGAAAATCCGGGTGCACCAACGGCTACAAAAGAGGCAAAATCAGATCCGCCACCGCCGGGGGTTCCGGGGAAACTGGTTTTGATCGAATCACGCATACTCTTGGGCGCCGCTGCCAGCCAACGGGTTAAAAATTCTCCCGCATGCTGAAAACCCTGTCCGGATAAGTTAACGATACGACCGGTACCATTGTCCTGATTAAACAAAGCCTGCAGTTTATTCACCACTTCCGGATTATCTTCTACAAAGGCACGGGAACCGTTCAGTCCCTGCTCCTCACTTCCCCAATGGCCCACGAGGATGGTTCTTTTGGGGTTGGGGTATACTTTCTTCAGTATGCGTAAAGCTTCCATCATGGTCAAAGTACCTGTACCATTATCCGTGGCACCGGTTCCGCCATCCCATGAATCAAAATGCGCCGAAAGCATCACATACTCATCCGGCTTTTCGGTTCCTTTGATCTCTGCAATGGTATTGTAAGCAGGCACCATGGCAGTGTGTTTGGAATCGGCACGGACACTGATGGTGGGATTATCGCCGGATTCTACCAAACGATACAGCAGACCATAATCTTCCAGCGCAATATCTACTGTAGGAATTTTCTGTGTGTAGGCACTGAAGATCTTGTTCACGCCAAAACCCTGCGACCAGTTGCTGGCCACGATACCGGCCGCTCCGGCTTTCTCCAGTATAACAGGAAGCATACGCGCAGAATAACCGGTTTTTTTGATGCGTTTGGCCCAGGCATCTGTTTGTGCCGTGCGGGCGGCTTTCATTTTATCAAAGGATTCTTTGGTAGCAAACTCCTGCCAGTTCTGATCGGGCCGGCCGGTGGGTTGCGCCATGGATACCATCACAAATTTGCCTTTTACTGAAGGCAGCCAGGCGGCAAAAGCCAGTGAATCGGCCAGATCAGGTATAATGATCAGTTCCGCTGAAACGGCTTTGCCTTTGGTAGAAGGACTCCATGCCAATTGTGTGCCTTCCAGGCTTTTTACCCAGGGAGATACCATGTCAATATGTGTTACGCCTCTTTCCCATCCTTTCCACTCGCCCCATTTTTCATTGCGGGCAGGGATACCCCAGTCGGTGTATTTGGCAACGGCCCAATCGTTGGCTTTTTGCATCTGGGGAGTGCCCACCAAACGGGGGCCGATCCTGTCGAACAACTCGTGGGCCATGTTTTCCAGTTGAGAGTTGGTATTTCCCTCTTGCAGGATCTTTTCTACAACGGGGTTCTGCGACTGGGCAGAAACGCCATTGGATGCGAGAACCAGCGATAACATACAAAAACCGGCCAGGTGCCTGACAAAGCCGGGGCGCAGATAGAATGGGTTTGTTTTCATGGAACCAATGTATTAAAACATTGAATAGCTACCGAATAATTGGGATAAATGTGTCAATCAGGGTTTTATGCCGCCCAATGATTGATCCAGGGCGCAGATACACCTGTAGTATAATTCCTACATTTTAGCTGATTGTTAGTTACTATAAATACCACAAAGCTTCTATTGGCCTGGCTACTCTTTGTTTGTTACTTTACATTATCACATTAAACTAAGAACCTGGTTCTGGTTATAATGGGAGTAACATTCAATTATCCTTTGTAAAGATCTGAAACAGACTGGCCGCTTTTACAGGGCGTAAACCAGTCAAATCCTTGAAAAACCCGTAGCGGGAAGCTACACGAGCTTTGTAGGGTGAAAAGATTCCCTACAAAGCTTTTTTATTTCCCTTCTGGCAAGACAGTTAAATAGGTTTCACAGCACAGGAAATTACACGGCAGCATGCCTGGACATTCATTGCCTTGGTTACGAAAAAATTCAGGAAAAAAACGGTTGCATAACCGGATGGGCTTTCAGTTCTTCCAGGTTCTCAACACTGAGTGGTTTACTGATAAACTGTGCTACCACGGGGTATTGTTTGGCGAGGGCAAAATCTTCCGGATCGATGGTGGAAGAAAGGATCACAATATGGGTATTGGTCAGCTTATCGCGGAAACGGGGATTGTATTCCTGAAGAAATTCCCACCCATTCATCACAGGCATATTAATATCGAGCAGAATCAGTTCCGGAGCGGCTGCCACCGGATCAGCTTCTTCCGCAAATAAACGTTCAAAATATTCCAATGCTTCACTCCCGTCGATGGCCGTATGCACTTCCTGCGCAAAACCCGTTCTCTTCAGCAAAAGCTGAGAGATCGTTAAAGAGATCGTATCATCATCTACACAAAGTACTTTCTTGATCATCATTTTCTGGTTGGTTAATCACCGGTTATACTATCATTTCCGGCAACGGCAAAAGTGCAACATTCAGTGAAATGAAATTACTTCTTTTTACCAAGCGGCGAAAGTAAAAATATATCCTTACTAGAACGTTAACGGCGTACTAAAAAGTATGTCACGGAATGAATGCAGATTAATTATAATATATTTACTGTTTTGTTTACAAGTGCAGAAAGAAATAATTCAACACATCTTCCCCCCTGTAATCGGTGAGCACTCCCTTATGATAAATCTTAACAGTATACCCCAGCTCCTCCATCAATGTGATACACTGCGCTTTTCTGGCGTCATTCCATAATTCTGCAAATACAAGTGGATGATGCTTTTGCAAAAGCTGTCTGCCGCCTTTCAACACATAATATTCAAAGTTTTCAACGTCGATCTTGATGGCAGTAATCTTTCCGGCCTTTTGTAATAGCGGCAGCTGATCAAGGGTGGTGATGGGCACTTTAAATGCATCAGCCGGAACCGTTCTTTCAGGCTTTTGCCATACATGACTTAACCCATGCATCACAGCCTTATCTGCCAACGGTATCATCATGGTAATCTCTCCCTCCGTTTCACCCAATGCCGTCTGAAAGAGTTGAACATGGGTAAGTCCGAAATGCGCTGTCACTTTTCGCAGAACATCCGCAGTAAGGGGTACCGGTTCAAATGCAATTACTTCAGACCGGGGAAATTTCAGGGCCAGCACCGTAGACATAACGCCGATATTGGCTCCTATGTCCAGTACGATGCCTGTTGATGGAAGCAAGCGCATAAAATAGCGGAACTCTTTCTCATACCCAAGGTACCGGATCCGGAAAATGGTGAGCCGGGCAAACAGAAACAGGTAACGGTCGATACCGATCAGTTGCTGGCACCAGTGACGGATCTTGTTTTTGAGCATAGGAAGCCTTGAACGATAAAAATAAAACAGAACCCGCTCTTTTCAGCGAATCATTGTAAATTCAGTATACAGGCGCTAAACCTGTTTATATGAAAGCTGTGCTTTGCCAACAATACGGTTTACCGGAAACACTGGTATATGCCGAAACCTCCACGCCCATACCTGCAGAAAAAGAAGTATTGATTGCCGTAAAAGCCTGTGGTGTTAATTTTCCCGATGCCCTGATTATACAGAACAAATACCAGTTCAAACCCGAGCTCCCCTTTTCGCCGGGTGGCGAAGTATCGGGGGTGGTAACTGCGGTTGGTGATAAAGTAAAACACCTGCAACCCGGCGACCGGGTACTGGCTTTATGCGGCTGGGGTGGCTTTGCCGAAGAAGTGGTGGTAGATAGCCGAAAGGTTTTTCCGATACCAGCGGCCATGGATTATATCACCGCTGCTACTACTCTGTATAACTACGGAACTTCTTACCATGCTTTACTGGATCGTGCCAACCTGCAAGCTGGTGAAACAATATTGGTATTAGGTGCTGCAGGTGGTGTGGGCATTGCGGCTGTTGAGCTGGCCAAACTGATGGGTGCCACCGTGATAGCCGCTGCAGCTACCGAAGAGAAACTGGCTTTGTGCAAAGAGAAAGGAGCCGATTTTCTGATCAATTACAGTGTGGATGATCTGCGGGCAAGGATCAAAGAAATTACGGGTGATAAAGGAGTGGATGTAGTCTATGATCCCATCGGCGGCCCGCTTGCTGAACAGGCTTTGCGCTCCACTGCATGGAAAGGCCGTTATCTGGTAGTAGGTTTTGCCTCGGGTCAGATTCCCCAGTTACCCTTTAACCTGCCCTTGCTGAAAGGCTGTGCCGTGATGGGCGTTTTCTGGGGAAGTTTTGCAGAGAGAGAACCGGCAAAAAGCAGACAGAACCTCGGCCAATTACTGCTATGGCTACAAGAGGGAAAGATCAAACAACATATTCACCGCATCTATACACTGCCTGAAGCGGCCGAATCGATCCAGGACCTGCTCGACCGTAAGATCAAAGGAAAAGCGGTAGTGAAAGTGGGCAACTGGGAAGAAGTTATGACAATAGTTCCGCCCTCCTCATCCAAAAAAGAAATAACAAAACCGGTTGAGACAGACAAGCAAGTACTGGTTATTAACGGACTGGCAGATATCAAAAACCATATTGGCAAAACCATTGGTCCGGGTGAATGGCTAACCGTAACCCAACAGATGATCCATGATTTTGCCGCAGCCACTTTCGATTTTCAATGGATGCATCTTGATGCGGAAAAAGCAAAAGCCTTCCTGCCCGGCGGTAAAACCATCGCACATGGTTATCTCACTATGTCGCTGGCTTCCCATTTCTTTTATGACCTGATACAGGTAGAGAATGTGTCTTCCTTTTTTAATTACGGCATCAACAAAGCCCGTTTTATTTCGCCCGTACCCGAGGGAAGCCGGATCAGAATGAAAGCAACACTCACAGGTGCAGAAGAACAACCCAATGGATCCGTTAAATTATTCCTCTCCTGCACCATTGAACTGGAAGGCGCCGATAAACCCGCGTATGTGGCGGAACTGATCAGTGTGCTGGTGGGATGATAAATAATGAGTGAATGAGTGGGTGAGTGAATGAGTGAATGGTAAACACCAATCAACGAATAAACCAATAGACCAATAAACCAACAAACTAACAAACGAATAAACCAATCAACCCATGGCACGTTTTACCAGTATGGAACATCTGCGTTTTTTGTTGTTTGATGTTCATCGTGTGGAAGAATTATTTATACATGAACGTTTTGCACACCTGGATGCGGAGCAGGCATGGATGATCATTGAATCGGCCAAACTGCTGGCCGAGCAGGAAATGTTCCCTTATTTTAAGGCGATGGATGAAACGCCGGCCATGTATGATGGCAAGGGAGGTGTAAAAACACATCCGCAGCTTAAAACCATTATACAGAAAGCGGCAGAGCAACACTGGATCGGGGGCTATGCTTCCTTTGACCAGGGTGGGATGCAGTTACCGGAAATGATTTTCAGTACGGGCCATCACCTGTTCCAGGCAGCCAATAACGGCGTGGAGGGATATACCGGTTTGTCGGCAGGCGCTGCCGGACTGATCCTCAATTTCGGATCCACAGTGCAGATCGAAACCTATGTACCCAACATTTTCTCGGGCAAATGGCAGGGCACCATGGCCCTGACCGAACCGCAGGCGGGTAGTTCCTTATCAGATATCACCACCAGTGCTTCACCTACTGAGCAAGGATATTATAAAGTGAAAGGCCAGAAGATCTTTATCTCAGGCGGACAGCACGAAGCCTGCGATAATTTTGTGCATCTCACTCTGGCCAGAATAGAAGGGGCACCGGCTGGGGTAAAAGGAATTTCCCTGTTTATCATCCCTAAGTTCAGGCCTGAACCGGATGGCAGTCTCGTATACAACGATGTGTATTGTGCGGGCGATTTTCAGAAAATGGGCCAAAGAGGTTATGCCACTACCCACCTCTCTTTCGGCGATAATGATGATTGTCATGCTTACCTGGTGGGTGAACCACACAAAGGACTCACCTATATGTTTCACATGATGAATGGGGCAAGGATCAGTGTGGGGCAGAGTGCCGCATCAGTGGCCATGGCGGCCTACCAGGCTTCGCTGCAGTATGCGATGGAAAGGCCACAGGGCCGGCCTGCAGGTGAAAAAGATCCAACCAAACCACCAACCCTCATCATCAATCACCCCGATGTACAAAGGATGCTTTTCACACAAAAAGCCATTGCCGAAGGCGCTTTATCGCTGGGCATGGAGTGTAACCGTTTATACGACCTGACACATGTAACCTCGGGTGAAGAAAAACAAAACCATTTTTTACTACTGGAAATACTCACCCCCATTGTTAAAACCTATGCTTCAGAACAGGGAAGTCGTTCGGCAGCCCTGGCCATTCAAACCCTGGGTGGGTATGGGTTCACCACCGATTTTCCGGTACAGCAGCATTACCGCGACCTCAAGATCATGTCGCTGTACGAGGGCACTACGGGTATTCAATCCCTTGACCTGCTCGGAAGAAAAGCCACTATGGAGAATGGAAAAGCGCTGCAGCTGCTGGCCGCAGAGATCATGCAAACCATACAACAGGCGGCTGTCTACCCGGACCTGCAGCCCAGAGGCGAAGCATTGGAACAGGAACTGCACCGGATCCAGACCGTACTGGCACACCTGCTCCGGTTTGCCGGAAAGGGACAAATAGACAATTACCTGGCCGATGCAACCGTATTTATGGAGCTGGCGGGGTATGTAGTAATCGGCTGGCAATGGCTGAAACAGGCAGTAGTAGCTGCAGAGAAACTCGCGAAAAAAGATTTCAGCCGTAATACACAGGTGTTTTATGAAGGAAAGATCCATACCATGCATTTCTTTTTCCGGTATGAATTAACCCATGCAGAAGCCTGTGCCAATACCCTTTTACAGCACAGCTGTCTGACACAGGTAAAAGAGCTGGAGATCTTTGCCTGAGCAGGACAGAACAGAATATCCACATCTTTATCCGGTTACAGGCAGAGACCGGGCGAATAATTATATTTACCGCCTGATACAAAGTCATTATTATGCTGAAAGTAGGAGTTTTTGGAGTGGGCCATCTGGGCAAGTTTCACCTGAACAACTGGAAAGAAATAGAAGGTGTGAAACTGGTGGGCTTTTTTGACCCGAATAATGAAAATGCCAAACAGGTAACCGAACAATATGGGCTGAAAAGATACATGGATGAGGACAAACTGATGGATGCATGTGATATCATTGATGTGATTGCCCCCACCGATCATCATTTCCAGATCTGTATGCAGGCCATCCGTAAAGGCAAACACGTATTTGTGGAGAAACCATTGGCCCATACCATACAGGAAGGAAGAGATATTGTGAATATGGTGCGGGAAGCCAATATCAAACTGCAGGTAGGACATGTGGAGCGTTTTAATCCTGCCTATCTGGCCATCAAGGATATGCCACTCAATCCTATGTTCATTGAAGTGCATAGGTTAGCACAGTTCAACCCCAGGGGAACGGAAGTGAGTGTGATTCTTGACCTGATGATCCATGATATTGATATCATTCTCAGTCTGGTGAAGAGTGATGTGAAACATATTTCTGCCAGTGGCGTAGCTGTGATGACAGAAACACCCGATATCGCCAACGTACGAATCGAATTCAACAATGGCTGTGTAGCTAATCTGACGAGCAGCCGCATCAGCATGAAGAAAATGCGTAAGATGCGTCTCTTCCAGAAAGATGCTTATCTCGGCATCGATTTTCTCGAAAAGAAAACAGAGATCATCAAACTGAAACAACCGGATGACACCAATGTTTTTTCCTTCGACATTGAAACCAGCAACGGTAAAAAAACCATTGCGATTGCCAATCCGAGTATACAACCACTGAACGCCATTAAACTGGAACTGGAGTCTTTTGTGGATGCCATTATCAATAACAAACCTACTGTGGTAAGTGAGATCGATGGTTTTCTGGCGATGGAAGTGGCACACCAGATCCTGGACAAGATCAACAATACCAGTATTCTTGTCTGAAACAGATGAGCGACCGTAAAAAAAATATCAGCTGGTATCTTATCAGCGATTACCTCTTTTCGGTAGCCGGGTTATATCTGTTTTTTTTCTGGTATCTCTCCCATCCTGCTTCGCTTCAACAGTTGGTTACCATTCTTGTACTGGGTGGATGCTGGGTTTTGTTTTATGCGTTCACAGGCAGCTATACCCAATCGCTTTATGAAAAATCAAGGTTGAATGAGTTTACGGCTACCCTTGTGTATACTTTCATTGGTTCCTTGGCACTCATCTGGCAGATAAAGGAACCCGAAGAATCTTACCTTACTGCCTTGCTATTTTATTTCCCGCTGCAATTCAGCCTGATTTTTCTGGGACGGGCCCTGTTACTTTACCGGGTAAAAAATGCCTTAGCGCATGGAAATATCTATTTCAATACACTGATCATTGGCAATAATGAACATGCGGTGAAACTGTACAAAGAACTGCATAAAAATTTCCGCTACCTCGGTTTTAAAACCATCGGTTTCATTACTGTTACGCCCGAAAGCAGGAATGGCTTAGGCAAATGGTTACCGCATTTGGGCACTACGGCGCAACTGGCGGAGTTGATAGATAAACATGCCATCGAAAAAGTAGTTCTCTCGCTCGACAGAACCCAGCACGCACTTACTACCGAACTGGTGAACCTGTTATCGCAGAAAGATGTAGACATCAAACTCGTACCCGACACACTCGATATCCTCTCCGGCTCCGTAAAAACCAATAATGTACTGGGCGCCATGCTGATCGATATACAGAGCAGTGCCCTCTCACCACGCGAGCAGAATGTAAAACGGTTATTTGATCTTATCCTATCGGTAAGTGGACTGATACTGTTGAGTCCGATGTTACTGTTCATTGCAATCAGAACCGGAATATCCTCCAGCGGTGGAATTTTTTACAGTCAGGAGCGGATTGGTTATAAGGGCAAACCTTTTATTATTTACAAGTTCCGGAGTATGGTGGCTGATGCGGAGAAAAACGGGCCTGCTTTGTCCAGCGATCATGATCCGCGTATCACCAGCTGGGGCCGGATCATGCGTAAGTGGCGGCTGGATGAATTACCGCAGCTCTGGAATATCATTAAAGGCGATATGAGCCTCATAGGGCCCCGTCCGGAGCGAAAGGAATACATTGACCAGCTGATGCAGAAAACGCCTTATTACCGCTACCTGCTGAAAGCCAAACCCGGACTCACTTCCTGGGGCATGGTACAGTTTGGCTATGCGTCCAGCGTAGATGAAATGATCGAACGGATGGAATACGACCTGATCTATATCGAGAACGCTTCTCTCCTGCTCGATTTCAAGATCATGATGCACAGCTTACGGATCATCCTCTCCGGCAAAGGCAAATAATTCTTTTCTGCTTGTAAATATTGCGGTACTTTTCATTTGATGAAACCGAGTATCCAACGCTTACCTGCGGCACAGATTGATGTTGCCAAATGGGATCATTGCGTGCAACAGCATAGCAATGGGTTACTCTATTCCACCACCACATACCTGAACGCGCTCTGCCCAAACTGGGAGGGATTGGTCATAAATAATTACGAATCTATTCTAGCACTCCCCACCAAAAAAAAATGGGGGATCCGTTATGTGTATACGCCTCCTTTTATACAACAATTGGGCATCATCGGAAATACAGCTGCAGTTGATACAGCTGATCTATTGAAAATGATCAAAGAGACGGTTGCTTACGCAGACATTCATTTCAATTTCTCAAACGCTTCCCTGTTATCAGAGATCGCTGTTACCAGCCGTACCAATCTGGTAATATCACTGGATCAGCCATTGGTTCAGATACGCGCACAGTATACCAATGATCTCAAAGAAAACATTAGAAAAGCCACCAGTCAGGCCCTGGTATATACAGCTGCCGGACTGCATGAAGCCATTGATCATTTTCAGGACCAGTATGCAGCGAGGATGAAACAGATCCTTCCATCCGATTATACTAATTTTTTACGCTTGTGCGAGCAGCTGCAGACAAGTGGGCAATGTTTTATAAGAGCGGTTACCAGCGTAGAAAAAGATTTACTGGCCATTGCGCTTTTTTTGAAAGATGATCGCCGCATATACAACCTGATGAATACGACGCTACCGGCAGGCAGAGACAGAGAAGCCAACCATTTTTTACTGGATAGTGTTATTGCTGAATTTGCCGGACAAGCTCTCTTATTTGATCTGGAAGGATCTGAACTACCCGGAGTCAAGAAATTTTATACCTCATTCGGCGCTATGCATCAACCTTATTTTCATTACCATTACAATGGATTACCCTGGCCCCTGCGGCTATTAAAGCGATGAACGCTCTGCGAGGATTTTTTCTGCCACCAGCAGGTCAACAGGTCGGGTGATCTTGATATTGGAATATTCGCCTTCAATTAAAAATACAGGATTACCGGAAGCTTCTACCACGGTAGCTTCATCCGTAAAACCTTCTTCAAATTCATTTTGAAAAGCGGGTAAGAGAATCTCACTGCGAAATGTTTGGGGGGTTTGTATGATACGTACGAGTTTTCTGTCGGCTACTGTATGTCCTTCTTCCACTAAGATCCGGATACTATCTGTTGCCGCCACTGCGGGAATGGCACTTCCTTTTTCCAGTGCCTGCGTATAACAACGTTGAATCAGCTCAGGACTTACCAGACACCGCACTCCATCATGTACAAAAACAACGGAAGGAGAACTCACAAGCGCCAAACCATGCTGTACAGAATGAAAACGGGTAGCACCACCGGCGGTAACGGTAATCCTTGCTACTGCATCCAACTCTTTTGCCAGTTGTTCGCCTTCAGCAAGTTTATCTGCCGGAAGTACCAGTATGATCTCGAGGTCATCAAAAGCATGCAGAAAAGTTTGCAGGGAGTACCACAGCAGGGGTTTCCCCTGTAAAAGGAGAAACTGTTTGGGTATAGCGGCACCCATACGTTGTCCGCTGCCACCTGCCACTATCACTGCATATTTTTTCATTGCGGGGATTGATTAACACTAACAAAAAAGAGCTACAAAAGTAGCTCCTTTCATTTTCTCATGTTCATAGACCTGTACCAAATATACCTATTTATAAATAGAAACTTCCTGTACACCCTTACTATTTTTCATCGCCCGGTACATACCGGCACTGTTCAAAACCATGGCTGCATTACCTTTGGCATCTACCCCAATCATGCCACCTTCTCCGTGTAAAGCCACCAGTTTGGTATTCACTACGGTATCCATGGCTTCCTGTAAACTCATGCCTTTGTATTCCATCAGACAACTCACATCATACGCTGCCACACTCCGGATAAACATTTCTCCATGTCCGGTACAGCTGATAGCGCAGGTAGCATTGTTGGCATAGGTGCCCGCACCGATCATCGGACTATCCCCGATCCTTCCGTATTTTTTATTGGTCATACCGCCGGTAGACGTGGCACCGGCCAGGTTTCCTTTGCTGTCGCAGGCCACTGCCCCTACGGTTCCGAATTTTTTATCACGCATCAGTTCCTCGAGCTGGTGATTGGTATGGTCGAGCGAGTAGGTATCAGAATCACGGATCGCTTTCCACTGATCATAACGGAACTGCGAAAAAAAGTATTCATCGGGCTCCAGCTTTACGCCCTGTTTGATGGCAAAATCATTGGCTCCTTTTCCGCTCAGAAAAACATGGTTGCTGTTCCGCATTACTTCGGTGGCCAGTTCTATCGGGTTACGTACATTGCGCACACCTGCTACGGCACCGGCAGAAAGATCGCTTCCATCCATGATGGCCGCATCCATTTCCTGTACCCCTTTTTTGGTAAACACAGACCCGCGGCCGGCATTGAAAAGTACATTGTCTTCCAGTATTACCAACGCCGCTTTTACCGCGTTTACAGCCGTGCCACCCTGCTCCAGTACCGCATAACCCAGATCCAGCGCCTGCTGCAAGCCATCGCTGTAGGCCTGCTCCAGGGCAGGTGTCATATCCGTTTTCAGAATGGTTCCCGCCCCTCCGTGTATCACTATGGTAAAATCAGACATATCTTTTCCGCTTAGCTGCACCGAAATTAGATATTAAGTAAAGGGAGAAAATCGAATTATTGGAGAAGAACGTTAGAGAAGGTTCAAGTGCAGAGGGGATTTGTTGCAGGATGTTTAGAAGCGTGAGACGTGAATCGTGAGTGGTCAGTAGTGAATAGGGAGTATCCTTGCCCTGCCCTATAACTCACGACTCACGATTGACGATTAACGATTAACGACTCACCACTGACTACTCACTACTCACTACTCTCCCCCAACAACACTTCACACTCATGCAACAACTTCTCCTTATTGATAGGCGCAGTACCCACTTCTTCGCATACCAGGCCACCGGCAATATTGGCCATCTCGGCGGCCAGCAGCATATTGTGTGTGGCGGCATAGACCAGTGAGGCTACGGCAATCACCGTATCACCGGCGCCGCTTACATCAGAAATATTTCTGACATGGGTAGGAATCAGTTTCTGTTCATCCCCCTGCTGGTAAAAAACACCTTTTTCTGAGAGGGTTATAAAGGATATCTCATGTTGCAGTTGCGCCTGCAAGCCCTGGTGCATAGCAGAGAGCGTATGCATGTCGATCGTATCGATCAGCAGATTTAATCCTTCTTTCACTTCTTTCAGGTTAGGCTTGAAAATGGTCACCCCTTTAAAAGAAAGAAAATTCTTTTTCTTGGGATCCACACTCGTCACTACACCCGCTTCCTTACAGAGCTGAATCAATTCTTTGATCACACGTGCGGTAAGTACCCCCTTGTTATAATCTTCAAAAATGAGAATATCCGGTTTGCTGGTTTTGAACAAGGCTTTTACCTGCTCAATCAGCCGGTTCTCATTGTCTGTATCAATATCTGAAGTGATCTCGGCATCCAGTCGCATCATCTGCTGGTTACGACTCATGATCCGGGTTTTATTGGTCGTAATCCTGTTGGCTGAAGAAAGTACAAACGAGGTATTAATACTGCTTTCTCCCAATAAACGCAATAGCTGTTCACCATCTTCATCTTTCCCGATTACCGAAAAAACAGTGGTCTGCGCACCCAGCGAAGCGGTGTTTAACGCCACATTAGCGGCACCACCCACCCGCAATTCTTTCTTTTTCAATGCCACAACCGGCACAGGTGCTTCCGGCGAGATCCGGTCTACAGAACCCCACCAGTAAGTGTCCAGCATCAGATCGCCAACAATGGCCACCTTCTTATCGGCAAAATCTGCAAACAGTTGTGTAAAATCCATTACGCCTCTTTTTTTGAATTACTCACAGCGAGATAATACAAAGGTATACCGATCAAAGTAATGATCAGTCCTGGCCAGGTAAAACTGGGTTTATAGATGATCAGCATCACACAAAAAGCAATACCCATCAGCATATACAACGCCGGCAGCACCGGGTAACCAAATGCCTTATACGGACGTTCCGCATCCGGCATTTTTTTGCGCAGAATAAAAATACCAGCAATGGTGAGCACATAAAAGATCACCACGATAAACGATACCATATCCAGCAGATCACCATATTTACCACTCAGGCAAAGCAGGGAAGCCACGATACATTGCGCCCACAGTGCCCATTCCGGAACGGCATTTTTATTCAGGGTTCCTGCTTTTCTAAAGAACAGTCCATCCTGTGCCATCGTATAATACACGCGTGCCCCGGCAAGGATCAGTCCGTTGTTACAACCAAACGTAGAGATCATGATCATCAATGCAATTACATAAGTACCCACATCGCCAAAGATCACGTTCGAAGCAGCTACTGCCACCCTATCCGCTTTGGCAAAAGCGATCTCATGTAAAGGCAGCACACTCAGGTACATCAGGTTGGCCGATACATAAATGATGGTAACGATCAGGGTTCCCAGAAACAAACTGAAACCGATATTCTTTTTCGGGTTCTTGATCTCACCGGCAATGAAAGTCACATTGTTCCAGGCATCACTACTGAATATAGAACCCACCATCGATGCGGCAATGGCACCAATGGCTGCCGCTCCCAGTAATGGAGTGATGATTGTTGCATCGAAACCAGCTGTGGCATCGGCCGCACCTGTCATCTTTTGCATGGTCCAGGCATTCTGCCAGTTGGCATCCCATACATCGCCCTTGGCCATGATAAAACCGAATACAATCAATCCAAACAGCGACAGGAGTTTGGTCATCGTAAAAGTAGTCTGTATCAGCTTACCCCCTTTGATACCACGAGTATTGATGTAAGTCAGGAAAATGATCAATAGTATCGATACGATCTGCGCCGTATAAATTTTTAACGATCCGATCGTCAGTAACACATTCGCATCGGTCAACTCCAGTGAGGGGAAAAAATAGCCTGCAAACTTACAGAAAGCCACACCCACTGCTGCGATAGTACCTGTCTGGATAACAGAGAAAAAACTCCATCCATACAAAAAGCCTACCAGCGGATTGTAGGATTCTTTCAGGTAAACATACTGCCCTCCCGCTTTGGGAAACATGGCACTCAACTCGCCATAACTCAGGGCCGCCGTCAGGGTCATAAAACCCGTGATCAGCCATACCATAATGAGCCAGCCGGCACTGCCCACGTTGCGGGTAATATCGGCGCTAACGATAAAGATACCCGAACCGATCATGCTTCCCGCAACGATCATGGTGGCATCAAACAGTCCCAGTGTTGGTTTGAAGGAGGTCGTATTAGTCATAAAAAAATCCCGCCTTTTATAGCGGGATGAAGATAATAAATATGATCGAAGTTTTATTTCTTCTTCTTATACAGCGCATTCAGCCCCCTGATCACGTCAGAAGTGATATTATACGCGGTATCTTTCAGGTACATCAGGTCAGGAGAGCTGGACAAAATATAAGAATACCCTTTGTCTTTGTTATACTCTTTCAGGTAGTCTTCTATCTTCTTCTTCACATCCTGCATCTTACGGAACTGCTCGTCCTGCATTTCATCACTCATCATTTTTTCTTTGCCCTGGAAAGTTTTTTCCATCTGCATCAACTCCTGCTGTTTGTTGGCCAGTTCGGCCTGTGATAAAGAAGAAGCCACTTTCTGCAGCTCCTGGTATTTGGCAGCAAAAGTGCTTTTCATATCACCCAGAATTTTAGCATTGGCCTGGTCTTTCGCCTGCAACTCACCACTGATCTCTTTAAAATATTCAAACTGGGTCTGAATAGAATCTGTTTCAAAATAAGCAATCTTAAAATTTCCGGACGGAACCTCTTTGGTACCTGTTATGGTCGCACTATTAGCTGAAGGAGAAGAAAAATGCAGGTAAAACAAAACACCCACTGCCACTACCAATGCAATATTCAAACCAAGTGTAAAATTTTTCATGAAACGCTGATTATGAGGATTTAAGGTATGTATTATTTGATTCTCAAAAAGCCGGGTCAGTAAATTTAATGAAGATTGATATTAGTTATGTGTTAAAAAAAGCAGGAAGCTTTCACTTCCTGCTTCATATCAATCATATTTACATCTGCGTAATCTGAGATGATTATTCATCGTCATCAAAGCTCATAGCTTCCCGTGTGGTAGCCAGTACTTCGTACTCTTCCTTGCTACCTACGATCATGTTATCGAACTCTTTCTGACCAGATCCGGCAGGGATCAGGTGACCGGTAATCACGTTCTCTTTCAGACCCAGCATAGAATCGGTCTTACCCTGGATAGCTGCCTGGCTTAACACTTTGGTAGTTTCCTGGAAAGAAGCGGCTGAGATCCAGCTTTGTACACCCAGTGACGCTTTGGTAATACCCAACAGTACCGGTGTAGCAGTGGCTGGTTTGGCATCCCTCACTTCTACCAGTTTCTTATCACTTCTGCGGAGGATGGAATTCTCTTCCCTCAGTTCACGCAGGGTAATGATCATACCTGGTTTCATTTTGGTGCTTTCGCCGGCATCGGTTACCACTTTTTTATCGTAGATCCTGTCGTTCTCTTCAATAAAGTCGAACCTGTCTTCCAGATCCTCCTCCAGGAATTTGGTATCACCCGCATCCACGATCTCTACTTTCTTCATCATCTGGCGAACAATCACTTCTACGTGTTTATCATTGATCCGTACACCCTGTAAACGGTATACTTCCTGGATCTCATTCACCACGTATTCCTGTACCGCAAATGGTCCTTTGATAGTGAGGATATCCGCTGGTGCAATCTGTCCGTCAGACATCGGTGTTCCCGCTTTCACGAAGTCACCATCCTGTACCAGGATCTGCCTTGACAATGGCACCAGGTATTTCTTTACCATACCATCTCTTGATTCAACAATGATCTCTCTGTTACCACGCTTCACGTTACCGAATGCAACCACACCATCAATCTCACAAACAATCGCAGGGTTACCCGGGTTACGTGCTTCAAACAATTCTGTTACACGTGGCAGACCTCCCGTGATATCGCGGAGTTTACCGAGGATACGTGGGATCTTAACGAGTACCTGTCCAGCTCTTACTTCTTCGCCTTCTTCTACAACGATGTGTGAGCCAACCGGAAGGTTATATTGTTTGATATCTTTTCCTTCCACAATAATGGTAGGAAGTTTGGTCTTGTCTTTGGTTTCGATAACCACTTTCTCGCGGTGACCGGTTTGTTCGTCAGACTCATCGCGGTAAGTAACACCGTCGATCACATCCTGGAACTTGATTTTACCTACCAGTTCTGCCACGATTACGTTGTTGAACGGATCCCATGTACAGATCACATCACCTTTCTTCACCTGCGAGCCATCCTTGATATTCAGAGTAGCACCGTAAGGAACGTTATTGGTAATCAGTAAACGATCGTTCTTCACATCTGTGATCCTTACTTCACCGGTACGGCCAATAACCACTTTCACTTTCGCACCTTCATTGTTCACGGTATCTACAGTACGCAGACCGTCAAACTGTAAGGTACCATCAAACTTGGCCTGTAAAGTAGATTCGATAGAAGCAGAACCCGCAACACCACCCACGTGGAAAGTACGCAGTGTCAGCTGGGTACCAGGCTCACCGATAGACTGTGCAGCAATGATACCAACCGCATCTCCTTTCTGTGCCAGATAACCTGTTGCCAGGTTTTTACCGTAACACTTCACACAAACACCACGCTTGCTTTCGCAGGTCAGTACAGAACGGATCTCTACGGTTTCAATACCTACTTCTTCAATTTTCTTGGCTACATCGGAAGAGATTTCTTCACCGGCAACAATGATCAACTCATCGGTTAATGGATGATAGATATTGTGCAGAGAAGTACGTCCTTCAATTCTGTCTGCCAGTGGTTCAATAATATCTTCGTTATCTTTTAACGCAGTCGTTGCATTTCCACGCAGTGTTCCGCAATCTTCTTCAGAAATAACCACATCCTGTGATACGTCCACCAAACGACGGGTCAGGTAACCTGCATCCGCTGTTTTCAGGGCCGTATCCGCCAGACCCTTACGGGCACCGTGCGTAGAGATAAAGTAATCCAATACGTTCAGTCCACCTTTAAAGTTAGACAGGATCGGATTCTCAATTACCTCACTGCCCGAGCTTCCGCTCTTACGGGGTTTCGCCATCAATCCACGAATACCTACCAGCTGTTTTACCTGTGTTTTACTACCACGGGCACCGGAATCCAGCATCATGAATACAGAGTTGAACCCTTGTTTGTCCACGGTCATTTCATGGATCAGGCTTTCCGTGATCTTCATATCCACACGGCCCCAGATATCAATAACGGCATTGTAACGCTCATTATTGGTGATCAGACCCATGTTATAGCTTTCCCACACTTCATTCACTTCATCCTTGGCTGAATCCAGCAGTTGCTCTCTGATCTCAGGAACGATCAGGTCATTTACACTGAACGACAATCCACCACGGAAGGCCATACGGAATCCGAGTGTTTTGATATCATCCAGGAACTTCGCTGTTTTAGGAACGTTGGTGATCTTGATGATATCACCAATGATCTCCCGTAAGCTCTTCTTGGTCAGCAAAGCATTTACATATCCAACTTCGGCAGGTACGTGCTGGTTAAACAGTACACGTCCTACGGTGGTATCGATCAGTTTTTTCACCAGCTGTCCGTTCACACGTACATTGGTTTTTACTTTGATGTTGGCATGCAGGTCTACACGGCCTTCGTTATAGGCAATGATCACTTCATCCATGTTGTAGAAAGCCATTCCCTGGCCTTTTACGATCTCTGTTTCAGTGGTCTTCTTGCCTTTGGTGATGTAGTAGAGACCCAATACCATGTCCTGAGAAGGCAGCGTGATCGGCGTACCATTCTGCGGGTTCAGGATATTGTGCGAAGACAGCATCAGCAACTGGGCTTCCAGTACGGCTGCATTGCTCAAAGGCACGTGCACCGCCATCTGGTCACCATCAAAGTCGGCGTTGAAGGAAGAGGTTACCAACGGGTGTAACTGGATCGCCTTACCTTCTACCAGTTTTGGCTGGAATGCCTGAATAGACAGACGGTGAAGTGTAGGGGCCCGGTTCAACAGGATCGGATGGCCTTTCAGAATATTTTCAAGGATATCCCAGATCACAGCTTCTTTGCGGTCTACTAATTTCTTAGCCGACTTCACTGTTTTCACGATACCTCTTTCAATCAGTTTACGGATCACAAACGGCTTGAACAGTTCTGCCGCCATATCTTTTGGTAAACCACACTCATGGATCTTCAGCTCAGGTCCTACCACAATTACAGAACGACCGGAATAATCCACACGTTTACCCAACAGATTCTGACGGAAACGTCCCTGTTTACCTTTCAGTACATCAGATAATGATTTCAGCGCACGTCCACCTTCTGCTTTCACCGCATTTGATTTACGGCTGTTATCGAACAGTGAATCGATCGCTTCCTGCAGCATACGTTTTTCGTTACGCAGGATCACTTCCGGTGCTTTGATCTCCAACAAACGTTTCAGACGGTTGTTACGGATGATCACACGACGATATAGATCATTTAAGTCAGAGCTCGCAAAACGACCACCATCCAATGGTACCAATGGACGCAGTTCCGGTGGAATAACCGGGATATACTGCATCACCATCCACTCAGGACGGTTGGTGATACGGGTGCTTGCATCACGGAAAGATTCAACCACGCTCAAACGCTTTAAAGCGTCTGCTTTACGTTGCTGAGAAGTTTCAGTAGCTGCTGCATTCCGCAAAGAGAAACTCAAACTATCAAGATCAATTCTCTCTAACAAAGCGTGAACCGCTTCCGCTCCCATCTTCGCAACAAATTTGTTGGAATCATCATCGGGCAGGTACTGGTTATCCTTAGGTAAATTATCCAGAATGTCCAGATACTCTTCTTCGGTCAGCAGATCACCCATGCTCAGGTTCTCTTTGATACCGCCCTGGATCACCACATATCTTTCATAGTAAACAATGGTCTCTAATTTCTTAGAGCTCATTCCCAACAGGTAACCGATTTTGTTCGGTAAACTTTTGAAGTACCAGATGTGCACCACAGGTACCACCAGTTTAATGTGGCCCATGCGCTCACGACGCACTTTCTTCTCGGTAACTTCCACACCGCAACGGTCACAAACAATACCCTTGTAACGGATACGCTTATACTTACCGCAGGCACACTCATAATCTTTTACCGGTCCGAAAATTCTTTCACAAAACAAACCATCACGCTCCGGCTTGTACGTACGGTAGTTGATGGTTTCAGGCTTTAAAACTTCGCCAAAACTTCTTTCCAGAATACTGTCAGGAGATGCTAAGCTGATCGTGATCTGGGAGAAAGTTGGTCTCGGTTTGTTATCTCTTTTGATTGCCATATCTCTGTTGAGGATTTGTATGTTTTTATTTTGTTGTCAGCTGCTGAATCTTACTTCACCAGCTGTTGCGTCGCACCCTTGTACTGCAGCAACGCTAACCGTCAGCAGTGAGTAGTCAGGAGTGAGTATTTTATAAACTCACCACTGACCACTCACAACTCACTTATTCGAATTTCAGATCAAGACCCAGCCCTCTCAGTTCATGTACCAGTACATTGAACGATTCAGGAACACCCGGCCTTGGAATATTATCTCCTTTCACGATCGCTTCGTAAGTTTTCGCACGACCGATGATATCATCTGATTTCAGTGTCAGCAATTCCTGCAGGATGTTGGCAGCACCATAAGCTTCCAGTGCCCAAACCTCCATCTCACCAAAACGCTGTCCACCAAACTGAGCCTTACCACCCAACGGCTGCTGGGTAATCAGACTGTACGGTCCGATAGAACGCGCGTGCATCTTATCGTCTACCATGTGGTGCAGTTTGATCATATAAATGATACCCACGGTTGCTTTCTGGTGGAAACGCTCCCCGGTTTCACCATCATACAGGTAAGTATGACCGTTCCTTGGAATGTTTGCCTCCGCACAGTATTCTTCGATCTGTGTAGTAGAAGCTCCGTCAAAAATCGGTGTAGAGAATTTCAGACCCAGACGTTTACCGGTCCATCCCAGAATGGTTTCATAGATCTGTCCCAGGTTCATCCTTGACGGTACCCCTAACGGGTTCAGTACAATATCAACCGGTGATCCATCTTCCATAAACGGCATGTCTTCCGCACGTACGATCTTGGCCACGATACCTTTGTTACCGTGACGGCCTGCCATCTTATCTCCCACTTTCAGCTTACGCTTAACAGCGAGGTATACTTTCGCGAGTTTCAATACACCAGCAGGTAATTCATCACCAATGGAAATATTGAACTTCTCTCTCTTATAACGGCCTAATTCTTCGTTGAACTTGATGCTGTAGTTGTGCAGCAATGTGTTGATCTGGTCATCCGTCTTGGCATCACCTGTCCAACCCAATGGATTCACATTCTGGTAATCGATGGTAGCCAGGTTCTTGTTGTTGAACTTAGCACCTTTTCCGATCAGCATTTCACCAAAGTTGTTGCTGACACCGGTAGACGCTTTGTCTTTCAACAGGGTCTGCAGTTTTTCGAGCAACAGTTCTTTCAGTGATTCTGTATTCTGCTGGTGAACTTTTTCTACTTTCTCCAACAGCGCTTTTTCACGGATCTTACCGTTCTTATCTTTCTTCGCACGCTGGAACAGTTTCTTGTCGATCACTACTCCTTCGGTTCCGTTCGGTGCTTTCAGCGAAGCATCTTTGGCATCACCTGCTTTGTCGCCGAAGATGGCACGCAGCAGTTTCTCTTCCGGTGTAGGATCTGATTCACCTTTTGGCGTGATCTTACCGATCAGGATATCACCTTCTTTGATGGTGGCACCGATACGGATAATACCATGCTCATCCAGGTCTTTGGTAGCATCTTCAGAAACGTTCGGGATATCCGGGGTCAGTTCTTCTTCACCCAGTTTGGTATCACGTACTTCCAGTTCATATTCTTCAATGTGTACAGAAGTAAACAGGTCTTCACGCACCACTTTCTCATTAATCACGATCGCATCCTCGAAGTTGTAACCCTTCCATGGCATGAATGCCACCTGCAGGTTACGGCCCAGGGCCAGCTCTCCGTCTTTGGTTGCGTATCCTTCTGTTAAGAAGTCACCTTTCTTCACTTTCTGTCCTTTCTTCACCGCAGGGCGAAGGTTGATACAGGTAGCCTGGTTGGTTTTGATGAACTTGGTCAGTTTGTAGATCTGCAGGTCATCATTAAAGCTTACCAGACGGTCCAGATCGTTACGATCGTAACGTACATGGATCTCTGTTGCATCTACAAATTCAACCACACCATTGCCTTCTGCGTGGATCTGGATACGTGCATCACGTGCCGCTTTTCCTTCCAGACCGGTACCTACGATAGGTGCTTCCGGACGTAACAAAGGAACCGCCTGACGCTGCATGTTCGATCCCATCAACGCACGGTTGGCATCATCATGCTCCAGGAACGGAATCAGCGAAGCACTCAAACCAACAATCTGGTTCGGCGCAACGTCCATATATTCTACTTCTTCTTTATCCAGGATCGGGAAGTCGCCTGTTTGACGGGAAACTACCTTGTCTTCTGTAAACTGTCCTTTGTCATTCAATGGAGAATTACTCTGGGCAATTTTAGCGGAATCTTCTTCTTCTGCACTCAGGAAAGTCAGTTCCTTCATGTTCACTTTACCATCCACTACTTTACGGTATGGGGTTTCAATAAAGCCCATATCGTTGATGGCAGCGTGTACGCAAAGGGTAGAGATCAGACCAATGTTCGGTCCTTCCGGTGTTTCAATGGTACACAGACGACCATAGTGTGAATAGTGTACGTCACGCACCTCGAAACCGGCACGCTCACGACTCAGACCGCCTGGTCCCAGTGCGGAGATACGACGCTTGTGCGTGATCTCACTCAAAGGATTGGTTTGGTCTAAGAACTGAGACAGCTGCGATGTTCCGAAGAAGGAGTTGATCACAGAAGAAAGGGTTCTGGCATTGATCAGGTCAACCGGAGTAAATACCTCATTGTCACGAACGTTCATACGCTCACGGATGGTACGGGCCATACGGGCCAGACCTACGCCGAACTGGGCATACAATTGCTCGCCTACGGTACGTACACGACGGTTGCTCAGGTGATCGATATCATCAATCTCTGCTTTCGCATTGGTTAAGCGAACCAGGTATTTGATGATTTCAATGATATCCTGTTTGGTCAATACTTTTTTCTGCAGCGGATAATCCAGACCCAGTTTGCGGTTGATCTTGTAACGACCTACTTCTCCCAGATCATAACGCTTATCGCTGAAGAATAATTTATCGATGATACCACGCGCAGTTTCATTATCCGGAGCATCAGCACCACGCAGTTGGCGATAGATATGCTGAACCGCTTCCAGTTCACTGTTCGAAGTATCCTTGTTTAAGGTGTTATAGATGATGGCGTAATCTCCACCCACGTCTTCTTTCTGGATAAATACACTCTTCACTTCCATCTCAATGATAGTAGCAATGGCTTCTTCGTCAAGCACAGTATCGCGCTCCATTACAATCTCGTTACGCTCAATGCTCACTACCTCTCCGGTATCTTCATCCACGAAATCTTCTACCCATGTTCTCAGTACACGTGCAGCGAGTTTCTTGCCTACCTGGTTGGCCAGTGATTTTTTGTCGGCTTTCACTTCATCGGCCATACCAAACAGTTCCAGGATATCCTTATCGGTTTCGAAACCAATAGAACGTAACAGCGTGGTTACCGGGAATTTCTTCTTACGGTCGATGTACGCATACATCACGTTGTTGATATCGGTCGCAAACTCCATCCAGGCTCCTTTGAAAGGAATCACACGGGCAGAGTAGATCTTGGTTCCGTTGGGGTGAATAGACTGACCGAAGAATACACCCGGTGAACGGTGTAACTGCGATACCACCACACGCTCAGCTCCGTTAATCACGAAGGTACCGCGGGGTGTCATGTAAGGGATGTTTCCCAAGAATACATCCTGTACAATGGTCTGGAAGTCTACGTGCTCCTCATCATTACAGCTCAAACGCAGTTTGGCTTTCAGGGGAACAGCATACGTTAATCCACGCTCCATACACTCTTCAATGGTGTAACGTGGCGGATCAATAAAATAATCCAGGAACTCCAGCATAAAAATGTTACGCGTGTCCGTAATAGGAAAGTTTTCCTTGAACACACGAAACAGCCCTTCCACATTACGTTTATCAGGCGTGGTTTCTAACTGAAAAAATTCTCTGAATGATTCTAACTGAATGTCGAGTAGGTCAGGTGCATCGGCTAAATGTCTTGTTTTTCCGAAGTTGACCCTGTTGTTCAATGTAGTTGTAGACATATGTGTGAAAACCGGTTTTATACGAAAAAAAATCTGGGGAGAACAAAGATTCTCTTAGCGTACAATCGGCTCATTCACCATTCAAACGATAATGATAAAAATGTCCACCCGCTAAATAGCCCAAAATTAAGGATGGCAAAGGTAAGGAATGGGGAGAAACTTAAAAAACAAATTTTGGACCAATACCCCCTTTTGTGGAAAAGAAATCCACCATTTTGGCAAGTTGTCAGTTTTTTCCTGAAAAAATAGCAACTAACCAATAATATTATTTAAAATACTATTTGTTAGTTGCTATTAAACAATAAGATATATTATATTCTACCAGATTTTAGCCCTGTTCTCGGACTTGCGGTACATTTTGTTCTTCTCGGTTACCCCAAAAGTGGTATAAAAAGGATCAAAATTGGATAAAGGCCCCAACACCCGGAACTGCTCCGGCGAATGCGGATCAGTGGTAATCCCGGTACGTACATTCTCCGGCCGGTTCACAATACGCCAGGCCTGTGCAAATCCGAAGAAAAAGCGCTGGTCAGGTGTAAACCCATCAATCTTGGTTTGCCCCTTACCCTGCTCCGTTAATTTGAACGCATCCCAGGCAATGGCCAGTCCGCCAATATCAGCCAGGTTCTCCCCCAGGGTCAGTTCTCCATTTACATGCAGGCTATCCAACACCACGTACTGGTTATACTGGTCCACTACCCCCTTGGCCTTCGATTTAAACGATTCGCCGTCTTTGGCCGTCCACCAGTCTTTCAGGTTGCCCTGGGCATCGTATTGTCTGCCCTGGTCGTCAAAACCATGCGTCATTTCATGACCGATCACCAGCCCAATGGCGCCGTAGTTGATAGCATCGTCTGCTTTCATATCAAAGAAAGGAAACTGCAGGATCCCGGCTGGAAATACGATTTCATTGAAAGTCGGATTGTAATACGCATTCACCGTAGGTGCCGTCATACCCCACTCCGTTTTGTCAACCGGCTTGCCGATCTTCTCAATGGTTTCCTTATAATCATGACGGGCAATGCTGCGCATGTTCTCATAAAACTGGTCGCGGCTGATGGTCACATCCTCATAACTCTTCCATTTATCCGGATAACCGATCTTCTTCAGAAAGGCAGCCAGTTTTTCCTGGGCGCGCTGTTTGGTGGTATCACTCATCCAGTCCAGCCTGGCAATACGTGCCTTGAAAGCAGTTTGCAGGTTATTCACCAGCTCATCCATCCGCTGTTTGGCTTCCGCCGGAAAATATTTCTGTACGAACAACTGTCCCAGCAGATCTTTCAGACCATTATCGGTCATAGTAACCATACGCTTCCAGCGGTCGGGTTGCGCCTTGGCGCCGGAAAACAGTTTACCAAAAGCAAAACGTTCATCGCGGAAAGCTTTGCTCAGCAGGGAGGCATTGGCAGAGATATAATCAAACTTCACTTTCTGCTTCCACACATCAATAGGCTGAGAAACCAGCAGTGTACTCAATGCCTTGTAATAGTTGGGTTGAGATACGTTTACACTATCGGTACTGATGCCCATTTTAGCCAGTACATTGGTCCAGCCGATATTGGGAGAGATTTTCTCCAGTTGCGCCACAGACATTTTATTATAGTTCTTCACCGGATCGCGCTGCTCTACAGGCGTTAAATGCGATTGGGCGATCGCCGTTTCCAGGGCCAGTACTGCTGCTGCTCCTTTTTGGGCAGTGGCAGCATCTGTACCGGTAAGGGTAAAATAGTTGGCCGCATGTTCTACCAGTTTGTTGCGCTGGTTAACCGTGATAGAATCTGTTTTGGTATAATAATCTTTTTCAGGAAGAGAAGTTCCTGTCTGGTACAACACCAGGATATTTTTTACGCTGTTGCGTTCATCGGCACCTACATAATACCCGATCAGGTCGCCATTTCCTTCTTTGGCATTTTCTGCCAGCAGGTTCATCAGTTCTTTGCAATCTTTTACCGCATCTATTTTGGCCAGCATCGGTTTCAGGGGTTCGTACCCTGCTTTTTCAATGGCTACCGTATCCATGCCACTGGCAAAAAAATCACCCACTTTCTGCTCGGTACTGCCTTTGGGATGATCTTTTTTAGCAGCTACTTCCTCCAGTATGGTATGCAACTTAACCAGGTTATCCTGGTACAGGGTATAAAAACTGCCCCATCCGCTCTGGTCATCAGGAATTTTAGCCGACTTGATCCATCCCCCGTTTGCATACAGGAAAAAATTGTCTCCCGGATGCACCGTGGTATCCATGCCGCCGACATCAAAAAAAGCCTTATCGGAACCGGATTTGCTTTTACAGGAAACCAAAGCCAGCAAAACAACTGCCAGCAGAATGGGTAGCTTTTTCATAAAGAGGTTTTAGTGACTGTAAATATTAGGATTCATCTCCACATTTCAAAACCGCCCGTCATTCATTGTGGTGAGTAGTGAGTAGTCAGTAGGCAGTATTTGATATACCAATTCACTTCTCCTTACTCACTACTCACTACTCACTACTCACTGCTGACTACTCACTGCTGACTACTCACAAAAAAGCCGGTGAGCAAATACTCACCGGCTATATTCTTTAGCGAAACAGTAATTATTTCACTTCAACTTCAGCACCAGCTTCTTTCAGCTTGGCTACTAAATCATCAGCTTCTGCTTTAGATACGCCTTCTTTTACGGCTTTAGGAGCACCATCAACGAGGTCTTTTGCTTCTTTCAGACCCAGACCGGTTAATTCCTTAACGATCTTAACAACGCCCAGTTTGCTTGCACCACCGCTAACGAGGATTACATCGAAAGATGTTTTCTCTTCAGCAGCTGCAGCGCCACCGCCGTCGCCACTTGCTACTACTACTGCAGCAGCAGCTGGTTCGATACCGTAATCAGCTTTCAATACATCAGCTAATTCCTGAACTTCTTTTACTGTTAAGCCTACTAATGTTTCGGCTAATGCTTTAACGTCTGCCATGTGTTTAAATTTTTTCCGTCTTCATTTCACGTTCTGTGTGATCCGACGGAGGGTTTAAAAAAATTTGATTCTATTAATGTGAGAATTTGAAGATTTGAAAATTTGAAAATTTTCAAACACAGCATCCCAGTTAATCCTTTGTTTCTTGAAAATTGAATCCTGTGCTAGCATTTTCAAATCAGCACATTTTCAAATTTTCAAATTATTCTGCCACTGCGCCTTCAGCCGCTTTCTCGTGGTGCTGTAACAAACCAGCCAGTACACGTTTAGCAGGTGACTGCAGTAAGCCGATAACTTCTCCGATGAGTTCGTTCTTGGTTTTGATCTTGGTCAGTGAGGCCAGTGTGTTATCACCAGTGTACACTTCACCATTGATGAAAGCCGCTTTCAGCACAGGTTTGTCGCCATTGCTGCTCTTACGGAAAGAACTGATGATCAGCGCTGGTTCCTTGGGATTCTCAGAGAACATCAGGGCGGTTACATTGTTCAAAGACTCGTAAACACCTGCATACTTCTCAGCATCCAGTGATTCGAGCGCCTTGCGGATCAATGTGTTTTTCGCAACCTTCATCTCAACCTGTTTGTCAAAACAGGTGCGACGGAGTTTGGAAACCTGCGCTACCGTTAAAGATTCTGTATCGGTAATGTAGAAGTTATTGTACTGACTGAACTTTCCTTTCAGAATTTCAATCACTTCATTTTTTTGATCTTTAGTCATAACTAATCTTTTTAAAAACCCGGGTCATTTCTTGGCTAAGCCGAGATCACCAGGATTAGTTCATTAATGATTTGGTGTCTAATGTGATACCCGGACTCATGGTGCTGGCCATGCTAACCGCTTTCAGGTAAATTCCTTTGGCAGTAGATGGTTTCAGTTTCATGATGGCATTGATCAGTTCAGCACTGTTCTCAGCAATTTTCTCGGGTGCAAATGAAATACGGCCGATAGAAGCGTGAACGATACCCGCTTTATCTACCTTGAAGGCGATTTTACCACCTTTTACTTCATTTACTGCTGCAGCCACATCATTGGTTACAGTACCGGTTTTAGGGTTAGGCATCAGGTTACGTGGACCCAGTACTTTACCCAGTTTACCGATCTTAGGCATTACAGCAGGAGTAGCAATGATCACATCCATATCTACCCAACCACCTTCAATCTTGGTAATGAATTCATCCAGACCTACAAAATCAGCACCTGCTTCTTTGGCAGCAGCTTCTTTATCAGGTGTACATAAAACCAATACTTTCTTGGTTCTACCGGTACCATGTGGTAAAGAAACGGTACCACGCACCTGCTGGTCTGCTTTCTTAGGATCTACACCCAAACGGATATGCAGATCTACAGAACTATCAAATTTTGTACAGTTAATCTCTTTAACGAGGTTAGCGGCATCTTTCAGGGAATAAACTTTGTTTTTATCCACCTTGGCTGCAGCTACTTTTCTTTTTTTAGTAATTGACATGTTTTACTGTGTTAAGGTGAATAATTAGTTTTCCCATGGCGCTTTTCCATCAACGGTTAAACCCATACTGCGTGCAGTACCGGCTACCATGCTCATGGCGCTGTTTAATGTAAATGCGTTCAGGTCAGACATCTTGTCTTTAGCGATAACTTCTACCTGTTCCCAGGTTACTTTACCTACTTTCTGACGATTGCTTTCCTTGGATCCTTTCTGGATTTTGGCGGCTTCCATTAACTGGACAGCTGCAGGAGCGGTTTTGATGATGAAGTCGAAAGACTTATCAGAATACACGGTGATCAAAACAGGAACTACTTTTCCCATTTTGTCCTGGGTTCTTGCATTGAATTGTTTGCAGAACTCCATAATGTTCACACCCTTAGAACCGAGTGCGGGGCCTACCGGAGGCGCAGGATTGGCTTGTCCACCTTTCACCTGCAGCTTCACGAAGCCAGAGATTTCTTTTGCCATTTTTTTTAGATTTAATTGGTAATAGCGTCCCGCTTTCAGCGGGACTCCCAAATTCAATCATTCTTTATTCTAAAGAACTTTTGGGGCGGCAAAGGTAGGGGAAAATAGTCAGGAGTGAAAAGTTAGGAGTGAAAAGTTGGGAAAATAATTTTCACTCTCCAATCACTACTATATAACTTATTGATTATCAATACAAACAAGGAATGACGGATGCCTATTGACATTTGGCACTTTCTACTAAGATCCATCAGGAAGTAGTTACCCAAAAAATGAAAAGTCAAAACAGGAACCTCCCCCATTTTGACTTTTAACTTTTGACTTTTGACTTCTTACAAAACCAATATCCCCTTCGCCTGCACTGTAATCTCTTTTTTGGCTTCGGTTATTTTAGCAATCTCTTCCTTGCTTTTACCCGCATCTTCCGCAAAATGGCGGAGCTGCTCTACGGAAGTCAGCTTTTCATCAGCGATCCCGTCGATCACGATGGTTTTGCCGTTCAATACCAGCGGAACCAGAAATTTATGGTCTTTCATTTTCACCATCATGCTGCCATTGGGCGATTTTACCTTGATCCAGCATCCTTCCTTCTCACAAACCTGGGTTACCACACCTTTCAGCTTTACGGTCATTTCTTTCTTTTCTTTTTTACTGTCCATAATCGAGTAAAGCTGGTCTACCGAAATGGCGTTATCAGCAGTAGTGGCCTGACCAAATACGGTACCTGCTTCTGCCGGCACTTTAGGGGGTTGTGCATTTACTGCGAAACCAAGGCAGGCAAATGTTACGACAAGTAAGATCTTTTTCATAATGTATGTTTTTTTAAAAGCCATGAGCTGTGGGCTGTGAGCCGCGAGCTTTGGATAGCGTAAATATAAAAGGTCAACTGCAAAACCAGTTGACCTTTCATGTAATATTTTGTTATTAGTTACAGCTGGCAGCTCACGGCTCACAGCTCATAGCTGTTTTAACTGATTTTCTCCACCTGCATATAACTCAACTCTACCGGTGTAGAACGACCGAAAATCTTTACAGTTACTTTCAGTTTCTTCTTCTCGTCGTTCACATCTTCGATTACTCCGTTGAAGTCGTTGAAAGGCCCTTCAATGATCTTGATGGTTTCGCCTACGATGAATGGTTCGCTCATGGTAACACCCTGGTCGTTCATTTCATCTACTTTACCCAGCATCTTGTTCACTTCACTTTTACGGAGAGAAATGATATTGCCCTTGGAACCCTTACCATCGGTAAGGAAGTGCATTACGTTGCTGATATTGCTGATATGCTGTACGATATCATCGTTCAGTTTACCATCCAGTACTTCCATCATTACATAACCGGGGAAGTAGTTTTTTTCGCGCATTACTTTTTTACCGTTCTGCACTTTATATACTTTCTCCATGGGGAGGAAGATCTGTTTGATGATCTCCTGCCAGCCACTGCGGATAATATCTTTATCGAGGTATTCTTTTACCTTACGCTCTTTACCACTCACCACGCGTAATACATACCATTTGGTATCAGCCTGGGGTGCTGCCGATTCGGGTAATGCTGTTTCTACTACTTCTTCCATGCTGTTTTACTTAAATAATGAATAAATCAGCTTTAACAACTGGTTACTTGAAAAATCCATCACCCATACCATCGCTGTAATGATAACGGTAGCTACCAGTACAATCACAGTGCTTTGCTGTAACTGCATCCAGGTTGGCCAGGTCACTTTCTCCAGCAACTCGTGGTAACTCTCTTTGAAATATGTAGCGATCTTGTTCATAGAACCAATTTGAAAATTTGTGAATTTGAAAATTTGAAAAGTAAACCCGATTCAAAAACCTGAAAAAACATTTTCAAATTCTCAAATTGTCACATTCTCAAATTACTCAGCACGGGCACTAGGATTCGAACCCAGATCGAAGGTTTTGGAGACCTTAATACTAACCGTTGTACGATGCCCGTAGAAAGCTAAAAGCTATCCCGCTTGCGGCGGAACAGCTTTTAGAGTATGTTACAAATGTAATAAAACATTTGTGTTAAAGCTAAAAGCTTTCGGCTTAAGCTTATTTGATAATTTCAGTAACCTGACCGGCACCTACTGTACGTCCACCTTCGCGGATAGCGAATTTCAGACCTTTCTCCATCGCAATCGGCTGGATCAGTTTTACAGACAGGTTGATGTTATCACCAGGCATTACCATCTCAGTTCCTGCAGGCAGGGTACACTCACCAGTTACATCCGTAGTACGGAAGTAGAACTGAGGACGGTATTTGTTAAAGAATGGAGTGTGACGTCCACCTTCTTCTTTGCTCAGTACATAAACCTCACCTTTGAATTCAGTGTGTGGAGTGATAGAACCTGGCTTACAGATTACCATACCGCGACGGATATCTTTTTTCTCGATACCACGTAACAGCAGACCTGCGTTATCACCAGCCTGACCTTCATCCAACAGTTTCTTGAACATCTCAACACCTGTTACGGTAGAAGCCAGTGGCGCTTCCATCAGACCTACGATCTCAACGGCTTCACCAACTTTGATGATACCACGCTCGATACGACCGGTAGCAACGGTACCACGACCAGTGATAGAGAATACGTCTTCCACAGACATCAGGAAGGCCATATCAACCGGACGGGGAGGCAATGGAATGTAAGAATCCACAGCTTCCATCAGTTCTTCGATTTTAGCAACCCATTTTGGCTCTTCAGACAGAGCACCTGTAGCAGAACCCTGGATGATTGGTGTGTTATCACCATCAAAACCATATGAAGTCAACAGTTCACGGATTTCCATTTCTACCAGTTCCAGCAGTTCAGGATCGTCAACCAGATCAACCTTGTTCATAAACACAACGATTCGAGGTACACCTACCTGGCGGGCCAGCAGGATGTGCTCTTTGGTTTGTGGCATAGGACCATCTGTAGCGGCAACCACCAGGATAGCACCGTCCATCTGGGCAGCACCGGTGATCATATTCTTCACATAGTCAGCGTGACCTGGACAGTCAACGTGCGCATAGTGACGGTTTGCAGTCTGGTACTCAACGTGAGCAGTATTAATGGTAATACCACGCTCTTTTTCTTCAGGAGCACCATCAATTTCATCATATTTTTTAGCGACGTTACCCATCCCTTTTTTAGACAAGATCATTGTAATCGCTGCGGTCAAAGTAGTTTTACCATGGTCAACGTGACCAATGGTACCTACGTTTACGTGAGGTTTTTCCCTCTTAAAGGTCTCTTTTGCCATTTGTATCGGTTTTTAGTTGTGTTTTAAAAAATATAGGTCACTTTGACCACGGTTAAAAAATACTGCTGTTTATTCCATTGCCGGAATCTGTCACTTGTGTCTGTTCCCATTTTAAAGAGCCGTTAGTGAGAATCGAACTCACGACCTCATCCCTACCAAGGATGTGCTCTACCCCTGAGCTACAACGGCTTTTATCCAGTCAGGAGCCTGGAGTTAGGAGTCTGAAGCACACTGGACATCCAGACTTCTAACTTCTGACCCGAAACTAACACTGGAGCGGAAGACGAGGGTCGAACTCGCGACCTATAGCTTGGAAGGCTATCGCTCTACCAATTGAGCTACTTCCGCTTGTTTAATTTGAAAATTTGAAAATGTGGCAATTTGAAAATTGACCATCTCATACAAATCTTCATTTTACAAAGAACTAGTGTTATCAATCATTTTCAAATTTTCAAATTAGCTAATTCTCAAATTTGAACTGTGGGCAGAGTAGGGTTCGAACCTACGTACTCGTGAGAGAACAGATTTACAGTCTGTCGCCTTTAACCACTCGGCCATCTGCCCGGTTTAGTATCCAGTTAAAAGTTAATAGTTAAAAATTAATAGTTAAAAATTAATAGTCTGGCTGATGACAACTTTTAACTATTAACTTTTAACTTTTAACTACTTAAGAGCCGAAGATGGGACTCGAACCCGCGACCTGCTGATTACAAATCAGCTGCTCTACCAGCTGAGCTACTTCGGCGTACACTTGCTGTAATCGGGTACAGAAAGAAGGCTAAAACCGGTGTTCCGGTATTCTCTTCCCTGTTTCCAGAATTACAAAACACAAAGAACTATCCCATTTTTTGGGATGGCAAAGGTAATGGAAAACTTAATTCAGCAAAATTTTGAAACGAAAATTTTCGGGCAGTTTTCAACATGGTTTTCAACCATCGGCATAAAAAGCCATTTTAAGGCAGGCTTAAATGGCTTTTCCGGGGGTTGGAAGGGGAGAAAAGAACCGTCACAGAATCGTGCGGAACCACCCGGTTGGCCAGCTCCATACTATCGGAAAAAAGACTGTCTCCTACCCTGAATTCATAACTGATCATCAGCCTGCCGGCCTTACCAGTCCTGCGTTGGGTAATATGAGCCCTGGTTTGCGCCTGCTCTGCAGAACAAGCCAGGAAAAGGAGGAAAAGGGAAAAACTGAGGATCTTTTTCATGGTATTTTTCTAATAAAAAAGGCTCCCTGTTTCGGCAGGGAGCCTTTTTTCGTTTTTACGCTGCTAATTTTTCTTTTTTTCGTTTTATCTGTGAAACAATTGATTCCATCGCGTTATCAAATGACTCTTCAAAAGACTTTGTTGACGCTTTTGCAAAAAAATCATGCTTGGGAATGTGTACGCTGATCTCCACAACTTTGTCTTTGATCGTATGCACCACATTGTCCAGTTTCAGGTAAACATCCACTTTCAGGATCTTGTCGTGAAAAGTAGTCAGCTTTTCAACTTTACGGTTTACATACTCAACCAATTTGTCGTCTGCGTCAAAATGCACAGTTTGAATGTTAACGTTCATGGCAACTCACGTTTAATCGGTGAAAAAATAATATTTAAAAGAACTTTTTACGATTGGCAGGAACCTATATTTCAGCCCCTTGTTTCTACCTACAAGTTACAACATCTTACCACATTTAAAAAAGAATTCAGCAGGAATTTTGCAGATTTATGATAGTCTTATGACGCTAGGCTTTGGGATGCGCTTTTTTGAAAACTTCCTTCAGTTTTTCGATGGTATTATGGGTGTAAATCTGCGTGGCCGCCAGACTGCTATGTCCCAGCAATTCCTTTACTGCATTGAGTTCTGCGCCATTGTTCATTAAATGGGTAGCAAAACTGTGACGCAGTATATGCGGACTTTTTTTCTGGATCGTGGTTACCTGTCCCAGGTACTGTTTCACAAATGCATATACCGAACGGGGATGCAGGGGCTTCCCTTTCTCCGTTACAAATACATTGGATACGCCGGGCTCCTTCACAGGTTTCTCCTGCACATATTCCTGTAGCTGCTGCAGCAGTTCCGCAGGCACCGGGATCACCCTCTCTTTGTTACCCTTTCCCACCACTTTTACCTGCGACTGGGAGAGATCCAGCTGGGATTCCTTGAGGTTGATCAGCTCACTCAAACGCATACCGGTACTGTAAAACAATTGTAATACCAGGCGCTCGGTACGCCCCTTCCAGTTATCCGCAAATTCCACATAATCAAAGAGGGTGGCCATGTCTTTCTGCTCTACAAACACCGGCAGACGTTTATTCACCCGCGGGGCCGTTACTGTGGCCATGGGCGACTTTTCGAGTTGACCGGTCTTTAACTGGTATTTAAAGAAGGATTTGAGGGAGGAGATCTTTCGGTTGATGCTTTTGGAGGAGATCTTCTCCTCTTTCAACTCTGCCAGCCAGCTTCGCACGTACATGGCCGTGATCTGCTCAATGGCCGGCGCATCAAACTGACTGGCCAGATAAGCAAAAAACTGCTCCAGGTCGTTCTGGTAAGATAACAACGTATGTTTAGAGTACCTTTTTTCAAACAAAAGGTAGTCGAGAAAAGCCTGTAACTGGGGATATTGCGGTATGGGCATAAAAAAAGTAGCCTAAAGTTACAAAACCATGGCTACTTAATATGATCAAGCTGGAAGAAGGGATTATCCCTCGATCTTTCCGCTGGCTATATTCTGCTTGTAGATTGCTTTCAAAATCTGTCCGCGGCGAACTACGGATGGCTTTGTAAAGGCCTGGCGCTCTCTCAGTTGCAGCAAAGTTTTACTTTTTTCAAACTTTTTCTTGTACTTCTTGAGTGCCTTGTCGATGTTTTCACAATCTTTTGAATCGATGATAAGCATAGCTATTATACCTCCTCAGGTGTTTTTTAGGACGGCAAAGATAGGATTTGATTTGAAAATACCAAATATTGGTTACAGGTTTCTGGTTATAGGTTGCTGGTTGCTGGTAACCGGTAACTTGTAACCTGTAACCAGAAACGAGTCTCCATTTCTCAATTTTCGAATTTACCTTGCAGCCATGTTTACAGGAATCATTGAAAATACCGGCAAAATAGTATCTATCACCCCCCATGGCACCAACCTCAGTTTCTGGATAGAATCGCCCATTTCGGGGGAGTTGAAAGTGGACCAGAGTGTGAGCCATAACGGCGTTTGCCTTACGGTAGAAGCCCTGGCACCCAATCGCCACCAGGTAACCGCCATTGAAGAAACCCTGAAAAAAACCGACATGGGCCACTGGCAAACCGGTACCGAAATCAACCTGGAAAGATGTATGCTCATGAATGGCCGCCTCGATGGCCATATTGTACAGGGCCATGTAGACACTACGGCCGTGTGCACAGAACGCAAAGAACTGGCCGGCAGCTGGGAATACTGTTTTCAATTTCCACCCGAATTTGCCCATCTGGTGATAGAAAAAGGCTCTATCGCCGTAAACGGTACCAGCCTTACCTGCTTCAACGTTACCAAAAACAGTTTTCGCATTGCCGTGATCCCCTATACTTACGAACATACCAATATCCATCAGTTACAGGTGGGAAGCCAGGTGAATGTTGAGTTTGATATGCTGGGGAAGTATGTGCAGCGGAGGTTGGAACTGGGGGCGTGAGGCGTGAATCGTCAGTAGTGAGTAGTGAGTGGTGAGTAGTGAATGGGCAATGGTGAATGGTCAATAGGTTGGCACCACCCCTATTCAATATTTATTGTTGTAAGGTAAAAACCGCATCTCTTCTTTTCTCTGTGTAACTCCCAATCTCTGTGACCTCTGTGTTGAAAAAAAACTACTGCATCTCAATTACCCAATAGCATCTATTCTGTTTTTCAACACAGAGTAACAGAGGACCGCAGAGTTTTTCAGACTTTGATACTGACAACTCACTACTCACCACTCACGATTCACGCCTCACGAAGTAATCGATTTCCCCTTCAGCGCCCCGCTGATAGCGGCATCCATGGCCCTTTCGGCAAAAGGACGGGTTACTTCGTTGAGTTCTTCTATTTTGGTATGGATCAGGTTTTTATCTTCCATGGTCAATGCCATTTGCAGAGCCTGCATGGCTGCTGCGGTGGCGGTGATCTCTTCTTTGCTTAAGAGGCTGGCGTTTTTGCCGATGAATTTTTCGGTCACTTCCAGGATCTGCCCCCCTTCTGTACGGGCTTCTACCAGGGCCCGCACCTGCATGTCTTCTTTGGCATGGGTGAGGCTATCCATCAGCATATGTTCCACTTCTTCGTCGGTCAGGCCGTATTGCGGTTTCACTTCTATCTCCTGTTCTACCCCACTGCGCAGTTCTTTGGCTTTTACCACCAGGATACCGTCTGCATTGATCAGGAAGCTCACTTCCACTTTGGGTAAGCCTGCCGGCATACCGGGTATGCCTTTCAGACTGAACTCGGCCAGTTTGCGGTTATCTTTTACCAGATCGCGTTCACCCTGGAATACAGAGATACGCATGCTGCCCTGTCCGTCTTTATGGGTGGTGTACTGACGGCCCACTTTGGTAGGGATCTTGGCATTCCGGGGAATCAATACATCCATCAGGCCGCCCATGGTTTCAATACCCAGGCTCAGCGGGGTGATATCGAGTAATAAAAAGTCTTTGTTATTGCCTGCCAGGATATCTGCCTGTACCGCAGCACCTAAGGCCACCACTTCATCCGGGTTCACCGAATCGTTGACGGGTTTGCCAAAGAACCGGCTCACCGCATTTTTAACGGCCGGCACACGGGTACTGCCACCCACCATCACAATGGTATCGATGTCCGATACGCTGAGTTTGGCATCGGCCAGGGCATTGCGGCATGACTGTATGGTCTGCTCTACCAGCGGCGCTACCAGTGTTTCGAATGTTTCACGTGAAAGCGTTAGCTGGTCACCGTTCCATTCAATAGAGAAGTCATCGTTGCTGCTGAGATGTTTCTTGGCTTCTTCGGCGCGTAAACGCAATCCCTGAGAGAGTTCTTTGTTCTGTTTCAGTTCTTCCATCGAAATACCGGCCTGCGCCATCCAGTATTGAACAATGGCGCGGTCCAGGTCATCACCACCCAGGTAGGTATTACCATTGGTGCTAAGCACTTCAAAAATGCCGTTGTTGATATGCAGTATCGAAATATCGAATGTGCCGCCTCCGAGATCGTATACGGCAATGGTTTTTTCTTCGTCTTTGTTCATTCCCAAACCGTAAGCCAGACTGGCGGCGGTAGGTTCGTTGACGATGCGTAATACATCCAGTCCGGCCAGTTTACCTGCATCTCGCGTGGCCTGCCGCTGGGCATCGTTAAAATAGGCTGGTACCGTAATCACCGCCTTGGTAACCGGTGTTTTCAGGATATGTTCGGCCCTTTGTTTGAGCTCTTTTAAAATAAAGGAGGAGAGATCGATCGGCGAATAAAACTGCTGCCCCACCTGCACTTTTACCAGGCTGTCCGCATCATCATCAATCACTTTATAGGTAAAGAAATCCGCGTTTTCCTTAACGTCTTTAAAGCTTTTCCCCATCAGCCTTTTGGCACTGAAAATGGTGTTCTGCGGATCGGTTTCCATAAAAGCCTTGGCCGCTTCTCCTACCGTAGCATTCCCAAACGCATCAAAATGCACCACGCTGGGTACCAGGCTGCTGGTATTGTGTTCTTTCAGGGCAATGGGTTGTTTGCTTTCGGGGTGGATAATCGCCACCAGACTGTTGGTGGTACCCAGATCAATGCCCACAATCATTTCTGCCTGCTGTAAACTGCCGGTTGCTATATTAATGCCGATTTTAGCCATGGTTCAAATACAAATTGCCGGTTTCCCGGTACACTTAATGAATAGAATTGCCTGCGAAAGTAACATTTCGGGCTGCTGATTGGTTGCGAATTCAGGAATGATTTTGACGCGGAACGCTTAACGCCAAACGCCAAACGCAGAACGCTTAACGCGGAACATAGAACACAGAAAACTGACTTAACTACAGAGAAACTGCCCCTCACCCCCCAAAAAAGCGTTAAGCGTTGCGCGTTAAGCGTTCAGCCCTCATTAAGATTCTACCAATTTTGTTTTACTCAGGTAATCATGCAAAGGTTTCCCCAAAATGGGGATGAAAAACAGGTCGATGATGGTGAGGCGAACGAGCGAGCGGATAAAAACAGCCGGTATCGAAGCTCTTTTATCGTTCAGATTGACCACTTTGGAATAAGTGAACCATTTGGCCGGTGTACGGCCGAAAAGGGATTCGAACAGGAAATAATAGATAAACAGGATACCGAAAAAGAACCAGCCGAAATTGTAATAGGGATAGCGCCAGAACTGCACATACCAGTTCCATGCCTGGAAACTGAAATAGGCAATGGTGAAAATGACCAGGGTATCCATCAAAAAATTCAGGGCGCGGGTGCCGTCTCCGACTGTTCTCATGGTATGAATGATTGGTGCAAAACTATAGGATTCTGTGTAAGCTTTGAGCGATGAGCTGCGGGCTGTGGGCTTTTAAACGGATTATTATAAAAAAACTTGCTCAAAGCTCACAGCTCATAGCTCACAGCTTTCTCCTTACTTTTGCGCAAACAGCAACAAAGAATGAACCTGATCGAAGAATTACAGTGGCGGGGTATGATACAGGATATTATGCCGGGCACTACGGAGTTATTGGAGAAAGAAACCGTTTCGGGGTATATTGGTTTTGACCCTACTTCTGACAGCCTGCATATCGGCAGCCTGGTGCCCATTTTATTACTGGTGCATTTACAGCGTGCCGGACACAAACCGTTTGCACTGGTTGGCGGCGCCACCGGTATGGTAGGCGATCCCAGCGGTAAAAGCGAAGAGCGGAACCTGCTGAGCGAGGAAGTGCTGCAAATTAACCAGGCGGGTGTTCGCAGGCAGCTGGAAAAGTTCCTGGACTTTACCCCCGGCAAAGCCAATACGGCGGAGATGGTGAACAATTACGACTGGTTCAAGGATTTCCGTTTCCTGGATTTTATCCGCGATGTGGGCAAACACATTACGGTGAATTATATGATGTCGAAGGACAGTGTGAAAAAAAGGCTGGAGAGCGAAGTGGGCATGAGCTTTACCGAGTTTACCTACCAGCTGATACAGGGGTATGATTTTTACTGGCTGAACCAGCATAAAAACTGCAAACTGCAGATGGGTGGCAGCGACCAGTGGGGCAATATCGTTACCGGCACCGAACTCATCCGCCGCAAAGCGGGTGGTGAAGCCTTTGCGTTTACCTGTCCGCTGATCAAAAAAGCCGATGGTGGTAAATTCGGTAAAACCGAAAAAGGCAATGTGTGGCTGGATCCGAAAAAAACCTCTCCTTACCAGTTCTACCAGTTCTGGCTTAATGCGAGTGATTCCGATGCTACGCAGTGGATCAAGATCTTTACCCTCCTCCCCAAAGAAGAAATAGACGCTTTACTGGCGCAACAGGCAGCGGCACCACACGAAAGGGCGCTGCAGAAAAAACTGGCCGAGGAAATTACCTGTTTTGTACACAGCCGCGCCGATTATGAGTTCGCGGTAAAAGCTTCTGAGATCCTGTTTGGCAATGCCACTACCGAGATATTGCAGAGTTTAACCGAAGAGCAGTTGCTGCAGGTGATGGAGGGCGTTCCCTCAATCGAGATCAGCAGAACGGCGCTGGAAGCGGGTTATGAGATCGTAAGCTTTTTGGCTGATACGCAGATCTTCCCCAGTAAGGGCGAAGCGAGAAAAATGTGGCAGGCGGGTGGTTTGGGACTGAACAAGACGAAAGTTGCTATAGACAAATTACAGGTTACCAGTGCGGATCTCCTGAACAACAAATACCTGCTGATACAGAAAGGTAAAAAGAATTACTACCTCATAAAAGCAGTATAACCTACTATCAAAATACAACTGCGCCTTTGCGCCTCTGCGAGAGAATTTTCACGCAAAGGCGCAAAAGCGCAGTTTTTTATTTTTTGATTGCAGCGATGGCTGCCGCATACCGCTTGCCGATCTCGCGGGCGGAGGGGCTGTCGAAATGTAGAGAATCTCCGCGGTGCTGCAATCCGCCGGTGGCTACATACCCACAGAAGGGCGTGGTTGACACCACATTTTTAATGGCCTGGTTCACCACCTGTTTATCCTTATTTTCTTCGGCTCTGAAATGGGCGATCTCGCCTGCTACAAAAGGTAATTTGGGTTTACCCAGATCGGTGCGGAAACGCTGGATCAGTGCGGCCAGTTTGGCTTCATAACCGGCACTCAGCCTGGCGTTGGAATCGCTCTCGCCCTGGTGCCAGATAATGCCTTTCAGTTCTCCGGCCGGCATGGCCTTTCTGGTGCGGCGGATGGCATCATCGTAGGGATAACACTTAGTGGCCGAATCATAGGCCCCGGGCTGCCAGAGATCAATGCGGCTGCCGCCTACTGCTGAGGGTACGAGGTAAATATCTACCGAAGGATCGGCCTGTTGCAGGGCATTGGCGAAGGCAAAACCGGGGCCCACCCCTGCTGCCTTGGGTTTGTCGAAAGCCAGGGGTTCACGGGCCGGTACCCATTGTTCTTCTTTATTCAACATCCAGATATGCGGGTTGATGATCGTATCCATGGCTTCTACTGTGCCCCGGCCCGCCATATTGGACTGGCCGGCGAGCAGGTAAATATGTATTTTTCGCTTTTGTGCCATAGCGGTAAAGAACAGGAGTGCACAAACCAGTAAACTGCTGATTTTTTTCATATCCAAATGGAGCTTTCTGCCGCTGCTTATTTAATGGTTTTGATCATGTTCCACATCTGCTCGGCCACAAACAGGTTACCGGCCGGGGTCAGGTGTACGCGGTCGGTGGTGAGGATGCCGGATTCTTTGTTCTGCGGATTGTTTTTCAGGTTATAGTTGATGAAACCTGCCCGCAGATCTACCAGCGGGATATTTTTCTGGGCGGCAAAAGAGCGGATCCAGTTGCTGTAATGGTTCAGATCGCCATCCTGCTGGTTGGAATTGTCGGTCTTTTCGCCGATCACCGCCGGGGTGCAGAGGATCACTTTACTGCCCGATGCCTGCAGTTTGCTCACTACGGCCTCGTAAAAGCGGCCAAACTTATTATAATCGGTACCGGTGCCGCTGGAAGCTTTGTGCCATACATCGTTCACTCCCACATAAATAACCACGATATCGGCCTTGTGTTTGAGCACATCGGCTTCCATACGCAGGTAGAGATCGTAGATCTTGTCGCCACCAATGCCGGCCCCGATCAGTTCATACTGTCCGGCCCCCACCTGGCTGGTGATCAGGGAGTCCATCAACTGGATATACCCGCCCGGCCGGGCACCCGCCTGGGTAATGGAATCGCCAAAAAAGACGACTTTTTTCTTTTTATCATAGGAGAAAGCCATCAGCAGCATGCTGACTACGAATACGGCAAGGAGGATGAGTTTGTTGGACATAGCGTCGTGAGTTGTGAGTGGTGAGTAGTGAGTTTTGTGAATGGGCAATTGTCAATGGGCAATGGGTAATTTTGGGGGTTGGAGGGTGCTTTTCTTTGCCCGCGCCCCCCTTATTGCCCATTCACCATTGCCAATTGACAATCAAGGCCAAGATACTGATTTATCAAACAGTTAAAAAAGGGGGGCTGCGAAATCGTTTTCGGCTGCTGGGGGAAAAGATTGGGGGATCTGGGCGTAAAAAATTTGGAACAATTGTTGCCCAACCCTATTTTTGCACCCCATTCGATGAGAATGTAAGGATTGCCCGATAGTATAAGGGTAGTACAACTGATTTTGGTTCAGTATGTCGTGGTTCGAATCCATGTCGGGCAACAAAAGGGAAAGATGAGAGTCTTTCCCTTTTGTATTTTAGCAATTCCCCGCCTAGAATTAGTTGTTGGTCGGTCGGGCGACCAACAACAGCGCAAGATGAAATTCTTACCTTTTGTATTTTACTACCGCAAACTTCAAAGAAGATCCTTATCATTCATAAGACCAACAACGATAGAAAAAGGGTTGGGGTAAGACAACAGAGCCCTCCACCTGAAATGAAGCCCCCGACAAATAAATTGCACGACATTGGTTTACCTTTACCAGCATACTGAAGCAGATTTTCTGTTTTCGAGTTTGTAAGGTAATTTCTCCACAGGGTCCTCTGCGAGAGACCCTGTGGAGAAATCTCAAAGTGAAATGGACACCCATCGGAGAATAAAAACCAATGTCGTTTCAATCTTGCCAATATTGTAATCTCCATAATTTATTTCTACATCTTACCGCAATCATATTGCTCAGCAAGTTCTTTCCATTTTAGAAAACACGTTTCTACCATCTCATCTAATGTAAACAAATAATTTCCTAAGTTATCTTCGATTATTGCATCTATGAACATAGTAGGGCTAAATTCATTCTTAGCGTCTTCTAACGGACTTCCTTTCTTACTCCCCATCCGAAACTGGTATCTAGCATCACTGATCACAGGATTTTTACTTGAACGCGAACGCTTGAGCGGAGTTCCGTGTTTTTCCTGGTTTACAATATCAATTAGTACCTGCAAGTGCAATGACCCGTCAACGGTTATTTCTACTATCTGCTTGTCATGTCCATTGCGCATTAGACAATTTTTTAGGTTGTCTTTTAGGCTGGCGAGATTATGCATAATTGGCATAATCTTATTTAGCACTTCATTATTATCAACTTTATCCCATGTAATTGACATGCCTTTGCCATCCGGCCACTCTGTAAACTTCATATGATCAAATGTATCCTCATCAAATCGATTGTTCAATGAGGCGAACGTTCGTGTCAGTCGTGATAGAATATCGTTATAATCCATAAGGATGAATTTATTAAAAAAGGCAATCAATGCAATCGGATTTTGCACTCAAGGATCAATTTCCAATCGTGCAACCCCAAAAAAAAGACATCCCCTAAGAAATGTCTTTTTCGAAATATAATAATTTAGATTACCGCTTTCGTTTAGTCTTTGGTGCGGCAACATATGTCTTTGTACCGTTTTTATAATTATACTTGAAGTAACCCAATACCACGGCTTCTCCTGTGTTCGTAGTTGAAACACTTGCTGCCGGTGATTTTCCCGTTGTTCGCATATGGACATAGGAATGATCGTCTCTCTCAAACATTCCTTCGGGAGACTCCGGGACGCCTTTGAATAGAAGCCTTTCGTATTTTCTTGCGATTCGTGAATTGTTCATAAATAACTATCGGGTTGCAAATGTAAATGAATTAATCTAGAATTTGTTTTGGTGCTGATATATTTTTAGCCGCTTCTTGACAGATCTCCATCAGGAATTCAGGCACTTTGGCGGGATCATCAAGATGGTGAACTATGATATTTTTTGATTGAAAATCAGATAGTTGCTTAGGAGTAGGCTCCTCTTTGGATAATAGCAGCCAAGCGCCCAACTGCCTGGTAGGTTCACATTCCTGTCCACAACGGAGGAATAAACCCGACAAAGCTCTGTCTTGCAGGGTAGCATGGGACATGCCCAAAAACAGGCAAAATCCACTTTTTAGAATCTGCCTCACCATCTCGAACCATGGATCGCTTGGATTGCTCAATCTCATATCTGCGTGATCCATCCCCAATATGACAAAATCGCTAGCCGGGTCTTCGGATGCTGAATCAGGAATAAACCCATGCGGATGATAAATCCGGACATCTTCCGATCCTTCCAATTCAGGCAAAGTGTGGATGGTCTTAACGACAAACCCGAACAGTGACAAGAACCACTCAAGCATGTTATCATAGTTTAACGTGACAACCCTTGTAACCCTTCCCCTTTTGCTACCCATCAGTAGCGCTGCAACTGCGATCAGTAATTCATTCTGAAAAACGCTGACTATCGGTCTGTCAACCGGATATAGTGCTTCCTGGATCATTTTGATCAGTTCCTCGGTTGTGGTAGCACGTACAATTTCATCCGCAGCGTCCTGTAATGAATCTGCGGTATATGATTTCTCATCAACAAGCGGTAATGACTTTTTAGAACGCAATACGTTCACAAGCTCAACCCAGGAAGGCAGTCCAAAATCTCTCGAAGTTCCTGCCCCGAGAAAAAGTACCAGTGTGCCATCTGTAAGATGTTCAGATAGGAGGTTGATCAACCTCGGTTTGTAATTGTATGTTTCAATCGGCTTTTTCATTGACCAGTCGTTTTATAGGATTAATATTAACTTTTGGCAGACAATGATGCTTTTGAAGAATCTGGACAAGCGCAGGTAAAGTAAAAATATTGTTGCCCGTTTGATGGATATACATTTTAAAATTTCCATACACATCCATATGGATGATCGAATGCGAACGGGGAAGATCTAAGGTATTGGAAAGTAAATGACAGCGCATCGAGCTTTTTGCAATATGGCCGGAACTTTGGGCAAGCATACTATAAAAAACATTTCTGTATATCTCAGATGACAGCGGGTTTTTTCCATTAAGATCTACCATTGAAATTTGCGAAGTGTCACTTAATGAAAGCGAGATTCCTAGCACTATGGCATTAAAGTTGTCAAGCTCATAGGGTGATTCTTTATTTTCTGCCCCATCTCTGTAATCCAGTTTAATAAAAGTATCCAGGTCGATGCGTAAAAAATGTCCGTTTAATAATATGCGCTTTTTACTTACAAGCGTATCAAGAAGGTGATTGGCCATCAGCTTAAAAGGAAAGCCAATAAGTATCGTTCGGTTTTTACGCAGGTAAATGGCAAAAATATCAAACTCATATGGCGGCTCAGAATCTTCATTTATTGAGTAATCATCATTTCCCCTGTAATAGGGATAATCGGTAGTATACCTTGCATGTTGAATGGTATAGGCTTTATCATCCCAGCTTTTAATTCTTCCGGATCGGACAGATACACCGAAGTCGCGCCAAAGATCTGTTAACTCGTAACCGGCTCCCGCTTTCAATGCCACGAAGTGGAAATAGCGCTGCACAGATTTCAGTTCAAAGAATCTATTCATATCAACGATTTTGCAGGTGAGAAAATAAGGCTAAAAATTGCATGGTTGTATTTTTTTCAATCTCATTGTCAGGCACATTGTCAGAGGTCAGGATCCTTGTCATTCGATCCAAAAGAAATGCAACAGGAGATTTGATTATTTCATCCTGGAAACCTGTAGGCAAATTGTAACGCATAGTCTGTGAAATCTCTTTTGAGGTATCATCTTCCATCAACATTTCGATATTGAGATCATTCAGAATTGCCGAACGGACTTTCTTTGAATGAAATATTTTCATGATCATATCGACAATTATTACCGAACCTTCAAATGAAAGATAATAATAAGTCTGAAGTCTGTCATGGTCATCTAGGATTTCAAGGACTCGGTGTATTGTCGAATGATTCAGTTTGCTGTTTTTGTATTTTTCAAGTTGTTCTATCATGATACTGACAGCAGTTTTGAATCTACCATCTGTACTTCCGGCTGCTTCAACAGAAGCTATTGCAAGCAGGCTGCGTAAGATATATTGGCGAAGATCCCCTTTGATATGCGGAACCGATACCCATGAACTCCAAATTAAAGGAAGATATACTGCAATACTACTTCCGTAGAAATAATGCAGGTCAAGTACGTGAACGAAAATTTCACTTATGTTCCTATTTTCGCTTTCCAGGATGTTCCACAGTTCATTTTCAGTGACATTGAATAACTTGACTTTGCCTGTGGTTTTGATACTTTTTGTGGCAATTGATCCATGTGTTTTGGTCAGGCAGCAATAATAAAAGATAATCTGCCGTAACGAATCTATCAGGTGTGCACCGGTTGTTTTACCGTTCATATTCTGAACGAACTTTTGGAACACTGCTGTTCTGAATTTTTCCGGTTTGACTTTTCCACTGTCCATTATCGCTCCCAGCAATGTCCGCACATGCCCGTGGAGCATTTCATGAGTAAGTGTCATCAGTGTCCACTCAAGAGAACCGCCGCCAACAATTGACTGCATGGATGCTGCAATAGAATATTCTGTTTCCCGGTAGCCCAGTCGCCCGCTGAAATAAGGTAGTTTGTAATAGTGTATTTCCTCTTTCTTACTTGTAAAATTATCTATTGACGCTTCGCCCCATTTAGAGATGCTATACTCCTGGATTTTCTTCATGCCCTGCAGTGGCGCACTATGCTGCATAGCGTCCGTAATTATGTCCACAAAATTTACCTTGTTGAAGCAGTCTTGTATAAATTTTGAAATATTATTTAATGCAGAAATTGCGCTACCCACGCCAAGAAAACTATGTCGACGAATCAAACTCCGGCGTTCAAGAATCGGTGTCGCGCCTGAGAATGCCTGCGTAGAAACATACGCGAGTGCTGAACTCACCTGTACGATACGGTCCAGATTCTGTTGTTTTAAAATATGATTCAAAGTTTTGTCCTGTAGTTCCGTTTTAGTATAGCCCGCAAAACTGCCTGGGATCTTACCTTTAAAATTGGTCAGAAAAACAATTTCTGTAACAAGACCCGACATCTCTTTGATCAGCTTCTTCATTTTATCCAGCTCTGCTGGCATGTGAGAATTCAGCTTGATCAAAACCAACTGCATACTGGATACGAATTCATCAACCGTCGAACGTTCTGTCACAGAAAGCATCCCATAAGGTGGGACACTAACCGAAAACACCTGTTGAGTTGTATCCCTGATGGTATAGCTTATTTCTTTTACCTCGCCCTTCGTGCATTGCCAGATTTCCGAGGCGTAAAAACCGGTTCCAATTATTTTCTTTAATTCACTTGCAATGGATTGCTTCTTGCTGATTAGGATAATAGAGGTCAACCCGCAGGAAAAGAAGACCGATTTTTTTAATTCATCAGACCCGATAGATTCGATCCTTGCAAGGATCTGGAATGCCTGGTCTACGGAAATAAAATGAATCGTGGTGTTTGCTACGCTGGTAACTTTCGTTTTCGGATCCAATGCGAAAATTGGGCTGATGCGAAAGGTATGTGATTCCTTTACCAGAGGAGCAACACTTGTCTGCTGCAATTCTATATATACTTTACGCTGTGCAGGAGGCCATTTTTTAGACCTACCTTCACTACCGTCTTTGATGATTACTTTAAGCCAATGCATTCGACCCATTTTTTTTTAAGTGAATTACTAATGGCCTTTCAGACAAAATACCCATAAAACCTGATAATGGCAAGATGTCGGATATGGATGTGGGCTTCGTGTGAATAAACATGCCGCAACTAAGTAATGTCGTGTAGCTCCGCAATGGGTACATGTAAGGATCTTTTATAATTGTGAAAAATGATATGCTAATATCATTCGGGGGGGGGAAAACGAATATAAAGATATATGTTAGAGTTTCAAATATTATATGACCTGATTTTTTGCAAACCTTGATTAGATGTGGATATCTGTTCAAAATAATTCTTATATAGATTCAGCTTCTGACAAAACCCAGTGCCAAGACAATCATCAGTACCATATCGCCTCTGCGGTAAGCGTCCATATAAGCTCGTATAAAGTTGAGTGCCAGCGATAAGTGATCATTGACAGCGAGGGATTAATCCAGAGCCTGTCGGCTATAAGGTAGTCTTCCCAGTAATGTTTCAAATTGTTCCAGAGTTAAGATCATGTTTTCTAAGGCGAGATTCTTAGTCCGGCATAGAGGGCGCCAGATAAACAATTTTTTAATGATTTTGAAATAATTGGACAATCTTTCTTTCTCCGCAAGGTCTACTTTTTCGATGTTCTCCGCAGATCTCTTTCGCCAGCGGACTCTGCAGTTTGAACAGCAAAACATCTTTTTGAAACAACATCTCCATATTAATACCAGCTAGTGGTTTCACATCATATTCAGTGCAACCTGATGATAACTGCTTCTCATACGCAGAGTCCACTTTCTGAGACATCTACGGGAACACTTCTCCCTTTCTGCTTCATCGTGAGATTCGGAATGGACACCCTGCAAAGAATAAATCTTCTGAACACCTGTGGCCGGACGACCAACAACAGCGTAAAAGGAAAGTCTTTCCCTTTTTTATTTACTGTCATCACTCATACATAATCTTTTTTTGTATATTTAATAACCCAACCCAAATATTACTTGTGCTAAAAAGAACATCATACATACTATTATTCACAATGCTGTTTCTCAGTTGCCATAAGAATGCACCAGAGAATCCACCCACATGTGATTTTGTTGGCTACTTTTATTACAATGGTGCACAATTGCCTATCGGCGAAGGCCTGTCTAATAACTATCTCTTGGTTGCTTTCGATACTACTTACAGCGCTGCTGATATACGAAATTTCATTTCGTCTGTAAGCGATCTCGACCAGGGTTACAAGTACACACTTTACAACAGCAAAGCCGCGGCACTGAAATTCAACAAGCCTAAAACCTGCGAAGAAATAACCGGTATAATTGCTAACCTGGAAAAGAACGCGATTGTTGCCTATGCGCATTATACCATGAAATCATATGATTGCCAAAGCATGATAATGACACCAATGGGAAATCTTTGCGTGTACAGCTACAATAATCTTTTTAATGTGAGAGTATTAAATGTAAACGACCTTACCGGCCTGCATAAAATGATGGCTGAAACAAATACCGAGCTGGTAGAACAAAATCAATTTATGCCAGATTGGTTTACACTAAAAGCCACAAAAAAATCCAAAGGCGATGGCTTACATATGGCCAACTATTTTTATGAATCAAAGTTATTTGGAGACACTGAGCCTGACTATGGAAAAATTCCTGTTGAATAAAAATGACCACCTTTGATTTATCCATTTATATTGGATTTTTCTGGAAATAGTTATTTGACTGGCGACCAACCAAAACTTAGTGATCTTGAATCTATCAAAAACAAAAATCATGAACCAGCTTATCTATATTCTAAGAATAATCGGAATAGCTACCTTCTTAATCTTCCTTGTTCTATTTATTTTAGGTAGTTCTGAAACTGCTGTGTATTTCATAGTTACAGCCCTATTCTGTTTTGCTTTGGTGCTGGCTTTGCACCTATCTCAGCTTTACCATCATTACTTTATAAACCGGAGGCGATCGTAACTATCTCCATTCAACAAACAACACATCTTCAGCCAAGAACCGACCGGTTGCGATGAAAGCTCTACCCCTCCTCAAACTCCATATATCTCCCGGCAACGGTGTATTGCTTTACAAATAATATCTACCAGACTTCAATGTCAGGCGTTGGACTCCTTTTAACCACAGCGGGTACTTTGATGCTGAAATCCCAATATCAGCTATAGAAAAATCAACTCCGGCATCACATAGCTATTGGAAGTATAGCAGCATCCCTTTGCTTACCAAACCTCCTATTGTTCTGAAAATCAAGGCATTTTGCTGTCCTCCAGGGCTCTACCCGAAAATCTGGCACGGTATTTTCATCTATCTCCCTATAAATCAACCTCTATGAAAAAGTTATTTACCCTCGCCGTATTGTTTACTGCCCTTGCGGCTGCACCTGCTGCAGAGGCTCAGGTGAAACTGAATGTGAATATCAATATAGGCAACCAACCCGTTTGGGGTCCGGTGGGCTATGATTATGTAGACTACTACTATATGCCCGATATTGATGTGTATTACTATGTTCCCGAACGCCGCTTCATTTATCTCGAAGGCAACCGCTGGATCTTTGCCGCCAGTTTACCCGGCCGCTATCGTGGTTTTGACCTCTACAGCGGTTATAAAGTGGTGATCAACGAACCCCGCCCCTATTTACGCGCCGATGTGTACCGGGTTAAATATGCCAATTACAAGGGCGGTCGTGGTCCCAAACAGGTAATCATCCGCGACAGCCATGATAACCGGTATAAAAACAACGGACCTTCGCACAATGATCATGATGACAGGGGGAATGGAAAAAACAGGGGCAAAGGAAAGGGGCACCATTGATCGCTGAAAAACAGGATTAATGTATCTCAGACAAATTCAGCACTGAGAAATAGGATTTACGCAGATCAGACAAACGATGATGTACCAGGTAAAAGAGGCTGTATCAGTTTTTTGATACAGCCTCTTTTTTATTATCTGCATACGCGGTTAAAACTGCTTACAATCGTTTCTGGCCGGGTAAGTAACAACGACATGGCAAAGACACAGCGGTGCCAGCTATTTTTTAAGGATACAGTAAATATTTTTTCCGCATCTCTTTATACGCGTTCAGTCCGGGCTCCCAGCTTTTGCGGATCTCTTCTTCAGAAACACCGTTGATGACCTGTTGCCTGAATTCGCCCACGCCGATCTGGATCTCGATAGAGTTCATTTCCTTACTCAGTCTCTCAAAGAATTTTTCCTTGTAAGGATGTGCTTTGTATAATTCCAAGATCCAGCTGATATTGATCTTTTTGCTTTTCCGGAGTTGTTCTACATCATAGTTGCGGAGATCCAGTCCATAACATACCTCGTTCATAAACAAGGGTGTTTCCGACATTCCTTTGATGCTGGTGGGCGTATAGGAAAAGGAATAAATCCCTTTCAGTTCTGGACTGCCCAATACCGTGAACGGGAAATAAGTGCCGCGGCCATGGTTCAGGTAAACCCCTTCGAACATACAGGTAGAGGGATAAAGCATGATGGCCTGTTGTGTATTCAGGTTAGGCGAAGGTTTTACCGGCAGGGTGTACGGCATATCGTGATTGTAGTTGGCAACCGGTATGATGCGGAGATTACATTTTGCTTTGTTGGCGAGCCAGCCTTCTCCATTGGCCATCTGCGCAAACTCGCCAATGGTTAGTCCATGCGACATAGGTATCGGGAACATGCCGATACCCGACCTGTATTTCATATCCAATACCGGTCCATCAACGAGGTAGGCATTCGGGTTGGGCCGATCGAGGATCAGCAGTTCTTTCCCATTATCCGCGCAGGCTTCCATCAAACGAACGAGTGCATTGATATTGGTGTAGAACCGGACACCTACATCCTGTACATCATAGATCATGATATCCACATCCGCCAGGTCTTCTTTACTGGGTTTATTCCTCGGGCCATAGAGGGAGATAACCGGAATGCCCGTTACCGGGTCGGTCTCATCTCCTATTTCAACACCCGCACTTGCATTACCCCGGAAACCATGTTCGGGACCGAATACTTTTACGATATGCACGCCCAGTTTCTGCAGACTATCCACCAGGTGTGTTTTTCCGATGATAGTAGTAGGATTGGCGAGCATAGCTACCCGTTTGCCTTTCAGCAGCGGCAAGTATTTAGCAACCTGGTCTGCCCCGGTAAGGATGGGTTGGGCAGCCATACCGTCGGCAACAGCAGCGGTCAATGGCTGGTAAACGAGCATGAACAGACTAATAAGGAGTAAGATATATTTCTTCATATTGCGTTTTGTGGAGGTAAATATAAGTGCTATTGCCGAAGTATGCAGCACCAGGGAGCCGCAATGGTATGCTGCTGATGGTTATGCCTGCGTTCTATTTAGCAGAGCGTAGCTGCTGGATACATCAGTCTTCTTAAATGCTTCATACGCATGAAACTAATACAGTTAAAAATGGAAGATCCCATAGAAGAACAGTTTGTCCACCATCAACAAAAGAGACAAGTCTTCCCGTTTGCATTTCCAGGTTATCTCTCACTGATATACATTTTTTTGTATATTTAATTATCAACTGTTACTTCAACATGATCAGAGGAACGCTATACTTTATATTGCTTTCTATCCTATTTCTCAGTTGTCATAAGGATACAACACCCGAAACGCCCAAAGGCTGCGGTTTTATCAATTACAGGTATTATCGTGGCGCAAAAGATACGCTGGGAGAATTATCGAATAAATATATAGTTGTGGCTTTTGACACCACTTACAGCGAAACTGACATACGTAAATTTATCTCTGCCAGCAAAGATTTTGACCAGCAATACCGATATACACTTTACAGCAGTAAGGTAGCAGCTTTACGATTCAACACCCCTAAGACCTGCGAAGAAATAACTGCTATTATTTTCAACCTGGAAAAGAATGCGATCGTTGAATTTGCACACTATGCCATGAAAACAAATAACTGCCAGAGTATGGTGATGCAGCCAATGGGGAATCTTTGTGTAGACAGTTACAGTAACTATTTTTATGTGAAAGTTATTAATAAAATAAGTTATCTGATTTATATAGGTTGATAACAGAAACCAATACCGAACTGGTTTATCAAGACTCCTACATGAAACAATGGTTTATACTAAAAGCGAATAAACGATCAAAAGGGGACGCGTTACATATGGCCAATTATTTTTATGAATCAAAACTATTTGCATCCGCCGATCCCGAACTTAATTTTAAGTTTCCTGTTGAATAAAAACAACTGCCTTTACCTGATCAGCTCAAATAATGTTTTCAGGAACAGCTATTTGCACGGCGAATGATACAGATACAGCAGCAATAAACCCTGCGATAAAAGTGAACCCCTATGAAAACCAGGATCCTGTTCCTATTCGCATTACACCTGATCATCGTTGCCAGCTATATTACCGTAACCAGCTGGCTGTTTGTTACCCATCCCGTACCGGACCCAATTGCAACCGGATTGCAGCAATGGTTATGCATACTCCTTCATATCAGTGTAACAGTGTTGATCTGCCTGCTAAAACGAAGAACCGCTATTGATAGAAAAAAGGCAACCACCACACTATGGTTACATGTTGTAGCTATCGTATGCTGGATAGTAGTGTACCTGTTCTTGTCTGCCCCTATAGCTGCTTATCTGTGGAAACTGCGTTCACAATAACCAACCCTAAACAGGCATCCTGTCTCATTTATTTAACGGGATACCAATCCATTTCATTTTCCAGGGTCCCGCCGGACTACCCTATACCCGGTTTCCCTTTTTACCTGAAAACACCCGTCTCCCGGGTCCCTGTCGTTGGCTCCCTATTAAACATTGTTCTTAGGGTCAAAAAACACCCAAAATTCAGCCTATTACAATTCATTGATAATCCGCCAGTAACCCGTAGATAACCCGCAGATAACCCGCCTCTTTAAAAGAGCGGTTTACCAGGGAAAGATAGATGGTTAAACTACCTGTCATCCCTGTATCAATACCCTGTCAGGTTACCTCATGCTGAGGAACACAAGTGTAACAGGATTGGTTAAACTAACTGGTTATCAGCAATAAACGCTGTGTAGGGATGCTATTGTTGCTGTCATGTCATTTACGATTAGCGGGAAGCAACCGGCAGAAATCCTGTTTTCGCCCTGCCCGTCTTTGAATGCGTCTGTATACACTTCCCGCTATTTCACTGACAATCAGTATGTTTCATTAAGTGCTAGAGACGAGAGAGAATAAGCATAGATTTTTGCCAGCGCTATGCTGGGTGGGTGAACCGGATACTCATTGGAAACATTCTCGAAAAAAAGCTTTTTGAGAATCTGATACGGCCTGCAGAAAAAGAAACTTTAAGTATATTGACGCCAGGCTTGCTGTTGAGAAATCTATTTGATGCAGGAGAAAAACTATTGCGAGAAGAGTTGTATAAACAAAACTGGCAGCTCCCTGCGTGCAGGAACGAGAGCTGCACTAACTGTATCAGGATGTCACAGGGAACCGGAGCCTATGATCCTGATGAATGCTGTAACAATAAAATATTCAGTTCAATAACCGTTAATTTTTTCATGAATTCCTCCAACAAAAAAACAGCCAGAATCGCAGGATGTTTCTACCTGGGTGTGGTATTAACAGGAATATTCTCATTACTGTATGTTCCATCAAAACTAATTGCACCGGATAATGCGTCCCTGACATATCAGCAGATTGTGGCTTCAGAATCCTTGTTCCGTTTTGGAATTATCAGCGGGTTACTTTGCTATACTTTCTTTTTGTTTTTACCGCTTGTTCTGTACAAATTATTAAAGCAGGTGAATGAAAACTATGCAAAAATCATGGTGCTACTGGCCGTTATCAGTGTACCTGCTTTTTTCATCAATATACAGCACCATTTTACTGTTCTTTCACTGGTAAATGACACCAACCATCTTTTAGGGTTTACTGCCGCAGAAGTTCCATCACAAGTCATGTTGTTGCTTGAACAATATGATAATGGCATGAGAGTGATTCATATATTCTCAGGTCTTTGGCTGTTTCCGTTTGGCTATTTAGTATTCAGATCAGGCTTTCTTCCTGCCATCCTGGGGGTATTATTAATGGCCGGTTGTTTTGGTTATCTAATCAATTTCATAGGGCACACGGTAATTCCCCATTATGCAGCATTGGGTATTTCATCTTACATAAGCTTACCGGCAAGCATTGGCGAAATAGGAATCTGTCTTTGGTTGCTGCTGGTGGGAACAAAAGAAAAATCAAACAGCTAATCAAATGGCAAAAGAACTGGAAGATTTCAAAGTCAATCTCAGACTACAAATCGCTGCCTTATGGACATCGGTACTGTTTTGTTATATCTATGGCGATTACTTTGAATTGTATGTGCCCAACAAAGTAGCAGGCCTTTTGAACGGGCAAAATATGTTAGACAGTCCTATTAAATTGTTGGCAGCAACGATACTACTTACGATCCCTATTTTGATGATATTTCTGTCAGTATTCTTAAAGCCCAATCTAACAAAATGGTTAAATATCGGATGGGGAATATTCTATACCCTGTTCACCTTATTAGTAGGCATATCTGCTATTTCTGAATGGAGAATCTTTTATGTCTTTCTCTCCTTCCTTGAAAGCATTTTAACCATTTTCATTGTTTACAAAGCATGGACCTGGCCAGCATCGAAAATAAAATAGCACTCCTCCTGCCATCGCCTTTGTCCGATTCCCAACACCCTGGGTTGGCATCTTCATAGTCTAACCAAAACAGGTTTTGAATTAACTGATAACACACAATTTCTATATTGCGAAACAAGTAAGTGAGCGACTCAGATGTTGCCAAAGCTGATCAGTGTACAACGGTTTGGCTGAAATTTCCGACCTTAGCGGGCAACCTGATTGATCTTTACCCGTAATACCGTTACCCTTTCTATGAACAGACTTTGGAAAAATCTGATTATCAAAACCACCCTCAAAGAAAAAGCCGATGGTGATGACAAGCAGTTTTCCAATTATGAACTGGCCAAGGGCTGGCGTGAGTTAAAGATCAATGCCTTCCGGTTTTTGAAAGATGTGATCCTGATCACGGCAGGGGTATTTTCTGCCGCTTTCGGTTTCAAAAGTTTTTTACTCACCAATCATTTTATTGATGGCGGTGCCACGGGTATTGCACTGCTGGCATCGGCCCTGAGTCCGGTACCCTTGTACCTGCTGATCATTATTGTGAATATTCCCTTTATCATACTGGGCTTCCGGATCATCAACAAAGGGTTTGCCATGAAAACCCTGCTGGCCATTTCCGGTCTGGCATTGGTAGTGGCCAATATTCATTTACCGGATGTGACCAGAGACAATTTACTCGTAGCCATATTCGGGGGATTTTTTTTAGGGGCGGGTAAAGGTCTGGCCATCAGGGGTGGCGCTGTGATAGATGGAACCGAAGTGCTGGCCATTTATGTAAGCCGGAAGATCAATACCACCATCGGGGATGTGGTCACCCTGATCAATATTCTCATTTTTGTTACGGCGGCTTATTTCCTTTCGCTGGAAATTGCTTTGTACTCCATGATCACCTATGTAGCTTCTTCCAGAACACTGGAATTTATCATTGAGGGGATTGAAGAATATACCGGTGTTACCATCATCTCAACCCACAGTAACAAAATCAAAAAAATGATTGTTGAAACACTGGGTAGAGGGGTTACCATTTATAACGGCAAGAGCGGCTATGGAAAAAACGGCGAGGTAAGGGATATAGAAATCGTATATACGGTGATTACCCGACTGGAGCTGAACCGTTTAACCACTGAGATCACCAAAATAGACCGCGATGCTTTTGTAGTGATGAGCAAGATCAAAGATACCAAGGGAGGTATGATTAAAAAACGGGCCTTGAAGCGGGTAACGCATAAAGCCGACAAAAGCTGAGCCTGGTTTACTGAATCGGGAAAGATGGATAAACGGAAATACCCTTTTCAGGTTTCTGATTATTTTGCCGCTGTAACCATTATCCCTATTCTGTCATGAACGATCCTATTCAACAAGACCTGCTGCAGTTTCCGGAACTGCTGGAAAAAGTAAAAGAGCAGGGACTGGCCTATCTCTCGCAGCTAACTGACCGGCCTACGCATTCCGCCTTACCCTTATCACTTACAGATCATTTACCCGAAGAAGGGGTGGGTGCATGGGCGGCACTGGCGCAATTCAATCAACGTTTTGAACCCACTATTGTAGCCACTACCGGCCCCCGCTACTGGGGTTTTGTAACAGGCGGCTCCACTCCTGCCGCGGTGGTGGGCGATTGGTTAACGAGTATTTACGACCAGAATAGTTTTGCCACCCAGGGACAGGGAGACCTGTCTGCAAGGATAGAACTGGAGACCATCCAACTATTGCTGGACCTGTTTGGCTTACCCAAGGATTTTCTGGGTGGTTTTGTAACGGGTGCAACCCTGTCTAACTTTACCTGTTTGGCAGTAGGCCGGCAATGGCTGGGCAAACAACTGGGGAAGGATTTTGCGAAAGAAGGTGTTAGCGGACAGTTGCCTGTATTAACAGCCACCCCGCATTCTTCGGCCATTAAATCACTTTCGCTGCTGGGTATGGGCAGTAGCCGGTATACCAAAGTAAATGTATTGTCCGGCAACCGGGAAGCGATCGATATCACTGATCTGGAACAACAACTGGCGGCACTGAACGGGCAACCCTGTATTTTACTAAGCAGTGGCGGAACGGTGAATACGGTTGACTTTGATGATTTCCGGGCTATTGCCCAACTGAAACAGCGATATGATTTCTGGTGGCATATCGATGCCGCTTTCGGTGGTTTTGCCGCCTGTTCTCCCGCACATAAACACCTGCTGGCAGGTTGGGAAGAAGCAGACAGCATTACGGTAGACTGTCATAAATGGCTGAATGTGCCGTATGAAAGCGCCGTATTTTTTGTGAAAGAAAAACACAGGTTGTTACAGGTAGAAACTTTCCAGAACTCGAACGCACCCTATCTGGGAGATCCCCTGGATAATTTCAGCTATATGAATTTTTTACCCGAAAATTCAAGACGACTGAAAGCATTACCTGCCTGGTTTACCCTGGTGGCTTATGGCAAAGAGGGTTACCGGAAAATAGTGGAAGATTGCATTCAGCATGCACAGCAGTTAGGTGCTTTTGTAGCGGAGAGTCCATATTTTGAACTGCTGGCACCGGTGCGTTTGAATACGGTTTGTTTTACCTTAGCAGGAGAAGCCAACCAGGAAAAACTTACTGAATTTTTAAGCAGGCTGAATGATACAGGAAAGGTTTTCATGACCCCTACTGTATACAATGGCAAAAAAGGAATCCGTGCGGCATTGGTGAACTGGCGTACCCGTACTAAAGACATTACACTGGCAACGGAGTTGATGACGGCAACGGCAGAACAGCTGCAATAAGGATCGATGGGTAGGTTGGTAATTGGCAATCATTATTTCTCATCTATAATGCAACTACTATGATGAAAGATCGGGATGTAGCAGCCGATGTACCCTCGTATATTGCCCGCTATCCCAAACCTACCCAGGCACTGTTAAAAGAATTACGCGCTACCATCCGCAAAACGGCACCGGAGGCAACAGAGGATATCAGTTATTGTATGCCCTCGTATAAACAACATGGTCCGTTGGTATATTTTGGTGCCTACCCACAGCATATCGGGTTTTATCCAGGCGCTTCGGGGGTGGCACAGTTTCAGAAAGAACTTACCAACTACCATTGTTCCAAAGGAACCATCCAGTTTCGGTTGGATGAACCGCTTCCTTTGGCACTCATCAGTAAAATAGTTACATTCAGGGTGAAGGAGAATTTACTGAAACAACAGCTGCGTGCGGAGAAGAAAAAGAAGCCTGCCGGTAAAAAATAACCGGAACTGTTTGCATTAAAAGATAGGTGACTCCCTTCTGCGTAAACTCCGCAATCTCTGCGGTGAACAGAACGTATGTTCACCGCAGCGCCGCAGAGATCGCGGAGTTTTCGCAGAGGGATCTTGACACTTATTCATATAAACCATCTATCAATGAGTAAAAAGCGGGTTATGAAAAAAGGGTTGGGTATATGCTTGTTTCTCGGTTGCTGGCTGGCATCACAGGCTCAGACAAAATATACACTTGATTATACAGACAGCACTGTTGCATATATAAATATTACCCTGCAACCCGCCACCCCGGTGAAAGGAAGTACAGCTTTTGTGATGCCACGATCCATTCCGGGTTCTTATAGCATTTCTTTGTATGATCAGTTTGTGGAAGATGTATATGCCATTACTCCCGGCGGACAAAAAATACCCATGCTCGAAGATGGCAATGACGCGCCACGGTGGTATGCTGCAGACAGTTCGCAACCCATTCAGCAGATCAGCTATCGGGTTAACCTCGGGAAAATGGAAAACAGGATCTCATTGGCCGATGCTTCCATTATCCGTTCGGGTTTTGCGGGTATCCTGAACTATTCCGTTTTTGGCTGGCTGGATGGCAAGGAAAAAGAGCCGGTGGTTTGTACGGTTACCAGTTTCCCCGGCTGGTCTATTTTTTCGAGCAACGAGCCTTCGCAGAATCCAGCCAAAGAAACATTCAGCTTTCAAACAGACAATTATTATACGCTGGCGGATGGACAGTTATTTATCGGTACCCGTTTCAACGTAAAAACCTATCAGGGCATTACGCCGCTCTATGTAGCTGCTTATTGTGAAACGGGCGAGGAATACCTCGATGATTATGGCAAACAGGGCACCAGTGCCATGGGAATCTTAAAAGAATATTTCGGTGAATTACCTTTTCAGGAATACAGCATCTTGCTACGGAAAGCGGTACCGCCGGATCACAAAACAGCCCCTTCCCTGGCGATGGAGCACCTGCAGAGCAGCACATTCTTCGGAGATACAAATGGAATGAGAAAAGCGGCCATAAGCCAGGAAAGGATCATTGCCACCATTCCTACCATCATTCACCACATGGCGCATTCCCTTTTGCCACTTCGTTGTTATGGCGATCATTACCGGCCCTATGTGCTGGAGATCCCTCCCATCATCAACCATATCTGGTTTAACGAAGGTTTTATGTGGTTTCTGCCCTACGATACACTGAAACTGGAGCGGATGAAAAAAAGGTTTATTGATAATGTGTATCACACAGCTCCGCAGATCAAACAATTAAGTTTACAGGAGCTATCGCAGCTGGCATCTACCATGTACGGTACTGATTTCCGGATTGGCACCGCTTTGTATTCACGGGGTGCTCTTATGGCTTTGGAGATGAATGAGTACCTGCTGCAGGTAAGTGCCGGCCGTAAATCGATGAAAGATGTGTTTCGCTACCTGTATCAATGGAGCAAACAAAACAAAAGGCCTTTTACGCTGGAAGAACTACCGCAGCTCTTGAACCAGTCCTGCCAGATTGATCTGGGTAAGATCTATGCCAAATGGCAGTTACCCATTCAGTAACCAACAGATATATATCACCCGTAACCTTACCAATGGTGGCCAAACAAAAAATGCAAAGTGTTTCTTTCCGGAATGTAGAAGAATTTCTGGATTACCTGCCCGATGAGGAAAGAGAGATAACGGAGCTGTTGCGGAAGATCGTGTTCAGTTGTCACCCTGAGATCACAGAAAAGCTCTCTTATAATGTACCGTATTACAGACTGCACAAACAGCTCTGTTTTATCTGGCCCGCCGCTATTCTCTGGGGTAAGAAAAAAAACTATGAAGGAGTAAGGTTTGGTTTTACGTCCGGCCATCTCCTGACTGACGAGATTGGTTATCTGGATAAGGGTAACCGGAAATTTGTCTGTTACAAAGACTTTCATACGCTGAAAGATATTGATGCCGAACTATTGCGTTCTTATATTTTTGAAGCAATGGCCATTGATGAAATCTCCTCAAAAAAAATAAAATAACTTCTTCTTAACTGAATCGCTAAGGTAATTCGATCCCTTTCTATAGTTACAAAATCTTGTAACGCATCTATAAAAACACCGGATATGTGATTCTTGTAACATATTCATTCTGCGTTGTAACAACCTCCATTTCAGCATGTCATAGGTTTGTGTATTGCAATTCTATTGATGCAACTATTGCTGTTTATCATTCAAAGAAGCTGCAGTTTATCAACTTACCTATTCACAATTATCTTATGAAAAACAATCTTTACGCAATCAGACAACAACTACAGAAACTAGGCAGTAGTTTCAACAGTTGCATCAGCAGTAAATGGTTTATTGCCTTGTTATTGCTGTTTTCGGCAGTAGCCTGTAAAAAAGTTACCGAAGTTTCGGGTGTGGTGGGCGTTTGCCCCGTAGTAGTTTCTACAGACCCCGCACCTAACGCTGTAGATGTAGCCACCGGCAAAGTAGTCTCTATCACATTCAATACAGACATGAATGCGGCTACTATCAATTCCAGTTCCTTTACCATTCGGCAGGGCACACAATTGATTACCGGAACCGTGGCTCCTACCGCTAATGCAGCGGTATTCACGTTTACACCGGAAGTTCCTTTTCGCCCCTTTACCAAATATACGGGTACAGTAACCATGGCTGCTGCGGATAAGTTCCGCACAGCCATGGTGGCTGATTATACCTGGTCGTTCACCACCATCCCGCAGGTAACTGTGGGTGTAAACCTTGCAGCAGGTGGTACCGTAAGTGGTGCCGGTTATTTTGCGCAGGCATCTACGGTTACCGTAAGTGCGTTACCGAAAACCGGTTACACTTTCACCAACTGGACAGATAGTGGTTCTACCACTGTAGTTTCTACCAGTCCGAGTTATCAGTTTACCGTAGCCGGCAACCGTGCCCTCATCGCCAACTTTACGATTATTCCGCCTGCTAAGTTTGCAGTGGTATTATCATCCAGTCCGATAGCCGGAGGTGCCACTTTTGGATCGGGTTCTTATGATATCGGCACAGCTGTTACTGTAATTGAATCACCCAATCCCGGATATACTTTTGTTAACTGGACAGAAGGCAGTACCATTGTTTCTACCAGCTCCAGTTATACATTTACCCTTACCGGCAATCGAACACTGGTAGCCAACTTCAGCATTATTCCGGCATTACAGTTTGCCGTGATCCTGGCTTCGAATCCGCCAGCCGGTGGTACCAATACCGGATCGGGTTCTTATACCTCAGGCGCTTCGGTTGTGATTTCCGCTTCTCCTAATACAGGATATACCTTTGTTAACTGGACAGAAGGAACGACAATCGTATCTACCAGTCCTACTTATACATTTGCCATCAGCAGTAACCGTACACTGGTTGCCAATTTTGTGATCAATAGTTATACTTTATCGGCTACTGCCAACCCTATCACAGGTGGAACCATTGTGAAATCGCCTGATCAGTTACGGTACGATCATGGTACACAGGTATTGCTTACAGCAACAGCAGCTACCGGTTACCGGTTTACCAACTGGACAGAAAACGGAACGATCCTTTCTACCAGTGCTGCTTATCAGATCAGCATGACAGCTAACCGGGTATTGGTGGCCAACTTTACGTTGAACAGTTATGGTTTAACCTTATCCATCAATCCAACCGCAGGTGGTGCAGTAACCAAAACACCGGATCGTGCCTCTTACGACAGCGGAACCGTTGTGGTACTGACAGCAACGCCTAATGCCGGTTATACCTTTACTTCATGGGCCGGAGATGCAACGGGTTCTACCAATCCGTTAAGCATTACCATGAATGCCAACAAAAACATCATTGCCAACTTTACCGCGGTAGTACCGGTGGTTAATCTGGGTACCGCTGCCAACTTTGGCGCATTTGGCGGTAATGCGGGTGTTACCAACCAGGGAATTAATACCGTGATCAACAATGGTGGATTAGGCACAACAGCTGCTTCTACTTTGATCACCGGTTTCCATGATAATACAGGAGATAAATACAATGAAACACCACTTAACATCGGTGACGTGAAAGGACGGATCTATACCGATGCGCCTCCGCCAGTAATCTTTGCCGCAGGTGGACCTTACGGCGGTAATGCGGCTACCAAAGCCATTGCCGACCAGGGATTGGCTGATGCCAATGCAGCGTATATCAGTATCTCACCTGCATCCAAACCAGGTGGTACCGATCCTGGTGCAGGAGAACTGGGTGGATTGGTTTTGGCACCGGGCACGTATAAAGCAGCTGCCGGTACTTTCAAAATCACACTGCTGGATCTTACCCTTGATGCAAAAGGAGATCCTAATGCCGTATGGATTTTCCAGACAGCTGCCGGATTAACGGTTGGTAACGCCAGCCAGGGCAGAAATGTGAAACTGATCAATGGTGCACTCGCTAAAAATGTGTTCTGGTATGTAGGAACTGCTGCTGTGATTAACTATGCAGGTGGTGGAACTATGTCGGGAACGATCATTGCCAACTCAGGTGTTACCATCTCTTCCCCTGCTTCTTCTGTTGTAGGTCCGCAGGCAACATTGAACGGAAGGGCTTTATCACTGGTATCCTCTGTTACCATGGTTAATACCACTATCAATAACCAATAATGAATACGAAACATCCCGCCGGTGGCGGGATGTTTACCTGAAACCAACTGTTTCCAACTTAAAAATAAGATCATGTTACAATACATCACACCCAGACAAAAAACAACCCTGCTGGTTCTGTTATTTGCGATAGCAGGTATCAGTGGTTATGCACAACCCGTTCAGCGGAACCAACCAACCTGGTGGTTTGGCGTATCCGGTGCTGCCAATTTCAACACTTTCCGTGGTACCACGCAGATCCTGAACGAAAACCTCACGGTTCCTACTGCTTTTCACAAAGGAAAAGGGGTTAAACCTTATGGTTCTATTCTATTGGAATACCGTCCCGGTAAAGTAGCCGGTTTTATGCTGAACCTGGCTTATGACAACAAAGGTGGCAAATTTGACGAAGTCATCGCGCCTTGTAATTGTCCAGCCAATCTTACCACCGAACTCGGGTATGCAGTAATTGAACCCAGCTTACGGATAGCACCTTTCGCATCCGCATTATACCTGTATGCCGGACCAACAGTTGCTTTTAATGTATCCCGTTCATTCGGATATACACAGTTAAGACAACCGGATACCCATGCAGACTGGAGTGAAGTTCGTAAAACGCTGTTAGGTGCTCAGGCTGGACTTGGTATCGATATCCCGGTATCAAAACCTGCCAGTGAAACACAGATGACGATCTCCCCCTTTGTTTCTTTTCAGACAGATCTGGGCAGCAGTCCACGTAAAATAGAAAGTCTGGCCATTTACACCATACGCGCAGGTATGGCTTTTAAACTGGGTTATAAAGCCAATAAAGTACCGGCTAAAACAGTAACTGTTACCAATACGGTACTGGTACCTGCCAAAGAAGTAGAGAAAGACGTGCAATTCTCAGTACGTGCTCCTAAAATTGTGCCGGTAAACAGGCAGGTGAAGGAAACCTTCCCTATCCGTAAATCTGTGTTCTTTAACATGGGTTCTACCGAAATCCCCAACCGTTACGTAATGCTTTCTCCTGCACAGGCTGCTGCTTTCAAAGAAGAGCAGTTACAGGAAGGACAACCAGCGAACTTGAGCACCGGGCGTTCGGCCAGGCAATTAGCTGTTTACCATCATATTCTGAATATAGTAGGAGACCGTATGCGGAATAATAGCCAGACCACCATCACTTTACAGGGTGCGTCGGACAAAGATCCTGAACAGGGTAAACTGATGGCCGAAAATGTGAAACAATACCTCGTAACCAGCTATGGTATTGATCCATCAAGAATCACTACTGAAGGAAGAGACAAACCAGTGGTGGCTTCGGAACAACCCGGTGGAACCAGAGAACTGGATCTTTTACGCGAAGGAGACAGAAGAGTGGATATAGTAAGCAATTCACCAGACATGATGTTACAGGTAGGTGGAGCCAGTTCAGAATTCCTGAAACCGGTTTACATTACTTCTTATCAGCAGGATCCATTGGATAGTCATGTGATCTTCACCAATGATGGCGCCAGCGAAGTATTGAGCAGCTGGAATGTAGAGGTAACAGACGATCAGGGTAAAATGCAGACCTACGGGCCTTATACGCTTGACCAGGCTTCTGTTCCGGGCAAAACCATCCTGCAGGATAAAACACAGGGAAATTATACGGTTACCATGGTTGGACAAACCAAAAAAGGTGCTACTGTACGGAAACAAAGTTCTGTGAGTCTGCTGAAAGCAGAAGACAGCAAACAGGAAGGTTTACGTTACAGCATACTTTTCGACTTTGACAAATCAAAAACCAGAGAAGTATATGAGCAGTTCCTGATCAATATTGTAGCTCCGCTGATTGCAGATAACAGTACTGTGATCATTCACGGACATACAGACGTGATTGGAGAAGAAGCTTACAACCTGACACTTTCGAGAGAAAGGGCCAGTGAAGCACAAAGAATTCTGGAGCGTGCCTTATCCAACAGTGGCAAAAAAGGTGTCAAATTTGAAACCTATGGTTTTGGAGAAGATCCCCAAACAGCTCCGTTTGAGAACAATTTACCAGAAGAGCGCTTTTACAACAGGTCAGTAATCATCGACATCATACCTGCTAAATAACTACAGCAGCTATCCCCCCCATAGCAAATGCCTGATATGAAATTCATATCAGGCATTTTTATGTTTACACCATAATGATTCATAGTGTTTTGAAGAAATAAGCGTGCATAACATCCCCATATCTACCAGATATAGGGCTAAGAGGGCGGGTTTGGCAACCGGGCTGTTACAAAATAGGTTTGCATTGAGTTTTTAAAGACCTTTACAATACAAGCAGCAATAGCACTTATCCTGTTCTTTCATTGTTTTATGGATTGCATCAACTGGCCGATGCAAATACGCAGAAAGAATCAGATAAAAGTACTGGCCGGACATCACCGACACTTCAAAAGTTACCCTGTCTGAAAAACAGGCAGACACGCAGAAAGATTACTACACACCAGCACCCACGATTACAGGATACCATGGCACTGTCGTTTTCGTTTTAACAGACATTATCAGCAGAACAGGTTATTGCAAAAATAATTGTTAGAAAAGACCATACCATCGTTACAAACACCAGGAAACAAGGAGTATTTGTTTACCTGAAAGCATAAACAGCAGACATGAAATTATATATCAAATACATGGTCAGCCTCAGGTGCAAAATGGTAGTGAAAGAGGAGATTATCAAGCTGGGACTGCATCCTGAGAACATTGACCTGGGTGTGGTTGAAGTAAGAGAGACCCTCAGCCAGACGCAACATGATGCTTTAAAAACCAATCTGTTAAGGTCTGGCCTGGAATTGCTGGATGATAAAAAAAGTATCCTGATCGAAAAAATAAAAGCGGTTATTGTAGAAATGATCCATTATGCAGATGAACTACCCACCACCAACTACTCGGATTATATCAGCGAAAAATTACATTATGATTACACCTATCTCTCCAACCTGTTTTCGGAAGTGAAAGGCATTACCATACAACATTATATTATCATACATAAAATAGAAAAAGTGAAGGAACTATTGCTGTACGATGAGTTGAATCTGACAGAGATCTCCTACCAGTTACACTACAGCAGTGTTGCACACTTATCTAACCAGTTTAAAAAAATAACCGGGCTTACCCCTACCTATTTCAAGAAATTAAGGCTCAAAAGAAGAGAGAATCTGGAAAATGTGTGATATATGTAAGATTTCCATTTTTAGATGTAATCTCCTCCCGGCAAAATTCTACTTACACATACAATACCAACAAAAATGAAAAACAAAAGAAGATTAGGTGTATGGATGGACCATTCACATGCACATCTGGTAGAAATCAGTAACGATCCAATGGTAACCACTACTATTGAAGTCAATGTTAATCAGACAGCCTCAGGGGAACATCCTGACAGAGGAGAGCATCAGTTGCACAATAAAGAACAACAAATGCAAACGGCTTTTTACAAACAACTGTCTGAAATTATCAGCAAATATGACAAAGTGATCCTGTTTGGACCGACCCATGCCAAAACGGAACTTTTCAATTTTTTACAGGCCGATAAGGGATTTGCAGATATCAGCATTGAAGTGAAACAGACAGATAAGATGACGGATCACCAGGAGCATGCGTTTGTGAGGGATTATTTTGCCAACGCCTGATATAAACCGGTCAGAATATAAGTACATATACAGACCCTATCAGGTACCTTTCCTATACAAATGTGATATGTGCAAGCATTATAGGCTAATTTATAACAGATTATCCATTTAGTTTACCGAACTTACACCGAGACATACTAACTCACCTCTATTTAATCAAGTTTACGTGGAAGCGCCAGAATTAGAAAAATCGAAAGTATTTATTGTAGTAGAGATACTTGAATATATCCCCAACTCTGTACTGATTAAAACCATTATCCGGAAAACAACCGGTAATGTGAGTGCCGTTTCTTTTGATTCGGGGGAGGCACTGACAGAAAAGATCACTCCCTTTGATACGTTTATACAGGTTATTGACGGACAGGCGGAAGTAGTGATCAATGATATATCCCATGTGCTGGATGTAGGTCAATCGATCATTATCCCGGCGCATACCCGCAATACTATTAACGCGAATGTGCGTTTCAAAATGCTCTCAACCATTATTAAAAGCGGGTATGAAGATGTAAGTTGATCCTTACAAAATCCGTTTGACCTGCTCCCCTGCCATCATAACAAGTGAAACATACAAGTTTCAACTACCTGCGTGTAAGTGATACATCTGTGAGTGCCGCAACTTTGTACTCAGTTGAAAAATTTATACAGGCATACAGAAAATCTATTTGAAAGACTGACCTCTGTGGTAACGGCTATACTGGGTAATTCCATCACTTTTATTGTGGCACTGGGTATCGTGATTTACTGGTGTACCGACCATCATTTCTTCAGCCAGGGCCTGCACGAAAAGATCGAGAATATTATTCTGGGTTCCTCCTTTCTTACTCTTTTTATCATCCAGAAAGCATTTAGCCGTTTTTCCGGCTCTTTACACCTGAAGGTGAACGAGCTGGTAGCATCTCACGAAACAGCCAATAATTCGGTACTCAGTTCAGAAGATAAAACAGAGAGCGAGATCATAGAATTGGCAAAGGAATATACCGAACTGGGCGAACTGGCTTTATTAGAGAAGCTACAAACAGAGACAGAACCGCCACTGGTTGCCGAACCTGAGGAAAGCGTGAAAAAAGAGAATCCATCATCCACTTTATAAAATGCTGCTCATTGATAAGTTCCATTAAAAACATATTTAACGATACAGGAACCATTACCCGGTTCATGGCCCGTTTTTTCAGTGAACTGCTACGCCGGCCTTTTGAAATGAAAGAGTTTCTGCGCCAGTGTTATTTCATTGGTTACAAAACATTGCCCCTGGTAGGCATTACAGGGTTTATCATGGGCCTGGTATTAACGCTGCAAACCAGACCTACCCTTGCCGGTTTTGGTGCAGAATCCTGGTTACCGGGCATGGTGGCGCTTTCGCTGGTGAGAGAGATTGCACCGGTGATTACTGCGCTGATCTGTGCCGGAAAAATTTCTTCGGGCATCGGTGCCGAACTGGGTTCGATGAAAGTGACAGAACAGATCGATGCCATGGAAGTATCGGGTATTAATCCCTACAAATACCTGGTGGTAACCCGGGTGCTGGCTACCACATTAATGGTTCCCCTGTTGGTGTTTTTTGCCGATGCAATTGGCATGGCCGGTGGTTATGCCGGTATTAATATACACAGTGATGTAAACCTCTACCGCTATTCATCGCAGGTACTGGAATCGCTGGACTATATCGATGTGATACCCCCCACTATTAAAAGTTTCTTTTTCGGATTTTTTATTGGTTCTATCGGTTGCTATAAAGGTTTTACTGCTGCCAATGGAACCGAAAGTGTAGGCAAAGCCGCCAATGCTTCGGTCGTATCAGCCTCGCTGGCCATTTTTATCATTGATATGCTGGCAGTGCAGATCACAGATCTTTTTATGTAACCATGAATAACGAAGTAACCATACCAGCAACAGGGCAGGACAGTACGGATAAAGAGACCATTGTGTTGATAGAAGGATTGTATAAATCTTTTGGCGAAGACAATCCTGTATTGAAAGGTGTTACATTAACCGTAAAGAAAGGAGAAAACCTGGTATTACTGGGCAGATCCGGTTCTGGTAAATCTATTATCATTAAATGTATTGCCGGATTGGTCACTTACGACCAGGGAAGTATCCAGGTAATGGGTACTGAGATCAATAGTTTAACCAATCAACAATTAAATGAGCTACGGCTGAAGATGGGTTTCCTTTTCCAGAATGCGGCTTTGTATGATTCCATGACGGTCAGAGAAAACCTGGCTTTCCCTTTAAAAAGACATTCGCCCGAAAAAACGGAACAGGAACTTACCGAAGCCATCACTGCCGAACTGGAAAGTGTAGGACTGGCAGAAGCCATTGATAAAATGCCATCTGAACTCTCGGGCGGTATGCGCAAGAGAATAGGATTGGCAAGAACCCTGATCCTGAATCCGTTGCTGGTGTTATACGACGAACCCACTACCGGCTTAGATACCATTACATCAAGGGAGATCAGTGAACTCATCCTGCAGATACAACAAAAAAATAAAACCAGTTCTATCATCATCACACATGATATGGCCTGCGCCAAACTAACCGGCGACAGGATTGTGATTCTTGAAAATGGCGTTATCCACGCAGAAGGTAGTTACGATGAACTGGCCCAGAGCAAGGATACATGGGTGGGATCCTTTTTTACTTAATTATAAAATCATTCAAATGAATAAAGAAAGCGGTATTACCTGGAAATTGGGCATGTTTGTCATAACAGGCATCCTGCTGTTTGCAGCAGCCATCTATTTTATCGGAGATCAACGAAATCTGTTTGGATCTACCTTTAAAATTTCGACCGTATTCAGTACGGTTAGCGGATTGAAGATCGGGAACAATGTACGGTTTGCCGGTATCAATATAGGTACGGTAGACGAGATAGAACTGATCACAGACACTTCTGTACGGGTAGATATGATCATCAGAAAAGAAGTGAGAAAATTTATCCGGAAAGATGCGGTAGCAGGTATCGCTTCTGATGGCTTAATGGGCGACAAAGTATTAACGGTATATCCCGGAAGTACCGGAGGCATGGTAAATGAGAATGCCATCATACTGGCGAGGGATCCGGTTGAAATGGATGATATCATGATCAGCGTAAAAGAAAGTGTTGACAATATCAGCCTCATCACCAATGAACTGGCCGAATTTACCTATAAACTCAACAATGGGAAAGGCGCTTTATCCAAACTGATGAACGATGAAAAATTCGGGAAATCGCTGGATGCCACAATGACCAATCTGAAAGAGGGATCAAAGGGGTTAAGCGAAAACATGGAAGCTGCTAAAAGCAATTTTCTCCTGAAAGGCTATTTCAACAAAAAGAAAAAAGAAGCCGCCAAAAAAGCAGAGGAACTGAAAAAACAGGAAGAACTGAAGAAAAAGAAAAAAACAGATACCAATAACTAATCACCAACACTCCATTACATGAAAACAATTGCCATTTTATTAGCCGCCGTCGGCATCATCATGATCGCCTATACTGGGTTCACGTATGTAACCACAGAAAAAGTAGTAGACCTGGGTCCACTGCAGGTAAGTGCGCAAAAAGAGCATCCGGTACAATGGTCGCCCATTGTAGGAGGAATTTTTCTGGTAAGCGGCGCTGTGATCTTTATGCTGTCTAAAAAAGCACAACGGTAATAAGCCTACCGTGATTTCTATAAAAGAACCGTCAACATCTATAAGATAACGGCACCAGAATATTTGACCTTTATGTAGTAACCAACAGCCTGCTAAAAGTTCAATATCTGATTATGATCAAGGTTATCAAAGAGGGCATTATTCTGCAGAAAACAACTAATGAATTTGAGAATGCAGGCGTACTGAATCCTGCAGTCATCAGAGACGGATCAGTTATTCATCTGTTTTACAGGGCCGTACGGCAAGGTAATTTTTCAACTATCGGTTATTGTCGCTTAAGCAACCCGCTGGATGTGGAACAACGTTCGGATCAACCACTTCTGTTCCCCAATTTCTCCTACGAGAGCCAGGGTCTGGAAGACCCACGGATTGTGAAAATTGAAGACCAGTATTATCTTTCCTATACTGCCTATGATGGGGTGAATGCTTTAGGAGCCCTGGCTGTTTCTGAGGACCTGATTCATTTTCAGAAAAAAGGAGTGATTGTTCCACAGATCACATACGAGGAATTTTTTAACCTGACACACACAGAAAAAAATGCCGGTCAAAAAGCGCTATGCTACAACGAACATGCCCGGATACTGGAGAACGGAGACCCTCAGCCATTGGTATGGGATAAAAACCTGATCTTCTTTCCCAGAAAAATACATAATAAACTATGCTTTCTGCATCGGATCAAACCAGATATCCAGATCCTGGTTGCTATCAGCAGTCTCGACGAATTGACAGATGCATTCTGGCAGGACTATTTTCTCCATTTTGGCGATAAAATTGTGCTATCACCCAAATATGCGCATGAAAGCAGTTATATCGGAGGTGGCTGTCCGCCCATTGAAACCATGGCAGGCTGGCTCATCATCTATCATGGCGTTCGTGATACCAAAGAAGGTTATATATATTCAGCCTGTGCCGCTTTGCTTGATCTGAATGACCCTACCAAAGAAATTGCCCGGCTCCCTTATCCGTTATTTGTACCCGAATATTCCTGGGAAAAGAAAGGAGAAGTAAACAATGTATGTTTCCCCACAGGTGCAGTTGTATTTAATGACACACTATTTATTTATTATGGAGCCGCCGACGAGCAGATAGCCTGTGCTTCCATGAGTCTGACCGGACTGATTCGTGAACTTCTTCAACACCCAACCACGAAAGATGCAAACTGAGAGCCCCTTACACCATACAGATACCCCTTCATTGGCAAAACAGCAGATTGTTAGCTGTGGAAACCGGATCTATATCCAACCCGCTGCCAAAAAACTGCCGGAGATTCTTTGTATCAGTTCCCATCCGCCCAGAGAATGTGGCATTGCCACTTATTCGCAGGACCTGATCACATCGCTTCAACAAAAATTTGGTCAGTCGTTCACATTCAGCATCTGCGCCCTTGAGAACGACAATGAATTGCATGTATACCCCGAAGAAGTAAAATACATCCTTCACGCAGACCGTTCAGCTGATTTTATTAAACTGGCACATACGATCAATCAAAGTGCAGATATATCGATCGTTTTACTGCAACATGAATTTGGATTTTTTGCCCAAAATCCTTCTTTTCTTACACAGTTCCTGGCACTGCTGCACAAGCCGGTGGTCACTGTTTTTCATACTGTACTTCCTCATCCTAACGAAGCTTTACGGGGTAATGTAAAAAACATCGCCACTTTATCGCGTTCTGTTATCGTAATGACGAATTCTTCTGCAAAGATCCTGATACGCGATTATACCATTCCTGCCTCCAGGATCACAGTAATCCCGCATGGTACACACCTGGTTCCACATCCGGATAAGGATGTACTGAAAGCCAGCTACCGGCTTTCGGGGAGAAAAATTCTCTCTACATTTGGATTACTCAGTTCCGGCAAAAGTATTGAAACCACAATCGAAGCTTTACCCGCTATCGTAAAGAATAATCCGGATGTACTGTTTCTGATCATCGGAAAAACACATCCTTCTGTAGTGAAACAGGAAGGTGAGCAATACAGAAGATCACTCGAAGAAAGAGTGACTGCTCTGAAAATGGAAGATCATGTGCTCTTCATCAACCAGTTTCTGCCCTTACCCACCCTATTAGATTACCTGCAGCTGACAGATATTTACCTGTTCACTTCACAGGATCCCAACCAGGCAGTAAGCGGCACTTTTTCTTACGCAATCAGTTGTGGTTGTCCGATCATTTCTACACCCATCCCCCATGCACTGGAGGTACTGAAAGATGATGCCGGTATCATTATCGGTTTCCGTAACCCGGAACAACTCAGCACTGCGGTGATCCGTTTGCTCAATGATGAAGCATTACAGAACAGGATCAGCTCTACCGGATTGCAGAAAATGGTTGCTACTTCCTGGCAAAATGCGGCCATTGCCCATGCCGGATTATTTCAGCAGATCAGTAATGGCGGTATCACGTTAAAATACAGTTTGCCGGAGATCCGTCTCGACCATCTTAAAAAAATGACAACCCCGTTTGGCATCATCCAGTTTTCACAGATCAACCAACCCGATATTACCACAGGTTATACGCTGGATGATAATGCAAGGGCCTTGATCGCCATCTGCCAGCATTTTGAACTCACGGGCGATACTGATGACCTGGGTTATATTGCCAGATACCTTGCCTTTATACAATACTGCCTGCAACCGGAAGGATATTTCCTGAATTATGTAGACGAACAACGTTTGTTTACCGAACAGAATTTTACCACCAACCTGGCCGACTCCAATGGAAGGGCCATCTGGGCGCTGGGTTTTTTACTTTCCCTGGAATCCATCTTACCGGAAAATATCACCAGTGCTGCAGAACAAACCATGCAAAAAGCTTTGCTGAATGTGAACAGCATACATTCTACCCGGGCACTGGCTTTTGTGATCAAGGGATTGTACTATAAAAATCTGCACAATCATCAGGCTTCACATATAGCACTGATCAAACACCTGAGCAATCGATTGGTGCAGATGTACCGGCATGAAGCAGATGAGAAATGGTGCTGGTTCGAAAGTTATCTTACCTATGCCAACAGTATTTTACCCGAAGCCATGTTATGTGCCTGGCTGGCAACCGGAGACAGTACTTACCAGCAGATAGCCAACAGCAGTTTTGATTTTCTGCTCTCTAAAATTTTTCAGAACGGGCATATCCGGGTTATATCCAATAAAACCTGGCTGCACAAAGAAAAAGAGGCCGTGTATGTAAATGCAGGGGGAGAACAACCCATTGATGTAGCCTATACCCTTCTGGCCCTCAGTAAATTTTATGATGCCTACGGTGATAAAAAATACCTGGCCCTGATGGAAATAGCCTGTAACTGGTTTCTGGGAGATAACCACCTGCACCAGATCATTTATAACCCCTGCACAGGTGGCTGTTACGATGGATTAGAAGAAAAAAACGTTAACCTGAACCAGGGTTCCGAATCTACCGTTAGTTACCTGATGGCGAGGCTTACCCTGGAAAAAGCACTGACCAGACAACCGAAAAGGTCATTCATACAGCGTTACCAGGAAGCCATCATTCTGTTGACAGAAAAAAGTAAAGTAAAATAACACTACCCTCTTCCGAGGGAACTACCTGCCTTTCTCTGTGCAACTCCTTAACGCTGTGGTCTCTGTGTTGAAAAAATGATGCATCTTACAACAATCAGAACCCTGTTTTTTAACACAGCGGTACAGAGAACCACAGCGTTTTGGATTCAGTATTACCCGCCAATCAATAAATCAATTAATTTAGGGAAACTGTTTAATTGATGACGAGTAGACCTGCTATACCTATTGATACTGCTCACCTGCTGCCCCTGCTTGACCAGCAGTTACTTACCTTATTACGATCCCTTACCCCGGCCGACTGGCAAAAACAAACCATTGCCAAACAATGGAAGGTAAAAGAGGTAGTGGCCCATTTACTGGATGGTAACATCAGAAGCCTGTCTATGTTACGCGATAATTATTGGGGCGAGTCCTTTGCCGGTAATGATTACCAGGGACTATTAGATTTTCTGAACGGACTGAATGCAGATTGGGTAAAAGCGATGAAGAGGGTAAGTCCGGTTATGCTGATCCTTTTGCACGAAGCCACCGGCAAAACCTATTGTGATTTTTATGCCTCTCTGGATCCTTTTGGCAAAGCGGGTTTTGCCGTTAACTGGGCCGGTGAAGAAGAAAGTAAAAACTGGATGCATATTGCCCGTGAGTACACCGAAAAATGGCTGCACCAGCAACAGATCCGCGATGCGGTTAACCAACCCGGTCATCATTTCGAAAGAGAATTCTTTTATCCTTTTATCGATACCTGCCTGATGGCTTTACCCTACACTTTCCGGCATATACAGCCTCCCCATCCGGTTACGGTACAGATTACCATCACTGGCCATGCGGGAGGCTCCTGGTATAACCATTATGCCAACGGACAATGGCAGTTATCAAAAGAGGCCAATGCCAGTCCAGCTGCTGCTGTGACCATGGATCCCGATACCAGCTGGCGCTTATTCTCCAAAAGCTTACGACCGGCAGATCTGCTGCACAAAATCACCCTGCAGGGAGATCTGGGTCTGGCCAATACAGCGCTGGAAATGGTTTCATTTATGGCATGATACAATTGTATCCAGCTCTGCGTAAACTCCCTGTTCTCTCGTTCTCTGTGGTTGGTTTTAGCTATCTCCAACCGCAGAGAACGAGAGAGGCAGAGGTTTCGCAGAGTGTGCCGTTATTTACCCAATCCGATGTAAATTGTTACAAATCTCTACCATGCGAGTCCTTAGTTTATACCTGCTGGTTACATTTTTGGGTTGCCATTCCGTCATCGGACAGAAAAAGTTGTACCAGGAACCTCACCGACCACAGTTTCATTTCTCTCCCCCTGCCAAATGGATGAACGATCCGAATGGTATGGTGTATTACAAAGGCGAGTATCATTTGTTTTACCAACACTATCCCGACAGTACGGTATGGGGCCCCATGCACTGGGGCCATGCCATCAGCAAAGACATGATTCATTGGCAACACCAGCCCATTGCTTTGTATCCGGATGCCCATGGAGATATTTTTTCTGGCAGTGTAGTAGTGGATGAAAAAAATACTTCCGGTTTTAAAAAAGGAGCAGAAGCACCGCTGGTGGCTATCTTCACCTACCATTATATGCCGGGCGAAAAAGCAGGCAGAAAAGATTTTCAGACGCAGGGCATTGCCTACAGTACGGATAAAGGCAGAACCTGGACCAAATACGCCAGCAATCCGGTGATCAAAAATCCCGGTATCAAGGATTTCCGTGATCCCAAAGTGATCTGGCATGCCGCTTCTAAACAGTGGGTGTTGACAATGGCTGCGGGGGATGAGATCCTGTTCTACCATTCTCCCGATTTAAAAAACTGGGAACTGACGGGTCGTTTTGGAAAAACAGAAGGTAGTCATGGCGGTGTGTGGGAATGCCCTGATCTGTTTGAACTCAAAACCAAAGAAGGAAAAAGCAAATGGGTATTACTGGTCAGTATTGGCTCAGGCGCGCCCAACGGCGGCAGCGGTACCCAATATTTTATCGGCAGTTTTGACGGAAAAACATTCACGAATGAAAACAGCCCCGAAACAAAACTTTGGCTGGATGAGGGCACGGATAATTATGCCGGTGTAACCTGGTACAACGCACCCAATCAGCGCCGTTTGTTTCTGGGCTGGATGAGTAACTGGCAGTATGCTCAAACCGTACCTACGCAGAAATGGCGCAGTGCCATGACTTTACCGCGGGAATTATCCCTGCAGGAAACCAGCAAAGGTTTCCATTTACAAACAACACCTGTTAGCGAAACAGCCCAACTCAGAACTAATCAAACTCCTGTAACCCTAACCGCCGGAAAAGACTATCCGATTTCACTTGCTGAGATAACGCTTCGTTTTGACCTTTCTGCCGCAGGCAGCAATGACATGGGAATAGTATTAAGCAATAAGGAGAATGAATCTGTCAGGATCGGATACAACCCAACCAAAAATGAGTTTTATATTGACCGAACCCAGTTACAGCTAACCGGTTTTTCCAAAGAATTTGCTGCGATGCACAAGGCCCCCAGAGCGGCAACAGGGAAACAACTTACCATGCATCTTTATATAGACAAATCTTCTGTAGAACTATTTGCAGATGATGGAACTGTGGTAATGACGGATATCTTTTTCCCGGCAAGTGATTTTAACAGTATAAAGATCTTCCAGGATCCGGCTGCAAAAGCTTTACAAAACGGGAAATTGTACACACTCCAATCGATCTGGTAAACAAGCGATAACCTAACGTTACTCATGAAACCTTACATTTGGCAACACAAAACCGATTCATGCAAAAAAGATTTTTATTCAGGATACATTCCTTCTCCGGTCTGTTATCGGGTATTTTTATTGTGCTGATGTCGCTCTCGGGCGCCGCACTGGTGTTTCATGAGGAGTTGGATGCCCTGCAATATCCCGTTATTAAGCAACAGCCCAACCTCCCGCTGTTAACGGTAGATAGTTGTTACAGAAGCCTGCAGAAAGAATTTCCGAAAGCACAGATCAGCAGTTGCAACCTGGCGGAGAATACCGCCAAGCCTTTTATTTTTTCGGTGTATGATTCGTCTTACAAAAAAGGCAGGCAGACCATGCAGGTGTTCCTGCATCCGCAAACGGCCGAAGTATTGTGGTTCCGGGGTGGGGGCAAAGACAGGCAGCATAATTTTATGGCCTGGCTCACCGTATTTCACAATTCGCTGCACCTGAAAAAAACGGGTGAGTGGATCCTGGGCTTTTTTGGTGTCCTGTTTTTACTAAGTCTTTGCACAGGCATCATCCATTACCGCAAAAAGATCATCCCTGTTTTATTGTTCAAAAAACCCTTGTACCGCAGTAGTAACCTGCACCAGCTGGTAGGGGTATATGCCCTGCTTTTCAACCTTATGATCGGCGCTACCGGTGTGTGGATGCAGCGGTATGTATTCACAAAAGATTTTTATGCAGCATCGCAACCCTATACACCCGTGATCAAAACTTCTGCGCCCCTGTCCTACTCGCTGGACAGCGCCATCAAACAGGTGCAGCAACAGCACCCGGCTTTTAGTGCGCATGTGATCTATTTTGCTGGTTCGCCCAAAGGTAAAACGGCGGTATATGGCAGCAGGGCTACCAATGCTTTTATCCATAACAAAAAATTTGCGGATGCTGTTTTTCTCGATAGTGCTGGCGCCTTGAACAAAACAGCCTTTGTAACAGAGATCATTCCTGAAAACCGCCGCGATATTATTAATGCACAGATCCATTACGGTCGCTATGGTGGCTGGCCCGTAAAACTGCTCTACACTTTATTCGGCTTATCTGGCGGTCTGCTCAGCATTACCGGTTTTGTATTGTGGCAGAAAAGAAAGCAACGTACATTTTGAGAGCTTACCTGAAATACCTGCTTTACAAGTTACAGCTGGCTCCACTGCTGCACCGTGTTTTATTCTGGCTGGCCAAACAGCAGCAAAGGAAACAGAACAGGCTGTATCGACAGGCTTATCCGGGATTGGTGATTCCTCCGGACGAGTATATCTATGAAACCTACCAACTGGATTACCGGAAATTCATTGCTGATGGAGAAGTAGCGGCGGCAGAAATCATTCGTTGGACTCAACCTTATCTCCCCCACACAGATCTCAAAATCCTTGATTGGGGTTGCGGTGCAGGCAGGATCATACGGCATTTAACGGGTTTGGCACCCACGGCTCAACTATTCGGCGCCGATGCCAATGAGGAAATGATCAGCTGGGACAAAATCCATTACCCGGAAATCACATTTACTACTATTCATTCTTTTCCACCTACGCCTTATGCACCGGATTTTTTTGATCTGGTTTATGGGTTTTCTGTACTCACCCATATAGATGCTTCCATGCAAGAAGCATGGATCGAAGAACTGCACCGGATCCTTCGGCCGGGTGGTGTACTGCTGCTTACCACGCATGGAACCAACTATACACACCAGCTGCGTTTGTCCGAGAAAAAACAATTATCTGCCAATGGCATCTATACCCGTCAATACCCGCAACAGGGCCACCGTATGATGACGAGCTGGCACGAGCCGCTCCTCTTCAGACAGATACTGGCACCTTATTTTGAAGTAAGGGAAATGTACGAGGGTAAAGAATACCCGCAAAAAGCAGGTGGACATGATCTGTGGATCCTGCAAAAGAAAACAATCTGAAACTTTTGGAAAGTTCTAAAACTTTCCAAAAGTTGTAGAAATTGAGATGCTTAATTAAGTGTTGTGTCTTTGGGTATATTCACCGGCACCACCGCTTTGGCAGTAAAAACAATCGCCTGCAATACCAGTAAAATAATAATACCTATGGCAAAAGCAAACTGAGAAGAGGCTTTAATAGTAGCATACTGCAATTCTACACTTTTCATAATCAGCTTTGATTCTTCTAACTGTACCGTGGAAAGCCTGCTCAAAGAAGCAATTGCTTTATCAGTATCAGCAGAAGGTCCATACAGGTTGTTCGCAAATGTTTGTTTCAGCTGTGTAAAGTAACCGTTCAATTCAATGGCGATAGCTTTCTCGGTGGCCGTAAGTTTGGTTTTACTGTAAGTATCGTAAGAATCAGCAAACGCACTCATCAGTTTACGGATAGCATTGGCTTTCGCATCAGCAGACTCACCCGTTTGTAATACTTCCCTGATCTGGTAGACAGTGCTCGTCATCTTAAAAATATAGGCTTCTGCAAGCAACCGGTCTTCATACAAGGTAGAGATGGCATTGGTTACATTTTTGGTGTGTAACCTGTCTAAGTAGTTGCTTAATAGTACCAACAGGCAAAGCGTAAGCAATACTGCTGAGGCGGTTAGTTTATTTTTGATGAGGTAGGTCCATTTCATCTATAACTAAATTTAAGTTTGGGCTTCCCCATTACAGAATCAGGTAATCTCTTTTCTTTATTCTCGACCAGCCCTTCTTTTTGATATATTCATAAACTAATAGCGTCGTTCCAAAATATGCGTGATTAAAATCCTCCGTTTCCTTTTCCTTTTTAAATATAGTTATATCAATAAATGCATACTGTTTGTTCTGGGTAAAAACCGGATCAGTTACAGAAAAGAAGAAGCCGTTTTTAGCAGTATTAAATGACTTTATCAATTTAAACACATGAAAGGTGTCAGTAAGTTGCCTTGGCTTCATTGATTGTGCCACTCTGTGCAAATGCTGTTTTTCAGTTTCGTTAAAAAGCAAATCTAGTGCCGTATCTCTGAAAAGGTAGCTGTGGTTGTAGGGTGAATGTTCATCACTCTCCAATTTCTTTCTCACACTATCTGATGTAAGATCTTCGTCCAAATGAAACCGATACATATTCCACTTATCCGTTTTGCTCAACACAAAATAAACAGCTGGTTTTTTATTGCCTAAAAGCGTCGTAATTTCAAAATTAGACTTATCCTTAAAGACAAGTTTTATCAAGCCATTGTCTTGGGAAACAGACCTTGTCGAAAAAACTAGAAGTGCTGTGATTATTAGAAGTCTCATAGATAATAACGCACAACTCATAGATCTGCGTTTCTCACTAAAATACTCACTTTTTTTGAATATGATAATTCTCAATGGAGGCAATCCGGTTAGAGACAACTTTTGGAGAGTTTGAAAACTTTCCAAAAGTTCAGCAAAAAAAAAAAACGTGCCCTTGTGCCTTTGTGTGGGAATATTTTTCACACAAAGGCACAAGGGCACGGTTAAATCGTTTATAAGTATCCTTACTTCGCTTTATTCAGCTCCGCTTCTTTTTTAGCGCGGTAGTCGGCATCTTTGGCCAGTTTCTGTAAGTCGTCCAGTTTGGCAATATACAGACTGCGGCCATGGGTTCCCAGCACCAGCTCATTCTCGCGTGGGTGTTGCACCAGGTCGTGAATAGGCACACTGTAAGGCAGGCCCTTGTTCCACATCATAGAGGTAGCGCCACCATCCAGGCTCACATACAAACCACCATCGGTTCCAACATACAGGATGTTCTCATTGGTCAGGTCTTCCTTCACCACATTAATGGGTTCGTTAGGCAGGTCTTTGCCAATCTGTTTCCAGGTAGCACCATAATCTTCGCTTACATAGAGATAAGGCAGAAAATTATCATTGCGGTATCCATTCAAAGAAGCGTATACACGGCTCTCTTTAAACGCACTCGCAAATACACGGCTCACATATAAACCCTTGGGTAATTTTTTGTTGATCAACTCCCAGCTATACCCACCATCTTTGGTTACCTGGATATTTCCATCATCGGTACCTACATATACCAGTCCAAAACGCAGCGGACTTTCACTCATGGTACTGGTAGTACCAAAAGGCACATCGCCCTGTTTGGGGTTGGTGGTTAAATCGGCACTCATGGCAACAGAACTATCGCCACGGTTAAAAGAGCGGTGAAACTTATTACTGCCATAATAAAACACATCCTGGTTATGACGGCTTAACAGGATAGGCGTTTGCCAGTTATACCGCAGAGCCGTTTCGCCCAGATCGCGCGAGGGACGAACTGATTTATAATCACCCACACCCAATGTCTGGCGGGAGTATGCGCCAAACTGAGAACCGCTGTACACGGTTTTGTTATCGCGCCAGTCTACCTGCACCTGCATACCATCTCCTCCACCAATACCGGTGAAAGGGTTATGGCCCGAATCGAACCAGTCGAAACTTTCGCGGGTAGTGCTTTTGCCGTACCAGGTTCCGTTATCCTGCAAACCGCCATAGACGTTGTAGGGTTTGGCCATGTCTATGGCTACATTGTAAAACTGTCCTACAGGTGGTGTATTGGCTTTGAACCAATGTTCGCCATTATCGTAAGTGATATTACAGCCACCATCGTTTCCGATGACCATATGACTGTCTTTTTTCGGATTCATCCAGGCTACGTGGTGGTCGGCATGTACATTATCGCCACCAATGAATTTGAAGGTTTTACCACCATCGGTACTCATCTGAATATCAAAACCGGTTAATACTACTTTGTTATCGTTTGCTGGACTTACAAACACTTTACCAAAATAGTAACCATAGGTACTATACATGGTTAAAGGCTTGGTATTGGTTTTTTTCCAGGTTTTTCCGGCATCATCGCTGCGATAGAGTTCACAACCGATTATCGGTGTTTCGAACAAAGCCGTATTGGCATCGAACAAAAAATCCCAGATCACCGAAGGGGCATATTTACCGCTGGATACACCTTCTTTGATAGCGGCGGCCGTATATTTCTGCGGAATGCCGTTACGGCGGTTGCCGATAAAAGCGTTCAGTTTTTTATCGTCCAATGCCAGGAACTGCTCTTTGGTAAGGTCTTTAAAATCGCGCAGCACATAACGGGTAGAATCGGTTCTGCGCAGGGCGGTATCCGGCTGGCGGAAATTGTTATCTACTACCGCGTATACCACATTAGCATTCTGCTGTGACACGGCCAGACCAATCCGGCCAACTCCCTCGCCTGAAGGGAAACCGCTGCCGGCCTGTGAGATCAGCTCCCAGCTATCGCCGCCATTGGTACTTTTAAAGATACCGCTGGTTTTACCCCCTTCTTCAAAATTAGAAGCAGAGCGTGTACGGTACCACATGGCAGCATATAATTCGTTGGCGTTTTTTGGATTCAGTTCCAGATCCACACCACCGGTATTTTCATCTACATACAAAGTCTGTTTCCAGTTTTTACCACCATCAGTGGTTTTATAAATACCTCTTTCTTTGTTAGCGGAGTAGAGATGTCCGAGAACCGCCACCCATGCGGTGTTGTTATCGGTAGGATGCAGCTGAATTTTGCCGATATGATGACTCTCGGGTAAACCGAGGTATTCCCATGTTTTACCATTGTCGGATGATTTGTACAGACCAATACCCGCATATGAAGAGCGGCTGCTGTTCACTTCACCGGTGCCCACCCAGATGGTGCGGGTTTTCCAGTTAACGGCGATATCACCCAGGGTAAGGATATCTTCTGAATCGAAAATGGAGGTGAAACTCTGTCCGTTGTTAACGGTATGCCATAAACCGCCAGAGGCATACGCTACATAAAACTCTGTAGGATCTTCGGGATTTACTTCCAGATCGGCCACACGGCCACTCATCACACTGGGACCGATATTGCGGAAAGCGGTTCCGTTAAGTAAGGAACGCTGTAAAAGCGCTTTGCGCTGGTCGGTCTTTTTTAAACGTTCCGAAGCGGGGGTAGGTTTTACCTGGGACATTGCCTGCGTGGCAACCAGCAGGAGTAATAGGATTGTTAATCTTCTCATAGCAGTTATAAATAAGTAATAAATTCGAGTTCCCAATTTAGCAATTATGCGTTGTCTACTGCTACCATTGTTCATTTTATTTTCTGTTTCGGCTCCGGCCCAATACAAAAGCTTCCGCATTGGGGTTAAGGGAGATACCTTGAATATTATAGACAACAAAGGACTGAAACAGGGCAAATGGACCATTCACGTAGATCCCCTGCGGGGAAATCCGGGTTATGAGGAAGAGGGCTATTATGTAAACGACCGCAAAGAGGGCCTCTGGCGCCGCTATAACCTGATGGATGACCTGATGGCTACAGAGAACTACCGCTGGGGCAATAAAAACGGAATTTGCCGGTATTTTACCCTGGCCGGGCTGGAGAGGGAGGAAAGCTGGCGCGCCTTCAATCCCGACAAGCTCTACGATACCCTTGATGTGGCCGATCTGAAGGACCCCAACAAATATGAGCGGGTAGTGGTGAAAAATGAAGGCAGTTCGCTGCGGCATGGTACCTGGAAATACTATTATCCCCCCACCGGCAAACTGATCAGCACAGAAGCCTATTTCCTGGACCAGTTACAGGAACCCGGCGCCGAAAACCCCACTGCAGGCCTCACCAAAGCCGCTACCGATACCAGCAAAGCCAAACCCGCCGAAAAGCCCAAACCCAAGGAAGTACTCGAATTCGAGAAAAAAACCTCCGGCAAAAAGAACAAAGTCCGCGACGGCCGCACCGGCTAATTCCCCCCTCTCTATTTATCTCTACGCTCATCTACCCTATTTACTTTATTTACTTTATTTACCTATTTACCCCAATCCCCATTTACCGTATTTACCTATATACTTATTTACCCTATTTACCTTATTTACCATCCCCCCCAGGCAACCCCACCCTCCCCATCCGCGTATAACCGGCAGGAATTGTAGCTTTAACCTGACTATTACCAGAAACTGTATCCAGTAAACCATTGCCCCGGGAGATACAACAGATATCGAGTTTGATTAACGGTTGTTGTAAAAATGACCGTAACAGCCAGCGTGACCTTTATCACTGGCTGTATGACTATGCCATGAAGATCTGTTACCGTTATATCAGCAGAACCGAGGAAGCCGAAGAACTCGTTAGTGAATCCTTTATCAAGCTATTCAGAAACATACAGCAGTTCGACGGTAACCGGAATGGCGAAACCGAAGCTTTGCTGAAAGGCTGGTTTAAACGGATTGTGGTGAATACCTGTATCGATCACCTGCGGCGCAACCACCTGAAACTGGTAAGCCAGGAGATCAGCGAAGAAGGAGAAACTTTTGCCGATGTGCAGGAAACAGGGATTGACAAACTGATGTACCAGGAGATCATGGAAGCCATTTGCCAGTTAACGCCTGTGTACAGAACGGTATTTAACCTGTTTGTGATTGAGGGGTTCAGTCACGAAGAAATTTCTTCGCAACTGGGCATCAGTGTGGGAGCATCCAAATCGAACCTGTCGAAGGCAAGGCATAACCTCAGAAAAATCATTACAAAACAAACCGAGTACAAAGTATATGTTTAATCCTGGTGACGATAAAGAACTGGACCGCTTAAGCAGGGAAGCTGCCGGGAGATACACGCCTCCCGGCGAAGCTAACTGGCAGGCACTCAGCGAGGAGCTTGACCGTATTATGCCCGTAACAGAAAAGAAAAAACGTCCTTTTCTGTTCTGGTGGTTATTGCCCCTTTTGTTGATCGGTGGTGGGGCGGCTTATTGGATGGGCACGAATCATTCTGCTGATCAGATAGCCATATCAGCTACCCCTGATGCCGGCAGTGTATCCAGCAAAACCATCCAGAAAACAAAACCAGCCAATTCATCAGACAAAACAACGGTACAGGATCAGCAAACCATTCAGGAAGACACACAGAAAAAAGAGCAACACTTTACTGAAACCGAATCAACAACAAACGCTACCCTGCAAACCAAAACTGTATCCGGGTTGAATGCAGCAAAAGTGACCCGTTACAGAAAAAACAAAAGCCTTTCTGATAAACCAAATACAAATGACCGTAGTTCCGGTGTAAAAGAGATCGATGAAAACAACCCATCCGTTTCTACTTCGAACACCGCTACTATCAGTGATAAAAAAACGGATATATCCATACCATTAACACAGCCCGTTACAGATAGAACAGCAGTTACTACAACAGATCAGTCACTAAAAGCAGAAACAGAACATATACAAAACAACACAGCTGAAAAAACAACTACACCCGCAACGATCACTGAGTCGGCCAAAGCAGAAGAACCGGCCCCAGCCCCGGTGGTAAAAGTAAATAGCAGCCGCAAAGGATTCAGTTATGCCTTTGTAGCCGGGGTAGATAAAAGCACCGTTAAATTCAGGTATGGCAATGATCCGGGTATTAACCTCGGTATGATGGCCGGTTATCATTTCAGCAACCGGTGGTCTGTTCATACAGGACTTATCTACACGCAGAAAAATTATAAAGTTGCCGGCAAAGACTTTACCGCACCCAAGGGCACCTGGGTAAGTTATTATAACATCGAAAATGTTACCGGTTTTTGCCGTATGTGGGAAGTTCCCTTACAGGTTCGATATACGATGGGCAAAAATGAGAAGAAAAGCAGCTTTTTCAGTGTCGGCCTCTCCTCCTATTTCATGACCAAAGAGAGCTATGATTATTTCTACTATTACAATAACCAACCGGTTACCCGGCATAGTACGCTTGACTCAGATGATAAACATGTACTCTCTATCGCACATTTCTCTGTTGGTTTTGAGAACAGGATCAGTAAAAAATGGGCTTTACAGGTAGAGCCCTACGCCAAAATACCGCTGGGAGGTGTTGGTTATGGCAGTATCCGCCTGAGCAGTTTCGGCCTGAACTTTTCGCTGCAACACAGGCAACCGGCAAAGAAATAACACCGTATTCTCCTATGAACAAACCGATCACTTCCCCCAGGGATCCTGATAGTTGGTGCAGATGGCAGATGCAATGATTTATTAACGGGGCTTCATTGTATTAACTGCATCAATAAAAAAGCAACTCTTTTGAGTTGCTTTTGTTGTGAAGAGGAGGATCGTGAGTGGTCAGTAGTGAGTAGTGAGTTACTTAGACTATTACCACACTTACTACTTACTACTTACTACTGACCACTCACTACTCACTACTCACTACTCACTACTCACTACTCACTACTTCTGCCTATCAAAATGCTTCCTGAAAAACAACACCTGGTAATCGATCGCTTTCTCCCAGTAGGGCCAGTTATGCTCGCCGGGGCGTTCGGTGTAGTCGTGGGGAATTTTTAGTTTGAGCATTTTTTCATGCATGGCTTTGTTCATGGCCAATACCCGGTCTTCGGTGCCGCAATCAATAATGATCGCCAGTGAATCGGACGGATACTTTTCAATTACATTCAATGCACTCCAGTCTTTCCAGTACGTTCGGTTGGACGCGGTATCGCCCAGACGTTTTTCTACATCATAACCTTTGGTAATCACACTCACATGTAATGCGCCACTCATGCTGCCGCAGGCACTGAAGCGGTCTGCATGCCGGAAAGCCAGGAAAATGCCACCATGACCACCCATACTCAATCCGGTAATGGCCCTGCCCTTCCGGTCGTTGATGGTGCGGTAGTTCTGGTCGATATACTGCGGCACTTCCGTTCCTACAAAGGTTTCGAAACGGTAGGTACTGTCTACCGGACTATCAAAATACCAGCTGGTAAATCCGCCATCCGGACAAACAATCATCAGCTGGTGCTGATCGGCCAGTTGTTGTATATGCGGCACTTTGCGGATCCAGTTGGAATAACTGCCAAAAGCCCCGTGCAACAGGTACAGTACGGGATAACGTTTATTCTTATCCTTTTTGTAAGAACCCGGCCGCACTACTACGGTCTTAACTGTACGGTGCATACTGTTACTGTAGATCTCAACGGTATCTACGGTGGCAGCCTGGGTAGAGAGGGCGAGACAGAGGGCTATTAAAAGGGTGAATGATTTCATATTTGAAGTTTACTTTTTTATAGATGATGTGTGAGGTGTGAGTGGTCAGTAGTGAATAGTGAATAAAATAATTCTCACTCACTACTCACTACTGACCACTCACTACTCACCATTCACAAATAAAGCCACCGCAATTACGCAGTGGCTCTACTTTATATATACAACTAAATGCTATTTTCCTTTCTGCAATGCATTCTGCATCGGGTTTACGCCTTGTGACTGTCCGCGCTGTCTGTTGGCGGCTTTGAAGATGGCGAACTTGCTGGGTTCTGTGGCAACAGCACCATTCTTAGGCCATACGTTATTGGCTTCATTGATATCTGCTGTTTCTTTCATCGGATCCAGTTTAATGCTCACCGCTTTTTTCCGGGTCAGGAATAATTTGGTTACGCTGTTCTCATTCTTACGCCAGATCTGTGCGGGGATTCTTTGTGTTTCTTTGGTTCCGTCTTCAAAAGCAAACTCAACAATGATCGGCATTACCAATCCGCCCTTATTAGCAAAAGTAATCTCGTACAGATTCACATCTGCATATTTGGCTTTGTCTTCTGCACTCATGGCTTCCGGTGCAGCAGCAGGTGCCGGGGCCGGGATTTTGGTGATGGAATCATATGGCTCCAGACCTCTGGCATATCTCCAGTAAAAATCACGCAGACTGGTATCGGCATCTGTCAGGAACACGATACGCTTGTCTTCGCGGTTACGTACTTTGGAAATATCATCAAACATAGGCAGTACGGGTTTATCCATACCACGTGGACCGGAAGGTCCACCGAATCCGCCTCTGCCTCCAAATCCACCGCCTGCAGGGGCAGCAGCGTTCGGATCGAAGACAGCGTGTTTCACCGTATCAATGGCAATATCGCAGGGCTCAATACCGTAGAACCATCCTCTCCAGAACCAATCCAGGTCTTCTCCGCTCGCATCTTCCATGGTACGGAAGAGATCGGCAGGAGTTGGGTGCTTGAAGGCCCAGCGACGTGCATATTCTTTAAATGCATAATCGAACAGCTCACGTCCCATAATGGTTTCGCGCAGGATGTTCAGACCGGTAGCGGGTTTGGTATAGGCATTCGGACCAAAACCAATGATGTTCTCACTATTGGTCATGATCGGCTCCAGCTGGTCTTTGGGTAAAGACATATATCCCTTCATCGAAGAAGCAAAGCCCATGCGGGAAGGGAATTTGTTATCGTAGAGTTCTTCGGTGAGGTACTCTACAAAAGAGTTCAGGCCCTCATCCATCCATGACCACTGGCGCTCATCGCTGTTAACGATCATGGGGAAGAAATTATGTCCTACTTCGTGAATGATCACACCCAGCATACCCAGTTTGGTAGACTCGCTGTAAGTGCCATCTTTCTGTGTACGCCCGTTGTTGAAACAGATCATCGGGTATTCCATACCATTGGCTGCTTCAATACTCTGCGCTACGGGGTAAGGATAAGGAATAGAGAATTTAGAATAGGTTTTAATGGTATGTGCCACCGCTTTGGTAGAGAACTTGCGGTAGAGGCCATAGGCTTCTTTGGCATAACCACTCATACACATGATTTTTTTGCCTTCTACATAGGCAGGCATGGCATCCCAGATATATTTACGGCTGGCTGTCCAGGCAAAATCCCTTACGTTCTCTGCTTTGAATATCCATGTTTTTTTAGCCGGACTGATCTGCTTTTCTGCTTTCACTGCTTCTTCCAGTGTAACGATCTCTACGGGTTCTTTGGCATTCTGTGCCTGGTTCCAGCGGGCCAGTTGGGCCGCAGTAAGTACCTGTGGATAGTTCTGGCACTGACCGGTAGCCAATACCACGTGGTCGGCGGGTACAGTCATCTGTACGCTGAAATTACCGAATGCGAGGGCAAACTCTCCCCTGCCGGTGAACTGGTGGTTCTGCCATCCCTGGAAATCGCTGTACACGCACAAACGGGGATACCATTGTGCCATGGTAAAGAGGTTATGTCCGTCAAGGGTCTCATAACCACCACGACCGCCGAAAGTCATACGGTCTGAGATTTTAAAACTCCAGTCGAGGTTGAAAACGAATTTCTGTCCGGGCTTTAAGGCTGCGGGTAAATCTACACGCATCATGGTTTTGTTCACCACATACTTCAGTGCTTTACCGGTTGCATCTGTCAGTTTGGAGATGATGAACCCATAACCATTATCTACTTTCTGTCCTTCCATTTTATCAATGGCACCGGCAGAAACAGCTCTGCTCAATGTACTCGCATCCTGGTAGTTGGCGTTGTTAATGGTGCTGTGTTCGTTCTCATCCAGCTGTAACCAGATATAGGTTAACACATCGGGCGAGTTGTTGAAATAGGTAACGGTTTCGCTACCCTTCAGTTTCAGGTTAGCTTCATCCAGCTCACATTTGATCTCGTAATCTGCGCGCTGCTGCCAGTATTTGGGTCCTGGTGCACCACTGGCCGTACGATACTCGTTGGGCGTGGGTAAAATGGTTCCCAACTGTTCGAACTTGTTTCCGTGGTTGGAAGTTGGGTTGTTACGGATGTCCTGGGCCTGTAACAGACCGGCTGTACATAACAGCAAGGACAGGATAAGCAATTTTCTCATTCTCTGTTTTAGTTTTAGAAAGGAAGTCTTTCGATGGCCATCTGAACGGCAACTGCAAAAATACCTCCGGTGAGATACAGGATATATTCTCTGCGGTTACATTTCAAAATGGTTACGAATATAAAGGAAATCAATAAAACGCATGATACAATCAGCAACTGCCCTACTTCCAGTCCTACATTAAAAGCCAATAACTGTGGTACGATATTGGAATTGGTACCCAGCAGACTTTTCAGGTAATTGCTGAAACCGAGGCCATGGATCAATCCAAAGAACAGGGCAAAAAAGTAGATCACCGGAAACCGGGACTTGTACACGAACTTCTTTACAAACACATTACTGATAGCCGTCACCATAATGGTAACCGGGATCAGGAATTCGATCCATTTTACCGGATAATCCAGCAGGTTAAACACACTCATGGCCAGTGTAATGGAATGCCCGATGGTAAAAGCGGTAACCAGTACCAGGATCTTACGCCAGTCCTGGAACTGGTAACGCAGGCAAAGGGCCATCACAAACAGGATATGATCGATACCCCTGAGGTCGGCAATATGCTGGTAGCCTAATTCAAAATATAACCCAAAATCATTCATGTGCAGGATGTTAAATTAATCATGACCTTTGTACCCATCAAAAAACCTATTTGAATGGTAAATATACTGGTTCAGTGGATGGTAACGGGAATTCTGGCGCTGTTGCATCCCTTCTATGTATCTGTTATAGAAATTAATCATAATGCGAAAGAAGCCACGGCAGAAGTGAGTGTGCGCATTTTTACCGAAGACCTGGAAAAAACGATCCAGAAATACACCACTACCCGCCTCGATATACTGAAACCGGCCGATGCCGCATTTCTCGACAAACAGATCGGCAATTATCTTACCCGTACCATCCGCCTCAAAATCAATGGCCAGCCCGTTACGATGAATTATTTAGGACATGAAATCCAGAAAGAAAGTGTATGGAGTTACCTCGAAATCCCCAAAGTAACCGACATCAGAAAACTGGAGATCGATTGCAGTCTCTTATACGATTTTGAAAAACTGCAGAGTAACCTGATTCATGTGAAGAGTAAGAATGAGGATAAGAGCTATAAGTTGGATTATCCGAAGAATTATGCGGTGTTTGAGTTCTGATGAATATCGAATGTCGAAGTGAAATATCTATCCGATCGTAATTCGGCGTTCCCTGTTCGATATTCGACATTCCCTACTCTTTCGCCATCACCAATATCTTACCAGTCTGGTAATTATCCGAAGAATTATGCGGTGTTTGAATTCTGATGAATATCGAATGTCGAAGTGAAATATCTATCCGATCGTAATTCGGCGTTCCCTGTTCGATATTCGACATTCCCTACTCTTTCGCCGTCACCAGAATCTTATCAATCCGGTGATTATCCATATCCACAATTTCGAAAGTGAAGTTTTTCCATTCCATGGTTTCGCCGGTGGTAGGGATTTTTTCGAGTTCGTGGATGATAAAACCGCCGAGTGTGTCAAAATCCTGGTCGCCTTCCAGCATCCATTCTGTTTTGTCAAAATGGGAGAGAAAATCGTAGAAAGGGATCTGGGCATCGATCAGGAAGGAACCATCTGCTCTTTCGATGATCTCGTGTTCTTCATCTTCTTCCTGCGGAATATCGCCTACAATGGCTTCGAGGATATCGTTGAGTGTCATGAGTCCCTGCACACTACCGTATTCATCCACGATAAAACAGTGGTGGATCTTGGTCTGCTTGAATTTTTCGAGTACCTGGTAGGCCGTATTATTTTCCGGAACATACATCGCTTCTCCCATAATCGAAAATACCGTGGCAGCAGCATCAGCGGCAAAGAGGTCTTTGATGCTGACAACTCCTTTGATATGGTCGATATCCTCTTCACAAACCGGGTAGATGGAATGGATCACTTCTTCCATTGAAGCTTTTACTTCACCAATCGTTTTTTTACCATCGATCCAGGTGATCTCGCTGCGGTGTGTCATCAAAGATGTGATGTTACGGTCGCTGAGATGGAATACCCGCTCAATAATATCCTGTTCCGCTTCTTCTATGGCACCATGTTCTGTTCCTTCGCTGATAATGGCTTTGATCTCTTCTTCGGTTACCTGGTTATCATTGCTTTTGATATTGAATAAACGGATGATGCTGTTGGCCGAAATACCCAGTAACCAGATGAACGGATACATGATCCATGTTACGATGCGCATGGGAGCCGCTACCGATTTGGCGATCTTTTCCGGATTACTCAGTCCGAGGCGTTTGGGCACCAACTCTCCCAATACCAGCGAGAGATAGGTAAGAATGATCACGATAAAAGTGGTGGCGATGGTGCTGCTATATGGCGCCAGCCAATCAAATTTCATCAGCCATTGCTGCAGGGGGAGTTTAAAACTATCCCCGGAATAGATACCGGTTAATACGCCGATCAGCGTAATGCCGATCTGCACCGTAGACAAAAAAGTTTCGGGATGATTGGCCAGTTGCAGGGCTTTTTTGGCATCGGTATCCCCTTTCAGGGCCTGTGCCTCCAGTCTTGCCTTACGTGCCGAAACCAATGCGATCTCGGCCATCGAAAACAGGCCGTTGATCACGATCAATATCAATAAAATAATTACTTCTGTCATAATGGAACTTACCCAAAACTAAACAATACCTGACAAATCACCATTTAAGGCCTGCTTCCCAATGCAATCAGCACATATTTGGGCACTTCCTGCTCGCGGGTGGCGGGATTGAGGAAGGGTAATGATAAAGCGGTTACCCCAAAATGGCTTCCCTCGTGCAATACTTTTGCACCCGGGAAACGTTGGGTAAAAACAGGCAGGCTGTCCTTTACGGTAATCACCATTTCATCCTGCCGGAAATCATTGGGTGATACCCGGGTGGGAAAAATGCGTTGGGCATAAAAATGAAGGGCCCTTCCTTCATGGATGCCATATAAAGCAATCTTCTCTTTGGGGAGATTCTGGGATCGGATAAAAGCGGCCGCATCATTTCCTAACTGGTAGCGTAATACATTGGGATAAAAAGCCGTGCTGAGAAAACTGTTCACTCCCAGCACTGTATACAATGCCACACAAAGCAGTGCAGGCAATTGTAATTTTTGGGAAAACAGGATCACAAACAATCCCACCAACCCCAGACCAGCCAGTACCGCTACCCATACAGACACCTGGAAAGGCCATACCAGTAAAACCACCGCTGCTGCCCACAATAAGGTAAAAATACAAACATGCAGCACCAACAGGGGCTTTCTCCATTTTATCAATTCTTCCGTAAACAATAACTGAAACAGGAACTTTCCTGTAACTATGGCGGCTAAAGGAAATACCACAAAAATGTAATGGGGTAATTGCGCCTGGCTGCGGGCAAGAATGCAGTAGGTTACGATAAAACCACCGGTGCTCACCCATTCTTCCTTTCCGGTGAGATGAAATTTTTTCCGGACCAACTCCTTTACAGCAAATATCAACCCAAGCAGGAAGAACAGGATCCAGGGTAAAAAACTCCAGAGCATATTCTCGAGCAGAAAACTGAAATGATTCATTTCGTTGAATACATTCTCACCGGTATACCTACCAAAACTTTGTGTCCAGTAATAAAAACGCAGTCCCGACTGAATCGGCACCCCATTGATCATTTTACCCGGATGCAGATCGAACTGCCTATACAATCCGATACTCATCGGCACCAGCATCACAGCTATAATCAATATGCCCAACAGGTATTCCCAGCGGAAGAGCTGTTTCCAGTCGCGGCGTAAGAGTACATGGGGTAAAAACGCAAAAGCAGGCACCATCAAAGCGATCGGACCTTTGGTCATCATTCCACAACCAATAGCTACAAAAGCGAGCAGAAAATTTTTCCATTTACCGGTTTCATACCAGGCCGCCATTTGCCAGAGGCTCAGCGCTACCCATCCCATCAGCATGGTATCGGTGCGCACATCGTGTGTGATCAGGATCAGCGCCTGTGAGGCAGCCAGTACCATGGCGCTCAGCTGTGCAATCTCTTTCCGGTAATAGATCAGCGCCAGCCGATAGGTTGCATACACGGCAAGTAAGGCGAAAAAGAAAGAAGGCAGGCGGTACGACCAGTCGTGCACCCCCAGGATCTTCATACTCAGCGCAGAAAGCCAGAATAACAGGGGTGGTTTATCGAGATAGTCGTAGCCCAGATCAAAGACCTGCAGAAAACTGTTGTTCTCCAGCATCTCTCTGCTGATAGAAGCGTATTGCGAAGCATCAATATCCATCAGCGGAATCAGGAAAATGCCGAGCAGATAAACCAGTGCGCATAATCCAATAACGATCCGGAAAGTACGGGTGGAAATCATGAGCGGAAGTTGATGTGTAAAAGTATTGATTTTCATATTGCTCCCCGCGGCATCAGGGAAGCATTTGCTATCATGCTGCCTGCGGCAATCCGATTCTTTTGTTGAAATAAGTGCCCGTGAGATAACCGATCAAACAACCCAGCAAGGTACCCGCCAGGATATCCAATGGATAATGTACGCCTACATATACCTGTCCGTAGGCAATGGTGGCGGCCCAGATAAAAAATACATAACCCCATTTTTTCATAATCGGCCGAAGGGTCAGAAACAGGAACATGGCAAAACCAAAATGGTTGGTGGCATGCGAAGAAGGAAAACTATAGCCACCGGAACAGTTGTTCAGGATCAGGCGTACCTGCCCCATCAACAGTTCTTCCCGGCAGGGCCTTGGTCTTTCTACCAGGTTCTTGATGAAACTGCTGCTGAGCTGATCGGTTAATGTAGCCGTAAGCACCGCAAACAGGATCCAGGGAAGGGCTTTTTCTTTAAAATTCATGATGGCAAAAACAATCAGGAACAGGTATAAAGGCACCCAGGCATTGGCTTCGCGGTACCAGGGGTAGATGCTGTCGAGCAAGGGATTTGTCCACTCTGTATTGATCTTCAGAAACAGCTGGGTATCGGCATAACGCAGCCATTCCCAGATATTTTCAAAAAAACCAGAAAGGAGGATGGGGGTGCACATGGGGTAAAGATAAATCTAATGAGTGAATGAGTGGGTGAGTGAAGGAGTGAATGTTTTTTTTGAAGCCGTTGTTGGTCGCCTGACCAACAACCCCTCCCGGCAGTTTCCCTATATCAATTGTAGGTATTGCTGGATTCTGTTTACGCTCAAATAAAAATTCCAACGCTTCTCTCTAGCTGTTTTAACAAAATATAAACCGGGAACTATGTAACAAATTCTTTATATCAAGTATTTTGGTATTATGAAAAATTTTCTTTTCGCAATCGGCCTTATTGTATTGTCGCCGGATGGATTTGCACAAACCAATGCTAACGGCATTCCGAAACTGGCTGTTACCGGAAAGCGTTTTTTAAATCCAATCATCGAAAAGGATACTTTCCCCCTCAATAAAAATTTTGACAAACCACTCCCGTATAATGGCATACCCAATAAGATTATGGTAAAACCTATACCACCTATTTATAAGGGTAATAACCAGCAGGGTTTTGATATTTACGAATCTCAAATAGATAAGATGTCTATCCTGGTACCGGATAGTGGGTTTCAATCTGCCATGCCTAATCCATTGGCAACTGCGAAAAAATCAAAAGACAGTATCCTTACATCTCCCCGCAGTATCCCGGATTTTTTTAATAAGAAACAATGGCAACAGAAAAGATACAAGTAGTTTAACCCATCTACCCGGGATCAATAAAAACAGAGGCAAGTATTTTCTGCAGCCGTAGTAGGTTGCCTGACCAATCACTTCGTATCAGTTCTTCTTTTACTACTCGGGGCTAAAGCCCCAATAAAAAAATTTCTACTCTTTGTATCCCCGCTCTGAAGAGCGGGGCAAACTATCTTTTTCTTTTGCCCCGCTCTTCAGAGCGGGGATCCGTCATATTGAGGACCTTTATCCGGGACTTTAGTCCCGAGTGAGGCTGCAACTCCTGGTGATTGCCTGACCCACAACCCCTCCTATCAGTTCTTCTTAGCCACAATAATCATTCTCGGCGATTTACGGATGTCATACCTGCCCAACTGGTAATCGCCGAATACTTCCTGCACTTGCATTCCCTGGTAAGACAACATATCCGTAAAATCGCCGAGAGAAAATTTGGCTACCCGTTCTGTGTAGAGGTGTTTGGGAGCCGCATTGGTGGCATCGGTTACCTGGATCTGTTTGAAGAAATGTTCCTCATCATGCCACTTGGTAATATGAAAAGTGACCCCATCAAGGGTGGTTGTAAATAATTTTTCGAGCCTGTCTTCCGAATAATGCACATTCAGGTAATCGATCACAAAGATCCCATTCTGCTTCAGACTCTGGGCAATGGTGCGGATGGCATTATCGTGCTCGCGGCGGGTTCTGAAATACCCAAAACTGGTGAAGAAATTGAAGGCGTAATCAAAATAATTGATCCAGAAAGGAAGGCGCATATCATGCTGAAAAAAATGCAGCTGTTCATTCTCTTCCTTTTTTGCCTCTTCAATAGAAGCCACAGAAAGATCGATCCCCGTTACATCAAAACCCATATCGGCCAGCGCCTTGCTATGCCTTCCCTTACCACAGGCAATATCCACCATCGTACAACCCTTTTGGGGCTGCAGATAGCCGATCAGGTTCCGGATAAACTGCAAAGCCTCTTCCTCATCCCTGTGCTGGTATAGCAAATGATAATAATCCGAGTTAAACCAATCTTTGTACCACGCTTTATCCGGCATAAGTCCTCATTATCCTGCAAAACTACGCCAGCGGGGCAAACAAAAAATTTCTATTATGTTTGCATCCCTAAATTCCTTTCCATGGCATTGATCAAGAGCATTTCAGGCATCCGCGGAACCATTGGTGGTAAACCCGGCGATACACTCAGTCCGCTGGATGTGGTCCGTTTCACCGCCGCCTTCGGCACCTGGCTGGCCGGCGAATCTGCCAACAAAAAGATCATTATCGGCCGCGATGGCAGGATCAGCGGGGAACTGGTGCAACGATTGGTAGTAAGTACCCTGAATGCGCTGGGACTGGACGTGGTAGACCTGGGCCTGAGCACTACCCCTACCGTAGAAATGGCGGTGGTATTTGAAAAAGCGGCCGGTGGCATTATTTTAACGGCCAGCCATAACCCCAAAGAATGGAATGCGTTAAAACTCCTGAACCATAAAGGCGAATTTATCAGTGGCGAAGTAGGTGCCAGAGTACTGGAGATTGCCGCCAAGGAAGATTTTGTATTTGCCGGGGTGGATCAGTTGGGTAGCTATACCACCAACGACCAATTATTACAGCAGCATATTGATGCCGTTGTTAACTACCCGCTGGTAGATGTGGCTGCCATTAAAAAAGCCAAATTCAATATCGTGATAGACGCGATCAACAGTACCGGTGCCATTGCAGTACCACAATTGCTGAAAGCGTTGGGCGTGAAAGATTTTACCGTACTGAATGAAGAGGTAAACGGCAAATTTGCCCATAACCCCGAACCCCTGCCCGAGAATCTGCTGCAGTTATGCAACGAAGTAAAAAAACAGAATGCCAGCATGGGTATTGCCGTTGATCCGGATGTAGACAGGCTTTGTTTTGTTTGTGAAGATGGGACCCTGTTTGGCGAAGAATATACATTGGTAGCAGTGGCAGATTATATCCTGTCGCAGCGCAAGGGCAATACGGTCAGCAATATGTCTTCTACCCGTGCCTTAAAAGATGTAACCGTAAAACATGGTGGTGAATACACACCGAGTGCCGTAGGCGAAGTGAACGTGGTAAACAAGATGAAAGCAGTGAATGCCGTGATTGGTGGTGAAGGTAATGGGGGCATTATTGTACCGGACCTGCATTACGGAAGAGATGCCCTGATCGGTATTGCACTGTTCCTTACCCATCTGGCCAAACAGAAAAAATCAGTTCGCCAGTTGCGGAATACCTACCCGGATTACTTCATGAGCAAAAACAAGATCGAACTGACTGCGGGTTTTGACCTGAAGAAGATCTTCGATCATATCAAAAAGAAATACAAGAAATACCCCATCAATACAGAAGACGGTTTAAAGATCGAATTCGAGAACGACTGGGTGCATCTCCGCACCAGTAATACAGAACCGATCATCCGGATCTATGCCGAAAGTAATTTTGAGACCACCGCAGCTAATATTGCACAGAAACTGATGCAGGATATCAGGGAGGCGATGTAGGAGGATACTGGTTACAGGTTACAGATTACAGGTTGCTGGTTAGTAACTGTTGGGTTGGGGGGCTGGAGTTGAGGGGAAACAGGAATTGCTGTGATTTTAGTAATTTTGCTTTCATGAGCGAAAGAATCTATCTCGACAATGCCGCTACCACTTCATTGGATCCCCAGGTGCTGGAAGCGATGATGCCTTATCTGACCACCCATTTTGGCAATCCTTCTTCTATTTACAGTTATGGACGCGAGTCGAGAATGGCGATCGAGAATGCACGTAAAAGTGTGGCCAAGATCCTGAATGCGCATCCTGCTGAGATTTTCTTTACCAGTGGCGGTACCGAGAGCAGTAATACAGCCATCACCGCTGCCGTGCGCGATCTGGGATGCAAACACATTATTTCCTCTGTGATTGAGCACCATGCCACTACCCACACCGTTGAATACCTATACCACAATGGCGAAGCTTCATTGAGTTATGTAAAACTGCTGCCCAATGGTCATATTGATCTGGAGGACCTGGAAAAATTACTGGCCGAAAGCGAAGAGAAATGCCTGGTAAGCCTGATGCATGCCAATAACGAGATCGGCAATATGCTCGATATCCATGCCGTGGGTGAATTATGCAAACTGTACAATGCCATTTTCCATAGCGATACCGTTCAGACAGTAGGACATTTCCCTTTTGATCTGCGTAATACACCTGTTCACTTCATAACCGGTGCCGGGCATAAATTTCATGGACCCAAAGGCGTGGGTTTGCTCTACATCAATGAGAATGTAAAGATCAAACCCTTTGTACATGGAGGCAGCCAGGAAAGAAATATGCGTGCCGGAACCGAGAACCTGTACGGTATTGTAGGTTTTGCAAAAGCACTGCAACTGGCCACAGAACAGTACGAAGCAGAAAGCACCTATGTGAAAGGATTGAAACTCTATATGATGGAGCGTCTGAAGAAAAATATCAAAGGTGTATCTTTTAATGGCGATCCTTTGGGCAGAAGCCTGTATGCGGTATTGAGCGTAAGTTTCCCCAAGACCGAAAAAAGTGAAATGATCCTGTTCAACCTCGATATCAACCAGATCTGCGCCAGCGGCGGCAGTGCCTGCACCAGCGGTGCCGATCAGGGTTCGCATGTGATCCGTGCCATCAATAATAATCCCAACCAGGTAACCGTTCGTTTTTCTTTCAGTAAACACAATACCAAAGAAGAGATAGACCTGGTAGTGGAGAAACTGAAAGAACTAATCTAAACCTTTCATTTACAGCGGTTTCCCCTTACAGTAATAAGATCAGCCCGGAGCAAGATATTGCTCCCTAAAGCAGTGAACCATGAGCTACTGCCCTTTTTTCTGCGATACACATCCATAACAAAATATCCCTATCTGTTTTGGCGTTATAGCGTATTAAGTCAAAAACTGTACTCTATGACCCTGAAATACACCTGTGTAGTAGTAGCCTGTCTCTTCTGCCTTGCCGGTTTTGCGCAAAAAAGCGGACCCTTCGGCTCAAAGGGAGCCCACCAGACTTTATTTGTTGAAGCCGGCGGTCCGGGTATTCTAAGCATTAACTACGACCAGCGTTTCCAGGGTGAGCAGGGACTGGGTATCCGTGCCGGTGTGGGCGGGTATGGTTTTTTGAAGAAAGGTGTATTCACCATTCCACTGGGATTGAATTACCTGACAGGATCAGGAGATCATTTTGCAGAACTGGGGGCAGGTGTTACCATTGCGTCTTCGTCGGTAGGAAATACCTATTTCGATAATCCCGGAACCACCACCGCAGGTTTTATCAATTTCGGTTACCGTTATGTGCCTCAGAAAAAAAATCTAAGCTTCCGGGCATTCATATCCCCGCTCTTTACAGCCGCGGGCACCATCCCGTTTTATGGCGGAGGATCGGTAGGGATTAAGTTCTAGGGAACGGTAGAGAACAGATGAACAGAAGAGCAAGGAACAAACGAACAGATGATCGGAAAATAGCTACGCTAGAGTTCCCTTCGACATTCGATATTTCCCGCCCGGCGGGATTCGGTGTTCGATATTCTCTGTTCTTGGTTTTAGGTTCTATGTTTGGGGAACTCCGTTCATCTGTTCTTCTGTTCATCTGTTCCTCACCTATAATCCCCCTCATCAAACTCATCTCCTTCTTCATCCAGGTTAAAACTGCCCAGGTTCATCATACTGCCCATCAGGTCCTTGAATTCGATTTTCCCATCGATCACTTTTTTGCTGATCATGGAATAAGCAGCAAGGCCGTGTAATACAAACTCCATCAGCAGCGCATTTTCTTTTTCGTTGGCGTGCGGGAAATGTTTTTTGACAAAGCCAAACAGTCCGTCCACTTTATAGAGATGAGCGATCTTGTCTTCATCTTTCATATCCAGCAGCAGATCCAGGTGGTTGCCTGCATCAAACCAGCGGGTAATGGCTTTGTAAGGGCTCTCGGGTTCTTTTTCTTCCACAGATTTCTTACCTGTAATCCGTTTCTTTTTTGCCTGTTCGGGATTCGGAAAATATTGTACAAACTGTGTACGGATGGATTTATCCAGTAGGTTAACGGCAACCTGGTAAGGCCCTTCCTGCTCGCCTTCATACACCAGTTCAATCTTACCGGTAATGGAAGGAATGATCCCGGAAAGATCACTGATCCAGACCTGCGTTTTCTCTTCTCCATGAATAATGGCCCTGCGCTCAGCACTGCTCACCGCATTTTCATAGGCCGCAATGGTTAAGCGGGCACTTACGCCACTTTTCTTATCTACATATTCATTCGACCTTGCTTCAAATGCCACCTGTTCTATCAAACGTTTAATCAGGTCGCTGACCACCACCCTGTCTTTCTGTACGCCCAGAATATTCGCTTCCTGTTCTGTAATGGCAAGCGCGGTTTCTATGTCTTTGGGATAGTGTGTGAGGATCTGGCTTTCGATCCGGTCTTTCAACGGTGTTACAATACTGCCGCGGTTGGTATAATCTTCCGGGTTGGCAGTAAACACGAATAAAATATCCAGCGGCATACGCAGTTTAAATCCGCGGATCTGGATATCTCCTTCCTGCAGAATATTAAACAATGCCACCTGGATCCGCGCCTGCAGATCGGGCAACTCATTGATCACGAAAATACCGCGGTTACTGCGGGGGATGATACCGTAATGGATCACTTTCTCATCCGCAAAACTGAGTTTTAAATTAGCGGCTTTGATGGGATCGATATCACCAATCAGGTCTGCCACACTTACATCCGGCGTAGCCAGTTTTTCGCCATAGCGTTCGCTTCTGTGGATCCATTGTACCGGTGTATCATCACCATGTTCCGCAATCAGGTCTTTCGCAAATTTGCTCATGGGCTGCAGCGGATCATCGTTCACTTCACTACCTGCTACAATCGGTATATACTCATCCAGCAGATCTACCATCTGCCGCGCCATCCGGGTCTTGGCCTGTCCACGTAATCCCAGGAACAGGATATTATGCCGGCTCAGCAATGCCCGCTCTGTATCCGGTATCACCGTATCCTCATACCCCATGATCCCTTCAAAAGGATTTTCCCTGTTACGGATGCTCTTTACCAGGTTATCCCTGATCTCTTCTTTCACCGACCTCGGCTGGTACTTGCTTTTCTGTAACTGGCCGAGGGTTTTTATTTTTTTGATATCCATAGTTCTGTTTCTGTGAGGCGTGAATCGTTAGACGTAAATCGTGAGTCGTCAGTAGTGAGTAGTGAGTGTTCAATTTTTAATTTCTAATTTTTAATTTCCTAATACACCGTCTTCCTCTTCCCGCTCTCAAAATCCTTAAATATAAACGCACCCAGTTTATCCAGCGATGCGAAAAAAGCTTTTCCGTTATTGGTTTCTGTAAATTCCTGTACAAATTTCTGCAGGTAAGGATCGGATGCGATCATGAAAGTGGTGATCGGGATCTTCAGTTTTTTACACTGCGCCGCCAGGTTGATACAACGGTTCACCACTTTTCTATCCAGTCCGAAACTGTTTTTGTAATACCGGCCACCGATTTTTAAACAGGTGGGTTTACCATCGGTGATCATAAAGATCTGTTTGTTGGGATTCTTTCTCCTGCGCAACAGATCCATCGCCAGTTCCAATCCGGCAACGGTATTGGTATGGTATGGCCCCACCTGCAGGTAAGGCAGGTCTTTGATCTCAATACTCCAGGCATCGTTACCGAATACCACAATATCCAAAGTGTCTTTGGGGTATTTGGTGGTGATGAGTTCACTCAAAGCCATGGCCACTTTTTTGGCGGGGGTAATCCGGTCTTCCCCGTACAATATCATCGAATGCGAAATATCGATCATCAATACGGTAGAAGTCTGTGTTTTAAAATCACTCTCCCTGATCTGCAGGTCATCTTCCCGCATCGAAAAACTATCGATCCCGTGATTGATTTGTGCATTGCGGATGCTTTCCGTAAAATCGATTTGCTCCAGCATATCGCCAAACTGAAAGGGGCGGGTGTCCGGGTTCTGTTCATCGCCCTGGCCGGGTTTGAAGGTCTGGTGATTGCCCTGTTTGGTTTTCTTCAGTTTTCCAAAGATCTCTTCCAGACTTTTTTTGCGGATGGTCTGTTCCGATTTACCGGTGATCTTGAAACTGCCATCCTGCGGGTTCTCCTGCAGGTAACCGTTCTGTTTCAGGTCGTCAATAAAATCGCCCATGCCATATTCATCGTTGGTGAGCTGGTATTTCCGGTCCAGCTGGTTCAGCCAGTCCAATGCTTCTGAGGCGTCGCCATTGGTATAAGACAGTAACTGCATAAAAAGATCGAGCAGTTGTTCAAACCGGCTCTTATCATTTTCATGAGGGTTAAAATGTACAAAACGGTGTCCGCGCATAGCTGTAAACGACAAAAGATGAGTACTACAATATTAACGAAGATGCCGGGTATTGGTTTGCGGAATGAGAAATAAATACCCCACCGGGCAGCTTCAGGTGAATCCATTAACCAAAACAGCCCGGACATGCCGGGCTGTTTGCAATCTATCTGATAGAACCTATTTCCGGGTAGTGTCTTTGGCAGCAGAATCTCTGGGTGCCATCATTTTACCAGGGATCTGGATCCTTGGATTGTACACACTCTGTAGCTGGTCAAGGCCCTGCAGGTAGTTTTCTGCCATTCGTTTCTCATCTGCCATATTTTCGGCACTTTTTGAACCCAGCGAATTATAGTAACGCACCTGCTGTTGCAGGTCTTTCTTTACAGAAGCCGCAACCTTATTGGCTAGTGTAGTATCCTCTGCCATATAACAGGCCTGCAGGAACAGGAGCGAGTTACGATTGTGCTGGTTACCGCGACTGGTCATACCATAATCAAAATTTCCGGCTCTCTCCAGCATTGTATCTGCTTTCTCCAATACTTTGCGGGCTTCTTCTTTGCGGTTCTTGGCAGCCAGGTCCATGGCCAGTTCTGTATAAGCGGTACGGATAGAGTTCAGGTGACGGCGGTTCTCTTCATCAAAGTACACCCCTTTTATATTGGCACTGCCAAACGCGAATTTATTCATGGCTTTGTCCAGCATCCAGTCTGTATTTACGCGACTGTTCTCTACCGGAACCAGGCGGAAAGACAAACCATCTCTGCGGATATACTGGTCAAAACCCAGATCTGCTGAAGGACTGGTAAAATAAATCGGACGCTGCCATTTATTGGCGGCGATGATATTCAGCAATGCCAGGTCGTTCTTCACCAATGCGCCTTTGGGAATTTCAAAACGGAGTTCACTTACCACACTGTCTGTTGCATTCACGGTTCCGTTTTTCAATACCAATGCTTTATCAACAGGCACCGATAGTTTTTTAACGGGATAAGTATTCAGAGCTTCTCCATTACCTCTGTCGTCCATTTTGGCGGGTTCGTCACTTCCTACATAATTCTTCATCATATCATACAGGTCGTAGTAAGCGTTTTCCGGTATACCTGGTTGCGGGCGATATAAAATATAATCCCGTTTGCCACCTTCAATCTGTTCAGGTGTCCAGATCACATCTATCGGATCGCTCTCGTTTACTTTGTAACGGAGCTGGTTAATGTACCAGTCAATACCCAATAAACTGAAGTTGATCACACGCACATCTCTGCGGATCCCTTCTACTTCCTGGGCATACCACAGAGGATAGGTATCATTATCACCGTAGGTGAACAGGATGGCGTTAGGAGCACAACTTTCGAGGTAATCTTTGGCGAGGTCGCGTGGCAATTCCTTTTTACTGCGGTCATGGTCGTCCCACTCCTGCTGCGCCATCAATACCGGTACTGCCAGCAAACAGATAGCCGTAGCCACAGAAGCTGCGGCAGCCTGGGAAAGAGCTTTACTCAACCAATCGCGCACTTTTAATACGCCCAAACCAATCCACACGGCAAACGCGTAGAAACTTCCTACATACGCATAATCACGCTCACGCGGCTGGTAACCGGCCTGGTTCAGGTACAGCACAATGGCCATACCGGTAAAGAAGAACAATAAGAGGTTGATGGTTCCATCGTCGCCCCTTTTCTTGAACTGATAAAACAAACCAATCAATCCAAGGATAAAAGGAAGCAGGAATAATTTGTTATTGGCTTTGTTATTTTTCAGGCTGTCTGGCATAGTGCTCTGGTCGCCATACAGCATATTATCTATAAAAGAAATTCCGGTGATCCAGTTACCATCACGCACGTTGCCGGCAAAGAGTCCCTGGTTATCATTTTGCTTACCTGAGAAGTTCCACATAAAATAGCGGAAATACATCCAGTAAGTCTGGTAGCCTACAAAAAACTTCACATTATCGGCCTGTGTAGGTGCCCGCTCATATTTTCCTTCTCGGGTTTTATTGATCCCTAAATAATACGCATAGTAATCAGCATGGTTCTGGTCGTTGCTCGGATCCCAAACACGGGGGAATACCATTTTGTCTTCCGACGCATATACATATTTACGATCCTGACCCAGCTCAATATATTTATCATGCGATTTCTGGTAACGCATACCGGTATTCTTGAGGTCAACCGGGTCTGCGGTAAATTTCTGTCCGTACAACAAAGGAAAATCACCATATTGATCACGACCTAAATAGCCCACGAGACTGTTAGGATTATCTACATTGTACATATCCACAGAAGGATTGGCATTACTGCGGATCATGGTGGTAACATAGGTACTGTACCCTACCAGCATAAAAGCAAAACACCAGATAGCAAGACGCAGGTAAGCCCAGGCTTTTTTATCCGCCAGTTTTAATCCGTACCAGATCAGACCGGCCACCAGAACAAAAAAGAAGGTGAAGCCGGAGAAGAAAGGCAGTCCGAAACTATTTACAAAATAACGATCGAAGGTACCGGCGAGTTTTACAGAATACTGGATCACGCCTACCTGAACCACACCGGTAATAATACAACCAATGGCGAAAAAGATATAGACCCCACCGTAATAGGCTTTTTTATCCTTGCCCTGTTTCTCTACCAGGAACAGCAGACCGATGGCAGCGATCACCGCTACAATCATCAGGCCAGCCATGGTACCATCCATGGGTACATTGTCGGTAGACTCTGCAGAGGCGCTGATCAACGCACCAATCACCGCCATTACGCCACCAATGGCTACCAAACGGAGGAACCATTTGCGGAGAATATCATATTTAAAAGTGTCTCTTCTGCGGAAATAATACACCATTACAATGGCGGGAATGGTTAAAAGGTTCAGCAAGTGAACACCGATTGACAATCCCATCAGGAAAAAGATAAACACGATCCAGCGGTCTGCGCCAGGTTCATCGGCATGGTTCTCCCATTTCAGGATGGCCCAGAATACGATGGCGGTAAAGAAAGAGGACATGGCATATACTTCACCTTCAACAGCACTATACCAGAAAGAATCACTGAAAGTATAGGCAAGGGCACCTACCACACCGGCACCCATGATAGACCAGGCTTGTGACATGGTAAGGGTATCGCTGGTGGAAACATTTACGATGCGTCTGGCAAAGTGGGTGATGGTCCAGAACAGGAACAGGATAGTAAAACCACTGGCCAGGGCGCTCATGATATTCACGGCTTTAGCAGCAGTCAGCGGGTTATCGCCAAACAGAATAATAAAGATCCGGCCCAGCATCACAAACAGCGGGGCTCCCGGAGGGTGCGGGATCTGTAATTTAAAACAGGAGCTTACAAACTCACCGCAATCCCAGAAACTTCCTCCGGCTTCGGTGGTCATAATGTAAACGGTACAGGCGATCAGGGCCACTACCCATCCAACAAGGTTGTTGATCTTCTTAAACTGCATTGGTTTTGGTTTTTTAAGACTGGCAAACATAACTTTTATATCGTAAATCGGGAAATGGATATGGGGGTTTGATTTATTTTAAGAAAACGTTATGGGAAGGTCTGGAGTTTGGGGTTCGATGTGCTGAACTCCAAACTCCAAACCCCAAACTCCTAACTTCCTTATCTTTGCCCCTTCTATGGAAAAAAAGCGAACCGTAGCCTTTCATACTCTGGGTTGTAAACTCAACTTTTCGGAAACTTCTACCCTCTCCCGTATGCTGGAGAGCGAAGGTTTTGAAAAACGTGATTTTGACGACCAGGCCGACGTATATGTGATCAATACCTGCTCGGTAACGGATAATGCGGATAAGGAATGCCGGCAGCTGGTTCGCCGGATCCAGCGGAAAACACCGGAAAGTTTTGTGGTAATCACCGGTTGTTATGCCCAGCTCAAGCCCAAAGAAATCGCTTCCATACCCGGGGTTGATCTGGTGCTGGGTGCCGCCGAAAAATTCAATATTGCCCGCCATATCGGCGAACTGGCCAAGGGCGATGCTGCCCGCATCTGCAGCTGCGATATTGAAGAAGTGAGTGGATTCAATGCCTCTTTCTCTCAAAACGACCGTACCCGTACCTTTTTAAAAGTGCAGGATGGTTGTGATTATAACTGTTCTTTCTGCACCATCCCCATGGCCCGGGGCAAAAGCCGCAGCGATAATGTGGCTAATGTAGTGGGGCATGCCGAAAAACTGGCGGCCGATGGAGTAAAAGAGATCGTACTTACCGGTGTAAACCTGGGCGATTTCGGGAAGGGACCGGATGGCGAGAATAAATATGATGAAAACTTCTTCGACCTCGTAAAAGCGCTGGATCAGGTAAAGGGAATTGAGCGTTACCGTATTTCCTCCATCGAACCCAACCTGCTTACCAATGAGATCATCGAATATGTGGCCAACAGCGATAAGTTTATGCCGCATTTTCATATCCCCCTGCAAAGCGGCAGCAATGAGATCTTGAAGCTGATGAGGAGGCGTTATAAAAGGGAACTGTATGCCGAAAGAGTGGCCCTCATCAAAACCCTGATGCCGCACTGCGCCATCGGCGTGGATGTGATCGTAGGTTTTCCCGGCGAAACGGATCAGCATTTTACCGAAACATTCGATTTTTTACATTCTCTCGACGTCTCTTACCTGCACGTATTTACCTACTCAGAAAGAGATCATACCAAAGCCCTGGAAATAAAACCTGTGGTACCCGTTGCTGTGCGCAATGAACGCAACAAAACCCTGCGCAATCTTTCCTACATGAAGATGCAATACTTCACCAACCAGTTTACCGGCCAAACCCGCAAAGTTTTGTTTGAAGCTTTTGAGAAAAACGGCATGATGGAAGGATATACAGATAATTATATCCGCATCAGTACCCCGTACAGAAAGGAATGGGCGAACGAAGTAGTGAATTGGGAATTGTGAATGGGCAATGGGCAAACAGTTACTTATCCACTCATCATTGACGATTACCCATTCATGAAAGATGTGAGTGGTGAGTGGTCAGTAGTGAGTCAACAGTTTTTCTTATTCACAATTGACCATTGCCCATTCACAGAACTCGTGATTAGTGATAGTAAGTAAAAAAGATTCCACACTCACTACTCACAACTGACCACTCACTAAATCGGTGATAAAAATTCTGCGGGGAACTCCACTACCATTACCTGTCCCAGGCTTTCGAGTTTTACATATACTTTTTTCTTACCGCCGCGTAAAACGGTTCCTTCGTTGCCCATGAATACGCCGTGGTTAACGGTTACCTGCATCTGTTCCTTAAATCCTTCTTCGGAGAGAATGGAAATGCTGGCATCTTTTTCGGCCAGGTATTTTTTAATGAGAGCTACTTCTTCATTTTTGATGACGGCAGGTTTGCGCAGGTAGTGTACAAAATTGAGCACCCCATCTGTCATCAGTACTTTGGAACGCTCGGTATCATCGATCCGCACAAACACATAGGATTTGAATAACGGATCCTCAATGATTTTTTTCCGATCGCTCCACTGGCGTTCAACCCTTTGTAAAGGGCACCAGCTTTCGATCCCTTTTCTGATCAGTGCGCTATCAATCTTTTTCTCCCAACGGGGTTTGGTATATAAAGCGTACCACTTCTTCTCAGGTTCCATGTGCATCCATCGTTTGAACTCGCAAAATACAGAATATAAGCTAAGTGATTACTTTGCCACGGTTTGCACCTGTGTGTGCACCATCTGGCCTACCATTTTAACGGTTTCATCAATGTGCATATCCGTTTTCAGAAACTTCAGCCATGCCTGGTAACGTTCGCCCTTGGAAGGGTCTGGATTTTTATAAAACTTATCATTATCCGCCACCAGTGCAGATACCTTCAGTTCTTCTTTGGCCTTCAGCAAGGTATTGTTCTGGTTAACAGTAGCAATGATCTGCTTCTGGCGTGCTTTGTATTTCTGCAATTGCAGGTCTACAGGCATTTCTGCATTTTTAGCCAGCCATTGCAGGTTACTTTTGAGGAGATTATAAGAAGCATCGCTCTGGATTTTTTCGTTCTCCTTTTTCACAAGGTTATCCAGTCCAAAACTATCGTTCCATGTCTGGTAATTCATTTTAGGGATCTCATCGTAAGGCAATGCACCCGGATTATCTTTTTCACGACCCTTGTAATACTCCAATGCATCCGGCAACACCACATCTGGTGTAATACCTTTTAACTGGGTGGAACCGCCATTTACACGGTAAAATTTCTGGAAAGTAAGTGTCATGGCTCCCATATCGGTACGACCGCTGTACAGGTCGTTACGGTTGCCAAAGGGTACCTGGCGTTGTACAGTTCCTTTTCCGTAGGTAGATGAACTTCCGATAATGATTCCTCTCTTGTAATCCTGGATAGCACCGGCAAAGATTTCACTGGCCGAGGCGCTGAACTCGTTCACCATTACTGCCAGCGGACCATCATACAGGATAGACTCATCGTTATCGCGCCAGGTGTTCTGATCCACACGGCCGCTTCTTTCTTTTACCTGCACCACCGGACCGCTTTTGATGAACAGTCCTACCATTTTCACCACTTCGTATAAAGAACCTCCACCATTATTACGTACATCGATTACAATACCTTTTACATTTTCCGCTTTCAGCTTGATCACTTCCTGGGCCACATCATCTGAACAATGGTGGCCGTTCACATCTTCAAAATCAGAATAAAAATCAGGCAGGTAAATATAACCGATCTTATCGTTGCCGTTTTGTATCACCGCACTGCGGGCATACCCTTCATCCTGCACCACTTCTTCGCGGATCATGCTCACCTGTTTGTAAGAGCCATCCTGTTTTTTGATGGTCAGCCGTACTTCTGTTCCCTTGTTACCGCGGATGAGTTTTACCGCATCAGTGGTTTCAAAACCGGTCACATCTACCGGCTCTTCCTTGCCCTGTGCTACTTTGGTGATCACATCGTTCACCACCACTTCACCCGATTTCCAGGCGGCGCCACCGGTAACAATACTGGCTATTTTGATACCATAATCATCTTTCTGCAGGGTGGCACCAATACCATAGAATTTACCGCTCATCTTCTCATCAAAGGATCTTTTCTCCACCGGCGGAAAATAATCGCTGTGCGGGTCCATCTGGTTGGTGATCACGTTAATGAATGAATTGAAGCGTTCTTCTTCCTTAAATGTTTTCTGGATACGCTCATAGGTTTCGTTCATGATCTTCAGCACACGCTCACGCGCTTCGCGCTCCAGGGTAGAATCCTGTTTTACTACAAAGTCTTTCTGGCCCTTATTCTTCTCGCGCTGCTCTAACAGGTCGGCATACCGCTCCAGTGTATAATATTTCAGTTTCTTGCGCCAGCGCTCCGCCCGCTCTGCCTCATCTTTCATATAAGACAGCTTATCGCCATCCATTTCCACGGTCTCATCTTTGGAAAAGTCGAAGGGTTTGCTGAGAACAGAACGGTAGATCCCGATCACGTCTTTGATGCGCTGGTCATACAAAGCACTCACCGCCGGTGCAAACTGGATGGGGGTGGTTTCATGAATCTCATCATCGATCGTGGTTTCATATTTTTTGAGGGCGGTTATGTCCGACTGGAGGAAATGCGATTTATCGCCGTCCAGGTCTTCGAGGTATTTCTTAAATACCTGGCGGGAGAAATCGTCGTTGATATTTTTGGGACTATAATGCTGCTGCTCCAGAATGGTACCCACAGCAGCGAGTAAACGTTGTTTCTGGGTAACCAGTATGTCTTTTGATCCGATCCCGGAGGTTCTGAAAGCAAAGAACAGACCACCGAATAAAACGACGGCCAACAGCAATAATCCTTTTCTACTCTTCATAAAATGCGTAAATTTTTGCATGACTGTTCCAAAAATAGCCCAAAAAGCGGTTAAGCCATCAGTACTTATCCCAATTAACAAAGGTTTTGATGAGCGGTTCGGAAAAAGATTGTGAAAAATGACGCCCAACTAATCCCGAATTTTCCTATTTTTGCCGTCCAAAAAACGGAGAGCGTAGCTCAGTTGGTTAGAGCGTTAGTTTGTGGCACTAAAGGTCGGGGGTTCGAGACCCCTCGTTCTCCCTCTACAAAACCTATCCCGCCTTGAAAGCGGAATAGGTTTTTAAATTTTATGACATGAGCTATGGCTTGTTACTGTTGCCTCTTATCTCGGCTTTTATCGGGTGGTTTACCAACTGGATCGCGATTAAGATGTTGTTTCATCCCAGAGAGCCCAAAAAGATCCTCTGGTTTACCCTTCATGGTATTTTCCCCAAAAGACAAAGGCAATTTGCCGAAAAACTGGGCAAACTGGTTAGTGCAGAGCTATTGTCTTTCAGCGATATAGAGGCCAAAATCATCCATCCGGATAACCTGAAAAAGATCATGCCCCATGTAGAAGGGCATATTGATCAGTTTTTACGGGTAAAACTGGCCGAGCAGATGCCGGTGATCAGCATGTTTATTGGTGATAAAACCATCAATGAGCTGAAATCGGTGTTTATGACCGAACTGGAAACCCTTTTCCCGGTTATTATGCAGAAATACATGGGCAGCCTGCAGGAGCAGCTGGACCTGGAAAAAATCGTGATTGAAAAAGTAGCCGGTTTTTCGTCCGATAAGCTGGAACAGATCCTGAACAGTATCATGGCCAAAGAATTCCGCTTTGTGGAAATTATCGGCGGTGTACTCGGATTTCTGATCGGTTTATTGCAAATCCTGCTGACCTCTTTATAGGAATGACCGATTAAAAGGGGTAATCACCGACAATATGGGCATTTCTACCCCCTATGTTTCAACTTTGTCCATTCAAAATTGTCTTATTACCGCTGGTGTAATGAAAAACGGGCCTGCCCCTATTGCATCGCAACTTTGCATTATATAATATATACAACATCATGAGAAAATTATTAGTAGTTGGTATCCTTAACCTGTTTATCCTGTCGGCTTTTGCCCAGATGCCCGGAGGCATGCGTGCCGGTGGCGGAGGTGCACAAAGCATGAATATTGGCCATTTTTTTGGTAAACTGGTAGACAGCAAGACCAACAAAGGTCTCGAATCTGTAACGGTACAGTTGATCGGCAACAAGTTTGATACAGTGACCAAAAAGATGAAAGAAGCCATCTTAAGCACCCAGATCACCAAGGCTAACGGTGATTTTAACTTTGAAAACCTTCCTGTTTTTGGCACATTTAAGATGAAAGCCAGTGCATTGGGTTATAAAGCACTGGAAAAAACCCTGACTTTTGGTATCAAAATGCCTCAGCCCGGTGCGGCCAACGCTGCCGGAGGCAATATGCAGCAGATGTTAGCCATGGCCGATAAGGACCTGGGTAATATTAAAATGGAAGAAGACGCTACCAACCTCGGAAACGTGACCGTTACCTCTTCTGCCAAACCTTTACTGGAACTGGGTATCGACCGTAAGATCTTTAACGTAGACAAGAACCTGGTCAGCTCCGGCCAAACCGCTACCGAGATCATGAAAAGCATTCCTTCGCTGAATGTGGATATTGATGGTAACGTAACCATGCGGAATGCCAGCCCTACCCTGTTCATCGATAACCGTCCTACTACCCTTACCCTTGACCAGATCCCTGCCGATATCATCGACAAAGTGGAACTGATTACCAACCCTTCTGCCAAGTTTGATGCTTCCGGCGGAAATGCGGGTATTTTGAATATTGTATTAAAGAAGAATAAAAAAACAGGTTATAATGGTGGTATCAGAACCGGTATCGACTCGCGTGGTAAATTAAACCTGGGTGGCGATCTGAACCTGCGTCAGAACAAAGTCAATTTCTCACTGAGTGCCAACTTTAATGAGCGCAAATCCATTTCTGATGGTATTACCGACAGAAACAACCTGCTGTTTACGCCCAGTTCTGTGTATAATACCAGTCATGGTGTAAATACCGGCTATTTTGGTTTTGGCCGGGCCGGTCTGGATTTCCTGATTGATAACCGTAATACGCTGTCTGTTGCAGGAAACTTTATGCGTGGACAGTTTGATAACGAGCAAACCCAGAAAGTAGATTCCACCATCAAATCGGTATTCAGCTCTTATAACCAAATCAATACGACCAGCAATGCGATGATGCGGAATATGGGAACACAGGTAAGTTTTAAACACAATTTTACCAAGAGTGGACATAATATTTCTGCCGACTTCAACTATAATTCCAGCAACAACGATAATAATGCCAATATAAGTACCCAAACTTATAACAGCAATGGCTCTACCAAAGGACAGGCTTTGTTGCAGAAGACCATCGGAGGTGGCTCTACCAAGAACTATATTTTACAGGCTGATTACGAAAATCCTTTGAGTGATGATAGTAAACTGGAAGCCGGTGTGAGAACCGCTATCAGGGATTTCAGTAACATGAGCGATCAGTACCGGTATGATTACAACAGCAGCGCTTATACACTGGTGCCGGGTATCAGTAACAAATATAAATTTTACGACCAGGTATCTGCAGCGTATACCACTTATAGCTTCAAAGTGAAAAAATGGAGTTACCAGTTAGGGCTGCGTGCAGAAAGTTCTACTTACACCGGTACTTTGCTGAATGCAAAAGGACAGGATTCTGCCACTTTCAAAGTGAACTATCCGCTGAGCCTGTTCCCTAGTGCGTTTGTAACATATAAGATGGATGATAAGCAGGATCTGCAGTTAAACTATTCACGTCGTGTAAACCGTCCTAACTTTTTCCAGCTGATGCCTTTCCCTGATTATTCTGATCCACAGAATATCAATATCGGTAATGCCGGTCTGAAGCCGGAGTTCACCAACTCATTCGAGGTTTCTTATAACAATGCCTATACCCGTGGAGCTAATTTCCTCGCTACGGCTTTCTTTAAACATACCACAGACCTGATTACCCGCTATGTGTACAGGGATAAAAATGGTTTGGTAAGCGGCGACAGTGCATTCTTTAATACTTATATCAATGCAGATTACAGTTATTCTTATGGTCTGGAACTGACTAATAAAATGGCATTGACCAAGTGGTGGGATTTTACCGTGAATGTGAATCTTTTCAACTCAAAGATCAATGCCACTGTGCCTGGTCAGAGCCTGAGTAATTCACTGGTTAGCTGGTTTGGTAAAATGAATAACAACTTCAAAGCCGGCAAAGGCTGGTCTATCCAGTTCAGCGGCGACTACCAGGCAAAATCGGTGTTACCTCCTAATTCAGGTGGTGGCGGACGTGGTGGAATGATGTGGGGTGGTCCGCAATCTACCTCACAGGGTTATAACCTGCCCCGTTATGGATTTGATATGGCTATCCGTAAAGACTGGACCTGGAAAAACGGACAAAGCGGTTCCTTAACCCTGAGTATGAATGATGTGTTCCGCACACAGGTGTTCAAAACCTATTCAGAAAGCACTTTCTTTACCCAGAACAGCGAAAGAAGAAGAGACCAGCAGGTATTGCGTCTGAACTTCAGCTACCGCTTCGGTAAATTTGATGCAACCCTGTTCAAACGTAAGAACACCAAAGCAGACCAAGGTGGTGGTGGTATGGAAATGATACAGCAGTAAGGCAATTAGCAATTAGAAATTAATAATTAATAATTGAATACAGAGAAGCCGTTCTTGCAGGACGGCTTCTTTTTTTGGCAGTATTCACTTCAGGATTACTCTCTTTTTTGCAATTGTTTTTTCATGGCCAGTAGGCCGAGCAGGGGGCCGATGGCGAGGATGAGGTATAGGTTCCGGGGGGAGATGTAAGAGCGGAGGTAATTGATGGTTTCGATGCTGCAGATGGTGATGGCAAAACCGATGGAGTTGGTGATGGTTAAAGCGGTTCCCCTGATGTCAGCGGGGATGGCTTGCGCTACCAGTGTGGAGAATTGCGGCGAATCGGCTACCACCGACATCCCCCATACCACTAAAAACAGGCAGAATACAGGAAAGGAAAAATGAAAAAACAGCGGCGAAACTAAACAGCAAGAAGCTGAGATTATCAGGGCCAGAGAAGCCGTTCGGGCACTTCCGATACGACGCGAAAGATAACCACCTCCTACGCAGGCGATAGCACCCACGCTGATGATACAAAAAGAGAGCATCGACACTGATTGCACCCTAGTGGTATACTGATCGAAATAGGTATAGAGAATAGATGGTACAAAGGCCCAGAAAGTATAGAGCTCCCACATATGTCCGAAATACCCAAAAGCGGCTGACCGGAATAGTCCGTTTCGGAAGATCCGCCGGAGTACAGATGGATCAAATCCATTACTCCTGCTGCGGTATGGACCATCGGGCACAAAAAAAATAATTGTCATTCCTCCCATTAGAGATAACAGGGAACTAACTATCATCACTGCTTTCCAGGAAAAACTGCCTGTATACGCATGCACAAAGTGCGGGAAAGCGGTTCCCAACACCAATGCACCCACCAGCCAGCCCAATGCCTTGCCCAACCCTTCTTTGTGATAATCGGCTGCGATCTTCATCCCCACCGGGTAAATACCTGCGAGAAAAAAACCGGTCGTAAAACGGGCTACCAGCAACAACGAAAATCCATCCGCCACAAAAACAGACAGATTGGTCAGCGCTGCAGCCATGGCACAGGTAAAAAAAACGCGGGAAGGAGAAAACCGGTCAGACACGGTAAAAATGGCAAACAGCAGCGTGCCGCTAATAAAACCCAGTTGTACAGCTGCTACCAGATGCCCCAATGCATCGGCAGAAAGACCGGATTGGCGGATGATATCAGCAATTACCGCATTACCGGCAAACCATACAGAAGTGCAGGCAAACTGCGCGGCCGCAATAAAGGGAAGTACCGTTATCGACCTTGGCTTTTGCATAGATAGCGGAATTGATACCTGCGGGTAACAGGTGGTAAAAAATTACCGGTTTTTACCGGTAAGCATCGGTACAAAAGAGAACTGTTCAAATGCTTCTTCTGTTACCGAACCATCAGCCTGTTTGGTTAAGCGAAGCATTCGTTGTGAACCACCTTCATCTACCGGAATCACCATCAGGCCCCCGGTTTTTAATTGCTGAACCAGTTTGGGCGGAATAAAAGGTGCTGCTGCAGTAATGATTACTTTATCAAAAGGTGCAAAAGTGGGCAAGCCTTCAAACCCATCCCCGAAAAAGAATTTGATATTGGGATATTTATTCCGGAAATAATATTCTTTCTGCAGGTCGTATAATTTTTTCTGGCGCTCAATGGTATACACCCTCGCACCCATTTCGGCCAGGATGGTTGCCTGGTAAACACTACCGGTACCAATCTCCAGTACCTTATCGCCTCTTTTGATCTGCAGTAGCTGACTTTGGTAAGCAACGGTATAAGGCTGTGAAATAGTTTGACCTGCTGCAATTTCAAAAGCACGGTCTTCGTAAGCGATCTTATCAAAAGCAGAATCCAGGAAATAATGGCGGGGTATGGTATTAATGGCATCCAGCACAGATTCGTCTGTAATGCCTTTTTCTTTCAACAGGTCGACCAGCTTTTTACGCAGTCCTTTATGCTGGTAGGTATCCTCATACTTTCTCATAGCATAGCGAATATACAGCTAAGAAATAAGAGCCCATACAGATAAGATAGTGGTGTAAAAAGAAAAAAACAGGTACAAGTTATTCAGAACCCTAACCCGGAGTGCCTTACTACCGTTCCGAAAGACTTTTTACCGGTTATACAGATTTTGCATATGCCGGATGGTATCTGATCACAAATTGCAGCTTATGAAAATCCAACTAAGTTATTTGCTGGCAGCCTGCCTGCTTGTCTCTGTTTTCTCCTGTACAAAAGAGACCAATGGACCTTTAAATAATCCCAGTTTCACCGCCAGCGTAAATGGCAAACAGGTGCGTTTCATGAGTCCGGTTACGGCTCAGTCTGTCAAAAAAGCCAATGGCAGTTTTGATCTGTATATTGAGGGAAAAGAATACATCACCAACGATAGCAGCATCATGATCAGGTTTGTGGTCCCTGATTTTACCGTTAGCGGTGCTCAATCAGCCAGTCACCAGCTGAGTACGCAGTTCAATGGAAATTTTATTGAGTGGAAAACCACACCCAATTCTACGAGCGGACGGTTTCATTATTTTCAGCATGGACAATTAACCGTACAACAGGATGCCCGCTCCTATCTGAAGGGAACTTTTTCGTTTACCTATTTCCTGTTCGACCGGTTAGGAAATAAAACAGAAGAAGTAGTGGTTACAGAGGGGCATTTTTCGGATGTGATTATTGAACGGTAAAAACTCGAATCAACAGCACCGGACAATACCGAATAAAAAAGCCACCGGTTAGCAGCTACAACGCAAACCGGTGGCAATCTGAAGGATCTTTATTTCAGGTTCATATCTGTGATAATGTCTTTGATTTTATTTTCCAGCGCAGCGTACACACTGTCAAAATCTTCTTTCCGTGCCAGTTTTGTATTTACACTGAAGTAGAACTTGATCTTGGGTTCTGTGCCGGAGGGGCGGGCAGAAATCTTGGTTCCATCTGCGGTTACAAACTGCAGCACATTACTTTTCGGAAGTGCGATCGTCCAGGTTTCGCCGGTAACCAGGTTGGTTCCTTTCTGCAACTCATAATCGAGCAGCGTAGCCACCTGTGCACCTGCGATGGTTTTGGGGGGATTGCTGCGATAGCTTTCCATCATCTCTGCAATCTCTTTCTGACCATTCATTCCCTTTTTGGTGATGCTGATCAGGTTCTCGTAATAAAAACCATATTTGATATAGAGCTCAATCATCTTATCAAACAGTGTTTTTCCCTGGTTCTTTTCGTAGGCCGCCATTTCACACATCAGGGCCACGGCACTAACAGCATCTTTATCGCGGATCTGGTTACCGATCATCAGACCAAAACTTTCTTCCCCGCCGATTACATAATTCTTCTGTCCATCCAGCTCCTTGATCTTTTCAGCGATCCATTTAAACCCAGTGAGTACATTATAGCAGGCAACCCCATTCTGTTTGGCCACTTCGTTAATCATTTCGGTGGTAACAATGGTGGTAATCACCATATCATTGGGCTGGGCAATGCCTTTGGCTTTGCGCGCTTCCATCATATAACTGAAAGCCAGTACTGCAGTCTGGTTACCATTCATTAACACCCATTCGCCCTTGTGATTCTTCACACCGATACCTACACGGTCGGCATCAGGATCGGTACCAAGTAAAATATCCGCATCCAGTTCTTTGGCTTTCTTCAAACCAATACTCATGGTTTCACTTTCTTCCGGATTGGGATAATTCACCGTTGGAAAATTACCATCCGGCGTAGCCTGCTCCTCCACAATGGTAACATTGGTAAAGCCAAAACGTTTCAATACCTCCGGCACCAGTGTAATACCGGTTCCATGAATAGGGGTGTATACAATTTTCAGGTCATGCTGTTTGGCAATCACATCGGGATATACACTCAGTTCTTTCACCATATCCAGATAAGCATTGTCCATGTCTTTACCGATCAGGGTAATATTGGCACTGCCTCCCTCCCATTTCACGTCGTTCACATTGGTAATGGCTTCTACTTCTGTGATCACATTTTTATCATGCGGCGGTACTAATTGTCCGCCATCATTCCAGTATGCTTTGTATCCATTGTATTCACGGGGATTGTGCGAAGCGGTACAGACTACCCCTCCTTTACAACCCAGTTTGCGGATAGCAAAACTGAGTTCCGGTGTAGGGCGCAGGGCTTCGAACAGGAATACTTTGATGCCGTTGGCAGCAAATACATTTGCAGTGGTTTCGGCAAAAAACCGGCTGTTGTTCCGGCTATCGTGCGCAATGGCAACTTTGATTTCTTCGCTGCCATAGGTTTTCTTCAGATAATTAGCAAAACCCTGTGTAGCCATGCCAATGGTATATTTATTGATCCGGTTGGTACCTACACCCATGATACCGCGTAATCCACCGGTACCGAATTCGAGGTTGCGGTAAAAAGCATCTGCCAGTTCATCCGGACTATCCTTCTGTAATCGGGCAATGGTATCTTTGGTAGCCTGGTCGTAGTTTCCGTTAACCCAGACATTGATTCTTTCCTGAATGGCAGCATCCATACTTACAAGTTTTAGTGTTGTTTTCTTTTACCTGACAAGTTTATGAATATTTTTTGCATTTTCAACCTCCTGTGCAGTAACTCTCCGGATTTAGTGCAGTATGTTTGAGGCAGTGAAGCCTTCCCTCCTACTCATACTGTTACTGGCAACGGAGTTTGCTTTTACACAGAATTCTTTACCGGTTCAGGTAAGCAAGCAGGATCTGCCCGATGGTAAACCGAAGCCAGCAAGGATTTTCATGGCCACCGGTGCCAGTATGGTGGGGTATGGGCTGGGTTTGGCAGAATTATCGCATGCCTGGTACCAAAATTACCCGCAGACCTCCTTTCACTTTTTTAACGATAACAATACCTGGCTGCAGGTAGATAAAGCAGGCCATCTATTTGGTGCCTATACTGCAGGCAGAATGAGCATGGAAGTATGGCGGTGGGCCGGATTGTCACGCAAACAAAGGATCTGGATTGGCGGACTGAGCGGTACGGCTTTTATGACGGTGATTGAAGTGCTTGATGGATACTCATCGGGGTGGGGTTTTAGCCTGGGTGATATGGCGGCTAACCTTGGCGGCAGCGGACTATTGATTGCCCAGGAACTGGTCTGGAACGAACAAAGGATACACCTGAAATTCTCCTTTCACCAGAATATCTATACAGACCCTGTACTGAACCAGCGCGCCAATACCCTCTTCGGTAGCCGGGGTTGGGAGCGTATGCTGAAAGATTATAACGGCCAGACCTACTGGGCCAGTGTCAATCTCAAATCCTTTTTAAAAAAGTCAGATTTACCATCATGGTTAAATATAGCGGTGGGATATGGGGCAGACGGTATGTTTGGCGGGACAGAAAATATGGCCAAAGATGCAAACGGTACTGTTTATTTCAGCAGAACCGATATACCCCGTCGCCGGCAATGGTATCTTTCTCCGGATATTGACCTTACCCGAATCAAAACCAAAAGTAAATTACTTAAAACCACTTTCTTCCTCCTCAACGCCATCAAAATTCCCGCCCCCTCCATCGGCTTTTCCAAAAAAGGCATTGAATGGAACTGGCTGCATTTTTAATTAACAATTAAAAATTAGCAATTAACAATTGGATACACACCCGCAGCCCGCCCTCCCATTTTTAATTTCTAATTTCTAATTTTTAATTACTCTACATATGCTCCCACCAACTTCCCATCCACCACTTCTACCTGGATATGTTCCTGCAGAGTAGTGGCAACCGATAAGCCAACGTAATCCGGTTTGATGGGAAATAATTTGTGCATTCTTTCTACCAGCACCAGGGTCTGGATACTTTTGGGGTGAAATTCGAGTAAGGGCTTCAGTGCATACAGCAGTGTGCGGCCGCTGTTGGTTACATCGTCGGCGATGATCACGTGTACTTTATCGAGTGGGATGTTTTCACTAAGGGTAACGGTGGTAGGATGATGTTTATCCATTGTGAGAGAAATCACTTTTATCTCGCAGGAAACATAGTTCTTCAGCAGGGCAGCGGTTTTTTCTGCAATCACGGTTCCGCTGTTGCGGATCCCGATCAGCACCACGGGTTCTGTATCGCCGTTCAGGTTTTCGGCCAGTTCCAGCGCCATGCGGTGTAGTTTCTGTTCAGCGGCTTCACGGCTCATGATATAGTTCTTGGCTGCCATAGTAAGGGTTTGAAGATCAAAAGTAACAACAATAAACCAACCCGCAATTCCCTTTCCAACTGGTCAAAATCTTATCTTAGCAAAATAACCGATCTCTATGCATTATCTACCGCAAATACTGTTTCTGGCTCTCTCGGCCATAGCAGTTGGGTTATTTGCCAAAAAAGCAGGCGAAATCAGACGAAATATTCTGTTGGGCAAAGATGAAAACCTGACCGATCAGCCGGCCAAACGCTGGAGAAACCTGCTGTTACTGGCATTGGGTCAGAAAAAGATGTTCCAGAATCCGCTGGTTGCAGTAATGCACTTTATCATCTATGCCGGTTTCATCATCATCAACCTGGAAGTGTTAGAAATTGTATTGGATGGCTTGCTCGGAACCCACCGTCTCTTTGCCCCTTTCCTGGGCGGTTTGTATAACTGGCTGATCAATGCTTTCGAATTCCTGGCACTGGGTGTGTTACTGGTCTGTGTGGTATTTCTGAGCAGAAGAAATATACTGAAACTCAAACGCTTCCTGAGCAAAGACCTGAATGGCTGGCCCAGATCAGATGCCAACTATATCCTGATTACAGAAATTATACTGATGTCTTTGTTTCTGATCATGAATGCCACTGATCAGACATTACAATCGAGAGGCAACGAACATTATTTACCAACCGGTGCTTTTTATATCTCCGGCTGGCTCAGTCCTTTGTTCAGCGGTATGTCCGATAACAGCCTCGTAGTACTGGAGCGTAGCTGCTGGTGGTTACATATTGCCGGCATTTTTGCTTTCCTGAATTACCTGCCCTATTCCAAACACCTGCATATTATGCTGGCTTTCCCCAATGCCTACTATGCCCGCCTGGAACCCAACGGCAAGATGAAGAATATGCCCGCTGTGCAGAACGAAGTATTATACGCCATGCAACCCGAGACCGCTCCGGCAGATGCGGCACCACCCGCCCATTTTGGTGCCAAAGATGTTTTTGAACTGAGCTGGAAAAACCTGCTGGATGCCTACAGCTGTACAGAGTGCGGACGTTGCTCCACTGCCTGCCCGGCAAACATGACCGGCAAACTGTTAAGTCCGAGAAAAATCATGATGTCTACCCGCGACCGACTGGAAGAAGTAGGTAAAAACATCAACCAAAATAAAACTTTTGTAGCCGATAATAAATCTCTGCTGCACGATTATATCAGCGTAGAGGAACTCCGTGCCTGCACCACCTGTAATGCCTGTGTGGAAGCCTGTCCGGTAAGTATATCTCCCCTCGATATCATCATCGAATTACGCCGTTCACTGATCATGGAAGAAAGCAATGCCCCGCAGGAGTGGAACGGCACTTTCAGCAATATCGAAAACAATTTTGCCCCCTGGAAATTCTCTCCGGATGACAGAGATCAATGGGCGGTGGAAATGAAGTAGGGAACAGATGAACAGATGAATATCGAACAAGGAACAGATGATCGGAGTTAACTGTTCTTTGTTCTACGTTCTATGTTCTTGGATCATCTGTTCGTCTGTTCCTTGCTCCTCTGTTCATCTGTTCAAAAGTTATTACACACCAATCAATAAATCCTATGAAATTCTCTCCCTTTCCTTTTTCCATCACTGATTTCGCAGACATCAGTCCCGAGATCAAACCGGGTATTACGGGACATGCTGAATGGAGAACTTTTTTCCGGGATGATGTGAGGATCCGGCAGGTGACCTATTCGCCGGAATACCTGGCCGACCATTGGTGCAGCAAAGGACATATCATTTACTGTATTGAAGGTGCGATGGAGACCGAACTGGCCAATGGCAGCAAACATATTTTGCAGAAAGGACTGATCTATGCAGTGGGCGATGAGAGTGATGCGCACAGAACCTATTCAAAAGAAGGTTGTGTGTTATTGATCGTTGATTAAATAAAAAACTATTTCCACTTCTTAGATAAACGGTTTCCAGATCATACGGTATAACTGTATCAACGCAGTAATAAAGAAAATGATTCCCATGATCTTATTCAGCGTTTTATTGCTGGTTTTCATACGGGTTACCAGCCAGTTGCCGCCATGGATATAAACGGCCAGACCGGAAAGCGTTCCCACACCTGCTCCAATGGTGAACAAATTAAAAGGGATGGTGGCTACCGGCAACACTTTGGTTTGTATAAAAGTGGATGTCCACAGAAACCAGAAAGGAATCTGAACGGGGTTGAGGGCACTCATCATCAGTCCCAGTAAAAACCGGTTTACCTTATTATTCAGCAGCAATGCTTTTTTTTCTGTTTCCTGTTTTTGTGCCACCCGGAATGCCAGCACACCCAATACGAGGAACATCACTACCGTTACCCAACCCAATCCCAGAAACCATACACGATGTTTCACCACCCAGTCCATACCGGTTAAGGCAAAGCGCAGGTAAACCATTTCTACCATAGCCACCCCTACAGCATAAAACCATGCTTTTTTAAACCCTTCCTGCAAACAGATCTGTGTAGCAGTAAAGCTCATGTTTCCCAGGGGTAACTGCCCGAGAAAACTAACCAGGAACCCGACGAAAAGAATGTGGATCATTGGAATGAAAGTACGATAAGAATCGGAACCAGGAACAGATGAACGGACGAACAAAGGAACAAGGAACAGATGAACCGAAAACATGGAACCTACAACCCAGACCAGCAAACTAAGGAATAAGGAATATTGGCGGAAAAAGTGAACAAAGAACCCAGAACATAGAACTGTAGAACAGGAAAATCTAACCGGCTATTTACGTCTATACCGTTCCTTTCTGCTATTCATTTTTCCAGTACATTCGTATAAACTTTGGGATATGAAAGTGAATACCATGGCTGAGATGATGGCAAGCGGCGAAACACCGGATATTCTTTTCTGGGTGGGTTGTGCCGGCAGTTTTGACCAGCGTGCCCAAAAGATCACCAAAGCATTTGCCACTATCCTGGATAAAGTAGGGTATAAATATGCCATTCTTGGCAAAGAAGAAGCCTGCACCGGCGATCCTGCCCGACGTGCGGGTAACGAATTTCTTTTTCAGATGATGGCTTACCAGAACATACAGGTGCTGAATGGCTATGGTATTAAAAAGATCGTAACTACCTGTCCGCATTGTTTCAATACGCTGAAAAACGAATACCCTGAACTGGGTGGCCACTATGAAGTAATTCACCACACTACCCTGCTGCAGCAACTGATTGATGAAGGGAAAATCAAACTGAAAGAAGGCGGTAGTTTCAAGGGCAAAAAGATCTCTTACCACGATAGCTGTTACCTGGGTCGTGCCAATGATATTTACGAAGCCCCGCGTAAAGTGCTGGAAGCACTGGATGCCGAACTGGTAGAAATGAAGCGCTGCCGCAGCAACGGTCTCTGCTGCGGTGCAGGTGGTGCCCAGATGTTCAAAGAAGATGAACCCGGCGATAAACGCATTAATATTGAACGCACCGATGAGGCACTGGCCACCGGTGCCGCTTTTATCGCTTCTGCCTGTCCGTTCTGTAATACCATGATGACGGATGGTGTCAAGAACCGCGAAAAAGAAAATGAGGTAGCCGTGCTGGATGTGGCAGAAATGATTGCTGCCAGTATGGAATAACATCAGGATCCTTCTTTTAATAAACATCATTCGCTGTTATGTTTTCCCGCAAAAATTTTACCTGGAAAAAATGGCTGGCTATTACCGTATACATGTTTGCGGTTACGCTGCTGATCAGCTGGCTTTTATCACTGCTGCTGAAAGAACCGCCCGAAAGCCGGAGCCAGTTTTTTACCGGCGCTTCGCTTGCCGGCAGGCTGTTTGCAGCTATCTTAAGTGGAACCATCCTGAGTTTTATACGTTTTGATCGGAAAAAGTAGGCTGTAGACACCCGAAGCACCTGATTCCCACCTGCTGCTACCTGAGATACAGAATTCTGACAAAAGCAGTAATTTTGCAGTATGAACCTCGAATTCCAGCACCTGATTCCCGCAGATTTCCACCCCCGCTCCCGGGTATGGATTTACCAGAGTAACCGCCTGTTTATGATCAGTGAAGCCTTACAGCTGGAAGAAATGCTGGAAGAATTTGCCGGCCGTTGGAAAAGCCATGGTGCGCCGGTAAAAGCCTATGCCAATCTGCTGTTCGGACAATTCATCGTACTGATGGCCGATGAAACCGTAACAGGTGTGGGAGGTTGCAGTACCGATAGTTCGGTTCACTTTATCCAGCAAATACAAACCGAATTCAAGGTAGACCTGCTGAACCGCCAGAACCTGGCATTTGTGGTGAAAGACAAGATCGAAACCATCCCCCTGGCCCAGGTAAATTATGCACTGGAAAATGGTTTTATTACAGCAGATACGATCTACTTCAATAACCTGGTAGCCGATAAAGCGACTTTGTTGTCAGACTGGATGGTGCCGGTTAAAAACAGTTGGCTGGCGAGCCGCATCAAACAGCAGGCTGCCCAATAAAAACATATTTCCTTTTATTTCTGCTGCAGTTTATCCAGTGCTTCCTTGCGCTGTTTCTCGTTGAGATTACTTCGTACCATTACTTTACTTAACTGATAGCTAAGCGTTAAACGGAAATTCCGGGTATTGCTGGCACTGTAGCTTTCAATCGTAAAATTACTGCCATAGGTAAAGCCATTGTATTTCTGCAAGCCGAAAGGATCAATGGCAGCTACTCCGATCGTAACGCGTTTGTTAAAGAATTTCCGCTGCGCACTCAGACTCATATTGATATTACTGCGCGAGCGGCCCTGCGGACTGGCAAAACTGCTGTAACGGTTATTGGCTTCGATCATGGTCAGGTTATCCGGCGAATAACTGTAGTTGAAAGTGGCATAGAGGCTTCCTCCATCCACATAGCGGTACAATAATTTCTCCCTTGCACTGTATTTATTGTAATTATAACCGCCACTGATACTGATGCGTATCTTTTTGGCGATGGTAATACCGCTCCATACACTGGCCTGGTATTCTTCCTGGTCGGAGATATTCTGCCAGGTAGTTTGTGTTTTACCACTATCTGCCAGTGTACGGATCGAATTAAACACATTTTTTACCCGGTTATATCCCAGTGAAGTATTGAGGTTAAAATTCCGGACGGAATAACTGAAGTTCAGATCAAAATTATCGGTGAGCGATGGCTGGATATACGGATTACCAAAACGGATATTAAAGGGATCGCTGAAGTCTACACTGGGGTTCAGCTCATTCATACCCGGCCGGCGGATGGTTTCGCGGAATACAAAAGACAGGTTGAACTCTTTACTGAATTCTTTCCGGATAGTAAGATTGGGCAGTATTCTCCAATAGGCATTGTTGGCATTGGGCGCATTGCCTTTTACAAAACGGAAATCAGTTTGTGTATTTTCAGCCTGGGCACCCATGATCAGTTTGGTATCGTGTGGCAAACCGATAATCAAAGCGGCCCTTGCTGTAAACACAGATTGGTGAAAATAAAAGTCATTACTCAACAATGCATTCTGCACAAATACCTGGTCTGCCTTACGCAGAAAACTGGTGTTGAGCATATTATGATACACTTGCGAAGTATAGGAACTGCCGATAGATACAAAAGTAGTTCCCGAGTCGTTAACCGGTTTATTATAATTCGTGTTCAGGTAAAAAGAACGGATATAATTATCGGTCAGCTGTACCTGTGTAGAATCCAGTCCGGTAGGCAGGAAATCTGATTGCAGAAACTGCTGATAAAAATCGCGGTTGTTTTCGTTTTTGCTGAAGTTGTAACCGCTATACACCTGTAAACGCTCTACCGGATTTTTCCCCTTCCACTGGTACGAACCCGAGAACCCGTGGTTATACCCATCCCCGTCATACGCATTGTTTCTCGAGCTGGCTTTGTAAACATTTAATACACTATCCCGGTTAGTATATAATACATCACTCCGGTTATTATAATAATTCAGGTTACCCTGGTACACAAAACTGATCGTGCTCTTTTTGGTAAAATCATAATCGGCCTGGAAACGGGCATTGGGATGCCGGCTGCGATTATTGAAGGCAGATTGTGAATAAAAATAGTTCACCGAATCACGGTAAATATTCTGCCGGTGCGACCAGGAATTACCCTGTGAAAGAGAAGTTCCATACCCGATACTGGAACTCATATTGAGTTTACTGCTTCGGTAACTTACATAACCCGATACACCCGCTTCACCTCTGGAACCTGCACTCAGGCTTACTTTCTGATAAATGCCTACCCTTCCCTTGCGGGTAATGATATTGATCACTCCACCCGGATGCGTAGCATATTCCGGCGGTGGGTTCTGCATTACTTCTACTTTCTCTACCACATTGGCGGGTAAACTTTCCAGCAGTTCGGTCAATTGTTGTCCGCTGAGATTAACCGGTTTTTCGTCCATCAAAATCAGGGGTTCTTTTCCCCGCAGCAACAGAGTACCATCCGGATTGGCATTCAGTAAGGGCAGGTTGCGCAGCATTTCGGAAGCATTGCTGCCATTACTGAGCGGACTCTCCGCCACATTGTACACCACTTTCCCGTCGCGGTTTTCTACCAGTGGTTTCTCGGCATACACGATCACTTCATTCAGTGCGCTACCAGCAGCATTCAGTTTAATATCGCCCAGGTTAATATCTATTCTCTCTGCATATATATGAATGCTATCCAGGTCATATTTAGCAAAACCGACTGCTTCTATCGTTAAACGGTAATACCCGAAAGGCAGGTGTTCAAAACCAAATCCACCGTTTTTATCTGCGAGTAAAGGGGTTGGGCTAGCACTTGCATCAACCCGGGTTAAGAGCAGGCTGGCAAAGGGAAGCGGTCTGCCGGATACCTGGTCCAGCACATTCCCGATCAGGCTCCCCTGTTGGGTGTTCTGCCGGAGATGATCCTGTGCGGCCAGTGAAAAAGGGAGGCCTGCCAATAAAAAAAACACCCAGATCCTGTACATGTATCGATTGCTTGTTTACAAAATAAGCCATCCCACTTTATTCCTTCAAATATTTGTGGTTTACAGGCTATTTTTGCCCGAATAATCGGTCAATATGTACACTGTTTACGGAATACCCAACTGCGATACGGTAAAAAAAGCCCTTGTGTGGTTAGAAACACACCAGATCCCTTTCGAATTTCATAACTACAAAAAACAAGGCATCACCGCTGCGAAACTGAAAAACTGGAGCAGCCAACTGGGCTGGCAAGTGGTATTGAATAAAAAAAGCAGCACCTGGCGCGCACTTACACCCGAAGTACAGGCAACCATCACCAACGAAAAAGCAGCCATTCAACTGCTTACAGAAAATACCAGCGGTATCAAACGTCCGCTCATCGAAAAAGGAGAGAAAGTGATCGCCCTCGGGTATGATGCAGACCAGTACGCCAAACTGTTCAAAAAATAAAATAGGTCTGGGTAACTAAGCATCAGTCTGGTATAAGTATTTCTCACACCAAGGCACGAAGGCACAGTTTTATTTTACCATCGGATCTAAACCTGCTGCTACTGTTTGTTGCGCGTTTACACTAACCTATTATACCCTCTTTTCTCTTGTACTTCTTTTAGTGACCCCTTTTACACTTTCCGCAATTCCGCCGATAAGCGGATGTTTATTTCACTAAGAGTTAAAGAGAGAAAGAGCAAAAGAGGGTGTACAGTTTCTGCGATTCCGCTAAGAAACAAATCACTTCCATCAGCGCAAAAAAATCCGGCCTCTTTAATACAGAGGCACGGAGATACAGAGATGCACAGATATTTTATTTCAGTAGTTCCTTCAGTTTTCTTTGCAGTTCCTCACCCCTGATATCGCGGGCAATGATTTTTCCGTTGGGATCTACCAGCAGGTTGGCGGGTATACTTTGAATACGGTATAACTGCGCCACGGCATTGTTCCAGTATTGCAGGTCACTTACATGGGTCCAGCTCAGTTTATCAGCTTGTATGGCCTGCAGCCAGTTATTCTTAGACTGGTCAAGCGACACACCCAGCACCGTGAAATTTTTATCCTTGTAATTCTGGTAGGCTTCCACCACATTCGGGTTTTCCATACGGCAGGGTTTGCACCAGCTGGCCCAGAAATCAACCAGCACATATTTACCTCGGAAAGAAGCCAGGGAAACGGGTTTGCCATCCACATCCTTCTGGGTAAAATCGAGCGCCTGCGAACCAATCATACCAATTTTGGCATCGGAGATCTTTTTTTCAATCTCGCGCGAAAGGGCACCTTTGCGGGCAGAAGGCTGTAACTGGGTATAGACTTTTTCCAGCTCTATCGGACTTTCAAACAAAGGCATCACCGCAAACAAAGTCAAAGTACTAACTGGAGAAGCAGGTTTCTCTTTCACAAACTTCATGGCAGCATTCATTACATTATTACGCAGGGCTGTATACGCCTGGATCATTGAATCTCTTTTGGCGGGTTCTTTCTCTCCGTTAATTTCCTGCACTTTGGTCCGCATTTCCTGAAAGAAAGGATTGAACGTAGCTTTAAATGCTTCATACTCCGTTTCGGTTGGCGAACCTTTCACCTGGATAGAACCCGGCTGGTTCAGATCGCCTGAAATAGTGATGGCATCATTGGAAATAAACAGATCAACAAACTGCTGATACCCCGCAAAACTAAGCTGGAATATATCCGGCTCTGTAAGTTTTCCTTTCAGGGTAAACCCTCCTTTTTTGGCTATCCCTTTCGCAATAATCTTTCCCTCGTCACCTCCTTTCAGGGTTATTTCTGTGCTGTCTTTTAACCCACTCAGATTACCCTTAATTACAAAACCCGCGCTTACCTGCGGTTGCATCATGGTAAAACCCTGTCCGCCCTGGGCCATGGCCAGTACCGGCATCAATAAAATGATCAGTAATTTTTTCATGCTTATTTGGAATGTCTTTTTTGAAGTACTTCTATTACAGCCTGTAAATTATGTCCTTTCGCGTTAAGCAAAAGCAAATAATGGAATAACAGGTCTGCCGCCTCGTTCAGAAACAGGTCATCATCGTTGTCTTTGGCTTCAATTACCAGTTCCACCGCTTCCTCGCCCACTTTCTGGGCTATTTTATTGAGGCCCTTGCCAAACAACCTCGCTACATACGATTCCTCCGGTGTGGCCAGTTTGCGCAAACGGATAATTTCTTCGAGATAGAGTAAAAAATTATCATTCCGGTTCTTTTCGCTGAAGCAGGTGTCCGCACCGGTATGACAAACCGGGCCCACCGGATGCGCTTTTACCAGCAAGGTATCATTGTCACAATCCACGGTAATACTTTTCAGTTCCAGAAAATTACCGCTCTCTTCGCCCTTGGTCCACAGCCGCTTTTTGGTGCGACTGTAAAAAGTCACTTTTCCGGTCTGTTCGGTTTTATCCAGTGCTGCCTGGTCCATAAAACCGAGCATCAGTACGGTATGGGTATTAAAATCCTGTACAATGGCTGGTACCAGCCCGTCTGCATATTTGGCAAAATCTATTTTCATGTTACCAGCTTTTGGTTCTTGATTGATCATGGGTTGCGTCGCACACTTTTACACCTGTACTTGCCTCAACAAGGCTTCTGTAAAGATACAGCAAGATTTCGGGACCAGGTTCCGGCTCAGATCCGCACTACAATACCCTTTTCCTTCAGGTAGGCTTTCAGTTCCGGGATCCCGATTTCTTTAAAGTGAAAAATACTGGCTGCCAGTGCCGCGTCGGCTTTGCCGTTGGTAAATACATCCACAAAATGTTCCATTGTTCCTCCCCCACCAGAAGCAATTACGGGTACGGGTAATGTGCCGGCCAGTGTGGCGGTAATATCCAGGGCAAAACCCTGTTTGGTGCCGTCGTGGTTCATGGATGTGAGCAAAATCTCACCTGCGCCCAGGTCAACGGCCTGCCGGGCCCAGTCGGTACACAATGTATCCGTTTTTACCCGGCCGCCATTCAGGTATACATACCAGTTACCATCGGCTTCCTGTTTGGTATCAATGGCCAGCACCACACACTGGCTGCCAAATTCCTTCGAGAGGTCAGCGATCAGTTGCGGGTTTTTAAAAGCGGCTGTATTCACAGAAATTTTATCGGCACCGTTCTGCAGCAGTACACTTACATCTTCTACACTGCTGATGCCACCCCCTACTGTAAAAGGAATATTGATATGGTGCGAAATCTTATTCACCAGTTCGCTCAGTGTTTTTCTTTTCTCCACGGTAGCCGTGATATCCAGAAACACCAGTTCATCCGCGCCCTGCTGCGCATAAAAAGCACCCAGTTCCACCGGGTCACCGGCATCACGGATATTCTCAAAATTAACCCCCTTCACGGTTCGGCCGTCTTTGATATCTAGGCAGGGTATGATTCTTTTCGTTAACATAAAAATTCTTTGCGCCTTCGCGGCTCTGCGGGCAAATCTGCCCACACAAGACAGGCTTTAAAAATTAATCAGTTCAGTAAGTGTAATCCTGTTCTCATAAATCGCTTTGCCCACAATAACCCCACAGCAACCAATCAGTTTCAGTTCTTCCAGGTCTTCCAGCGTGGCCACGCCGCCGCTCGCAATAAAAATCAGTTCCGGAAAACGGTGAATAATCCGCTGGTACAGTTCCAGCGAAGGCCCCTCTAGTTTACCATCCTTACTCACATCGGTACAAAAGATCTGGCTGATGCCATAGCCCATGTACTTTTCAATAAACGCATAAATATCAATATCAGTGGTTTCGAGCCAGCCGCCTACTGCAATCTTTTCTCCCTTTACATCGGCCCCCAGTAAAAACTTTTCTGCGCCGTATTTCTGTAACCATTCTACAAACAGGGTCTCATTTTTCACGGCCAGACTTCCAATGGTAGCAAACGCCGCACCCGAATGAAATACGATCTTCAAGTCTTCTTCTGTTTTAATGCCACCACCAAAATCTACCACCAACGAAGTGGCTTCTGTGATGGCTTCCAGCACTTTCCAGTTTTTGATGGCACCGGCTTTGGCTCCGTCAAGATCTACCAGGTGCAAACGCTGCAGACCTGCATCTTCGAACTGTTTGGCCACTTCCAGCGGGTTGGAATGGTAAATGGTCTTCTGGTCATAATCGCCCTGGGTAAGGCGGACACATTTTCCATCAATGATATCTATGGCCGGGATGATCTGCATCGGTAATTAATAATTAAAAATTAGCAATTAGAAATTAATAATTTTTGTGAGATTCCTCCTGCGGAGGAATCTACTTTTATAGGTGGATGAAGTTTTTTAATAGTTGTTCTCCTACAGCAGCACTTTTTTCGGGGTGAAACTGGACACCGTAAAAATTACCTTTCTGTAAAGCACTGCTGAAGCGGACACCGTATTCGGTAACAGCGGCTGTTTCTTCGCAGAGCGCGGCATAGTAGCTGTGTACAAAATAACAGTAAGGATCTTTCTGAATACCAGTAAACAGCGGTTGTTTCCCTTCCTGTACCAGGTTCCAGCCTATCTGCGGAATCTTGAGCTCGCCGGTGAATTTTTTCACTTCCGTATCAAATATGCCCAAACATTCCGTATCGTTCTCTTCGCTGTGCGTGCACATGAGTTGCATACCGAGGCAGATACCGAGTACGGGTTGGGTAAGATTTTTGATCAGCGAATCCAACTCTCTTTCTTTCAGGTAATTCATGGCACTGCTGGCTTCGCCCACACCGGGAAAGATCACTTTATCGGCCGACTGTAATTCGGCATGATCATCGGTTACCACCGCTTCCATACCAATGCGCTCCAACGCATACAGGACTGATTGGATATTACCGGCATTATATTTTACAATAGCTAGTTTCATTCGTTGGGTTTATGCTGTTGTTCCCAGCACTTTCTGCAAAAAGTGGCGGGTTCCTGCTTCTATATTGTTTGTCTCGTTCAACATCTGTATATACGCTGTTCCAATAATGGCGCCATTGGCATATTTGCAGGCCGACTGGAAAGTTTCGCTATCCTTAATACCAAAACCTACCAACACAGGATTTTTCAGTTGCATGGATTGTAATCTTTGCAGATATACTTCAACGGCTGTAAAGTCTTTGTCTTTACCAGTGGTAGCCGATGAACTTACCGCATATAAAAAACCACTGCTCAGTTCATCCAGTTTGCGAACCCTTTCTTCCGTGGTTTCGGGTGTTACCAGAAAAATAAAATCCAGTCCGTATTGTTTGATGATGGGACCATATTCTGTTTCAAATTCAAACTCAGGCAAATCGGGTAAGATCAACCCATCTACCCCAACAGCAGCTGCATCGGCACAGAATTTTTCAAAACCATACTGGAGTATCGGGTTCATATAACCCATCAGGATCACCGGGATCTGAATGGTTTTTCTGACATCTTTCAGTTGTTCAAACAATACGGCCAGTGTCATTCCATTTTCCAATGCTTTACTACTGCTGGCCTGTATTACGGGTCCGTCTGCGAGTGGATCGCTGTAAGGCATGCCCAGTTCTATCAGGTCAGCACCGCTATCCTGCAAAGCTTTCATCACCGTAAGGGTGCTGTTGGATTCGGGATAACCGGCCGTGCAATACACATTCAAAACCTCATGCTGTTTTTTGGAAAATAAATCCTGTATTCTGCTCATGGTATAGTGTATCAATCAGTAATCTTATCAGATATTCATGGCTTTCATGTAAGTAGCCAGGTCTTTATCGCCACGGCCACTTAAACAGACCACCACGGTATCTGTTGTTTTCAAATTCAGTTTACCCAATACCGCAAATGCGTGCGCTGTTTCCAGTGCCGGAATAATACCTTCTGTTTTGCTGATATGGAAAGCCGCCTGCAAAGCTTCTTCATCGGTGGCACTCACAAATGTACCACGTCCGCTGGCAAACAGGTTGGCATGTAAGGGACCTACACCTGGATAATCCAGTCCGGCAGAAATACTATGTGGCTCCACTACCTGTCCATCGGCCGTTTGCATCACCAGACTTTTACTGCCATGCAGGATACCGGGTGTACCCAGTTGGGTGGTTGCAGCACTCATCCCACTGTTCACCCCATAACCGGCAGCTTCTACCGCTACCAGTTGCACACTCAGTTCATCCAGAAAATGATAAAATGCACCGGCCGCATTACTGCCACCACCTACACAGGCCACTACATGTGTGGGCAATTCACTACCTGTCTTTTCTTTCAGCTGCCACCTCGTTTCTTCGCTGATCACACTCTGGAAACGTGCCACCATATCCGGGTAAGGATGCGGGCCTACTACACTGCCAATGATATAATGTGTATCCACCGGGTTATTGATCCAGTCGCGGATGGCTTCGTTGGTGGCATCTTTCAGGGTTTTGCTACCACTGGTAGCCGGTATCACTTTGGCACCCAGCATTTTCATGCGGGCCACATTGGGGGCCTGCCGTTCAATGTCTTTCTCGCCCATGTACACAATACATTCCATGCCTTTCAACGCACAAACGGTGGCCGTGGCCACACCATGTTGCCCTGCACCGGTTTCTGCAATGATCCGGGTTTTACCCAACTTACGCGCCAGCAGAATCTGGCCAATGGTATTGTTGATCTTGTGTGCACCGGTATGACAAAGGTCTTCCCTTTTCAGGTAGATATTTGTCTGGTATTCCTTGCTTAAACGTTCAGCCAGGAACAAAGGGGTTGGCCTTCCCACATAATCTTTCAATAACAGCTGAAACTCTTTTTGAAAAGAAGGTTCATACATGATATCAAGATAGCGGGCTTTTAATTCTTCTACATTGCGGTGTAACATTTCCGGAATGTAGGCTCCACCGAACCGGCCATAATAACCTTGTTCGTTGGGATGCTGGTAAGTGAGGGTTGCTGTCATCTTAATCTTTTATAGCTGTTTTACTAACGGTATAAATCTGGTTAATGCCTCCATGTCTTTAATACCGGGCGTTATTTCAAATTTGCTGTTCACATCAATCGAGAAAAGATCTTTGGCTACGGGTTCTTTGGCAAACTGTGCCAGCTTTTCAGCATCATCCGGACCAATTCCTCCACTCAGGAAAAAAGGTTTTCTGATAGCCAGTCCGCGCAGGATATTCCAATCGAACTGTTTACCGGTGCCGCCATATCCCGCCCCTTCGGTGTCGAAGAGAAACATATCGGCAATGTCCATATAGTCTTTTACTTTCCACAACACATTGTCTTCCTCGCGCAGGCGGAATGCTTTTACCACACCCACATAATTGGCGATCTTCTCGCAATACTTAGGTGTTTCATCTCCATGCAGCTGTACCAGGTGCAGACCGCAATCATCTACTGTTTGCAGTACTTCTTCCACCGTTGCATTTACAAACACACCCACTTTATTAATGCCTTTTCCTTTAATCTTTTTTACTTCAGGTTTGGGCATGAACTTGTATACATAACGGGGCGATTTCGGATAGAAAATGAATCCGGCAAATTCCACTCCCAGTTCATCGAGTTGCAGAACCTGTTCCGTGCTGGTCATACCGCAAACCTTGATTCGCATATTATCTTGCTTTTAGTTGATTGACAAAATCAGCAAAAGCAATCGAAGGACTGGCCTGTTTCATAAAATTCTCTCCTATCAGAAAACCTGTAAAACCGGCCTGCCGTAAAGTTACAATAGTATCTACATCACTGATACCGCTTTCTGCCACAGCGGGCTTTTCTTTGGGTATCTTGTTAATAAGCGCCAGCGAAGTATCTATGCTAACGGTAAAAGTCTTCAGATTCCGGTTATTCACGCCCACCAGGTCTACCGCTTCGCAGATATGGCCCAGCTCTTCTTCGTTATGGATCTCGAGCAACACTTCCAGTCCCAGCCCCCTGGCCACCCCCGCCATCGTTTTCACTTCGGCAGGCGTTAAACAGGCTGCAATCAGCAGGATCACTTCCGCGCCATAGGCTTTGGCTTCTACCAACTGGTATTCATCAATCATAAAATCTTTCCGCAGCAGGGGTACTTCATTGATGGTAGCCGCTACCAGATCATCCAGTGAACCACCAAAAAATTCCTGATCGGTTAACACAGAAATACCGGAAGCGCCATGTTGTGCATAGGCCTGTGTCACTTCTTCCACCGTTACACGGTCATTGATAATACCTTTGCTGGGAGATTTACGTTTGAATTCTGCAATAATGCCCGTTCTGGCAGGATCGAGCAGGAAAGATTTCAATGATAAAGTTTCATTGGCAAAAAACCGCCCCTTCTCCAGTTCGGCAACAGAGACCTGCTGTTTGCGTTCTGCTACTTCCTTTTTTTTCTGCGCTACGATGGTATCTAAAATATTCATGTTATTGCAGGCTGATTAAAGTTTGTAAAGATTGGTTAGCTTTTCCGCTTTCCAGGCTATCTACGGCGGCATGATAGGCGGCATCGTAACTGGCATAGTTACCCGTGCAATGCAATGCCATGGCTGCGTTGGCCAGTACTACTGCATTCTGTGCCCAGCTTCCTTCGCCTCTGATGATCTTCTGAAAGATTTTAGCAGCTTCTTCTGCCGTATTACCTCCGTAAATATCTTCTGCAGAAACAAGGCGTTTGCCTAATTGTTCGGGTGTCATCACTTTCTCTCCTTCATTGGTGATCACTTTGGTATCGCCGGTGAGGGAAATCTCATCGTAACCATCCAGGCTATGGATAATGGTGAATGCTTTACCCGTTTGTTGTAAGAGGTAATTGTAGATCCTCGCCATCTCCAGGTTATATACGCCCACCAGTTGATAAGCAGGATCGGCAGGGTTTACCATCGGGCCCAGCATATTAAAAAAGGTTCTTACGCCCAGGTTTTTCCGGATAGGGCCTACTATTTTTAAGGCAGGATGAAACAACGGGGCATGCAGGAAACAGATATTGGCCGCTTCCAGTTCTTTCAGCAAAATCTCGTTACTGCTCTTGAAACGATAACCCAGCTGCTCCATCACATTCGAAGAACCACTGATAGAAGTAGCCCCATAGTTACCATGTTTGGCCACTTTCTGTCCTGCGCCTGCCACAATAAAACAGGATAGGGTAGAAATATTAAACGTATTCTTTCCATCCCCCCCGGTACCCACAATATCCATCACCGGGTGGCCCTGCAGGTCTATCTTCACACAAAGTTCCAGCAAAGCATCGCGGAAACCCTGCAGTTCTTCGATGGTGATACTGCGCATCAGGAATACGGTGATGAAAGCAGACATTTCACTTTCATTAAACTGTCCGCGCGACATATTGATCAGCACTTCTTTAGCCTGTTCTCTCGACAAGGTTTTGTATTCAAACAGGTATTGTAAAATCTTTTTCATCCTTATTTATTTAACCAGTTACGCATCATCTTTTCTCCATCGGGTGTAAGTACACTTTCGGGGTGAAACTGTACGCCCTGTATATCAAATGTTTTGTGTTGTAAAGCCATGATGTAGTTATGGGCATCACGGGCAGTTATTTCCAGATCAGCCGGAAAATCCGTTTCATTGATTACCCAGCTATGGTAGCGGCCAACAACGATCTCATCGGGCAGGCCGGCAAAAATATTATTTCGTGAGGGGTGAGCAGTAAGTAGTGAATTGCTTTTTATCAATTGAATCGGTGTGGCTACGCCGTGATATACGGTTGATAAGTTGGTGAGACTACCCCCGAAAGCTTCGCCGATGGCCTGGTGGCCGAGACAAACACCCAGTATGGATTTGGTAGAAGCATATTCCTTGATCAGCGGCAATAACATACCCGCTTCGGAAGGGATACCCGGACCCGGAGAAAGAATGATCTTATCATATTCTTTCGCTTTTTCCATGGGTAGTTCATCATTCCGGTACACGTCTACTTTCCCATGCGTAATCTTTTCTACCAGGTGAACCAGGTTGTAGGTGAATGAATCGTAATTATCGAATACTAATATTTTCATTTTACTGTTTGCTTTGACGGTTTGTATCAGTCTTGATCCGTAAACTAAATTCCTTCTGCTATCCCGATAGCTTTTTTCAGTGCATTCAATTTGTTATTCACTTCCTGCAATTCACTCTCAGGCACACTGGCGGCTACAACACCTGCACCGGCCTGGTATACCAGCGTATTATTTTTACTCAGGAAAGTGCGGATCATGATAGCATGGTTACAACTGCCATCAAACCCGATAAAACCGATACCACCACCATAATAACTTCTGGCCGTAGGTTCATAGGCATCAATGATCTCCATGGCTTTGAACTTGGGTGCGCCACTCAACGTACCTGCAGGAAAAGTTTTAGCCAGCAGTTCAAAAGGGTTCTGTCCTTTGCGCACTTTACCCGTTACCTCACTTACGAGGTGAATCACATGACTGTAATACTGCACCTGGCGGTATTGGCTCACTTCCACATCATCGCATAAACGGCTGAGATCATTGCGGGCAAGGTCTACCAGCATCACGTGTTCTGCATTCTCTTTGGCATCGGTCAGTAGTTTGGCTGCCATTTCCTGGTCAACCTGGTCATCGCCACTGCGTTTAAACGTACCGGCAATGGGATGTACAATGGCTTTGCCGTTCTGGATCACCAGTTGTGCTTCGGGCGAGGATCCCATCAGTTTATAATCGCCATAATCAAAAAAGAATAAATAGGGCGAGGGATTCACACTGCGCAAAGCGCGGTACACATTAAACTCATCGCCGGTAAAGCGCTGCTGAAACCTTCTGCTGAGTACGATCTGGAACACATCTCCACGCATACAACGCTGAATGCCTTTCTGCACCATGTCTCTGTACTCTTCATTAGTCATATTCGAAGACTCTTCGCCCTGACTTTTGAAAGGGAACACAGGCACATCCTTGCTCTTGATCAGCGATTCTACAATGGATAATTCTGAGTCCAGTCCGGGCACCAGGTTCTCGCAGATAAACAGTTCATCTTTAAAATGATTGAACACGATCACATACTGGTACAAGCGGTAACGCATCAGCGGAATAGTGGGATCTGCACCCGCAGCTGTATGCAGCTGAATGGTATCAAAAAACTGCACGGCATCAAATGTGGTGTATCCGAACAGTCCTTGCGCAAACTTACCCTCTTTCATGGCAGGCTCCTGCGTGTCAAAACGCTGCATAAAGGACCAGAGTTGATCGGGCACTTCGGCGCTGGACTTGATGGTCAGCTGCTCGGGTTTCTGGCCGGGCAGTTTGTATTCCATACTCTTTGCCGAACTGATCTGGATGCCAGCGATGGCATTGATACAGATAAACGAATAACTGTTCTCTGCGGCATGGTGATCGGTGCTTTCGAGCAGTACCGTATCCCGGAAACGATCGCGCAGGCGCAGGTAAATACCTACTGGCGTAAAAAGATCGCCCAGCATTTTCCTGCATTGTGTCTCTAGTGTTATCTTCTTCATATTTCACCCAACCCTTGCGGGCATTTACAGCGCTTTTGTAAAGCGGCTAAGTGATCAATTTATCCTGACAATTTCCCTTCCGCGGAGCCAGGGATAATAAAAAACCCCGACAATCTCTGTCGGGGTTCTGAATAGTATTCAAAAAGTACTGGCTATGCCATTACAATCCCCGAACGGAGTTTGTATGCCACCACCAATATTTGTTTGTGATCTGGTTCATTGATGGCAAAGTTGTAGCAGAATCATTGTAAAACCAAATTTTTTTTAAGCGGGCAGGAACCTTTGTTAACTTCACCCTAATAATCCGTTTATGAGAAGATCCGCTGTTTTACTGCTGTTTTTCCTGCTACCGGCTACCGGTATTATCGCACAGGATACCGCCATCCTGCTAAAGCCCGAAAGGGTTTTCGATGGTGAAACGATGCATACCAACTGGGCCGTACTGGTAAAACACCACCAGATCATAGCTGTGGGCGAAGCTACCGGTATCAAACCGGAACAACCTTTCAGGATCATTGAATTAAAAGGCAAGACCCTTTTACCCGGGTTGATCGAAGGACATTCGCATCTCCTACTCCACCCCTATAACGAAACCAAATGGGACGAGCAGGTACTGAACGAATCCCGCGCCGAAAGAATCGCCCGTGCCGTAGTGCATGCCAACAAAACACTGCTGGCAGGTTTTACCACCGTACGCGATCTGGGAACCGAAGGCGCAGATTATGATGATGTGGGTTTGAAAACTGCCATCGAAAAAGGCATCATACCCGGCCCCAGAATGATCGTTGCCACCAAAGCCATTGTGGCCACCGGCAGTTACGGTCCCAAAATGAAAAATACAGATCACCAGCTCATCAGGGGGGCCGCTGAAGCGGATGGGGTGGATGCACTGATCAAAGAAACCAGGACACAGATCGGCAACGGGGCCGACCTGATTAAAGTATATGCAGACTACCGCTGGGGACTGGATAGCAAAAAACCCGAACCTACTTTTACCCTCGATGAATTAAAAACCATTGTAGCCGTTACGGCCAGCAGTGGCCGCAAAGTGGTGGCCCACGCAGGTTCGGAAGAAGGCATGCGCCGCGCTATTCTGGCAGGTGTAAGCACCATTGAACATGGCGATAATGCTACCGCAGAAATTTTTGACCTGATGGTACAACACAAAGTAGGCTATTGCGCGACCCTCAGTGCTTCAGAAGCCACGAGTGAATACGATGGTTGGAAAAAAGGCAGTTTGCCGGAACCACAAAAAATCACCAACAAACGAAGGGCTTTTACCCTGGCTTTGCAGAAGGGCGTTACCATTGTGTTTGGAGGAGATGTGGGTGTGTATGCCCATGGCGATAATGCCAGAGAGATGGAAGCGATGGTAGCGTATGGAATGAAGCCACTGGATGTATTGAAAAGTGCCACTTCTGTGAATGCGGATATGTTTGGCTATGGCCATACCATCGGCCGGATCAGGAAAGGATTATATGCCGATCTGATAGCGGTAGAGGGAGATCCTTCGGCTGATATTTCCCTGATCAGAAAAACAGCATTGGTGATGAAAAACGGAACTATTTATCTCAACAAATAAAAAGGGAATCATTTTTATGAAACAATTACTTACCCTGATGGGATTTCTCTTTTGTACCGGTTTACTGGCCGCTGCCGGCAGTGCGGATGATATTGTAGGGATCTGGCTCAGTTCGAATGGACAGGGGAAAATACAGATTTACAAAGAAGGAGATCAATATTTCGGCAAACTCTACTGGATGAAGGAACCCAACGGCCCCAAAGGCAACCCGAAATTAGACGTGAATAACCCCGATCCTTCGCTTAGAAACAAACCTTTACTTGGTTCAGTAATTCTCAAACATTTCAAATACGATGACGGCGAATGGAGCGGCGGCCGCATCTACGATCCGCAGAACGGAAAAGAATATAAAAGCTATATCAAACTGAAAGACCCACAGACACTGAGCCTGCGTGGTTATATCGGCATTTCTTTATTAGGAAGAACAGAAGTGTGGAAGAGAACGGGGTAGGGTTTGTCAGGAGTTAAAAGTTAATAGTTAATAGTTAGTAGTGAGATACACTTCACTCCGACTATTAACTATTAACTATTAATTTTTAACTATTAACTGCCCTACAAAACTCCCTTCGTAGAGGGCAGAAAATCCGATAAGGGATCCCGCTTCACGGCCATTTTAATGGCTTTGGCGAAGGCTTTGAAGATGGCTTCTATTTTATGGTGTTCATTGTCTCCTTTGCATTCGATATTGAGGTTACACTTAGCCGCATCGCTGAATGATTTGAAGAAGTGGAAAAACATTTCAGTTGGCATTTCTCCCACTTTTTCCCGCTTGAATTCTGCATTCCATACAATCCAGTTACGGCCGCCGAAATCAATCAGCACTTTGGCTTCTGCTTCATCCATAGGTAAAGCAAAACCATAACGCTCCATGCCCCGCTTATCTGCCAGGGCCTGCGCAAAAGCTTCGCCAAGGGCAATACCGGTGTCTTCGATGGTATGGTGTTCGTCAATATGCAGATCACCTTTGGTGATCACCGTCAGATCCATTTTACCATGACGGGCAATCTGGTCCAGCATATGATCAAAGAAACCGAGACCGGTACTGATATTCGCTTTCCCGTTTCCATCCAGGTTCAGTGCTACATGGATCTTTGTTTCGTTGGTATTGCGCTCATGAACCACGCTGCGCAAACCCAGTTTCAGAAAACTATATACATCTGCCCAGTTATCCGATTCAAAAGCAATCGTAGGGCGCAGTGCAACTTCCTGTTCTTCGGTTAACTGATGCAGGTCCGAGTGCAGGTAAATGGCTTTACAGCCCAGGTTTTTAGCCAGTGCTATATCACTCCACCGGTCGCCGATCACAAAAGAATGGGCCAGATCAAATTCCGGGTTACTAATCAGGTGCTCCAACAATGCCGTACCTGGTTTACGCGTAGGTTTGTTTTCGCTCGCAAAGGTTTTATCGATGATCATTTCATCAAACACAAATCCTTCTCCCTCCAACACACGCAACATGAGATTATGATAGGGATGAAAATCTTTTTCCGGATAGGAATCTGTTCCCAGTCCATCCTGGTTGGTTACCATCACTTTGTAATAATCCAGCTCTGCTGCTATCCTGGACAAAGCCGTAATAGCGCCCGGTACAAAAGAAGTTTTATCAATACTATCCACCTGAAAATCGATCGGCGGTTCCTGTAATACCACGCCATCCCTATCGACAAAAAGAATTCTTTTACCTGCGGGTACAGATGTGGTGGAGGAATCATCCTGTTTGCTGTTACGCATGCTTATTTAATTTTAGCTCTTGCCGCTTTTACTTCGGCAAGGGTTACTGCACCTGCTTTGTTGGTCCAGCTGTTTCTGATATAGGTAAGCACATCTGCAATCTGCTGGTTAGAGAGATCCGCATGTGCGGCCATATTGTTACTGTAATATTCTCCATCCAGTTCTACCCTTTCGTCCAGGCCTTTCAGTACAATTCGTACCAGACGGATTTTGTCTTTGCCTATTACGCCGGTTGCTCCATCCAGCGGCGGGTTCAGGTGGGGTACGCCGCCCCCATCTACCTGGTGACAGGCCAGACAGGTAGTGGTATATACCTGTTTACCTCTCTGGATAGAAGCACTTACGGTGTTGCCAGCATTAACAGCTGCCGGTTTGGCCGGCAGCTGTTTTTTGGGTGCTGTCTGAAATGCCATACAGGTGAAAGCGGCAACAGACAGGATTAATAATTTCTTCATCAATATTTATTATTTGCCGGTATAAACGATTCGGTAAATGGTTCCTTTGGCATCATCTGCTACATAGAGAGAACCGTCAGGACCTTCTGCCAGTCCGGAAGGACGGTGTTGCGCGCCCCTGGTGCCGGTAACTACTTCTACGCCTGCAAAACCATTCGCAAAAATTTCCCATTTACCGGGTTTGCCGTTTTCGAAAGGCACAAAAGCCACATAATATCCTTCCTGTGGCAAGGGTGCGCGGTTCCAGGAACCGTGAAAGGCAATGAATGCACCGTTTTTGTATTTAGCAGGGAACATAGAACCGGTGTAAAACAACATGGCATTGGGGGCCATATGCGCCGGAAACGCTACTACCGGATCAATATATTCTTTGCTGCCTTCTTTTACGCCATCACCACCATATTCAGGTGCCAGCATTTTTTTATTTTTGAAAGGATCGTAATAAGTATAAGGCCAGCCGGCATTATCGCCTTTGTTCAAAGCATACATGGTTTCTGCGGGCAGGTCTGCATTCTGTTGTTGGGTATAAAGGGAAGGGAACAGGTTATGCAGGTCATCGCGTCCGTGCTGCATTACAAACAGCTGGTTCAGCTGGTTGTTCCAGTCAAGACCTACCACGTTCCGTAAACCGGTTGCATATCTTACCCCATCGCCATAGGTCTGGTTCAGTTTATCTGCTTTGAACTGCCAGATGCCTCCGGCAGAATCCAGGATAGGACAAGGCATTCTACCCATTGAACCGGTCTGCCTGTCGCGCTCCTGGCAGGAGTTTGAGTAAGCGCCGATATTGACATAAATATTACCATTGTTATCCAGCGTGATGGATTTGGATTCGTGCTGGCGGCGGTTAATCAGTCCGGTAATAATTTTTTCAGGCTGCAGCGGACTCACTACTTCCCCTTTGGCATCCAGTTTATAACGAAATACTTCCTCATCGGAAGAAGCATAGAGATACCCGTTTTTAATAGCGATCCCGGTTCCACCATAGTTACCCATGCCGGAAATATCTTCGGCCTTACCATCTCCATTGGTATCGCGTAGGCGTACAATGCCTTTCCCATCTGCTACCCGCATCAGTTTTACATATACATCGCCCTGGGCGGTAACGGCTATGTGGCGGGCACGGCCAATACCATCGGCTACTTTCAGTGCTCCAAAACCGGCAGGCAGTTTTAAACCCGCGTTATCGGCATCGGCCACCACTGCAACAGGTTTGGCAAGCGTTAGTGAGTCGGATGCATTTGCACTGATACCGCTCAATCCTGCCATTGCGAGGAAAAGCGTGAATACAGAAACGTTTTTTTTCATATGTGATTAATTAGGGGTTGAATTTACAACGTAAAACAGATACCGCCACAGTTTGTTTATTGTGCATACCAATCCTGCATGGCATCTACCAGCAAAGTGTTTTCCTGCTCTGTTCCTACGGTAATGCGCAGGCAATCTTCGCAGAGGGTTACATTACTCCTGTCGCGCAGCACAATGCCTTTCCCCAGCAGGAATTCATAAATCTTACGGGCATCTTTGATCTTTACCAGCAGAAAATTGGCATCGGAGGGATATACTTTCTCCACCGTAGGCATCGAACGGAACACTTCTGCCAATGCTTCCCGCATATCAACCAGCAAACGGATCATATCGTTCACCTGTCCTACTTCATCCAGTGCTTTTACTACCAGCTCCTGTGTGGCCTGGTTGATATTATAAGGTGGTTTTACCTTATCCAGCACTTCAACGATAGCAGCAGAAGCAAAAGCCATGCCCAAACGCAGGCCCGCCAGTCCCCAGGCTTTACTCAAGGTCTGCAGCACTACCAGGTTGGGATAATCTGTCAGTTCCTGAATAAAGGATTTCTGTTTGGCAAAATTGATATAAGCTTCATCCACCACCACAATGCCGTTGAAATTATTCAGTACTGTTTCAATATCTACTCTGTTCAATGCGTTGCCGGTAGGATTATTGGGCGAGCAGAGCCAGATCAGTTTGGTATTGGCATCTACCAGTGTTTCAAGATGTACAAGATCCAGTTGAAAATCCTCCAGCAAAGGCGCTTTTTTCACTGCCACATCATTGATATTGGCGCTCACTTCATACATGCCATAGGTTGGCGGACAAATGATCACATTATCCTTACCCGGCTCGCAGAAACAGCGGAAAAGCAGATCGATACATTCATCACTGCCGTTCCCGAGAAAAATATGTTCGGGCGCAATGCCTTTGATCACACTCAGCTTCTGTTTAATGGCACGCTGGTGCGGATCGGGATAACGGTTATACCATTTCAGCAAAGGAGAACCCAGGCTGTTTTCGTTGGCATCGAGAAATACTTTGGCCTCGCCGCTGAATTCATCGCGGGCAGAAGAATAGGCCACCAGTTTTTGGATATTGGAACGAACCAGTTTCGTAAGATCGAATGACATGTTTTTTTCTTTATTCTTTTGAGAGATCTATTATAGTTTTTTCTGGTAGTGAAACCCCAGTATTTTATATCCTTCATTGGCCCAGAATTTTTGTCCGCCACTGTTCGTTACATAACAATTCAGTTCAGTAGCTACACAGCCTTTGGATTGTCCATAAGCATATACCCATTTCATCATCTCCTCCCCAATGCCTTTGTTACGGTATTCGGGCAGTATCATCACGTTGTCGGGCTCAATATGGCGGCCTACGTAATATTTTACCAGTATCCACAAACCACAGATGCCGATCAATTTCCTGCCGTCGTAAACACCCAGGCATTCATAACCACGCTGCACCATTTCAGCCAGCCTTTCCCGGAGAACAGGTTCTGGTATATCCCCATTCAACAATTGCAGCATAGGAATAATACTGCTGATCTCTTCTTTTGGTATGAGTGCGTAAGTATACATGTTGTATCAGTGTTAATCTTTCGGGTAAGCGGTCCGAACGCGAACTGCATTGGCATGTGCATCCAGGCCTTCTGCTTCTGCCATCAATACTACCGTAGATGCAATATTATTCAAACCCTGCTGCGATAATTTCTGGTAAGTTACTTTCTTCACAAAACTATCTACACTTACACCGCTGTAGGCTTTGGCAAAACCATTGGTAGGTAAGGTATGATTGGTACCGCTGGCATAATCGCCCACACTCTCCGGAGAATAATTACCGAGAAATACCGATCCGGCATTCACAATCTGTTCTGCCAGTTCATCCGCAGCCTTACAGGAAATGATCAGGTGTTCGGCCGCATATTCATTAACCAGTGCGATGGCTTCTGCCAGATCCTGCACCAGAATGGCCGTGCTGTTCTCCAGCGCTTTGGCAGCCAGCTCCCTGCGGGATAATTGTGCCAGCTGTTTAGCCAGTTCTTCCTGCACCTGCTCTACCAATCTGGCAGAAGTAGTTACCAGTAATACCTGACTATCGGCCCCGTGTTCTGCCTGACTTAACAGATCGGCCGCAACAAAAGCAGGGTTGGCTGTTTCATCGGCCAGTACACATACTTCGCTGGGACCTGCCGGCATATCAATAGCAATACCTTCCTGTTGCACCAGTTGTTTGGCACAGGTTACATATTGATTACCCGGACCAAAAATTTTATATACCTGCGGTACGGTGGCTGTTCCGTAGGCCATGGCAGCAATCGCCTGCACACCACCTATCTTGTAAACCGATGTAATGCCTGTAATGCTGGCTGCATACAAAATAGCCGGATGCAGTTTTCCATCTTTACCGGGAGGCGAACAAAGTACTATCTCTTTACAACCCGCAATCTTTGCCGGAATGGTCAGCATCAAAATGGTAGAGAACAAGGGAGCTGTACCACCGGGAATATAAAGGCCTACTTTTTCGATGCCGATACTCTTCCGCCAGCATTGCACGCCGGGCATGGTTTCCACCACTTCTACCGCCGCTGTTTGTTTGGTATGAAACAAAGTAATATTAGCCGCTGCCTGCTGAATAGCCTGTTGCAGCTCTTCAGAAAGGAAGGAAGCAGCCTCGCTGATCTCTTTCTCAGTAACCACAAAATCAGACAGCTCTACCCCATCAAACTGTTGGGTAAATTGTTTGATAGCAGCATCACCGTTCAGCTTCACTTCCTTTATCACGGCTTTCACTTTCTCCTGCAACGAACTGTTATCAATGGCAGGACGTTGCAGCCATTGCGGCCAGTCACTTTTTTTCGGGTATTGTACAATTTTCATAATTACAGGTTCAAGGTTTTCGTGAAACGGCAGTCGTCAGACGTGAATCGTGCGTTTTTAACTGACAACTCACTACTGACAACTCACGTCTCACACAATCATCTTCTCAATCGGCACCACCAGAATTCCCTGGGCACCGGCGGCTTTCAGTTGCTCGATGATATCCCAGAAATCATTCTCATTCAGTACGCTGTGAACACTGCTCCAGCCTTCTTCGGCCAAAGGCAATACCGTAGGACTTTTCATACCGGGTAACAAAGCAATGATCTCTTTCAGTTTGTCATTGGGTGCGTTCAGAAGGATGTATTTGTTGTTCTTGGCTTTCTTCACAGACTGCACACGGAACAGCAGGCGGGAGATCAGCTGTTCTTTTTCTGCAGACAAACCTTTGTTCTTGATCAGTACGGCCTGCGATTGCAGGATACTTTCTGTTTCTTTCAATCCGTTCATGAACAGGGTAGATCCACTGCTTACCAGGTCGCAGATGGCATCGGCCAAACCAATGCCGGGCGCAATTTCTACACTACCGCTGATCTCGTGGATCTCGGCATCTACCCCGTTTGCTTTCAGGTAATCGCCCAGAATTACCGGGTAACTGGTAGCAATTTTTTTGCCCGCCAGGTATTGTACACCCGTATAGGTTTCGCTTTTACGGATAGCCAGGCTTAAGCGGCATTTACCAAAACCCAGTTTCTCGGCAACGGTCACTTTCTTTTTCTTTTCATATACCACATTCTCACCCACAAAACCGATATCGGCCACACCATCTTCTACATATTGCGGAATATCATCATCGCGGAGAAAATAGACTTCTATCGGGAAGTTGCTGGCTTCTGCTTTCAGTTTGTTTACACCATTGCTGATATCGATGCCGCATTCCTTCAACAAACGGATCGAATCATCGTGTAAACGACCGCTTTTCTGAATCGCTAATTTCAATTTGTCGGCTACCTGAACCGGGCTGTTTTGCATACCTTCTTTCATACCATGGGGCTTACGCCTGTTTTTTTCCCTGAAGAATGATAGCCCCCCTTCAGGGGATGGGGGCAATAACAAAGGGCCTACCGATCCGGTAAGCCCTTTAATGTTTTATTGTGAACCAGCACAAAACACCAATAGCCTACCCTTGGGGTAAGAAATGATGGTGGTGTGTATGTGCAAATCTTTTCATAACAGAGCACAAAAGTAAAGCCATTCGCTTTTACCCGCAAATTTTTTTGCGTTAAACAGCCCTGCCCACGATAAAAGCGGGTTTTGTCAGTATCTTGGTAAGCCAAAAGACGCTGCTTTTATGAAAAAACTTACACTTGTTATTTTTGTAATGCTTTCCTGCCTGACCTGTTTGCAGGTTACGGCCCAGACAAAGCGGAAACTGGTCTGGAGCGATGAATTCAATTATACCGGTTTACCGGATTCTACGAAATGGAACTACGATGTAGGCGGACATGGCTGGGGCAACCATGAACTGCAATATTATACCCACAAGAAACTGAACAATGCCCGGGTAGAGAAAGGGCATCTGATTATTGAAGCCAGAAAAGAAAAGACAGAAAACAATGACTACTCTTCTGCCAGGTTGGTAACCAAGGGCAAGGGCGACTGGACCTATGGCCATATTGATGTCAGGGCCCGTATACCCAGGGGGCTGGGTACCTGGCCCGCTATCTGGATGCTGGCTTCTGCTTCTCCCCTTAAATGGCCCGATGACGGTGAGATCGATATCATGGAACATGTAGGATATAACCAGGGGGTGATACATGCATCGGCACATACGAAAAAATATTTTCACAGCATTGGTACACAGAAAACAGCCACCACACTGGTACCTGATTGCAGCGAAGCATTTCATCTCTATTCTTTAGACTGGGACGCAGAAAGCATTACCATGCTGGTAGATGGCAAAGCTTATTTCACTTTCAAAAATGAGCACAGCGGTAAAGAAGCCTGGCCTTTTGATAAACCTTTTCACCTATTGCTGAATGTGGCCGTTGGCGGCGATTGGGGTGGCCAGAAAGGCGTGGATGAAAAGATCTATCCACTCAGAATGGAAGTAGACTACGTACGCGTTTACCAATAATCACTACTATACAAACTAAACGATCATGAGAAACACCCGAAAAATCACCGCACTGCTGTTGCTGCTGTTTGCCTTTGGTTTTGCCATAGCGCAGGATGCAACCAGTTATCAGCTGCCCCCCAAAGAGGTTGCCGATCTGTTACTGGCCAAACCTACGCCTGCTGTTCGTATAAACAGTAAAGGAGAATGGATGTTGCTGAGCGAACGCAACTCCTACCCCACTGTAGAAGAACTCGGACAACCCGAAAGCCGCATTGCCGGCCTTCGTTTAAACCCCAATAATTTTTCTCCCAGCCGTCAGATCTTCGTGAATAATTTCCGGCTGAAAAATATCAAGAACAACCAGGAATTTACCATCGCAGGGTTACCCGCCAATTTGCTGGCCGGTAACGTCAGCTGGAGTCCTTCGGAAAACAAAATTGCCTTTACCAATACCACCGGCAGCCGGGTAGACCTGTACGTAATTGATCTGGCTACCCAAAAAGCAACGAAAATCAATAAGCAGGCAGTGAATACGGTATTGGGTACAGCTTTTACCTGGGTAGATGATAATACGATCCTTTATAAAGCGGCCACACAACCGGCAGCGAATGCGCCCAAACGCCCTATTACACCAAAGGGCCCAACCATTCAGCAGAGCCTGGGTAAAGCGGCTCCCAGTCCTACTTACCAGGACCTTATCAAATCTCCCTACGATGAACAACTGTTCGAATTCTTTGCTACCACACAACTGGTACAAAATAAAAACGGCGTAGAAACCAATATCGGCAAAGCTGGGCTGATCAGCAGTTTCAGTTTATCGCCCGATAAAAAATACATGATGGTACGTACCATCCGCAAACCCTTTTCTTACCTCGTTACTTCCTTTGGATTTCCCTCCACCATTACGATTACAGACCTGACAGGTAAAGTAGTAAAAGTACTGGCAGAATTACCTTCTACCGAAGGCACTCCTTCGGGTTATGATAATACACAGAATGTACCCCGTGGTTTCGACTGGCGCGATGATGAAGCCGCTACCATCACCTGGGCCATGCCATTGGATAGTGGCCTGATTAAAAAACAGGTGGAGTTTCATGATGCCGTATATGCCTTAAGTGCGCCTTTCACCGGCGAAGCCAAAGAGTTGTTCAAAACCAAAATGCGTTATTCCGGTACTACCTGGGGCGATGCTTCACTGGCATTGGTAACCGAGGTTTCCCGCTCCAGACAGCTGGGTCGTGTAAGCCGTTACAACAGCACTACTAACAGTCTGGAGTTACTGTATGAACGGAATATCACAGATGCCTATAACAATCCCGGTTCTCCGGTACTGACAAGAAATAAATTTGACCGGCAGGTGATTCAAACCACCGATAATGGCAGTAAGATCCTGATGAATAACACCGTGGGCGCATCTGCCAAAGGTGATCTGCCTTTTCTTGCCAAGTTTGATCTGGCTACCAAACAAAACGAAATTCTCTGGCGTTGCCAGGAAGGGGTATTTGAAACAGTAGAAGATGTACTGGATGCCAACAAACTCATTTTACTGACCCGCAGGGAATCGCAGAAAGAAGTCCCTAACTATTATATCAAAAATCTGGTACTGCGCATAGCAGACAGAGCCATTACCAGTTTTACCAATCCTTATCCGCAACTGGAAGGAGTAACCAAAGAAAAGATCAAATACAAAAGAGCCGATGGTGTTGACCTAACCGGTGATCTGTATTTACCCAAGGGATATAACAAAGAGAAAGATGGCCCTTTGCCCGTAATCATGTGGGCCTACCCCCGAGAATTTAACTCTGCCGCAGATGCCGCGCAGATCAGGGGTAGCAAAGACAGGTTTACCAGTTTAAGCTGGGGCACACCCATCTATTATGTTACGCAGGGATATGCCATCCTGGAGAATGCGGAAATGCCGATCGTAGCATCGGGTCCGGATAAAAAACCCAACGATAATTTTGTTGACCAGCTGAAACTGAATGCAGAAGCGGCTATCAACAAACTGGTAGAAATGGGTGTGGGCGACCGTAACCGCATGGCTGTTGGTGGCCATAGTTATGGTGCATTTATGACGGCCAATCTGCTGGCACACACCAACCTCTTTAAAGCAGGTATAGCCAGAAGTGGTGCGTATAACAGAACCCTCACTCCTTTTGGTTTCCAGAACGAGGATCGCACTTACTGGCAGGCACCGGATCTGTACCATGATATGAGCCCGTTCAGTTATGCGGATAAAATCAAAACACCGATTCTGCTGATACATGGCGAGGCCGATGACAATACCGGTACCTACCCTATCAACAGTGAACGTTTATTTGCCGCAATCAAAGGAAACGGCGGAACTGTTCGTTTTGTGTTTCTGCCCTATGAGGCGCACGGATACCGGGGCAAAGAAAATGTGTTGCATATGTTATGGGAACAATACCAATGGCTGGAAAAATATGTGAAAGCCGCCAAAAAATAACCACTGGTTGATCAAAAAGGAGGAACTGTCTGGATCCTCCTTTTTGATTACAGGAAACGGTAGCTTAGCAGTACAGAACAGTTCAGTGGCTGTAAGCTATCTGCAACCCTCTATATTACCGGGCTATGAAAAGCTGGGATTTTCTATCATGATGGGGAATAACTGTTTTATTGGTGATCCGGAGATTAGAATAGGATTTGAATTCAGCAAACAGCCTTTCAGATGCGCGGAAATCAGTAATTATGCAGCTGTAAGCTAAACAAAGATGTTATTTATGGAAGAACTTACGATACTGATAGTGGAAGATGAACAGAAGATTGCCAACACACTCAAAAAGGGACTCACAGAAAATGGGTACCAGGTAGATGTTGCATTTGATGGTTTGATCGGGCAGAGGCTGTTTCTGGCTAACCGGTATGATCTCATCATATTAGACATCAATCTGCCCGGAATCAACGGTTATGAGTTATGCAGGATCATACGAAACAAGAACCAGCAGGTTCCTGTCATTATGCTGACGGCCCTGTCTACCATGAACGATAAACTCGAAGGCTTTGATGCAGGCTCCGACGACTATCTGATCAAGCCATTTGAGTTCAAGGAATTACTGGTCAGGATTAGGGCCCTGTTAAAAAGAACCCAGCACCAGCAATTGCCCACAGGAAACATCCTCCGCATCAATGATCTGGAAATGAACCTGGACACGAAAGAAGTTAAAAGAAATAACCATGTCATCTCCCTTACGGCTAAAGAGTTTCAGTTACTTGAATATATGATGCGTAATAAAAACCGGGTGGTATCCAGAGCCGATATTGCCGTGAATGTGTGGGATATTGACTTCGACACCAAAACCAATGTAATTGATGTATATGTAAATTACCTGCGTAACAAGATTGACAAACAGTTTCCTGATAAACTCATTCACACCCAGATTGGGATGGGATACGTTCTTAAAGAGTACTAGCAATGAAGATCAAATACAGGATAACAATACTATTTTCGATTGTGGTTAGCCTGATCCTGCTGATCGTATGTACTTCTATTTATTATTTCTCAGACCTGAACAGACAGAAAGATTTTACCAGAAGAATTCATAACAGAGCTGTTACTACCGCCAACCTCCTGTTGAAAGTAGAAGGAATAGATACCGATCTGCTTCAGAAAATCGATGAAACAACGATGATTACCATCAAGGAAAAAAGTGTGGTAATCTATAACGACAAGGGAGAGAAAATATATCAGTATGCAGATACCAGTACCACGGCCGTAAACCTGGACAGTATCGGCTTACAAAAAGCCAGACTCAAGGGTGACTATCATTTCACGGAGGGCAGCAAAGAGGGACTGGTAATTAATTACAAATACCAAAATCAGCGATATACGGTTGTTGCTGCGGCTGTGGATAAGAGCGGGCTGGAAAAACTATCCCAGTTACGAATCATATTAATGATCAGTTTTTTTTCAGGCATTTTCATCACAGTTGTATCCGGCACTGTTTTTTCCGTCAACATTGTAGCCCCGATACAGAATATCACGAGAGAAGTAAAAGAAATCTCTTCGCAAAACCTCGCCAGGAGGATTAAATTATCCAAAACAAAAGATGAGATACATGAATTGTCGGCTACCTTCAACGACCTGTTAACAAGGCTGGAAGAATCGTTTGACATACAACGCCATTTTATCGCAAATGCATCCCACGAATTATCTACACCTCTTACTTCTATACTGAGTCAACTCGAAATAACCTTACAGAACGAACGCAGCGCCAAAGAATATGAAACAGTACTCCGGTCTGTGCACGAGGATGTGCGCAACCTTACACAGTTAACACGCAGCCTGTTGGAAATTGCCAAAGCTACCGGCACCTCTAACGGAATGGAACTTACATTGGTGAGAATGGATGAACTGATCATGAAACTTCCTTCGGAACTGAAGAAAATTGAACCTTCTTTTCATGCGCAACTCCATTTTGATAATTTTCCTGATAATGAAGATGGTCTTTTGATATTCGGCAATCCAGATTTATTATACAGTGCCATCAGAAATATTGCAATCAACGCCTGCAAATATTCGCCAGATCATCTTGCCAATATCTCCCTGGGATTTTCAGACGACAAGTTGCTGATCAGTATCAGCGATAATGGCCCCGGCATCAGTGACGAAGATAAAAAAATGATATTTCAGCCCTTCTACAGAACCCCAGAAACAAATCATATACATGGCTTTGGACTGGGTCTGCCGCTGGCTCTGCGCATCATTAACCTGCACAAGGGCAGTATTGACATTGACAGCAGCATCGGCAAAGGCACCCGTTTCCGGATCGGTCTGCCCATTGCACAACGGTTTCACAAGGTCTGAGCGCATTCTGTACCACAGCGTTTTCTGAATTCTAATACTATTCTAACCTCACTATAATTACCTTTTAATCATCAGGAAAGATATTCGTTTCTGATGATGCCTTTCACCAACATATTAATCAGCTTCGAAGATGACGAGACCGTTTGTCTGGCTATTGAAAAAGCCTTACTGATTTTTGGCCAGAAAAACACCCGTATTCACCTGCTTAAATGTTCTGAGAATACGTTTTCCTCCCTGACAGGAGATTCGGCTGCCTCCTGTGAAAAAGAAATGGATGAACTGAAGCAGAAAGTAGCTCAACTGAAGGGGAAATTCAGGATCATTTCAAACACGATATTCAGGAAGAATTTTTCAGTCCGGTTCAAAAAATATTTCATTGCAGAAAAGATTGATCTGGTAATGAATGTGCAGCATAAAAACTATTCATCACAACTTTCTCATGCACATTTTTTTTATCACCGTCTGTGTATTAAAATGAATGTTCCGGTACTTCTCTTTATGTATAAATCACTGGTACAGGGTATCCGGTCGGTATTCCTTCCCATTACCGGCCGTATGCCGGCAAAACGCATCCAGATTGCCCTTGATGTATCTGCCAGGTACCATGCCCAGATCTATATTGCTACAGCCCTGGATAATGATGACAGCAATATGCAGCATGTCTCTGATTCTTTTTACCAGACTTTTAAAAACCTGACCGAATCCGGGCATCTTCCGCTTTACAAGGTATTTCTAGGCAAACAGACCCCGCAGGCCATCCTGGATTACGGGGAGCAGATAAGGGCGGATCTGATTCTGATCAATCTGGAAAAAAAACATTCGTTTTCAGAATGGCTCGAAGAAAAAAAGGAAAATCTCCGCCTGCTTTTTTCATCAGCCTGTATTATAACCATGAAACCACATTTATCACCCACTGCATAAACCAACAACATGAAGAAAAAAATATGGATTCTCCTGCTGAGCTCAGCAGCTTATTGCACTGGTTTTGGGCAAACACTTGCAGATGCGATAAAGGACTATCAATACGAACGTTACCAATCTGCTGAAACAAAATTGAAAGAATTAACCTCCCGTGAGCCGGAACAGGTATTACACTGGTATTGGTTAATACGCACTGCCCTGGCACAGGATGACACGGTGAAAGCAAGTAGTTATTTTACCGGCCTTCCTGCTTCGATACAGGATCAACCCATGTCTAAAATCACACATGCCTGTATTTCGCTTTTTAAAGGAGATTCCCTGCAGGCACAACGTTTATTTACAGAGGCATTGGGAACATCCCGGAAAAAGAATCCGCTGGTACAGCTGGCTATCGCCGAAGCCAATATTGATGCACCGCATGGCAACCTGTATTATGCACTGGACATGCTGACAGAAGCCGCCAGGAAAGAGCGCAAAAATGCAGCCGTTTACATGGCCACCGGAGATGCCTACCGGAAAATGTATAATGGTTCAGAAGCCTTTAGAAATTATCAGGAAGCCGCAGAACTGGACAATAGTAATCCGGTAGCCTATTATAAAATGGGTAAAATTTACCAGACGCAAAACAACGAGCCAGTATTTACCGAATACTATGATAAGGCCATTAAAGCAGATCCTTCATTCGGACCGGTGTATTTTCAACTATACCTTGCCAGCTATTATAAAGATGTAAACAAAGCACTCGGATATTTGCAGAGCTATATTTTGCACAGTGATCCGGATATCAAGAACGATTATCTGCTCACAGATCTCTACTATGTATCAAAAAAATATAAAGATGCTATTCAGAAAGCCAATGAACTGATTACCGCTACAGCTAATAAACCCAAGCCAAGAATATACAAATTACTGGCCTATAGTTATGATGCCGAAAACAATAATCAACTGGCAGAAGAGAGTCTGAAAAAATATTTTTCTGCTGAGAATGACAGCAACTATGTAGCCAGTGACTTTGAGCTGATGGCAAAAATCAGTACTGCCAAAAAAGAAGAAGCCGAAGCGGCTATCTGGTACGAAAAAGCTGTACAAGTAGAAAAAGAAACTGCCAAGAAAACCGCGATCGTAAAAAAACTGGCTCAGTTCTATAAAACACAGAAAGCATACAACAAACAGGCATATTGGTATCAGCAACTTTACCAGATTGACAGTACGAGCCTGAATAATGTTGATATATTCAGCTGGGGAGTAGCTAATTATAATGCACAGCAGTATCCCACGGCCGACAGCGTTTTTGCCATCTATGAAAAGAAATACCCGGAACAGAGTTTCGGCTATTACTGGAGAGCCCGTTCCAACGCAGCGATGGACACTGCCATGGAAACCGGTATTGCCATACCACATTATGAAGACCTGATTAAAGTTGGCATGAAAGACAGTTCCAATGCTACCACCAAAAAATGGCTGATACAGGCTTACGGATATATAGCCGCTTTTAAAGTAAACAAGGAAAAGAAATATGACGACGCCCTTTCCTGTTATGATAAAATACTGGAACTGGATCCAGGCAACAATGACGCAGAAAAATACAAAGCAATACTTGAAAAAATGATGGAAGCGCAGCCTTCGGCTGCAGATACACCCAAAGGAAAATAAATTTTCTCAGGCAGGTTGTAAAACAGGCCGGTGGATTCTTCTGCCGGCCACTTTATTTTACAGGTGTTTTCAACAACTGGTCAATAGTAGCAGCAAACTCTTTTTTCAATTCCTCATGATAAGCTCCTGCTCCCGGACCTTTGAAACCTGCTTTGATCTTTGCCACTTTACCATCCTTACCGATAAAAATAGTAGTAGGAAAGGCTTTGATAGGTGTTAACTGCGGCAATGTTTTCTCGGTACGTAAGGTATCAGAAACAGTAACACCTGTGATCAGCAGTGGATACTGCACCTGAAAGCGGTCTTTGAATTTACGGAGGCTGCTCCGCGATCTTTCAAAGTCGGTGCTGTACTCATAGGCCAGCCCGATCACTTCTACACCCCGCTGTTTGTTTTTGCGATAATACTCACTCAAAAAAGCAGTTTCATCCATACAGTTCGGACACCAGGAACCCATGATCTGTATCACCACCACTTTATTTTTAAACCTGGCATCATTGATGGATACCCATTGTTTATCAAGACCACGGAAACGGAAGCGCAACCTGTCTTCTCCCTCTTTCATAAAAACCGCTGCAGCATCCGGAAGAGAGGCATTTTCATTTCTTTCGGCCACCCAGGGTTCTTTGCCGGTAGCGCCGGAATAAAACATACCCCCGCTGATCTGGTTGGCACTATTAATTTTTGCTGTAAATAAAAAAGCATGTGATCCGTCGAAAGTGCTTAACTGCAATTCATCTCCGCTTACATAACCTGTCAGGTAACGGTAATCGCCGGAGGGCGCCAGTATGGTTCCCCGCAATACATTGCCTTTCTGCTGCCAGTCGCCGATAGCGGGTCTTGTAGTACCATTGGGCCTGGTTAGCGTAACCGCCCATTTACCGCTAAGGTCGGTTACTGCCGGTGCCAGTGCGGGTGCACTAACCGTAGCCTGTGTTTCTGCAACAAAAGGCATAACAGACCATTGAGCCGAACCAGCACTGGTCCAGCTTCCCTCCCAGCGCTGCTCAGAGATCCGTTTGGCACGGAAATAAGATTCAAAAACGGGCATATCAATCCATACCGAATCGGCACTAAACCTGATCTTATCCACCCGGATCTTTTCCGCAGCATTGATAATATACATGACCGTTTTCTGGTTCTCTGTTTTCAGATCAAAATGAAACCGGATCTGTTTACCATCTTCGCGCAGCAGATTACCAAACCAGGCACCGGTTACCGGATTTTTCTGCGCATAGGCTGTTTGCAACAGCAGTAAACCCATTACTACCCAACTTATTTTTCTCGCTATCATATACAACTTTAGGTGAACGAAAATAGAAACAGCTGACGAATACACTTTGTTAATTTACATAACAGGACAGTCATTGTTTTACTGTTTTGCCGGTTTCACCTGTAATTCCTCCCAGGGTGTGGAACCATCTTTTTCCCTGTTAAACACATGCGCTTTGCTTTCTCCGATCACAATTTCGGCAGTGGTGTATATTTTACAGCCATCCAGCAAGTGTCCGCCAATGGTTTTACCGGTGCTGTCAGAAAGCGACACATGCAGGTGCGATCCATTCACAGATACAGTACCCACCAGACTCACTATTTCAAAATGACCTTTATCACTATAGCTTTTTTCCTGGTTGGCAAACCGGATCTGGTACTCTGTCAGGCTACCCACCGCAGTGGCTATCCAGCCTGCGGCGATCTGGTGTTGCTTAACGTATAATTCAATAGATTGTTTGAGATCCTGTCCCGGTAATAACCGGAAAGCATGGGTAATCGTAACAGGTTGCATAGGCTTCGGAGAATGGCAGGCAGAGAGCAGCATCAGCAGCAGTGCACTGGTGAATAAAGAGTAACGCATCTAACGAATATAAGAAATTGCCCCGTCTGCCCGAGCTATTCAAATATCAGATAACTTTGTTGGGATCACTTAACTGCTGCTATTATGGCCACCATACTACTGATTACGGTTTTTGTACTGGGTTATCTTGCTATTGCATTTGAGCATCCATTGAAACTGAATAAAGCGGCCCCGGCATTGATTACGGGGGTGGTATGCTGGACCATTTACCTGTTGCAGGGAGATAACCCCCACCATGCCGTAGAAGAACTGATGCACCACCTGGGCGAAATTGCCTCTATCCTGTTTTTTCTGCTGGGTGCCATGACGATTGTAGAGCTGATTGATTCGCATAATGGCTTCGAGATCATTACACAGAAGATCACTTCTACCAAAAAATCATCCTTATTGCTACTGGTAGCCGGCATCACGTTTTTTCTTTCCGCCCTGCTGGATAATTTAACCACGGCCATCGTTATGACTTCTCTCTGTGCCAAACTGCTCACAGACAAAGAAGACAAACTCTGGTTTGCCGGCATGATCGTGATTGCCGCCAATGCAGGCGGAGCCTGGTCGCCACTGGGTGATGTTACCACCACTATGTTATGGATCGGTGGACAGATCACCGCCCTCAATATCATCAAACAACTGATCCTGCCGAGCCTGGTGGTAGGTATCCTGCCCGCGGCCATCATTGCGCGGAAATTTTCCGGAGAAACATTGGCCCTGCATCCCATCGCCAACAGTACCGAGAAAGAGAAAAGAGAAGGAACCATCATATTATCTGCCGGTATTGGTTTTCTGCTTTTTGTACCTGTGTTTAAAACGGTTACCCATTTACCCCCGTTTATGGGTATGATGCTGGCATTGGGCTGTATGTGGATCATCACTACCCTGCTTCACAAAGAAAAAGAACCGGAACTGGCAGAAAAATACAATGTGGCCCGCGCCCTGCAGAAGATCGACTCTTCGAGCATTCTTTTTTTCCTGGGCATCTTACTGGCCGTAGCCGCTTTGCAATCTATCGGGTTGTTAACACAACTGGCGCAGTTTCTCAGTAATACTTTACAGAACGATTACCTGATCGGCATTACGCTGGGAATCTTATCTGCCCTCGTAGATAATGTGCCGCTGGTAGCCGCTTCGCAGGGCATGTACGATCTGGCTACCTACCCTACGGATCATCCATTCTGGGAGTTCCTCGCACTCACTACCGGTACCGGGGGCAGTATGATCATTATTGGTTCGGCCGCCGGTGTGGCCGTAATGGGCATCGAAAAGATCGATTTTATGTGGTATCTCAAAAAGATCAGTTGGCTGGCTCTGGTAGGTTTTGCCGGTGGCGTGGGTGTATTCATGCTGCAACACCTCTTTCAACAGGCCTGATGGCAGTAACCAAACATTTACCACAGCAGCTTTCTCATCTCGCAGGCAATCTTTATCTTACAGTTCCTAAAAAACCTTCTATGCGTTACCTGCTTGCTTTGTCCATCGGACTGATTTCCCTTTCTGTCAACGCCCAACAGTATTATCTTTTTGTAGGCACGTATACCACCGGTAAAAGCAAGGGCATTTATGTTTACCAGTTCAATGCCAAAAACGGGGAAATGCAATGGGTCAGTAATACCGATAGCTGTACCAATCCTTCTTTTCTGGCAGTATCTCCCAATGGTAATTTTGTATACGCCGTAAATGAAACAGGTCGCGAAAATCCAGGCAGGGTAAGTGCTTTCGCATTTGATAAAAACAAAGGTAAACTGCAGTTGCTGAACCAGCAGGCCAGTGGCGGAGATGATCCCTGTTTTATTACAGTGCATCCTTCTGGCAAATGGGCCGTGGTGGCCAATTACAGCGGTGGCAGTCTCGCTGCTTTTCCCATCCGCACAGATGGCAGCCTCCAACCCTATGCACAGCTGATACAACACAAAGGTTCCGGTCCCAATCAAGCCCGGCAGGCATCTGCACATGTACATTCCACTTTTTTCTCGCCCGATTACCAATATATTCTGGCACCTGATCTGGGCATGGATAAGATCATGAGCTACCGTTTTACCCCTACCGCTGCAAAACCGCTGCAGCCGGCAGTTCCGGCTTTCAGTGCGTCTGCACCCGGCAGTGGGCCACGTCATATAGCTTTTCATCCTAACCAATCTTTTGTTTACCGGCTGGAAGAAATGACGGGCACCGTTACTGTATCTGCCTATAACAAGGGAACCATGAAAAATATCCAGACCATTGCCACACACCCGGAAGAATTTACCGGTCAGCCCGGCAGTGCGGATATTCATCTCTCTCCCGACGGTAAATTTTTGTACGCTTCCAACCGTGGCGAGGAAAATAATATTGCTATTTTTTCTGTGAACCCTAAAAGCGGTAAACTGACCAGCATTGGTTACCAGTCTGTAGAAGGCGCCCAGCCACGTAATTTCATCATCGATCCTACGGGTAATTTTCTCATCGTGGCCAACCAGAAGACCAACAATATTGTCATCTTTAAAAGAAACCCCGAAACCGGTCTTTTGCAGCCAACCCTGCAGAAAATAGAAGTGCCCAGTCCGGTTTGTTTACAGTTGCTGGCTAAATAATACATTATTCATTACTAAAAAAACGTTATGCAGAACTGGAAGATCAAAGCCTCGCTTTTTCTCAACTATTTCGTGTTCGCCATTCTGCTGAACAGTGTAGGCACGGTGATATTGCAGGTGCAGAACAATTATGGTGTATCGCAGGGATCGGCTTCGGTATTAGAAGCGTTTAAAGATCTCAGTATTGCAGTGGTCTCCTTTCTGATCTCTTCCTATATCACCCGCATCGGTTATAAAAATGCCATGCTGATAGCACTGGGATTTGTAACAGCCGTTTGTTTTATGATGCCTTTTACGGCCAGTTTTCTCACCACTAAATTATTATTCGCTGCAGTGGGTTCCGGTTTTGCACTGATCAAAATGTCGGTATACAGCACTATCGGACTCGTAACCCGGAACGAGAAGGAACATATCAGCCTGATGAACTTTATCGAATCCTTTTTCATGATCGGGATCCTGACCGGCTATTTCATTTTCGGCTACTTTGTAGATGATACCAACCCGCAATCTACCCAATGGCTGAAAGTGTATTATGTATTAGGCGGCATTTCACTGGCAGCTTTTCTGTTATTACTGACTGCCCCGCTGGATGAATCTTCCATCCGTAACCAGCAGAACGGTTCTATGCTGGCCGATTTCGGAAATATGTTCCGGCTGATGGTTTCACCGATTGTGCTGGTCTTTATTTTCTGCGCTTTTTTTTATGTGTTGATTGAACAGAGCATCATGAGCTGGTTGCCAACTTTTAATAACAAGGTATTACTGTTACCTGCTGCTTTAAGTATCCAGATGGCTAGCATACTAGCAGGATCTACGGCAGTGGGGCGTTTCCTCGCAGGACTCGTATTAAAAAAACTCAACTGGTTCCTCGTACTGGCCAGTTGCCTGGTATTGGCAGCGGCATTGGTATTGGTGGCTATTCCACTGGCCTCGAATGTGTCAGGCACACCTATTACCGGCTGGAGTACGGCACCGATAGCGGCATTTATCTTTCCCCTGATCGGCTTACTGATCGCCCCTATTTACCCGGCGGTAAATTCTGTGATTCTGAGTACCTTACCTGTACAGAAGCACGGACTGATGAGCGGACTGATCATCATCTTCTCCGCGCTGGGTGGTACCACAGGTTCCATCATTACGGGACATATTTTTGAAAGTTATGGCGGACAAACCGCATTTTATTTTTCACTCATCCCCATGGCTATTCTCATTACCTGTCTGTTTATTTTTAAACGTCTGCAAAATAAATTCAAACTGGCGCAGGCAAATCAATCTTAATCCATGGAGGCAGCCACTTATCTCACAGTTCAGGAACTATCACCCTTGTACGAAGAAGTGCAGATGAGTGGCCTATTTGCCGATTCAAAATATTTTGTAGATGCCGTTCCGCTGCAACCTGTTGCAGATATCATAGCAGCGTATACAGCGGCCAGATCCACACCGGATTTTGATCTCCGCCGGTTTATTGAAACCCATTTTCAATTACCGGCCGAAGCAGATAACAGTTATCGCTCGGCTAACAAGCCTATCAATATTCATTTATCAGAACTGTGGGATGTGCTTACACGCACTCCCGATCAGCAGGCGGGCACTTTGATCCCTTTGCCGTATCCTTATATTGTTCCGGGTGGAAGATTCAGGGAAGTGTATTACTGGGACAGTTATTTTACCATGCTGGGATTGCAGGTTTCCAAAAGAGTGGATCTTATCGAGAACATGGTCAACAATTTTGCGTACCTGATCAATACCGTTGGTTTTATTCCCAATGGTAACCGCAGTTATTATCTCGGTCGTTCGCAGCCGCCTTTTTTTGCATCGATGGTTTTATTATTGATGGAAGAGAAAGGCGAAGAAATACTGGGTAAGTATCTCTCTCCTTTGGAAAAAGAATATGCTTTCTGGATGGATGGTCTTTCCCAATTATCAGATACACAAACCACCTACCGGCGTGTGGTAAGGATGCCCGATGGTTCGGTATTGAACCGTTATTGGGATGATATGGACACCCCCCGGCCGGAAGCGTTTACAGAAGACAAACACCTGGCCGAATCCTCCGGTCGTAATCCTCAGGAAGTGTACCGCCATATCCGCGCAGCGGCAGAATCGGGTTGGGACTTCAGCAGCCGCTGGTTCAGTGATGGAGAGACCATGCAGACCATCCAAACCACTGACCTCATTCCGGTAGATCTGAATTGCCTGTTATGTTCAATGGAAATGTTATTATCGATCATGTACGGGAAACTGGGCCAGGCAGATAAAGACCAGCAAATGCTGGACAATTTTGTGAAGAGAAAAAAAGCCATCCAGACCTATTGCTGGAGCGAGGAGAAAGGATTTTATTTTGATTACCAGTTCAGAACCCAACAACTATCCGAACAATATACCCTGGCTGCCGTATTCCCGCTTTACTTTCCGATAGCCGATCTCAAACAATCTGCCAGCGTAGCCAAAGTGGTAGAAGAGCATTTTCTGCAGCCCGGTGGTTTACGCACCACTTTGCGCAATACCGGGCAACAATGGGATGCACCCAATGGCTGGGCACCTTTGCAATGGATCGCTTACCAGGCATTTCACCGGGTACCTTACGAACATAAAGAACTGGCCCGGAAGATCAAAGACAACTGGATGCGCAACAATGAAAAAGTATATGCGGCTACCGGCAAAATGATGGAGAAATACAATGTAACGGATACCGACAGCAAAGCCGGTGGCGGAGAATATCCTAACCAGGATGGTTTTGGCTGGACCAATGGGGTGTACCTTGCCTTCAGCGCACACAGCTGAGTTTATTTGTGCTTCCGGTGTTTGTGGTGATGGCTCTTGGGTTTTAATACCGGATGTGCTTCTTTCTCTGTTTCTACTATGATCCGGCGTTGGTTCTGCATGGCGCCCAGGGCTATTAATACCACACCGATAAAGAGGTACACATACTGGATCAGAAAAGTTTCGCCCAGCAGAAACATCTGTACCGTTACAAACAAAGCCAACAATACACCTTGCAGCATAATGAGAAACGAATAGCGTTTCCCCTTCCGTAATACCTGTGCCATGGTGTACATACTGAACAAACCTACTACTATCAGTAACACCCATCCTGCCAGCAGGTAATCTGTAAACATGGTACCGTTCAGCAGGTAAAAAGGCAGACCCAGCGATGCGCCTGAAGGGTCGGTGATCATGTGATAACTGCCATACAAAGCGGTGATACAGAGAACCACTAGTAAGGCAACGGATAACTGGCGGGCTGTTTTCATGGTAGGTAATTGTTTGTACAAATAAAGAAAAAATGCTTAGTTAAACAAATGACGGCTGTCATAGAAGCTGAAAAAAAGTAAAAATCCCGGCGTTGGCCGGGATTTCGTTATTTCACATTACTGCTCCAGTTAAAAAATTCATCTACATCCTGCTTAAACTGCTGCAATGCGGGTTTATGGATATAATACATGTGTCCGGATTCATAGGTATACACTTTCACATTCTTCCGCTGCTCAGGCCGCAGGAACATGTGTTCCAGATCGTATTGCGCGGTAAAATAAGGTGTGGCAAAATCGTAGTAACCACAACCTAGGTACACTTTTAATGCCGGGTTCTTAGACATGGCATCGCGCAGGCTTTCGGCTACATTCAGGAACTGGTTCTGAACATTATTGTAATTCCACGGACCTACATCGCCAAAAATATTATAGCCTTTCTCTTCCTTGAAGTTGAGTTCTTTCTGAAAATAATCATTGATGGTAGCGGTAAACGGACCATCAATATTGGCAAAGGAAGGATCAAAGCTGAAGCTTTCTCCCCCATCATCCAGATCGCGGCCGGTGAAACGTGCATCCAAACGGCCAATGATCAATCCGTCTGCCCGGCGTAATTCTTTCCAGAAACGGTTTTCTTCTACCCGCAGGTTGCTGCGCAAACAGAACTCTTTACTCAATCCGGTATAATAACTCATTTTAGTAGCGATGGCATCTTTCTCTGCATCGGTTAACCAACCACCTTTCAGTAGTGCCGAAGCATATTCACCCAGGGCAAATTGTTCCGCTTCTTTTAAAGTCTTTTTCAGATCTGCCTGTAAAGCAGGAGCCAGTTTTTTGTGGTACCAGGCAGCCGCCGCATACGAAGGAATGTACAAAGCACGTGGCAGATCATTACCTACATAATAATCATTGGTGCCAAAATTCAGTACGGCAGAAATGAGGAAAATACCATTCAGGAAAATCCGGTGCCTGTCTTGCAGAAATTTAGACAAACCCGCCGCACGCGTAGTGCCATAACTTTCGCCTGCCAGGTATTTGGGCGAGCCCCATCTTTCATAACGCGATAAAAAATGACGGATAAAAGAAGCCATCGATGAAATATCTTCTACATAGCCATGAAACTGTTTAGGACTCTCACCCGCTGCGGCACGGCTAAAACCGGTAGATACCGGATCAATAAACACGAGATCCGTTTTATTCAGCCAGGTATATTCATTGCTGATATATTGATAAGGAGGTGCGGTAGCCGTACCATCATCCTGCATTAATACTCGCCTGGGACCGAGTCCACCCATATGCAGCCACACGGAAGAAGAACCGGGACCGCCATTAAACGTGAAAGTAACAGGACGTTTACCGGCCTCTTCGCCATCTTTCCGGTAATAGGTGAAAAATACTTTGGCAATCAGTTTACCGGTATCGTTCTTCAGGTTCAGGTAACCGGTATGCGCTGTGTATTCGATCTTTTTACCGTCGGCTACTACGCTGTTTTTGGTTACAGTTACTTCTACACCGGCGGGTATCAGTTCGGGGATAACTGTTGTAGTTGCTTTTTGGGAGAAGGCCGTTAGACTAACCAGACTGGTCACCAGGCCAACCATTATCTTTCTCATACGCATGGGGTTGAATGATCAAGATACACATTGTTTTGAATACCAAAAACAAACCGTGCCTTAGTGCCTTTGTGTGAAGCAGGTATCCCACACAAAGGCACAAGGGCACGGTTAAGGACGGGATAATTTATTTCTGTTTCATTTTTTCACAGCCAATACTTCAATATCAAATACCAATACACTATTGGGCGGGATGGCTTTGCTGCGGCTGCGGATGCTATACCCTAAACCGGAAGGAATAATGATCCGGATCGTACCACCCACTTTACACTTAGGTACCGCTATCTGCCAGCCTTTAATCAAACGCTTTAAGGGAAAAGTAGCCGGCCTGTCGCGGGTCTGGTCAAAAATACTGCCGTCTTTCAGCAGACTGCCTTTATACTTCACGGTTACGGTATCACTCACCGCAACATAGTCACCCGTTCCTTCTTTCAGGATCTGGTAGTAAACGCCTTCTACAGAACCGGTGGTGTCTAACTGTTTGCTCGCTACTGCTTCAAAGATCATCGTTTTGTCTTTGATGGCCTGACCGGCACTATCTGCATTTTTAGCAACATCCACCATGGGCCTTTTACCTGTAGCTGTTCTTTCGAACAACTGCCCATAAACTGCATTGGCTTTCCGGAACCCGCCATTCCACAGGTAAAATTGTTCGTTTTCAACACCGCCGCCATAATCGATCCTGTCGCCGGCTTTTCCGGTGGCATCATAGGAAAAGGAACTCTGCGTCAGCTCTTTCCAACTGCCATTTTCGCGCTGTACCCATTGGTTACCGAACAGGGCTTTACGGTAAAACTGTCCGTTCACACCCACAAAATTCTCATTGAAGGAGTACAGGTTGCGTAATGTTTTCCCATCGTGGGGTGCTTTAAAACTGGCGATCAGTTTCCACTGCTGTAATTCCGGGATAAAGAAATAACCGGTATAGATGGTGGTTCGGGTGGCACTATCGGGTAAAGCGTTTACCAGGAAAGGATAGGTTATCCCTGCTTTCCAGTTATACACCCAATGACTATGGCCACCGGTGCCTTCATTTCCAAAATCATTCGCTACCACCCCATCGCCATGGGCCAGTAATTGCACTTTATTGGAGTCGGCTACTTTGTTGCGGTCTATGGCTTCGTTGCCCGAATCCCAGACAGAAAAGATCACCCTTCTTTCAGCCGGACCATTTACCTGGATCCCGAAATAACCTCTCGCAAAACCACAGGCCATATAATAACTGTTCAGCAGATCCGCACCTTCGGGGATGGTGATCTCGTTATAAAAAGCCACTGCTTTTACCGAGTCGGGTAAGGGATAGCGTAAATGTACCGACGCTGCATTACGGCGGGGTTTAGGATTGTAATGAATATCGGCGGCCGTACCAGACAGTTCTATCGACCGGATATCGGCCACTGTTTTACCCGCTTTCTTCAGCGCTTTAAAACGGAGGGTATAAAAACCACTGTCTTTCACTTCAAAAATGCCTGCAGTTACTTGTTTAAAATCTTTACCGGCAGGAATGTTCAGCAGTTTGGCTTTGCCGTTAAAAGACATGACCAGTTGCGAACCCGCCACCGCATTTCTGGCCTGCAGCTGAATAACGAGTTTACCTGCTTTGCGTACATAAAAAGAATAGCTGATCACCTGCCTGGAGTCTGTCCAGTGTAACCCCTTTTCAACAGAGAACAGATCCGGTTCATCACCCTCTGCCGGAACGGCATAACCGGTATACGCAGGGATACTGGCTTTTTGAGCCGGTAATAAGAAGGAAACAAACAGGCAACATAGTGTAAAAAGGAAACGAAGCATAACAGGTAATTTAGATAACCAAACTTAGCAAAAGAACCACTGAACGGCCAAAGAGATTTTATTACTTTAGCGCATGATCAATTACAATCCCCGGGGGATGTTCCCCTTCATCTTCCGCTTTCACAAGGCCGATACGGTTCGTCGCCTGTTTCCGGTGATCATCTTTGTATCACTTTATTCCTGGTTGATCTCTTTTCTCCAGCTCGAATACCTGCACATGGATCTGAGCAGCCATGTAAAGAATATCACCATCATGCACAGTCTGCTGGGTTTCGCTATTTCCATGTTATTGGTGTTCCGCACCAATACGGCTTATGACCGCTGGTGGGAGGGAAGAAAACTCTGGGGGGCACTCGTTAATAACAGCCGCAACCTCGCCATCAAACTGAATAGCTTTTTACCGAATGATGATGACCAGAACCGCATTTTCTTCAAAAAACTGATTGCGCTTTTTGCAGATGAATTACGCCAGCACCTGCTGAATGAAAGAACCCGCTTATCGCTGGATGAACAGCCCCATCCGGAAATCCCTGATTTTGATACGAGTAAACATATCCCCAACCAGGTCATCACTTTACTCATGAACAAAATCAATCTCTTACACCGCAATGGAAAAATCAGCGATTACCAGTTGCTGATGCTGAACCCCGAGTTAACTTCTTTTCTCGATATTGTCGGTGCCTGCGAACGTATTAAGAATACACCCATCCCTTATTCGTATAGTGTGTTCATCAAAAAATTCCTTTTCTTTTATATCCTGAGTTTACCACTCGGTTTCCCCCTTACCCTGGGGTACTTCACCATTCCGGTAGTAGCGTTTATTTCCTATGTACTCGGAAGCCTGGAAATGATTGCCGAAGAGATCGAAGATCCTTTTGGAAAGGATGAAAATGACCTGCCCATGCACAAAATGGCAGAAAATATCCGGAAAAATGTAAACGACATTCTGGCCTGATAATCAATCAGTAACAGCGATTCTGCCTGTTGACGAAAAAAATATTTTTATAGATTTTTAAACAAACGTTTGATTAATTCAAACATTTGTTTAAAATTTGCGCCTTCAAAAGAAGGCTATGGCAAAAGATTTTCCCGAACAGGTACTTTCCGACAAAAAGCAACACATCATCCACACCGCTATCGAATTATTTGCGGAGAAGGGATTTGATGGCAGTTCTATCCGCGACCTGGCGGCAAGAGCCGATGTAAACGTAGCAATGGTGAACTATTATTTCGGTTCCAAAGAAAAACTCTTTGAAGCCATTGTAGAATACCGTGCTTCTTTTATGCGGGGTAAACTGGACGAGATTCAGGCAGACAAATCCATGACGGAGATCGAAAAAATTGATGCTATCATAGACAACTATGTAGATAAAATCCTCGCCCACCCCTCCTTTCACCGTATCATGCACCAGGAACTCCTGAAAAGGGAACGCGAAACACTGCATGAAACCATCGTCCGGATATTTGTACGCAATACCAGCGTGCTGCACAGCATCATTGAACAGGGTATCAGAAAAAAAGTCTTTCGCAAAGTAGACCCGGAATTAACCATGGCCACCCTGATCGGTACCATTAACCAGGTTATGTTATCCAAACCTCTTTGCTGCATTCTCGTAAATAACGATCCCAGCTTTGATCCTTATACCAATGTGGCGTTTAAAAACAGGCTGGTGAAACATTTGAAACTGCTCATGCATTCGTATCTGCTGGCAGAGAAACGCTAGGGAATATCGAACACCGAATATCGAACAATAGAACAATCGAACAGACGAACAGAAGAACAAGGAACAGACGAACAAAAAAACACAGAACCAATAACATAGAACCAAAAACACAGAACCAGGAACATAGAACCAACTAACATTACGAAAAACAAGCAATCAATATGTCAGCAAGCAACGAAAAAAAATCACCCGTAAAAACCATCGTCTTAATCGCGGTACTGCTGGTAGCCGGATATTTCGGTTACAGAAAAGTAAACTATGCCCTTACGCACGAAACCACCGATAACGCACAGGTGGAAACACAGATTACCCCTGTATTACCCCGTGTGGCAGGTTATGTGAAACATATCTCGGTAAAAGATTACGACTCTGTAAAAACCGGCGACCTGGTAGTAGAACTGGACGATGCAGAACTACAGACCCAGTTACTCGAAATGGAAGCCGATTACCGTCAGGCAGAAGTAGACGTGATCAACGCCAAAGCCGCGCTGAACAACGCAGTAGTAAGCCTTCGTGTTAACCAGGGTAATATTGAACTGAGCCAGGTACGTTACAAAAAAACAGAAGATGACCTGAAGCGGGATCAGAACCTCTACACCGATCAGGCCATTACCCGCAAACAGTTAGACGACACGAAATTTGCCGTAGCCACCGCTGCACAGCAGTTAACCAATAGCCGCACCGATCTGGCTGCCGCGCAAAGTCGTATTGCCGTTTTGCAATCAGGTGTACAGAAAGCGTCAGCCGCACTGGATGTAAAAAAAGCCAAAATTGCACAGACCCAGCTGAAACTGACTTACACAAAGATCTATGCACCCCAGGCAGGAAAAATCGGTAAGAAAAATGTGTCTGAAGGACAGTTTGTACAGGCAGGTACACCGCTTTTCTCTATCGTGAACGATACCACTTACTGGATCGTAGCCAATTTTAAAGAGAACCAGTTAAAGAAATTATACCCGGGTAAAGAAGTGGACATAGAAATTGATGCCTTCCCCGATACAAAGATCACAGGCATCATAGAAAGCCTGAGTGAAGCTACGGGCGCCAAGTTCTCCCTGCTGCCTCCGGATAATGCCAGCGGCAACTTTGTAAAAGTGACGCAGCGTGTGCCGGTGAAGATCCAGATCAAAGACATCGATAAATACCGCAACATGCTGCGTGCAGGTTTGAGCGTATTTGTGAGTGCAGAAACAAAATAAATTACCAGACTATACTCCTCCTTGCACATTCCGCAACAGAGGTAAATTGTAACTATGGCAACACCTAAAGGATTTGCGAGGGCGATCATTGTATTAACCACGGTAACCGCCGCGGTAATGGAACTGATCGATACCTCCATCGTGAACGTGGCACTGAGCGATATGAGTGGCAGCCTGGGCGTGAACATTGAAGACATGAGCTGGGTCATCACTTCCTATGCCATCGCCAATGTGATCATCATACCACTCACCGGCTTCCTCGCAGAATATTTCGGAAGAAAGAATTATTATATCGTATCCATGATCATCTTCACCATTGCCTCCTATATGTGCGGGCAATCGGACACACTGGTTGAACTGATCATCTGGCGCTTTATACAGGGCGTGGGCGGAGGCGCTTTGCTCTCCACTTCGCAGGCGATCCTGTTTGATGCATTCGAACCCAAAGACAGACCCATCGCTTCCGGTTTATTCGGGATGGGAATCGTATTGGGCCCCACACTGGGACCCACACTGGGCGGGTATATCATCGACCATTTTTCCTGGCCCCTGATCTTTATGATCAATATCCCCATCGGTATTCTTGCCACCTTTTTATCCTTCACTTTTATCAATAAAAAAGAAGGCGAAGGCAAACGGAAAAAAGAGATCAAGATCGATTATACGGGTATCCTCTTACTATCGATGGGTATCGGCTGTTTACAGTATGTACTGGAAAGAGGTGAATCGGAAGACTGGTTCAGCAGTAATATTATCCGCATTACCGCCGTGCTCGCTTTTATCGGTATGGTGGGTTTTATCTGGTACGAACTCAGTATCAAGAACCCGGCCGTGAATTTAAAAATACTTGGTAACCGTAATCTTGCCTTTACTACCATTTTTACTTTTGTAGTGGGTGTGGGATTATTTACCTCCGTATTCGTATTCCCGATTCTCGCGCAACGCACCCTCGGTTTTACGGCGTATGAAACAGGACTTACCCTACTCGCCCCTACAATGATTACGGTAGTCATGATGCCCATTATCGGTAAAACCATGAGTAAAGGCGTATCGCCCATTCCCTTTGTGGTGGTTGGCTTTCTCCTGTTTGCAGCGTATGCGTGGATGAGTGCCAACCTGAGTCCGGATGTAGGCAAGGGCGATTTCTTTCTTCCGCTTGCCCTGCGTGCAGTGGGCATCAGCATGGTGCAGCTACCGCTGATTAACCAGGCAGTAGCCGGTCTGGCACCCAAAGATTATGCGTCGGGTATAGCCCTCAATAACATGATCCGCCAGCTGGGTGGTGCATTCGGCATTGCCTTGGCCAATAACTATATTGCCCGCCAGTATGCACAACACCGCTACGACCTGGTAAGTAAAGTTACCGGCGAATCACAGATGTTTCTCGAGAGAAGTAATACCCTTACCCAGGGTTTTATTGCCCGTTCGGGCGATGTGGCCGGCGCCAGTAACAAAGCACTCGCTACCATCAATGCCATCATCGACCGGCAATCCTATTATCTCTCCTATCTCGATACTTTCCGTCTTACGGCGCTCTTTTTTGTACTCGTAATACCACTCGTGGTGTTTTTACGGGTAAAGAAAAAATCACCCGCAGAAATTGCGGCTTCGATGAAAGCAGCGGCGGAGAATCATTAGAAATAATGAGTGAATGAGTGGATGATAGAATGATAGAATGTTGTAAGAAATAATAATCCGTCAATCCGCAATCCGTCATCCGCGAATTGGCCTAAAGAAAATATATGAATACAATGAAAAACATACTCTTAACAGCAAGTTTGCTACTTACTACCCTGTTTACCCAGGCGCAGGTGAGGGTGAATACGGAACTGAAGAACCTGATCGGGCAGTCGTTCGGGTATTTTCCTAAGGTGAAAGAAGTAGAGAATACCGTTACCACCGCGCAGGAAAAAATCAACCTGACACAACTCAACAAATACCCGGATGTAACGGCCGATGCATCGTATGCCTATGTGCGTCCGAAAATAGAACTGCCCATTAATGGCGATAAGTTCCAGTTTGCACCACTGCATAACCTGAACGGGGCCATCAATGCCAATTATGCGCTCTTCGATTTCGGGAGGTTACAGGCCAATATCAACCGCAGTAAAGATGACCTGCAGTTTGCCAAACACCAGGTAGACTATGTAAAAGCACAACTGGCCTACCAGGTAGCCAATGTGTATTATAATATCGTTTTCCTGCAGAAAGCCATCGGTATTCAGGACAGTGTACTCAGCTTCCTGAACGAGAACAAACGGATTGTGGAGAGTCAGTTGAAAAACGGAACCGCATTACGGATTGACCTGCTCAATATCCAGGCCAGCATCGATAACGAAGAAAACCGAAAGGTAGACCTGACAAACAGCCTGCAGAAACAACTGAACCTGCTCGAATACACAACAGGTGTGAAACAGAACAACGGTAAAGAGTTCGATTTTGATGTGAACCTGACCGATGCGAGTAATGCACTCGCAACCGCACAAACCCAGAACCCGGATTTTATGCTGGCCAAAGACAAGATCCAACAGGCCAGCAGTGATCTCGCCATTACCAAAACGGCCGATAAACCCATGATTGGGCTGCGGGCCGCGGCAGGTATCAAAAACGGCTATGTACCCTATATCGGCGATATGCGTTTTAACTATCTCGCCGGCGTATCATTTACCATGCCCATTTACAATGGCGGTAAAAATAAACAGCAGCAGAAACTGCAGCAGAACATCATCAAACAAAATGAAATGGCGGTAGAAAGCCTGAGCAGCACTTACAAAAAAGATATTGAACAGGCACTCACCGATATTGCCACCAACCTCGACCGCATCAAAAACACCCGCGGACAAACCGAGCAGGCTCAAAGTGCACAGTTACTGGCCACCAACCGTTTAAAAAACGGTACCGGCACCCACCTCGAAATCACCAACGCCGGCGCCAACGTACAAAGAGCCGCGCTGACGAGGTTGCAGTACGAGTATCAATTATGTATTGCCAAGTTGGAATTAACGAGGTTGATGGGGTATCAGTATTGGTAGGGTGTTAGGAGTTAATAATTAATAGTTAATAGTTAAAAGTGGATAGTTGTGATTAGTAATGGAAAGTCAATTTCCAACTATTAATTATTAACTTTTAACTATTAACTTTCAATTGCTATTTCGTCGCAAACCAAACCGGCTGCTCACTATCCGGCTCGGCGTTGTAATTGGTAAACAGTTCTTCCCCTTTTTTGATATCGCGAACAGTGGTGATGCACATTTCCTGTGCTTAAAATCCATATCTACGGATACCAGTTATGTATTGTCAAGTTGGAGTTAACGAGGTTGATGGGGTATCAGTATTGGTAAGATTTAATTAATAATTAGTAGTTAGCAATTAGTAATACTAAAAATTACTAACTACTAATTATCAATTACTAATTGCTATTTCGCCGCAAACCAAACCGGCTGCTCACTATCCGGCTCGGCGTTGTAATTGGTAAACAGTTCTTCCCCTTTTTTGATATCGCGTACGGTGGTGATGCACATTTCCTGTGCTTCAAAATCCATATCATAGCGGCAGTTGGCATGGTAAGAATGGTTGTAGATGGACAAATACCCCCATGCCACACAGGCCTGTTTGGATTCCGGTCCCCACTCAAAAATATAATTGTACAAAGAAGTTTTCTCCGCGTCCACCCGCTCCGCTTCACTCAATACCAGCACAGGCGATACCTCCACCAGCGTACCCGCCGGAATGTCTTCCGTAGCAAATACCCCGCGGCCACGGAAATCGGAAGGCGCTATGTCAATACAGGGCAGGATCATGGGGGGAAATTAGTAATTAGTAGTTAGTAATTAGTAATTAAACTATCCTATCTCCCCTCTTTTGTCTGGGCCAGCCCTTCAGGACAATAATTAGTAATTAGTAATGGCTAATTAGAAAATGCAAAAGTACTGCGAACTGCCCGTCTATGCAATATGCCTCCAATTACTAACTACTAATTACCAATTACTAATTAACTTGCGTTCATGTCGCTCGAACTCGAACAACCCGGCCTTTTTGAGCAGTTTGAACAACTGATCTCGAAAGAAGATAAACTGGAGATCCGGGAATTCCTGGACGACCAGAATATCAGCGACGTGGCCGAACTCATTAACGAGTACCCCGAATACGAGGCCCAGATCATTGCCAATATGGCCATACACCGGGCTTCAAGTGTATTCAAGATCCTCGATATTGCCCAGCAGCGGGATATTGTGAAGGAACTGCCCCCGGCCAAAACCGCCGAACTGCTGAACGAGCTGCCGGCCGATGACCGTACCGACTTTCTCGAAGAATTACCCAAAGCCGCTATCCGCGACCTCATCAAATTACTCGATCCCGAAGAGCGCAAGATCACCCTCTCCCTGCTCGGTTACCCGGAAGATAGTGTGGGCCGTTTGATGACACCCGATTATGTGTTCATCTACCGGCACAATACCATTAACGAAGTATTCGAGACCATCCGCAAACACGCCAAAAGCAGCGAAACCATTGATGTAATCTATGTGATCGATGATAACGGCGAACTGATCGACGATATCCGGATCCGCGATATTATCCTGGCAGCGCCGGACAAACGCGTGGACGAGATCATTGATGGCCGTTATGTTTCCCTGAACGTGCACGACGACCAGGAACATGCCAGCCAGGTATTTAAAATGAATAACCGCGTGGCCCTGCCCGTGGTAGATGATCATAATATCCTGCTCGGCATTGTTACCATCGATGATATGTTATGGGTGGCCAATGAAGAGTTCAGCGAAGACATGCAGAAAATGGGAGGTACCGAAGCGCTGAACGAACCTTATCTGGATATTCCCTTACTCAAACTATTCCGCAAACGCATTGGCTGGCTGGTGGTACTCTTCCTTGGCGAAATGCTCACGGCCACAGCCATGGGGTATTTTGAAGATGAAATTGCCAAAGCAGTAGTACTCGCATTATTTGTACCACTCATTATCTCCAGCGGTGGTAACAGTGGCTCGCAGGCATCTACCCTCATCATACAGGCCATGGCCGTGGGCGAAATTACTATTGCCGATTGGTGGCGCGTACTGCGCCGCGAACTGCTGAGTGGTATGTTGCTCGGCACCGTACTCGGCATCATTGGTTTTATCCGTGTGGGCGTATGGCATTCCATTGCACCGGGCCTCTACGGTCCGCACTGGATGATGATTGCCTCCACCGTAGGATTCTCGCTGGTGGGTGTGGTATTATGGGGTACCCTCTCCGGTTCTATGCTGCCCATCTTCCTCAAAAAACTCGGCGCCGACCCTGCCGTATCTTCCGCCCCCTTTGTAGCCACCCTCGTAGATGTTACCGGGCTGATCATTTATTTCAGCTTTGCGTATCTGTTTTTGCAGGGGATTTTATTGTAACAGTTATTATAATGATAGAATGATAGCATGATAGGATGATAGAATTGGGAAGGCAATAAGTGATTAAGTAAATAATTACTCTTCCAAACCAAAGACCAAAGACCAAAGACCAAAGGCCCAAAACCCAACACCGACAATTCTGAGTACTGAATAAACAATTAGCACTACCCGATATCCAGCATCCAGTATCCAGCATCCAGTATCCATCCCATTTCACCAGCAATAGATTTCCATGGCATCGCCGCTTGTGTCACTCACTGGGGCGTTCGGGTTGCATGGCAGCAGTAATTAGATGATTTACAAGTATATGAATTCTTTAGCAACAGCCTGGTCATCATAGCATTATAATCACGATTGGGAAAATGAATGCGTAGAACAACGCAGATGCGTGCGCATGCAATTACGAGGAATATTCAGGTATTACAACACTTTTCGATGATCTATAATTGATTTATCCTATATTTATTATGTGCTGGTTATACTCGCAAAGCCAACCAGAACAGCTGTATTGACGCTATAGTTTAGCGCGTATAATTAAGTTGGCTGCAATCATTTCATACATTACAAATTTTATAAAAAATTATGAAAAGACTTTTTTTAATTCTTGTACTCGGACAATTTGCACTTCATCTTACAGCGCAGGTAAGTAATAGTTCATATGTGACTCAACAAGGGGAAAAAGTTTTACAACTATCAATTGTAGTTCCTATTAGTCTTAATGAAACATGGAAGCTTTTCACCACGGAAGAAGGGCTAAAAAAATGGATTGCCCCAATTGCAAAAATCGACATGAAGACAGGTGGATTTATTAAAACAAATTATGACGCTAATAAAACTATTGACGATCCCTCATCTATTAAGCTTGACATTATTAACTACATAGAACACCAACTGTTGACATTGAAAGTGAACTTAAATAACAATTTCGCTCAAGAAGCCAGAAATGAAGACAAAAATCTTCAAGAACTATTACAATTCGAAAAAATTAGTGATAAAGAAACAAAAGTCACTTCTTCTATGGTTGGCTGGGGAAAAGGAAGCCACTGGGACAATACCTACGCCTTTTTTGAAAAAGGCAATACGTGGACGTTTAAAGAAATATTAAAACTTTTTTGACTAAAGCCTGCAGCCAACATCGGCTTTTCTCCATGGGGGGGCTTCTGCACACTTTATCCAATCTGTAGAATCAGCTTTAGCTGTATCCCATATTTTGTCTTTCTATTATGTTTGCAAAAAGCAATTTTGTTTTGTAGTTTTAAACGTAATCCCAACTAGGCGCCTTCGCAGATCCTCCCAACTGCGTAAAGCCTAAGCCGTTACCAGCAATGTGAAACGATCATCTGATAATGGCAAATAAGAAAGCCACAGGTTGAAGTTCATCGCTGACTTTTATAGAAAAATGTTTCCGGTAATAGTAAAAACAAAAGCGTATGATCAAGACAGCAGACATAACCCACTTTGCACCAGAACTACATATTCCCAATGGAACAAAAGAAATTGATTTTTACAAAAAATTCGGAGCAACTGAAAATTTCTGCTTTCGTAACGATGATGGAAGTATTCATGTTGCTGAATTAGAAATCAAGGGGGCTGTTTTTCATGTTCACGAAACAATGCGCGATGCGCTTGAGCCCATCAGTGCGAAAGGAGTAACAGCGATTATTGGCCTGTTTGTTCCTGATGTAGAGGAAGTTATGCAAAAAGCCATTCAGGCGGGGGCAACGGAAATTAATCCTACAACAGATCATGCGTATGGTTACAGACAGGGAATGTTTAGAGATCCATTCGGGCATTATTGGCAAATACAGAAGAAAATCCACTAAAGCAATGAAAAAGAAAACACTTGGTTTTTGGGCAGTATGTATAATAGCTAATCTAGTGGGTTGCAGAAATTCTCAACAGAATGCTGCCAACAACAGTAACACAGATACAATCATTAACCAAACGGTAACAAAAAAGCCAGCTATGATTACGCAAAAGATAACCCCTTGCTTGTGGGTTGACAAAGATGCCAAAGCAGTAGTAGACTATTATCTTTCTATTTTCAAAAACGGGAAACTGAAAGAATATCACCAATATAAAAATCCACCGGAAGCAAAAGCACAGGGAGGTCTGGACAGCTTTGAAACAGCGGTTATGGAAATAGGAAATATAGAATTTAGCATTTTAGCAGCAGGCCCGTATTTCAAATTCAATGAATCAATTTCGTTTGTGATTAATTGTAAAGATCAGGCAGAAGTAGATTATTATTGGAATGCATTGACCGCTAATGGTGGGCAAGAAAGCGCATGTGGTTGGTGCAAAGACAAATATGGTGTATCATGGCAGGTTGTTCCGGTTGAATATTTTGACCTAATTAACAGCAATGATCCTGCAGTTAGAGAAAAGGCAATGAAAAATACACTAAAGCAGAAAAAGCTGATCCTTTCAGAACTCAAATGAACCAACTTCAAAGAAGGTCAAAATAGTATATGATCTCCCCGGAATTCTTATTCAGTAACATACCCGAAAAACAGTCAAAATATTTTTTCTCTATTATTCAGAAAATAGGGAAAGAAAAATATATTGAAAAGGGGGAAAGAATTATCCGTCAGGGGGCCCACCCTACCTTCTTTTTCTACATTCTACATGGTGCGTGTAAAACTTTTATACACAAAAATGATAAAGACTATATTCTTGGCTTCACCTTCGAGGGTGATGTTGATTGCTGCCCTACTTCCTTATTGAAAGGAATGGCGAATAATTTTGCCATCGAGGCTGTCATTGACAGTAGGATCCTGGTTTGCGAAATAAAAGATTTTCAAGATGCCTGCTCCGAAAAAATGTATTACAGCATCACAAATAATATAATGTCTAATTATGTATCTATTCTGGAAAACAGGGTTATAGAAACCATTTCCCTAACGGCGGAGCAGCGGTATAAGAAATTATTACTGCAACAACCACAGCTTATTGAGAAAATCCCTCTTTCGCAGATTGCAGCCTATTTAGGCATTACGCAAGAAAGACTTAGTCGTATCAGAAAAAAGCTGCATGATTTGACCTAGGTCAAATCATGCAGCAAAGTACTGCCATACATTTGTACTTCATCAATGTACAGGAAAGAAAATAACAAGTCCCTCCCCCATTTTTACCATCTAATCACTTAAACTCGTTATGATCAGGATTTTTTCAATAGCGGTAATGCTTTTACATTTTACCGGTAGTTACGGGCAAAAAACAATCCAGTTTGCGGACTCAATCCGAAAAGCATATAATATTCCTGAAATGAGTTATGCTGTTGTTACTAGCAGCACTACATTAGAAATTGCAGCATTAGGAAAGCATTCAATTGATCTTCCGGACACAGCAACATTGAATGACAGGTTTCATATTGGCTCAAATACCAAAGCGATGACAGCCTTTATGATGGCCAAATATGTAGAAAAAGGGAAATTAAAATGGACAACTAAATTCTTTGATATATTTCCCGAATGGAAAGCAAAAAGCAAGCCGGCATATGCAAATATTACATTACTGGATTTGCTTACACACAAAGCGGGAATACAACCATTTCAGGGCGAAAATGATCCCGAGATACCAGACTTCAAAGGAACAAATCCGGAAAAAAGAAAACAATTTGGACGGTTTGTATTAACACTGGAATCCATACAGCCCGACGAGCAAAATCCGTTCATTTATTCCAATGCGGGATACACCCTGGCTACATTAATGCTGGAAAAAGTTACCAATCAAAGCTGGGAACAACTGATTGAAAAAGTATTCAATACAGACTTACAGTTACACGTAAAATTATCCTGGCCTGAAAACCAAAAACAAAAAGACACCTGGGGCCATAGTTCAGAAAATGACAAACTCACCCCTATTCCTTCAACTTATGATTATCATTTAGATTATACGGAACCGGCAGGAGATGTGAATATCAAACTGAAAGACTATATCAGATTCATACAACTTAACTTAAAAGGGCTAAAAGGGGAAGATAATTATCTGAAAGCAGACACCTATAAATTCATTCACAAAGGAGTCGAAAATTATTCATTAGGCTGGTTCAATATTTATGAAAACGAAAAAGAACTATCTGTGCATTCGGGAACCGGGGCATTTACTTATTTCACGCTGGTTCATATAGACAGACTAAAAAACAGGGCTTATATCATTTTTACCAACTCTTTCAATGCAGGTACCCAGCAAGCAGTAAGACTATTGATGAGAAAGCTTAAAGAAAACTACGGTAGTTAATAAAATTCGTATGAAAATAGTAATAACACTGCTCGGGTTTTTAAACGGTGGCTTTATGCTACTTGACGGAATTTTTGTAATACTAAACGGGAAATACATTGGACCTGAAAAACCCGGCCCCTGGGCCGAACTCTTTTATAAACTGAACGTGGATGTTTTTAAACTTGGTTGGCTTTTTACTTTGTATGGACTGCTTTGGTTAACATGGATTTATGCTATATGGACAAACAAAGAATGGGCCTACCTATTTGGACTGACAATCAGCATATTGACATTATGGTATTTACCTGCCGGAACACTAATTTCAATAATAATTTTGGCAATACTTTTGTTTTGGAGAAATAAAATTGGTTAATGAAAGCATTACCCCCTTTCCTTAGGGTCTGCCTACTAAAACCCTCCGGCACAAGTCCCGAAAAGATCCCGTGGAGGCCGTCAAAGTGTTGAGCAGACCATGTGAACTTTTGCTGAGCACAAATATGGTTCCAACTTTTGTATCTTTATTCAGCAAGATCCCGCCTGGCTCAACGGAAATGTATCCATCAACTGCTGTAACCCCTGCCCGTTGACTGAAAAGGTTTGCATTGTCTTAAAACACAACTTAGACTTACAATAATTCTGCATGAACACTACAAACCAAATATTACCAGCAGTGGCTGTAGCGATCTTTAATGACAAAGGAGAAGTGCTGTTACAAAAACGAAAAGACGTAAATAAATGGTGCATCATATCAGGACACGTAGAATTTGGTGAGACCGTAGAAGCCGCTATCTTAAGAGAAATTGAAGAAGAAACAAATAGTAAAGCCAATCTTGTTCGTTTTATAGGCATCTACTCTTCCCCCCATTCACAGACATATCATTACCAGGATAAAACAGTTCAATATATTACTTCCTATTTTGAAGCAAAGTTGACAAATCCGATTGATACAAACTATTCAAACACCGAAACACTGGAATTGAAGTTTTTTCACCCGGAGAATCTTCCTAAGGACTTTGCATTAATTAATGCGAATTGGCTGACAGATGCTTTACATAAAGACAACACTGTTTTTATTCGTTAAGATAGCAGTACCGGTTAAATAAATTTGCCAGCAACCAGGATGACATATCATTCCTCCGCGCGCTGCTTATCCGGGAAAGCCCAACGCAAAGAATGCGCTGAGAGATCAGGAAACAAACTCAAACAGCACACAAAAGAAAACTATGACGAAAAGTAAGTTAGTAGAAATGCACAACATAGGTATCGTTGTAGAATCCCTCGATAATGCCATAGCATTTTTTAGCGAAATCGGATTGATGCTGGAAGGACGAATGATGGTTGAAGGGGAATGGGCAGGACGTGTTACTGGACTTGGCGATCAGTCTGTGGAGATTGCCATGATGGTTACTCCCGATGGGCATTCCCGGCTTGAGCTATCTCAGTTTTATACACCCCAAATACCGTGAAAACACCCCCCAAACCCCCTCTTTATAAAGAGGCGGGTTATCTACGGGTTACTGGCGGGTTATCAATGAATTAGGAAACAATAGAAACAGGCGGTAGGTAGGGTATACCTGCGCACGGTATGAAGCGGTAATGAATGGGTATGCCAGGTAGGCTGGTGGATGCGTAACGGGTAGTTAACGCTCCAGTTACCTAAGCTCTGAGACAAGGGAAATAGTACTACCCTTTTCAATGACCGATACTCTATTTTCCTTACATTTATTGAACGCTGCTTGTACGCGCAAAGCCAACCTGTATAGCAGTATTGGCGCAATGGGGTAACCCGTATAACTTAAGGTATGCGTCACCAATGCAACAGCCTGATGGTGTAAACATATAAACGCAAAAAACGAAACGCATGAATATATCGGAAACAAGCTATAGTCTCCTGTTTTGGATACTCTTCAACCTTATCAGTCTTATTCTTACGACCATTGCTTTATTTCAACTCCTGAATAATCATACAATCGACTCGCGTACAAAGTTGTCGTGGACACTCGCTATTATTTTCATACCGATTGTAGGCGTAATCGCCTTTTTCAGAATTAATAAACGGTATAGTACCCATCTTCCCGAAGAGAAAAGCTGTTAGTTTATCATTCAAATTTTAAAAGGGGAAAGCACAACATCGGCTTACAGCAATCAGGGCTTACAAAATATATTTTTCATTAGAAGTACAAATCCCGGCTTCCGTTTCAGGGCGATCTCATGCGGCTTGTCAGTAGAATATATTAGTAGGCTTTTGTACATTTATTCTGTGGCAGTACTCAGGCTGGACGAAAATGTTCCCCCACTGATTAAAGCCATGACCATTAGCAGAAAGCCAATGCATATATCTGATTTATTTAAAAAAATAGCTATTACCGTCATTGTAATTGTATTCACTTCTTTGACGGCCGCTTTATTAATGTTTTTAGCCGTTATAGTTGTCAATAATTTCATATTCACTCCTGCAGAAATCGCCAGAAGAGCCATGAACCCCGATTTTTTAAACTACTTCGGCGTAATGTTATTTTTCATAACTGCAACTATTTTTATTTCTAAAGCTCTCATTTATCTTTCTAAGCTTTCAAGTAAAATTCATTTAGCCCTATATTTTATCACTTTCCTATCGCTGTACTATTCGGTATTTCAATTTACTTTCGGCATTGAATGGAAAGACATTTACATGTATACGATGTTCATTCCTTTACTAATTGCTATCACTTTCGCCTACTATTTGGAAAACTTCCTGATAGAAAAAAAATAAATCACATGTAAAGAAGGCCTGCTGCTAACATTGCATTTAAAAAGGGGGTAACAGAATACATTTTCTCAGCTTTTGTAATTTTACCAATCTTCCGTATCTTGTTTTCGGCGAAGCAGGACCGGATAGCACAACACAGACTCCTACCCCCCAAGCTATAGTAACTCCGGGCCCAGCCTTCATAAATGCGCTACTGTTAGCTACCATAAAAATCATGACTCAGGAAAGTTATATTTTATATATCGAGCAATCTTCAATGGGAGATCTGAAAGTCACCTTATCTATACTAAATATAGCAGGAATTGGCTACTCCCTGCATGGCAGTTCCAGCGATACAGGTTGCGCATCACTGTGGCTGATCTATAGCGGGAAAAACAATCCTGAAGAAATAAAAAAACAGCTTGAAAAAATACCGCCTATTAAAAAAGTAACCGTGATTACCATCAGCAATCCGATGAAAGAATCTGAAATAGCAGACTTAAGAGCAGTGTTTCTTAAAATCGGATGGGATGCTACCGATATTTCCACAGAGGAGTTATCCATGTTCTTGAACGACCAACTTCAGGGTCAAAAAACACATTATATTGATTTTGACCACAAAAAGATGTGGCGTCACCCCGTAAAAATAAAGATCAGGCCCCTTCAGGAGCATCCGAACTTCTCTCAAGATTGGCTCCAAGAAACCCATTTCAAGCTGCAAGACCTAACTGATAAAGAAATCACCAAAGACGATATAAAGATTGAAATAATTGAAGTCACTCGTATCATTGATGTACAAACGAAGCATACACGTAAATAGACGCACTGTACTACCCCTTTCAGAAATGGATACAACTGCGGCTAATATTCGCTTATAGCAATTAGGCTAACACAACCGGCCTGTAGAAAAAAAGCAGTAACAATAAATGAAGCAAGCTTTAAGAATATTACTACTTTTCTCATTGTTCTCATTTATACAAAAGAATGATGCCTTCAGAGGTCCAGCTTCTGAATATTTAGACTGGAAGACATTCAAAATAAATAATCAACTTCCCCTGCTCTGCAAAAAGGTGGATTTAATACATCTGTTAGGAAATGCTGATAGTATAAAAACGCCTCATTACGAAGACCTATGTAGTTCTTATTTCGACGCTGCGTTTACATACCTTTTTTGGGGGGAAAGTCAATTTGAGAGTTCCGGCAATATGGCCGTGGTTAGTAGTATTGACCTTGAAACAGGTAATATTAAGCTCGTTTCACCAATGATCACTTTGGACAGTACCGTAACCTTGGAAAGGATTAAGCAAATATTCCCTATCGCTGTAAAGAATGCAGAATCAATTGAAGTCGACCACAAAGGGAAAGTGTTAAGTTTGAAAGTGGCAACATCAAAAACAGAAACGGACGACGCATGGTTGCTCTTCTTTAAAAACGGCAGACTGGTAAGAATTGACCATTGGATTCCCTGTTAGGCTTACAATCCTTAAGATTAATTTGCAATTCTTGCTCAAAAAAAGATCCACCTATTAGAGTAGTGTACATTGACCAATCCCTTGATTTTCCGTAGGGTCTACCTACCAAATAAAGTTCCCCGTCTGGATCTTTTACAGATCTTCCAGACGGCAATTTTTCATTTTTAGAGTAGCAATCATGCAAACAATCTGATCCCGGTGAGATACAAAAGAATATCTACTATTACAAAAGATGGTGGACGGCAGATGTTATTTTACATATTTCTCCTCACTGGAACCACTGGAATGAAGAAGGAAAACCATCCAAAGAAATAGATGTCTGGGTAAGCAGTAATGCAGCTAAAGTGAAAACTACCGGTACGGCAGCCGAAATTGTGGTAACCACTGATAACACTACCCTGGTCGCCGATGGGATGGAGGCACTATTTTGCCGCAATCTCCGGATGGGCCTATCAGGGCTTATATTTCAGCAGACGGAATTCTTCCTGCCTGTAGTTTTAAACTTCAGATTTTAGTCATAAATTCAGTTTTGGTTCGAGGTTTTGTGCAATTTCCAAGGGTACAAAACCTCAACTTTTTTAGCCAAATTATATAATAACAGCAACAAGTCATAAACAATCATAAACCATAGCATCTTATGCGAAAAATCATCTCATTCATGCACATATCACTTGACGGTTTTGTAGCAGGCCCGAACGGTGAAATGAACTGGATCAAAGTGGATCAGGAAATTTTCGATCATGTTGGTAAGCGTATCAGCCAAACCGACACTGCTTTATATGGACGGGTTACTTACCAGATGATGGAAAGTTACTGGCCCACAGCCGGGAACAAACCAAACGCCAGCAGGCATGACATAGAACATTCGAAATGGTATAGCCAGGCGCACAAAGTAGTTTTATCACAAACAATGAAAGGTGCCGTATTGCCTGACACAACCATCATCAGTGATACTCTCTCTGAGAGGATACAGGCCTTACAACAATCACCCGGCGGCGGCAGTAATGAGATCCTGCTTTTTGGCAGTCCTACAGCAACCCATTCACTCATGTCATTAAACCTGATTGATGGCTACTGGCTGTTTGTGAATCCGGTGATTCTGGGAAAAGGCATTCCCTTGTTTGCAGACATCAAAGAAAAAATAAAACTAAACCTGGTATCTACCCAGGCATTCACCTGCGGGGTAACCGAATTGAATTATACAGTAGCCAGATAGTGACATTAAACTGAAAACATAGCGGGTAAAAGATTTTTTTCGAGCATCTTACAATAGTAAAAGCAACCAATCCCTATGCGAAAAATATTCCTACTCCTTGTATCATTTCTCATATACGGCATGTTGCCCGCCCAGTTTAAAATAAATGATACTTTATTTTTCGTAAGGGAAATAAACGGTTCGTACTATCAATGTGTTTTTCTTGATACCAATAAAAATTCCCGATTTTATTCCTCAGTCTCCGATTTTACGTTCACCAGATCTGATAGAGACACGTACAACAGTACGCTCAGCTATTTATATTCCCAAAAACTACACCCTGTAAAACAGGATCTGACAAATATTCCCAGAGAATGGGTCATGCTGCAAAGGTATAAAGGCCGGATGTATGTATACTCTCCAGCTGATTATTACAGTCATTACAAAGTGAAAATAACCGACTCGCTATGGATAGACTGGACGGGCGAAGGACCGGAAGCCACCTATATTCGAAAGTTTACCAAACCGACAGCATCCTCCTACCAGTTTACCTTACAATCGCAAATGTTTCCTCCCAGAGAAATCCTCATCCGATACATAGATGAGGAAAAAGGCATTGCTTTATTTGAAACCAAACAATACAATTTAGCTGGCAAAATGAAAGAAATATCCTATTGTTTGATGGCTGATGCAAAGAAAATGAGGCAAATTCCGTTACTCGTTAACTACTGTGCTATATCGAAGGGGGATGAACTTGAATTCGATAAAATTGATTATGCCGAAATTATCAGGCATTTGCATTAACCTTACGAATGCTCATTGCGGAAATTCTCAAATATTGAAATCATGAAACCCCTTATCAGCTTTCTGTTTTTGCTTATTTCTTTTCATTCCGAAGCCTGTAGTTGTTTCACTCACCCATTTATGGTCTCCTACCAGCAATCGGATTTTATTGCAATTGCAAAAATTAAAAAAATTTCCGGAGATGAGATGAAGTCGCCATATCGTTATGCAACTATCGAAATAGCAGAACTATTTAAAGGAGAACCTGCCAGTTTGATAAAAGAAGTGAATATCAATACCAGTAATTGCGGGATTTTAACCCCCGAGAATACAACCTGGCTGCTATTTGCTACCAGGGATAGCGATGGCATTTTACAAATCAGCTTATGTTCCGGTGCACAGGAAATAAAAGAAATAGCTTATGACAATATATATCCTGCCTATAAAAAAAACAGGGAAGCCTACTTATCCCGTACGCTGGAGTTATTAAGGTATTTAAAAAAAGAAAAATTAGATGCCACCAATGAATACCACTTAACCCCCAATTTTACTTCTCCCTGTTTCAGATCCCTGCAGGGATTTGAAAGTTCAAAGCAGGTTTTCTCCGTATTCGAATTAACTGTTCAAAAAGATTTAACTATCTCTAACATCAAACCAGTAAAAGAGTTCAGCAGTCAAACACTCTCTTCCCAACTATTCGAATGTGTAAAGCAGCATACCAAAATTGCTAATACTAACCTACAGGAGGTTCCGGGCATTACAAAGGTTCTGCTGATTTTCTTTTATTATGCTGCTGAAGGCGAAAACAAAAGCTTTATCAGTTTACAAAACTTATAGCCCAATTGCCAATAGAAACGTTTGACCATTTTCGAATGCCCACTCCTGCACTATCCATAAATAGCGCCCGCTTAGTTGTTTGCATAAAATAACGTGTATTCTGACCGGATATACCCCCAAGAAAGAAACGGGAGACAAGATCATAAACAAAAATATTATTGTAACATTATTATCAGTTTCCTAACTCTCTATATACACCGTATGATTTTCCTGAAAGAATATAAACGCCTGCTATTTTCTTTGGTATTTGTGCTGGCCTGCATGCATTCCCAGGCACAGATCCTGCAACCGGCCACTGAACCCAATACTGCTCAGAAGGAACTGATCAAACGGGGATATGGCATGTTCATCCATTTTGGCATAAATACCTTTGCCGATCTGGAATGGTCGGATGGTACCTTACCCGCCAACACCTACCATCCCACTAACCTGGATCCGGATCAATGGGTGCGCACTGCCAAAGAAGCAGGATTCCGGTATGTACTGCTGATCACCAAACACCACGATGGCTTTTGTTTATGGGACAGTAAGTATACCGATTACGATGTGGCTTCCTCACCGGTAACTACCGATGTGGTAAAAGCCGTGGCAGATGCCTGCCAAAAATACGGGATCCAGTTTGCCATTTATTATTCGCTCTGGGACAGGCACGAACCCTCTTTCAATGATCAGAATCCGCAGCGATATATTGATTATATGCTGAACCAACTCACAGAACTCTTTACCAACTATGGCAATATTTGTGAGTTATGGCTGGATGGGGGTTGGAAACGGGAACCTAAGGATTGGGGCATTGATCAATTATACCGGCTGGTTAAAAAATACAATCCCCATTGTGCCGTCAGTGTGAACCACACCATCGTAAACGAAGAAGGAAAACGAAAATTCACACTGCCTTCTTTAATGACCGAAGACAACAAATATTATTTTCAATACTTTCCCAGCGATTTCAGGTTATGGGACCCGAAGATCATCACCAGATTTGATAAAAAACAATACCTGCACGAGGGCAAATCCTATTACCTACCTTATGAACATACAATTTGCCTGAGCAGTAGTTGGAACTGGTTTCAGAAAACAGAACAACTGCCTGTAAGAGCCCTGGATGAACTGGAGGAATTATTTTACTGGTGTACCGATAACGATAATTCGCTGGTGATCAATATCCCGCCCGATAAAACAGGAAGGATCCGGGAATACGAAGCCCTGACGGCCATTGAACTGGGAAAACGATTGGGTATATCGGCCAACAAACCCTTACCCAAAAATGGGAAATTCATTTCATTGCTAAAGCCGGTATCAGCCAGCAGTTCGTTCGCAGGAAAAGACAATACCTATAGTTCTTCCTTTGTGAACGATGGTAGCCTTGATAGTAGATGGTTGGCGGCAGATACACTGGCTGAAATAATCATGGATCTGAATCCGGCGGAGCCATTTAATAAGATCAGCATTTTTGAATACCAGGATACCAAAAATTTACCGGATGGTTTTTCACAAACAAGAACCAACCGGATACAAAAATATAGTGTTGATATCTGGCTGGATGGACAATGGCAAACCATTTATCTGGGTACGGAACCCATGGGTGATTGCAAAGTGATCAGATTACCCCGGAAGTATACAACCAGCAAACTGAGATATAAGATCCTGAAAGCCACTGCGCCGCCTTCTTTGTACGAGTTATCAGTGATACAGCTTCCGTAATTGATACCACGTAAACCAGGCGTATCCCAATAGAGCTGCTCTCCCGCAAAACCTGCTGCTACCCATTCCGCAGGAACCTGGCTATTGCATTCCTATACCAGGTTCCATCATTCAGCTTTTACCTAAAAGATTATTGATATACTATAATTATCTTCACTAATCTTCAAAATAGTCATTATGCATGTAAACACTAAAAAATGGTTGGTTTCTGTTTGTCTGTTTATTTCCTTCCAGAGTTTTTCACAAACCAACACGCCTATAGTAAGTTTCCGGAACCCCAAAACTGTTTCTACGCCTACCGGTTATTCGCATGTTGCTGAAATTGACCTGGGAAATTGTACCATGCTGCTGATTTCGGGTCAGGTGGCAATTGACAGCAGCGGCAGTTTAATCGGGAGAAACGACCTGGCCAAACAAACAGAGCAGGTTTTTACAAATATCAAAAACCTACTGGCAGCCAGTGGCGGAACCATGGATCACCTGGTTAAAACCGGGATCTTTATGAGGGATGTTTCGCAGATTCAGTTATTCAGAGAAATCAGGAACAAGTTTATCAATTCCAGGAATCCACCCACCAGTACCCTGGTTGAGGTAAGCCGGCTTTTCCGCGACGAGATATTGATTGAGATCGAAGCCACTGCTATTATTCCCAAAAAATGAAATATGTTGTGCTGAGATCTTACACAAACATGACAGTTGATTAAAATGTATAGACTGTTAACCCGGAAATTGCCGGATGCAACATCTTAGGTTTTAATTAGAAATCTCCCAGATTCACCACATTTTGTACATTTAGCCTATTCCGGTTGGTAAAACATACCCGAACGGATGTTTTTTACCGCTATTTTACCCGCCCGTTTTACCTATTAGCGGTTACCATGCAACAGAACAATTCAACCGAAGATTAAAATATACTGAATGGAAAATGCGCAGGATAATCCGAAAATATTGAAAAACAGGTACCTACCCAGTGCTGAGTTTTACAGCCAGATTATTGATAGCTTACAGGATTATTCCATTTTTACTTTAGACACAGATTTCACTATTAACAGCTGGAGTTCCGGCTCGGTTAAAATATTCGGTTACGAAACAGAAGAAGTGATTGGGAAATCTTTTGACATCATTTTTACGGAAGAGGATGTAAAAAGTGGTATTCCGAAAAGAGAAATTAAAACCGCTTTACAGGAAGGCCGGGCCACAGATAACAGATGGCATATTGCAAAAGATAAAACCCTTTTTTACGCGTACGGCCTTGTTTTCCCACTCATCGGTTTAACGGGCGAGATGCTGGGTTACGTTAAAATTCTGCGCGATCTGACGGAAAGAAAACAATCTGAAGATGCCATCAAAAAATATGTTACAGAGCTGGAAGAACTGAATACCCACAAAGAAGGTGTTCTCGCTATACTTTCACACGATTTAAGAAGTCCGCTTTCGGCTATTATCGGAACCACCAAATATCTGAAGGAAAACTTCCGTAAGATGAATCCGGAAGATGTGCAGGAAATGCTTGATTTACTCTATAAATCATCTACAGATGAATTAGACATGTTGGATTATCTGGTAGAATGGGCCAGGATTAAATATGCTTCTGAAGTATTTTCGCCTGTTAAAATAAAACTGAATCAGTACATCGATAAAGTATTTGAAACACTGAATGAAACTGCCTCTGTCAATACCATCCATCTTCATCACGAAATTGAAGAAGACACTTCTGTATTTGCAGATAGTAAAATGTTGTTATCGATTATACAGAATATCGTTTCCAATGCGATAAAACATACCGAAAAAGGGGGAGAAATAACAGTTTCGGCTAAAAGAAAAGAGGACAAAATTATTGTTCAGGTGAAGGATACGGGAATTGGTATGTCGAAAGAAATCATGGAAAAGCTTTTTACGCCTCAAATGAAAACCCTTTCTGAAAAAAGAAGAAAAAACAAAGGAGCCGGAATCGGCCTGCTATTGGTAAAAGGTTTCTTAGAAAAAAACGGCGGCGAAATCTGGGTTGAAAGTGTGGAAGGAAAAGGTTCCTCTTTTTATTTTACACTACCCATAGAAAAACCTTTGCATAAAAAAATAGGCAGCGCTGACGAAATTATGTTTGATGAAAGTGCCTGATGTTGAAATACATTCCAGATAGTTTCACAATCCAATCAGCCCCATCTGCCTGATTGTACCGGTAAAAACTATTGGTATACTACTGAATAAAGATCCAGATACTGGCATCTGTCAAAAACGCTCTCTTTACTTTTGGGTTGCTGCTTAACGCAAAACCGGTGATCAACCTGCTGGTTTTCTTCTGCCCCGGCTGAGATACACTTCCCATTCCCCGCTATAATCATTGATTTTACCGATAAAAAATGATGCAATCACTAATTGCCGCTAAGATTGCACAGGGTGAATGGCAGGATATTCAGGAATAATGAATCCTCTATCGCCATTCATCATTCCATTAAAGATTAAATATGACAACCGTGAAGCAAGCCAATTAGCTGACAATGAAAAAGAGCCTGTTTTTAGTCATTTCGATAAGTCTGTTTTTATTCGGAAAACTATCGGCACAGCATGCCTCGGTTACCGGGACAGTGATAGAAAAACAAAAACAGCTACCGGTTGAATTTGCCAGCGTTTCTGTTCTGAAAAAAAGGGATTCTGCAATTATAGCCGGCGTACTGACTAATAACAAGGGCTTATTTGTGATAACCGGGATGGATACGGGCAACTACCTGCTCAAAGTAGTATCCATTGGTTATCAAACAGCCTTTCTCCCCTTTTCGGTTATGCACCAAAACCAGCAGAGCGTTATGGATAAGGTAGAACTGGCGTTCTCGGGTAAACTGCTGGGAGATGTAGTGGTAACCGGCAGAAGAAATACGGTTAGCAATAAACTGGATAAACAAACTTATAAAGCAGACCAGTTTGAATCTGCCAAAGGCGGCACTGCCACAGATGTGTTAAAAAACCTCCCTTCCGTATCTGTTAATAGTTCCGGAGAAATCAGCGTACGTGGCGCCACCGGCTTTTTGGTACTGCTTAATGGTAAACCGGTTGTTACAGATGCCCCAACCATTTTAAGTCAGTTACCCGCCAACAGTATTGATAATATTGAACTGATTACCGCCCCTTCGGCCAAATATGATGCAGACGGAAAAGCAGGTATCATCAATATCACTACCAAAAAAGGGAGTACAGATGGCCTGGCAGTGCAAACCAATATACAGGCCGGATTACCCGGCACTACTACTTATCAAAACCTGGAAAAACCGTTGCGCTTTGGTGGGGATATTACCCTCGGTTTCAAAAAGAATAAATGGGATCTTTCCGTAAGTGCAAACTATAACAGGAATGATCTGAGCGGCAGAAGAGAAGGTGATGTGTACACCATTAACCCAGCCAACAATACCATTACCCGTTTCCCTTCTCTCGGGGAGAGAAGTTTTGACAGGTATAATTATGGCGCAAGAACGGCAGTAACCTATACCCCCGATAAGAAAAATATTTTCAGTGCGGGTTTCTTTGCCAGTAAAAAATACCAGCAACGGAGGGCGGATCTTGTGTATTCCAATTCCACGGCTGACCTGACTACCGGATCCCTGATCAGGCAATTAACTTATTTTAATTCGAACCTGCAAACCAAAGAAGGAGGTTTTGTATTGGGCAGTTTTGATTATACCCACAGCTTTTCAGACAACTCAAAACTTTCCGCATCTGCCATCTATGAATACGCAGATTTATATGGCAATACCCTTAACCAAAACCTGGACTACCCTGCTAAAAATGCCGTTTTTCAGTCAGTAACCAATCCCTATACCAATCCCATCAACGGATACCGCTTAAAACTGGATTACAGTATCTCTATCGGCGAGGGAAAACTCGAGACCGGGTATCAGTTCAGGGATGACAGGCAGGATGGAAAATTTGATTATACCGTAACCCCTCCTATTAACCAGCCGGACAGTGCCAAATTCAGGGGTACCGCCCAATCAATCAACCAGATCAATGGCCTGTATGCACAATATACCGGCAGAGCGGCCAGGCTGCAATACACAACCGGTTTGCGGTATGAATATGCAACAAGAGAAGTCAACCTCTCTTCCGACAGTAAACCGCATGTATTGAAGCTGAGTAACCTGTTTCCTTCTGTTAACCTGTTATACAGTTTTACAAATGCCTGGTCGGCCAAGGCCGGTTATAGTAAAAGAGTGCAGCGGAATAATAATTTCGAGTTAAACCCCATCCCTGAAAGAGAGCATTCCGAAACACTGGAACAGGGTGATCCTGACCTGTTACCACAGTTTACAGACCTGGCAGAGTTGGGCATCAACCATAGTTTTCAGCAAGGAAGTTTTTTTGCCACCCTCTATTATCAAAACACTGAAAACCCCATACAAAGGGTAAATAGTGTATATGCCGATACTATTTTGAACAGGCTTTTTACCAGTGCCGAAAAAGCCAGGCTTTTCGGTCTTGAAATAGGCAGTACCGCAAAACCCGCTGCCTGGCTCTCTACCTATCTGGGGGCCAATATCTATCACTATGCCATCAGCGGCGCTTTGCATGTGCTGGGTAGCACTTCTGTTATCAACAATGGCAGCTGGGTGTATTCCATCAACATGAATACAACATTTGCCCTGGGTAAAAACTGGAACCTGCAGGCCAATGTTAACTACCTGTCTAACAGGCCCACGGCACAGGGAGAAGACGGTGCTTTTTTATCGCCGAACAGCTCAGTGAAAAAAACATTCGGGAATGGGAAATACACTATTGGACTGCAATGGCAGAATATGAACCTGGGTTTTATGAATGCCAACCGGCAACGCATAACCACCTGGGGTAAGAACTTTTATACCACTACCAACTATATCTATGAAACCGATGTGTTTTTACTCAACTTCAGTTTTAACCTGAATAAATTAAACAGTAAAACAAAACTTCCGGCCAGCGAGTTGGGTGAGAAAGAGTTTTGATTTTTACAGCTTACTATAGCTGAAGTAGTACTGTGTTTAACAGTACCCTCCCAACTTAGATTACCAGCTATAGGATATCCGGACCTACTGCTGTAATTTAGCTACTGTTACAACCATTTTAGTGACCAGAACGGCAACAGGATCGTCCTTATATTTTCCGGTGATGATGCTGCATGGGTTGTTCTAAAAACACTAACTACTAAAGAGACATTTCTTGAAATTAATCAGAAATATAGATAAGCTCGGAACAGCAGGATTATTCCTGACCGCCCTCTTATCTCCCTGCTGTTTTCCAATGTTTGCTTTTGCCGCATCTGCTATCGGGTTGGGCAGTGCGGAACTCTTTGGTGGATGGACGATGTGGATTTTCCAGGCGATGGTGCTGTTATCAGTTGGCGGACTTTACCTCTCCTACCGGAAACATCGTAGTCTGTATCCGCTGATCATTGCCATACCCGGCGGACTGGCTGTGTTTTATGGATACCATTTTAACGACAGCGATTACTGGACCTACTTTCTGTATGCAGGTATGCTTGGGCTCTTAGTGGCTACAATCCTGAATTACAAAACAAACAAAATCCATCATACCTGTGATAATATGACTATTGAACTTAGCTCAACCATCACCTGCCCCAACTGTGGACACAAAAAAACGGAAACCATGCCCACAGATGCCTGTACGTACTTTTATGAATGTGAAAACTGCAAAACTCGTCTACAACCACTGCAAGGCGATTGTTGCGTGTATTGCAGTTACGGAACGGTAAAATGTCCGCCCATGCAAACGGGAGCGGGTTGTTGTTAGCAGTTGCACAGCTACGCAGACATTTACATTCCGTAATAACGTACATAGTGTTACATCATCCATATAATAACCAATGAAATGATCTCAGCAACCACTTTCCGTAAAACCGCCAAGAGCTTTGAGCAGGTAAGCGAGGAACCACATTTCAACAAGATCTCGTTCCGGGTAAAGGGAAAAATATTTGCTACCCTGAATCAGTTAGCGCACCAGGCCACGCTGAAACTCAGCGCAGCTGACCAATCAGTCTACTGCCTTATACGCCCATCCTTTGCCAGTGCGGCCACCGGTGCCTGGGGTAAACAGGGCTGGACGCTCATAGACCTTACAAAAGCTCCCAAACAATTAGTGACAGAAGCGCTGCACAAAGCCTATACGCAGGTTGCCCCAAAAAGTAAAGTAAAAACAATCCCTCCCGCAAAAGCGGAAGAAAAGATCCAGACCTTACATCCCGATAAAACCAAAACAAACAAAAGAATATCGCTCAGTAAATACAATCAGATCAAAGTTGCAATGCTGGATATTCTGGCAGCAGGTGAACTGACACATACAGAACTGATGGAGTTGTTATACCAACAGGTAAAAGATAGTTTTGAAGGAGGGGTGCAATGGTACGGCGAAACCGTTAAGCTTGACCTGGAAGCAAGAAATATCATCAAACGAACAGCTGCTACACCAGCAAAATACCGGCTCACCAGAAAGAAGCTGTAATATGCATTGGTAATTAATTAGTGCGTACTCATTATAAATATCTCATTATGCATGTAACAGTCCTGCTTTTCGATGATTTTGAAACCCTCGATGCATTCGGGCCTGTAGAGATTTTTGGCAGGCTGACAGATCTGTATACCATTCGCTTTTGTTCATTGGATGGTGGGCTCATCAAAAACCGGCATGGTGTTTCTATCCCTACAGAAAAATTAGCAACTGTACTGGATACTATCGACATCTTTCTGATACCTGGTGGTTACGGAACCCGTCAGGAAGTGAATAATACCCGTCTGATTGAACTGATCAAAAAGATTGCTGGCTCCTGCCAATATGTACTCACCGTTTGTACCGGTTCCTCGCTGCTGGCCCGCACGGGTTTGCTGGATGGCAGAGTAGCTACCTCCAATAAAATTGCGTTTCAATGGGTCAGATCCAACGGCCAGGAAGTGCTTTGGAACGAACGGGCCCGGTGGACGGTGGATGGAAAATATTATACTTCTTCCGGTGTTACTGCCGGCATGGATATGACCCTGGGATTTATTGAAGACAGACAAGGCATTGACACAGCATTACGGGTAGCCCGGGAAATTGAATACTGCTGGATCCGTGACAAAAACAATGATTCATTTGTGGCTTGTTAAATTGCTGGCCGGTTATTGGATTTCTTCAGTGCGTGCTTTAATTTAGTTACTGCTATGCAGATACCAGCTTTTGAACATAGAACTTAGTACTTAAAACTTAGAACCTAAAAGTAGAACCCCGCATAATCATCCTTTATGCCAAAAACAAACCCCAACCCCACTGTTGACTTCTTTTTTACCAAAGCAAAAAAATGGCGCGCAGAATTTGAGGCCTTACGGGAGCTGGCGCTGGACGCTGGGCTGACCGAAGAATTGAAATGGGGTTGTCCCTGTTACACGTTGGGTAAGGCTAATATCATTTTGATACACGGGTTCAAAGAATACTGCGCCCTGCTGTTCATGAAAGGAGCATTATTAAAGGATGAGAAAGGCATCCTGGTACAACAGACAAAAAATGTGCAGGCAGCGAGGCAGCTTCGGTGGACAAATGTTACAGAAATAGGAAAGATGAAAACCACCATCAAAGCCTATATCAAAGAAGCTATCGCTATCGAAAAAGCAGGACAGAAAATCGTTTTCAAACCAGTTGCTGCATATACCATGCCCGAAGAATTTCAGCAGGCACTGGATGATATGCCGGAATTGAAAACAGCATTTTACCAGTTAACCCCGGGGCGACAAAGAGGTTACCTGCTCCATTTTTCTGCACCCAAACAATCCCAGACAAGGGTATCCAGAATCACCAAATGCGTACCTGCTATTCTGAAGGGTAAAGGATTAACGGATTAAATAGCCACCTGCAACAGCCGCTATTTGTTCAGCACAGTGTCACAGAGATCAGCTTTGATTATCAGACTGTTCTCTTTTTTTTCAGAACCTTTCTTTTGCAGACCCGTCTCTCTCCCTCAAATATTTTTAAAAAAAGTCTCTAAAAACTTGTGTAACCAAATTGTTACACATATATTTGTAACCGATTGGTTACAAAATAAAGTGATTCCTATGAGAAGAGATGTGTTTCAGGCCATTGCAGACCCTACCCGCCGCAGTATCCTTGCCTTACTGGCTTTACAGTCGTTAACGCTGAATGCGGTAGCGGAGAATTATTCTATCAGCAGGCCGGCTATTTCCAAACATATCAAAGTATTAACGGAATGTGGTCTGGTAGAGATCAAACAGGAAGGACGCGAAAGATACTGCACTGCCAGACTGGAAAAACTGAGCGAAGTAAACGAATGGGTTACCCAATACAAACAATTCTGGGAAAGCAAACTGGATGCACTGGAATTGTATTTAGCCAATATCCAAAAACAAAAGAAACATGCTAAACGGAAATAACACTGCCGACAGGGAGATCAGGATCTCCCGACTCTTACAGGCCCCTATCGCTTTGGTATGGGAGGTATGGACCGATCCGGAACATATCAAAAACTGGTGGGGGCCCAATGGTTTTACCAATACCATTTCAGAAATGGACATGCGCGAGGATGGCGAATGGAACCTGGTGATGCATGGTCCGGATGGCACCAACTACAAGAACAAAAGCATCTTTAAAGAAGTGGTCAAACACAAAAAGATCGTGTACGAACATATCAGTGCACCCAGATTTCTGACCACTGTTGAGTTTGAAGAACAGGGCGAACAGACTCTTTTGCACTGGCATATGCTGTTTAACAGCAAAGAAGAATTGATACAGACAGTAAAAACCTTTAAGGCTGATGAAGGATTGAAACAGAACGTAGAAAAACTCGCTGTTTACCTCGCAACCCGCTTAGCCCGGTAGCAACGGAACAGCTATTAACCAGCTTCATAACTATCATCAACACTAATATGACAGAGAATCGTTTCACCATCGAAAAGATCTATGCCGCTCCTATTGCACTGGTATGGAAAGCCATTACTGACAGAAACCTGATGAAAGAATGGTATTTCAGTTTCGGTGAAGATTTCAGGCTGGAACCTGGTGCGGTGTTTGAATGGGAAGCCGGCTCACCTGATGGAAAACAATGGCTGCACAGGGGCCGGATGCTGGAAATTGTGCCGGAACAAACACTGGTGCATACCTGGGAATATCCGGGGTATACAGGCAGTTCTACGGTGTACTGGCATCTTTCCCAGATAGATGAATACTATACCAGACTAACACTCATACACGATTTCACTGTTCCATTCGATCCGGCCGTAGCCGCTTTACAGAAAGAAAATTTCGTAACCGGCTGGAACCATATCATCCATATTTCTTTACAGCATTTTCTGCAAAAACAAAAACACTGAATCATGTCAACCGCACCTGTCTTTACCATTACCCGAACTTTAGCCGCTTCCAAACAAAGCGTATTTGATGCTTTCAGCAATGCAGATGCACTGGCCCAGTGGTGGGGACCTGTGGAAGCGCCGATAGATGTCGTAAGTCTCGATTTCAGACCCGGCGGTATTTTTCATTACCGGATGAAAGGGCCACAGGTTTCTTATGGCATTTTCAGGTATATCGCCATTCATGAGCCTGACAGCATAGAATGGGTGAATTCATTTGCCAACGAAAAAGCCGAGATCATCAAAGCTCCGTTTGAGGGAATTGATTTTCCGAAAGAAATGTTGGTTACCATCCATCTCTCCGAAACAGATGGTATAACAACCCTCCTGTTAACCAGCAAGCCCTTGAATGCCACGGAGAATGAAACCAGCACTTTTGTTGCTATGACCAGCAGTATGGAGCAGGGTTTTGGCGGAACTTTCCGGCAATTGGAAAACTATTTACGGAATAAAAGTTAATGGCCAACACCTGCTATAAAGGGAATAAAAGAACCACAGCTGCCGTTTATCGATTTTCTATATAGAAAAGACAGCAGTATTCAGTAACTTTATATGCCGTCGCAATATGCGATGGCATTTTTTTTCGGTATACAAAGTAGACGAACAACTTATGAATCTTACAAAAACAGACAGCCCCGCATTGATCCTGATAGATATTCAGAAAGGTTTTGATAACCTTGCCTATTGGGGCGGAGAAAGGAATAACCCCGGGGCAGAAGATAATGCTGCCCGCTTATTACAACGATGGAGAGAAAAAGGATTACCCGTTTTCCATATCCAGCACTGCTCGCCCAACCCGGCTTCTTTGCTGAATGCCTCCAACAAAGGCAATGAATTCAAAGACATGGTAACACCGGTTGCAGGTGAACCTGTGATCAAAAAACAGGTAAACAGCGCTTTTATCGGTACTGACCTGAAAGTGCAGTTAGACAATGCCGGTATTACCCAACTGGTGATCGTTGGTTTAACCACAGACCACTGCGTATCAACCACTACCCGTATGGCGGGAAATTTTGGATACGATACCTACCTAGTGGCAGATGCTACCGCTACCTTCAATAAAAAAGGTGTAGAAGGCCAGGCCTATACGGCGGAATTAATTCATGAAACAGCACTGGCCAGTCTGAACGAAGAGTTTGCTACTATAGTGCATACGGACGACTTACTTGAAATCATATAAATGATAGCACTGATCAACCCTATCAAGAATCTGAAATATTAGTTGTATTTCAGATTCTATTGTATTTTTATTGCAGCGAAGCAGGCAACCCTCCCCCAACAGCCTGAATTAATGAGAGTACGCGGATCTATCATTCATAAAACAGACTCCATGGAATTTATTACTACCAACAGTAAATTGCTTATTGAGGGAGATCTTATCCGTATACAAATAGTATCGAACACAGAAAAAAGGTATTACCTGCTCAATGCCTTCTTTTTCCTTTGGGTAGTGGAAACATTCAGCAAACGTTTGGATACAGCGCAAGCAACCGGGACCACCAGTAAATGGATATTGACAGGATTCTGGGGGCTAATCCTGTTGCTATACACCGGCATTATACTCGACTTTATTTTCAGACGTAACTGGAAAAAAACAATCCCTATTTCCAGGATCCGCAAGATTAAACTGTCTGAAAGCGAATCCGGGCTGGAGTCAACAGTTGTTTTAACCCTCAGTTCCGGCCGTTACCAGCCATTTAGCTTCAGGGTTCTGGAACAACAGGTAACCAGTTTTTTAGAGATCCTTAGATTGACCAACCATAAGATTATTGTAGAACATCTATAAAACACAACGCAAGCCGGTTGTTGTATTGCAGTAACTTTACTGTACCAGAAGAAGGTTCAGAAAAGGCCTACAATGCTTCTTGTTTAATTAAATTCTCAGCAGGTGGAAACAGGTACTAGCATGAAACTGAACGAACTCAACAAATTGACCCGTCCACTGGGCAGCACCGAACCCATGCCGGTACTGTTTCTGGGTCATGGCAGTCCGATGAACGCCATCGAAGAGAATGAATTTGTGCAGGGTTTCCGCGAAACAGGTAAAACCATTCCCCAACCCAGCGCCATCCTATGCATTTCGGCACACTGGGAAACAAGGGGTACTTTCATTACCGCTATGGAAAAACCCAGAACCATTCACGATTTCGGTGGATTTCCGCAGGCTTTGTTTGATGTACAGTATCCTGCTCCGGGTGATCCTCTGCTGGCCAGAGAAACACAGGGCCTGATTACAAAAACAACTGTTGGACTGGATGAAAGCTGGGGACTGGACCATGGTGCCTGGAGTGTGATCAAACATTTATATCCTGCGGCCGATGTACCGGTAATAGAAATGAGTATCGACCATTATCAAACCCCACAATACCATTATGAACTGGCTAAAGAGCTGGCGGCACTTCGCAGAAAAGGGGTACTCATAATAGGCAGTGGCAATATGGTACATAATCTGCGGATGGTAGCATGGGATAAACTCAATGCAGACGCTTATGGCTACGATTGGGCCATAGAAGCCAGTGAGCAAATGAAACAATATATCCGCACAGGCGATCACCAGCAATTGATCCGGTTCCGCTCGCAGGGCCTGGCCTTTGATCTGGCCATTCCTACAGCCGAACATTATATGCCCTTATTATACACATTGGCACTGCAGGAGAAAGATGAACAGGTAAGCTTTTTCAACGATAAGCCCGTGGGTGGTTCTTTAACCATGACTTCGGTGAGAATAGACAAAGCATAAAACCGGACCTCTTATCTGAAACCCTGAAACCGGTATACCCACTTTATTTACTGCTAACACCTCTCCCGATCTTTCGTAACTTTACTATGTTACTGTTTCATGCAAACATATTACCATGAAAAATCAAAATATTCAGACAGAAGTTGATGCCAGTTATCTCTACAACAAACTGGCAGAAAACGAACCAGATCCCACCATTGCAAACGTGTTCAGGCAGATGAGCGAGATCGAGCAAAGTCATGCAGAAGCCTTCGCCAAAAAAGAAAATATTCCGGTAGCACAACTGATGCAGCCCTCCTGGCGTGCCAAAACACTGAACACCATCGGCCGCATATTTGGATATGATTATGTGCTGGGATCTTTGATGGATACGGAGAAAAGTCTCTCCAATGCCATCATCAGCACCAAAAAGAAAAACCAGTTAGCGTTAACGGGTACCGAAAATAACCACGTAACCATTCTCCGCACCATTCTGGAAAAAGAAGATAAAGTAACGGGGGCTCAGTTGTCGAAGTTTGAAAGAAAACACCGATCTGTAGGTGGTAATGCCATTCGTGCGGCAGTATTGGGTGGCAATGATGGACTGGTGTCTAATTTCAGTCTGATCATGGGTATTGCAGGTGCCACTGCGGGGCAGGAAGGTGTGTTACTGGCAGGTTTGGCAGGTTTACTGGCGGGGGCTTTGTCTATGTCGCTGGGCGAATGGATCTCCGTAAAAAGCTCACAGGAATTATACGAGAACCAGATGCAGATAGAAATGGATGAACTGGAAACTAATCCCGAAGGCGAAATGAGAGAACTGGCCCTGATCTATATTGCCAAAGGCGTACCCGAAGAACAGGCACATATCATGGCGCAGGATATTATGAAAGATAAAGGAGTGGCACACGATGTACTGGTAAGGGAAGAATTAGGTATTAATGCAGAAGAATTGAAAGGTTCGGCCATGGAAGCAGCAGTATATTCCTTTATTTTCTTTGCGATCGGTGCCATCATACCCGTGATCCCTTTCTTCTTTCTGACTGGGATGAACGCAGTCATGCTGAGCGTGGGAATGAGTGCCGTTGGTTTATTCCTCATCGGTGCCGCCATTACTTTGTTTACCGGAAAAAATGTATGGTATTCCGGTTTCAGACAGGTATTATTCGGTCTTGCAGCAGCCGCCATCACTTTCGGTATCGGCAAACTGATCGGTGTTTCGATAGCGGGTTAAAAATTCTGCCATTCATCTATTTTATCAGCCCGGCAAAAACTGCCGGGCTTATTTTTACAATCCTATGAGCACTTTACTGAAAGATATTTATTCTCCTGCCTTTTATAACCGATTCGGAGGAGTGGTAGCCGAAGTGATCCCAGCTTTCGACAAAAAGAAATTCACCCAACTGATCTTTGCAGACAACTGGGAAGAAAAAGAACTGAAAGACAGGATGCGGCATACCTCGCTGGTGTTGCACCCGTTCTTACCAAAGGATTTTGATAAAGCAGCCAAAGCTATTGACAGGATTATCGGTCAATTGAAAAAAAGAGGGTTCACAGAAAACAGTCTGGAGTTCATGTTTTTCCCCGATTACATTGAAGTATTTGGTCTGGATGATTTTGCCACAGCGGTACGGTCCATCGAATCTGTGACCCAGTTCACGAGCTGCGAATTTGCAGTGCGCCCGTTTTTATTGAAATACGAGAAAGAGATGCTGAAACAGATGCATCAATGGTCGTTGCATCCTAATCACAAAGTAAGACGTCTCGCTTCTGAAGGCACGCGGCCAAGACTACCCTGGGCCATGGCCATTCCCTACCTGAAAAAAGATCCCTCGCCCATTCTTCCCCTGTTGGAAAATCTCAAAAATGATCCTTCCGAATGGGTGCGCCGAAGTGTGGCCAATAACCTGAATGATATTTCGAAGGATCATCCGCAGATAGTTACCGGCATTGCAAAAAAATGGAAGGGTATCAGCAAAGAAACAGATGCCATTATCAAACATGGCAGCAGAACCCTCTTGAAACAGGGCCATACAGACATACTGCAGTATTATGGTCTGAGTAACAGTACTGATATTGAAGTGAAAAAAGCCAGCATCCAAACCCCTTCCGTGAAGATTGGTAAAGACCTGGCATTCAGTTTTACGCTGCACAATCATTCCGGAAAAACACAAACGGTGCGATTGGAATATGGCGTTTATTACCTGCGCCAGAACGGACAATTATCCCGAAAAGTTTTTAAGATCAGTGAAAGGGTGATGCAGGCTGGCGAAAAACTGGAGGTCAACCGTAAACAGAGTTTCCGATTGATTACTACCCGTACATTTTATCCGGGACAGCAGCAGTTGTCGATTATCATCAACGGTCAGGAACGGAAAACCATGCGCTTCACTTTAACAGACTGAGAGCTTTCGTCCCTCGCATCTGGTTCGTATCTTTAGGGTATCAATACAAACCCATGCTTACCTATCTGCTCCTCTGGTTTCCGATGATGCTGATCGCAGTACTCAATGGAACGGCAAGAGACCTTGTGTATAAAAAATACACGGGCGAACTAACCGCACACCAGTTGTCTACGGTTTCGCTGCTGATACTGCTAGGAGTATATAATTGGTGGGTGATGGATCATTACCCCGCTACCTCGGCCAGACAGGCTTTACTGATTGGATTAGTGTGGACGGTACTCACCTTACTATTTGAATTTGGCCTGGGCAGAGCAAGGGGCAGATCCTGGTCGGTATTACTGGCAGACTACCAGATACAGAAGGGTCGTATCTGGGTATTCATTCCTGTTTGGTTATTGATAGCACCCTGGATCTTCTTCCGGTTGACACAGCACTAAACCGTCTGTAGTATGTACACTGCTTAAACCCCTCCGATAGCTTATCACTTTCCGTACAACAAACAAGCAGAATTGGAAGAAGATGCGTTTACGACATCTTTTGTAACTTCATTCAAACAGCAGCAGCAATATGGCGAAGCAAACAGAGAGGCAACAGCAGGCAATAATATTACGTGTGTTCCGGAAAGTACACAGAATGACAGGTGCTTTTTTGTTTGTGTTCTTTTTCCTTGTTTCATTAACCGGATTATTGCTGGGCTGGAAAAAACACAATAACTGGCTGCTACCCAAATCGTATAAAGGCAGTTCTACCAACCTGAAAGAATGGTTGCCACTGGATAGTCTGCATAGCAATGCCTGCCGGTACCTGCACGATTCTGTATCGCCTGACCTTTCACTGAAACTGGAGCGGATTGATATCCGCAAGGACAAGGGTATGGTAAAATTCGTTTTTGAAGATGGGTTCTGGGGCCTACAACTGGATGGTGCCACCGGTAAGCTGTTAACGATAGAGAGAAGACGTTCCGATTTTATCGAGAAGATCCACGATGGTTCCATACTGGATCTGTATTTCAATACTCCGAACGGAGAGATCAAACTGGTGTATACCACTATTATGGGGCTGGCGCTGCTGGTATTTACCATTACCGGATTCTGGTTATGGTATGGCCCCAAAAGAATGCGGCAGCAACCTGGTAAATAAAATTTTTTCCTTAACCCATACAATACAACGGCCATGCTAACGCTGATCAGAACCCATTCAGCCAATCCGGATTTTCTTTCGCTGGTGCAACAGTTGGATCAGGACCTGGCAGAACGGGATGGCAAAGAGCATGGTTTTTACGCACAGTTTAATACGCTGACTGCTATTCAGCATGTGGTAGTAGCTTATGAAGAGGGGGTAGCTGTGGCCTGTGGTGCCATGAAAGAACTGGATAAAAATACCATGGAGATCAAACGCATGTTTACCACACCCACTCACCGTGCAAAAGGTCTTGCCTCACAGGTGCTGGGCCAACTGGAAACATGGGCAAAGGAATCCGGTTATACAGTATGCCGCCTGGAAACAGGAAAACGGCAGCCGGAAGCCATTGCGGTGTACCGGAAAAACGGATACGTACAGATCCCCAATTACGGACAATATGCAGGCATTGAAAACAGTGTTTGTTTCGAGAAAAAATTACCAGAATAGCATACTCCTATTCTGTTACATGTAAAGTTTCCTTAAGCCATAAATCCCTGGAGGACGCGCCGATCATGATGCGGAAATCACCGGGTTCGATAACGGTATTCATTTTTTCATCCAGCATCTGCAGCATGGCAGGTGTAATGGTAAAACTTACCTGTTTACTTTCGCCGGCCCGCAAATGAATCCGTTGAAATCCTTTTAATTCAAGAACAGGTCTGGCAACGGTTGACAGGAGATCCCTGATATACAGCTGCACTACTTCATCCCCATCCCGGCTTCCGGTATTGGTAATGGTTGCCTGCACGGTAACGGATTCATTTTTCCGGATAGTGTTTTTGGGTAAGCGGATATCGCTGTAAGCAAAACGGGTATAACTCAATCCATACCCAAAAGGGAATAAGGGTTGTCCGCTCAGATTATAATAATCATCTCCCCTTCCGGTGGGTTTGTGGTTATATACCAATGGTAATTGTGCTTCCGACAAAGGGAAGGTGAGGGGCAAACGACCAGCGGGATTGGCATCTCCGAACAAAATATCAGCCACAGCCCTGCCGCCTTCCTGCCCCGGGTACCAGGCATCTATCACGCCCTGCACCTGATCCAGCCAGTGCTGCATGGTGATGGCACTTCCACCAATTAATACTACCACCACCGGTTTACCGGTAGCAGCCACCCGTTTGATCAGTTCTTCCTGTTTGCCAGGCAAAGCAAGCGAGGCCCTGTCCTGGAACTCTCCCTCGTGAATACCCGCAACCACTACAGCCACATCTGCAGCAACAGCCGTACGCACCGCTTCCGCGATAGCAGTTTCGGAATCTGTTACACCGGTTGCATTCCAGACCAGACGGATATGCGCATTGCCCAGAGATTCGTGAAATTCAATGCGGAGATCATATACACTGTCTTTGTTAAATACATAATTCACCAGGCTGGTATGATAACTTTGTTTTCGCCATTGATCGATCACTAACTGGTTATTGATATACAAACGATATCCATCATTGCCATCCAACCCGATCGCATATTTTCCGCTAACAGGCGAACGCAACTGTCCCGTCCATCTTACTGCATACTGATCGGCAGACAATGAAGAATGCGGCGGATATAAGGTCCAGTGAAAATCGATCTGTGTATCTATGCGTTGCATCACCGGTTGTCCGGAGAAAGCAAAGTTGTTATAATATGCTGCCTGCAATCCTGTGTTTTGCTGACCATTCACCTGCGAAGACAAATACATCGCGGGTACTACCTGCCAGGGGTTTTCTTTGATGCCGGGACCGGCAGCATATTTTACCGCAACAGCTGTTCCCAGTTTCTGACGGATCCCATCGAGAATGGAAACTTTTCCATTACCCGGACCACTATAACCACCCAGCCTGGCTTCTACCGCATCGGTTCCAATGATGGCAATAGAATTTATTTTTTTAGACAGTGGCAATAAGTCTTTTTCATTCTTCAACAATACCATCGACTTTTCTGCAGCCAGTTTCGCCAATGATCCATGTTCAGCGGGAACTGTTACAGCCACTGTTGTTTCGGGTACATACGGATTTTCAAAGAGTCCCAGTTCAAATTTGGCGGTTAATACCCTGGCTACTGCATCATCGATTCTCGTCTTTGGTATACTACCATCCAGAAAAGGCGGAATAAATAAACGGTGATGTTCCCAGGCTGTTTGAAAAATTACATCCAGGCCATTCGTGATGGCTTTTTTTCCTGCATCCGCATAATCACTGGCCGTATAATGCAATACATTGGCACCACCCACTGCGCTGGCATCAGAGATCACAAATCCTTTGAAACCCCATTTCCTTTTTAATTGTTGATTCAAGAGTGCGTTACTGGCAGTGGCGGGGGTTCCATCCACAGAATTATACGATGTCATGATTGAGTGTGCACCACCCTGTTGTATCGCTGCCTGAAAAGGGGGCAGATAGATTTCCTGCAGGATCCTTTCATTCAGATGAATGGGATAACTATCGCGGCCACCATCGCCTACATTGGCGAGAAAATGTTTGGGTGTGGTAATGATTCCGTTTTTCTCGAAAGGAGATACAAAAGTCACTGCCATGGCAGATGCCAGAAAAGGATCTTCACCATAAGTTTCTTCTGTTCTGCCCCAGCGAACATCCGAAGCAATATTCACCACCGGTGTTAATACCTGCCGGATTCCACGGCTTTTGGTTTCTGTGGCAATGGCATGGGCCACCTGCTGCATCAGTGAAGTATCCCAGCTGGCTGCCAGTGCAATGGCCTGCGGAAAGGAAGTAGCGCCCGCTCTAACCAATCCATGTAATGACTCATCAAAAGCGATGATCGGGATACCCAACCGGGTTCTTTCTACAAAGTAGCGTTGAATACTATTGATTTTCTTAGCCAGTGCCAGGGCATTCTCGGTAGTTTCATATTGCAATAACTGCGCCGTTGCATCGCCGCCACTGGAGGCAGCACTTACCTGCAAACCAAAAATGCCGTTTTTATATTTTGTTTCGTCAGTACCCAGATCGCCGGGGATCATGAACAGCTGCCAGAATTTTTCTTCCGGTGTCATTCTTAGCAACAGGTCTTTTACCCGCAACGGGATGGGTAGTTTGGGATTCTTATACGGCAATACCGTTTGCGCAAACAGGCTGCCGGCAGCGATAACAAAACAAATAATCAGGACGAATCTTTTACCCATAATACATGCAATAACAGGTTTCAGCAATGCCGACACTTTATAATGATAATCTTTCTTTCAATCTCTCTTTCACGCCACGCTTCCATTCCTGTTGTAGGATACTCAATACAATACTATCCCGCCGGGTACCATCCGGTTTGGGCAGGTGTTGGCGCAGAATTCCTTCTTCCACACAACCGATACTTTTCATAGCTGCAATACTTCGGGCATTGGTAGCATCGGCACGAAACTCTACCCTGAGCATACCAATTTCTTCAAAGGCAAACTGCAGCAATAAAAATTTGCAGTGGCGGTTTAATCCGGTACCCTGAAATTGTTTTCCATACCAGGTATAACCCAACTGCAGAGTTTGATTGGCAATTTGAATATCATAAAAACGGGTACTACCGGCATATTGCTGTGTGCGTTTATCGAATACACTAAATGCATACTCTTTACCCGCTTTTCTGGCATCGAGTGCTGTCTGGATATAATGCCGGAAAGGCTGTTCACCCGCTACCACCGTAGTGGAATATTTCCAGATCTCTGGTTGCTCCAAAGCAAATACCAGCAGATTCTTGCAATCTTCCACTACCAAAGGTTGCAACAAAACGCAAGAATCTTCTAACACATAGTTTTTGGAAAGATCGAATACTTCAGACATGGTAAAAAATTGATACTTTTAACGCTTAATTTCAGGTTGGTAACTCATTGGCTGTAAGCCAAATTTATTGATCTTACCCGTTAATTCATATTTAATCAAAACATATGTGCGGAATAGTAGGTTATACAGGACACCGGGAAGCGTTTCCGGTGATTTTAAAAGGATTGAAAAGACTTGAATACAGAGGTTATGACAGCTCTGGTGTGGCTTTACTCAATACCGGCCATCTGAACGTATTTAAAAAGAAAGGCAAAGTAGCCGAGCTGGAAGAAGCGGTGATCGGTAAAGACCTGCATGCCCATATCGGCATCGGCCATACCCGCTGGGCCACACATGGCGAACCCAGCGACCGTAACGCCCACCCTCACCAGTCGCAGAATGGTGAACTGGCCATGATCCACAACGGGATCATTGAGAACTATACACAGATCAAACAGGAATTATTATCCAAGGGGTATACATTCAAAAGTGATACGGACACAGAAGTGTTACTGAATTTCATTGAAGACATCAAGATCAATAACAAATGTTCTGTTGAAGAAGCACTGCGTATTGCGTTAAAGCGGGTAGTAGGTGCTTACTGTATCCTGTTGATCAGTGCCGAAAATCCAGATACCATCATCGCGGCCCGTAAGGGAAGTCCGTTGGTGATCGGCATTGGTAAAGGCGAACATTTTCTCGCCAGCGACGCTTCTCCCATCATTGAGTACACCAAAGAAGTAGTGTATGTAAATGACTACGAGATCGCCATCGTAAAACCCGATGAACTGATCCTGAAGAATCTTGGTAATGAAAAACAAACTCCTTTCATTACCAAGCTGGATATGGAACTGGCCGCCATTGAAAAAGGCGGTTATGACCATTTCATGCTGAAAGAAATTCATGAACAACCCGAAACTATTTTCGACTGTTTACGTGGCAGATTGCTGACGCAGAGCGGACAGATCATGATGGGTGGTATTGAGAATAACCTCGAAGCATTTATCAAAGCACCCCGTATCATTATTGTTGCCTGCGGAACCAGCTGGCATGCCGGTCTGATTGCCGAATACCTGATCGAGGAACTCTGCCGGATCCCTGTTGAAGTAGAATATGCATCCGAGTTCCGTTACCGTAATCCGGTGATTCATAAAGGCGATGTAATCATTGCCATCTCGCAGAGCGGCGAAACGGCCGATACCCTGGTAGCACTCGAAAGTGCCAAAGAAAAAGGAGCTTTCATCTTCGGCGTAGTGAATGCTGTGGGCAGCAGTATTGCCAGGTTGAGTCATGCGGGTGCCTATACTCACTCGGGTCCTGAGATCGGCGTAGCCAGTACCAAAGCTTTTACCGGTCAGTTAGCCGTATTGGCCATGATGGCCTGTAAGATCGGTTATGCCAAAGGAACCATTGATGAAAAACGTTACCTGCAATTATTGCACGACCTGGAAGCGATTCCGGAAAAAGTAAAAGAGATCCTGCAGGATACTTCCAATATCCAGCGCATTGCTGAAAAGTACAAAGATGCCACCGACTTTTTATTCCTGGGCCGTGGTTACAATTTCCCGGTAGCACTGGAAGGCGCTTTAAAACTGAAAGAGATTTCTTATATACATGCAGAAGGATATCCCGCTGCCGAAATGAAACATGGCCCCATTGCCTTGGTAGATGAAAAACTACCGGTGGTATTTGTAGCTACCAAAGATTCCTATTACGAGAAGATTGTATCCAATGTACAGGAGATCAAAGCACGTAAAGGGATGGTGATTGCTGTGGCAACAGCCGGCGATGAGATTATTCCGGGAATGGCCGACGATGTGATGCTGGTACCCGATGCAGACGAAGCCATTGCACCTTTACTGAGTGTGATACCGCTGCAGTTACTCAGTTATTATGTTGGACTTGCCAAAGGACTGGATGTTGACAAACCACGTAACCTTGCCAAAAGTGTTACGGTTGAATAACCGGTGATGGTTTCCGTGTATCCATTCCATTCGTTTTATCAAATCTGAAAAGATGTCGCAGCAGAACATAATCTATAAAACCCCCCTGGATGCATTGGGGTATAATTTTGTAAAAGCACCTCACCTCCCCAAGGGAAAAGATGAATATTACCTGCGCGATATGCAGATCAAAAACGGGATCCATTACCGGAAACTGTCTGCCTACGAAATCGAAATGCTGGTACGCAATGGTAATACCAGTGATAACTGGAACAATATTCTCGTATCAGATGCATTCAATCCCGAGCTGGTAAAGAACTGTAAGTTTTATGGCCTTGTAAGGATCGGCAAACTGGAGCCTTTCTGCCTGGGCTTCAGCGATCTGAAAGCACCGGTAGGTTTGTATAACTCCACCATCATCAGTTGCGATTTTGGCGACAATGTGGTGATCGATAATGTTAACTATCTCTCGCATTATATCATCGGCAGCGAAGCCATTATTACCAATGTGAATGAACTGGTTACTACCAACCATGCCAAATTCGGCAATGGTATTTTAAAAGAAGGTGAGTCAGAAGACGTACGGATCTGGATGGAGCTTTGTAATGAGAACACCGGCAGACGGGTAATGCCGTTTAACGGCATGTTACCGGGAGATGCTTTTTTATGGAGCCGTTTCCGCAACGATCATGCCCTGCAGGAAAAATTCAAAGCCTTTACCGAACAGAAATTTGATAACCGCCGTGGTTATTATGGTAAGATCGGTGATCGTACGGTGATCAAAAACTGCAAGATCATCAAAGATGTGTGGGTGGGAACCGATGCCTACTTCAAAGGGGCCAATAAACTCAAGAACCTGACGGTGAATTCCGGTCCGGAAGGCCGCACACAAATAGGCGAAGGTTGCGAGATCGTAAACGGGATCATCGGTTTTGGCTGTCGTTTATTTTATGGCGTAAAAGCGGTCCGTTTTATCATGGCCTCTCATTCCCAGCTGAAATATGGCGCCAGGCTGATCAACTCTTACCTCGGTAATAACGCCACTATTTCCTGTTGCGAAGTATTGAATTCACTGATTTTCCCGGCACACGAGCAGCACCATAACAATTCCTTTTTGTGTGCAGCACTGGTCATGGGACAAAGCAATATTGCCGCAGGCGCCACCATTGGATCCAATCACAATAGCCGTGGCGCTGATGGTGAAATCATCATGGGTCGTGGTTTCTGGCCGGGTTTATGTGTGAGCCTGAAACACAATTCGCAGTTTGCGAGCTTTACCATTTTAACCAAGGGCGATTATCCGGCAGAACTGAATATACCCATCCCCTTCTCGTTGGTGAGCAATGATATTACCAACGACAGACTGGTAATTATGCCGGGTTACTGGTTCCTCTACAACCTCTATGCACTGGCGCGTAATTCCTGGAAATATGTAGACAGGGACAAACGCACTGAAAAGATCCAGCACATCGAATACGATTTTCTGGCACCCGATACCGTGAATGAAATGTTCACCGCCATGGAACTGATGGAAACAGCCGTTGGCAAAGCCTATGCACGCAGTGGTAAAATGGAAGGCTCCTTCAACGACGATGCTGCTGCCGGCCGTTACCTGCTGCAGAGCGGTAACAGGATCGTGAACGAACTGGAAGTGCTGGCAGACCAGGTAGAGAACAGTAAACGAAAAGTGGTACTGATCAAAGTACTCTCTTCCTATAAAATTTATGAAGAACTGATTGTGTATTACGGCACGATCCGTCTGCTGGATTTTATCCGCAGTAATACACTCTCTACACTGGACGAAGTAAAAGCAGCCATCCCGGCAAAAAAAAGCAGGGGTACCTGGGTCAATGTTGGCGGACAGTTATTACCCGAAGAGGACCTCACTATATTGAAAGATAAAATCAAATCAGGTAAAATTAAATCATGGGACGGGGTACACGAATACTATACCACTCAGGGAGAAAAATACCCGCTGCTGAAACTGAAACACGCACTGGCCTCCTTATCAGATATCACTGGTATTAACCTGAAAAAAATAGATGCCCACCAGTTCGCCAACCTGCTGAACAGAGCCGTGGTTACCAAAGAATGGCTCACCAAAGGTATTTACGATGCAAGGGCCAAAGATTATACCAACTCCTATCGCAAAATGGTATATGAAAGTATCGGGGAGATGAACGAAGTACTGGGTAAACTGGAAGAAAACAGTTTTATCAAACAACAGATCCAGGAACTCAAAGAATTTAAAACCGGGATCACTTCACTAAAAAAGAAATTCAAACTCAAATCATAGTTGCGCCAAATGCAGAACGCTTAACGCCAAACGCATATTAATTGCGTTCTGCGTTAAGCGTTTGGCGTTAAGCTTTTAGAAACGGAAACCTAAACCTGCCTGTATCTGCTGGTTGGTCCATTTGTCTTTATTGTCGATATCATTGATATTCTGCAAACCAATATTGTATCTTCCATAAATCCGCAGAAACTTGAAGTTCAGCTGCGCGCCTGCTACAAAAGCAAAGTCTCCGCTTTTGAACGCTGACTGACCATTCTGCAGTAAAGTATTATCCTTCTTGATCAGGATACTGTACTGAGGTCCCGCATTCAGGGTCAGAATACCTCCTACATTGTAACGAAGTAAGATCGGGATACTCAGATAATCCAACTTGATCTGGTTATTGCTATTGAAAGTCGGATTGGTTACACCAGCATACAAGGTCTGGAAATTAGAAGGCTTGGAAGCGGTCTGGCTCCAGAGCAATTCAGGCTGTATACCCCATTTTTTATTCAGGTCCAGCTCCAGGAAACCACCAAAATGATAAGACAGGTCAAACCCGTCGTTAAATGACTGACCAGAGATCTTATTGAGACTCGCTCCCGCTTTCAATCCTGCTCTTACGCCTTGCGCCTGTGAGATTCCTGCCAAAGACAACAGGAATAAGGCTGACAAAATTACTTTCTTCATACAATTGATTTTGTTTGATAGTCTATATTCAATGACCGTGCCAAAAAAAATCAACTGAAAAAAGAAAGGTTTAAAAATGTAAAATCTGCAAGTATCTATGACAGCCTGTAAAAAAAATTAACTTTTCACTGCCAGCTCAATCACAGTGATTTCGGGTAAGATACCCACCCTGCCGGGATACCCGATAAATCCATATCCCCGGTTCACATATAATTTCTGGTTACCTTCTTCGTACAATCCTGCCCATTGTTTGTACATCCACTGCACCGGGCTCCATTTAAAATAAGGATTTTCAAGACCAAACTGCATCCCATGTGTATGGCCGGAGAACATCAAATTGATATCGCTGTATTGGGTTTTTACTTCAGCGTCCCAATGGCTGGGATCGTGGCTCAACAACATTTTAAATGGAATTTTTTCCGTGCCGGGATACGCTTCCTGCATTTTCCCGTATTTGGGAAAACGCCCTTTGGCACCCCAGTTCTCAATACCCAGTAAAGCAATCTGCTCGCCCCCTTTCTCAAACAGCACATGTTCATTCATCAGCAAACGCCAGCCCAGTTGTGCATGCACCTGTTTCAGTCTCTCGAGGTTTTCTGCCTTAGCCTGTTGCGATGGCCATGATACATAATCCCCATAATCATGGTTACCGAGAGAACTGTAAACCCCCATGGGTGCTGTAAGCCGGTTAAATACATCCATATAATCCTGCATCTCGTCTGCCCGGTCGTTCACCAGATCGCCTGTAAACAGGATCAGGTCGGGTTTTTGTTGCAGTATCAGATCAACCCCATGATTCACTGCCGCTTTATTCTGAAAGCTGCCGCTATGTATATCACTGATATGAACAATCTTCATGCCTTCAAAAGCTTTGGGGAGGTTTTCGAAAGCCAGTGTCAGTTTTTTTACCTGGTATTTATATTTATTGCTGAATCCATAGAGTAACGTACCAAATAGGCCACCACCGAGTCCCAGTCCGAGCCAGCTCAGGAATGCAGAACGGGGGATCCCTTTGCCCTCACCCATAAAACGCGCACCGGTATCGGGCATCACTTTAGACAACAGGAATAAGGAACCCCGGCGCAGATCATCCGTTAAAAAGAACAATGCACCCACCAGTTTGGCAAAAAACAGGCCTACCAATATGGCAAAAACATAGTTCCGGAACAGCTTGGAGCTCTGTAATGCCTGGATATAAGGAAAAGACAGTAAGGCAGCCAGGGTAAGCGCCGATATGACCCAATAAGTGATATGAATAATGGTACGCAGCCGTTCATTGGAACTTTGGGTAACCGTTTTCAGGGCCTGGAACACATATAAATCCAGTAATAACATGATCAGGGCTATGATCCACCAGGTGCTGGCATTTCTCATTGACTTGTATTTAGCTGTTTGTGTGGGTTGACGTTTGAGCGGGACATTTATTGCATTTCTCGCCTGTAAAAGAACAAAGATAGGCTTCCTGCTTCCGGGCAGGTTTGCAGTAATTCTTCCACTGTTGAAAACTTGTCTTCTCCCATAACAGGGTTTGGAGAATATTGTTTCGGAAGATGTAGCCTAAAGTGTATTTTTGAAACTTTCTAATCAGGCATCCACATGAAACTGACCTATTATGGCCATTCCTGCTTTCAGGTAAACATCGGAGGAACCAGGATCCTCTTTGACCCCTTCGTTACTTATAACGAATTGGCCAAAAACATAGATGTAAACCAAATAGAAACAGATTACATATTTTTATCACATGGTCATGCCGACCATATTGCGGATGCCATTTCCATTGCACAAAGAACGGGCTGCCAGGTCATTGCCAGTTGGGAAATACATGAGTGGTTGAATAAACAGGGTATAAGCAATACCCACCCTATGAACACGGGAGGCAAATGGAAATTCCCTTTTGGCACCGTAAAATGCACCGTGGCCCAGCATAGCAGCGGCCTGCCCGATGGCAGTTATGGCGGTAACCCGATGGGATTCCTGTTCAGTACGGCTGAGGGCAATTTTTATTACAGCGGAGATACGGCTTTAACCCTGGATATGCAACTCATCCCCCTTTGGGCCAAGCTGAACTTTGCGGTGTTACCCATTGGCGACAATTTTACCATGGATGTGGAAGATGCCATCCGGGCAGCAGATTTTGTGGACTGCCAAACAGTAGTAGGCGTACATTACAATACATTTGGTTTTATAAAGATCGATGAAGCCGCGGCAAAAGCCAGCTTTGCAGCGGGCGGGAAACAACTCCTGCTGCCGGCTATCAATGAAACAATAACTATTTAACTTTTCATCAAAAAAAGCTCCCGCAGGGAGTTTGGGGGTAAACATGGCGAGAATTATCGGAGTAGCCAATCAGAAAGGCGGCGTAGGAAAAACAACATCGGCAATCAATGTGGCAGCCAGCCTGGCTGTTCTCGAATTCAAAACATTGCTGGTAGATGCCGACCCGCAGGCAAACAGTACCACCGGCGTTGGATTTGACCTGCATAATATCACCAACAGTCTCTACGATTGTATGGTTAACAATGTATCTGCTGCCGATGTGATCCTGAAAAGTGATGTGCCCAATCTGGATATTGTTCCTTCACACATAGACCTGGTAGGTGCTGAAATTGAAATGATCAATTATCCTAACCGCGAGAACGTGTTAAAAGGTATCCTGGATGCGGTACGGGATAAATATGATTTCATCATCATCGACTGCTCCCCTTCACTGGGCCTGATCACCGTTAATTCACTGGTGGCATCCGACAGCGTCATTGTTCCGGTACAGTGCGAGTTTTTTGCGCTCGAAGGACTGGGTAAACTGCTTAATACCATCAAAATTGTACAAAGCCGCCTCAACCCCGAACTGCAGATAGAAGGCATCCTGATGACCATGTACGATGGCCGTTTGCGTTTATGCAACCAGGTGGTGAGCGAAGTAAGAAGACATTTCGATGATATGGTATTCGACACCATCATCCACCGGAATACCCGTTTAAGCGAAGCCCCCAGCGTAGGTAAACCCGTAATCCTGTACGATGCAGAAAGCAAAGGCGCGGTTAACTACCTCAACCTGGCCAAAGAGATCCTGCAGAACAATGGTATGACGAAGATGACAAACGAAGAAAGAATCCTGGAATAAATGAATTAGTAATGAGTAGTTAGTAATGAATAATTACCAGCTACCCAAAAGTCGACCCAATTACTAATTACTAATTATTAATTTCTAATTACAATGACTACTCCCAAACAAAACAAAGACCTCATCGGCAAAGGCCTCCGTTCTTTGTTACAGAATATTGACCAGGACCTGAAAACCACCGCAGGAAGTTTAAAAACCGATGTGGTAGAACAGGTTACCCATACCAACCGGATAGCATTAAGTGATATCCAGATCAACCCCAAACAGCCAAGAAGGGATTTTGATGAAACCGCTTTGAATGAACTGGCCGCATCTATCAAGTTGCACGATATCATTCAGCCGCTTACTGTTTCCAAATTACCCAATGGTAAATACCAGCTGATTGCGGGTGAACGCCGTTTCAGGGCTTCGAAGATTGCGGGACTGAAAGATGTGCCGGCCTATGTTCGCCAGGCCAATGATCAGCAGTTACTGGAACTGGCCTTACTCGAAAACTTACAGCGCGAAGACCTGAATGCGGTAGAGATCGCCCTCAGCTACAAACGTATGATGGAGGAACTGGACTACACACAGGAACAGGTAGCCGAAAGAATGGGAAAGGAAAGAAGTACCGTTACCAACTACCTGCGTTTACTGAAACTGCCACCAGATATTCAGCTGGCAGTAAGAAACGGTTCTTTGAGCATGGGCCATGCAAGGGCATTGGTAAATATTGACACCATCGATAAACAGTTATTCGTTTACAAAGAGATCAAGGATAAAGGACTGAGTGTACGCCAGACAGAAGAGCTGGTACGCAATATGTACAAAGCCGAGAAATCCGGTGCTGTTAAAAGTTCCGTAAAGTCTGAATTACCAGCAGCCTACAAAAAAATTGAAGATAATTTAGCCTCACATTTTGCCACTAAGGTAAAAATGGTTCATAATAAAAAAGGGTACGGAAGCATTACCATCGAGTATTATTCACTGGAAGAACTGAATAAATTACTGGATGCCATGAATGTTTCTGTGAGTTAACCACTGATGAGATCATATCTGTTCTTCATATTGTTACTGACGGGTCTTATGGTTTTCTGTGAAGCGCAGGCACAGGATGATAAAAAGGCATTGGCCAACAGCAGTGCTTTCAGGACAAATAATGGAGACAGTACCCCCAAACAACCGATAACGCTTAAAAAAGATACCCTCAAAAAACACGATCCCCGTATTGCCACGCGCCGGTCTGCCCTGATACCCGGCTGGGGACAGGCATACAACAGGGAATACTGGAAGATTCCACTGGTATATGGCGTGCTCGCGATCCCTACCGGTTTATATTTTTACAATAACAGTCTTTATAAAAAAACAAAATTCGCTTATGAAGCCCGTTTCAAAGAAGCAGCCGGGGATCCCAGCGATGTGGCCAATATTGATCCACAATTAAAAAACCTCAGCATTACTTCTTTGCAGAGTTACCGCAACGCTTTCCGCCGCGACAGGGATTATTCTATTCTCTGGTTTCTGCTGGCCTGGGGTTTACAGGTAGCCGATGCCACGGTTTTTGCCCATCTCAACCAGTTTGACGTAAGTAATGATCTTACCATGGAGCTCACACCGGTATTGAATCCTCTTACCCGTACACCCGGCCTGGGCCTTACCCTGAGCCTCAAACCACCTGCACGAAAACCGGTAACAGTAAGGTAAACCCTGCAGTACCTTCCAAGAAATTTCCTGCAGAAACTTGAATTCTACTTTCTATGTGTTTCCTTTGCAGAATGAATAAGGATATACTATCCTATCCATCATACAAATTCATCAAATCTGCGTTATGAGGATTGCACTGATCGGTTACGGAAAAATGGGGAAAGCCATTGAAAGCATTGCCCTGGAAAAAGGACATGAAGTGGTAATAACCATTGATCTCAATAATGCAGCCGACCTGAACAAAGAGAATATGGCCAAAGCAGATGTGGCTATTGAGTTTACAGGTCCGCACAGTGCTTTTGCGAACGTAATGAAATGCCTCGAAATCGGGATCCCGCTGGTATGTGGTTCTACCGGCTGGCTGGAGCATTGGAATGAAGTAAAAAGTTTTTGCGAAAAACAGAACGGCACACTGATTTATGCCAGTAATTACAGTATTGGCGTGAATCTCTTTTTTGAACTCAATACCCGCCTCGCCAAACTGATGAGTGGTTATCCGGAATACAATGTAGTAATGGAAGAGATTCATCATACCCAGAAAAAAGACGCACCAAGTGGTACAGCCATTACTTTGGCGGAACAGGTGCTGGCTAATATTCCTTCCAAAAAGATCTGGGTAAATCACCCGACGCAAAACCCGGAAGAGCTGGAAATTATTTCAGAAAGAATTGATCCGGCACCGGGTACACATAAGATCAAATATGCTTCTTCTGTGGATGATATTGAGATCATCCATACCGCACACAACAGAACCGGATTTGCCGGCGGAGCCATACTGGCAGCCGAATTTGCTATGAATAAAAAAGGTATATTTGGCATGAAGGATGTACTGGGTCTGTAAACATACCCCCACTGTTTACGATACCCCGGAAAGTTATTGCAGTTGGAATAACCTCCCGAATAACGAATCCAATCTATCCAGCCCCCATGGGCCTTATTCCGAATCCGTTTTTTTGCTAATTTAACACCATGCTGTCGAAGAAAACACAATACGCATTAAAAGCACTGACCTACATGGCCGAACGTAAAAAAGACGGGCCTGTATTGATTGCAGAAATTGCTAAAAAGAAAAAGATCCCCCTCAAATTCCTGGAGAATATCCTGCTTGAACTGAAGAAAGCCGGGATGCTGGATAGCAAAAAAGGAAAAGGAGGCGGTTATTTTTTCAAAACAGATCCCGCCGAAATCCCTCTTGCACAGGTAATGCGACTGATTGAAGGTCCGATTGCTTTATTACCCTGTGTCAGTCTTAATTTTTACCAGAAATGCAAAGACTGTGATGAAAAAAAATGCGGACTGAACAAAGTGATGAAACAGGTGCGCGATAATACCCTGATCATTCTCGAGAACAAAACCATATCCGATCTACTCGCAAAATAAACCACTAACCAAAAACTAAACCATGAAAAAAATCATTGTACTGCTTCTCTGTTTACCCATGTTCGCAGGAGCACAAAGCCTGATCGGCGGGAAAAATATTCTGCGCTGGAATATTGGCTCTGTAGCCATGCGAAACTATCACTTCACCTATGAGCGCAGTCTCACCAAACATTTCTCTGCCTCACTCAGCTACCGCACCATGGCAAAAGGCAGTCTGCCTTTCCAGGACAAACTGGCTGATGTGATCGACAGCAAAAATATCAACTTCGGGAATTTCCAGATCGGCGGTACCGCCTGGACGCTGGAAGGCCGCGTATACGTAGGGCTGGGACGTATGAAAGGTTTCTATCTGGCTCCTTACCTGCGTTTTGCCAATTTTGATATCTCTGCACCTGTAAAATACACTTATACATCAACCACTGCCCCTACTGCCGGACAAACCTTCTCCAAAGAAGCCAACTTCTCTGGAAAAATCAATTCTACCAGTCCGGGTTTGTTACTGGGTTGGCAGTTCCAGATTGCCACCAAAATCGTACTTGACCTCCAGCTTATTGGCGGACATTATGGAAAAGGTGCTGGTGATCTGAAATTTGCAGCCGCTTTATCCAACGATGAAGTAACCGCACTGAACAACAGTATCAACGACATCAAGAACAATTCTGGCCCTTATAAAATTACCGGTAGCGCCAACAACGCCGGCGCCTTGATCAGAGCCGACGGCCCCTGGTTCGGTATCCGTTCTAATATCGGAATCGGCGTGAGATTTTAATTAGAAGTTAGTAATTAAAAATTAATAATTAAGGGGGCTGTTAGTTTTGGATCACCGAAACTAACAGCCCCCCTTTCATTCGAAGAACTTTTCTTATTTCACTTCCCTATTTTAATTTCTAATTACTAATTTTTAATTACTAATTACTTCTTCAGATTTTCCAGCATATCCACCGTCATCTTCCCCAGGTCATATTCTGCTTTCCATCCCCAATCCCGATGCGCCACGCTGTCATCAATACTCTGCGGCCAGCTGTTGGCAATGGCCTGGCGGTAATCGGGGGCATAACTCATCACAAAATCAGGAATATGTTTTTGAATTTCGGCACCGATCTCTTTGGGAGAGAAACTCATGCCGGAAATATTGTAAGAAGTACGGATCTTGATTTGATCAGCCGGAGCATCCATTAATTCCAGTGTGGCACGGATGGCATCAGGCATATACATCATGGGCAGGTAAGTATCTTCCTGTAAAAAACATTTGAATTTTTTACGCTCCAGTGCTTCTCCATAAATTTCTACTGCATAATCGGTAGTTCCACCGCCCGGTTCAGATTTATAACTGATCAGTCCCGGATAACGGATACTGCGCACATCCACCCCATACCGCTGATGGTAATAATTGCACCAGAACTCTCCGGCATATTTACTGATCCCATATACCGTAATGGGTTCGATCACTGTTTGTTGCGGACAGTTCTGCCTGGGAGAAGTGGGACCAAATACAGCGATACTGCTGGGCCAGTAAACTTTCTGCAGGTTTTCTTCGCGGGCAATATCGAGTACATTGAGCAAGCCCTGCATATTCAGGTGCCAGGCAAGATTGGGATTTTTTTCGCCGGTGGCGGATAAAATCGCGGCCAGAAGGTAGATCTGGGTAATATTCTGGCGGATCACCTGCACATGCAGCATTTCCTTGTTCATCACATCCAGGCTCACATAGGGTCCTGTTCCTTTCAGCAGCGGATTTTCTTCGCGGAGGTCAGAAGCCACCACATTATTATTTCCGTATTTTTTCCGGAGGGCAAGCGTTAATTCCACCCCGATCTGGCCAGAAGCACCAATCACGAGGATCTTATCTTTTACAATAGACATGGCAATCTTTTTAATCAAGGCAAAGAAACTAAAAAAGAGGTACCAATATCGCATATCCCGTAAGGAATATCGGATGTAGGAAGAGATAGTTTTCCTGCACCCTGGCTGTTTACATTCATCGGCAGGAAATACTTACATTCGCATTTCATTCAATACAGCCACATGCAAGCTTCTTACCTCACAGAATTGTTCAAAAACCAATCTTATCATCCGGATCATTTTTTCCTGATTGCGGGTCCCTGTGTGGTAGAAAGTGAGGAACTGGTGATGGAGATTGCGGATAAAGTATCGGCTATCTGTAAGCGGCTTGACATTCCCTATGTTTTTAAAGCCAGTTACCGCAAAGCCAACCGCACCAGTGCGGGATCTTTTACCGGTATCGGCGACGATAATGGACTTTCGCTGATCAAAAAAGTAGGTACTACCTATGGTTTACCCACTACTTCAGATATCCATGCCCATGAAGAAGCGGCTATGGCTGCCCCTTTTATTGATATTTTACAGATCCCGGCTTTTTTATGCCGGCAAACAGACCTACTGGTAGCTGCGGCCGAAACAGGAAAGATCGTGAATGTGAAAAAGGGACAATTTCTGAGTGGACCCTCTATGAAATTTGCCGTAGACAAGATCAAACTGGCGGGTAATGAAAAAGTAATGCTCACAGAAAGGGGGAACACGTTTGGTTACCAGGACCTGGTAGTAGATTACCGGAATATTCCCCTGATGCAGGAAAACAAAGTACCGGTGATCATGGATTGTACCCATTCGCTTCAACAACCCAATCAAACATCCGGCGTTACCGGGGGTAACCCACAAATGATTGAAACCATCGCCAAAGCGGCTATTGCCACAGGTGCAGACGGTCTCTTCATAGAAACACATCCCAATCCCGCTGTAGCCAAAAGCGATGGCGCCAATATGCTGCGTCTGGACTTGCTGGAACCCCTACTGGAAAAACTGATAAGATTGCGGAAAGCCATAAAATGATAATGAAAGTTGCACATTCACTCATTCACTCAATCTATCATTCTATCATTGAATATCTTACCAGTTCCTGATCGGATTTCTTCTCCCCGCCAGGATATAATTCTTGATATTGATCCAGAAAGCAAGGATCATATAGATCACCAACGGAGACCCCATGGTAAGAAAACTGATGTAAATGAACCACAAACGGATTTTCGCAGAAGCGATACCCAGTTTTTCACCAATTTTAGAGCAAACGCCAAAAGCGCTTAATTCAAGGAATTCTCTGATCTTTTGCATAACACGGGTTTGATTTACCGGGGGACGGCAAATACTGTACGCAAATTAGACAAATAAGACTAATAAAAGTTTAAAACTGTGTTAACCCCCACCCGTTTTTTCGTAAATTCGCGACTTAAAAGCTTAACGCCGATCGCGTAACGCTTAACGCAGGTTTCTCTTTCCGTATTGGCGTTAAGGGTTCAGCATCCAACGTTCGGCACCCGGAACATACACAAATTTTAAATTTAGACATATGGCTTTTGACATTGAAATGATCAAAAAAGTGTACGCCGAAATGCCTGCCAAGGTAGATGCAGCCCGTAAAACACTGGGACGGCCGTTAACACTGAGCGAGAAAATATTGTTTGCCCACCTGCATGCCGACCAGCAGGCAGCAGGTTTTGAAAGGGGAAAAACTTATGTAGATTTTGCACCGGACCGCGTTGCTATGCAGGATGCTACGGCACAGATGGCATTGCTGCAGTTTATGCAGGCAGGTCGCCCAAAAGTGGCCGTTCCCTCTACCGTACACTGTGATCACCTGATTACCGCCAAAGTAGAAGCCAAACAGGATCTGCAGGTAGCTAATACAGAAAGTAAAGAAGTGTATGATTTTCTGGCTTCTGTATCCAACAAATATGGTATTGGTTTCTGGAAACCCGGCGCAGGTATCATTCACCAGGTAGTACTGGAAAATTATGCATTCCCCGGTGGAATGATGATCGGAACCGATTCTCACACCGTAAATGCCGGTGGTCTGGGTATGATCGCCATTGGTGTAGGTGGTGCCGATGCCTGCGATGTAATGGCGGGTCTGCCATGGGAACTGAAATGGCCCAAACTGATCGGTGTAAAACTGACCGGTAAACTGAATGGCTGGACAGCCCCCAAAGATGTGATCCTGAAAGTGGCTGGTATCCTTACCGTAAAAGGAGGAACCGGTGCCATTGTGGAATATTTTGGCGAAGGTGCCACCAGCATGAGCTGTACCGGTAAAGGAACCATCTGTAATATGGGTGCCGAGATCGGTGCCACCACGTCTACTTTTGGTTACGACGACAGCATGAGCCGCTACCTGAAAGCCACCGGCCGCGAAGAAGTTGCTAAAATGGCGGATGGAATCAGTGCTTACCTGAATGCAGATGCAGAAGTTTACGCCGATCCGAAGAAATATTTTGATGAAGTGATCGAGATCAACCTGAGTGAACTGGAACCCCACCTGAACGGACCTTTCACACCAGATCTGGCCACCCCTATCTCTAAAATGAAAGAAGCGGCAGCCGCCAATGGCTGGCCTACTAAAATTGAAGTGGGTCTGATCGGTAGCTGTACTAACAGTTCTTACGAGGATATCAGCAGAGCCGTTAGTTTAGCCAGACAGGTAAAAGAAAAAGGACTTACCCTGAAAAGTGAGTTCACCATCACACCCGGTTCTGAGCAGGTTCGTTTTACCATTGAGCGCGACGGATTCCTGGCCGAGTTTGATAAAATTGGTGCCAAAGTATTTGCCAATGCCTGCGGACCCTGTATTGGCATGTGGGACCGCGTAGGTGCCGAGAAAAAAGAAAAGAACACCATCGTTCACAGCTTTAACCGAAACTTTGCCAAACGTGCCGATGGTAACCCGAATACATTTGCATTTGTAGGTTCACCGGAACTGGTTACTGCATTGGCCATTGCCGGAGACCTGAACTTTAACCCGCTTACTGATACTTTAACCAACGATAAAGGCGAACAGGTAAAACTGGATGCCCCTACCGGTTTTGAATTACCCGTAAAAGGTTTTGCGGTAGATGATCCCGGTTACCAGGCACCTGCTGCCGATGGTAGTGGTGTAACGGTTGCTGTAGCACCAGACAGCAAGCGTTTACAGTTGCTCGCACCATTTGCCGAGTGGGAAGGAACCGATCTGAAAGGATTGAAACTCCTGATCAAAGCCAAAGGAAAATGTACCACCGACCATATCAGTATGGCAGGTCCCTGGTTAAAATTCCGTGGTCACCTCGATAATATCAGTAATAATATGCTGATTGGTGCTGTAAACTATTACAACGAGAAAACTGATAACGTGAAGAACCAGCTCACCGGCGAATACGGTCCGGTACCTGCTACCCAGCGCGCTTATAAAGCTGCAGGCGTAGGAAGTATTGTAGTAGGTGATGAGAACTATGGCGAAGGAAGTTCACGCGAACACGCTGCCATGGAGCCCCGTTTCCTCGGTGTACGTGCGATCCTGGTAAAATCATTTGCCCGTATTCATGAAACTAACCTGAAAAAACAGGGTATGCTGGCACTTACTTTTGCTGATAAAGCGGATTACGATAAAATCCAGGAAGACGATAGCATCGATATCATTGGTCTTACCAGCTTCGCACCAGGTACACCATTAACACTGGTATTTACCCATGCAGATGGCAGTAAAGACACCATCATCGCAAACCACACGTATAACCAACAGCAGATCGAGTGGTTCAAAGCAGGTGCTGCGCTGAATATCATCCGCAAACAGGTAGCCGGTTAATATCAGTCGGACCGCTATCGGTCGGGACGCTACAGCGGCCTGAACGATAAACGTAACAACCGCTACATTATCACATAACTACGATTCATTTAATAAAACCCCGCTTCTGCAGCGGGGTTTTATATTGCCTCTCCCTGCAGAAAAGAGACCCCTTGCTTCTGTGAATAATACAACCATTACCAAAGCATCTATAACAACACCCGGCCTACAAACCGGAACTTTGCTCTTCTTCACTTACAGGAGAATGCTTGTACCAACAGGCAACTGTAAGTTTTACTTATTAAAACTAATCAAGAATGAAAAAAATCACCACCCCGTTATTTCTGTTTGTTTTGGCTGCCATAGTAACAACCGGCACATTGACATCCTGCAAATCAAAAACAGATGCTGTAACCACCGAAGATTCCATGACAGCTGTTGTAGCTGCCGACGAAGCAGCTGCTTTACAAAAAAGGCAGATGGATTCGAGCATGAGAAGCGAACAACTACCTGGCAAAGCCATACCCAACCCCGCTAAGAAAAAAGGCAAGGGAGTGATTGTATTACAATCCGACTGGCAGAAAAATTATGACCAGGAATACGCCAATCTGGTAATTGAAATGGATAAGGAAGGAATTTATAACAGGGCTGAAATCAAACCCAGTTATCCCGGTGGAGAAAAAGCATTGGCTAAATTTATACAGGAGAATATTGTTTACCCTACAGATGCCATTGACAATGGTGTAGAAGCAACCGTAGATGTAGTATTCGCTGTAGATGAAGCAGGAAGAGTATATACACCGAGAATCAAAGGCGAGAAAGAAGGTTACGGTCTGGATGAAGCATCCCTGGATGTTGTATCTAAAATGCCCAGATGGAATCCCGGACAGATCAAAGGCAAGAATGTAAAAAGTTATTACAGTCTTCCGATCAGTTTTGTGATCAACAACTAATACAGTTTAATGTAAATACAGAAAAATCCTGCTTTACCGGCAGGATTTTTCTTTTAGCAGAATACCTATTTAATTTTTGGGGAAATTCGGATCTGCTTTTACTTCATTGATCTGCTGCATATGACGGTTACTATGGGCACCGATGAAAAGCAACATTTGAAAACTGTCGTACACACCTACCGGTAGCTGGTTAATATGGTTACGCAGGTCATCGTTGGTGGTGTTTACATACTCGATCAGTTTATCCCGGCTATCCCTGAACGAGGCCATGGCCTCTTCGGCTGTTTTAAAAGGCGTATTAACCGGCTCCAGTGGGGCAAAGGTTTTGACTTTGTTACTGCGGTCTTCCACATTTTTGATCACATCCTCATCTTTGAATTTTACTTCCCCTCTTTTTTCGGGAGTGGCAGGTTGTTTTAAATTACCGGCTACCATACCCCATAACATTTGTTCGCTCTGGGCAATATGTTTCAGACAATCCTCCACACTCCATTTATCAGCAGCAGGTTTGAATTGTAGCTGAGCCTGACTCAGTCCCTTCACCGCCTCCCGGATCCCGTTTTTGGTATCTGTGAGAAAATCAGCAGCCAGCTTTCTTTCCTCTTTGGTTAAACTGGTGTCTGTAGTTGAAAAGGATAACAACAGAACAGACGATAAGAGCAGGAACATTTTTTTCATACAACATGATTTAGATTATTCATTAACAAAAACAACGGGGTAACAAGATAAAAGGAATCCATGCAAAAGTCAATAGCAAAATTGATTAAAGGAATCAAACACACAACCGTAGCGATCAAACCAACTACCGGAATACCTGAATAGCAGGTATTTATAACAGGTATTAACCGCAATTATTTGTATAAAAAAGCCCGCTACCTTTCTTAAAAAAATGGAAACCGCCATCATTCAGGAAAAAATATACCAGATCCGGGGAGAAAAGATCATGCTTGATTTTGACCTGGCTGGTTTATACGATGTAGAAACCAAAGTGCTTAACCAGGCAGTTAAAAGAAATATTGCCCGATTTCCGGAGGACTTCATGTTCCAGTTAACACCTACGGAATACAAGAACTTGAAGTCACAAATTGTGACTTCAAGTTGGGGAGGTTCCCGTAAGCTTCCTTTTGCCTTCACCGAGCATGGTGTTACCATGCTGGCAGGTATTTTACGCAGCGAAAAAGCCATCCATATCAATATCATGGTTGTTCGTGCCTTTATTGCGCTGAGGCAGGTGGCACTTCAATACAAGGAGCTCGCAGAAAAACTGGCCGCGTTGGAAAACACCCATAACCAACAATTCAATGAAATATACCAGGCCCTGAATTTCCTGATCGATAAAAAACAGAAAGAAGAAGACTTCCACCAAAGGCAGCGGATCGGGTTTATCAAATAATGGCTAATATTACAGCTGCAATAATTTATGGAACAACACCACAAAGATCCCCTTCACGGAAAGACCCTGCAAGTAATCCTCACTGAGCTGGTGGCGCATTTTGGATGGGAAACACTGGGATTGCATATCCCCGTCAATTGTTTTACCAATAATCCCAGCATCAATTCCAGTTTGAAATTCTTACGTAAAACACCCTGGGCCCGGAAAAAAGTAGAAGATCTATATCTGCGGATGAAAGAATAAGAATCACCTTTGGGGTTATACCTGCTTTACTTCTTAGCCCGCATATACTGAACCGGCCAATCAATATCCTGCTGTAATTGTGATGCCGCCCGTAACGGGAAATAAGGATCCCGTAAAGATTCCCTCGCTATCAGTACGAGATCAGCTTCTCCCTTTGCAATAACAGCTTCAGCCTCTTCGGCCGTTGTTATCATCCCAACAGCACCTGTGAGTATCCCGGTTTCTTTCCGGATCTGGCTGGCAAAGGGAACCTGGTATCCCGGGGCAACCGGAATTTTGGCATACCCGATATTACCACCGGACGAACAATCGATCAGATCAACACCGGCTTTTTGTAAGCGGGTAGCCAATGCTACCGAGTCTGCCACCGTCCAACCACCATCCACCCAGTCTGTAGAAGAGATCCGCACAAACAAAGGAAGTTCTTTCGGCCACTCAGTCTGCACCGCAGCCACCACTTCCAGCAATAAACGGATCCGGTTGTCAAAACTGCCACCGTATGCATCTGTACGGACATTACTCAACGGAGAATAAAATTCATGTAAGAGATATCCATGTGCCGCATGAATCTCCACTACTTCAAACCCGGCTTCTCTGGCCCTTTTAGCGGCTGATGCAAAATCTTTGGTTAATTGTTGAATAGCAGCCATACTCATTTCTACTGGTAGCATGGTGCCTTCTTCAAAGGGTACTGCACTGGGCGCCACTATCTGCCAGCCCCCGGCTTCTTCAGACAATTGTTTGCCTCCCTTCCAGGGTACTGCACAACTGGCTTTTCTGCCTGCATGTGCCAGTTGTATACCCGGTACGGCACCCTGTGCTTTGATAAATGTTGTGATTCTGGAAAGTGCTGCTATCTGTTCGTCTTTCCAAAGTCCCAGATCAGCAGGCGTGATCCTTCCTTCCGGCACAACAGCCGTGGCTTCCATGATGATCAATCCTGCACCACCTACTGCCCTGCTGCCGAGATGAACCAGGTGCCAATCGTTGGCAAAACCATCTGTTGCAGAGTACTGGCACATAGGAGATATGGCGAGACGGTTGGGAAAAGCAACAGATCGTATCGTGAGCGGTTCAAACAGTTTTGGCATGCCGGGGATTTTAGAAAAGATTAAAATATGATGCTAAAATTACTCTTTTAGACGCATTCCCAATCTATTCACGAACAATGACATGCACAACCGGCATGTACTACTTTGATAGACAAATAGTTTTGTTTAGCTTAGAGAAGTGTTCAGCTAATGCTATGAGAAAATCAATTGTACCATGGTTATTGGGTTTGCTGGTGCTGCTGATATCCTGCACCAAAAAAACTGATGACACTCTTGTTATGGGTAACCAGAACAATGGTGCAGGACTGATCAGAAATGCCTTTACTGTAATCCCTTTTGACACCATTGATATCACGGCACTGGTACCCCTCGGCAATCTGAACCCGCCTGCGCATACTTTTCCTACAGATCACATGTATTTTTACTGCTTTACCAACCTGGCATCTCTCAATATCAAATCACCCGGCAATGTGACCATTTTCCGGATCACCCGGATCCGTTATGATGCCGGTGCGCCCAACGAACGGGTTGATTACAGCATTGCCATGGGCTCTGATAAAAGTTATCTCTATTGGTCGCATGTAAGCCAGTTATCACCGCGTTTGCTGGCGGCCGTGAATAATTTTGCTACTGCCAAATGCGAAAAACCATATGCAACCGGTGGCACTTATTTTGAACCCTGCTACCAGGAACTTTCTTTAACAGCTACCCCCGGCGAAGTACTGGGTATTGCCAAAACAAAAAACGGGCTGGCTGGTATCGATTTCGGCGCTGTAGTGAATGGTACGGGCACCAACCCGCTCGATTTTTTTGATGCTTCCGCAAGGGCGCAACTGGAACCCAAGCTGGGTCGGTTCGACGGAAAAGTAAAACGTACCATCCTGCCATTGTACGGAGAATCTATGCAGGATATTCTGACAACTGCCATGGGCAACTGGTACAGACAGGGAATGGCGAGGCAACCCGAGGACAACCATATCGCACTGGTGAAAGATAATATTGATCCTACCAAACAGGCTTTTTCTGTAGGAAACAACCAGAAGGGATTACCCAGTGGCGTATATTATTTCAATCCCGAGAACAGTGGGTATATTAACCGGCATTTTGCCGAAGTAAAAGCAGATGGTAATACCTATTGTTATACATTGGGAATCCCCAATTTTCCTTTTCCGGGTAATTCCCTGATCCCTTCCACATCTATTATTATCAGAATGGAAAATGGCACTACCCTTTCGCTCGAGAAAAGGAATTGCGATTGCAGTTGTGCCCCTTACCTGTTCTCTGCGAACAAAGCCACTTTTACAAGGTAAATAACTGTTTTACCAGGTTCCTTCCCAGGTTCTGGGGAAACGGTCTGTGACATGGATGGTTTTCATGTGTTTCTGCAGGTTCCAGAGATCCACCTGTGTAAACACCGCTTCTTTCTCCGTTTCCACACATACAGCTTGCCTGAATGGGGCGATCAACCGGTCTGCCGTTGCAGCGAGAACCCTGCTTTTATCGTTTGCCATGACACTTCTTTCAGTAAGATAGTACATAAGGCCTCCTTTTTTAACTGCCTGATACACAGGAAGTTTCAAGAAACAAAGTTAGCGAGCTTCAGAAATCGTCTGCATGATATTTATCAGAAACCTTGGTTTTGGAAAGATTTTCAAAACTTCCAACAAACAGGTCTATGGCTTGCTGAAATGATAAGCTTCGCCCCATCTCTTTACCCAAAACAAAAGAATGAGATCGAATCCCGCACATTCCTGTAAAGAGATAGATGACAGGACATAAAAAAAGCCCTTACCAATGAGGTAAGGGCTTTTATCAAACGCTATTCTTTTACTTCACTTCTTCGAATTGTGCATCTTCTACGGTGTCATTGTTCTGCGTCTGCGCACCTGCGTTCTGATCAGCACCAGGTTGTGCTCCTGCACCCTGTGCAGATTCAGCCTGTGCTTTGTAGATCTCTTCGCTGGCGGCGGTCCAGGCAGTATTCATCTCGGCCATGGCAGCATCAATACCTGCTATGTCCTGATTCTTATGTGCCTCTTTCAATTTAGCCAGTGCCGCTTCGATAGGTGCTTTTTTATCAGCAGAGATCTTCTCGCCAAACTCCTTGAATTGTTTCTCAGTCTGGAAGATCATACTATCCGCCGCATTCAGTTTTTCTACTTTCTCGCGGGCTTCTTTATCAGATGCTTCGTTGGCTTTTGCTTCGGCTTTCATTTTCTCTACTTCTTCCTTGCTCAGACCACTTCCTGCTTCGATCCGGATTTTCTGCTCTTTGCCGGTGCCCTTGTCTTTCGCACTTACATGCAGCATACCATTGGCATCAATATCAAACGTTACTTCGATCTGCGGAACACCACGTGGTGCCGGTGGAATACCATCCAGGTTAAACATACCCAGGCTCTTATTCTGGTTAGCCATCGGACGTTCACCCTGTAATACATGGATTTGTACACCTGGCTGGTTATCGCTGGCAGTAGAATATACTTCTGTTTTCTTGGTAGGAATGGTGGTGTTAGATGGGATCATGGTTGTCATTACACCACCCATGGTTTCAATACCCAGGCTTAATGGGGTAACGTCTAACAGCAATACATCTTTTACTTCTCCGGTTAATACCGCACCCTGGATAGCAGCACCTAAAGCAACTACTTCATCCGGGTTAACGCCCTTGTTGGGTTTTTTACCGAAGAATTTCTCTACGATCTCCTGCACTTTCGGGATCCGGGTAGATCCACCCACCAGAATCACTTCATCAATCTGCGATGTATTGTAACCCGCATCTTTCAATGCTTCCTCACAAGGTTTTAAGCAACGGGCAAACAATTTGTCTGATAACTGCTCAAATTTGGCACGGCTTAATTTCAACACCAGGTGTTTAGGCACACCATCTACCGCAGTGATATAAGGCAGGTTGATTTCTGTTTCTGCAGAAGAACTTAACTCGATCTTCGCTTTTTCAGCAGCTTCTTTCAAACGCTGTAAAGCCATTGGGTCTTTGCGCAGATCGATCGCTTCCTGTGATTTGAATTCATCAGCCAGCCAATCCATAATCACTTTATCAAAGTCATCACCACCCAGGTGGGTATCACCATTGGTTGATTTTACTTCAAATACACCATCACCCAGCTCCAGAATAGAGATATCGAATGTACCTCCACCCAGGTCAAATACCGCGATCTTCTGATCGGCATGTTTTTTATCCAGACCATAAGCCAGTGCCGCAGCAGTTGGCTCGTTCACAATCCTGCGAACCGTTAAACCGGCAATTTCTCCGGCTTCTTTGGTTGCCTGACGCTGCGCATCGTTAAAGTAAGCCGGCACGGTAATCACCGCTTCGGTTACTTCATGTCCGAGGTAATCTTCCGCTGTTTTCTTCATTTTCTGCAGAATCATGGCAGAAATTTCCTGTGGGGTATACAGGCGGTCATCAATGGCCACCCGAACCGTATTATTGTCACCTTTGGCTACTTTATAGCTCCAGTGACTGATTTCTTCGGTCACTTCGTCGTGCCTGCGGCCCATAAAACGCTTCACACTGCTGATCGTGTTCTGTGGGTTGGTAATGGCTTGTCTTTTGGCCGGATCACCTACCTTACGCTCACCATTCTTCAGGAATGCCACTACCGAAGGGGTGGTTCTACGCCCTTCATCGTTGGCAATCACTACCGGCTCATTACCTTCCATTACGGCTACACAACTGTTGGTTGTACCGAGGTCAATTCCAATTATTTTGCCCATAACTATTGTATTTCAGATTAATAATTACTCTTTCCTTGTCAATCCTCATGCCATCCGGCCTAAAAATGCAAAAATGTCAGCCTTATAACCGCCTCTCTAACAGTATTTCAGCGCCCCGGACCTCCTGGGGGCAGGTATTGTCAGATTGATTTCCTGAAAAGAGCCAAAATCCTTAGTTTTAATCTGCACCAATACCTGCCAGGCTACCAAAGCTGACTGATATAAGGTGCTCCTATCCAACCCTTTGAAAAACCGGTCTGTTTGATAACCCCCGGTAAAAACCTTGTGTGAGCATAACTGAACCCCCATTCCGTAAAGCACTCCTGTGTATAGGCCTGCTTTTGTGCTGTACTTTCTGCCTGCAGGGACAGCAAAGGGGAAACCTGCATGGTACTGTGATCAACGACTTCACCAAAGAACCCGTTTCTTTTGCCAGTGTTTACTGGAAAAAAGCCGGTGTGGGCACGCTTACCGATAGCGTGGGCAGATTTACCCTCCAGCTGAGTCACAACCTGGATGATACACTGGTGGTGAGCTATGTAGGATTTGCCGACGTTTACAAGAAATTCAGGAATACACTCAAAGACACTGCCCGCATTTTGCTCGTAATGCGCGAACTGAAAATGGCCAATACCGTAGAAGTGAAGTCCAAATTCAACAAAGGCCTCCGGTGGTGGAAAGCCATCGTAAACAATAAGGCCCGCAATAATCCTTACCAGTACCAGAACTATGCCTACGAACTCTACAACAAAATGGAGCTCGATATTAATAACGTAAGTCGCAAATATTTTACAGACAAGAAACTATTAAAGCCTTTCCTGTTTCTGTTGGATAATATCGACAGTGTATCTGACCAGAAGCCTTTTTTACCGGTGTACATGACCGAAGCCATCTCTGATTATTATTATTCTGTTGACCCGCACCGCGTTCGCGAAGAGATTAAGGCCGCCAAAACAGACGGTATGAAAAACGAAAGCATGCTGCAGTTCATTGGTGGCATGAACCAGAAGATTAATGTGTATGAAAATTTTACCAATGCACTGGGCAAAGAGTTCATCAGTCCATTGAGTGATGTGGGCGATAAATACTACAATTACAAAGGTGCCGATACACAATATATCGGCGGACAGCGTTACCTGCATCTTCTTTTCAGTCCCAGGCGCGAAGGTGAAAATACCTTCAGTGGCGATTGCTGGATCCATGGGGGTAATTGGGGTATTTATAAGATCAATATGACTATTTCATCATCGGCCAATATCAATTACGTAAACCGGCTGAGTATTGTGCAGGAGTTTGGACTGCGTGCAGATAGTGCCTGGATGTTTGCCAAAGACAAGACGGTAATTGATTTTACACCCTTTGGTAAGGAGAAATTATCTTTTATTGCCCGCAAAACCAGTACCTACAAAAATGTACGGGTCAATGATTCAGCGATCGACCGCAAACTGGCCGAAAATAACCAGAAAGAAGAAGTGATCGTAGCAGAGAATGCCAGGGAGAAAGATCTTTCTTTTTGGGAAGGTAAACGCCATGAAGAACTAAGTGTGAATGAAAAGAAAGTGTACCGGATGATGGACACCATCAAAACCGTTCCGGCTTTTATAAAGTATACCAAGGCAGTCACTTTCCTATTTGACGGACATAAAAAACTGGGAGTAATAGAAATTGGTCCCTGGTATAAATGGGTCAGTGGCAACCAGCTGGAACGTTTCCGTATGCGTTTTGACCTGGGTACTACCGAACAATTCAGCAAATACCTACGCTTACATGGTTACCTGGCCTATGGTTTTAAAGATGGCAGGTGGAAAGGCAGGGGTGATATTACCTTCAAGCTTCCCGGTAACGAAGGGATCACGCTGTATGGATCCTACACACATGATCTCGATAACGGCCGCACCCGTTACAACGATGAAGACATTACTACAGATAATATCTTCAGCCAGCTCATCCGCAGACAAGGTATTCCACAGAAATTTCTGGGTGTGGAAGAAGTGAAACTGGCCATTACCAAAGAATGGAAAAACAAATTCTCGGTACAACCCTTCTTTACCCGCACGGCTTATGAAACCTTTAAGCCCTTGCCGGCTACCCGTTCATTACTGAGCCATGTGGCCCAGAACAATATTGTGAGTTCCGAAATAGGACTCCGCTTCCGGTATGCACCCGGCGAAAGAACATTTGCCCGCCATCGCAAAGAAATCAAACTGAAAAGCAACTTGCCCATATTCGAAGCAAGAACTGCATGGGCCATCGAAAATCTCTTCAGTTCCGACTATCAATACCTGCGGCTGGGGGTAAACGTGAGCCAGAATACACGGATTCCGCGCTGGGGTAAACTTACTTATATGGTGTATGGCGGACAGGTGCTCACCAAAGAAGCCCTCCCTTTTATGGTACTGGAGATTCATCCGGGTAATGAGATCTATTATTACAACAAGCAGTCTTTTAACCTGATGAATCGCTTTGAGTATATCAGCGATAAATATGCGGGTATCAACATAGAACATAACCTGGAGAAAAAACTGCTGAACATGCTGCCATTTATGCGCAAAACCAATATGCGGCAGTTCTGGAATTTTAAAACCGTATGGGGCAACCTGTCTGATAAACATCGCTTTTTAAATATCACCGACTATTATTACGAGTACCGGTTACGCTCTCTGCGTGGCGGTTTTTATACCGAGATCGGAACCGGTTTTGAAAACATTTTCAAACTCTTCCGGATAGACCTGGTTTGGCGCAGTGCCCCGCTACGGAATATTCCTCCGGGGATGAACCGATCCCTGTTCAAATCCAACACCAACGACTTTGGTGTATTCGGCAGTGTCCGTTTCCAGTTTTAAGTTGTAGGCATTTAATAAATCTTTACCAGCCAGGGTGCAGCATCGCTTCCCTCAATCCTTATCTTTAACCCTATGAAAGGATTGTTTACTGCCTCATTGGGACTGCTGCTGCTCCCATTCAGTCTTTTGGCCAATTCGGTAGAATTAACCAGCGGTATGGTGATCAAAACATCCGTCACCATTCAACCACGTACCTACACTTTAGCGGCATTCGCCGATCTGAAAAAACCATCCCTGGTTATAGAAGGAAACAATATCACCGTTGATTTTAACAAAGCCGTTCTGCAGGGTTCCGCAGATAAATCCAGGCCGGATGAATTCTATGGCCTGGCTATCCTGGTAAAAAAAGGATCCAAAAATATCACCATCAAAAACGCTTTTATCCATGGCTTTAAAGTAGCCATTCTCGCCGACAGCGTAGAAAACCTCACCATCGATCATTGCGACCTGAGTTATAACTGGCGACAGCATTTACAGAGCAACCGCGAGCGGGAAGATATCAGCGACTGGATGAGTTATCATCACAACGAAAAAGAAGAATGGCTTCGGTATGGGGCTGCCATCTATCTGGTTAATTGCCGTTCGGCTGTAATCTCCAATAATCTCGTTACCGGCGGACAATGTGCCCTGATGATGACACGCTGTGAAAAAGCCAGCGTATGGGACAATGATTTCTCCTTCAACTCCGGTATCGGCATCGGTTTATACCGCAGCAGTCATAATCAATTTTACCATAACCGGCTCGATTATAATGTGCGGGGATACAGCCATGGCAAATACAAACGTGGACAGGACAGTGCCGGTTTTCTCGTGTTTGAACAAAGCAGTAACAATGTGTTTGCCTTTAATACCGCTACCCATAGCGGAGATGGATTCTTTTTATGGGCAGGGCAAACCACCATGGACACGGGCGAAGGCGGAAGCAACGACAATTTTGTGTATGGAAACGATTTTTCCTATGCCCCTACCAATGGTGTTGAAATCACTTTCAGTCGTAACCTGATCATGAAAAACCTGATCAAAGACTGTGACCATGGCATCTGGGGCGGATATAGTTACGATACGGATATCACGGATAATACTTTTGAGAATAACCGAATTGGCATAGCGATAGAACACGGACAGAATATCAATCTCGTACTGAACAGTTTTACGAATGATCAAACAGGCGTAAAATTATGGTCGAGAGAGAAACAGCCTGCCGACTGGATCTATGCACAGAAGAGAAATACCGACAGCCGTAATTACTGGATCGCAGCCAATAAGTTTACGGCTACCCCAAAAGCATTCGACATCATGGGTACTGATACAGTTGTGTTCAGCGGTAATACCAAACTGCTGGTGCAAGAACCGTTGGTGCTGGGCGAAAGAGCAGAGAATATTGACACTTCCCGCGAAGCAGAAGTACTGGATATGGAATACCAGAAAGATGAAAGATTAAAAAGCATCAAAGCCACGGCCCCACCCGCCACAATCCTTCCCCAGGGTAAAAAAGAAATGCGGATCACAGAATGGGGACCCTATGATTTCCGGTATCCTTTACTCTGGTTAACAGATATCGATAGTTCCGGACAATATCATTTTGAAGTGCTGGGACCAAAAGGCAACTGGGAACTCACAGCTACAGATGGATTCACCATTATTGACAAAGGAAGCAATAGTTTTCCATCTACAATAACCGCTACAGCCCAAAAAACGCAGGCCCAGAGAGCCATCCGCTTACAATACAAAGGTCCCGGCTACCGCGACCAGTTCGGGAAATGGCAGGACAGCGGCACCACTCACAGTTTTGCCTACAGCGAGTTTGAACCGCCTGCTCAATGGACCATAAACTGGTACACATGGAATGCCGGGCAGGATCCAGGCAAAGATTATACCGCTTTTACTGCTGCACTGGAACAAACACCCGTTCATTCCACCGTTACTCCCAAAGTTGATTTTACCTGGTGGGGTAAAATCGGAAAAGACTTACCCGCAGATTCTTTTGCCACAGTGGCAACCACCACCATGATATTACCTGCCAATACCTATGAAGTAGGAATTACCGCCGATGATTATGTAAAACTGTTTATTGATGATCAGGAACTGATCAATGCCTGGGACAGCCAATACACAGAGTTGGATGAAAATACCCATCATCGTACCCGCATCAAACTCAGCGCCGGCGAACACAGGTTCCGGATCGTACATGCCGAGAAAAAGGGGTTGGCCACTTTACAGTTCTATTTCAAACCCGTAGAAAAAATTACCCCTTAGCCGCTTTGAACGTATAGTTCTTTTGCGAGAGATAACTAAACGCTACCACAAATACGGTGGTAAGCAATTTGGAAGGTGTGGGATACCACCGGAAGGTTTCTACAAACAGTTTCAAAAAACCATAGTTCAGGAACAGGCAACCCAGTACCACCATAAAATATTTCCCCAGCTGTTTGCGTTTGCCCACCGAGGTTTCCTGGAACACCACATAGCGGCTCAGGTAGAATCCGATAGGAAAAGTAACACAGAAACTGATCAGGAAAGCGGCAATATGCGGGGCAATACTGACGAAACCCAGATGGATGACCTGTTTTTGCAATATAAAATTATAGGCCACAAAGAAAAGGGTGATATCCAAAGCCGTATTAAATCCGCCGCAGGCAGCATAACGAAAGGTTTGCAGGGGCATGAAACGACGAAATAATGGATAAAAAAGGTCCACTAAACCCAATATCTGGCCACGGATCGTATCATGCAGCTTTCGCATTATGGTGCCGAAGGTAGGGGTTAATTAGTTACTTTTGCCAGCCGAAATTGTTAAGAAATGAGTGTTGTTACCCGGATAAAAGAAGTTACCGCTGCCGCCATACACCAACTGTACCAGGTAGAACTGGCACCGCAGGAGGTACTGGTAAATGCCACCAAACCCGAATTTGAAGGCGATTATACCGTTGTGCTGTTTGCTTTTGTAAAGCAACTGAAAAAATCACCCGATGCTTTGGGACAGGAACTGGGTCAATACATTGTTACTACCCATCCCCAACTTTTTACTGCCTATAATATCATTAAAGGATTTCTGAATATTACCGTAGCCGATAGTTACTGGCTGCAGTTTGTGAACGAGCAATACAGTAATGTTTCTTTCGGGCATGCGCCGCAGAACGGGCAAAAAGTAATGGTAGAATACTCCTCGCCCAATACCAACAAACCCTTACACCTCGGGCATTTGCGGAATAATTTTCTGGGAAGAAGTATTGCGGAGATCCTGAAAGCCAATGGTAATGAAGTGGTAAAAACCTGTATCGTAAACGACCGCGGCATCCATATCTGCAAAAGCATGATTGCCTGGCAACTGTTTGGCAATGGTGCCACACCAGCTTCTACCCATACCAAGGGCGACCATTTTGTAGGTGATTATTATGTAAAGTTCAACGACGAATACAAACGGCAGGTAGAAGAACTGAAAGCACAAGGCAAACTGGATGAAGAAGCAGAAAAAACCGCCCCCATCATGCTGGCCACCCAGCAAATGCTGCTCGACTGGGAAGCCGGCAAACCCGAAGTAATGGAACTCTGGCGTAACATGAACAGTTGGGTATATGCTGGGTTTGAAGCCACTTACCAGCGCATTGGCAGTGATTTTGATAAGACCTATTACGAGAGCAATACTTACTTATTAGGAAAAGACCTGGTAGAAACCGGTCTCGCCAAAGGCGTGTTTTACCAGAAGCCGGATGGTAGTGTGTGGATCGATCTTACTGCTGACGGACTGGATGAAAAACTGGTTCGCAGAAAAGACGGCACATCGGTATACATCACCCAGGACATTGGATTGGCCGAGCAGAAACAGAAAGAATTCAATGCCAGCCAGAGTATTTATGTGGTGGGCGATGAACAGAATTATCATTTCAAAGTATTGAAACTGATCTGCCAGAAACTGGGATTACCTTCTGCAGATGGCATCTATCACCTGAGCTACGGCATGGTGGAATTGCCTACCGGGAAAATGAAAAGTCGCGAAGGAACCGTAGTAGACGCAGACGATCTCGTAGAAGAAATGGTGAACATAGCCCGCCAGAAAACAGAAGAGCTGGGTAAAGTGAAAGATTTTACAACAGAAGAGCTGACAGAATTATACGATACCATCGGCCTCGGTGCCCTGAAGTTTTTCCTGCTGCGGGTAGATCCCAAAAAGAAAATGGTCTTTAACCCGGAAGAAAGTATCGACTTCCATGGTTTTACCGGCCCTTTTATACAATATACCCACGCAAGGATTAAAAGCATTTTACGAAAAGCAGGGGGAGAAACAGCAGTCCAGACTCCCAACTCCTCACTCCAGACTACCTTACTGCCTCTGGAAAAAGAGCTGTCCATCCATCTGGAAACCTTCCCTGCTGTATTAGAAGATGCCGCCCAAGAACATGACCCTTCCAAAGTGGCCATTTATGTGTTTAACCTGGCCAAGATCTTTAACTCATTTTATACGGAACATTCCATAGGCAATGCCGAGAGCCAGGAGAAAAAAGAGCTCCGTTTACAGCTTTCCCGGCTTACGGCGCAGGTGATCAAGAACGGGATGCATGTATTAGGGATCAAGGTTCCTGAAAGGATGTAATACATTCTGGTACCTGATTCTCAGCGGTAAACAATTAAAATCCGGGAATCTGCCGCTGATTTTATTCTGTTTCCTTTACATTTGCGTTCCCAAAGATGCGGAGGTGGCGAAATTGGTAGACGCACTACTTTGAGGTGGTAGCGCCTTTTACCGGGCGTGGGAGTTCGAATCTCCTCTTCCGCACAAACCGGCTCAATCGAGCCGGTTTTTTCATTTCAATGCTTAGTCTTACTTTGTAAAAAAAACCTACATGTCCAGTTTTATTATCACCTGCCCCAACTGTAATCACCAGTTCGAACCCGGCGATTCTATGCGCGATGAGATCGAAAAGGAACTGCGTGGCAAAATGGTAGACTGGCAGAAGAAAAAAGACGAAGAATTCAGACTGAAGGAAACCCTTTTTCAGCAACAGTTACAGGCCAAAGACGAAGAGAACCGCAAACAGATAGATGCCGAAAAGAAAAAACTACAGCATGAACTGCAGGATACGATCCGCAAATCGGTGGCAGCAGATTTTGAGAACCAACTGAAAATGCTGCAGCAGAACGCAGCCGAGAATGAAGAAAAACTGAAAGAAGCCCGCAAACAGCAACTGGAATTTTTACAGAAAGAACAGGCCCTGAAAACCAGGGAGGAAGAACTGCAGCTTACCCTGCAGAAACAGTTGATGGAAGAAAGGGAAAAACTGAAAGAACAATTACAGAAAGAAGAATCGGAAAAGATCAGCCTGAAAGAACAGGAATACCAGCTGCGTTTGAAAGAGCTGGAAAAACAACTGGACGACCAGAAAAAACTGGCCGAAGAAATGCGCCGCAAATCGGAACAGGGCAGTATGCAGTTACAGGGAGAAGTGCAGGAACTGATGCTGGAAGAACTGTTGCAGGCCACTTTCCCTTTCGATAAAATTGAAGAAGTAGGCAAAGGCGTAAGGGGGGCTGATTGTACCCAGATCGTTCGCAACCAGTTCGGTAACGAAGCAGGTAAAATTATTTATGAAAGCAAACGCACCAAAGATTTTTCGAATGAATGGATTGAAAAACTGAAAGCGGATATGCGCACACTTGGCGCCGATGTTGCGGTGATAGTAACACAGGCTTTCCCGAAAGATATGGACCGGTTTGGCGAGAAAGATGGCGTATATATCTGCAGTTTTGCAGAAGTAAGAAGTGTGGCCCTGCTGTTAAGAAATGCCCTGCTCAAAATTGCCGATGCGAAAAAAAGCCAGGACAACAAAGGCGACAAAATGCACATGCTCTATGATTATCTGACCGGCAGCGAATTCAGCGAACAATGGAAAGCGATCCGCGAAGGGTTCATGAGTATGAAACTGAGCATCCAGCGTGAAAGAGATGCCATGGAAAAACTCTGGAAGGCAAGGGAAAAACAACTGGAGAAAGTATTACTGAATGCCGCACATATCAAAGGCTCCGTAGAAGGTATTGCCGGCGCAGATGCCATTAACCTGAATTTACTCGAAGACACAGACCCTATATTAGTTGAGTAATCCCTTCAACCATATCGACCCCTCCGATCAACCCGATCGTCCATCGAAGAAGAAACCCATCTTTCCGGTAAAGGATGATCTGCGGCAGTATCTGGTAAAGTATGGCCGCGAAGTGAACCTCCCCGTGAGTTATGCCGATCTGCAGCGTTTTACCTATACGGTTCCGTTAAAAGATAAATATGGCAAGGACACGGCCTGGGAAAAAGTGTCGTACGACATGAACGAATGGGAATTTCTGCGCGAGAACCTCGTACGTATTTATGCGATCATTAAAACAGAAGGTGATCTCAGCTTTATCAATCACCTGGATGTGGCCCGCATCGATTTCTGTTTTTTCGGCAATAGCCAGCCCTTCCGCATCCGCATCGTAAACAAGTTCAACGATAACTACGACCACTACTATATCAAACAGGCCGATGCCAGCCGTATTTACGGACTGGAACTGGAACACCTGTTATCGCCCAACCGGATGACTTATTTCACCAACAAAAACACCCTGATCGAAGAACATATTCCGGGAATACCCGGCGATATCTTTATCCATGATTACCTCAAAGATCCCAATACCAACCAGATCCGGCTGGCCAAGGAGTTTGTAAAATTCAACGAACGTTGTTTTGTGCACCTGCTCGGCGATATGCGGGCCTATAATTATGTAGTGAATATCACCCCTGATATCGAAGATTACCAATACCGCATCCGCGCCATTGATTTTGACCAGCAATCGTATGAAGGAAGGAAGAACCTGTACCTGCCCCAGTTTTTCAAAGAGAACAAACCGCTGGTTGACATTGTAGCCAAACACCTCGATGCCAAATCCATTGCCCAATACCAGGCCGAAGAAAGAACCATGATGACTTTCCGTTTAGTATCGGCCCGCTACCGCATGAAAGAGATCCTTGATATCATGAGCGATGACGACATCTCCAAACCGGAAAAGATCGAACAGTTAAAACAAGAACTTACTGCTCATTTCAACAACCCCAACGCTTTTAAAAAAGCCCGAACCATGGGCCAGCTGGTAAAAAAACAAATGAAAGTAATGCTCCAGAAAAACCTCATGTTCGTTCCCAAGACCAAAGCGCAAAGCCGGTTTGATGATTGAGTAATTAGAAATTAGTAATTAGTAGTTAGTAATTATCAGCTTCATTCTATCATTCTATCATCCTATCATCCTATCATTCTATCATTGAATTCCCCCGATTCACTCATCCACTCATACACTCATCCACTCATTCATTTACCCACGTCAAACTAATCCCATTTCCCAACCTGTAATGCATATCTAACAAAACCTGGATGTTATTTTTTTGAAACCTGGTTTGAATACATCCGTTATCCTGTAATAAAAAAGGATAGATCCGCAACACTTCACTAAAATCCACCTCCCCCCTGCCCCACCATTTAAACATGGCTTCCTTACAACTCCACAAAAGGGTAAGCAAAGGAATTTGCTGGTCATTGGGGTAACCCTGTACGAAGGCCAATTCATCCGGATGCAGAAATTTATGTTTGATCTTCTCTACTCTGGGCGAGATGGTTTCAATATCCACCCCCACCCTGTCTGTACTGCTCACAATAGCCGCCGCATACGCACTGCAGTGCGAGATCGAAAAATGGTATTGCTCTCCCGGCAAAAAAGGTTTACGGGTATCCGCGATCTCTATCTCCTGGTGTGGGAAATCAGGAAATAAATAAGGTAACAGAAAACGCCCCGCCAGGTGTTGCAGGCGTTTATGGGGATGCGTGATCTCACGGCCCAATGGCACCGACCGCAGAAAAAAAGATTCGGTTTCTTCGATCTTCCAGACCGCCAGTTTCGTGGCTGGGTTGATATCTTGTTGATAAAACAGCGGCACAGGAGTAATTTAGAATTTAGCTTGCAGGGGTTCGTATTATTACAGTCTCAATAGATAAAAGTACAAAGAATGATCCTCACAGATTCACGCATCCTGGAAGAAATCGCCAAAGGAACCATTAAGATCGAGCCTTATAACCGGGCCGACCTCGGCAGCAACAGTTACGATGTTCACCTGGGCAAATGGCTGGCTACTTATGTAAATGCGGAACTGGATGCCAAAAAACACAATAAGATCGAATACTTCGAAATACCGGATGAAGGTTTTGTATTGCAACCCCACGCTTTCTATTTAGGCGTAACAGAAGAATATACCGAAACACATGCCCATGTTCCCTTCCTCGAAGGAAAATCGTCTACCGGTCGGCTGGGAATTGATATCCACGCTACTGCCGGCAAAGGCGATGTGGGCTTCTGCGGTAACTGGACCCTGGAGATCTCCTGCAAACAACCCGTACGTATTTATAAGGGGATGCCCATTGGCCAGCTGATCTATTTCCCCGTAGACGGAGAGATCGCCGTTAAATACAACCAGAAAGGCAATGCCAAATACAGCGGTCAGCCGGATAAACCAGTAGAGAGTATGATGTGGAAGAACCAGTTTTAGGATTAGCGGATGACGACGGATGGCGGATTTTCGGGTGTTACTGATAGATATACCCTACGTTTATTATATATAAATGACAATCCATCCCAATAACATGAAAAAGACTTCCTTAATACTGTTAGTGATTACCGCATCATTTCTTTCAGGCTTTGCTTTTAAAACATTTTTATCCCGAACAAAAAACATCAAAATGAAAAAAGTAACCGGCATCGGGGGTATCTTCTTCAAATGTAAAGATCCCAAAGCAGTGAACGAATGGTATAAAACACATCTGGGCTTCGATACAAGTCCTTACGGAACCAGCTTTGAATGGCGGCAGATAGATGACAGCACCAAAAAAGGACTCACCCAATGGAATCCTTTTGCAGAAAATACCAAATATTTTGAGCCTTCCACCAAAGACTTCATGATCAACTACAGAGTGGAGAACCTGGAGGCATTGGTAGAAGAATTAAGAAAAGAGAACGTTGTCATCGTAGATAAAATCGAAACCTATGACTACGGGAAATTTGTACATATTTTAGACCTCGAAGGAAATAAAATTCAATTGTGGGAGCCTAAAGATTAGCCCCTACCCCGGCATCTATTTCTGTAGCTATCAGGGATTCAGTTTCCAGATGGCGGCCGTTAAAACGGTGGCGAAACTGACCCAGCATAAATAAGGTACGAGTAACCAGGCTGCTGTTGGAGACAGTTTGGCAAACCAGATAATGGTAAGCAGGATAAAAATCCACATGAATACCATTTCCAGAAAGGCCGCGGCGATTAGGTGCTGGTTAAAAAAAATGATACTCCAAAAGAAATTCAGGATAAACTGGATCACAAACAGGGTGAGTCCTACATTACGCACCGTAGACACAGGCTGCTTCCAGATCAGGTAAAAACTGATACCCATCAGCAGGTACAGCATCGACCATACCGGGCCAAACAACCAATTGGGCGGATTAAAAGAAGGTTTCTGCAAACCCGCATACCAGCCCGGGATCTCACTGATCGTGAAAATACCACCGAGAGAACCAATTCCCACGGTAAACAAAACAGACAGCACCAGTTTCACCCAATTAAAGTTTGCCATATTTTTTGCGGTAAGCAATTAACCATCCCACCACTTCATTATAACTGTTCAACCCTTCCAATTGTTTATTCAGTTTCAGGTATTGATCGTACAAACTGGATACGGCCGGCGAAATCCGGTTCCGTCTCTTGAAAAAGAATTCACGGATCTCCTTTCTGTCTTTTTTTACCAGGGTATCCATCGTTTCCCTGTTCTGTTTCAATACCGAATCAAAAAGGGTGAAATCCTTTTCCTTTCCGTACATCCGAACCTGCTCCCCCTGCGCATAGGAGAATAGATCAAGGTACACCGAATAACGCACATATACATCTCTGGACGCGGCTGCTGCCAGATAGCCCACGAAATTGGCTTCACTTTCACTGGCATAGCCCAACTGGTGGGCCATTTCATGGCAGGTAATATAGGGTATCAATACCCGCGGCACATCTGTGCGCAGTTGTGCCTCCCCGGTAAACGGATTATAATACCCGGTAAATCCCATATAATCCGCCACACTATTAAACAGGCTCGCTTTCACAGAACGGTTCCGGTAATTCAGGAATTCGTACCGGTAGGAAGCGGCTTCATACGAACGGTAGGCTTCCCGGTACAGGGTATCCAGCGGTGGGGCAGGTAAGACCGTATCGGAAATCTGGCGCCGGCATTCATTCAGCTTTCCGATCAATGCCTGTGCCAGTTGGGTCACTTCTTCTTTGGAATAATCCTGCTTGGAAAGCCGGAGCTGGTAGGCAATGCCCAGCCGGTTATAGTTGAGTCCCCACATCAGTTTAAACACGATATATACCCAAAGCATGGTTTTGGTAAACCCATAGCCCAAATGCACCAGCCGGGCCTGGGTCAGTTCGCGCCGGTACAGCAGGCGGATCATCCGTACCAACCCGATCAGCAGCAACATCACTAACCAGGCATATAATAAATCACCGATACTGAAAGGGATCCAGCGGGTAAGAATGCGCAGTGTGGAAGACAGTCCGGGATAAAACCCGGTGGCATAGATCGTTTCCACCTGGTGAGGAAAAATAGAAAATAGACTGATAATCAGTGAAATACAAAACAATATGCCCAGTTTCACCCATTGCCAGGTAGAAATTGCCCCCTTTTGTTTCATAACTGCAAATATGCTGTAAAATAGCCTATCATTGCCGGTGGACCGGTAATAGGCCCGGATTCAATTTTCCTTTGGCGTTTCGGGCGTTTTGGCGTACCTTTGCAAGCCCTTAAAAAACGGTTATGAATCAGCGGCGGGAATTTGAGATAGCATTTGTGGGTTTGAAGCCGGGGGTACATGTTTACGAATACCGGATTGAGGACAAGTTCTTTATACCCTACGGGGAGCAGGATTTTACAAATTGTGTGGCTGATGTAAAGCTGAGTCTGGAGAAGAACAACGGCTTTATGCAGTTGAAATTTGATATCGACGGGAGCGTGAATGCAGCCTGCGACAGATGTGGAAACACACTGCCCATGCAGCTTTGGGACGAGTTCAATATCATTGTAAAGATGGTAGAGAACCCGGATGAGATGAACGAACAGGAAGAAGACCCGGATGTATATTATATCAGCCGCGGAGAAAGCCATTTACACCTGGCCGACTGGATCTACGAGTTCGTTAACCTCAGTATTCCGCTGCAGAAAATGTGCAGCAAGGAAGAAATGGGGGGACCTAAATGCAACAAAGAGGTACTGGAAAAGCTGCAAAAAATGGAAGAAGAGACCCGGAAAGAGAGTGGCACCACTGTCTGGAAAGGCCTTGATAAATTTAAAAACCTGGATTAATTTTTTTTTGATACTATAAATTTCGAGATATGCCGAATCCTAAACGCAGACATTCCCAGCAACGTAGCGCAAAGAGAAGAACTCACTATGTGGCTCAGGAAGTAACATTAAGCAAAGACAGCACCACGGGTGAAACCCATGTACGCCACCGCGCGCACGTGAGCGAAGGTAAATTGTTCTATAAAGGGAAACTGGTAGCTGAAAAAGCTCCTCTGAAAGCGTAACCTTTTTAGTTCAACTTTAGCTTCCTGCTACGATGAATATTGGATTAGACATGATGGGTGGAGATTTTGCACCGCTGGAAGCGGTGAAAGGTTTGCAACTGTACCTGTCTGACCCATCCCGTACAGCATCTATATATTGCATAGGTGATGAAACACTGGTAAAACCTCTGTTAGAGGAGCACCAGGTTACATCACCTAATTTGCATTTGGTACATGCCCCGGAAGTAATCGGTTACCACGAACATCCTACCAAGGCCCTGAAAGAAAAACAACAATCTTCCATTGCTATCGGTTTCCACCTGCTGGCTACCGGTAAAATAGATGCGTTCATCAGTGCAGGTAATACCGGCGCCATGCTGGTGGGTGCCATGTTCAGTATCAAACCCATCGAAGGGGTGCAAAGACCCACCATTGCCACCATCGTTCCCAAATTGAGTGGCTCCACAGGTGTGATTGCGGATGTGGGCCTTAATGCCGACTGTAAACCCGAACACCTGAACCAGTTTGCCATACTGGCCAGCCTGTATGCCCAGTATATCCTCAACATCAATCATCCCAAAACAGGATTATTGAATGTGGGCGAAGAAGAAGGCAAGGGAAATATGCTGGCCCAGGCCACTTATCCCCTGCTGAAAGAAAATACCGCCATCAACTTTATCGGCAATATAGAAGGCCGCGACCTGTTTAATGACAAGGCGGATGTGATTGTCTGCGACGGATTTACCGGGAATGTACTCCTGAAAATGGCCGAATCGATCTATGATGTGGCCAGCCAGCGCGGCTACCGCGAGGATGCCTATTTCAGCCGTTTCCACTACGAAAACTATGGCGGCACGCCGGTACTGGGGGTTAACAAACCCGTGATCATCGGTCATGGGATCAGCAATGCCAAAGCCTTTAAAAACATGATCGAGGTAGCCGAAAAAATGATCGATTGCGATCTCTGTGGTAAGATCACTGATAAGTTCAAGTCCTGATAGTATAATACCGTTTTACTTTCTTTCAACACCTGCAACCTTCTTTCCCGTTTGCTGTTATAGTGCATCTAACCCCTAGTTGTATGAGCCTTACTGCTGCCTGTTCCCGTATTTTCAAAGCTACCGGCTGGACAGTTGACACGAATCTCCCTCCTGAGATCAAAAAATGTATCATTATTGCCGCACCACATACCAGTAACTGGGATTTCTGGTACACCATGGCTTCTTTTGCGATTTATCAGCTGAAGATCCGGTTTACCGTAAAAAAAGAGTGGATGCAATTCCCTTTCAGTCTGCTGATGAAGCCACTGGGAGGCATCGCCATTGATCGTACTCCCCGGACGGCTGGGTCTGACCGGAAAAGTTTTGTGGAAGCCATGATCGACCTGTTTAAGGAGAACGAGGAGCTGATTATTGTAATTACCCCGGAAGGAACCCGCAGTCGCCGCGATAAATGGAAAACCGGCTTTTACCATGTGGCACAGGGTGCCGGCGTGCCCATTTGCCTCGGTTATGTAGACTATGCGAAGAAAAAAGCCGGGATCGGCAAAGTGATCTATCCCAAGGATTACGTAACAGATATGCGCGAAATCATGGCTTTTTATGGCCAGATAAGGGCCAAATTCCCTGAAAATTTCGCCATTGACAAGGATTTTGTCGCCTGAAATCGGTTTTAGGGTTCCTCCACACTGTTATTCATCAGCTTATTTATCCGCTCATCACAATCCCTATTCCTCCTTTTTATAAGGCAGGATCCGCTAAACCCTTGATTTTACTGCATTCCAAGGCATAACTCATTATTATGCCATAGAAAATACTACCCTTAAGAAGGTACTATGTATTGCATAGTATTATTTAGCACCCTATCTTTGTTCTATCAAAGTAATTAAAACCATTAAAAATAACCGTTATGAAAAAGTTTCTTTTTACCTCTTATGTGATCTTCCTGATGGCCCTGGTACCTGCTGTTATCTTTGGATACCTGCATAGCAATGCCGGCAGCCAGAAAGCCAATACCGAAACCAGCAAGGAAGTAAGTAACAACCAGAGCGAAGAACGTAGTCTGCAACTGGTAAAAACCTTCTAAGCTGCGCTATGCCAGGTTTGCCTAAGCAGTTAAAACATTTACAAGGGTAGCGGATCCTACCCAACTCCCCCGGGTGATCCGCTGCCCTTTTATAAATTCCTCTTTTCGTTGCAGCTATTTTACAATTGGCTTTGCCGGGAAGCGCAAAACTCTACCTTTGCGCAAACAAGCGTTAGTTTATTATGTGGCTCAACAACATCCTGGAAACCATCGGCAACACTCCCCTGATCAAACTCAATAAGATCACCAAAGATATTCCGGCCACTGTGCTGGCTAAAGTAGATTACTTTAACCCGGGTAATTCTATCAAAGACCGTATGGCTTTGAAAATGGTGGAAGTTGCCGAACAGGAAGGCAAACTGAAACCCGGCGGTACCATCATTGAAGGTACCAGTGGCAATACCGGTATGGGCCTGGCACTGGCTGCCTGTGTAAAAGGCTATAAATGCATTTTTGTAACCACTGATAAACAATCGAAAGAAAAAGCAGATATCCTGAAAGCCGTGGGTGCAGAAGTGATTGTTTGTCCAACAAATGTACTGCCCGAAGATCCCCGCAGTTATTATAGTGTAGCCAAAAGACTCGGCAAAGAGATCCCCAATTCCATGTACATGAACCAGTACGATAACCTGGCCAACCGCCAGGCGCACTACGAAAGTACCGGACCCGAAATCTGGGAACAGACCGAAGGAAAAATTACCCACCTGGTGTGTACCGCAGGTACCGGCGGAACCATTACCGGTACGGCAATGTATCTGAAAGAAAAAAATCCAAACATTAAGATCTGGGCCATCGATGTGTATGGTTCCTTATTGACCAAATATTATAAAACCGGCGAGATTGATATGGGTGAAGTGCATCCCTATATTTCGGAAGGTTTTGGCGAAGATTTTGTACCACAGAACTACGACATGAGTGTGATCGATCTGTTTGAACAGGTTACCGATAAAGACGGAGCCGTAATGGCCAGAAGGATTGCCAAAGAAGAAGGCATGTTCTGCGGATACAGTGCCGGCAGCTGTTTACAGGGATTGATGCAACTGAAAGATTCTCTGACCAAAGACGATGTGGTGGTATGTATTTTTCATGATCATGGCAGCCGTTATGTAGGCAAGATTTATAACGACCAGTGGATGATGGAAAGAGGTTTCCTGGAAGTGAAAACATTCAAAGACATTGTAAGTGGCCGGCACAGCAAAAGACTGGTTACCCTCGAAGCCACACAAACCGTGGCAGAAGCTGTAGAGCTGATGAAAAAATATGATATTGAACAGATCCCGGTGATGAAAGAACATGACTGTATTGGTGGGGTAAGTGAGAGTGGTCTGTTTCAGAAAGTATTCAGTAATCCCGAGATCAGGAATGCTACGCTGGAGAGTGTATTGGAACCTGCGTATCCGGTAGTGGATTTTGACACACCGGTTGAGCGGTTGGGTAGCCTGATCACCAAAGAGAACGGTGCGGTATTGGCCCGGGATGAAAAAGGCGACCTGCATATTGTTACCAAATATGATGTGCTGCAGAGTCTTGCCAAATAAGAGTATCGTTCCTCTGACAACATAATCTACCTGCCATGATCTCTACCCGGCACGATGTATTTTTATCCGTAGCACAACTGAAAAGTTTTTCCCGGGCCAGTCAGGTATTGTATATATCACAGCCTGCCATCAGCAGACATATCAAATCGCTGGAAGCTTATTACAAGACCAAACTCTTCGATCGCAAAGGCATCCTCATCGAACTTACACCGGCAGGTAAACTGCTGTTTGAAAAACTCACAGAAGTAAAACGCATCCAGGAACAGACCGAATTCGAGATCTCCGGCATACGGGATGTAATGCAGGCCAAGGGTATGCTGAAGCTCGGTGCCAGTACCACCGTAGCCTTGTATATACTGCCCAAAGTATTATCTGCTTTTAACCAGCACTACCCGCAGATTCATATCAGCCTGCTGAACCGTAATTCTGAACTGGTACTCGAAGCTTTATTGAATGAGGATATTAATCTGGGGATCATTGAGGGCCGGGGAAAACTGACGCAGGTAGATTACCAGCCTTTTTTATCGGATGAAGTAGTAGCTGTCTGCAGCAAAAAAAGCCCGATTGCCAGAAAAAAGAACTACGCCTTACAGGAGATTCTGCAGATGCCGTTGGCCATCCGCGAAAGAGGAAGCGGTACACTGGCCGCTTTGAAATATGCCCTCGAAAAACACAAAATCAAACTAACCGAGCTCGATATTAAAGTGAGACTGGGTGGCACAGAAGCGTTGAAAAATTTCCTGATCGAATCCGATTCACTGGGTTTTCTGCCCCACCGATCTGTGATCAAAGAACTTACTTATGGAGAACTGGTGCAGGTACATTTTGATAAACTGCATATTGAAAGGAATTTTTACTTTGTTCAACGTAAGGGAGAGAACAGTGGACTTAACAAAAGTTTTATCAAACTGGCGCAGCAGATTCATAACCTGTAGTTATAGGTTATAACAACTATCTATCATCAGGGTTATATGCTTGCTGTAGTTTTACGGTATGAAAATACCTACTACCCTCCCACTCAACGATACGCTTCCCTCTCTCAGTCAAACGGCCCAGCAACTGCTGGATACAGAACTGATGAAAGAAGTGAAACACTTATCGGCCCTGCTTTGTCCTGAATGGCTGGCCGGTTATATGGGTCTGAAAAAACTGGTAGAGAAACAATACCAGTCCGAAGATGATCCTGCTTCGCTGGTGATTGAAAACAGTCAAACAAGTTTTTAGCCATATTGAATTACTGTAATTTTACCGGATGTTCCGCTGCACCGATCAATTACAGAAATCAATCCTGCTTAGCTCAGCTCCCAAAAGAATTGTTTCGCTGGTGCCTTCGCAAACCGAATTGCTCGCTGCCATCGGATTGAACGAGGAAGTGGTAGGCATCACCAAATTCTGTGTACATCCCAACCATTGGTTCCGCAGCAAACAAAGAATTGGTGGCACCAAAAATGTAAACATCGAAAAAGTAAGGGCCCTGCGACCTGATCTCATCATCGCCAACAAAGAAGAAAATGAGCGGGATCAGGTACTTGAACTGGAAAAAATCGCACCGGTGTGGACCAGTGATATCCATTCGATCGAAGATGCATTATCCATGATGCAAAGTATGGGAGCACTTACCGGAAAAACTGCCGAAGCAACATCACTGATTAAAAAGATCGAAGAAAAAAGACGTTTGTTACAGAAGCAGCTTATTGATAAAAAGGAACGATTAAGGGTGGTTTATCTGATCTGGAAAGATCCGTATATGGCTGCTGGCGGAGATACGTTTATTGATACGATGTTACAGACTTGTGGCTGGGAAAACTGCCTGGGAAACCGGATGCGTTATCCCGAGATCAATCTTTCCGAACTGGCGCAAATAAGACCCGACCTGGTATTACTTTCTTCGGAGCCCTACCCTTTTCAACAAAAACATATCACCGAGCTGGAGCAGGTGTTGCCGGACACAAAGGTTGTTCTGGCCGACGGAGAAATGTTCAGCTGGTATGGAAGCCGGATGGCAGATGCATTTGACTATTTCCGCAAAATGCTGCAGGAGGCTGCCTGGTAGGATATCTTGTGTATTTCACCCACAAAAAGCTAACGGCTGTTTGCGCTAAGTAAAGTATCTTGCCGACAGCAAAGAACCGTCAGTGGTTCTCCTAACATTACAATCTACACACATGAAAAAATACCGTGCCGGCGTATTATTCGGCGAAGAGTTAGAAGCATTGTACAACGATGCAAAAGACAACCAGTTTGCACTTCCTGCAGTGAACACCATTGGTACCAATACCATTAATGCAGTGCTCGAAACAGCGGCCAAAGTGAATTCACCTGTGATTATCCAGTTTTCGAACGGTGGTGCACAGTTCATTGCCGGTAAAGGCATGCCCAACGATAACCTGCAGGGTAATATTTCCGGCGGTATTTCAGGTGCCCTGCACATTCACAATGTAGCTAAATACTACGGCGTGCCGGTGGTACTGCATACCGATCATGCTGCTAAAAAATGGTTACCATGGGTTAGCGGACTGATTGATGCGGGAGAACAATTCTACAAAGAAAAAGGGCAACCCCTGTTCAGCTCACACATGCTGGACCTTTCTGAAGAACCCCTCGAAGAAAATATTCATACCTCTGTTGAATTCTACAAACGCATGGCTCCCCTCGGCATGAGCATCGAGATCGAACTGGGTGTTACCGGTGGTGAAGAAGACGGGGTTGATAACAGCGGTGTAGAGAACGATAAATTATATACCCAACCCCAACACGTTGCCTATTCCTATACGGAACTGAGCAAAGTAGGCAAACTGTTTACAGTGGCAGCCGCTTTTGGTAATGTGCATGGTGTATACAGTCCGGGTAATGTGGAATTACGCCCCATAATCCTCAAGAACAGCCAGGATTTTATTGAGAAAGAACTCGGTACCGGTCCTAAACCTGTATACTTCGTTTTCCATGGTGGAAGCGGATCACCGCAGCACCAGATCCGGGAAGCGATCAGTTACGGCGCTATCAAAATGAATATTGATACCGATCTGCAGTGGGCTTTCTGGGAAGGTATTCAGCAGTTTTATGTGAAAAATGAAGCATACCTGCAGGGACAGCTCGGCAATCCGGAAGGGGCCGATAAACCCAACAAAAAATACTACGATCCAAGGGTTTGGTTACGCAAAGGTGAAGAAAGTTTCAGCAAAAGGCTGGAAGTAGCTTTTGAAGACCTGAACTGCATTAACCGTAACGCCTAAACGATCCATCTCATACAAAACCGTCAACCCAACCGTTGGCGGTTTTTTTGTGGCCGGATGAGAGAAACCCATTATTTTTGGCCGCAGACTACCGGTTGTTAGCTTTACGGGCGCAGACAGGTTTATCCTGAGAACAACCTGATAATTTGCAGGATATATATTGATTTATACCTAATTTTCACCTCCCTCCGGGGAGAAGGTTCTGTGGCAACGGATGTTGTTTCGGAACAGGGGTGGTTAAAAAATTATTATCTTCACCGCCCCAATTGCAATTGACCGTTATGAAAAAAGAACGTGAAGAAGATTTTGAAGCAAACCTGACCGGCGATGAAAGCCAGGGTGGAGACCCTGCCAAAGAGCGATGGTTCAGACGTATCAGGAAGGGTATCTTAACTTCTACTGCCGATAAAAAAGAAACACCCGAAGGCTTATGGAACAAATGCCCGGAGTGTAACTATATCTGTACCACCAGCGAATTAAAGGAAAACCTTTTTGTTTGCCCAAAGTGTAACTACCACCACCGTATCGGCAGTGATGAATATTTTGATGTGATCTTCGATAACAAGGAATACACTGAACTTTTCGAAGACATACAGAGTATTGATGCACTCGGTTTTACCGATCTGAAACCTTACCAGAAGCGTTTGGATGATATCCATTCCAAAACAGACCTGAAAGATTCGATGCGCGTTGCGGTTGGTAAGGCCAACGGCGAAGGCATTGTGATTGCCTGTATGGATTTTGAATTCATCGGTGGTTCGCTGGGTAGTGTGATGGGAGAGAAATTCAGTCGCGCGGTGGATTACTGTATCCAGCACCAACTGCCTTATCTCGTGATCAGCAAAAGTGGTGGCGCCCGTATGATGGAAAGTGCTTTCAGTCTGATGCAGCTGGCTAAAACCAGTGGCAAACTGTCGCAGTTAAGTGATGCCAAACTTCCTTATATCTCCTTACTAACCGATCCTACTTTTGGTGGTATCTCGGCCAGTTTTGGTATGCTGGGCGATCTGAACATTGCCGAACCCGGTGCCCTCATTGGTTTTGCCGGTCCGCGCGTGATCAAAGAAACCATCAAAAAAGACCTGCCCGAAGGATTTCAACGCAGCGAATTTTTACTCGAACACGGCTTCCTCGATTTTATTGTTGACCGGAAAGAACTGAAAGAGAAACTGGCACAGCTGGTGCTGATCTTCAGAAGCTGAGGGGAGAGACAATTAACAATTAGAAATTAGCAATTAATAATTGTTAAAACAGTTCGAGGCCGCCTTTTAAAACTATTATTAAAAATGTTAGGTAACCCCTAGAAATTTTTAATTACTAATTTTTAATTGTTAATTACTAATTGCTTTCTCTTGGCTGAAATGAACAACCGGCAGGCTTACTTTAACTACTCCATAGAAGACAAATATGTAGCAGGTATTGTATTGATGGGTACGGAAGTGAAATCGATCCGGGATGGGAAGTTGAGTTTTAACGATGCTTTCTGCATGTTCGACGATGGCGAATTGTGGGTGCGTGGTTTGTTTATTGCGAGTTATTCGCATGGCACGGCCAATAACCATATTGAAGTGCACGACCGGAAACTGCTGCTGAATAAAAAGGAATTAAAGAAGATCCAGGCCAAGATCAAAGAGAAAGGATATACGCTGGTGCCACTGAAAGTTTTCTTTACAGATAAAAACTTAGTTAAGGTTGAGATTGGTCTGGGCCGTGGTAAGAAACTGCATGATAAACGCGAGACCATCAAAAACCGGGATGTAGAGAAAGAGATCAAACGTTACCTCAAATAAAAACCACTGTTATTCCTCTTCGGGTGTTTTATACCTTCGTTTCTTCTCCGGTTTATAATCTAATTGTTCTACCAGTGCCTCAGCCGTTGGATTGCTGGTAACCGAAACCGCCACCTGGAACAGGGCAAAGTAGATCACAATTGTTCCCAGCAGTTCTCCCCAGCTCAACCAGTAGCCCCAGAAACCATATACCACGGCTTTTTCAGGATGATCTGTTTCATAGATCACTTCCGTTTTCTCCCCTTTTTCCCATTTCCTGAAAACATAACGGGCATCTACTGCATATGCTTTTCTGCCATCATGAAACACCGCTTTGGGGATGGAATAGCCCGAAGCACTGTCTGCCAGCCACTGGATAGTGGCCGGTGCTTTCTCCCCGTCAAAATAATCGGGCTGCCGGGTGGCTACCAGGTAACAGGCAAAACAGACGAGGTAAAGTATGGTAACGGATTTATACAATTTGATCGCTTATCTATTTAGAAATTCTCTCCTCTAATATCACACTGCGGGCTAAAGCCCGGTTAATAAATCAAGAGAACAGATTTTATATCCACGCCCTGCAGGGCGCGGCAAAAGTAAGTATTTTGCCATGCCCTTCAGGGCGTGGATCAGGAAGGCTTACTTGTATTCATTTTGGGACTTTAGTCCCGAGTCCGAGTGGGACGAGTTTCTTCTTTAAAAAAAATGGGATCAAGAGAAGACTCTTAATCCCATCATGCTATAGATCGGGTTGGGTTAGTTCGCTAAACTTCGGAAATCCACCGGTACCAGTTTACTTACACCGGGCTCCTGCATGGTCACACCATAAATCACATCTACCGCACTCATGGTTTGTTTGTTGTGCGTTACAATGATGAACTGTGAGTTATCACTGAATTTCTTGATCATCTGTGTGAACTTACCTACGTTGGCATCATCCAGCGGTGCATCCACCTCATCCAGGATACAGAATGGTGCCGGTTTGATCAGGTAGATCGAGAACAGCAGCGCCGTAGCGGTCAGGGTTTTCTCTCCCCCACTTAACTGGGTGATAGAAGAAGGACGTTTACCCTTCGGCTTGGCGATGATCTCGATACCGGTTTCGGCCAGATTCTCTGGATTCACCAGAATCATGTCTGCCGTATCTTCTTCTGTAAACAAAGCCTTGAACACTTTCTGGAAGTTCTCACGTACCTGGTTAAAAGTATCGAGGAACTGCTGGTTGGCGGTAGCTTCCACTTCCTGGATGGTTTGCAGCAGGCTTTCTTTGGCCGATACCAGGTCGTTTTTCTGTTCGAGAATGAACTCGTACCGTTTTTTCATTTCCGTATACGCTTCAATGGCAGTGGGGTTTACTTCGCCCATGTTCTCGAGGCGTTTGCGCATGCGGTCTGAGCTAGCCTGTAAATCTTCAAGAGCCGTATCCGTAGTTCTTGCCTGGTCAAGGATCTCATCCAGTTCTACTTTGAACTCTACGCTCAGCCTTTCTTTCATACCGGCCAGTTGCAGTTTCAGTTCGTTCAGTTTATCCTTGATCTCTGTTACCAGGTGATCGATCATTTCCTTGCTCTTCACTTTCAGGCGCAGTTCGCTTTCTTTTTCCTGCAAAACATTCCGCAGGTTATAATAGGCCTGGTCTGCCTCGTTCAGTTTTTTCTCTTCCTCTTCTTTTTTGCGCAGCATTTCGAGCAACAGTTCTTCTGAACCGATCAATGCTTTTTCGCTCTCTTCAATATGGGCGCTGGCTTCTGATAATTGTGACGTGTTATTGCCAATCTGCAGGTGCAGGTCGTTCAGCTGGTTCTCTTTGAACACCAGTTCTTGTTTCAGGCTGGTGATCTTGCTCTGCTGACGGGTTAACTGCAGGTTGGTTTCGTTATATTGAACCGATGCAAAATTGTACTCATACTCGGCCGACTGGTAATCCTGCTCCACTGTTTTCAGTTCGGCAGCAGTGGTTTCCAATTGCTCATTCAGGGTATGAAACTCTTCGCGGGTGGTGGCAATAGCATCATGTTCTGCCTGTAAACGCATCTCCAGGTCTTCCAGACGTTGCAAACCATTCTGCTGGGCGGACTGCAGGTTCTCCATGCGGTTTTTGGCAGCAAATACCTGGTTGGTTAACTGGTTAATCTCGTTTTCGGTCTGTTTGATCACATTCTCTTTCAACTGGTCGTTGAAAGCGATCACTTCATTATGTTTGGCCTGGATATCTGATTTCAGCAGGTTTACTACCGCTTCCTGGTCTGCGATCTCTTCAGACAGTTTTTCCAGGTTCTTGGCACGACCGATCTTCTTTCCTTCAAACAATCCTACACTACCACCAGTCAATGTGTATTTACCTTTTACGTACTTACCGGTTTTCTCCAGCACCACGGCACCGTTGCTGTTGGCAATGGCTTCGTCGTTTTCGGCAATGTACACGTTGGCGAGTAAGTATTGGGCCAGTTTACGATATTGTTCATCCACCTCAATCACATCCATCGCTTTGATGGTGTTGGCGGGTTGGTGGGTGTCTACGCGGTAATCAGCGAATTTCTCCAGCATGAAGAAATTGGCCTTTCCTTTTTTATGGGCATCCAGCAGGTGAACGGCCTGTAAACCTTCTTCTAGGTTATTCACTACATAATAGTTCAGGTAAGGCTCCAGTACATTCTCTACTGCGGTGCGGTATTCTTCTTTTACATAAATGATGTCCGACAGAATCGGTGCGGCATGGTTCCATTCAGGGTTCTTGTGCAGGAACTTGATACTTTCCGGATAACCTTCCATGGAGTCGATCAGACTTTTCAGCAGGTTATACTCGTTGCGCTTGGAATCCAGTTTACGGTTTTCTTCGTTCAGTTCATTACGGAGCAGTTCCAGCTGGGCCTGTGTTTCAAAGATCTGTTCCTTGGTTTTTTCCTGGTGTTCCTGTAACTGCTGCAGGTCTATGCGTTTGGCATCAAGAGTGGTTTCTTTTTCTTCGAGCTCCACACCCAGTTGCTGCAATTGTGCTTCGCGGTTCTGTTGTTCCTCGTTCAGCTGGGTTTGTGCTCTTTGCAGGTTCAGGATAGAAGTATCGGCAACGGCCACTTTTTTCTCCGCATCAAACTGGCTGCGCTGGATCTGCTGGTAACGGTTACGCAATGAATCCAGGCCGGTACGTTTTTCATCAAAACCGCGGCGTTTGTCTTCCACATCCAGTTTAGCGGTTTCCACTTTATCCTGCAGTTCCAGTAAATTGGCTTCTTCTTCTCCCACCTGGATCTGTGTATAAGAAATGGAGTCGCCGATGGTCTTTAACTGACCTTCTGCTTTCTCCAGGAATTCTTTCAGGTTGGTTTCTTTCTCTTTCAGGTAATGCAGTTTCTGGGTGGCCAGGTTTTTATCATTCTCCCGGGTACGCAGTTCCTGCAGGTATTCGTTGAATTCGTGCTGCATACTCTGCAGGGCACGTTCTTTTTCAATGAAGCCTACTTTCTCCTGCTCAATGGCCGCTTCTTCTGTAGCGATCTCCGCTTCGAGCCGGATCTTTTTATCGTTCTCGGCATCCTGCTGCTCGTTCAGGTTTTTATAAGTGATATTGAACCCTTCGAGTGAGGCTTTGGCCAGCTCAATGGCTACTTCCTTGTATTCTTTTTTGATCTCGTAAAACTTCTCCGCTTTTTTGGCCTGGTTCTCGAGGGTTTTTAACTGGTTATTGATCTCGAACAATAAGTCTTCGATACGTGCCAGATCCTGTTCGGTGGCATCCAGTTTATTCTTGGCCTCCTTTTTACGGGTTTTGTAAATGGTGATACCGGCCGCCTGCTCCAGCATACGACGGCGACTGTTCTCTTTGTCTTTGATGATATCATCCACCATACCCAGTTCGATGATAGCATAACTATCGGTACTCACACCCGTATCGAGGAAGAGGTTATGGATATCTTTTAACCGGCAGGTAACATCGTTGAGGCGGTATTCGCTTTCCCCGTTTTTGTAAAAACGGCGCGTAACCGTAACCGTGTTAAACTCGGTAGGTAATAAGTTCTTGGTGTTTTCGAAAGTGAGACTTACTTCGGCCAGTCCACTCGGACTCCTGGTCTTACTTCCGTTAAAAACGAGTGCTTCTAAATTTTCACTTCTGAGTGCAGATATTTTTTGCTCACCGATTACCCAGCGGATACTATCGATGATATTACTTTTTCCACAACCATTTGGTCCGATGATGCCGGTAATACCTTCATCAAAACTCACGACAGTTTTATCAGCAAAACTTTTGAATCCTTTGATTTCTAATGACTTTAATCTCACGTATATTCCCTTTTAAGTACCTGCGAACATACAGTAAAAAGGGTAGAATTCCCGTAGAGAAAACAGGGCTGTGTATAAGAGGTGGAGAAGTAAAGCCACAACAGATAAAATTGCAATAAATCGATTTTAATCTATTTATAATCAATAGGTTGAACTGATTTACTTTATTTTAAAATTGGAGACAACCGATGCAGTATGTTAATCTGCCAGCCGGTATATTTGTTGCATAAGCTCTCTTGTTTTGTCCAGAATTATTTTCACGGTTACCAACGACCTCCGATACGACCAGCGCATGCACCGGATTGCCGGTACATTGGCAGCAGAGGGACATACCGTTACATTGATAGGCAGGCAGTTAAAAACATCAATTGAACTTCCTGTCAAAAATTTCCGGCAAAAAAGATTGCGTTGTTTTTTTACCAAAGGGCTGGCATTTTATGCCGAATACAATTTTCGCTTATGCTGTTACCTCTTGTTTCAGCCAGCGGATATTATCTGTGCTATTGATCTCGATACCATCCTGCCTGTATACCTGGTTACCATCCTCAAAAAACAGAAAAGGGTCTATGATGCCCATGAAATTTTTACGGAGCAGAAAGAAGTATTATCCCGGCCCCTCGTACACCGGTTCTGGCTGGCAGTGGAAAAATTGGCTGTTCCTGGGTTCCCACTTGGGTATACAGTGAATGAAAGTATCCGGGCCGAGTTACAAAAAAGGTATGGCGTTAGTTATACCGTTGTCAGAAATCTGCCCCGCCTGAGTCCTTTACCAGCAACCGCCCCTCCGGCAGAAAAATGGATCCTGTACCAGGGGGCCGTAAATGAGGGGCGTTGTTTTGAAACCCTGATCCCCGCCATGCAAAAAGTAAATGCCCGCTTGCTGATCTGTGGCAAGGGCAATTTTTATGACCAGACGCTCGAACTGGTAAAACAATACGAGGTAACAGATAAAGTAGAACTGAAAGGTTATGTAACGCCGGAGGAACTACTGGCTATAACCCCCACTGCCCATATCGGTCTCACCCTCTTCGAATCAAAGGGCATGAACCAGTATTTTTCCCTCGCCAACCGCTTCTTTGATTATATAATGGCAGGAGTACCACAGGTATGTGTGAACTACCCGGAATACGCTGCCATTAATCAACGTTTCAACATTGCTTACCTGATTAATGATACGGACCCCAAAACAATTGCCGCTGCTTTGAACAATCTGCTGTCTGACGATGTTCTCTATGAACAATTACGAAAGAACTGCCTGTTTGCAAGAAACATGCTGAACTGGGAAAACGAGGAACAGGCATTGATCGGCTTTTATAAAGAAATAACCTAGTGGAAAAGCATTTACATATTATCTCCTTCAATGTTCCCTACCCGGCTGATTATGGTGGGGTGATGGATGTGTTTTACAAGCTCCCGGCTTTTCAGCAGCAGGGTATCAAAATACACCTGCATTGTTTTGATTATGGCCGCGGCAAACAACCCGAATTGAACAAATATTGTGAGAGTGTGCAGTATTACCCCCGGTATATCGGCCACAAAGGTATTTCCAATACCCTGCCCTATATTGTTTCGAGCCGTAAGAATGAGCAGTTGCTGGAGAACCTGCTGCAGGATGATTATCCCATTTTTATGGAGGGTGTGCATTGTACCTATCCCCTGCTCGATAAACGGTTTGCCAACCGGAAATGTTTTGTGCGGGTACATAATGTAGAATACCAATACTACCGCGACCTCTGTAAAAGCAGTTCTTCACTGCTGAAAAAAATGTATTACTGGATAGAAAGCCGGCTGCTGAAATCCTACGAAAAAAAGATTGCTACCAAAGCCGTGTTCTGGGGAACGACTGAAAAAGACGATGCTGTTTACCGCAAAGAGCTGGGTTGTAAAAATATTGAACACCTCTCCCTATACATTCCCGACTGGAAAGTGAGCTGCCTGGAGGGAATGGGCACTTACTGTTTTTACCATGGTGATCTGAGTGTAGATGCCAACGACAAAGCCGCTACCTGGTTACTGGAAAATGTATTCACTAAAATCAAAGTGCCCTTTGTGATTGCCGGAAAGAATCCTTCCGAAAAACTGGTGGAACTGGCGCATGCCCAGAACCATACCTGCCTGGTGGCCAATCCCTCCGAAAAAGAAATGCAGGATATGATCGCGAAAGCACATATCAACGTGATCCCTTCGTTTACTACTACCGGTATGAAAACCAAACTGGTGAATGCTCTCTTTCATGGCCGGCATTGTGTCGTAAATGATGCCACCATTGCCGGAAGCGGTCTGGAAGCCGCCTGCCATATCGGGACCAACGCCAACGCTTTCTGCGATATCATTGCTCAATTATATCACCAGCCATTTACTCCAGACGAAATAGAACTCCGCAAACATTTGCTGACGCCGATGTTCAACAACGAGGCCAATGCAAAGAAACAGGTGGGATGGATTTGGGGGTAGTTGGTTTCTGGTTTATTCGTTTATTGGTAGAGAATGACAACGTCACTTACAGACCAATCAACCAGTAAACAAATAAACCAATCAACTACACAGCGGCACTATCGATCACTTTACCGCCTTCTGTTTTGAGCATCCGGGAAGGATAGCGGTTGATGACGATGAAGTCGTGGGTGGCCATGAGTACGGCAGTGCCATAATCGCGGGAGATCTGCATCAGGAGTTGCATGATCTCGTCGCTGGTTTCGGGGTCGAGGTTACCGGTGGGCTCATCGGCCAGAATTAATTTGGGGGAGTTGAGTAGGGCACGGGCAATATCTACACGTTGCTGCTCGCCACCGCTCATTTCAAAAGGCATTTTAAAACCCTTGCTTTTCAGCCCTACTTTATCGAGTACATCGTTGATCTTTTCTTCCATCAGCCGCTCATCCTGCCAGCCGGTGGCTTTTAATACAAAACGCAGGTTTTCCTGTACGTTTCTATCGGTCAGCAACTGAAAATCCTGGAAGATCACCCCCAGGTTACGACGTAGAAAGGGTACTTTTTTCCAGTCCATGGTACGCAGGTCAAACCCCACCACAGAAGCTTCGCCCTTGGTAAGGGTGAGTTCTCCGTACAGGGTTTTCAGCAGGCTGCTTTTACCGGTACCGGTTTTTCCTACCAGGTACACAAACTCGCCGCGGGTAATATTGAAATTTACGTTCTGCAGTACCAGGTTATCTCCCTGAAAAATATCTGCATTATGGATGGATACTACGATGTCTGACATGATTCTAAATTACGATTAGTTAACAAGAAGCAGTCAACTAGCTGCTTATTTAAGTTACTCCTAACAATCCCTGCCTTTGTTGGTGGCCTGACCAACTAATTAACTACACTAGAATTAATACACAATCTCACCAAAACTACCCTTCAGCAGTAAGGATGATTTCTCAGCATCTTCCACCCTACCCACGATCCTTGCTTCGATTCCCAGTTTTTCTGCTATATCCATCATAGCTGCTGCTGCTTTTTCATGGGTAAACAGTTCCAGCCGGTGGCCCATATTAAATACCTGGTACATTTCGCGGTAATCGGCACCCGAATTTTTCTGGATGAGCTGAAAAATGGGCGGCACATCAAATAAATTGTCTTTGATAATGGCCAGCGGACGGGGCAGATATTTCATACACTTCGTTTGTCCGCCCCCGCTGCAATGGATCAGGCCGTTGATATCATCAAAATGCCGGTCGAGCAGTATTCTCAGCAATGGTGCATACGTACGCGTGGGTGATAACAATAATTTACCTACGGATAAACTTTGTCCTTTTACATCGATCTCATCCGTCATCCGGTTGGCACCAATATACACCACTTCATTGCTGAGCGAGGGTTCAAAGGTTTCGGGGTATTTTTCTGCATAATATTTGGAGAGTACATCGTGCCGGGCACTGGTTAATCCGTTACTGCCCAAGCCACTGTTATAAGTATTTTCGTATGCACACTTACCCGAACTGCCAAATCCAATGATCACATTACCGGCCGCTATCTTATCGTTCGTTACCAGTTTGTTTTTGGGCCAGCGGGCGGTCATGGTACCGTTCACAGCAATGGTTCTCACCACATCACCCACATCGGCTGTTTCGCCACCGAGGTAATGAATATTAACGCCATATGTTCTCAACCGGTCAAAAAATTCCTGGGTGCCATTGATCACTGCCTCCAGTACTTCTCCGGGTATCCGTAGTTTATTACGGTCGATGGTAGAGGAAAACAGGAAATGATCGGTTACGCCCACACAGAGCAGGTCATCCAGGTTCATGGCCACCGCATCTTCGGCAATGCCTTTCCATACTGATACATCACCGGTTTCTTTCCAGTAAAGATAGGCCAGGATACTTTTGGTGCCTGCCCCATCAGCGTGCATGATATTCACCCAATCCGGATCGCCGCAAAGCAGATCGGCATAGATCTTACAAAAAGCATGGGGATATAAGCCCTGGTCCAGTTTCTGGATGGCTGCATGTACTTCTTCTTTCTGGGCCGACACTCCGCGTTGTGCGTATAAAGACATTTGGCAATTTTGGTCCCGCCCGGGGGCGGGAAATTCTAGAATGGGGCAAAGGTACAGATTCGGCATAGGGGTACCAATTTCCCCCTCTCTCATTTCAAAAAATTCCCGATTTAGTCCCTTACTTTTGCGGTAATTATGAGGGTACATCGAGAATTGGCAGGGTCTTTACCGGAATTTACAAAGGCAGTGGTTACCATCGGTACATTTGATGGGGTACACCAGGGCCACCGGAAGATCATTGCGCAGATGAAGGAAGAAGCGGCAAGGATCGGCGGCGAAACGGTGATCATCACTTTTCATCCCCATCCCCGCAAAATTATTTCTTCCGTACCCGGCGATGTGAAACTGCTGACTACCCTCTCCGAAAAAATACGCTTACTCGAAGCGGCAGGCATTGATCATCTGGTTGTGGTTCCCTTCGACCATCGTTTTTCGAACCAGACCGCAGAAGAGTATGTAAAAGATTTCCTCTATCATTATTTCAGGCCGCATACGGTGATCATCGGTTACGACCATCGTTTTGGCAAAGGAAGGGAGGGCGATTACCAGTTACTGAAAAGCTATGGACAAACACTCGGTTTTGAAGTAAAGGAGATTTCTGAGCAATTGGTGAACGAGATCGTGATCAGTTCTACACGCATCCGTCAGGCTATTTCGGCAAACGATACGGATACGGCCAACCGTTTTCTGGGCTATCCTTATTTTTTTGAGGGGCTGGTGATTGAAGGAAATAAACTGGGCCGCACGATCGGTTTTCCTACTGCTAACCTGCATATCAGCAGTGAAGAGAAACTGATTCCGGGAAATGGAGTGTATGCGGTGAGAGTGAATGTGAGTGGTGAGTTGTCAGCAGGTAGTGAGGTTTCTTCTATCAGTTATAAGGGCATGATGAATATCGGGCTGCGGCCAACCGTAGATGGAAAGAAGCGGGTGATAGAAGTCAATATTTTCGACTTCAACGAAGACATCTACGGAAAAATTCTACAGGTGCATGTACACCACTATCTCCGTGGCGAAGTTAAGTTCAATGGACTGGAAGAACTGAAATCGCAATTACAGAAAGACCAGCTATCAGCTGCCGCTGTGTTGGTATAGTTCGCTTACCTGCTGTTTGCATCACTTTTTTTGAATAGGGCATCCGGATCAAAGTCGATGATCTGGCGATAGTCTTCAAGTCCAAGTACAGCCGCCAGCCTGATCAGGGTTTCGATTTTTACTTCAGATAACCCGTTTTCCCAGGTAGATAAAGTAGACCGCCCCACCTGCAGGGCCGATGCCACATAACGCTGGTCGTAATTACGTAATTCCCTGATGAGCCGGATATTACGGGCAATACGCATTCTTTCTTCGCTTCGTTGGTACATACGAATGTTTTTGGAAGGGTGGCAGACCTTACAATAATACAGGCTTTCCTGATCAGAAAAAAGGGTGAAAACACGCTATGAGGACTAGTATTTCAACGGTATTTTTATCCCCGTAGATATCTGTCGGTTTGGTTGACATTGTTCCCGGTCCATTCCTTGGAAAGGGATAGATGGGTTTGGAATTTTAGTGCATCATTTGGCCAATGATGGGCTTGAATTCTTTCTGACAACTTTGCCCTTTAAAACAGCAAGGTAAGACCCGGAGTTGAAACGGGAACACAGCAAACAGCTGTTTCAACAAAACCCAAAAATGACAGTTATGAAAAAGTATTTCATTTTTCTATGGATTTTTATTGTAGCCTCATTTGTTATTCTATCCTGTACAAAAAATACAGCAGATTCTATGACAGAGGAACAGGCTGTAGAAAATCTGGTAACTACACAAAGTTTTCAGGATTTCAGTAAAGCATTTATTCCTGATCTGATGACATTGGTAAATTATCACCGGTCTGATATCGCAAAAAACCAACATGCGATTTTTATCCGGCAACTGGAAATAGCAGGAGATGATGAAACAAAAATTACGGCCGTTTATGAACAATTCGGGTTGCGATTTGACAATGCCATTGCCTTAAAGAATAAGGTAGATAATGATATTCTGGGTCTTTTGAATCAGAATAGATTTCTCTTGCAATTTGACGAGACGCAAACAAAGCGGATTTTGCTGAAGGCAATGGAGAAAGGATTAGGATCAACAGCATTTGAATGGCAGCGAACAAAAGAAGCCATCAGTAACAGGCTTGGTCGGCCAACACCCATTGCCCAGCTCCCCATCTTTCCACAAACAAATGGGGTGGCGGTAAATAAAGCGGGTCTGACAGTTGATGAAGTGTGGAATTGCCTGAAAGAGGCGGTTGGACTTGGATCGACAGGAGTTTTAGGGATTGCAGGACTTACCAAACTTGCCAAAGATGGTATCCAGGAAGTAGTAATTGCCACGTCTAAATGGCTGGCAAAAAAAGCAGGATGGATCGGGGCTGCCATCACCTTATTCGAATTTGGCGACTGTGTGTATTCTGAAGCCATTGATTAAACATGAGAATATGAAAAATTATCTTGTTTTTTTATCGATACTGGTTATTCTTATACCAGTCCTGATGATCATCCAATCTTTTACAGGCAAAGATTGGATCAGCAGTAAAGAATATTTTTACCTGGTGGTCATATATACCATGCTTGTGATTCTTTATCAAGGCAACAAAAAAACAACTGGTTCATAACCGGTGAAAAAAAATCAGCGAAGTGTTTATGTACACTTCGCTGATTGTATATGCTGCAGATTACTGTGTAGGTTATATCTAATTACCAGTGCCTGCTTCTTTTTTGGCGTCTTCTTTCATCTTGGCATTGGCCGAGATCAGGAATTGTACATTCCGGTTCTGCATTCTGCCTTCAGCTGTTTCGTTGGTGTATTTGGCATCTTCTTCGCCATATCCCTTACGGGTTAAACGGGATGCATTTACGCCTGTATACGCCAGGTAATTACTAACCGCTGTAGCTCTGCGCTCAGACAAACTCTGGTTATAGGCACTCGAGCCTGTATTATCTGTATGGCCCTGTATTTCAATATTGGTATCAGGGTATTTTACCAGGATAGTATTCAGTTTATCCAGATTGGTTTTGGATTCGCCCGAAAGATCGGCACTGTTTACCCCGAACAGGATCTTGTCGCTGAACTCAACCACAATACCCTCTCCTACCCTTTCTACTTTGGCATTAGGAAGATCATTTTGTATTTCTGCTGCCTGCTTATCCATTTTATGACCAATGATAGCACCACCAATACCACCCACCGCTGCTCCCAGTATGGCACCTAAGCCTACATGCCCGGACATACTACCAATGGCACCACCTACTGCGGCTCCACCTGCGGTTCCGATAACGGCACCTTTCTGTGATTTGCTAAGTGAGGAACAACTGGCCACCACCAGTACCAGCAGTAAACAGGTTAGAATACGGGTAACATTTTTCATAAATCAAATTGTAAAGTGAAGCAGGTGTAACACCCGAAAGCGTAGGCAAAACTGCAAATAATGAACCCTGTAAAGTTGATCAGAAAACAACGGAAAGATGTTACATAAGCAGGTGGGAGACTTACAGGTTTCACATATCCTGTATCTATTTATCAGGAAAAGTCAATGGAATGGTCAGGCCATCATTTTCACGGCCATCTCTTTCATCAGACCGGCATCAGAAGTGCCGCCATCGTGTACACCGATACCACGAAGATTGTATTGGTGCAATAATAAAAGGATCTTTTCAACCCCACTGTAATCGTATTTACGGGCGGCGCCTAAGTAATCGCGGACAAAATAGGGATTCACACCCAGTGCCGTAGCCACCGATTTTTCATCGGGATTGGGTACGCTGAAAATCATAAACACTTTGCTGAAGAAGTTATACAAAGCAGGCAGAATCATCTGAATCGGTCCTGCCTTGGGGTTGGCCTCGAAATAACGGATGATGCGGATGGCTTTGGCAAGGTCTTTCTGCGCAATAGCCGTTTGCAGTTCAAACACATTGAATTCCTTACTTACACCGATATAATTTTCAATATCATCTTCGGTGATATTTTTCCGGGTGCCAAGATTAACGGCCAGCTTTTCTATTTCGTTCTGGATCCGGCTCAGATCGTTACCGATATGATCTACCAGCAGATGCAGGGCTTTGGGCGAAATGCTTAATCCATGCTGCTGCACCATTGCACCGGCCCAGTCGGGCAACTGGTTATCATACATTTTTTTGGTGGTCAGCATCTCCCCTTTCTGCTTCAGCACTTTGGCCAGTTTGGAACGGCCATCTACTTTCTTTTCTTTATAGCTCACCACAAATACTGTTGTGGCCAATGGATTCTCGATATAGTTCTCCAGCTTTTCAATATCACGCATCTGCTGGGCCTCTTTCAAAATCACTACCTGGCGCTCGGCAAACATGGGGTAACGCATGCAGGCATTCACTACCGAAGCCCAGTCGGCATCTTTTCCGTAAAAAATAGTGAGATTAAAACCGGCTTCCGCTTCGTTCAGAATTTTGTGTTCGGCATGGTTTACTACCTGGTCGATGAAATAAGATTCCTCCCCCTCCAGCCAGTAAATGGGTTTGAATACCCCTTTTTTCCATTCGCCTATGATCTTTTCTGCCGACATGGGTGCAAAGATGAAGTACCGGGAACGAATCCCGAAAAAAGCCCGCTGAAAGTTTTAAACATAAGAAAGCTGGTTGTCAATAGTGCCGGGAGTAAGAGCCATAGTAATCCACAATCAAACCCCTTTTTACTATTCAGGGGGAATGTACCACCGTTATCCGCTCTTCTGTAAGTAAAGGCAGGTTTTTGAACCGGAGAATCACGTTGGCGGTTACCACCACATCCCGCTGGCAATATTCCACAATACGGGGCAGGTCCTGATCGCGGTAATACACGTCCTGCACCATACTGCCGTCTATATCTGATTTGGAAGTAGGAATTCCCAGCACATTGGCCAGCAGGTGCAGGGACACATAATTCTTATTATCTCCGAATTTCCACCAGTTCAGGGTGTCAAACATCCGCACTTCCCAGGGTTTTTTATCGTGGAGTTGCAGGTATTCGGGCAGTGGCAGGCGGTTAATGAGCAGCCGGCGGCAGATATAAGGGATATCGAATTCCCTGATATTATGCCCACCAAACTGGAAATGCCGGTGGTGCTGGTACATCTTATTGCATAAATCAGTAAAAATACGCAGTATTTCTACCTCATCATTTCCATAAATACTTTTCATTTTGAGGGCCAGTTGCCCATCTTCGGCCTCATAGAAAAAAGCGGTGGAAATACAGATGATCTTACCGAATTCGGCCAGGATTCCAGCCCGCTTCCGGTAACTTTCTTCAGGCAACACCTCTTCTGGCACAGTTTTGGATATTTTGTCCAAAAACAGGCTTTGCCAGCCGGAATCCATGTCTGTAAAGGCCGGAAACTGAGGCACTGTCTCAATATCCAGCAATAAAAGTTCTGTAAGCATCTGATTAATTTTAATAATTTTCTGACACAAAAAACCATGACACATGAGTTACACAGAAACCTCTAGCAGCGCATCCGGATCTCAATATCCGCAGCAAAAAGACAACCGTAAACTAATATACGGAATTCTGATAGCGGCCCTGATAGGTACCTGGGGCTACATTATCTACGATAAAAGCCAGACACGCGAAACGGTTACCCTGCTGGAAACCCGGATCGTGAACATAGACAGTGCCCGTAATGCCATCCAGCAGGAGTTCCTGTCTGTTTCAGCTAAAGCGGATTCTTTAACCCAGAATAATATCCAGCTGCAGGGCGACCTGGCGGATAAAAATGCGGCTATCCAGAAGCTGAAAACCAATATCGGCAGTATCCTGAAAAAGAAGAACGCTTCTGATTCTGAACTGGCCCAGGCCAAACAGATGATCGGCGAACTGAATGGTAAAATTGATGGCCTGTTTGCTGAAATTGATAAACTAAAGGGGGAAAACCAGCAGTTAACATCAGCCAACCAGCAACTGACCACTGAAAAAACACAGTTAACTGCCGATAAACAAAGTCTGGAACAGAACCTGACCACCACCAAAACCGAGAAAAAACAACTGGAAGACAAAGTAGACGTAGCTTCTACCCTGCATGCTTCTTCTATCGGTGTGGCAGCTATTAAAGTAAGCAGCAGCGGTAAAGAAAAAGAGACCAGCACCGCCAAACGCGCCAACATGATCCGTGTAGCATTTATGCTGGATGAAAACCGCGTTACCCCTACCGGTACTAAAGATATCTATGTAATTGTAACCGGACCAGACGGTAAAGTAGTAGGCGAAGGTGGCACATTTAATACCCGCGAAGAAGGCACCAAAGCATTCTCCAGCAAAGTAAGTGTGAACTACGAGCAGGGTAAAGCAACTCCGGTTAGCTTTAATTGCGGACAAAACGAGAAATACAAAGAAGGGAACTATACCATCGAGATCTATAACAACGGCTTCAAAATTGGCCAGGGCGTGAAAACCTTGAAAAAAGGAGGACTGTTTAGTTAAGATGCTCTCAGCTTTTAACGGGAAAGGCAGTTACTATGTGTAGCTGCCTTTTTTTTGTGTTGATTAACGGATTGGCGGATGACGGATTCACGGATTAGAGAGGAGCGGATGGAATCCGATAATCCATTAAATTTACTTCCAGACAGATCGCATTCACTATTCACTATTCACTATTCACCATTCACTCATTCACTCACCCACTCATTCACTCATTACCCTATGTCCCCTCAATGGCTTAACTGGAAAATCGTACTCACCTGTATTGCCATTGTTCTGGTAAGTGGCACTATTTTTTATTCGCAGTATGTGTCGGGTAAAATAGCGAGAGAGGAGCGAAAAAATGTGGAAGCCTGGGTGGAAGCGCAGCGCACTATCCTGAATTCATCAGACAGTGCCAGTATTAACCTGGCTACCAAAATATCTACAGAAAATACGCGGATCCCGATCATTGAAACGAATGAGCGGGATAGTACTACGGGTAATCATATCAACCTCGACAGTCAGTTGGTAAAGGCCGACCCCGGTTATCTCAAAAGAAAACTGGCTGAATTCAAACGCTATAATAACAAACCGATTGTTATTGTTTTAAAGGAAGACCCTTATACTGCCAATCGTTATTATTACGGGGAGAGTGATCTGCAGAAAGAAGTGCAGTTATATCCGCTGGTGCAGTTGATCATAGTGGCATTGTTCATCACTATTGCCATACTGGCGCTGCAAACCTCGTACAGAAGCGCACAGAACCAGTTATGGGCATCGATGGCCAAGGAGACAGCGCACCAGTTGGGAACACCCGTATCGAGCCTGCAGGGCTGGTTAGAGATTTTAAAGGAACGGGAGGGCAACCAGGACATTGTTCCTGAAATCGCGAAAGACATTAACCGGCTCTTACTCATTACCGACCGCTTTGGCAAAATAGGCAGCGAGCCACAGTTAGAAATGCACAGGCCGGCAGACCAGATGCATCATATGATGGAGTATATGAAGCGGCGAACGGGCGGGCAGGTAAGTTTTGTGTTTGATGATACCCCGATCAGGAATACAGTGATATTATTATCGCCTCCCCTCTTCGACTGGGTATTGGAGAACCTTATCAAAAATGCGCTGGATGCGATTGAGGGCAACGGCAATATCACTATCAGTGCAGAAACCAATGAAAAATATTTACTGATCGATGTGACGGATACCGGAAAAGGAATTTCAAAAACAAATGTGACAGAAGTATTTAAACCCGGTTTTACAACCAAGAAAAGAGGATGGGGTCTTGGCCTTTCGCTCAGCAAAAGGATCATTGAGCAGTATCACAAAGGAAAACTCTTTGTAAAATGGAGTGAGCCCGGTAAAGGAACCACATTCCGGATTATTCTCCCTCTTCCACCACAGGCGATGCAGGCGTCAGCCCAAAATAACTCATAGCGGTTTGCCATTGCTGAATGGATTGCGGCGTGGCTGTTTCTACATACAGATTGGCTTCACTGCACAAACGAAGCAATTCTGTTTCTGCATCCATGACCTCAGCATTGTTGGCTGATTCACCGATACAACGGAAACAACTGTACATCCGCGATAACTTCGCATCCGGCAAATGATCAAAAGCATGTTGCTGAATCATCTGTCCTGCTGCATTCACCAGTAATTGATACGATCTCGTTTTCATAGCTGATGCTTTTTAATAGTGTAAAGTTCCTATAAAGACAACAGAATCAATGAAATCGTGTATTACTGAAATGTTAACGGAAAAATAAGGTGCATAAGATGTGAATAGCGGGGAAACAAAAGAATATCGAACAAGGAACAGATGAACAGAGAGTAGTCAATATTTCTTTCTACCTACTTTGGATGCTGTATTCCTGGTTTTATGTTTTATGTTCTGCGTTCTATGTTCTGCGTTCTATGTTCTCGCTTTAATTCATCGGTTCCTTGTTCGTCTGTTCATCTGTTTCCTGTTCCTTACTGATTTTGCCGTTTTACACTGCCGCCACTGTTTACGTTGATATCGCGGATCAGTCCTTCGCCTTTGAAACGGATAAAACCGCCGCTATTGGCTTTGGCAGAGATCTCTTTGTTTACGGTAACCTGCACACCCGCACCACTGCTGGCTTCAGCCTTGCATTGCTGGGTAATCAGTGAATAACCTCTGAACTGAGCACCACTGCTGCCATCCACATCCAGGTTATCGATTTTACCACTGAGCGAAATAGAACCACCACTGCCGAGGCGGGCTTTTAAAGAAGACAGATTGATATCGGAAGCATTGATAGAACCTCCGCTGGTGGCTTTCACCGCATCGAGGGTTACATATGACACGTATACTTTTACCCGCCAGTTTTTCCATTTGTTCCAGAATTTCCAATCATCACTGGTTCTGGTAATTTTGAGTACCCCATTGTCCACCACTGTTTTTACCTGGTCCATATATTCCTGGTTGCCCACACTTACGGCCAGCTCTTCTTTATCGCCTTTACTGATCACCACTTCAATACCGGAAGAGGTTTCAATGGCATGAAAAGCGCCGATGGCTCTTTTTTCGGCATGGTCATCGTACACTACTTTCTGTGCCTGCACCGAAACAAAACTGATCAGTACCAGGGCCAGGGAGATTGCTATCTTTTTCATAGGTTCTTTTGGGGTGTAACGGTTATCAGACAGTAAAGTTACTATTGTCCGAAAAAAAATGATTCCCGCTTATCCCTTCCTCTGACCGGTTCCCGCTTATTTCAGCACAATAGCACCCAAGGCGGGCAGGTTTACCCTGATCTTATAGCATTTAGAAGGTTTATCTACCAGCTCGCTGCTGACTGCAGGATTGTATACATCCCCGGTTCCCCAGAATTCTTTACTGTCGCTGTTGAAGACCTCGGTCCATTTGCCTTTGCCATGTACATAGATCTCCCAGTTATGCCTTACCACCGGTGTTACATTGAGGATAATGAGCATATTGTCTTTCTCCTTTTTGCCCTTACGCATGTACACCAGCACTGATTCGCTGCGGTGGTTCAGGTCTACCCATTCAAACCCGCCGGGTTCAAACTGTTTTTCATAGAGTGCCGGCTCTGAGCGGTAGAGTTCATTCAGTTTCTGTACGCAGTATTTCATGCCACCATGGCTCGGGTGCTGCAATAATTCCCACTGCAGTTCACTTTTGTAGTTCCACTCGTTGGTGGCCCCGAACTCATCGCCCATAAACAACAGCTTGGCGCCTGGGTGGGTAAACATATACGTGTATAGCACGCGCAGGTTGGCAAATTTCTGCCATTCGTCTCCCGGCATTTTGTACAGCATCGGACTTTTGCCATGCACCACTTCATCATGACTAAGGGGCAGCATAAAATTCTCATCATAGAAATACATCATACTGAAAGAGAATTTATCCTGGTGGAACTGGCGGAACAGGGGATCCATTTTAAAATAATCCAGTGTATCGTGCATCCAGCCCATCATCCATTTCATGCCAAAACCGAGCCCACCTTCAAAAGTAGGTTTGCTGATCTTGGGCCAGTCGGTGGCTTCTTCTGCAATGGTTTGTATATCCGGAAAATCGCGGTACAGTGTTTCGTTCAGGTCTGTGATAAAAGCAATGGCTTCTATGTTTCCGTTACCACCGTATTCGTTGGGTTCCCACTGACTTTCGCTGCGACTGTAATCAAGACGTAACATAGAGCTTACCGCATCTACCCGGATGCCATCCGTATGGAACTGATCGCACCAGAAACGGGCACTGCTGATAAGAAAGGATTTTACTTCCCCCCTTTTATAATTGAAGATATACGAGTTCCAGTCTGGGTGATATCCTTTGCGCATATCTGCATATTCGTAGGTATGTGTTCCGTCGAACATGAATAGTCCATGCGCATCATACGGGAAATGCGAGGGTACCCAATCCAGGATCACACCAATGCCTGCCTGGTGAAATGCATCTACCATGGCGGCATAGTCCTGCGGTGAACCGAAACGGGAAGTGGGTGCAAAATAACCGGTGCCCTGGTAACCCCAACTGCCATCAAAGGGATGTTCCATCACCGGCATGAATTCTACATGTGTAAAACCCATTTCTTTTACATAAGGCACCAGTCTTTCGGTGATCTGTGCATAGGTATTGTACACTTCTTCATCATTCTTGTCGGGCCGCATCCAACTGGCCAGGTGTACTTCGTAAACGGAATAAGGGGAAGAAAGGGAATTGTGTTTTTTCCTTGTTTTCATCCATTCGGCATCCTTCCATTCGTATTGGGTTTGCCAGGTAATGGAAGCGGTGTACGGACGTTTTTCCCAGAAATGCGCAAAGGGATCACCCTTATCCAGTTTCACGCCCTGGTAGCCGTGAATATGATATTTATAGGCTTCACCGGCACCCACTCCCGGGATAAAGCCTTCCCAGATCCCTGAATTATCCAACCTGACTTTGAGAGGATGGGATTCTTTATCCCAGTTATTAAAATAACCTACCACTGATACAAATGTGGCATTGGGTGCCCAAACCGCGAAGTAAGTGCCCCATTCATCCAGTACCTGCAGTTGTTTATTGCCAAAGAAATTATACAGGCTGTAGTGGGTACCCTGCTGAAAATTCCGGATGTCTTCATCCGAAAACAGGGAATAATTCCATACAGCTTGCCGTTTATCCACGAAATGGATCTCTTCATATTTTTCAGGGGCCGACTTTCCAACCTTTGTACTATTCTTAACTCCTGTATCTGTCTGTTTTTTTCCGGAAGAAGCATTCATATCTGTGGCAGCTTTGTTTTTTGAAGGCATAATACAGTGATTATCAAATAATAATTTTTTTTAACATTAGTTTACAACTAAAAATTTAGTTACCAATAGACAAATATGGATTTTGCATCCCATTGCAACCATAGCCAATACTACTAACCAATGAGAAAATTACCCATCCTGCTTGTTGTATTTTGCCTGGCAGCTACTGTTTCTGTATTTGCCCAGCCTGTTTCCCTTAAAGGTACCATAACAGATACCCTAAACAAACAAAATCTTTCCAATGCCGTCATCTCTGTTCTCAGAGCCAAAGACTCAGTACTCGTTAAATTTACGAGAACCAGTGCAACGGGCAATTTTGAATTGAAGAATCTTCCGGCGGGTAATTTTATCGTAATGGTAACCTATCCCAGTTATGCTGATTATGTAGATAAAATCAGTCTGGAAGCCGGCAAAGACCGCGATCTGGGCAGTTTACCGCTGATTACCAAAGCTAACCTGCTGCAGGAAGTAATTGTAAGGCAAAGGGTAGGTGCCATCAGGGTAAAAGGAGACACCACCGAATATAAAGCGGATAGTTTTCATGTTAGCGCCAATGCAGATGTACAGGAACTATTGCGGAAAATGCCAGGCATTCAGGTAAACAGCAAGGGCGAAATAACGGCCCAGGGTGATAAAGTAGAAAAGATACTGGTAGATGGAGAAGAGTTCTTCAGCGATGATCCGGCCGTAGTTACCAAAAATCTCCGTGCAGATGCGGTGGATAAAATCCAGGCATTTGATAAAAAAAGCGACCAGGCTACTTTTACCGGAATTGATGACGGACAAAAGATCAAGACCCTGAACATACAGTTGAAAGAAGATAAAAAGAAAGGCTATTTCGGTAAAGTAGAAGCGGGTACTGATTTTGATAAATACCGTTATGGCAAGGCATTGGCCAATGCTTTTAAAGGAAAAAGAAAGATCTCAGGTTATATCACAACCGACAATACCAAATTTGAATCGCTGAACTGGGATGAAAACCGGAACTATGCCGGTGATGCCAATACCACCACACAGATCGGTGATGATGGAGGTATCAGTATCTGGAGCAGTGGAGATGAATTCAGCTGGGGACGCGGTTATCCGAATTCAGTTACCGGGGGCCTGCACTTCAGTAACAAGTGGAACAAAGACAAACATAACAGTAACAACACCTATCAATACAATGACCTGGATGTGAACAGTATTACTACCAGTAAAACACAGAATATCCTGCCCGATACCAGTTTCATCAACTCCACTTCCCAAAGTCAGAAGGCTTCGCGTAACCGCCATAAGCTTACCAGCTTTTATGAGTGGCAGATCGATTCATCCAGTTCCTTAAAAATTACTGCACGTCCATCTATTGTAAGAAGCAATGGTGTCAGTACTTACCTGGGGCAATCGATCAGTGAAGATGGGAAAGTGATCAATGAGAGTAACCGGACCACTTCTTCTACCGACGAGAATAAAACACTGAATGCAAATGTTTTCTGGCGTAAGAAATTCAAGAAAAGCGGCCGTACCATTTCCTGGAACACGGATCTGAATTTTAATGATCGTGCCGAGAATACTTTATTGCTGGCTACCAACAGTTTCTATGACCCCAATGGGGCATTGGTAAAGCTGGACAATGTAGACCAGATGAAAGTGAACAAACAGAACAGTTCTACCGTAAACTCGCTGTTAACCTATACAGAACCTTTGTGGAAGAACACTTTCCTGGTATTGAATTACCGTCTGAACCTGACCCGGAACGATGCAGAAAGAAATACCCTCAGCAAAAACGGTGCAGGTAAATACGAAAACTATGTAGATACCCTGAGTAACCATTTTATCTTTAATACTACCGGTAACCAGGCGGGTTTCAACATACGCTATAATGTAAAGAAATTCAATTTCGCTATCGGTACAGGATATGGTTCCTCTACTTATCACATGACGGATATCCGCAAGAATGCAGAGCGTAATGTAACCTTCAATAATTTTGTACCCTCCATTTCCTTGAACTATACACCCAAACAGCAAAGAAGGGTCACTTTCAACTATAACGGTACTACGCGTAACCCTACCCTGCAGCAGATCCAGCCGATTCTCGATAATATTGATCCGCTGAATATCACCATCGGTAATCCGAACCTGAAGCAGGCATTTAACCACAGCTTCAATTTCAGGGCATCTGATTATAAGGTACTCAAGAGCCGGAGTATCTCTTTCAGCATGAATTATTCATTTATTGATAATGCTATCTCAAATGCATCAACAGTAGATAACTATGGAAGAAGAATTAACCAGGCCATCAACGTATCGGGTAATTATAATGCCAATGCTTATATCAGTTATGGTTTTGACCTGGTACCCTCGCTGAATGTGGGTGTTAATGTGGGACCGAGTAAAAACAGGTATGTAAACCAGATCAATGGATTGCAGAATGAAACAGAGAATAACAATATCAACCTGGGCATCTACTCCGGTTACTGGGCTGATAAGTGGATCAATTTCTGGATGAACTTTAATGCCACTTATGTTAATTCAAAATCATCTATCCGCCCGGATGTAGTAACCAAATACTGGCAATATGGAACGTATGCCAACATGCAGTTGAAATTCAAAAAAATCAAAACCTATATTGACATGGGCATGGAAGCTACCATCTTCCAGAAAACAGCGGCATTTGCCAACCAGCAGAATATCTATATTTTCAACCCTTCCATCCGAAAAGTGATCTCTAAAGATGATAAATGGGAAGCCAAATTATATGTGAATGACCTGTTTAACCAGAACAGAGGTGTTAACCGGAGTGCCAGCAGCAACTTCATTTCGGAAACCACCAACCAGACCATACAACGTTATTTCCTTCTTTCTCTGATTTATAATTTTAGTAAAAATGGCAAACCAACCAGCGGTTTTTAATATGAAAAAAATACTTTTTATCGCCTGTTTCGGCTGTATGTTCACGGCTTCTGCACAAACCCAGTTCATTACCAAAGGACGTGTAGAATACGAGAAAAAACTCAACCAGCACAAAGGCATTGAAGAACAGGCCGAAAGCAGTGTTTGGATGCAAACCATGCTGAAAGCCTATCCCAAGACTATCACCGATATCTACGAACTCCGTTTTGACAGCAACAGATCGCGCTATAAACTGGCGAAAGAAAATAATGATAACAAATACCTCATGTGGGGCACCAAACCAACTGAAACAGATGGCGTGGTACAGGATCTTGATAATAAGACCGTTTCTACCCAGCGGGAAGTATTTGAAAATACCTATGTGATCAAAGACAGTCTGCGTAACCTGGAATGGCGGATCACTGATGAAACCAGGCAGATCGCCGGCTTTGAATGCAGAAAAGCAGTGACACGTATCTGTGATTCTGTGTATGTGGTTGCTTTTTATACGGACCAGATCCCGGTAAGCAGCGGACCCGAAAGTTTTGGCGGCTTACCCGGTATGATACTCGGACTGGCCGTACCCAGGTTATATACCACCTGGTTTGCTACCAAAGTAGAATTAACAGAACCCACACCTGCGCAACTGAATCCGGTGCAGAAGGGAAAAAAAGTGAATTGGGAACAGCTATATGCGGAATTGAAAAAGGGTTTTAAAGACTGGGGCAAGGAAGCTGATAAACGACTCTGGATTGTTTCTTTATAAAATAAACGCTACAGGAAACTAAAAAGGTGTACCAGTTGGTACACCTTTTTAATAGTTATCTTTTTCGCTTATCCTACCTTGGTAACACGTACAGCCATGGGTCCTTTTTTACCTTCCTCCACTTCAAACTGGACTTTATCGTTCTCGCTTACTTTTCCGTTTAGTCCGGTGGCATGAACAAAATATTCTTTTTCTTCATCATCTGCCTTGATAAATCCAAAGCCTTTGGCTTCGTTAAAAAATTTGACTGTTCCTGTTTGCATGGTGTTATTTTTTATTTAAGTAGTTCTAATATAGTAATTTTTTTGGCGGGGATGGTAAAACTTCCTGCCAAAACCGAGCCTGTAACCACATCCCTGCCTTTACCGAACCCGCTGGTACGTTCGGCATAATCCGACATTTCTATCTTCTTTTCCGTATCCGATGTATTCATGATACACATAATGGTTTGACCCGCATCGTACCTGAAATACACATACAGACCATCCACAGGCAGGTATTGCATGAATTTACCCGTTTTTAATGCAGCAGATCCTTTTCGGAAATTAGCCAGTGTACGGGTGTATTGCTGTACTTCTTTTTCCGTTTCAGTTAGTCCTTCGCCGGTAAAAGCATTCTTTGCATCGCCTTTCCATCCCCCCGGAAAATCCAGTCTTACCCAACCATCCGGATTGGCCACTCCCTTCATCAACACTTCGGTACCATAATACAGTTGCGGAATACCCCGGCAGGTAAACAACCAGCCCAGTCCCATTTTCTGTTTGGCCACATCTTCGTTTACAGTGCTGAAGAATCGTGTCATATCATGGTTATCGAGAAAAATCACATTCCGCATCGGATCTTTATATACCAGGTCGTTGCTGAGTGTATTGTAGAGTTTGTTCACGCCTTCCGTCCAGCCAAAGGGCTGGTTCAACGCAGGCTGGATGCCATACAGCAGGGTTTGAAAATCTACCAGTCCATGCAGATTACTTTTAAAAGGAACATCCATTTTATTCTCTCCAAAATAAGCCTGGTTAATTACACCGTGCACCCACACTTCACCGAACATGGTCATGCGGGGATACTCATCTGTAAGTGCTTTGTTACAACGGTTCATAAAAGGAAGATCGTTGTAGAGATAGGTATCAATACGCCAGCCATCCACTCCAAACTCTTCCACACTCCAGAGCGCATGTTGTATGAGGAAATTGGCCACAAAAGGATTCCGCTGGTTCAGGTCGGGCATTTCCCTTGTAAACCAGCCATCGGTTGTTTTTTTCGCATCGGATTTTGCACCGTAGGGATCAAAAACGGGCTGGTCTTTGTAACTGGTTTGTGTAAAGCTGGGCCATTGGTGTAACCAGTCTTTGGCCGGTGCATCCTGTACTATAAAATGATAACTGCCCACATGGTTGTACACAGCATCCTGTATCAGTTTCATGCCGCGCTGGTGAAGGGCATCGCTTAATTTTTTATACGCGGCTTCTCCACCAAAACGGGATTCGATCCGGTAATGATCGGTAAATGCATACCCGTGTTCTGTGCGGTTGGGCATATCGTTCTCCAGCACGGGCGTCATCCACAAAGCTGTTACACCCAGGTTCTGCAGGTAATCCAGGTGATTGATCACCCCCTGCAGGTCGCCGCCATGGCGATGGAAGATGGAATCGCGGTTGAGGCTTTGATCACGCAGTCCCGCTATGCGATCATTACTTTCATCACCATTACTGAACCTGTCGGGCATGAGAAAATAAATGAAGTCGGAAGAGGTAACGCCCTGCGCAAAGTTTTTACTACGGCCTTCACGCCTCGGTTTCAATGGCCAGTTTACCGCATGTGTTTTGTTGCCATTCAGAAATTCAATAGTTACAGTACCCGGTTTAGCGGTAGCCGCAATAGTGAGGTCGAGTGCCAGGTATTTTCCATTTTCAAAAGTATTCACTTTACTTAGCGAAACTCCCGGATAATTGATACGTACTTTTTCTTTACTGAACCCATCATATTCACCGCGCACCAATACCTGCACTTTGTTCCATTTCATTCCGGTATACCAGTTGGTGGGATATAGTTTCGCATACTGCGCAAAAGATACCAGCACCATTCCCAGCATGGCATAACCGAACAATACAATCTTTTTCATACTAAGTGGTGGGTTTGTTTTCTTTTACAATAACGGCGCAGGCAATAGCAGCAAGGCATAACAAACAACCTCCGATCTGTACAGCCAGCAGCCTGTCGTTATGCAATACGTTCTCCATGATCTTTCCAAAAAACAGGGAGGCAATGATCTCGGGTAACACAATGAAGAAATTAAAGATGCCCATATAGATCCCGATCTTGTTTTCGGGCAAACAACCGGCCAGCATGGAATAAGGCATCGAAAGAATGGAGGCCCAGGCAATGCCCACCAGTCCCATGGCCACATATAACATGGCGGGATCCGTAATATGATTCACCGCAATCAAACCGATGCCACCTAAGAGCAGACAGGCAGTATGGGTATATTTTTTCCCGAGTTTGCTTACCCAGAAAGGAAGGGTAAAGGCAAATCCAAAAGTGACAAGGTTTAAGATGGCCGATGTGGTATTGGCATATTCCAATCCTTTCGTATACACATCGCTGCTGTTCTTGGGATCGCCGCCAAAAATATCTGCGGCCACACCGGTACTGTAATAAAACCACATCAGAAACAGGCCGGGCCAGGTAAGAAAATTAACCAGTGCCAGGCGTTTCATCTGATCGGGCATATGCACCATCGATGAAAAGATCTCTTTTACACCGCCCATAAAACCATGACCCGATGCATGCAGTTTTTCTTTCCAATCCGGATCAGCCGGTGGGTATTCTTTGCTTTTCAATACGGTATACAAAACAGATAAAAGAAACACAGCACCACCGATATAAAAGGAGTACATGATATTCTCCGGAATACCGCCACCCGTTTTATCGCGCGAAACGCCCAGCCATTCTACCAGTTTCTGCGGCAGGTAACCTGCCACAAAAGAAGCCAGCCCGATAAACATACTCTGCATGGCAAAACCGTAGGAACGTTGTTTCTCATCCAGGTTATCGGCCACAAAGGCACGGAAAGGTTCCATGCTGATATTGATACAGGAATCGAGGATCCACAAAGTACCGGCGGCCATCCAGATGGCAGAGGCATTGGGCATCACAAATAAAGCCAGTGAACTGAGGATGGCACCAATCAGAAAATAAGGTCTTCTCCTTCCCAGCCGCGGATGCCAGGTACGATCGCTCAGGTAACCGATAATGGGTTGTACAATCAGGCCCGTCATGGGAGCGGCCAGCCAAAGGCCGGGAATCTGTTCGGGAGAAGCGCCCAGGAATTCATATATGGCACTCATGTTTCCCATCTGCAGGCTCCAGCCAAACTGGATCCCGAAGAAACCAAAACACATGTTCCAGATCTGCCAGAATCCCAAACGGGGTTTGGCACCAGCGTAGGTGGTTGACATAGCAATCGTTTAAAGTATCATGTAATAATTACACGTCATCTAAAATACAATAAAAAACATCCCGGAGGATGTTTTCGTGAACGTCAATCGTGAGTCGTCAGTGGTGAGTAGTGAATAGGAAGCTATACTCACGATTCACGTCTCACGCATTAAATCACAAAGCCATCAGGTAACACTGCCTGTTTCTTCACTACCACGATCCCATCTTTTACGGTATACAAAGCATGATCCGTATTGGCCAGGTGTGCACCACCGTTGATGCGTACATCATTTCCGATTCGGCAGTTCTTGTCAATGATCGCATCTTTGATATAACAACGTTCGCCGATGCCGATCAGAGGTATGCCTTTCTTTTTATCCTGCGCCATTTCATCAATGGTTTCATAGTAGTCGTTACCCATGATATAGGTATTTACCACGGTGGTACCATGACCGATTCTGGCACGGATTCCCACCACACTCTGCTCCATCCTGCTCGCCAGAATGATGGAACCTTCGGCGATAATGGTTTTCTCCAGTGTGGTACCACTGATCTTGGCCGGAGGCAGCATACGGGCACGGGTATAAACAGTTTTGGTGTTGTCGAATAAATTGAAGGGAGGAATCTCCTGTGTTAAAGCCAGGTTGGCTTCGTAGAAAGAATAGATATTTCCGATATCGGTCCAGTAACCATCGTACTGGAAACCCACCACTTTGTGGTTAACAATGGATTCCGGTATGATCTCTTTACCAAAATCGGTAGCGTTCGGATATTTATCATTCAGCAGATCATACAATACCTGTTTACTGAAAATATAGATCCCCATGGATGCCTGGTAATGTTTACCCAGTTTCTGCATTTCGGCACCGGTATCGCTGACCCAATCAGGTAGTAAATCCTTTTTGGGTTTTTCGATGAAGGAAGTGATGAAATTGTTCTCGTCGGTTTTCAGAATACCGAACTCAGGTGCATCGCGGTCGTCTACCGGAATAGTGGCAATCGAGATATCCGCACCCTTTTCTTTGTGAGCAGCCATCATTTCGCTGAAGTCCATCTGGTATAACTGGTCGCCGCTGAGGATCAGGATATAATCAAATTCCATGTTAGAGATATGGCGGAGAGATTGTCTTACCGCATCTGCCGTTCCCTGAAACCATCCTGCATTATCAGGCGTTTGTTCCGCCGCCAGGATGTCTACAAAACCCGTACTGAATGCACTGAAGTGATAAGTGTTCTTGATATGTTTATTGAGCGATGCTGAATTAAACTGTGTTAACACAAACATGCGGTTGATATTACTATTGATACAGTTACTGATCGGAATATCGACCAACCGGTATTTACCTGCAATAGGCACGGCAGGTTTGGAACGGCTGGCTGTTAAAGGATACAAGCGGCTACCTGCACCGCCGCCAAGGATCACAGCAACCACTGATTTTGAAATAGTTCTCATATGCACAATTTAAGAGTTTGTTTATCGGTATGATGGCTAATGAATGACTATGAATTTACAATATCTAACCTAAACTTTTGTATACAGCTGTGTATTGATCTACGGTACTTTCCCAGCTATGATCGATCTGCATCATGTACTTACGCATTTTCTCCATCTGGGTTTTGTCCTGGTAAACCGCCACAGCCCGGCCTATGGAGTAATCAACATCTGACACGGTAGCATTGTTGAACCGGATGCCAAAACCATCCGTATCCCCCATATCCACCACCGTATCCTGCAAGCCTCCGGTACTTCGCACCATGGGCACTGTTCCATATCGCATGGCATACATCTGGTTTAATCCGCAAGGCTCTACCCTGCTCGGCATTAACAGAAAATCTGCACCGGCATACATTTTATGGCTCAGGGTTTCATCGTAACCAATCACAGCATTAAATAATCCCTTGTAAGGTTGTACCATTTGCTGAAATTCCCATTCAATATGGGTTTCGCCGCTGCCCAGTACCAGAAAACTGGCCTGACCCTGTGTGTGGTGAATGGCCGACTTAATCGCATCGGGAAGAATCTCTGCGGCTTTCTCTCCTACCAGTCTGCCAATAAAAACAAACAAAGGTTTGTTAGCATCCAGGCCGAACATTTCACAAAGAGCTTCTTTGTTTTTTTGTTTTCCTTTAGTCACCGTTTTCACATGGAAGTGATCAGTGAGATATTTATCGGTAGCGGGATTCCACACTTCGTTATCGATCCCGTTCAGGATACCAAGACATTTGCCTTTTTCGTATTCAAACAGTTTCTCAAGTCCATTGGAGTTATAGCGGAGTTCGCCCATATAACTCTGGCTCACGGTGGTTACTTTGTCGGCACATTTCACAGCCGAAGCCAGTGGGTTGATCGCATCTGCCCATTCCAGCATCCCTCGTTTCCACAGGTCCCAGCGGGGAATATAGCGGCTCTTATCCCATCCCATCTGTCCCTGGTACTGGGCATTATGAATGGTGAATACAGTAGGTACCACTGCCAGTGAGCTATAGTCGTAGCAATACCGCATCATGAAGGGAATCAGACCCGTATGATGATCGTGACAGTGAACCACATCTGGCTTATGCTCCCAGCTGCTCATCCAGTTTACCACTGCTATCTGGAAAGCAGTAAAACGTTCGCTATCATCCTCATACCCGTAAACTTTCTGCCTGTCCAGCAGACCATTGATATCCACCAGGAAAAGGTCGAACCCCAGTTTATTGGTAGGTTCTTTGATGATGGTATAATCAAAGAACCAGTTACCCAGGTTGGCCGATCCTTTAAAATCTACTGTCCAATCATTTTCATACAGGAATTTGGTCCGGTACATCGGCATCACCACTTTAGCAATATGCCCGGCTTTGGTCTGGTATTTTGGCAGCGCTCCCACCACATCGCCCAGTCCACCGGCTTTGGCAACGGGATAACATTCTGCACTGACATGTATGATCTCCATAAGAGAATAATCGTTATTTAATGATCTAGCCTATTTCCGCATGAATTTAATGAATAAGTGCTTAAAGATTTAAAATTTTTAAAAATGCAAAATGTAGTTACTTTAGACTGTCATAATAAGAAAACCCTCTAACGACTACTTATGAATCAAAAAACCAACTGGTCCCAATTTGGCACCCTTATCTCTGTTTTCTTTTTCTGGGGATTTGTAGCTGCTTCCAATGATATCCTGATCCCGGTTTTCAAAAAAGCTTTTGATCTCTCCCAGGCGCAAAGCCAGTTGGTATCTCTTGCATTTTATGTTGCCTATACCGTGGGTTCCCTGATTTACTTCGGCGTTTCCAAAATGATGGGTGGTGATGTATTGAACAGAATTGGTTATAAAAACGGTATTGCACTGGGGTTAATTATTTCGGCGATTGGTACATTATTGTTCTATCCCGCTGCTAATGATGGCTCATTTACATTAATGATTACAGGTTTGTTCATTGTAGGTCTGGGTTTTTCGCTGCAGCAGATTGCAGCTAATCCATTAGCCATTGTGATTGGCGATCCGAAAACAGGTTCGCAGCGTTTGAATATGGCAGGTGGTATTAATAATTTCGGAACCACTATCGGTCCTTTGCTGGTAAGTTTTGCCATTTTCGGCAGTGTGGCTGCCGGATCCACAGAAGCCAGTATTGAAAGTGTAAAAACACCTTATCTCGTTTTAGGTGTTGCCTTTGTTTTGGTAGCTGTTTTCTTTAAATTTTCAAGTATCCCTAATAAAATAGACCTGGATGCAGTTGCAGAAAGTGAAGCAGAAACCGATAGTAAAGTATTGCATAAAGCATCTGTATTTCAATACCCGCAGCTGATTCTGGGCATGATTGCCATCTTCGTATATGTGGGTGTGGAGGTTGCTACAGCCAGTAACCTTCCCGAGTATATGAAGCAACATCTGAATATGCCAACCAACCAGATGGCTCCCTATATCTCTCTGTATTGGGCGAGTTTGATGATGGGCCGATGGACAGGGGCCGTAGGTGCTTTTGACGTAAGTGCCGGCGCCAAAAAAATTCTGAACTTCCTGATGCCTTACCTCGCGTTTGGCGTTTTCTTAGCAGTGAATGCGATTGCACAGCATGATATCAGTTCCTTTTATGTATATGGGTTCATCATCATTGCCATGATTGCAGGTGATATCCTGAGCAAGGGTAACCCTGCAAGAATGTTACTGATTTTTTCAACCATGGGTATCATTGCTTTGGTTATCGGCATGTTTACCACCGGAATGACCAGTGTATTCGCTTTTACCAGCGTGGGCTTATTCTGCAGTACTTTATGGCCCTGTATTTTCACATTGGCCATTGCCGGATTGGGCAAACACACCAACCAGGGAAGCAGTCTGCTGATCATGATGATCATGGGTGGCGGTATCATCAGCTGGTTACAAGGCTATGTAGCCGCAGACCATCTGCTGGGTATTCAGTTCAGTTATATTGTAGGCGCACTTTGTTTTGCCTACCTGGCTTTTTATGCCATCCGCTGTAAAGCTATTTTGCGATCACAGGGAATTGATTATGATATCAAAACAAGCGGAGGTCACTAAATTTTATTAAACAAACCTGCTCTCTATAGAAAAGGAAAATTCAAGTTATATGCCAAGAACAAAACCCAGTTTAGAACAGTTAGCAATAGGAATTGATATCGGTGGTACCGGAACAAAATTCGGTATCGTTGACAGGCTTGGCAACCTTCTTTTTTCGAGCGAAATGTCTACCCGCAAACACAAGGAAGTAGAAACTTTTATAGATGACCTGCATACGAATCTTGTACCCATGATTGAACAGGCAGGTGGAATTGGCAGGATGAAAGGCATTGGTTTGGGTGCACCCAACGGGAACTACTATACCGGTACCGTTGAATATGCGCCCAATCTTCCCTGGAAAGGAATCCTGCCTTTGGCCAAGATGGTTGAGGAGAAATTTAAACTGCCTGTAGTACTCACCAACGATGCAAATGCAGCTGCCCTTGGCGAAATGATGTATGGAGCCGCGCAGGGCATGAAAGATTTTATCATGATCACACTGGGTACCGGCGTTGGCAGCGGTATCGTGGCCAATGGCAAACTCATTTACGGACATGATGGTTTTGCAGGCGAACTGGGACATACCATCATTATTCCCGATGGGCGTATGCACGATGGCACCGGTAAAAAAGGATCCCTAGAAAGTTATGCATCAGCCACCGGTGTTCGTTTAACGGCACTGGAGCTGTTGGAAAAAAATGATACTCCCAGCCTGCTCAGAAAAGTAAAAAAAGACGAGCTGGATTCGAAAAAAGTATACGATGCCGCCATGGAAGGTGATGAACTGGCCAAAGAGATCTTTGAATACACAGGTAAAATCCTGGGTATGGCACTGGCTAATTTTGTGATGTTCTCCAGTCCGGAGGCCATTGTTTTATTCGGCGGTTTAACCAAAGCCGGCGACCTCATCCTCAAACCCACCCGCGAACACATGGAAGCCAACCTGATACAGGTATTCCAGAATAAAGTAAAGATCCTTGTCAGCCACCTGAAAGAATCTGACGCAGCGATCCTGGGAGCGAGTGCGTTGGTTTGGGAGCTGAAATAATTAGTAATTAATAATTAGTAGTTAGTAATAAGGGCTACTCAATTTAAGTTGAGTAGCCCTTATTTATTTATTATGACTAATTAGTAATTACTAACTACTAATTACTAATTGGCTTTAATTACAAAAACCGCCGGCACCCCTCTCTGTCCCTCCTTATCACTGGGGGTAATGGTTTGTTTCCCGTTCACGAGTAAACAACTGCTGCCACCGCCATCGAGGTTCAGTGCTTCTATGCAACCGATCTGCTGCAGCATCTTTGCCGCCTGGGTAAGTGTGGCACCTTCAGCTTTTCCCGGGGAACGGCCTTCAATGGCAAGAAAGATCAGCTGCCCCTCAGCCGTATATCCCATGGCCGAGCGGGGATGTTTGTCGTTGATGGCTTTACCGGCAAATTTCAATTCTTCATTGTTGGTGATGTTGATCGCTCCATTCTGAACCAGTACCGGACCACCACCTACTGCCGTTGCCATTTTCCATTTGGAAAATTTACCTGACTGCAACATTCGCTGCGGACGGTGATGCGGAATAGAATCTTTCCATGATGTAACAGGCTGCTGGCTGGCATACGCATACCTGGCAGCTGAATCGGTATATAGCCAGGCCACATCCGCCCTGCGTTTTTTGGAGATACCGATAGCACTGCCGAATACATGCCGGTAAGTAAGTGTGTCTTTGCCTTTCAGCGGAACTGTATGTACCTGATAAGCCCGCAAACTACCGTCTTTGATCACCACATTCAGGTTACTGTTGTGCACAAACTCAAAAAAAGTGGTATTCATTACCAGTAGCGGCTGGTTCTCCTGTTCATAATATTGGGTTGGTGTTAATCTTTTGCCGTTTCCTGTCTGCGTAGAAAACTGCAGGGATTTTTCATGCAGGTCTGCAGTTACATAATAGGCAATATTCGGTTTGCCTTCTGTTTCATCCGTTGTTTTATACACATGCACGCCTTTCGGTAGCGGTTGGTATAAAGAGTCTACATTTTTCCATTGCCATTGGGCCTGCGAAACCAGGCCGGAGAACAAAATGCTGATGCAAAAAATGATCCATCTTTTCATATTGCAATGATAAAAGAAACGCCCGGTTATACCGGGCGTTCAGTATAATTAAAGAGTTACCATTTGTTTTTCTTCTTCCCATTTAGCTTTACCATATCCGGGAATCACATGTTTTTCGCTGTGATAGGACGAACGTACCAGCGGACCGCTTTCTACATAATCAAATCCCAGCTCATACCCGATGGCGCGCAGTTCGGCAAACTCATCGGGATGCACAAAACGTTGTACGGCTAAATGTTTTTTAGTGGGTTGCAGGTATTGTCCGAGTGTTAATACATCGGTACCTACGGCTACCAGGTCTTTCATGCTCTGGATCACTTCTTCTTTGGTTTCGCCCAGTCCCAGCATAATGCCCGTTTTGGTACGCATACCTCCTTTTTTCAGGGTATGCAATACGTCCAGACTACGGCGGTATTTGGCCTGTATGCGTACCTGGCGTGTCATACGCTCAACAGTTTCCATATTATGGCTTACCACATCGGGGGCTGCGTTGATGATGCGCTGGATCTGGTCTGCCTTACCCTGAAAATCGGGGATCAGGGTTTCCAGGGTGGTTCCCGGATTCAGACCTTTCACTGCTTCAATCGTATTGTACCAGATAATCGATCCGCCATCTTTCAGTTCGTCACGGTCCACACTGGTGATCACCGCATGTTTTACTTTCATCAGGTGAATGGCTTCGGCCACACGCTGGGGTTCGTCCCAGTCTACCGCTTCCGGCCTGCCGGTAGCCACGGCGCAAAATCCGCAGCTGCGTGTACAGATATTACCGAGGATCATAAAAGTGGCCGTACCCTCTCCCCAGCACTCGCCCATATTGGGACAATTACCGCTTTCGCAGATAGTGTGCAGTTTATGGGTATCTACCAGACCACGTACATGTTTATAGCTTTCGCCCAATGGCAGTTTTACACGAAGCCAATTGGGTTTTTTCAGGGCGGGTTCCGCAGCGTTCACTTTCGCTACCACAGGTAATTCTTGCATGGGCACTGATTCAGTTAGGAGTTAGGAGTTGGGAGTCCGGAGTTGGAATACTACTTCATAGTACTCTTTATCCCTGACGCCGGGTACCTAACTTTTTTGCAAAAATAGCTTACTTTCTCTTACCAAAAACAAGAGCGATATAGGCGTTGAAAAAGAACTTCCGTTCCTTGTTCAACAACAGGATGGGCATGGTTTTAGAGTAATATTCGGCATTAATGCCCACTTCCATGGCGGAAAGTACTTCATTATACCTGCCATAATCGAAACGCAGGGCTGCACGGGCATGGGCACCGGGTACAAACTGGATCTCGTTAAAACCTTTGGTGAGGCCTCCTTTTCCGATAATAATGCTGGGGTCGAGGAACAGGCTCTCGTTGGAAACATCATATTTGATCTCTTCCCGGGCATTGGTAGAAGGGTTCTGGATCTCAATATAGTAAGGCTTCAGCAAACCGGCCGAAAAACCGCCACCGTAAATAGCAGATACCGCCACACCGTTTTTATTGCCTTTACCGCCAATCAGTAATTGCTGGCCAAGGCCCCCTTTGAGGTAATAAAAATTATTCCGTTTACCGTAAATATAACTGGAGATCACCAGGAAACCCTGCGAAGCGCTGAGGGTGGGAACTTTTTCTTCTTTCCGATCCTTTCTCTCGCCCAGTTCCAGCCACCAGAGATTGGTTTTGTTAATGGTTTTATACTTGCCATGTTCATAGAACATACTCCAGGCATCGGTGTTGAATTTAAAACCAAATGCACTTTGTTTCTGGAAGATCAGGGCCCCTTCTTCTTCCTGTTTGATCAGCTGGTTGATCTTTTCGCGACGCTCTGCTTTTTTCAGCTGTCTGGCATCTGCATTGGCAGACTTTACATTCTGCTGTGCAGAAACAGAGAGCATACCCAGCATACCTACGATTAAAAATAGCTTCTTCACTTCCATTTGGTTTGTTACTTGTAAATTTATGGCAAAATGATTCAATGACTTCACAAATTATTTATAAAGGTGAGCTCCGTACAGCCGCTACTCACCTGCAAAGCGGCTCCGTTATAGAAACCGATGCACCTACTGATAACCAGGGCAAAGGAGAACTATTTTCCCCTACCGATCTGGTTGCTACCGCCCTTGGCGCCTGTATGATTACCACCATGGGCATCAAAGCCCGCACCATGGATATTGTACTCGATGGCACCCGGCTGGATGTAACCAAAGTGATGGCCAGTGATCCCCGCCGGATCAGCAAAATCATCGTACACCTCTTCTTCCCCGACACCCTGCAACTCGACGACAAACAAAAAGAGATCCTCGAAAGAACTGCCCGTACCTGTCCGGTTGAAAGAACCTTACACCCGGATGTGGAACTGGACATGCAATTTAATTGGTGAGTGTCCGTAGTGAGTGGTCAGTAGTGAGTAGGGAGTATATATAACGAAACAGATACTCACTACTCACTACTCACTACTCACTGCTCACTACTCACTACTCACTACTCACTACTCACTACTACAAGACGTCATTTCGCAGTATTCTGTTGCCTACCGCACAATCTAAACATCGCCTGTGCAGGCAATAATGGTTTGTTAATTCTATCAATGCCTGCGAATCGGTGGCGGCGCGGAGGGGGATGCCCATTCTTTGCCACTTGCGGCTGATCTGGTTTTGTTCTGCCGGTAAGGCATACATCCACTGCATCGCTCTTTCCTGGTAGCTGTCATTCCGGCTATATAAGCCATAGGCAAATAACAAAGGCAATACCGTGTTGATGAATATATTCTCTGCCATCTGTTTACCCAGGTGTTTGGGCTGGTAGGCGGTTTCTTCATCAAAACGGTAATGATAGTGCCAGTAATCATTGGCCGTAACCATAAAAGAGGCTTGTAGTTTTTCCAACCCCTCCGTTTCCTTGATAGTGGCGAAAAGATGCGGAAGTGTATGTATCAGCATGGCCAGCTGCGCCAGCCGAACGGTAGGAAAAGAAGCGGGCCGCATCCGCAAAAAAGCGGGTGCTTTTTGTACGGGCTGCAGCCGGTATTTCTTTTTCAGAAAACGATACTCGCGCTGCAGCAACAGTGCATAGTCATCCTGGTATTTCCCGCTTAACAGGTTGGCCTGCCCCAGTAAGAGGGCTTCCAGTTGCTGCAACTGGTTTTTATGTCTGGCCAGTAGCTGCACCGGAATACTCCTGGCCACCAGCTCAAACAAACTGCTGTTTACTTTGGTGCCGAAATTAGCGGCCAGTAACCACCAGCAAATTTCTTCCCAATGGTGGGTATTCCCCTCCAGCATGGCCAGGATCTGCCGGGCCCTGCGCTCCAGTCTTTCTGCCGCCAGCCTTTCCTTCCAGGCAAACCAGCCCAGTTGGTCCAGCGCGGGCAAAAAACTATGACAGGGTATCACTACCATCGCTTCCATCATCTCGCGGTAACGTTCCAGTAATAGTTTGGGGATCAGGGATTGCAATACCAGTGTGGGTACCCGGTTGCCCACCTCATCAAATACCGGCCTGTCGTCAACCCACACCACATGCAGAATAATATTACGATAATGATTGTCGGCACCATGCCGGTGTTTAAACCAGTCTGAAGAAGTTATATGGATCTCTACATTCCCGATCCACCGGGTATTTTCTATGCGGATAGCGGCTTCTGAGAAATCGGGGCCCTGGTGGTGGTTCCATACACCGGGTTTATCTATCTGTAATTTTTCGCCGGCAGTGGTCATCAATGCCTGTTTCTGGAAATACTGGAACTGCCAGATGAACTGTAGTAATCTTTCATTCATATACTACCGCTTTTGTTGCGGCCAAATGAAAAATTACAAAGGAAAACTACGGTATAAATACCTGATTTTCGTTCAGGAATTTATTGTATGCAATGCCTGTACCACCCGACTGACCGGCAACCCCATCACGTTATAAAAATCGCCTTTGATAGAAGCAATACCTACCACGCCGATCCATTCCTGAATAGCATAGGCGCCGGCTTTATCGTAGGGTGCATATTTATCTACATAAAAAATGATCTCTTCTTCTGTAAGCGGATGAAAGCTTACTTCCGTACAATCAGCAAAAGCGATTTCTCCTTCTTTGTGCAGTAACACCACACCGGTGATCACCTGGTGTTGTTGTCCGGATAGCGCACGCAGTATCGCAATGGCATCTTCCCGATCGGTGGGTTTGCCGATTACGCGGTTGTCAAGCACCACAATGGTATCTGCTGCCAGAATGGTTTTTCCCTGGTATTCGCCATGAAAAGCATCTTTCACATGGTCTTTCACCGCCAGTGCTTTGTTACGGGCAATATGAATGGCCGTATCTTCCAGACTGATCCCTTCCGGATAAGATTCATCGGTAATCTGTACGATCACTTCAAACGGAACTTCGGCCCATTCCAGTAACATTTTACGCCTGGGCGATTGGGAGGCTAGGATAATATGCTGCATATACGACAACTGGTTTATCGGGAGAAGTAAATTCTGAAAAAGAACATGGAGAGGATACCGGTAAACATAACCAGCTTTACAACAGTGCTGAGCTGATGAAAGTCTTCCGGTGTTGTGGCCTTGAACAGTTTCCGCAACACCCAGAGCAGGGGAAGGATGATCAGCAACAGGCAGTACAAAACACTATGCCACCAGCCAAACGGGATCACATATACCTGCAGCACACTGAGCACGGCTACCAATACGATGATCCATACTGCCACAAATACTTTGCTTGCATTCATGCCCCAGAGAATGGGCATGGTACGGCAACCGTATTTGCGATCGCCCTCCATATCTTCCATGTCTTTTACCACTTCACGGATCAGTGAAATAATAAAGGCAAAAGATGCATACAGTATCGCAAAACGGAAGAACCGGATTTCGTTATGATCGGCCAGTAACAAAGAGCGGATGCTGAGCGGATATTTTGCAAAAAAGATTACCAGAATTACCCATGCAGTTAGTACCGAGATCAGCACATTGCCGATCAGTAATTGTTTTTTCAGGTTGGTTGAGTAAAACCACAATAGAATAATGCTCGCAAAGTTAGCGAGTACCAGGTGCCAGTAATCGGCTATCGGTAACGCAGATATGGTGAAGAACAATCCGAGTAAACTCAGAAACATATGCCAGAAAATAACCCAGCGGCGACTGATAATCACATTCACCACTACTTTATCGGGTTTGTTTACCTGGTCTATGTTCAGATCAAAATAATCATTGATGATATAACCCGCAGCAGCAATCAATACGGAGGCTAACAGAAGAAAAATAAACTGCCTGGTTTCTCCGGGTGTATTTCCCAGTGGTGCATAAATTCCCCGATAGACACAATACTCGAACAGCACCTGCGTAAGTGCAATAAAGACCAGATTGGGCCAGCGAACCAGCCGGAAAAAAGCAGCGAGTATTTTCAAAATCTGTATTTAACGATATACGATCACCGCGCAACCGCGATGTGGTTATTGTGCCCTTACACTGCTGTCTTCTCCCCAATCGCCGCGCAGTTTCATTACTTTTTCGATCACATCCCGCACACAACCCGTTCCTCCCGTAAGATGGGAAATATACACCGATTTTTCTTTGATCTCCTGCACAGCATCGGCGGGACAGCAGGGTAAACCAGCCAGTTGTATTACCTGCAGATCGGGGATATCATCTCCCATATACAAAACAGTTTCTGCAGCCAGTTGATGCTGCTGCATATATTCCTTTAATACAGTGGGTTTATCACTCACCTGCATCCAGACATTGGTTACACCCAGTTTCTCCAGTCTGTCTTTTACCTCCGGAGAATTACCCCCCGAGATCACCAGCACATGATACCCTTTTTTAACAGCCAGCTGCAATGCATAGCCATCTTTGATATTCATGGTGCGGGCCATTACACCTCCCGGCAAGACCAACAGATTGCCATCGGTTAATACACCGTCAACATCAAAAACAAAAGTGGTGATATGTTTGAATTTGTGAAGCAATGGGTTGTTGGTTTACTCGTTGATTGGTTGGTTGATTAGTCTATTCGTTAATTGGTTTATTGGTTTATTAGTTTATTGGGAATAGCATAAGCCTCAGAAACAAATAAACCAATTAACTAATAAACCAGTAAACAACTATTTCTGGTTATCCCTCCACTCGTATACCCAACTGCTCTGGATCATTTCCAGGTGCCCTTCGGTGCTTTGCTCGCGGGTGCCATCGAAGTTGGGGATCTCGAGGATCCACTCCAGCAGATCGGTAAAACGTACCCGGTAAATTCTGCCTTCGTTAAACTCATCGCCGAAGCGCTCGTATAATTTCATCGCAATGTCTTCGTGGTCGTTCCAGTGTATCGGCGGTTCAAAATGACTCATGTCTGGTTAGGGATTTGTGTTGGGTGTTTGGGTTTGCAATTCGCTTATTCGCCTAAGAATTGGGTCTGATCGGGCAGGGTAATCTCTACTTCGCCACTGCCGGCCTGTAACACACACTGGCAACCCAATCTTGAATTGATGCGTGGGTTAACGGCACGGTCTATAAAGTCCTCTTCCCTGTCGCCCAGCTCTTCCAGGTAATCCATGCCATTGTCTACATAAATATGGCAGGTACTGCAGGCACAAACGGCGCCGCAGTTATGGTGCAGTTCAATATTATTGTCTAAACACACTTCCAGCAGACTCTGGTCGGGCGCGATATTGGTCAGGGTAACGGGTTCGAGCCCTTTTTCTTCAAATTTGATCTTAATCGTATACATACATCCGTATTGGGTGGCAAAAGTATCTTAGAATCCTTATTTAACCATTCGAGTTACGGAAAAGTTTAAGGAAGGAAAGAAAAGTATAAACAGTAGCTCCTGACAGTAAGCTAATTAATCAGCGATTACAGATATTAATAAATTTTAATACTTATAGTACCCTTCTCTTTCCCTCTGCCGCCTGAAAATCGCCTTTGGCAGAAAACAGGGCCGCTTTGATAGAATGCCTTAAGGGGCATCCCCCTGACTTTTGCAATTTTACACTGTTAACAACAACAACGTATCTAAAAATAGTTTTTCGGATAAAGCAGGTTGAATAATTCGGTGCCGGTTTCTACCGGCACTTCTTTTTGTGTTACCCCCGGAAACTTTGGCGGATACTGTTGCTCAATATCTGGTACAGTTGTTTTGCCTGGGGGTACTGTTCCAGTAAAACCAGGTGTTTTTCCTCCGTTTGCCGGTCGCCGCGGAAAGCCGGCCCGGCCTGGGCCTGCGCCGGGTGCTGCTGCAACAGGTTCTGCACCGTAGCTTCTATGATGGGATAAAACAAACTAAAATCAATCTTTTCTGCTGCACAGAAATCTGCCGCCAGGTGATACAAATGATTGCTGAAATTTGACGTAAAAGCGGCTACCATGTGCATTTTCAAACGCGTCTCATCATCTGCCCTGACAATCGTATCAGTAAAAACCGCCGCCAGTTCTTCCACCTGCCGGATCACTTCTTCCGAGCTTCCATCCACCACCATGGTTACCGGCCCCAGCGCGGGCATATCTTTCCTGATCATTTTCATGGGCCAGAGTACACCGTAACGGGTACTCACATGCTGTAATACTGTTTTCGGAACCGAACCTGCTGTATGAATCACCAGCCGGTTCTTCAGTGCCAGGCGGGCCGCTATTTCCGGTAAAGCTGCATCCGTAACGGCTACCAGGTAAAGATCCGCACTGTCATCCAATCTGCTCAGGTCGGTAATAGCTTCTGCTCCCAGCTCCGCTGCCAGTTGGTTGGCACTTACCGCATCCCTCGCATACACCTGCGCCACTTTATATACTTTATTTACTTTATCAACTCTATTTACTTTATCAACTTTATTTACCCCACACAACTCCCTCCCCAACACCGTGGCAACATTACCCGCACCTATGATACTAACCTGCATATCTTTGATCTTATGAAGATGAAATTAGCACAAAGGCTGCTCATAGGGTATTATAAAAACAAACTCAAACTGATTGGCCTGGTTTCGCCCCGTAAAGCCGCAGAAACCGCTTATAAGATCTTCTGTACCCCCTTCCCCGTTAAGCTCCCCAAGAAATCACCACCGGTATTTCACAAGGCGGAGAAACTGTCTTTTGAGATGGATGGCTATACCATCCGGGGATTTCGCTGGTTACCCGAGCATCCCAACGGGAAAAAGATCCTGATTGTACACGGGTTCAGCAGTTATAGCTACAAATTCGAGAAATATGTGCAACCCCTGAAAAAAGAAGGGTTTGAAGTACTGGCTTTCGATGCCCCCGCCCATGGCACCAGTGAGGGCAAACTGATCAATGCGTATATATATAAGTGCGCCCTGTTGGAAATAGAAAAACTGTTCGGGCCCCTGTATGGCATCATGGGACATTCGCTGGGCGGATTAGCCGCTGCTCTGGCTTTTGAAGCTTTGCCGGGTAATGAAAAAAGAAAGCTGGTACTGGTTGCCCCTGCTACCGAAACCAACCGGGCCATCGAAAATTTCTTTACCCTGATACCTGTAGAGGAGAAAGTAAAACAGGCATTTACCGGTTTGATTGGCGAACTGACCGAACATCCTGTCAGCTATTATTCTGTGAGCCGGGCGGTAAAAGCCCTGCATGCCCCGGTTTTATGGGTGCACGACCGGCAGGACACCATTTGTACTTTTGAAGACGTAAAACCACTGCTGGCGCTGGATCTGCCGCATGTGCAGTTTGAAATAACCGAACATTTGGGGCATAGCAAAGTGTACAAAGACAACCGGATCTGCAGCCGGATCGTGCATTTTTTCAGCAACCCGGTTTCCTGATATTTTTTGTGTTTTGCCGGTTTCAACTAATATTGCAGGGTCAGACACCTGATTTTCTCCCCACCCGGGGAGACTTTTTTAAGGGGTTGGACATTTTCGAAGAACCATATAAAAGAACCGTCAGAGGCGGATGAAAAGGCTGTATGGCAAAGAACTTACTGATCGTTGAGTCACCGGCAAAAGCCAAAACCATAGAGAAGATCCTCGGAAAAGATTTTGAGGTGAAAAGCTGTTATGGCCATATCCGTGACCTGGAAAAAGATGATATGGGTATTGATGTGAACAATCATTACCAGCCCAGGTACAAGGTACCCGACGATAAGGAACGTGTGGTGAAGGAATTGCGTCAACTGGCCAAAAAAGCAGACGAAGTATGGCTGGCATCGGATGAGGACCGCGAAGGAGAAAGCATCAGCTGGCACCTGGCCGAGGTACTGGGCCTGGATCCCAAAGTAACCAAGCGGATCGTTTTTCATGAGATCACCGCACCCGCCATCCGCAAAGCGGTAGATAATCCCCGCCGCATCAATATGAACCTGGTGAATGCCCAGCAGGCAAGACGTGTGCTGGACAGGCTCGTGGGTTTTGAACTGAGTCCGGTACTCTGGCGCAAGATCGGTATGCAGCGCAGCCTTAGTGCCGGCCGTGTGCAGAGTGTAGCTGTGAGACTGATCGTTGAACGCGAAAGAGAGATCAATCATTTTATTCCCGAAAGCAGTTATAAGGTAGAAGCCTATTTTACCTCGCCGGATATCAACGGCAAAACCGTTACGTTCAAAGCAGAAGGCCCCAACAAAATGCAGACCGAGACAGATGCGAAAGCTTTTCTCGAAAGCTGTAAGGGTGCCAAATACACCGTGACCGAGATCCAGGTAAAACCGGCCAAACGTACACCGGCAGCGCCTTTTACCACTTCTACCCTCCAACAGGAAGCCTCCCGTAAAATGGGGTACAGTGTGAGTAAAACCATGTTGCTGGCACAGAAACTATACGAAAGCGGTAAGATCACTTACATGCGTACTGACAGTATCAACCTGAGTGATACGGCACTGGATGATATCCGCAACCAGGTTACCAAAGCCTATGGCAGCGAATACCACCAGCCACGCAAATTCAAGAACAAGAACGAAAATGCGCAGGAGGCCCACGAAGCCATCCGCCCTACCTATATGAGTAATACTTCGGTGGAAGATGAAGACACCCGAAGATTATACGAACTGATCTGGAAAAGAACCATTGCTTCGCAGATGAGTGACGCGGAGTTTGAGAAGACCACCGCACGGATCAACGTTAGCAGCAATAACGAAACACTTTCTGCCAACGGTGAAGTGATGAAATTCGACGGTTTTCTGAAAGTATATCTCGAAGGAAAAGACGAGGAAGATGAGGAAAGCGCCGAAGGAATGCTGCCACCCCTGGCCGCAGGACAGGTGCTGGATTTTACCCGCATGACCGCCACAGAAAAGTTCACCCGCCCGGCTGCCCGCTATACGGAAGCTTCGCTGGTGAAGAAACTGGAAGAACTGGGCATCGGACGACCATCGACCTACGCTCCTACGATCTCTACCATCATGAAACGGAATTATGTGGAGAAGCGGGATAAGGAAGGTGTGAAAAGAGAGATCAGATTACTCACCCTGACCAAAAAAGACGCAGTAGAGAAAGAGATCTTACAGGAAAATACAGGTGCAGAGAAGAATAAATTATTCCCCACCGACCTCGGTGCCGTAGTGACCGACTTCCTGAAACAATATTTTACCAAAGTGATGGATTTTGGCTTTACCGCCAAGATCGAGCAGGAGTTTGACCTGATCGCCGAAGGCAAAATTGCCTGGAGTAATATGATCGATGGCTTTTACAAGCCCTTCCACGAAACCATTGAGCACACACTGGAGAATGCAGAGCGTGCCAAGGGCGAAAGGGAGCTCGGTATGGATGAGGCTACCGGCAAAAAAGTAATCGCCCGTATGGGCCGCTATGGCCCCATGGTGCAGATAGGCGATACGGCCAATGAAGAAGAGAAACCAAGGTTTGCCAAACTGCGTCAGGACCAGAGCATTGAGACCATTACCATGGAAGAAGCCATGCAACTGTTCTCGCTGCCCCGTACACTGGGTGAATATGAAGGACAGGAACTCTCTGTGAACGTTGGCCGTTTTGGACCGTATATTAAACTGGGTGAGCAATTCATCTCCATCCCCAAAGGTGAAGACCTGCATACCATTGAGCTCGACAGGGCCATCCAGCTGATCAACGAAAAGCAGCTGGCCGATGCACCGATCGCTTTCTACAATGAATTACCGGTAACCAAAGGCAAGGGACGCTTCGGACCTTTTATCAAGTGGAACGATATGTACATCAATATCCCGAGGGCCTATAATTTTGATGCACTCTCACAGAGCGATATTGATGAACTGATCAGTAAGAAAATTGATAAGGAAGCCAACCGTTTCATCAAACAATGGCCTGCCGAGAAGATCTCCATTGAAAATGGCCGTTGGGGTCCCTTTATCCGCTTCAATAAAAAGATGTTGAAAATGGGCCGCAAAGCCGATGCCGGCAAATACACCGCGGAAGAACTGGCTGATGTGGAACTGGACGAGATCAAAAAAATGATCGAAGCCCAGGTACCCAATGCGTTTGCCAAAAAAAGCGCTGCCAAGAAAACGGCTACCAAAACAGCCACTAAAACGGTAAAGAAAGCTGCTAAAAAAGCCGCACCTAAAAAGGCTGCGAAGAAGAAATAACCTGATTAAATTCAAAAGTCAAAATTAAAAAGTCAAAAGAGAGCGATTTCTTTTGACTTTTTAATTTTGACTTTTTACTTATAAAACCTGTAGTCATTTAGTCATTAGTCATGCCTTCCCATCTGCCGCAGAAACCTGACGTGCGCCACTACTGCTCTGCGCATGGTAGGATACTCGATATACTGCAACTGGTATTCGCGGCACACATTTCTTACGATCTCGCTGATGGCGGGGTAATGAACATGTGAAATTTTAGGAAACAGGTGGTGTTCGATCTGGAAATTCAGTCCACCTACCAGCCAGCTAACCAGTTTGTTTTTGGTAGCAAAATTGGCGGTTGTTTTGATCTGGTGAGCGGCAAACTCATCCGGCATTTTATGCGAATCCACATCGGCAACAGGAAAAGCGGTATGCTCTACCGTATGCGCCAGTTGGAATACAATACTCAGTACAAATCCGGCAAACAGGCTCATGGTTAAAAAACCTACTATCCAGCTTACCCAACCCACCGCTATGATCGGTATCACAATGAATACAGCCGCATGGTACACTTTCACACTCCAGAATTCAAAATGATCGCCGAAGCTCATTTTTTTCAAAGGCACATTGCCGATCTTTTTGGAAAAATATTTCTGGTAATCGGTAAAGAAGATCCAGAATACATATAACAGCATGTAAAGGAACCAGAAATAAAAATGCTGGAAACGGTGCATTTTATACCGCTTCTGGGTAGGAGCCATGCGCATAAGGATGCCGATCTCGATATCATCATCTACTCCATCAATATTAGTAAAACTGTGGTGAATCATGTTATGTTTCATGTTCCACATAAAATGGTTGGCACCGAGCAGGCTGATAGAAGAAGCCGCAATGCGGTTCATCACTTTGTTATTGCTGAAACTGCCGTGGCTACCATCGTGCATCACATTAAAGCCGATAGCGGCTACAAAACCGCCCAGCACGATACATTCTGCCAGGGCAAAGTACCAGACAGGGGTCCAGACAAGTAAATGAATATACACCAATACAAAACCGATCACCATGATGATGGCTTTGGTAAATAACTTAGGGTTTCCGGTAGAATCGATACCGCGTTCATCAAAATAAGCCTGTACTCTTTTTTTGAGGTCTGTGTGTAAGGATTGCGTGGATTCGGTACTGGGGAATTTGGGGATGGCAAACTGTGACATAGATAACTTTACTGATAATGTGCAAAGGTACCTATTAATGAACTATCGGGGCTGTTAAACCGGTATTTTTTTAATGAGGATTGCCCGTAACGAAGCAAACAACTGTTTATTATGTTAAAGCTTTGCCATATTTCCACACCTGTGGGATAACTTCCTGCACACATATCCGAAAAAAATAATTTAGTTTGATGCTGAAAGCACATGGGAATCAACTGAATACTATGCTGATTACCCCCATGTAGTAACATCTATGCAGGAAACCAGAGAGATCAACGCGCTGTTTACATTAATAGATGATCCGGATGAGGAAGTGTATTCCACCGTTTCAGAGAAGATCGTAGCGTACGGCAAGAATATCATTCCCAACCTTGAGCATCTCTGGGAAACCACGCTCAGTGAAGACGTACAGGAACGCATTGAAATGATCATTCACCACCTGCATTTCACCGACCTGGAGCATGACCTGATAGAATGGCGCGACAGTGCTTATCACGATCTTTTATTCGGCGCCCTGCTGGTTGCCAAATTTCAATACCCGGATCTGCATACCACGCCTGTTTTGCAGGATGTAGAAAAGATCCGCCGAAATGTATGGCTGGAGTTGAACAGTTTTTTAACACCGCTTGAACAGGCCAATGTACTCTCCAGTATCATTTATAATTATTACAATTTAAAAGGGGTGGAAGTGAATTACGAACACCCCGACGAATTCTTTATCCATAAAGTGCTGGAAAGTAAAAAAGGGAATGCGCTGGCTAACGGTATCCTGTACCAGGTGATGTGCGATCTGCTGGATATCAATGCGAGGATCATCAATATTCCCAGGCAGTGTATCATTGCTTTTTATCATTCAGATTATGATGCAGCCACGCATGTAGGCCATCCGCAGGATAAGATCCATTTTTATGTGGATGCTACTACCGGGCAGGCATTTTCTCATAAAGACGTTGAGAATTATTTCCAGCGTTTATCGTTGCCCCCCTCTCCTTCCTACTTCAAACCGCAATCACATATGCGGATCATACAGGTATTACTGGAAGAAGTGGCCAAATGTTTCGACAGACCATCGCATGCCTACAAACAGCAGGAGTTACTGAAGCTGGCGGCTTTGTTTGATCAGTAATGATAGTAGTAGGTAAAAAATTCTTCGTCTTTCTCCCATTTATTACGCTCATATACCCTTTGTGCCCGGTGGTTGTGATGAGCCGTTTGCAATACCAGCCAGCCGCTCGAGGTAGTTGCACCCAGTTCCTGTGCAGCTTTCAGTAAAGCATCTGCGGCGCCCGATCCGCGGGTTTCCGGCAATACGTAGAGATCGTTAAGCACCCAGGCCCGTTTCATACTGATAGAGGAAAAAACGGGATAGAGTTGGGTAAACCCTACCATCTTCCCATCCAGGAAAGCGAGGAAGATGACTGATTCATTTTGCTGTATCCTTTCGGAAAGAAATTGTTTGGCAGCTTGTTTGTCGGAGGGCTGTTGATAAAAGATCCTGTACTGGTCAAATAATCCGGCCAATGCATCAACATCTTCCAGCTGCGCTTTACGGATATTCATAAAAAAGGGTTTGGCAACATCATTGCTGACCCGCCTGAGGGTCAGCAATGATGTTGCAGGTGTATCAAACTATAGTAAACTGGCATCCAGGCCAATTTCCATATTGTATGCTTTGCTAACCGGACAATTGGCTTTGGCATCTGCGGCACATTCCTGAAATTTCTCCGGCGTTATACCAGGTACTTTTGCTTTAACAGACAGGTCAGATCTGGTGATCACTCCATCTTCCAGCGAGATGGCACAACTGGTTTCGAGTGTTTCCGGTGTAAACCCTGCAGCCCCCAGTACAAAAGAAAGTTTCATGGTAAAACAACCGGCGTGGGCTGCAGCCATCAACTCTTCGGGATTGGTTCCCACACCTTCTGCAAAACGGGAATTAAAGGAGTATTGGGTTTTGTTCAGAACGGTACTTTGGGTAGAAAGGGTACCATTGCCTTCTTTGCCTGATCCGTTCCAGATAGCGGTTGCAGTACGTTTCATGTGTTTTTGATTTTAGGTGAAAAGAATAATTTGAAAATGTGTTAATTTGAAAATTTGAAAATGTATGCAGCCATAGGTAGTCTCATTTTCAAATTTGCCTATTTTCAAATTTTCAAATTAACATATGATCAACTGGGATGATTTTGAAAAAGTAGAGATCCGCAGCGGAACCATACTGAAAGTTACTGAATTTCCGAAGGCAAAAAAACCTGCCTACCAGTTAACCATTGATTTTGGTCCCCTGGGTATCAAACAGTCTTCCGCGCAGATTACCCACCATTATACCCCGGAAGCACTGCTGAACCGGCAGGTAGTGGCGGTGGTCAACTTCCCGCCCAAACAGATTGCCAACTTTTTCAGCGAATGTTTGGTCTTAGGTGTGTATGATGAAAATAATCAGGTAATTTTATTGCAGCCGGATAAACCTGTCCAAAACGGACAACGCATCGGCTAACCCACCCTGCCTATGAGCGAACTGCACTACACGTACTATGAGAGTCCCGTTGGTTTACTGCGGATCGGTGGTACCGAGCAGTATATCGGCGAGCTTAGTTTTGTAGACAATTCCGACCAGCTGGCCTATGGCGAGCCGGGTATTACTGAAGTAATGCACCAGTGCACCGAACAGCTCATTGAATATTTTCATGGCACGCGCCGCAATTTCGATATCCCCATTCACCAGGAAGGAACAGAATTTCAGACAAGGGTATGGAGTGAGTTACTGGAGATCGCTTACGGCAAAACCATCAGTTACATGGACCTGGCCAAACGCCTCGGCGACCCCAAAGTGATCCGTGCAGCAGCCAGTACCAATGGTAAAAATAAAATAGCCATCATTGTGCCCTGTCACCGCGTCATCGGCAGCGACCGTTCCCTCACCGGCTACGGAGGCGGTATGTGGCGGAAAAAATGGTTGCTGGGACATGAGTTTAAGATCGCACATGGGGTGCAGACCTTGTTTTGAACAGAGGAACAGACGAACAAGGAACCGAGGAACAGAAGATCGGAGGAAGCGCACATAAAATATTGCCATCCCTCCGATCTTCTGTTCCATGCTCATCTGTTCTTCTGTTCATCTGTTTCCTGAATTAACATTTCCTTGTCAAATCCTGCCCTAACACAGAGATGAATGCAATATTTTTACAGTCATGCGAGGTATTAAGTTTCTGCTCTTATTTCTGGTTTTACAATTGTTTGTGATTATCGGTCAGTCGCAACCTTGTACAACATTGGGACAGAATCCATTTTCAGCCTTTCCGGTTTGTGGTACAACCAATTTTGTACAAACAACTGTCCCGGAATGTTCTTCCGGAACGATACCTACCTCTTGTGCCAATGGAGGTATCCCATATACTGACAGAAATCCTTACTGGTATAAATTCACGTGTTATACTTCAGGCACATTAGCACTTTTGATAACACCTCAAAATCTCAGAGATGATTACGACTGGCAATTGTTTGATATAACCGGGCATGATCCGTCAGAAGTGTATACCAATAGCTCGCTCATAGTATCTTATAATTGGTCGGGGAATCCTGGCATAACCGGTACTTCTTCAACAGCCAGTAACCTGAAAGAATGTGGCGGAACAGGTGTTCCGGTTTTCAGTAAAATGCCAACGATTACTGCCGGTCATGAATATTTACTGATGATCAGTCATTTTGATGGCAGCAGTCAAAGCGGATATTCACTTTCCTTTCCTGTAGGAGGAGCCAACGGCGGAACGGCCAGTATTGTAAACCCGGTAACGCCGGCAATTAAAAGCGCTTACGCTATTTGCGACGGTCTTCAGGTGATGGTGAAATTAAGCAGCCGGATAAATTGTAAATCTATCGCTGCCGATGGGTCTGATTTTATCATAAGCGGTCCCGTTACCAGAAAGATTATTGCAGCAACAGGTAATGGTTGTATATCAGGTTTTGATTCAGATTCTATTCTGGTAACGCTCGACAATCCTTTATCACCCGGCACTTATACCATCACTTCAAAAGTGGGTACCGATGGTAACACTTTAGCCGACAACTGTAGTAATGCATTACCTGTTGGCGAAAACGCAAGCCTTCGTTTTGTAGCATTTCAACCCACACCCATGGATAGCATCAGCCCTGTGGTTTGTATCAAAGACACCCTTGAGCTGGTGTTCAGCAAACCCATGGCCTGCAGTTCGATTGCAGCAGATGGAAGTGATTTTTCCATTACCGGGCCCGCACCTGTAACTGTAAAAAGCGCATCAGGTATTTGCAGTAACGGGGTAAGTACCAGTATCCGCATTATTCTAACAGCACCCATCCGAACCAACGGTACATTTACCATTCTCCTCAAAAACGGTTCCGATGGCAATCCATTGATAGATGAATGCGGACTAACCACACCAGCCGGTTCTACTCTTTCCTTCACTACTAAAAATATCACCACAGCTGATTTCACGGGTACTGTAGGTACCGGTTGTAAATCGGATACACTTAGGCTTTCGCATAATGGTTATGGCGGCACTACATCATGGCAATGGCATTTGGATAGTGCACCATTGAGCAACTTGCAGAATCCTGTTTACATTTCTAATGCATTTGGCACGCATAGTTTGCAGTTATTGGTTAGCAACGGCTTTTGCTCAGACACAGCAAGAGCCAATTTTGTATTTGAAGATCATACAGTAAAAGCTGCATTTGCCGTGGCAGATACACTTTGCCCAACAGATACCCTGCATTTTACAGACCTGAGTTCGGCCAATACCATCCGCTGGAACTGGAACTTTGGCAATGGCGTTACCAGTAACCAGCAGGTTCCCGGCGCACAATCCTATGCCTTAACCGGACGGCGAACCAATTACACCACCAAACTGATCGCCACCAATCAATACAATTGTTCCGATACGGCTTACAAGATCATTACCGTGCTGGCCAGTTGTTATATCGCTGTTCCTTCCGCCTTTACACCTAACGGCGATGGATTAAATGATTATCTCTACCCGCTGAATGCATTCAAAGCAGATAATCTTGTTTTCCGAATCTATAACCGGTACGGACAAATCATCTTCGAAACCAAAGACTGGACCCGCAAATGGGACGGCCGCGTAAAAAGCCAACTGCAACCCAGCGGCACGTATGTATGGACCCTCGATTACACCGAACGCGATGGCGGAAAACGCGTAGCGTTAAAAGGGACAACTGTACTGATTCGGTAATTAAAAATTAGTAATTAGTAATTGAATACCATAGTGCTGGTATTTGCACTTATATTAACTGTGCGAAACTATACGGTGTTTCAGAAGCGCATACTTATGAAATGAATACACACAATTGCAACCACAACTACTGTAATTACTAATTTCTAATTACTAATTTCTAATTGCCATCCCCCAGGTCATCTCCCGTAAATCCAAAAGGCAATAACAAACTGGACTGCGGGATAATCCAGATCTTTCCTTCTTTGCCGCCCAGGATCAAACGGATGGGATGTTTGAAACGGGTTTCGTATTCAACCAGTGTTTGCCGGCAGATACCACAGGGCGAAATAGGACGGTTACTGACAACAGACTCACCCTGGTAACTGATGGCAATCGTATGAATGGGGATGCCGGGATATAAAGAAGAAGCGGCTGATAATAAAACACGTTCTGCGCAAAGTCCGACGGGATAACTGGCATTTTCCTGGTTACTGCCGGCAACTTTTTTACCGTTGGCCAGCAGGGCCATGGCACCTACCTGAAAATGCGAATAGGGTGCATAAGCCATAGTGGTAGCGGCTTGCGCATCGCGGAGCAATTCCGCATCGGCTGCAGACAGGTCACTGATGGAATGGTATACTTCAAAATCGAAACTGTATTTTTCTGGATTCATAACTGACTTATTTAGACAAAAAAGCCCTCATCGCTATTCGCCATGAGGACCCTTCCGTGTTTAAAGATAGTTATTTTATACCATTGAACAACCGCTTCCAGCGGGGGCCTTTGTCCCAGCTGAACCAGATCAGGGAAGCTTTACCTACCACATGTGTTTCGGGCACAAAACCCCAGAAACGGCTATCCTGGCTACGATGGCGGTTATCTCCCATCATCCAGTAATAATTGTATTTAATGGTGTACGTATTCGTCTCTTTTCCGTTGATTATATATTTGCCATTGGCTTCCTCAAATGTATTCTGCTCGTAGTTACCGATCAGGCGTTTGTAGAGAGCAATATTCTGCGGAGTCAGAGTAATCACATCGCCTTTTTTGGGGATGGTGAGGGGACCATAATTATCAACGGTCCAGGGGAAATTGGCTTCATCGTTCGGGAAAGTGGTTCCTATCTGGTTATCAGAAAAAGGAGCTACGGCTTTTACATTCGGCTGCTTTTTCACTTTCTGCACCTGTTCGGGGGTGAGGTTAAAGATCAATGTGCCGGGTTTGTCGATGGGGCGTACCTGGTCGCCGGGATTATCGATATCAATGCCCAACTCATCGCGCAGAAAGTCTTCCGAAAAATTAGTGCCATTGGTTTCCACCAGGTAATCACTCTGTGAAGCCGGTGGTAAAAAAGCAGGTTGGTTATTGACAAACAGGGTTCCGTTTTTTACCTGGATAATATCACCGGCAACACCTACGCAACGTTTGATATAATTGTCGGTCTTATCCATGGGATGCACCAGCAAGGGGAGACCGGATTGTGCGAAAGCTTCCCGATCGCCGTGGTAGGTAAACCGGAGTACATCGTAATAGGGATTGGCACTGCCATAATCGGGCAGGTTAATAATGGTATCTCCTGCAGGAAAATTAAATACCACCACATCATTTCTTTTCACTTCTGTAAAAGCAGGCAGGCGTTTGTAAGGCAACTGCACTTCTTTAATATAGGAAGGAATGGTTTTAGAGAAAGGCATGATATTGTGTACAAACGGGAACGACAAAGGTGTTTGCGGAATACGCGCCCCATAACTCATTTTATTTACAAACAGGAAATCGTTGATGAGCAGGGTTTTTTCCATACTGCCCGTAGGAATGACATAGGCTTCAAAAACAAACGTGCGGATGATGGTGGCGGCTACCACCGCAAACACACCCGCATCTATCCATTCGCGCGAAGCGGGTTTGTGGTAATGTTTCAACACTTCGGCACCATACCATTTCTCTTTCTCTGAAAATCCGAGATAGGGAAAATACAGGAAAGGAAACAGCACCGTCAGCGCATGATCGATCACTGTTACCCGTTTGAAATGCATCACAAAAATGATCGTGATCCAGATGGTAATAAACTGACCCGCAATAGGAATCAGCTGTAACCAGAACCAGTATTTACGGATGGCGGTCTTTTCAACGATCAGCCAGGTATTATAAAAAGGGACCAGTGCTTTCCAGGGTTCAATGCCTGCTTTTTTAAACATGCCATACATACCCACATGCCAGCCAATGACTCCGATAATGAATAGAATTAAACCCATAGTTTGTAGTTAAGTAAGAACAAAAATATCTTTTTAGTACCGAAAAGGATCCAGGCCGTTAAAATAGTTAGCTGGTTGTTTTAACACCCCTATCTACCCATTTACCTTATTTACCTTATTTACCTTATTTACTTATTTACTTATTTACCTATTTACCTATTTACCTATTTACCTCCCCCCAACACATACGCTGTCACATCTGCCGCCGAAATCTCTTTCCCCGAAAGAATGATCAGCCGCTCTACTACATTGCGTAATTCACGGATATTACCCGTCCAGTTGTGTTTCTGCAGGGCATCCATGGCTTTTTTATCAATGGATTTTACAGCCTGTCCGTATTCTTCTGCAATATCTGCCAGGAATTTTTCTACGAGTAAGGGAATATCTTCTCTTCGCTCGTTCAGGGATGGTACATGGATCAGGATTACACCCAGACGGTGATACAGGTCAAGGCGGAAATTTTTTTCATTTACTTCCTGCAACAGATCTTTATTCGTAGCTGCAATCACACGTACATCAACAGCGATCTCTTTATCACCTCCTACCCTGGTGATCTTTCCTTCCTGCAGGGCACGCAGTACTTTGGCCTGTGCCGATAAACTCATATCACCGATCTCATCCAGAAAAAGGGTACCCCCATTGGCCTGTTCAAATTTGCCGATACGTTGTTTAATGGCTGATGTGAAAGAACCTTTCTCATGCCCAAACAATTCGCTCTCGATCAGTTCACTGGGAATTGCGGCACAGTTCACTTCTACAATGGATGCTCCTGAGCGGTTGCTTTTTTCGTGCAGCCAGCGTGCCACCAGTTCTTTTCCACTTCCATTTTCGCCTGTTACCAATACACGTGCATCGGTGGGTGCTACTTTGGTAATGGTATCTTTTACTTTGAGAATGCCTTCGCTTTCGCCGATAATTTCCTGTACACGGGATACTTTCCGTTTCAGCACTTTGGTTTCTTTTACCAGTGTGGTTTTATCGAGCGCATTACGGATGGTGATCAGTAAACGGTTCAGATCCGGCGGCTTCGAGATATAATCAAATGCCCCTTTCTTTACTGCATCCACTGCCGTTTCAATATTACCATGCCCACTGATCATGATCACCGGTGTTTCGGATTGGGTTTCCATTACTTTCTGCAGAAACTCCAGTCCATCCAGTTTGGGCATTTTGATATCACATAAAACCACATCATAGGTGGCGGCTGAGAATTTTTTCCAGCCCTCTTCTCCATCCGTAGCTTCCTCTACTACAAATCCCTCATTGGCAAGGATCTCTTTCAGTACATTGCGGATCGCTTTTTCATCGTCTATGATCAGAATATTCGGCATACTGCGTATTTATTGCTAAGATAAGTGTTCATTCCGGCTGAACTGTTACAGGAATGACTGTTAAGGTTTTGTTGCAGTCAGAACCGGTAACGGATCCCCGCAAACAGGTTTCTGCCCGGTGCGGGATTATAATACCTTTTTCCCAGGGCATTGATATCATTACCAAGGCTATAGCGCTGGTTCAGCAGGTTATCAATTCCCGCAAAAAGATCCCATTGTTTTAACGGTTGTTTACTCCTGTAACCCCATTTTAGCTGCGCCAACTGGTACCCATCAGCATACACATCATTGGCATCGGTGAGGGGTAAGGCACCGGTATCATTGAATGAGGCATTCACATACCACCCTTTTTGCATCTCAAGATCCATGCCGGTTACCCAGATCTGGCGGGGCACACCCGTTAGGGCATTGCCGCTATAATCCGTACTGCCCTGGCGGTAATCGGTAAAGCGGTAGGGTTGGTAACTATAACTGCTCCAGACCTGCCAACGGTTGATGAATCTGCTGCCTGCCGCTATCAGTTTGTATTTCAGTAAAGCTTCCAGTCCGTTCTGCCGGGTACTGCCCGCATTGATAAAATATTCCGCCCCTGTACTATTCGTTCTTCGTACGATCGCGTTCCGCAGGGTAAAAAAATACGCGGCCAGGTCAAATTGCAGGCGGTTGTCTGCCGTTTCTCCTTTGATGCCCGCTTCTATATTCCATCCGTATTCTGCCTCCAGGTTACCATAATAATTTCCATCAGAAGGTCTTACTTCGGCCAATGCAGGGGGAGAGAATCCTTTTGCTGCCAACAGGTATAATGAAACATCTCTGGTTAACCTGTATGTAAGCGCTACCCTCGGGGTGAGTACCCCACTGGTTTTCTTAGTTACAAAGTCTGTATTGGGGTCTGTGATCCGTTTGTACCGGTAGGATTGGTTGTTGAGGCTGAGTCCGGCGGTGATCACCCATTTCTCTCCCAGACTCAGTTGCGCCTGCGAAAAAGCAAACCATTGAATGGCGTAGATATCATCCTTGAATTGAACCGTATCGGCCTTACCCGCGCGGTTCCCGAAATTATCGATCAGCGAATGGTTGTGTAACCATTCCACCCCATTGATCCATTGCAACCGGGTATTGTTTTTGCGGATAGCATAAGCCAGTTGTGTACCTGCACCTATATTGGCTTCTCCTCTTTTTTCATAATTGGTGATAAAAGGATTGGCCAATGAAGTGTGATTAAGGCTGATAAAATTTTTCCATACCAGCTGTTTACTGATGTTGATTTCCTGCCGAAGGGCTCCCAGCAGGGTTTTGTTATAGATAGCGGTTTGCTGCTGCACCGCACCGGGTAAAGCACCTGCCGGCTGCCGGGCCAGTACCGGATTCTGTTGCATTTGTGCGAGCGTGATCCCTCCCGGCGTTTGATAAAACAGGTCTGTGTACCATAGCAGCCATGTCAGTTCCTGTGAATTTCCCTGCCAGCTACCCTGCCACTTCATCATATCTTTCCGCGAAGCCGATTGCTGGCGGTAGCCATCTGATTGCTGATGACTTTGCAGCAGGGAAGAAGTAAATCGTTGGTTACTGTATTCCCAGCCAGCCTGTTGCTGAAACAAACCATAAGAGCCGCCCAGCAAACCGGTGGAAAATCGATGCCTCGGTTCTGAGCTATACCCCCTATCTGAGCGGAACAATACCGCCCCACCCGTACCGGCCCCATACACACTGGCGGCCGGACCTTTAATGATCTCCACCCCGCTCAGTTGGTTCAGGTCTACCAGGTTCAGGTAGGTATTGCCCCCGCCATCTGTGAGGGGGATCTCATTCCAATATACTTTCACGTTACGGACACCAAAAGGCGAGCGTAACAGGCTGCCGCGGATGGATAAGCGATAACTGGCCGGAGATCTTTCTTCTACCCGTATACCGGGTACTGTATTCATTACAGGTACCAGCGATGCGTTGCCGTAACGGGCCAGATCTGCGCTTCCCAGTATGGCGATGGCGGCGGGTACTGCCTTCCACTGCAGGTGGGATTGAAAAGCCTGTACGGCTACTTCCGGTAACAGGGTATCTGTGGTAAAGCTTTTGTCCAGACTATCCCGCTGCGAAAACAGCAGGACCGGGAACAGTACCATCGGGATCCACCAAAACAAGGGTTTCATTCTGCCCATAATGCTAAGTTAACCTGCAAACAAAAACCCGGAACTGTTGGGTCCGGGTTTTTACAATTTCGTTGAAGTTTATTTTTTCAGGTACATCACTTCTTTTACCAGTTTCACTGTGCGGGTTACATCCGGCATAGCCAGGGCTGCCAGGTTGGGTGCATAGTGCATAGGCGCATCGGCACTATTGATGCGGCGGATAGGTGCATCCAGGTAGTCGAATCCTTCTTTCTGGATCCGGTAAGTGATCTCTGAAGAAACAGAGGCAAAGGGCCATTGTTCTTCCACAATTACCAGGCGGTTGGTTTTCTTCACACTTTCCAGGATGGTCTGCCAGTCCAGCGGACGAATGGTTCTCAGATCAATCACTTCGGCACTGATGCCTTCTTTCTCCAGCTCTGCAGCAGCAGCCAGTGCTACTTTCATCATTTTATTATAGGAAACCAGAGTCACATCGCGGCCCTGCTTTTTTACATCAGCTTTACCGAGCGGGATATAATACTCTTCATCCGGCACATCACTTTTATCGCCATACATAACCTCGCTCTCCATAAACATCACCGGATCCTTTTCGTAACGGATGGCCTGTTTCAGCAAACCTTTGGCATCGTAGCCATTGGATGGAGATACCACTTTGATACCCGGAATATTGGCATAATAGCTTTCAAAAGCGGTAGAGTGCTGTGCGCCCAGCTGACCGGCACTGCCGTTGGGCCCGCGGAAAACGATGGGGCAACCGATCTGTCCACCACTCATAGCCAGCATTTTAGAAGCGGTATTCAGGATCTGGTCCATGGCCAGTACGGCAAAGTTCCAGGTCATGAATTCTACGATCGGGCGAAGACCGTTCTGGGCCGCGCCCACGGCCACTGCAGTAAAACCCAGTTCTGCGATGGGAGTATCAATTACACGTTTACTTCCAAATTCGGCCAGCATACCCTGGCTCACTTTATAAGCACCATTGTATTCGGCAACTTCTTCCCCCATTAAAAAGACTTTTTCGTCTCTTCTCATTTCTTCACTCATGGCTTCACGCAAAGCCTCTCTGAAAGCAATAGAACGCATCTGAACAGTTTTAAAATGAGCAGCAAAAATATAAGATTATCGGGTACAAAACCAAAAATGCTTGCTTTGGGCGGGCTGTGAGCTGTGGGTCATGGGCTGTGAGCTGCGGGCTGTGAGCCGTGAGCTATTAATTCTCCAAAATCTCAGCATTTCAGACATATATCATATAAACAACGATCCCCCGCCGGAAATGGCGGGGGATCATTCAAACTATTGAAATCGGCCTAAGCTCATAGCTCGCAGCTATCAACTCACAGCTACTCTTTAAAATACATTCCAGCCATAGCTCACATAATACAGTGCGCCAATCTGGGGATTGCCCCATCCTGTACGGTAGTATTTGTTGAAGATATTGGTACCACCGATCTTGATCAGGGACTTGGTGGAAGGCAGTTTATAACTTACTGCAGCATCTACCGTACGGATCCATGGCACCATACCGGCACCGAAAGTTCCTTCATAGTAGAAGCTGTTAGCCCATCTGTACACGATATTAAATCCGAAACGCTCGTCTTTTCCAAATCCTGAATTCGACAGGGTAGCATTGATCCTGTATTTAGGGGTATTGAAATAAGACACAAAACCAGCAGGCAGTGATCCGATCTCATCGTGGTAGATATTGGCACTTACCGAGAAGTTTTTGGGTAACATGTATTCAGCAGAAGCACCCCATCCGGTCGTTTTTACATCACCCGGTGAATTTACAGAGATACTGTAGGCTATGCGCTTATTGGCATCCAGTACATCAAAGTAACTGGCAGGACCTGTAGGTGCCGTTCTTGCCTGAATAACAGTTACGCCGCTCAGGAAGTCTTTGTACTTAGCCCAGTATGCATACACATCAATCAGTAATCTTTGTGCAATCAGGCCTTTGTAACCTACTTCGAATGACTGGCTTGACTCTGGTTTGAATTCGCCAAACTGCTGTTGCTGTAACAGACCGGTATTAGGTGATCCGGCCGCGGCACTGGCACCAAAAGCCTGAACACTTGCCAGGGTATAAGCCGGGTTAGTGCTGAATTTATAGTAATCACGCAGTTGTGGTAAACCACCCATTAAACGGGTTCCACCGCCCACCAGCAGGTTGATCCACTGGTTCTGGGTAGTTGGGAAACGATAGGCCTGCTGATAAGAGAAACGCAGGTTATGATCTTTAGCTAGCTTCAATACCGCAGAAGCTCTTGGTGTAAAGCGGCCTTTGAAGTTGGAGTTTTTATCGTAACGGGTTGACACAGTCAGTTTCAACAGGTCGTTGAACAGTTTCTGTGACAACTGTGCATAGGCACCAAATTCATTGATTTTAATAGGAGAAGTAGTATCTGCAAACAGTGTCCCCTGAGAATTCAGTTGGTACTGGCGTGCACTCAGACCAATCAGCAGATCGGTTCCGCTTTTCACGAGACCGAGGTCTTCGCTGAGGTTGTATTGGCCTTCAAATACGTTCAGTCTGGACCTGTCAAGGAACAAACCACCACCTTTAGAGATCGGGGTTTCAGCTACGGTTTTGAAGAGTGGGTTGGCACCGATAAAACCAGTTGGCCTTCCCTGATCTGCTAAACCTCTTGCCGTGTTATGGGCATCAATGTTTGGAAGACCCGCATCACGTAAAGTTGCGTAAGCCGCCATGTATTGAGGATACCAGGCACTGCTGGCTTTCCATGCCTCGTTGAATAAACGGGTGGTAATGGTTGCGTTAAAAGAACTACCGGAATTTTCATGCGTAGTATACGCTCTCAGATACCAGTTCTTGCTCTTCAATTCCAGTTTAAACTGGGCCATTTTCAGGTCTTTGAGAGAATAACGGTCGCTACCGGTATACACACTGTTACCGGTTCCGAAATTGGTCTGGAAGATGGCTTCTGTTCTGTCAGAGAGCTTGTAATGCAGGCTACCAGACAGTTTAAAGTTGATGGTATTGGGGTCTACCACATCAATCTCGTTGTAACCGGTTCTGCTCACAGCCTGGTTATTATAAAGATTACGGCTGGGAGATGCTCCGTAGAGAATAGGAGAAACACCTGCAGCAACCAGTGCACCTGCACCGTTACCATTCAGGAAGGTATTGAAGTCACTCAGTTTAGCACCAGGGTTGGTAGCCAGCCAGCCATTAAACGCACCCAATTGGGCGCTACCTAAACCGGCAGCAGCAAACACCTGACTTGCAATGGTACTGATATTCTGAGAAGTTTCATCACCATATACGTTTACGCCATCATAGTTGGGATCGGATCCTCTCCAGCCTGGAATCGCATAACCATTGGCAGCGCCGGTACGGCTATAGTTTTCTGTTTGGTTGGCCAGCCAGTCCTGCGCCTGTGTAAACTGCGCACCTATCTTGAAGGCAAATTTTTCTGACACTTTCTGTGCCCAGCGAACCGTCCAGTCGTAAAAAGGAGATTTAGGACGCTGGTAAGCATCAATATCCTTGATACCCTGTTTGATCTGGAAACTCAGTCCCTGGTATTTGAAAGGGCTTTTACTGTTGATCAGCACAGTACCATTCATACCACCTGACCCGTACAGTGCAGAAGATGCACCCGGCAACAGTTCAATATTTTCTACATCCAGTTCAGTTAAACCGATGATGCTACCTACAGAGAAGTTCAGACCCGGAGCCTGGTTATCCATACCATCCACGATCTGGTTCAAACGCACGTTACCGCTGTTATTAAAACCACGGGTACCCACACTGCGGAAAGTTAAGCTGGCGGCTACTACGTCTACCCCTTTCAGGTTAGTGATCATATCATAGTAGTTGGTAGCTGGTGTATTACGGATGGCTGCGGTACCGATCCTTTCAATGGATACAGGCGACTCCAGAATTCTTTCCGGAACCCTTGAGGCAGCTACCACTACCTCATCACCCAATGTGAAAGAAGCATCAATATCTACGTTCACTACTTGATTGTTGCTGTTTACAACCACTTCTTTGTTCAGGTAACCTACCGAAGAAAATACCAGCGTAAAGGGGAGTTTCTGCACTGTAGAAAACTTAAAATTACCCTTGTCATCGGTAAATGTTCCTGTTGTAGCACCTTTAACGGTAACAGAAACCGCCGAAATGGCTTCCTTGGATTTGCTGTTTTTTACACTACCGGAGACAGTAGTTGATTGCTGCGCCGTTGCAGATACACAGATCATAGCACCCACGGCCAACAACCCATAATGGGTTAATAGTCTTCTCATATTAGGCAAGTTTTAAATGAATTGTTATTAAAAATAGCATTTGTTAGTTTTCTATAAAAATTTAATTTGTTCACAAATAACGACCGTCTGTTGAGAAAAATTATGTGCACTATCCCTTATTTATCAAGGCACTGGCTAATTTTGGGGCATGTCTTCCTATCAATTCCCTTTTCAAACCAATATTTACCACGGCAAAGTAAGAGATGTCTACACCATCGGAAACGATTGGCTCGTAATGATCGCCAGTAACCGGATCTCCGCTTTTGACGTGATCCTTCCCCGCCCCATCCCATATAAAGGACAGGTTTTAAACCAAATAGCTGCCTACATGCTGGAAGCTACCCGTGATATCTGCCCCAACTGGCTGGTAGAAGTACCTACCCCCAATTCGGCTATCGGCAAAAAGTGTACACCTTTTAAGATAGAGATGGTAGTGAGGGGTAATGTAGTGGGCCATGCCTGGCGAACCTATAGCAGCGGCAAACGCGAATTATGCGGCGTAACCATGCCGGAAGGATTGAAAGAGAACGATTTTTTTCCAACACCCATTATCACCCCATCCACCAAAGCAGATGCCGGGCATGATGAAGATATCTCGAAAGAAGAAATCATTGCCACAGGGCTTGCTTCCAGGGAAGACTGGGCCGTACTGGAACGATATACATTGGCACTTTTTGCCCGCGGCAAAGAGATTGCCGCCGCGCAGGGGCTGATACTGGCCGACACTAAATATGAGTTTGGAAAAATCGGTGATACGATTTACCTGATGGATGAAGTTCATACGCCCGACTCTTCCCGTTACTTTTATGCAGACGGATTTGAAGAGAGACAGGCCAGCGGCGAAAAACAAAAACAACTGAGTAAGGAATTTGTGAGAGAATGGCTGATCGCTAATAATTTCATGGGTAAGGAAGGACAAACGGTTCCTGCTATGAGCGATGAATGGATTGATACCATCAGCAAAAGGTATATTGAACTGTATGAAAAAGTAACCGGTCATGCATTTGTACCGGAGTCCCTGGACGACACCGTTACCGAACAAAAAATAATTGCCTCTTTACAGAAACTGAATGCTTTTTAAGAAGTCTGGCTTAGCATAACCAAACAGACAGAATTTAAAAAGATACAAATACTCCCTGCCCTTCAGGTATCGGGAATATGTTGACGTCTACATCAAATACTTCCTGCAGGAGATCTTTGGTGAGTATTTCGTTCCGGGAAACTGCTTTAACGATAGTTCCTTCTTTCATAAACAGAATCCGGTCTGCGTATTTCAATGCGAGATTAATATCATGTAGTACGGCAAATACTGCAACATGCTGTTTACAGCATTCACCGGCTTCTTTCAATAACTGATGCTGGTATTTGATATCAAGATGCGATACCGGCTCATCGAGCAATAAACATTTCGGATCTTCAACTGAAGCATTGCCGATCTGCGCCAATACACGGCACATCTGTATTTTCTGTGCCTCGCCGCCAGATAAAGTCTGGTAGTTTCTATATGCCAAAGCCATTACCTGCATTTTTTCCATCACTTCATTTACTATTTGCTCATCAGCAACGGAAGGATGTGAAAGAAAATACGGATAGCGTCCCATCATAACAATTTCTCTCACTGTCATGGGAAAGCTGATATGATACTGCTGCGACAGTACCGCTCTTTTCCTGGCGAGTATTTCCGTTGTATACTGACTGATTTCTTTGTCATGGTAGCAGATTTTCCCCGATACAGGCTGTATGGCACCCGACATCATCTTAAGTAGGGTTGATTTACCCGCACCATTGGCGCCCATTACCACAACAAACTCTCCGGGTGCAATGGCTAATGAAACATTGTTTACAAGGATTCTGTTCTTTACCAAAAAGGAAACCTGCTGTACGCTAATCATTGACACCTCCTTTGTTCAGCAGGTTACTTCTTTTGAGAAGAATCACAAATATGGGAGCACCGACCAATGACGTAATGATACCGATCGGAACTTCTGCCGGTGCCAGTAATAATCGTGCACCCATATCGGCCAGGGTTAGCAATATGGCGCCTGCGATCATAGATGCAGGTAATAATTTTTTATTATCGCTGCCCACCACCAGGCGCATGAGGTGTGGTACAATCAGGCCCATAAAACTGATCACTCCCACAAATGCGGTGGCAACAGAAACCAGCGCCGTATTGTACAGCATGATTCTTCGTTTTAATTTTTCTGTATTCACACCTGCATAACCGGCTTCTTCTTCTCCCAGTACCAGTAGGTTTAATTGCTTTGCATATCGCATAAATATATAAAACAGAGGCAGTGCAATGGCTGCGGTAATCCAGACCTGTAACCAGGAAGCGCCAGAGAAAGTACCCAGGCTCCAGAAGGTAATACTTCTTGCCTGCGGATCGCGTGCGATATAACTCATGAATCCGGTACCACTTAACCCCACAGCATTTACTGCAATTCCGATCAGTAATAAAGAAGTTACATCCATCCGATGGGTTCCTTTTGCCAGTATATATACGATATAGGTTGCCAGTAATCCACCTCCAAATGCAAAAAGGGGAACCAACAGGGGGCCAGCCAGGATTTGCATTTCTTTATTCATTCCTGTACTCAGTACAAAAACCAGTGATGCACCAAAGGCGGCTCCCGCACTGGTTCCTATCAATCCGGGCTCTACAATAGGATTCCGAAACATTCCCTGCATCAATACGCCTGAAACAGCCAGTATGGCACCGGTGATCATACATAGCAATACCCTGGGCAAGCGGATTTCTATAAAAATACCTTCGTAAATATTGGCAGGCTTATCTCCCAGTATCCAATGCTGTACCGCTGAGAACATATCTGCGATACAGATGGGCACAGCACCATATGCAATGGCCATCAGTAATACCATTACCAGCAAAGAGATCGCTATTATAAAAAAAATCTTACCTGGTTTTTGCATTGATCTCGGGATGGATCAGGTTCATTAATTTTTCTACATTCTCCGGAGTTCGTGGACCAAAATACACCAGATCATGTTCTTCAAAGCGGTAAATACGGTTATTTTTGGCAGCATTCGTAAGTGCCACACCGGGCACCTGCTTAAATTGTTCTGCAGAGCCACCCATTTTATCAAATCCGAAATTGGTAGCAATGATGATGTCGGGATTGGCTGCAGCAATGGCTTCTGCACTGAGTTGCCTTGCTCCTTTTCCGTTGTACAAAGCCGGCCTGCCGCCTGCAGAAAGAATCATCCTGTCGCCGGCACCATTGCGACCACTCATGACGAAGAAATAATTATTTGCCTGTCCGTAATGTATGATCATTACTGTAGGAGTATCATGCGGTACCTGGCGGAGTCGTTCTGCCTGTAAAGTCATTTCATGATCCATTTTGCTGATAATAGAATCTGCTTTCGCTTCTACACCAAAAAATGAACCCAGTTCCTTCAGCACCAGTTTAGCACTATCAAAAGTATTGGCGCCGCCAAAGGTTTTAACACGAAGACCCAGTTTTTCCAGTTGTGGAATTACATGGGCAGGACCAATATCATTGCTGTGAATGATAAGGTCTGGTTTCATAGAAACAATTCCTTCTGCATTCAATGCGCGATGATACCCAACGGTAGGAAGCAATTGGGCACTATCAGGGTAAGTACTCGTAAGATCGCAGGCAACAATATCATGACCTTTACCAAGGGCAAACATCATTTCGGTAAGATGTTTGGAAACACAAACTACCCGCAGGTCTTTTGTTACATCCATTTCTTTTCTTCCGAAACGGTTACAACTGATGCCCGTTACCAGTGCAATCAGCAGAATCAGAAAATTATTTTTTTTCATATGCATCATTAGAACTAACAGAGGAGGCCGTTATACAACGGCCTCCTCTGTTGTTAAAAATTATATTTAAAATGAATGCCACCAAAATAATTGGCATTATACGGAGCGGGCAGGTACGCATCCGGCAACTGATTTACAAAAACCATGTAAGGATATTGTGTATTGGTCATATTGTTGATGCCAAAAGAAAGATCAAGATCACAATGCGCAGAAAGACTGCGCCGGAAACCCACCTTACTGTTCAACACACTATAACTGGTTGTATTATTCAACCCATCAGAACTGATGGGCATCCCATCTTTATAGAGATAGGTAATGCTGCCATACAAACCAGGTCTGGTGCTTATATCAACACCCAGATTACCGGTAAATTTAGCTACGCCAGCTACAGGTTTGCTATCATAATCTGCTATTACAGCAGCTGTTCTTGCCGCGTTTAAGGTTTGAAAACTGTATCCCTTGTATCTAAAATCCGAATAAGCCAGATTGGCAAAAGGTTGTACCGAACTAAAGAAACTATTGCCGGATTGATAGGCTATATACTTTAACAATAACTCAATTCCTTTGTGATCCTGTTTGCCGCTATTGGCTACGTACGTATAAGCAGTAGTGGTGGTACTGCCATTTAAGGGAACAGCTATGGCACTCATTTTATCGCTGAATACTGCGTTGAACAAAGCCAGCTGATACGTTAAGGTATTCAGGAACAGACTACCCTTGGTTCCGATTTCAAACTGGTCTCCCACCTCGGGTCTCAAATCTGTATTAAGTTTACCTGTTGCCGGTATAAAGAAGTAAGAACTAACCGGCGCTTTGTATCCTTTGCTGTAGGATGCATATACAGACACCTGTTTGCTGAATACTTTGTTGATGGCAAGATGCGGCGATGCCATTCCATTGTACTTTTTGGCAAATTGTGTGGGCAGGGTACTACCGGACACATAAAATTTATCATTCAGTTCAATACGCATATTACTAAGCCCAATGCCAGCTGTTACAGACAGGTCTTTGGGTAGCGCAAGGGTCCACTCGGTGAATACAGAAGTAGTTCCGGTAATGGTGGTTTGGTTGCTTCGCATGGCACCGATTACCCAATATGCATTGGGATTTGCGGGATTAGCCACCATGTTGTAGCCAATGATCTGCGCATTCTGTCTTTGCGATTCTATACCGGTAATGCCGCTGAGACTGGATCCGTTGGCCAATGAAAATTTCATATCCAGTGTTGAACGAAATCCATAGTTAACAGGGCTCTTATCTGTCCACCCGCCTGCCGAACTTGCATTATTGGAAACACCTGAACCAAATACAGAAGTGGTATTTGAAATAGCGTTACTGAAACGATAGGTATGTCCTACACCCGCACGGAAGCTGATAACTTCAGAATGCGCATTCCGTTTAATGTACTCCGGATTACCTGAATAATCTTTCGCTTCATACTGTGCAATGGTTAATTCTCCCGCTCTTGCATCGTAACTGCTGCTGTATCCGAAATAAGCGTTAATACTTTGCTTGTCATTGGGTTGAAAATCACCTATTATATTAACAAAGTCTTTACGTGATGCTGTATGAACCATATAACCATCAGTACGCTGGCGTCCGTAATTCACCAGCAGGGAAGCATGTTCTGTGCTCATCGCAAAATGTGTGGTATACCGTTGCAGATCGTAACTGCCCACAGTGATTTCTTCTCCTACCGATGTTTTCCCTTTTTCGGGTTTGATCGTATTGAGGTTTACCACACCAGCCACAGCCAGACCATATAAAGTACCGGCAGGTCCTTTGGTTACTTCTACATTTCCGATAGAACCAAAATCGATATCATCCATTACAGTAATGCCTTCCGCATCTGTAACCGGAATACCATTCAGGTATACTTTGGAACCCTGCCCGTCGAAATTACTGCTTACGCCATTGGTTCCGCGAACGCCGTTTCCATAACCGCGGATATTAAATTGCTGCCCGGAAGAAACCGCGCGTCTTTGCATGGTTACACCGGGGATATTGCTGTTGATGGCATCATCCAGGAACAATCCATTCCCGCGTTTGATCTCGGTTTCGTTTAGTTTGGTAATGGATACGGGCTGATACAGTAATGATTTATTGAGATTGGAAGTAGCCGTGATCTCTACTGCATCCAGTGTCAGATTTACCGCACTGAGACTGATCATCAGTTGATCTTTGCAATTTCTGATAGATTGCCTTTTGCTTTCATATCCTACAAATGAAATAGTGATCTCTTTGAATTTACTGCAGTCTACGGAAAAGACACCTTCTTTATCAGCAGTTCCAATAGCCTTACCCCCTGCGCTGATAGTGGCTCCTGCCAGTGGTGTTTTGGTAGCAGCATCGGTTACTTTTCCTTTTAAGAAGGTTTGTGAAAATCCTGCATTGGTTATACATAAAAAAATAAACAGGTATACGATATTCTTCATCCTAATTTGTTTGATATATGATACAATTAAACAGCAGTATCCTTCCGGAAACTGCCAGACACTTCAATAAAAAAAGAGTTAACATCGGGGAGGTGGTAATGCAATAGAGGTAGTCAGAGAGGCAAGTTGTGCAATGCCTGCAGGTATTTTATCCTGACTGGCATTTTCAGGAAATATAAGTCTATTGCCCTCGCAGGAAACAAATACCGAAAAGAATTTGAATACAGAACCGGTTCTCTGTTTACCCTGCCTGTGCGCATCCAGTGCAGATAACTGTTTGTCCAGTTCGTTTTCCTTCCCGTCTTTCAGGGCTATAATATGGACCTTATCCTTATCATAACGGATCTGGATCACATCATATAATTCGCCATGATACCTGAACTCCGAATTGGTTTCCTCCCATTCAAAAGCGGGATCGGTAATATTGTTGCCGCTTTGTACAAAAGAAAACCGGTCGCCAAGTTCCGATCTTTTATGCGTGGATAACCACTGGCGCATTTCCGCTTTTATGTTGTGTTTGTGCAAAGCATATATGAGATGATACCCGCCGATATAGATCAACAGACTGCACAACAGAAGTATGGTAGCGTTTTTTTTCACAGCAGTTACCGGCGAAAGATAGGGAATGTTTTTGACCAGCTACGCGGAAAGTGATGAATGTAAAACGGATATCCGCTCACCGGTAAGAATGCTTATTTTACCGGTGGTGTGATCCTTGGCCTGAGCCTTGACTGACTTTTATTGAAAATATTCTGCCCGTTCTCCACGCCTTTGCGGATTTCTTTTTGTCGTTCTACCGGCATGTGAACCGTATCCTTACAGGCGGTACTGCAACAGCCATCCATTTCGGCTGCACATTCTTTGCACTGTATAAAGAGCAGATGACATCCATCGTTTTTGCAATTGGTATGATCATCGCAGGCTTTGCCACATTGGTGGCAGGTGGCAATCACATCTTCGGTAATACGCTCTCCCAGCCTGTCATCAAATACGAAGTTTTTCCCGATGAATTTACTGGGCAGTTCTTCGCTTTTAGCCTGACGCGCATAATTGATGATACCGCCTTCCAGATGAAATACATTCCGGAAACCCTTGTGCAGCATAAATGCACTGGCTTTTTCGCAACGGATGCCACCGGTGCAGTACATGATGATATTCTTTTCTTCATTGCCCTTCATCATATCCACTGCCATGGGCAATTGTTCGCGGAAAGTATCGGAAGGAATTTCCAATGCATTTTCGAAATGCCCCACTTCATACTCGTAATGGTTACGCATATCGATGACGATCGTATCCGGATCCTTCAGCAATTCATTCATCTGTTGGGCATTCACATATCTGCCTTTACGCTCCATGCTGAAAGCCGGATCATCAATCCCATCCGCTACAATCTTCTCCCGCACTTTTATTTTCAGTACCCAGAAGCTTTTCCCGTCATCGTCCACCGCAATGTTCAGGCGTAAGCCCTCCAATGGTTTGATGGAATAGAGGAATTCTTTAAAAGCGTCAAAGTTATCAGCGGGCACACTGATCTGTGCATTAATGCCCTCTTTGGCCACATAAATGCGGCCAAATACCTGCAGGGCATGCAGGTGTTTATACAGGTAATCCCGGAACTCCTGCGGATTTTCGATCGGGAAATAACAATAAAAACTAATGGTAGTTCTGGAGAAGGTTTCTTCCATGAGGCGCTGCTTCAGCTCCTCGTTAGACACACGGTTATGCAACAATGCCATAGAGTTTCATTTTAGACATCCCCTTACAGGAATGTTCCGTTATTAATGGAGCCACTTGCAGGGTGGCCAAAATTCGGGGCAAAGATAGGGAATTGTCAATGGGCAATGGTGAATTATCAATTGTGAGTCGTCAGTCGTGAGTAGGGAGATCATCTGGTATTGGTTGAAAACAATGCAGTATCGAATTTTCCTAAAGGGCAGCAGCCATTAATCACTCACCATTGCCTATTGACCATTCACCACTCACTACTCACCACTGACTACTCACCCATCAAAAGAACGGCACCGACACCCTGAACCCGCTGGGGCGGCCGCCGCCGGATTCGAAGCCCTGGACAAAATCTACGCGGATAATTTTGAGGATATTCTCGATGCCGAATAAGAGTTCGTAATAATCACTGCTGTTGTTAATGTGTAAAGCATTTACACCTGTAACAAAGAACCAGTTCAGTTTTTTGAAACCAGGGATCTTATTACTGATCAGCCCATTGAGGTGATATTCTGCATGCGCCGCCACGGTGAAGCGGGAAGTGTTGCTGTATTTGTAATAGGGTGCCAGTTGAAAACTGCTTAACTCACGCGAAGCAAAAATGGTTTGGTTACCCAGGTAATGCTGCCAATCGGGGATAAAGGTTCTGGCAGCATCAAAAAAACCGGAAGCGGCGATATTATAAGAAAATTTACCCGCCAGTTTCAGGTCTAGATCATCGTTGATACCGAAACGCCACCTCGTATAATCTACATCACTACCCAGAAATCCATTGATTCCTTTCGTAACCGAAGCTGTGAACGTAGGATAGTCTGAACCTATCCCTATTTTCCGATCGGGGAATTCAATATAGTCAGCACCCGGCCGCCAGATAATGCCGGCTGTAAAAATACTGGCCTGGTTGCGGGGCATATTGCTGTTCGTGATCTCTGTTGGATAGTTAGGCGTAAAACTTCTATCGGTACGGTTTTTCCAGGTTACAGGGTCTGCCAGGTTATCCAACGCAAACCTGTCCTGGAACTGAAAACCGGCACTGATGCTTAAGCCATTTCCGATGCCGGTGCTATATCCCAAACGAAAGTAATTGGCTTCATAGATTTTCAGGTAATTGGCTTCCGATAACAGCGTAGACAGGGTATTGATGCGGGGTGTAATCGCGCCGGCATTATTGAACTGCAACACCGTTCTGCCACCCGATAGATTGATATTCTGAAAATATTTCTTTCCGAAATTTCGGCTGATGCTGATGGAGGGATTGATATGCCGGTTGGCTAACCCAAAACGGATATCCGGGTTAACCGTTAATAGGTTCCTTCCTTCAAATCTGCGGGTATAGCGCGGAGAGAAACTGATCACACCGCCTTCCACCGTATTATAGTTAAGCGTACTTAACAGAGAAGGGATATTTACACTTTCTTTTCTTTTCCGGACGGTGAATGTCTGACCCGTAAATAATAATCCACTTAACCGGATCTTATTCCTTCTGGCATCCAGCGAATCCAGATAACGCGGATCCTGCCTTACCTGTTCCAGACTGTCTTTCTTTTTGTAATCACGGATTTCTTCGGGCAGTAAAGGCAAGGGACGGATACTATCCCAGTATGCCATGTTTTTTTTGTTAGAACTATCGTAAAACTTGAGAATGGTATGGTCAAAGAATTTGGGTTGAAAGGCCGGCATCATATCAAACTTATCATACACCTGTACAAAACTTCCGAAGAAATCGAAACCGAATATTTTGCCGGAAGGATAAATAACCTGGTTTTTGATCACCCATACTTTTCCGGAAGGAACGTACAATTGCTGTATGCGCAAAGTATCCAGCAACTGCATCTGCTGAGCACGAAGTAATAAAAGATCTACACTTTGTATACGCCATTCGTTTTCCAGTATGTTGATATAACCACTGAACACCGGTTCGTAGGCCCGTTTCGGGATCACTTTGATGCGACTTACTTCTTTTCCGTTCTCGAAAAAAGTACCTTCAAATTTGTACTTATAAAAATTGAGCGCGCCATTGGCAATGGGTGAGATAAAACCCCGCGGGTTCAGGTCCTCGCCCACTGAAATATTATTCTCATAAAATGAAATGATCTGTGGTTCGCTTAATCCGAATGCACCACTGCGTCCGCTTACCTTGGTAGAAATTACTTCTACTTTTTCTTTGGCCGGACGCTGCACCGAATAGCGGGCCACGGTTTCTGACAAAAAGATCATTTTGCGTTTACTGGTATCGCCATCTTCAAAATCGATCTTCCTGCCCATGAAGGAAGCAGGAAAACTGCGCAGCTGCATTTGTCCTTTGATATATACTTCACACTGAAACTGCGCAATCTCTTTCAGGTGCCGTTCCCTGTTGGCAATGGCTTTGCGGATGATGGCATAGGCCGGATCCTCGCCACCGCTTTTCACTTCTACATCTGCGAGACTATATTGTTGTATTTCCAGTTCAAAATCAATGACCTGGTCCGTTTTGTTTACCTGAATTTTTTTCTCCGTTGATTTGTGTCCGATGTACTGGCAAACAAGGGTATACGAACCCGGCTCCAGTTGCAGAAAATACATACCCTTGCTGTTGGCCGAAACGCCCTGTGTGGTTCCTTTTACAAGAACAGAAGAAAAAGCCAGAATATTCCCCTGCTTATCGCGGATGGTTCCGCTGATGGTAGCTCCCTGTGCCATAAGCAGGCTTCCACAGAGTAAAACAAATAAGCAGAATTGTTTCATATAGTCTGGTTACAACGAATTTATAGGCAAAATGTTGGGTTTTGCTTACCGGTTAACAAATGCGTAAGAGTTTAACGTAATGTTAAGCGTTGGGTAGGGACATAAAAAAGCCGTCAGTACAAGTAGCATGTAACCCAGACCTCCTTGCAATGACGGCGATTGGTTTGTCTTTATTTCCGCAGGTAACTGCCTGCTAAAGCTGCAAAACCGCTTACCAATCCGCCTACGATACCCGTTACCAGAATCAATACCAGGTAAGAACCTCCCAGTGGCAGAATAGTGGCTACTTTGGCAGAAAGAATATGTTCATTGGCCGAGTCTTTGAGAAAAGCCATCCCGCCCCACAACAGAAAAAGACCGAGAAAACCCGACAGAAAAGATTTGCCCGGCTGCTGGTGAATAGCTACGGATACCAACAGCGAACTGATCGTAAAACTCCACCAGGGAAGGGTACTGTAGATACCCAGTACATAAGCGAGAAAGCCGGTTAATACGATTGCGGTGATTGTTTTATTCATGATCGTTTGTTTAGCTGTTAGTAAAAGTCATGTGCCATTTAATGCGCTCGTGTTTGGCAGCCGTGGCCTGTTGCAGAAAAAGGATGCGGTAATACTTACCGGCAGCCCAGTAATCTACAAATGTGTCGTAATACTTGCTGCCGGGGTTACCGCTTTGTCCACCGGGATACACACCATACGCTTCAATCTCATCTGTCAGATGCACGATCATGCGCCAGCTGGGTCCATGGGTTTCTTTGGTAGCATTGATGATATGTTCACCCCCACCAATCGGCAGGTGCAGTCTGCTCAGGCCGGGGATCTTGAGCAGGTGATTCACTCTGGTGTCTTTCATCTTTGCCCATTCCAGTTTATTTTCCGCTTCCAGTTGTTTCAGGTGTGGGGTAGCTTTTTTAACCGCGGTCAGGAGGTCATCACCGAAGGTTTCTGTTTTACCTGATGTGTTGATATCATCCATAAACCGGAAACTGGAATCATTACGCAGCAGGGTTTCCAGCAAGGTAGATGCATCGGGTTTGGGTAAGGGCAGGTTGCTTTTCCGGATCTCATCGCCCCAAACAGCTGCTTCCAGACTATCCCAGATACATTTGAAAACAGTGGCACCCTTTGCATTTACATCATTCCGCAGGTCCCAGTTTTTGAGCATATCTATATATTTTTTCTCATCCGACGTTAACCCATTCTCATCCAGGTTCCGCAACAGTACCGGCCTCGCCGTTTCTGCAAATACATTGTAATTATCTGCCTGCAGGTGCTGCATATCTTCAGGAGTAATCATATTCATTTCCGCCAGTTTGCGGTTAATGATGATACCCCGGTACAAAGGAAAATTATTGGCTGCACCCAGGTAATATGGATAAGTGGAATCGGTAGACATCTGGTTGGCACTGCTCACAAAACCTCTCACCGGATTTACCATCAGCGGATTTTCTGTTACCGGAATCATTCCCTGCCAGGCATAACTGGTATCCACACCCGGCTGGATAAAATCTCCCTGCCGCTTCCACCTTGCTACAAAAGCGCCCTGTTGTTTGATAGCAATATCTCCTGTTTTGGATGCAAAAGCGAAATTCTGTCCCGGACATTCCCAACGCGAAATCGCATCCAGGTAATCATCGTAATTTTTTGCCCGGTTTAACTGATAAAAAGTCTGTAGGCCGGTTCCTGCTTTGTGGGCAGTCCACCTAATGGCGAGGTATTTGCCTTCGGTACTGATATTCTTGTAAGACTGGTCATACATAACCGGACCAAATACCGTCATGGCCATATTTTCTACCAGATCGGGTTTGCCTTTGATCCGGATCACTTCTTGCCTGTGTCCTGCTTCAACCCATTCGCCGTTATAATAATAGGAAGACAGGGTACTGTCTTTGAATTTGATATCATAGTAATCCAGCACATCCCGGCCGGCATTGGTTACCCCCCATGCAATACTGTCGTTAAATCCGATGATCACCGCCGGCGATCCCGGAAAACTGGCGCCATAGGTATTATGGGTAGGTGTATGAATCTGCATTTCATACCAGAGCGAGGGCAGGTTCAGTCCCAGGTGCGGGTCGTTGCTTAAAATAGGTCGGCCACTTTTGGTTTTGGTGCCGCCTACTACCCAGTTATTGCTGCCATTGTCTTTATCCGGCACCATGGGTAAGAGGGCAGTGCTGTTAGTGGCTCCTTTACCGAGGTACAAAGAATCTTTACTCGCTGGTGCCTGCGGAACAATGGCCGGACTGAGAAACGTCGTTCCTTTGGGTACGATGGGATCCAGTGAATCCTGTACATTGGGATATAGTTTATCAAAATCATCGAACCCAAAATAATTTTTGGCATTGGTCATTTGCAGGTCTGCCGTAGCACCTCTTGCGGTAAGATCGTAAGACATAAACATCAGGAACAGATAAGTCTTCAGCGGTGTCCATTTTTCGGGTTTGTAATCCAGCAACTTATATTCAAAAGGGATTTCCTGCGGTTTCAGCGAACTGATATAGGCGTTCACACCTTCTGCATAGGCTTCTACCGTGGCTTTCATTTCCGGGTTCTTCTCCATATTGGCGAGGGTTTGCTCAGCCCCGTATACCATACCCAGGCGACGGAACATCCGGTCTATCGGCAAACGCTCTTCACCCAGAATCTCACTCAGCCTGCCCCCCGCTACGCGTGTCTGAAATTCCATCTGCCAAAGACGGAATTTGGCGTGTAAATACCCCTGTACCTGATAAGCATCCAAGTCATTGGCTGCATATATATGCGGCACCAGCCTGTCGTCCATGTACACATCTACCTTATCTTTTAACATTGGCAGTTTCAGCTCACCATCAAAACCGGCATCTACTGGCTCGGCATTCTGCCAGAAACCCAGTTGCGGAGAAAGAAAATAACCCAGACGCGGTGTTTTGCTGCCACCTGCCGGCAGCTGGGTATTCAATGCCACCACTAACCCGGCCGTACAGATACCTGAGAGCAGAAAAGGAAGAATTCGCATAGCAGTCGTTTAAGTGCTGAAAATACTGATTTTTTGAGTACGGGGCAGGGCTGGATCAGCTCTAAGCGGAGATAATTCAAAATTCAAAAGTAAAAATTCAAAAAACGGCTGCGTGAGCAACAAATAGGGCAGTCAGATGTTATTCTACAAGGGAGTTTGGCATGTATAATGTCTGTTTTACGCCATACTCGTTTCCGTTTTGCCTTTTGACTTTTGAATTTTGAATTTTTAATCGCCTCCGGAACTTCGTAATTTCGCACCACCATGAAGCAGTTTAATGTACCCAATATATACCGCAGTCCACTGATCAGTGCCATCAAACAGCAACGGAAGCAGTCGGATAAACTGAAGAAGGATTTCAGTCCTACCCTGGTAGACCTCGGCCCCATTCAGATCTACCTCGCCCGCCACTTTGGTTTTTGTTATGGGGTGGAGAATGCCATTGAGATCGCCTTTAATACCATCGATTCCAATCCCGGCAAGCGTATTTTCCTGCTCAGTGAGATGATTCACAACCCGCAGGTAAACAAAGATCTGGCTGAAAGAGGTGTACAGTTTCTGCAGGATACCTATGGCAAACAGGTGGTTCCTTTTGACGAGATCACAGGTGATGATGTGGTGATCATACCCGCTTTTGGTACTACACTCGAAATTGAGCAACTCCTGATTGATAAAGGCATCCCCACTGCGCAATACAATACAACCTGCCCCTTTGTAGAAAAAGTATGGAACCGTAGTGAGCAGATTGCAGAAAAAGGATACAGCATTGTAGTACATGGCAAACCCAAACATGAAGAAACCCGCGCTACTTTTTCGCATGCATCTTCCCATACACCCACTATTGTGGTGAATGATATGGAAGAAACCATCGCACTGGCAAAATATATTACCGGCGAAAAACCTGCGGAAGAATTCTATACCGAATTCGAAGGCCGCTATTCAGTTGGTTTTGATATTACCCGCGACCTCCAGAAGATTGGTGTAGTAAACCAGACCACCCAGCTGGCCAGCGATACCCAGGCCATTTCCGATTACCTGAAGGCCGTTTTTATCCGTCATTTTCAACTCACTGCCGATACCATCAGCGAACGTTTTGCCGATACCCGCGATACGCTTTGTTATGCCACTAACGATAACCAGACAGCAGTTACCGGTATGTTGAATACAGATGCCGATATGGCCATTGTGATTGGCGGTCATAACAGCAGCAACAGCTCTCACCTGGTAGAGCTTTGCGAAAATGAACTCACTACGTATTTTATTGATGCTGCCGACAGGCTGCTGAATAAAGCAACCATTGAACACCGCAACTGGCAAACCAAGGAATTAAGCACTATCCATGGCTACCTGCCCGATAAACAGCCCTTACGGATCCTTATTACCAGCGGCGCCAGCTGTCCTGATGCGGTGGTAGAAAAAGTGGTTCGCAAACTGGCATCGTTTTATAGTGTGGAATCGAGGGTGGATGAGTTCAGTCAGCAGATCGTAAACATGTAATAATCCGGCTGCCGATCTAATAAAATCGCTGCACCCATACCCTATCACTTTGTAAGCAGGATATTCTGCCTGAACAAAACAGCCATCTTTTTGAGGAACGGTATCCCCTGCCGGATAACTGCCCGGTATCTTTGTCTGCTAAAGCAATTTTCCTATTATGAGCAGAAAAATAATCGTATTCATTGCCGCAAGCCTGGATGGTTTTATTGCAGGCCCCGATGATAATCTTTCCTTTTTGGACCGGGTAGCCAAAGAAGGAGAAGATTACGGATATGCCGCTTTTATGAGTGGCGTAGATACCGTGATCCTCGGAAGAAAGACTTACGATTGGGTAATGAAACAGGTGCCGGTATTTCCGCACGCAGATAGGGAGAGTTATGTGATCACCCGCACAGCAAAACCGGCGCAGGGCAAAACGGTATTTTATACCGGCAATCCGGTTACACTGGTGAAAGAACTGGTTCAAAAAGAAGGAAAGAATATCTTTATAGACGGAGGCGCTGAACTCGTAAACAGTTTGCTGAAAGAGCAGCAGGTGGATGAAATCTATCTGTCCTTAATTCCGGTAATACTGGGCGATGGGGTGCGTTTATTTCATACCGGCAACCCTATGCAGACAAGTACACTGGTCAGCGTCAAACAGTTCAGTACCGGACTGGTACAACTTCATTATGTATTGGCAAAACCGTAAATAGGAGTGCATATGCAGCTGATTGTGCTGGAGATCCCTTTCCATTTTGAGGGAACTACTAACAAGCTCTACCCCGTAATCCTGCAACACAAAGAAGAAATGATCCTGGTAGATGGCGGCTATGCCGGTTTTCTTCCCTTGCTGGAAGAAGCGGCTTTACAGAAAGGATTGTCATTACAACAACTAACCGGCAGCATTATTACCCACCATGATATCGATCACATGGGTGTGCATGATGAATTGCTGCAAAAATATTCATCGGTAAAAATCTACGCATATCATACAGAAGCTCCTTATATCAACGGAACCAAAAAATCTTTACGGCTGCAGCAGGCCGAAGCCATGCTGCCTTCGCTGCCACCGGAATACCAGTCGGGCGCGATGGCTTTTATCGAATTATTGAAAACCATGCAACCTGTACCCGTACATGCGGTATGGCAGGGTGGAGAAGAGCCAGCTTTTTTACCCGGCATACAGATCCTGCATACACCGGGGCATATGCCCGGCCATATTTCTTTATACCATACTCCTTCCCAGACCCTGATTACCGCAGATGCCATGGTAATAGAAGAAGGTGCACTCAATATCGCCAATCCCCATTTTACGATGGATATGCCCGCAGCGATCGCTTCTATTCATCGGCTGGCGGCAGTTCCCATACAAAAACTCATCTGTTACCATGGCGGCATCATGGACAACGAGATTGAAGCCAATATGCAGTCTTTACTGGCCCGTTACCCGCTTTCTGAGACTTACTGATATTTATCATAGCTGGTATATATCCATTTCAGTAATTTACTTCCAGCATTTACGCTGATTTAATCCGTCTGTATGCCTGTTACCCAATTCAACATCTCCGGTTTAACTGATGAGCAGGTGATAGAAGCGAGAGTTTCGCATGGACAGAATAAACTGGTTTTCAAAAAAGAAAATGGTTTTGTAGATGCGGTAAAAAGCCTGATCAAAGAGCCGATGGTGATATTGTTGCTGGTGGCTTCTTCTGTGTATTTTATCAGCGGACAATCGGGTGATGCCATTTTTCTCGCACTCTCCATTGTACTGGTAGCCACTATTTCGCTGTACCAGGATTCGAGAAGCAGGAACGCATTGGAAAAACTGAAAAGTTTTACGCAGACCAATGCCAAAGTGATCCGCAACAGCGAAGTAATTGAGATTCCCACAGAAGAGCTGGTGATGGGTGATTACCTGCTGATTGAAGAAGGCAGTGCCATTACCGCAGACGGCACCATTGTGCACTCGAATGATTTTTCGGTGAACGAGTCGATCCTTACCGGAGAATCCCTTTCGGTATATAAAGATGCAACCAAAGAAGATCCTTTTGTATTCAGCGGTACCACGGTTTCCAGTGGATTGGGCATTGCGGTAATCACGGCCATTGGCAATGAAACCAGACTGGGAAAGATCGGCAAGAGCCTGGAAAGTATTACAGAAGAAGCCACACCACTCGAACAACAGATCAGTTCGTTTGTAAAAAAAATGGTACTACTGGGTACCCTTGTATTCCTGGTGGTATGGGGTATCAATTTCTATCATTCCAGACAATTACTGGATAGTTTACTCAAAGCCCTTACCCTGGCCATGAGTATTTTACCCGAAGAAATTCCGGTAGCATTTACCACGTTTATGGCATTGGGTGCCTGGCGGCTGATGAAGATGGGCATCCTGGTAAAACAAATGAAAACGGTAGAAACACTGGGCAGTGCTACGGTGATCTGTACCGACAAAACAGGAACCCTTACGGAGAATAAAATGAGTCTGGCCAAAACATTTGTACTCGCTACACAGGCAATTGCAGATGCTGGTACAAACAGCCAGGAACAACAGGAACTGGTACGTCTGGCTATGTGGGCCAGTGAGCCCATTCCTTTTGATCCGATGGAACTGGCTTTACACAAGTCCTATATTTCCAGCCGCAAAGAAGATGAACGTCCGCAATTCCGGATGATACATGAATACCCCCTGGAAGGTACACCTCCGATGATGACACATATCTTTGAAAACAAGGAAGGCAAAAGGATCATTGCCGCCAAAGGGGCACCGGAAGCACTGGTCAGCATTTCGGACCTGAACAGTGCAGAAACAACGGCCATTGAAAATGCCATCGAACAAATGGCCAGAGATGGATACCGGATTCTGGCAGTAGCAGAAGCTGATTTTGCGGGAACAGATTTTCCTGAAAAACAGCAGTACTTCTCTTTCCGCATCAAAGGATTGGTTGCATTTTATGATCCCCCCAAACAGAATATACAGCAGGTATTACAGGATTTTTACACAGCCGGTATTCAGGTAAAAATTGTAACGGGAGATAATGCAGCTACCACTACTTCCATTGCGAAAGAAATCGGCTTCAGGGGTTGGGAAAAAAGTATTACCGGCGAAGCGTTAATGAAACTCAGCGATGCTGAATTACGCGTAACAGTCAGTAACACCTGCTTGTTTACCCGAATGTTTCCCGATGCCAAATTAAAAATCATCCATGCATTAAAAGCACAGCAGGAGATTGTGGCCATGACAGGCGACGGGGTAAATGACGGACCTGCCTTAAAAGCCGCACATATCGGTATTGCTATGGGACAGAAAGGAACCGAAATAGCCAAACAGGCGGCTTCGTTGATCTTACTGGAAGATGATCTCTCTAAAATGGTGGAAGCCGTTGCCATGGGCCGGCGGATCTATACCAACCTGAAAAAAGCGATCCAGTATATCATCTCTATCCATATCCCGATCATATTAACCGTATTTCTGCCGCTGGCGCTGGGCTGGATCTATCCGAATATTTTTACACCGGTACATGTGATCTTTCTGGAGCTGATCATGGGTCCTACCTGCTCTATCATTTATGAAAATGAACCGATGGAACAGAATACCATGCAACAAAAACCAAGACCTTTCTCCACCACCTTCTTTAACTGGAAAGAACTTACCACCAGTATCGTGCAGGGAATTTTCATCACTGCCGGCACTTTGTTTATCTACCAATACGCAGTTCAACAAGGAAGTAACGAAGCTGTTACCCGCTCTATGGTATTCACCGTACTGATCGCCGCCAATATCTTTCTCACCCTGGTAAACAGGTCGTTTTATTATTCCCTGCTCACCACCCTGGGCTACCGCAACAACCTTGTACTGCTGATCATCGGCATTACCATCGTCATCACCGGTTCGCTGCTTTTTATCAAACCACTGGCAGCTTTTTTCCAGTTCGAACCCCTCTCCCTCACCCAACTGGCCACCTGCACCGCCACCGGCTTTGTATCCGTTACCTGGTTCGAACTCATCAAATGGCAAAAACGCCGCAACACCCCCGCCTGAAAAAACATTCACTCATTCGCTCATTCACTCAGCCACTCATTCACTCATTAATTTCTGTCGCATTCACCCCCTAAATCGTCGCTTTTATACTTTTTTTGTTTAATATATATGCTATATTTTTGGGTATACACTACACAACCAATACCCATGATCTACCTTATCCTCCTGTTGGCCATTCTGGCCATCCCGCTGGCGGCGGCGGCTTTTATGGACAAACATTTTACCATCGAAGAGCAGGTTCTTATCAATAAACCGCTGCAGGAAGTATTCAATTACCTGAAACTGTTACGCCACTCCGACCAGTATAACAAATGGGTGATGACAGACCCTGACCTTACCAAAGAATTTTCGGGTACGGATGGTACACCGGGATTTATCTATCGTTGGAATAGCCAGATGAAACAGGTGGGCCAGGGCGAGCAGGAGATCAAAGAGATTATTGAGGGAGAAAGGATCGATTATGAAATTCGTTTTATCAAACCCTTTACCGGCACGTCCTTTTCTTCGCTCATTACCCATGCTACCGGTAACGGGCAAACACAGGTTACCTGGACTTTCAGTGGTGAACGGAATTTTATCATGTGTCTTTTTCATCTGTTACTGAACCTGTCGAAAGCATTGGGCAGAGACCTGCAGACCAGTCTGCAGAATATGAAAACGGTGCTGGAGAAACAAGTATAGATAAACACTATCCCAAATGATGGTCGAAGTTTTTAAAACCAATGTGGAAGCTCCCGATGAATCTGCCAGGATCATCGAAGAGTTGTTGCAGCGTTATCCGCAGAACAGGATCAATTTCGATCTGTCTGACTGCGACAGGATCTTACGTGTGGAAGGAGAAAACATTCATGCAGGCGGAATTATAGAACTGATGGAAGCGATCGGTTATATATGTGAGGTATTGCCCTGAATATAGATACCTGACGCGCTACAACGTTTTCGCAAATAAAAAGCCGGCAAATCAGTATCTGCAGCGTTGATAAGAGTAATTTAAGATTCATAAAATTGCTCTGTATGAAAAATCTGTTCTCCAACCGTCGCCGGTTCCTTAAAAATACCGCCACTACCGCCGGTGGTTTGTTGCTATTATCCTCCTTACCGAAGAAAACAATCGCCGGTTTCAGTGCTGAACCCCGGATCCGTTTTTCGGTCATCAATATCAACCACAGCCATATCTTTTCCATGGTGCAGGCCGTGATCAGGGGTGGCGGACAACTGGTAGCCGTATACGCGAAAGAAGCCGATCTGCTGGCTGGTTTTACCAAACAGTTTCCGCAGGTAAAACTGGCGGGCAGTGCCAAAGAGATTCTGGAAGACAACAGCATACAACTCATCCTCAGTTCCGGCATTCCGGATGAGCGGGGACCATTGGGTGTGCAGGTAATGAAACATGGGAAAGATTATCTCGTAGACAAACCCGGTATTACCACACTGGAGCAACTGGCCGAAGTGCGTAAAGTGCAGAAAGAAACCAAACGCATTTATTCCATCATGTACAGCGAGCGTTTCGAGAACCGCGCTACCGTAAAAGCGGGTGAACTCGTTAAAGCAGGTGCGATCGGAAAAGTGATACAGACCATTGGCCTGGGACCACACCGCATGAACCCTTCATCAAGACCGGAATGGTTCTTCGATAAAAAACGTTTTGGGGGCATCATCACCGATATCGGTTCTCATCAGTTTGATCAATACCTTTATTTTACCGGTACCACCCAGGCAAAAATAGTGGCATCGCAGATCGGTAATGTGAACCATCCGCAGTATCCGAAATTTGAAGATTTCGGGGATGTGATGTTAAGCGGGAATGGCGGTACGGGTTATATCCGGGTAGATTGGTTCACACCCGATGGATTAAAAACCTGGGGCGATGGTCGTCTCACCATTCTGGGAACAGAAGGCTATATCGAGATCCGCAAGAACATAGATATCGCCAGCCCGAATAACGGCGGCAATCATTTATACCTCGTAAATCAGAAAGAAACCCAATACATCGACTGTAACAAAGAACCGCTCCCCTTTGGAGAACAGTTTGTGAACGATGTAGTGAACCGCACAGAAACCGCCATGACACAGGCCCATTGTTTACTCGCAACAGAACTGGCTTTACTGGCACAGAAAAATGCACAGGTCATTACGGCCTTACCCAAATAATCCCCCGCAGGTTTTGCGCTTGGGCAGCTGATTCTGACGCTACAGTGCAAAACCTGCTTCTATTTCAGCCACTACCTCCACGGCAGAATCTTTTGTATCTTGTTGCACAAACCTGCTTATGCAAAAACAGCTATTATGGCTTTGTGTATTATTGTCTACGCTATCTGCCAGCCATGCGCAGGATGCAGTTACTGCGGCCAATCTTTTTCTCAACACACTCAGTAACGAACAAAAGCTCGCCACTGTTTTTCCTTTTGAGGGAGAAGAACGCTACCATTTTCATTTCGTACCCATGGAACGGAAAGGCATCACGTTCAACGAAATGAATACCACACAGCAACAAGCCGCCCGGCAACTGATGATGACCAGCATGGGCAAATCCGGATATGAAAAATCAACCGCGATCATGCAGCTGGAAAAAGTGCTGATAGAACTTGAAAAAAGAGCTGCTGACGATCATTACCGTGATACAGGTAATTATCATATTTCCATCTTCGGTGTACCATCCCCTGCAACTATCTGGGGCTGGCGTTTTGAAGGGCATCATATCTCTTTTAATTTTTCTTATAACAAACAGCAACTGGTTGCGGGTACCCCTGCTTTTCTGGGAAGTAATCCGGCCATTGTACCCAATGGCCCGGCAACAGGCAAACAGGTACTCGCCGATGAAACCGCCACAGCCCTGGCATTGCTGCAATCACTCAGTCCGGAACAAATAACCCAAACCATTTTTGCTGCACAGGCCCCCAAAGACATACTGAGTTTTAATAACCGGCAGGCATTGATCAACGCTGAGGATGGCATTCTGTATGCAGAACTGACACCTGCACAGCAGGAATTATTGCGGCAACTGGTCAACGTATATGTGAACCGTTTTACCCGGCTGTTTGCGGAGGATATGCTGAAAGAGATCCAGGCGGCAGGTTTAGACAAACTCCGCTTTGCCTGGGCAGGCGATCGGGTTACCGGTCCGGGGCACCCGCATTATTACCGGGTAAAAGGTCCTACTATCCTGATCGAATACGACAACACGCAGAATAACGCCAATCACGTACATTCGGTGCTCCGCGATCTGAAACATGATTTTGGCGGAGATCTTTTATTACAGCATTACCAAACCCAACACCAGCAATAAATAGTACGAAATGAAAAAGTTTTTTACGTGGATTACCTGTTTGTGCATTACCACAGCCATATTGGCCCAGCAGAAACCTGCCTATATTTTATACGATGCAAAAGGCAAGCAGGTGAAATATGAAAAGATGATCAAGATTCTCGCCGAGAAAGATATTGTGCTGTTTGGCGAGTACCATAACAATCCCATTGCACACTGGTTGCAACTGGAAGTAACCACCTCGCTGAAAGAAAAACGGGATCTGGTACTGGGTGCCGAAATGTTTGAACAGGATAACCAGGAAGCACTGAACCTGTACCTGCAGGGAAAGATCAAAGCCAAAGGACTGGATTCGATGGCACGCCTCTGGAAGAACTATCCTACCGATTATGCACCGCTGGTCAACTTTGCCAAAAACAACCAATTGGTATTTGCAGCTACCAATGTGCCGCGCAGATATGCTTCGATGGTTGCCAAAGGTGGATTTGGCGTATTGGATACGCTTTCTGCCCGCGAAAAACAGTGGATCGCCCCCCTGCCTATTGCCTATGATGCAGAACTGCCTGGGTATAAAAAAATGATCGAAATGATGGGTGGCCATGGCGGCGAGAACCTGCCCAAAGCACAGGCCATCAAAGATGCTACCATGGCCCATTTTATTCTGCAGAACCACAAAGAGGGCAGCCTCTCTATTCATTACAACGGTTCCTATCATTCCGATAACTATGAAGGCATTGGCTGGTACCTCAAAAACAAAAGACCGGAGCTGAAGATCGGCACCATCACCACCGTATCGCAGAAAGATGTAACCACACTGCTCGAAGAAAACAAAGGCCGGGCTGATTATATCATCTGTGTACCGGATAATATGACCACCACTTATTAGGCAGTGTTGTGATAGCCGGATAACACTGGCACATTCTCAGATATCGAAAAAATAGTACCTTACTTCAGTAAAAATTGCGCATGTTCCGTTACTGTTTCTTAGCCGTATGTTTCTGCAGTACACTGTTTTCCAGCCTGTACGCGCAATCCGGTACGGTTAACGGATACACCCATCAACTGCTGTTTAATATCTATACCAACCAGCCGGATAATGCGATCAGTGGCTTTTTACGTTCGTATGCACCTTCGCTCTATGATAAAAAAAATATACCTGTTACCAGCGGTACCACTGCCGAAACGGTAACCAGTAATGTAGAAATTCACAGTTTTGTATTCAGCAAACATCCCTACTTTGCCACCCCTTTTACCAGTGGCAAACTGGAGCTGTATTGCCAGCATTTCAGCGATGCCAAGGGGGTGCAGGTATTTGATGTAAAACTCTGGTTCGAATTTGATAACCAACTGGAAGCAGAAATGGCTTTTTCCAAACTGGTAGATGTATTCCTTCCCATCAGCACCAATAAACGGTTCAGCAGCACCAATGGTGCACAAAAAGCGGAGTTCTCTGATAGTAAAGGAGAAAAGGGATTTAACAAGATCCAGTTCCGGCTTACGGCCGATAACCTTGACCGGCGCAGGTTCAAAATTTTATTTGAAACAGCCAATGATCTCTGAGACCTTCTCAGGAACCGATCTTTTGTTTTGCCCATTCCAAAGCCATCGCTAACTGTTCATCGCGGGTGAGGTGGGTATTGTCCAGATCAACCGCATCGGCAGCCCGGCGCAGTGGACTGAATTCGCGGTTGCTATCAATATAATCCCGCATTTCCAGGTTATTCTTCACTTCTTCTACCGTGATGGCGGGATTTTTGGCATAGAGTTCCTTGAATCTCCGCTCAACCCGGATAGCCGGATCGGCGGTAACAAATATCTTGAGTTCCGCATTCGGAAATACAGTGGTACCGATATCGCGTCCATCCATCACAATGCCTTTCTTCTCTCCCATTTTCTGCTGTTGTGCCACCCCAAATTCGCGCACTTCTTTTAATGCGGCTACTTCACTCACATGTTCACTCACCAGCATATCGCGGATCAGCGCTTCTACATTCTCATCGTTCAGCAACATATCACTCTGTCCCGTTTGTTCATTGTATTGAAAATCGAGCGTAATCTCACCCAGCGCTTTGTGAATAGCTTTTTCATTGCGCCAGTCTACATGCTGCCGCAAAAAATACAGGGTAATAGCACGGTACATAGCACCGCTATCAATGAAAACATAGTTCAGTTCGTTAGCGAGCTGGCGGGCCAGGGTGCTTTTTCCACAGGAGGAATAGCCGTCGAGAGTGATGATGATTTTTTTCATGATGTTTGCAGCCGTTCAGGCCGCTGCAGCGTCCCGACCGGCTGCAAAGTTGCACCAAATATCGCCCAACACAAAACCTAAGTTCCGGAAATAGCAAAGCCGGCATCAACGATACCGGCCTGCATAGCTTGCCTCAAAACAGTTTAAGAAGGTAATACCACAGTATCAATCACATGGATCACTCCATTGCTTTGATAAACATTTTTAATAGTCACAGTAGACATACCGCCTTTTTCGTCTGTTAATACCAGTTTATTGCCCTGCATACTGGCTTTTAAAGTGCCGCCTGATACGGTTTTCAGTACAGCTGTACCATTGCCTTCTTTGATCAGCTGGGCAATGGCTTTGGCATCCAGTTTACCGGCTACTACATGATAAGTAAGAATTTTTGTCAGCGTAGCTTTATTCTCCGGTTTTACCAGACTGGCTACAGTACCTGCGGGCAGTTTATCAAATGCAGCATTGGTAGGCGCAAATACGGTAAACGGACCTGCACTCTGCAAAGTTTCTACCAGACCCGCTGCTTTTACTGCTGCAACCAGGGTGGTATGGTCTTTAGAATTCACTGCATTCTCTACAATGTTTTTAGTGGCATACATAGCCGCACCACCCACTTCTACGGGTTTCTGTGCATAAGAAGCCTGCAATACAAAAGCAGACATAATAACCAATACGATCTTTTTCATGATTTTCTGTTGAAATAAGGTTGATGAATTTGTTTACCCCATCACTTACGGGTACAGAAGGATCATGGATTGCAGAAAAGAAAAAAAATCGTCGGAGCACCCAAAACCACTACCACCGTACTGTGCAAAAGAATTCATGCCTGCCGCAAACAATTCAATGATCGGTATGTTTTGTGATGACAACCCGTTACACCCATATCCTGCGGCCAAATGATGTTAATAATTCATAATATCCCGGCCAGACGGGTAAGTAAATTGAGATTGTCGTAATTTTATCCATTGAACCAATTTTGTAAAATATAGATTATGGGAAATAATACAACACCTGGCAACGGCGAAGGCAAATGCCCTTTTTCCGGTGCAAAACTTACGCAAACAGCCGGCGGCGGTACCAGAAACCGCGACTGGTGGCCTAACCAGTTAAAATTGAATATCCTGCGTCAGAATTCAGCCCTTTCTAACCCCATGGGCGAGCAGTTTAATTATGCGGAAGAATTTAAAAGCCTGGACCTGGCTGCTGTAAAAAAAGATATTGTAGACCTGATGACAACTTCTCAGGACTGGTGGCCAGCCGATTTCGGTCATTATGGCCCTTTATTTATCCGGATGGCCTGGCATAGTGCCGGTACCTACCGTACTGGTGATGGCCGGGGTGGTGCCGGTTCGGGTACCCAACGTTTTGCGCCTTTGAACAGCTGGCCCGATAATACCAACCTCGATAAAGCCCGTTTACTTTTATGGCCCATCAAACAGAAATACGGGAAAAAACTTTCCTGGGCCGATCTGATGATCCTGGCAGGTAACTGCGCCCTCGAATCCATGGGCTTCAAAACCTTTGGGTTTGGTGGCGGACGGGAAGATGTTTGGGAGCCAGAAGAAGATATTTACTGGGGTTCTGAACGCGAGTGGCTGGGCGATAAACGCTATACCGGCGACCGCGACCTGGAAAATCCATTGGCAGCCGTACAGATGGGATTGATTTATGTAAATCCGGAAGGACCCAACGGTAATCCCGACCCACTGGCTTCTGCCCGCGATATCCGCGAAACCTTTGCCCGTATGGCGATGAATGATGAAGAAACGGTAGCACTGATTGCCGGTGGTCACACATTCGGTAAAACCCATGGCGCTGCCGATCCGGGTAAATATGTTGGCCCTGAGCCAGCAGCAGCTGGTATAGAAGAGCAGGGACTGGGCTGGAAAAATACATTCGGCAGCGGTAATGCCGGTAATACCATTACCAGCGGACTGGAAGTAACCTGGACCACTACCCCTACCAAATGGAGTAATAACTATTTCGAAAACCTGTTTGGATATGAATGGGAACTGACCAAGAGTCCGGCCGGTGCTCACCAGTGGCAGCCTAAAAACGGAGCAGGTGCCGGTTTAGTGCCGGATGCACACGATGCATCTAAAAAGCACGCCCCTTCTATGCTTACTTCTGATATTGCGCTGCGTGTAGATCCGGCTTACGAAAAGATCTCCCGCCGCTTTTATGAAAACCCCGCAGAGTTTGCAGATGCATTTGCCCGTGCCTGGTTCAAATTAACGCACCGCGATATGGGACCCATTGCCCGTTACCTCGGACCGGAAGTTCCCAAAGAAGAACTGATCTGGCAGGATCCGATTCCGGCAGTTACCCATCCATTAATCGATGCAGCTGATATAACTGCGCTGAAAACAAAGATCCTCGCTTCAGGTCTTACTGTTTCTCAATTAGTAAGTACCGCCTGGGCTTCTGCCTCCACTTTCCGTGGTTCAGATAAACGCGGTGGTGCCAATGGTGCCAGAATCCGTCTTACGCCACAGAAATACTGGGCAGTAAATAACCCGGCACAACTGTCTAAAGTGCTGGACACACTGGAGAATATCCAGAAAGAATTTAACAGCGCACAAACCGGCGGCAAACAGGTTTCGCTGGCCGATCTGATTGTACTGGGGGGATGTGCCGGTATTGAGCAGGCAGCTAAAAATGCAGGGCATGCGGTTACCGTACCTTTTACCCCCGGCCGTGCCGATGCTTCGCAGGAGCAAACTGATGTAGCTTCTTTCGCAGTACTGGAACCGGAAGCAGATGGTTTCCGTAATTATGCAAAAGCCAGATACACATTATCAGCAGAAGAAATGCTGATCGATAAAGCACAACTGTTAACCCTGACCGCTCCTGAAATGACGGTGCTGGTAGGTGGTATGCGTGTGCTGAACACCAATTTTGATCAGTCGCAGCATGGCGTGTTTACGAAACATGCCGAAGCGCTCAGCAACGACTTCTTCATCAACCTGCTCGACATCCGCACCAGCTGGAAAGCTGCCAGTGATGCGCAGGATGTATTCGAAGGCCGCGATCGTGCCACCGGCGAACTGCGCTGGACCGGTACACGCGTTGATCTGATCTTTGGTTCTAATTCAGAACTGAGGGCACTGGCAGAAGTATATGGCTGCACCGATTCAAGAGAGAAATTCATCAACGACTTTGTAGCCGCCTGGACCAAAGTCATGAACCTCGACCGTTTCGATCTCGCTTAATCACTAGTTTGTGTATACATAAAAAGGTGGCCTGTTAACGGGCCACCTTTTTTATATTTCAGTTTTGAGGATACTGCACGCTGTCAGCATTCCCACTATTTATTTCAGTCTTTCCAGTACACCTCTGCGTTTCACAATATTTTTATAATCCCATTGGATCTGCTCCGCTTTCTTCAGCCAGCGTTTGAGGTCTTTGGGCTTTATCTGGTCTACCGATGTATACCGGATCTCTGCTGCTTTAAAACTTCCTTCGTTCTGCAGGCCGGGTTCTTCAAAAGACTGGCCGCTCCAGAACAATAACCGGATACAGTTTTTCAGTTTTCCATATCCCACAACGGGGTTGCCTTCCAGGAACCAAACGGGTTGTGCATGCCAGATCTTGTATTCGGCCTGTGGCAGGCTTTCACAGATCAGTTCGGCAAGCAGATCGCAGATGGCGGCATCGGCGGGTGTTTGTTTTTGGTGATAAGACTGAATGTCAGGATGCATGGGGTGGTGGTGAATGGTGAATGGGCAATAGGCTATAATAGAAAGCTTTAAGTTACATAAAAAGATATCATTTTTACTAACAGAAAGCGGTTTCATTAAGGTACAAAATTGTAATTCTTTCCTCTTTTTCTTTGTTCTTCGCTTATTGAACCCTCGTTTGTATTCAGCGATGTTACTGATAGACAGAGTGTTTCACTAAGAGAAGGACAAGAGAGAAAGAGGAAAAAGAGAATCAAACCGGCATCTGAGAAAAAGTAAAAAAAGTATTTTATTAACCCCATGCTTTAGCTTGGGGGTCAGATCTGCTGATTAGCTGGCGGGCTTCAGCCCTGATATGGGAACTAAAGCCCGGAGAAAGAAGGAGTTTAATTGCCCACAGCCTGAAGACTGGGCTTAATGAATAACCTTACATCTGCTGTTTACAGCCCTTTAAACAAATCAGGATAATCAGAGATAACACCCGTTACACCCATCTTTTTCAAGTCCTTTATCCTTACGGCATCATTCACCGTCCATGGCACCAGACCCACGGCGGCATCGCGGCATTGTTTTACGAGCAAGGGAGTTACCAGTGTATGTGCCGGACTGTAAATGGTAGGTATAAAACCCAGATCGCGCAGCTGCAGGGCAAAGGGTTTGGGGTCGTTATCTTCTACCAGTAAAGCCGTTTTGATGGAAGGATATTTTTCGTGCAGGTATTGCAATGTACGCGGATCAAAGGATTGGATGATGACCCGTTCTGTAATATTTTTTGCTTTGATCACTCCTACCAACAGCTCTACAAACTCAGCCGGTTTGGGATGGTACTGATCATCGGTAGCGGGCTGGCTCTTGGTTTCGATATTGTATTGGGGTAAGGGTTTCTGGTTATTGCGGCAATAGGTTTCTACCGCATCAATCATATCGGCCAGCAGGGGTTTGGATGCCGCCATTTTTTGTTGCTGCGGAAAACGGGGGTGCGGGCGTTGGCCCACATCATAGGTCTGGATCTCCGCATAATTCATCCGGTAGATATTGAGACTTTTTTCCTCTGCCTCGGTTACCGGACTTCCGTCCGGCTTTGTAGTGATCTCGTGATTGAAGAAAGGTTCATGGCTCAGTAATACCTGTTTGTCCTGTGTAATCACTGCATCGGTTTCCAATGTAGTTACCCCCAGGTCAATGGCATGCAACATGGCGGGAATGGTATTCTCCGGCATCAGTCCGCGGCAACCGCGGTGTCCCTGTTGATCGAAATGTTGTACTTGCAAACGCTGGGTTTTTAAACCACCGGTACAGGCAGTCAAAGTAAGGAAGCTTATTACTGCAATCAGAGTTCTCATTACGCAAACAGCTGATCCTTTCTTTTGCGCATTTCATGGGCCACGCCCTGTGCATTAGGATCACCCGCATCCAATTTAGCTAAAATATTCTCATAACTTTTCTGATCCCGGTTCTGGCTCAGTTTAAACACATGTTCCAGCGCACTCACTTTGATCTCGAATGCCACAATGGCTTTGGCCATGCGCTGAATATATTCCGGCGACATCTCCTTATACAGTGCCGGTGAAGCGGGATTGTTCTCATAAAAACTGGTGGTATCATCCAGCACCTGCAGCAGTTCTTCCTCAGACAAAAAGCGCAACTCTCCACGGGCATGTACCGACATATAATTCCAGGTAGAAGCCGTTTGCTGGTGTTTGGGTTCATACCAGCTGGCACTGATATAACAATGCGGTCCGGTAAATACGACCAGCACCTGTTGATTCTGTTCAATGGCTTTGTGATGATCGTTGCCCTTCATGATATGTCCGCGCAGGTACAACTGTCCCTCCCGTTCTTCCAATAAAAAAGGAATCTGCGTAGCCACCGGCCGCTGCTCCCCGTCCACAGCCATCAGCATGGCGAAGGAATGGGCTTTCATGAATTCGAGTACAATAGCAGGATCTTTTTCTTTGAAGCTGGAAAGGTTGTACATGGTGTTGTAAGTTATAAGTTGTAAGTACTAGGTTTTCACTTCGGTGTTCGACATTCGGTGTTCGGTGTTCGATATTCCACCTCCTCCTTCATCTGTTCCTTGTTCATCAGTTCCTCTGTTCATCTCTTCCTGCTAAAGTATGTAAACAAAACGCTCCATTCACCTGACAAAATGATGAATGGAGCGTCGCAAGTATGGATGCACAATGTGATGGAGCTGGTTTATTTCGCCATCTCTATCACCTGTGTTTGTGGCATGTTGGCATTACGCATGGCAATGTTACGCACCGCGGCAGATACAAAGGTTCTGAATGACTGCTGACTGATTGCATCTGTGCCTACCATGGCCGGTACGCCATTGTCTCCACCTTCGCGGATAGATTGTACCAGCGGAATCTGCCCCAGGAAAGGCAGTTCATATTCTTCGGCCAGGCGTTTGCCGCCTTCTTTACCAAAAAGATAATATTTGTTTTCAGGTAATTCTGCAGGTGTAAAATAAGCCATGTTTTCTACCAGCCCGATGATGGGCACATTGATCTGTGCCTGTCCGAACATGGCAATCGCTTTTTTAGCATCGGCCAGTGCTACATTCTGCGGGGTGGTTACAATAACCACACCGGTAACGGGTACGGTCTGCATCAGGGTTAAGTGAATATCGCCGGTGCCGGGTGGCATATCTATCACGAGATAATCCAGCTCACCCCAGTCTACATCGGTAATAAACTGACGGATGGCACTACTGGCCATCGGACCACGCCATACCACCGCATTTTTCTCATCTACCAGTAATCCGATACTGATGAGGCTAATACCGTATTTCTGGAGGGGAACGATCATGCCCTTACCATTCACATCCTTCATCATCGGACGTTCGCCGCGCACGCCGAACATGATGGGTACGCTGGGACCGTAAATATCTGCATCCATCAATCCCACTTTGGCGCCGCCTTCGGCCAGGGCCAGGGCCAGATTGGCGGATACGGTGCTTTTACCCACACCACCCTTACCGCTCACTACGGCAATAATATTTTTTACACCGGCTAACACCTGCTGGTTGTCTTTACGGGTAGTAGACGTGTTGGCCGTAAAGTTCACCTGTACTTTGGCTTCTTTATTGACCAGTAATTTAATCGCATTTTCGCTGGCCGTGCGCATCATGTCCTTCATGGGGCAGGCCGGGGTGGTTAATACAATGGTAAAACTTACCTCGTTGCCGTTTATAGCCACGTCTTTTACCATGTTCAGGGTCACGAGATCCTTGCCCAGATCGGGCTCCTGCACATTGCTAAGTGCCTTCAGTATATCTGCTTCTGTCATCACGAAAGTTTTTGTTAAAAAAGAAATCAGGCTGCAAAGTTAACAGTTGGCAACCTTACTTTGTTGGAAATAGCGGGAATCCCGCTACCGGGAGCCCGGATATTGGATTTTATGTACAAACGCTTTGTATTTTTGAACCGCATGAGGAAACCGATACAATACCTTCTTTTACTGGTAACATTGCTTTTGGCGCAGAAAAGCTGGTCGCAGCAGGCCAGTCCCTACCGCGATTCGGTAGTGCAGTTATACGGTGTGGTAATGACGGCCGACAGTTTACAGGGTGTTCCTTCCTGCAGTGTGATTGTGGAGGGCAAGGGCCGGGGAACCATTACCAGCTACGACGGGGTATTTTCGATTGCGGTGCTGAAGGGCGATAAGATCACATTTTCCAGTATCGGATTCAAGAACCGCAGTATCCAGATCCCGCTGAACCTGGATGGTAATCAATACAGCGTGATACAGTTACTGGTGAGCGATACGGCTTACCTGCCTGCCACCATCCTCAGACCCCGACCCACCCGCGAGCAGTTTGAACGCGATTTTGTGAATAATAAAGTGGCGGACGACCTCTATGAAACCGCCCGTAAGAATACGGATGAGGCCCAGCGCCGCATCCTCATCAACAGCCTGCCCGCCGATGGTAAGGAAGCCATTAATTACCAGCTTCGCCAGCAGGCCAGTAAAGCGTATTACAGCGGACAGGTGCCACCCATGAATATCCTGAACCCGGCAGCCTGGGCAGACTTTATCAAAGCCTGGAAAAGGGGCGATTTCAAGAAAAAGAAATAACTGTTTTGGCAGGTTGATGAGACTTGAGTTTCCTGATCGTTCAGGAAACGATAATTTCTTTGGGACCTGCCACCCCATATCGGCCCCCGCCTTTACCTTTGCTGCCAACGATTGCCAAACCAAACTTTTTGAACATGTCATTGAAGAACATTACCGTTATTGGTGCAGGAACCATGGGTAACGGGATTGCCCATGTATTTGCCCAGGCTGGATTTACCGTAACACTGGTAGATGTAAATGTGATGCAGCTCGAAAAAGCCCTGCAGACCATTGATAAAAACCTGGACCGCCAGGTAACCAAGGGTACCCTTAGCGCCGAACAGAAGAAACAAACACTGGCCAACCTGACCACCCAGAGCGATCTGGCCAGAGGTGTGGCATATGCAGACCTGGTAGTAGAAGCGGCTACCGAGAACATAGACCTGAAACTGAAAATATTTGCCCAGCTGGATGAGGAAGCACCTAAACATACCATTTTAGCGAGCAATACATCTTCTATCTCCATCACTAAAATAGCAGCCGCCACCCAGCGGCCAGAGAAAGTGATCGGCATGCACTTCATGAACCCTGTACCGGTGATGAAACTGGTGGAGATCATTAACGGTTATGCCACCTTACCGGAAGTAACCGAGCAGATCGTAGCGCTGAGTAAGGAACTGGGCAAGGTTCCCTGTGTAGTGAATGATTATCCGGGTTTTATTGCCAACCGCATTTTAATGCCCATGATCAACGAAGCCATTTACAGCTTATACGAAGGAGTAGCTGGTGTTGAAGCCATTGATACCGTGATGAAACTGGGCATGGCCCATCCTATGGGACCTTTGCAGTTAGCTGATTTTATCGGATTGGATGTATGCCTGAGTATATTGAACGTATTGTACCAGGGCTTTGGTAATCCCAAATATGCGCCTTGTCCTTTACTGGTGAATATGGTTACCGCTAAAAAATTAGGCGTTAAAAGTGGCGAAGGATTTTATACTTACACCCCGGGCAGCAAAGAACTGGTGGTGAGTAAAAGTTTTGCAGGATAACAATCCTGCAAAACTGAATTAACCGCGCCGTTGCGCCTTTGCGGTCAAATATTCTCGCCAAGGCGCAAAGGCGCGGTCGTTTTTTGTTAGAGCTGATAAGTCATCTGCTATTACGACCTAACCTTACCCAATGGAGATTGGGCTGACTATCGGACTATCTGGTAAGAATATTTTATCTTGTTCGAAATACGGTATATGTTTTTTATCCTCTCCAAAATATTATTCTTCCTGCTGATTCCCTTCTGGTGGATGGTAATCCTGTTATTATTGCGTGCGGTGATCCGGAATCTGAAATGGAAAAAGATCTTAGGTGTAACGACCATTGTAATCGGGATCCTCTTTACCAACCCTTATCTGCATCGGTTAGCCAATCTTGCCTGGCAGCCTACCCCGGTTGATCTTCCCACTGGCAAAACCTATGATGCAGGTATTTTATTGGGCGGAATGGCGGGTTATGATAAATATGACAGGGGATATTTTGGAGGAAGTGCAGATCGTTTTATTCAGTCTGCCAATTTATATCACCAGGGTATTATCAAAAAGATTATCGTAAGTGGTGGAACAGGTACGATCAGACAAAAAGAGCCCGCAGAAGCTATTTATCTGAGATCACAATTAATAGCAAATGGAGTGAAACCGGAAGACATCATTATGGAAAGCCGTTCCCGAAATACCTATGAGAATGCAGTATATTCAAAATTACTTACAGACTCACTGCAACTGCAACCTCCCTTTATATTGATTACTTCCGCACAACATATGAAGCGCTCCATCAGTGTTTTTAAGAAAGCTGATTTTAAAACAATTCCATTCCCATGTGATTATAAATCCATCCCCATTCGGGAAACTTTTGAAAATACCTTAGTTCCGGAAATAAGTCTGCTTAACGACTGGTCATTCCTAATCAAAGAGATTGTAGGACTATATGTTTACAGGTTCACCGGCAAAGCCTGAGTAAGAGATTATTTTTTAAGAACCGGAATCAGTTCTACCCCGCGGATATCATTGAGTTTATACAACACTTCCTCCAACCGGGCTTTGGGAATACCGATCTGCAGTAAACAGAATAACTGCATTTCCTGCGAGGCGATACTGCAACTCGTTTGTTTGATCACCATCATTACTTCATTCATCAGCGTATAATCGAAATGCAGTTCATATAATACTTCAATCGGCTTTTGCACAATGGGCACCAGCTGTAAAGCCATAGCTGTTGCCGATTTATACGCCTGTATCAAGCCGGGAACGCCTAATAAGGTACCGCCGAAATAACGTACAACCACAACCTGTGTATTGGTAAGCTGTTTACTGTCTATCTGCCCCAGAATGGGTCTGCCGGCAGTACCCGATGGTTCACCATCATCACTTACCCTGAACTGGTTACCTTCCCAACCCAGTCGATAAGCAAAACAATGATGAACGGCTTTGGGATGTTCTTTCTTTAACTGCTGCAGGTTCAGTTTACAATCATCCGGCGTTTGTACCGGATAGGCAAAAGCCAGGAACTTACTGCCCCTGTCTTTGTATTCGGCCATGGCCGTTTTTTCGATGGTAAGGTAATAATCCGGTTCGCTCATAAAGTGTCACCAAATGCAATGAGGTAAATAGCCAGCAAAGATAATGCGATACCAACCCAGTTGAGCCGGGAGAGTTTTTCTTTAAACAAGAGCCAGGCCACCAACGAACTGAATAAGACAATGCCCATATTGTTAACCGGTATACTGGCACTGCTTTGCCAGGGGCTTTCTTTCAGAAACCTCACCAGGCACCAGATCGAAAAATAGTTGGGGATCCCGATAATGATACCGGCCAGTAGATTCTTCAGCGAAAACTGCTGTTTACCACGTATATACTGTATCAGCAATATCGTAGTTCCTATAGTAGCCGCGGAGAGAAAACCGCTGATGAGGTAGGCATTGTAATTGGCGTCAGTAACATAGGTTTTCTGAACATGGTTGATGAGGGCATCCAGCAACCCACTTCCCATAAAGAGGATCAGGGGCAGCAAATATTCCCATTTCCGGTGAGCAGAGTGATGCGCCTCTGTACTTTTCTGTTGCGGGTAACAGGTTAATACCACCGCCAACAGGGCCAGCAATACACCCACCAGTTTCCAGCCCGCTACGGTTTCATTATACAGATAAACAGATAAGACTACCGGAATAATCAGCGATAATTTATTGGCCACCGAAGCCACCGCCACACTGATTTTCTGTGCTGTGATACCTACCACATTAAAAATAGACACAAACAATACCCCCATTACACAGGCCCAGCGAAACCAGGGTGTTTGCATCACTTCTGCGTTCACAGGAAATGAACCATTTACCACGGAACCCGTGATTACACAGGTGATATAATTGAACACGATGGCCTGAAAAATACTGACACCATATCTCTCACACATTTTAAAAGCCAATGTGAGGTAACTGGTGAGTATGATACTGCCGAGGAGATAGAGCATGGTGGGACGGGGTTACTGGTTACTGGTTTATTCGTTTACTGGTTTGTTGATATAGGTGGATAGAACGTCTGTTGCGATATGTTCTGTTATTGCAGGTATCGCTTTTTGCAAAACGGGGGCCGGCAGACCTTTTGATACTGTTAGCCGGGGGTTGGTAATGATGCGGGCTTCGTCCCAGAGACCTTTGTTAATAAAAGATTGCAGCAGACTGGCGCCACCTTCCACAAGTATACTTTGTAGTTTCTCTTTGTATGCCATTTTTAGTATTGCATCAATCGTATCTTCCGTTGCTGCTATTTTTTGGTAGCTGAGATTTTCTCTTTCCTCCGCTTTTATGGTATTGATCACAATGGTTTTCTGTTGCTGATCAAACAAATTCAGGGTGGTTGGTAAGCGCAGGTTTCTGTCTGCTACTATCCTTACCGGGTGCTTGCCTGTCCATAAGCGGTTGGTCAGCGAGGGATCATCTGCCAGTGCCGTATTCGTTCCCACCACAATCGCGGCTTCTTCGCTGCGCCATTGGTGTACCAGGCGGTTGGTGCAGGCATGACTGATCAGTAAACGTTCTTCACCCTCTCCCGCTATCAAACCATTGGCCGTTTGTGCCCATTTGAGAATGATATAGGGACGTTGCTTTGTAACAAAAGTGAAAAAGCGTTTATTCAGTTCCCGGCACTCAGTTTCCAGCACTCCAACAGTTACCGCAATACCGGCATGTTGCAGTTTTTCAATTCCTTTTCCATCTACTTCCGTAAAAGGATCCCGGCAACCGATTACCACGGTTTTGATCTGATGACGGATGATCAGATCACAGCAGGGCGGGGTTTTACCAAAATGGGCGCAGGGCTCCAGTGATACATAGAGGGTCGACAGAGGAATCAGTGGTTGGTCCGCCCCGGACACACTTTTCAGGCAGTTCACTTCAGCATGGGCCTCTCCATACACCTGGTGATAACCCTCCCCGATGATCCGGTTCTCATACACCAGTACCGCCCCCACCATGGGATTGGGGGCCACAGAACCTGCCCCTAAACGGGCCAGTTCCAGGCAACGGTGCATATAGATCTGATGGGTCTCTTTCATACAGAATTGGCAAAAATAACCAAATGGTGCTAACATTGCAGCATGACCCTCTCCGAAGCACAGCTTACCACCCGCTCCGCGCTGTTATCTTACTACGATACACGGGAAGCCGCCCAGATCAGCGATTGGGTGCTGGAGCATGTCAGTGGCAAAAAAAGGATCGACCGGTTGATAGATAAGGAGGCACTACTAACCGCAGATCAGGAGTCACACCTGGTACAAATACTGGCAGAATTACGATCACACCGCCCCATCCAGTATGTATTGGGAGAAGCCTGGTTTGCAGGTATGAAATTTTTTGTGAACGAAGCCGTACTCATTCCCAGGCCGGAGACGGAGGAACTGGTGGAGTGGATCGTGAATGATACGCTTAATGCGGAACGCTTAACGCGGAACGCAGAGCAGGGAACAGAGAACCAAGAACAGAGAACACCGAACACCGAACAAGGAATATCGAATATCGAACAGAAAACAAAAAAGATACTCGACATTGGCACAGGTAGCGGGTGTATTCCCATTGCACTGGCTAAGAAACTACCGGGTTGGTCAGTTACTACGATAGATGTTAGTGAAGCTGCACTGAAAGTGGCCCGCAAAAATGCCATCGACCTTCAAGCCGATGTATTGTTTCAGCAAACGGATTTTTTGGATGAGTTACAGTGGCCGCGTTTGCCTGTTGTTGACCTGATCGTGAGTAACCCGCCCTACATCAAAGTGGCAGAGCAGGATAACATAGCCAGACATGTGCTGGACTTTGAGCCCTCACTCGCTTTATTTGTACCCGATGATGATGCTTTGTTGTTTTACCGGAAGATTGCTTTGTTTGGCAAAACGCATCTGCATGAAGGAGGTGTGGTTTTTGTAGAGATCAATGAAGCGTTGGGCAAAGAAACTGTTGCCCTATTTGAGCAGCAGGGCTATACCGTTACACTCCGGAAAGATTTACAGGGAAAAGATCGGATGATCAAAGCTACCCTCCCACATTAACCCTCTGTGCCCCCCTGCCCCTCCGTGTCTCTGTGTTAAGAAAAAGATAGAATGCTAGTGATGATTTTTTCAACACAGAGGTACAGAGATGGGGAGTTACACAGAGTAGAAAACTATTTCTGACCACCGTTGTCTACCGCCATTACAGGCGTAGCACCTAATTTTTTGATCACCTGCATTACACGGATGGCCGTGCCGAGATGGGCGGTACTATCTCCGTTGATCACCACTGAAGGTTTATCGGTTTCTTTGGCGAGATAGGCTTTTAATTCTTCTTCCAGTGCCTCGATGGTGATGGGCTTCTGGGCAAGGAACAGGTGCTGGTCTTTGTCTACGGTGATGACCACTGTCTGCTTGGATTTGGTATCACTCTTGGCTTTGGGATTGGAAACTTTGATCACATTGGGATTAGCCAGCGTGGAAACGATCAGGAAAAACAACAGCAGGATGAACAGAATATCGTTCAGCGCGCCGGTATGCACTTCGGGGTGCGTTTTTAATCGTTTCCTGATATTCATGTTACTTAATTCAAAAGTAAAAATTCAAAATTCAAAAATGTCTTTCTCAAGCAGCTCCGTAATGATCAGAACCCTGACGAGTGCGACGCAACGAAGCTGCTATTCTGTTCTGCAGTCCGGCTCATACTTCTTTTCATTACTAATTATTAATTACTAATTTTTAATTAGTGTGTTGGCTCCTGCAGTATATCCATAAACTCCGCACTGGCTGCTTCCATTTTATTAGCAGTTTTATCGATCTGCGTGGTGAGCACATTGTGCCCGATATAGGCCAGCAGACCAATAATCAGGCCCGTACCGGAAGTGATCATTTTTACATAGATACCACCGGCAATATCGTTCAGGGTAAACTGACCCGAACTGGCAATGCCATAAAACAACTGGATCATCCCGACAATCGTTCCCAAAAATCCGAACATAGGTGCAATACCGGCAATAAGGGAGAGAATGGAAAGATTTTTTTCCATGCTATACATTTCCAGTTTGCCTACATTCTCCATGCTTTTTTCAATGGCATCGATGGGTTTACCGATGCGCTGCAGTCCTTTATCGATCATGCGGGCCACTGGGTTATTCGTATTCCGGGCCAGGTTACGGGCCGCCGCCACATTACCACTCACAATATTATCGCGGATGATATTCATGAAATTGCCTTCAATGCGCGATGCTTTGCGAATAGCGATCAGGCGTTCGATGAATACAAATACTGCCCCTACAAAAAGCAGGTACAGCGGATACATGATCCAGCCCCCTTTTTCGAGCAATGACCAGAGGGATATTTTTTCTGCCGCGGCCGGAATAGCTGCCGCTGCTTTCTGAAGGGTGTCTATCTGGAGCAGATCGAACATCTGTAATAAGTTTAGGTGAAGCTAAAATTAGATGCTTCTACAAAAGAACAGCATGGTTGTGAATAAATATGCCAATAGCTTGCTTTTTAGGAAAGCTTTTACACATCTGGTTATAGCCATGCATTATTAGAACAGCAACCTGCCAGAAAGAGGTTTCATCCATATTATTCCCCACATCCCTGTTCAACTTTGGCCATTTCGGTGCTTACAATACCCTGATATATTCCATTTTATCGAGCCACTGCGTGTTACGGGTAGAGCCATCTGCAGCAGCAATATCAAAAATGGGCCACTCGGCAAAAGCCAGTGTAATGGTCTGACCGGTAGTTCTTACCACTTCGAACAAAGGGTAAGTACTTTGCGTATAGGACCAGGAAGGGGTGATCTTAGCCGTTCTGCTCAACCGTGTGATGGAACGGATATCTTTCAGCATCAGGGTAATCCGGGCTCCTTTTTCCGTCATACAGGTAACAGGCGATGTAGCAAGACTGCCTGCAATGGCCGTGATGGTTCCGGTAATCACTTCCCCGTTCAGTTTGTATTGTACCTGTGCAGCTACCGCGAGACCGGCATTGGTAGAAACGGCAGTTGTACCCATTTCGATCCAATCCAGTTTTTCGAGCCATAGATTGGCTGCCAGTGAGCCATCAGAGAGACTGATATCCCAGACGGGCCATTGGTAAATGGCTAATAACTGGCTTTGTCCGTTGACCCAGGTAAACCTGAACACCTGGTAACTGCTTTCGGTATAAGACCAGGAAGGCGTAACCTTCCATTTCTCTCCCGTTCTTTCAATTCTTTGGATCTCGCGCATAAAAAATTTCACAGATTTTCCATTCTGTGTCAGCGTGGTAAGGGTTTCTTTTTCACCAATAGTCAGTTTCACTACGGTACCGGAGAACCGAACACCGTCTTTACTGTAAGTAACACCTGAGCCTACACCTAGGCCTTGTGAGAATAAAGAAATGACTGGAAATAAGAGAAGAAAAAATAAAAAAATACTTACGGAATGAAGCGGGGAAAAGCATTCTCTGTTAACAGAAGTAACCCTGCATACGGGGTCTTCCTCTATATCTTTTCCGGATAAAATTTCGTTTTTCATAACACATATTTTTAGGTGAGAAAGAGCTACCCTAAAGGTACGAAAAGCCTATCCGCCCTGCGGTCAGATGAACAGAATTAACCAGATAACAACCATCGCAATAACCCGTTAACCAAATCGCAAACAACTACCGTTTTGCAAGCCGTTTCCTGTAATAAAAGCACAAAAAAAAGTGGCCGTATCAAACAACCACTTTTCACTTTTAACTTTTAACTATTAACTTTTGTTCATCTCTTTCATCTTCACCATCGCCATAATCTGCCGCATATTGTTTTCCATGCCTTCCGGACTACCATCCAGGAAAATGATATTTCCCTTACCGATCTCAGCAAAATTCTTGATGGCTTCTGTCCACATACTGAACAGGATCACATTGGTATCCAGGTTGGCCTGTTTCATCTGTTCGGCTGCCTGGCTCATACCTTTGGCCACTTCTTCGCGGAAGAGGGCTACCCCCTGACCACGTAAACGGGCCGCTTCTTTCTCGGCATTGGCCGAGATCTTAATGGCATTACCCTCGGCCTCGGCAGCTTTGGTTTTGGTGATCAGCAGCGCTTGTCCTTCATTTTCGGCCGCGGCTTTCAGGTTATTACTGGCCACTACCCGGCTCATGCTTTCCATGATCAGCTGGTCAAAAGTGATATCGTTGATCTGCAGATCCTGCAAATGATACCCCCAGCTTTCCAGCGATTGGTCGATCTGTTCCTTTACAAACTCCACGATCTCTCTGCGGAGCAGCAGGATCTCGGCTTGTTTCTTGGTAGCCACAAAACCACGGATACTACCTTCCACCGTGCGGATCAGGGCCTGCATCAGGTCTTTGTCACTAATGAATTTAAAGGCCACATTCTTGATCGTTTCTTCCTCATGGTTTACCACCGAATACAGCAACATGCTTTTAAAATACACATTGGCCTGGTCCAGTGTTACCGCCTGGAACTCCAGTTCCACCGAACGGTTCTGGATACTCACGGTTTTGAAGACCTGCTCAAACAACGGGATTTTTACACTCAGTCCCGGCCGCAGTATGCGCCTGTATTTACCAAACATGGTAATCACCCCAATGGTTCCCTGGTTAACCGTTACCAGCGATGCAAAAAGCAGCAGCAACAAAGCCAGTAACCACCAGTAATCTGCAATGATATTCATAACAAATAATTTTAAGTAAGATACATATTATACAAGGTTAGTAGCTTAGAAAGGGAGAATATTACAGAAATATCGTCTTCGGCTCGGCATTTCCTGTTTATTCAATGACTTACCATTGTTCTATGTTTTATGTTCTTTGTTCTATGTTCTTTGTTCTATGTTCTATGTTTTTGGTTCTCAGTTCGATGTCCCTGTTCGTCTGTTCCTTGCTCGTCTGTTCATCTGTTCTTCTGTTCGATATTCGATATTCCCTATTCGATATTCTACATTCCTCTCTCTTCCCACACCCCCACCAACCGTACCAGCATTTCCACCGCTTTCTCCATATCTCTCACCCCAATCCATTCCTGTTTGCTGTGTATGGCCTGCATGCCCGTAAACAGGTTAGGACAGGGCAAGCCCATAAAACTCAACCTGCTGCCATCTGTACCACCCCGGATGGGTTCTTTAACTATGGTTAGTCCGGTACGCGCATACGCTTCTTCGGCATGGCGGATGATCTGCGGATGGAGGTCCAATACTTCTTTCATATTCCGGTATTGTTCCTGTACCGTAAACTGCATGGTGGCCTGGGGATAAGCGGTCAGCACCTGTTCTGCCAGTTGCCGAAGCCGGTTTTCATGTACGGCTAATTGCGAAGTTGTAAAATCACGGACAATAAATTCAAGGGTAGCTTTTTCGGCCGATCCTTCCATTCGCAGGGGATGTACAAAACCCTGTTTTTTGTCGGTAGTTTCCGGCGACCATTCATTTTTAGGTAAGGCTGCCAGCAGTTCACCGGCTATTTTCAACGCGTTCACCATTTTATTTTTGGCATAACCCGGATGCGAGATCACACCGTGAATGGTGATGGTAACACCATCCGCACTAAAGGTTTCATCTTCCAGTGTACCCAGTTCACCACCATCCAGTGTGTAGGCATAATCAGCACCCAGTTTGGCCAGGTCCAGTTGATCGGTTCCTCTGCCCACTTCCTCATCTGGCGTAAACAATAGTTTGATGGTACCATGTTTGCTATCCGGATGCGTTACCAGGTAATGCGCCAAATCCATGATCGTTGCTACGCCTGCCTTGTCATCAGCCCCCAGCAAAGTAAGTCCACTGGCCGTGATAATACTATTACCGATATGTTCCTTAAGATAAGGATGGTCTGCCAACCGGATCACCTGCGAAGGATCATCGGGCAATACCATATCTTCTCCCTGGTAATTACGATGCAGTATCGGTTTCACGCCGGTACCACTGCAATCGGGCGCCGTATCTACATGACTGCAGAAACAGATCACCGGTACGTTTTTCGTTGTGTTGGATGGAATAGTAGCGTATACATATCCAAATTCATCTGTATGTGCATCTGTCACCCCCATCGCCTGCAGTTCCTGCACGAGCAAACGCGACAGTGTTTTCTGTTTTTCAGTACTGGGATAGGTATCGCTCTGTGGATCACTCTGCGTATCCACCTGCACATACCGCATAAAACGCTCTACTACTGTATAGGTATAACCGGTCAACATGATACTAATTTTCAGCAAGATACGGGAATCGTGAGACGTCAATCATCAGTCGTGAGGCGTGAGTGGTGAGTTGTGAGTTGTGAATGGTCAATGGGCAATGGTCAATATATCTGCGACTACCCCATTCACCATTCACCATTCACCATTCACCATTGCCCATTGACCATTGACGACTGACGATTCACGTCTCACGATTCTCCCCTCCCTACTCACCACTCACCACTCACGCCCGCCCCCCCCTTGCAAATACAGAAACCATTTTCTATTTTGTTCGCTAAACCAAAATCCGCTATATGAAAAAATCGTTGATTGGTGCTATCGTTGGAGGGCTGCTGATATTTATCTGGCAAACCCTTTCCTGGACCGTACTCGATCTGCACCGGCCCTCCCAGGACTATACGGCCAAACAGGATACCATCCTGCAATTTCTGGGAACCCAATTGGAGAAAGAAGGTGGTTATCTCTTACCCACAGTTCCAAAAGGCAGTTCTTTTGAAGAAGCTAACAAACTGGGAGAGCAAAGCCAGAACAAACCCTGGGCCACTATTCAATACCACAGATCGCTCAACAGTTCTATGAATGAAATGTATATGAATATGGTGCGCGGACTGGTAGCCACCGTATTCATGGTCTGGCTGCTTTGCTGGATCCTGTCAAAATGGAACAAAGCCAGTTTTGTAAACATTTTCCTCGCCTGTATTTTTACCGGACTGATCGTTTTTATCAACGAACCCTACAGCCAGTTCATCTGGTACAAAATATTCGACGTACGTGCGCACCTGATTGATGCATTGGCCAGCTGGGGATTGTGTGGGATCTGGTTGGGATGGTGGATGAAGAGGTAATTAGAAATTAAAAATTAGTAATTAGCAATTAATAATTAAAGGCCTTTACGCAAAGAGTCCGATAGATAACTATCGGACTCTTTGCGTAACTCCATTTTTAATTGCTAATTGCTAATTATTAATTATCAGGGCATAATGATCAACGGTGCACCCCCACTGATCTCCACTAGTTCCAGATCAAAGATCAGGTCTTCGCCGGCAAGGGGATGGTTGGCATCCAGGATCACTACTTCGTCTCTCACTTCCACAATCACAACGGGGAAATTCTGTCCCTGGCCATTGCTCATATTCAGTTGCATACCTGCTTCAGGTACCATATCTGCGGGGAAACGCTCTTTCGGAAATTCCATGATCATTTCTTCCTGCTTAGGTCCGTACGCTTCATCAGCAGGGATCTGGATCGTTCTTTTTTCACCGATGGTCATACCGGTAACACCCTGGTCAAAACCCGGGATCACCATACCGCCACCTACTTCAAATTCCAGGGGCTCGCGTCCTTCAGAACTATCAAATGTGGTACCATCTGTTAACTTACCATGGTAGTGTACTTTTATAGTATCACCTTTTTTTACTTGTTGCATGTTGCATTTTTGAATGTAAATAATGTGGGAGCCAGCTTAGTATCTTTCCTCAGCATCCGTTGCGTCGCACCCTTCAGCTGAAAAATACGCATCAACAAGAAAAGAAAATCACCGATTTCCGGCGCCAAAAGTACAATCCAAAATCAAGAACCGGTAAGTTTTTTGGTTAACTTTCGCGCCTGCAAAGTCTCTCATATGAAAAAAATAACCCCTGTATTGCTGATTTGGCTGCTATTCAGTCTTTTTATCTCCCAAAATGTGGCTGCGCAAGCTCCCATCCTTCCTGCAGCCTACCGTACCCAGGTATATGTACCCCTGCTGAAAGGAAAACGGGTGGGCATTTTTGCCAACCATACCGCTACAGTAGGCAATCGTCACCTGGTAGATACTTTGTTGGCCCTGGGTGTAAAAGTCACCAAAGCTTTTGGTCCCGAACATGGCTTCAGAGGCACTGCCGATGCAGGCGAAAAAATTGAGAATTACACCGATCCCGCCACAGGCATCCCGGTGATCTCCCTCTACGGCAAAAAAAGAAAACCCAGTGCCGAAGACCTTGCCGATGTAGATGTACTCGTATTTGATATCCAGGATGTGGGCACCCGTTTCTATACCTATATCTCTTCCCTGCAGGAATTTATGGAAGTGGCTTTTGAGAACAGCAAACCCCTCATGATCCTCGACCGGCCCAACCCCAATGGTTTTTATGTAGATGGTCCAGTGCTCGATACCGCTTTCCGCAGTTTTGTAGGTATGCAACCCATCCCCATTGTTCACGGCATGACCATGGGCGAATACGCTTTTATGCTGGCCGGCGAACGCTGGCTCACACCCAAAGCCAATGAAAAGCATGATTACTATAAACGCGCTAAGAACAGTGCCGATACCGCTTTTCATTTCCAGGTAATCAAATGTGCCAACTATACACACAAAAGCCTGTACCAGTTACCCATTGCCCCTTCGCCCAATATTCCGGATATGGCATCTGTATACTGGTACGCCAGCACCTGCCTTTTCGAAGGCACAGCCCTGAGCGAAGGACGCGGTACGGACCATCCATTTGTGATTTTCGGACATCCTTCCCTGCCAAAAAATTTATACGCATTCACACCTACCAGTCGTGCGGGCGCCAAAGAACCCAAACTGAAAGACCAGTTATGTTATGGCTGGAACCTGTATGGCGATAATGCTTCCATCCTGCAAAAGATCAACAACAAAGTACAACTGCAATACCTGCTGGAAGCCTACCGGAATTTTCCGGAGAAAGAAAAATTCTTCCTCGTTCCCAAAGCAGGCAATATCCAGTTCAGTTCTTTTAACCGACTCGCCGGCAATAAGGAACTGATGCAACAGATCAAAGAAGGTAAAACAGAAGCCGAGATCCGCCAGAGCTGGTTACCCAAACTGGATCAGTTTAAACAGATCAGGAAGAAGTATTTGTTGTACACAGATTTTGAGTGAGGAGTTTATTTGTTTGCTCGTTTATTGGTTTATTAGTCTATTGGTATAAAAGGGGGGTGTTTCGTCTTTACCAATAAACATTTTCAAAACGATTCAATGAGCGTTTTTTTGTCTACACACCAATAAACCAATAAACGAACAACCCAGTAAACAAAAATCTATCTTTGCCCCATGACCCTGCAAGAACTCCGCATCGTATTTATGGGTACCCCTGATTTTGCCGTGGCATCGCTGGATGCATTGGTACAGGCGGGTTGTAATATCGTAGGTGTGATCACCGCACCCGACAAACCTGCCGGAAGAGGAATGAAACTGACAGAGAGCGCTGTAAAAAAATATGCGGCCGAAAAAGGACTGCACCTGTTACAACCCGAAAAATTAAAGAACCCTGTTTTTATAGAAGAACTACGTGCCTTAGGGGCAGATCTACAGATCGTGGTGGCCTTCCGTATGTTACCTGAAATCGTGTGGAATATGCCCCCGCTGGGTACGGTTAACCTGCATGGCTCTCTGTTACCACAGTACCGGGGTGCTGCACCTATTCACTGGGCTGTGATCAATGGGGAGAAAGAAACAGGTGTGACCACTTTTAAACTCAAACACGAAATTGATACGGGTGATATTCTGTTGCAGAAAAGTTTCCCGATCGGCGAAGAAGAAACCACCGGCGAAGTACACGACCGGATGAAAATGATCGGCGCTTCTTTACTGGTTGAAACAGTGAAAGGCCTGGCTGAAGGAACTTTGCAGAAGATCGATCAATCGGCCATGGTGAATGGGGAATCGTCCATATTAAAACACGCACCCAAACTGTTTACTAAGAACTGCCAGGTAAACTGGAACGATGAAGCGGCCAAGATCCATAACCTCATCCGCGGTCTCTCCCCTTTTCCCGGAGCACTGAGTACGCTGGATGGAAAAATCCTGAAAATATACCGTGCTACAAAAGAGCTGGTGGCCCATACCCAACCCGCAGGCAAAGTACTCTCTGACGGAAAAACCTTTCTCAAGTTTGCCTGCGCAGATGGGTATATTCACATCAAAGACCTGCAGCTCGAAGGCAAAAAAAGAATGCTGGTAGAAGACTTTCTCCGCGGGTACCGGTTGCCGTAATTATTCTAGGATAGTTCTTGTGGAAGATACCCCACACCAAGGCACGGTTGGGTTTATGTAAGTGTAATGTTATTTGCCAAAAACGGGATCCCTCTTTCTCTCTTGCCCTTCTCTTAGCGAAACTTTTACACCATAGTGGCTTCGATGATAAAGAAGGATGTTTCAATAAAAGCTAAAAAAAAGAGAGAAGCCATACTCAACGCGAAAGCCTCTTTAAAAAAAATCTCTGTACTTCTACGTTGTTATTTTCAACACAGAGATACAGAGATACAGAGATACAGAGGTACACAGAGCACTTCTATTTACTTAGCTTCTCTTTTAATTCAGACAGTTCTACCACACCTTGTTTACGCCAGGTTTCTTTCCCGTTTTTATAGATGATGAATACCGGCAGACTTTCTACCTGTTGCGCTTTCATTACATCCACATCCATCCCACCATCTACTTTTACCAGTTTGAACTGACCGGCCAGCTCTTTTTGAAGCTGGTTCAAAACAGGTTCCATTTTTTTGCAGGGCGGGCACCATTCGGCACCAAAGTCAACCAGTACAACCTCTGCAGAAACAGTGAATGCTTTGTAAGCATCCAGGGTCATTTGTGTGGCACCTGCGGGTTGCTCTACTGTTTTTCCTTCCAGCTTCCAGGCAGTCAATCCTCCTTTCAGGTTCTGTACATTGGAAAATCCCTGTGCCAGCAGGTATTTGGCAGCGGCGGCACTGCGCACTCCGGATGCACAGTATACCAGTAAAGGTTTTGATTTGTCCAGATATTTGGTCCGCTCTGCAAACTCTTTACTATTGAGCCAGTCTGCCTGCAGGGAATTTTTCAGGTGCCCAGCTTTAAACTCACCGGCTGTTCTTACATCCAGCAATTGCGATTCGCCCGCCTGGATCCGTTTTTCAAATTCGGCAGCGGTTAATCCATCCTGTGCCTGGCTCTGGCAGGATACCAACAAAGCGGACAGCAGTAATAAAGAAAGTAATCTTTTCATCATCATCGATTTACATTATTCAAAATAAGTAACAGTAACGGTAAATTTCTGATCCGTAATACCTAATGCAGAAGCGGCAGAATTACTGATCCGTAATAACATACCTGAAGCTCCTTTGGTTTCCTGCAAAGGTCCGAGTACCATGGCACAAACACTTTTGTTTCCCGGACCAGTAATACGCACAATAGTTTTGGGGGCAATCTCATTCATCAGCACATAATACTTACGGTCTGTCCAGCCACTGATCGTTTTAAAAGTAGCCGCGTCTCCCGAGCGGAACTGTTGTACCGCAGCTTTATCATGTTCCATATATCCGGCGGCAAAATAGCCTTCATCACCTTCTTTGGGTGTATAATCTATTTCAGTTGCAGGCTCTGGTTTCTTTTCTGCCACTACTGCTTTTTTCTCTTCAGCTGGTTTGGATTTTTCGGTTTCCGGTATAGGTTGATGTACGGGTGTATCTTTTGGGGTAACCAAAGAAGCTGGTGCTGTTGCCTGTTTTTTTTCCGGTACCTTCTGGGTTGTTTCTTCCGCTACGGTTGCAGGAGCTGTAACCGGCGGTGTTTCTTTAACCACCACCGTCTTTCTGTCTGTAGCTGCAGCAGTGGGTTTTGCATTCACCATATACCCGATAATCACTTCCTGTCCATTTTTAACTATATCATTCTTCAGCTTATTCCATTCACGCAGGCGGGCCATCGGTACTTTGTTGTACAGATTGCTTAAGCGGTACAGGTTATCGCCCTTTTTAATGACATGCACCACAGGCGCACTGTTTTCGCTGGGCTGTTGCAGTAAATTATTGGAACTAAGTGGTATCTTAATAGCCGTACCTCTGGGCAGAACTGCAGCGGGATTAATATTAACCGCATTAAACGTACTCAGCTTTGCTACCGAAAAACCAAACTGGTTGCTCACGCTTTGCAGGGTTTCTGTACCGGTAGACACATATAATACATAGATATCCGGGAATTTACCTTTTACTTCTAATGTTTGCTGCGCACCGGCCACAAGACTGAGCAGGCAGGCAAGCAGAAAGCTATATATCTTCATATTCATCCGCATTAGTGCCGCAAAATTACTCTTTTAATATTCTCCATTCGGCGGGATAATAATTATTGACCCGGTTTGGCAAAACTTTCACCCAACCCAATGGCAGGCCTTCAAAAGCTACCAGTTGCCAGCCTGCAGGAGAATCGGGTAATAACAGCTCTTTACGCCGCAAATACTGCAATGCCTGCTCCCGGGTAAGGGACAGTGGTGTAAATTGACCTTTCCATAAACCACTTAAGGCCAGTTCGTGTTCCGGTATCACATCCTTGCCTTTAATGGTACCAATGCCAGTACCTGCTTTTTTGATATACAATACTTTGGCCAGGATCTGCAGGTCCTTCCACCAGCGGGTGGGGATAGTTCGAATGGTTTCGCCCTGTTTAAATAAAGTATATCCTTCGGGGAGCTTGATAAAAGATTGTACCTGCTGCAGTTCCTGTTTGGAAGGGAGTGACAAATGGAGTTCTTTCAAACGACTCACTGCAACCGCCGTTTTCTTTTGGAACACAGCAATAAAAAATCCTTCTCCTTTTAATCTATCCGGATAAAAGCGATATCCATGCGCGCCCTTCTCAGGCGCTTGTGTTTCTACAATACCCCATTCAGCAGGTACAGAGAAGGATCTCGACTCCATACCCATCTCACTCACCAGCCAGTCGGCAATGGCTTCATCTTCTTCTTTAGAATAGGAACAGGTTGAATACAATAACAGTCCATCCTCCTTCAAAGCAGGCAATACATCTGCCAGAATTCTTTGCTGACGCTGGCTACAGAGTTGTACATTGTCTTCACTCCATTCTTCAATCGCAGCCGGATCTTTGCGGAACATGCCACTGCCACTGCAGGGTGCATCTATCACCATCACATCGAAATAACCCGGCAAAGATTGAAAATGTGAAGGATCATTATTGGTAACCACCACCTGTGTACTACCCCACTTCGTGAGGTTCTCTACAAGAACAGCTGCACGTTGTTTGATGACTTCATTGGCCACTACCAGTCCTTCCCTGAAAAAGGAAGCAAGCAAACTACTCTTGCCCCCGGGTGCGGCACATAAATCCAATACTTTTTTGTGTGTATCATCTCCCAACAGTTGCTCCAATACTTTCCAGATAAACATACTGCTGGCTTCCTGTACATAATAGGCACCGGCATGAAAAAGGGGATCGAGTGTAAAAGAAGGACGTGAAGGAAGATAGTACCCATGCGGACACCAGGGTATACCGGAACTGGTTTCCGGTCCATCCAACATCGGTTTTTCAGGGTTTAGTCTGATCGATGTTACCTGCTCGCCGGAAGCATGTACCGCTTCAAATGCAGCACGGTTAAATCCGGCAACTGACTGCAGCGATTCCAGTAAAGACAGTGGTAACAACATCTGACAAATATACAACAGCCCCCTCACTACTCACCACTCACTTCTTACGCTGCGCAAACAACCAACTCAGCAGATCGGGCTCGGTAAAGGCTTTGGACCAGCAATTATGTTCCACACCAGCATATTCGGTATACCTCACAACCGAACCGGCTTTTTTTAAACGCCGGTAATATTGTTGCGAGAAATAGGGAGGTACAACAGGATCTTTATCACCATGAAATAACCAGAGAGCCGATTTACCGGTAAAATATTTCGCCGTAGCCGGATCTCCGGCACCACACATGGCAATACCTGCCGCAAAAGTTTCGGGATAACGGGCCAGCAGATCAAGCACACCCATGCCGCCTTGCGAAAGTCCGGCAATATAAATCCGGGAGACATCCACTTTACCCGCAGCCACCAGACTATCCACCAGTTTTTTCACCAGCATGGCAGGCAGCGTAGGTTCGTTACGGAAAGGGAATACCCAGTCTTTGGCATAACCGGTGGTCAGATCCAACTTGTTTTCAAAATAAGCCCAGGCGTCCTCTGGTCCACATTGCGGAAATAACACATAGGCCGGATAATTTTTACGCACAGAATCGCGCATAAAAAATCGTCCGCCAATAGATAATTGAGCTTCGTTATCAGTTCCTTTTTCAAAAGCGCCGTGCAGAAAAACAACCAATGGATATTTTTGTGTGAGATCTCCTGTTGGCGATAACAAACGATAAGGCAGTTCTGACTGCTGGTAGTCGAAATAGTTTTTACTGTATACAGAGAAATCCTGTGCCGGTACAAACTGCACCGAAAACAAACTGATCAGTATGCATACCAGATAACGCATATTAAAAACGAATGGTAAAATGCTGTTTTACTTTCTGTTCTTTCCGGAAGAAAACCAGTCCGATAAAAAACAAATCAATACTTAAAGTTACGGCAGGATCCTGTTGGATCTCTGCCCATGCCTGCTCCATTTCTTTACTCCAGTGAATATCGTCGAAGATGAGTATGGAATATTCATGCATGGCAGGTAAAATCTCCCTGAAATAACGCAGGGTGGGTTCATACCGGTGATTACCATCTACAAATGCCAGGTCAATACGACCCATCTGCTGCACGGTAGCAGCGAGGGTTTCATCAAAATTTCCTTCTACCAACCGGATATTCTGTAAACCCAGTTTGGCAAAATTTTTCTTTGCAACAGCAGCAACCGTAGCGGCACCTTCCATAGTGACCACCTTACTTTGTTCATTGGCGGCCGCCATATATGCGGTGGTGATACCCAGCGAAGTACCCAGTTCCAGTATATTAGCCGGAGAATACTGATCCACTATGCGGAATAATAACTGTCCGAATTTTTTCGGCTTCAGCGAAGAGCGCGCAATATCACAGACTTTACGGGTGTTTTCTTTGCGCACCCGGGAGCCCGCGCCAAAATCCTGAATCAGTAGTACTTGTTGATCAATCAACTGCAACTGTCTGAGATTTTCGATAGAGCGGTACGCATAAAAAGCCCTGTCATCCTTCATCACCTGCGTAATGAATGAAAATACAAAGGGAGAATGCATACCATGACCTTTACTGTTCGAAGCAGTTATATAATATTTCGCATACCGAGCCGCTAACTGTAAAGGCGAATACATGATTCTTTACGGGATTGATGAGGTAATTGTTTCAGCAGCCAAAGTAACGCATAACCGGAGGAAAACAGGCTCAGGTAAACAGGTATCTTGGTAAAAAGATCATAATCATTCCAGGAATACACAGGATTGTTCCAATACAGCAGCACTAGTATTACGCATGTCAACAGCCAGCTCTGGCGCAAAGGTCTGTATAAAAACAAAAAGGGTAGAATCATCACAAGCAATAATCGTATAGCAGGCAGATCTATTGTAAACCTGTCTGCTGTAGCATTTACCTGAAATTGTTGCGATAGCTGGTATAAGCCTACCAACTGGCGTATCAGGAAAAGAGAATAACCGATCAGCAGACAATTAGAGACAGCTACTATATTCAAGAATGCTTTTCTGTATGGCTTACGGATTATCCACAGCGCCATCAATAACAAGGGTACGGTAGTACAATATGCCACCTGTATAAACTGCATGGGCCGCTATCTTGTAGATTTCTCCCATACCTGGAAATGATACCCGTAAGCATGTTTTGCATCCGGCGCAAATGATTGTTCCGATTGAAGATGCCATTCTGCCGGATTCATTTCCGGAAAAAAAGTGTCGCCAGACAATTCTATTTCTACGCGGGTTAGATAAATCCGCCTGGCCAGCGGAAAAGCTTCCCGGTAAATTTCTCCTCCGCCTATCACAAACAGTTCCTTATAATGAGCTGCCTCGGCCATCGCTATGGCTGCTGTTAATGAATGCACCACTACCACATTTTCTGCCTGCCAATCTGTTTGCCGGGTAATCACAATATTCAAACGCCCCTGCAAAGCTTTGCCCATCGACGCATAGGTTTTCCTTCCCATCACCACCGGCATGGCCCAGGTAGTGCTCTTGAAAAACTTCATGTCATTCGGTAATGACCACAACAACTGGTTGTCTTTACCGATGGCATTATTTTTTGCTGCAGCAACTACTAATGAAATCATCATACCCGGCCCAGACGTTTAATGAATTAAGGAAGTACCTACAAAAGTATAGCATTTCTCCCTTCGGGGAGGTAGTGCATCATCATACTGCCACCGGCGCTTTGATGGGCGCGTGGTGCTGGTAATTTTCCAGTGTAAAATCTTCGAACCGGAAACCAAAAATATCTTTTACCTCCGGGTTGATGCGCATGGTGGGTAAAGCAAAAGGCTCACGCGTTAATTGCAGTTGCGCCTGTTCTATATGGTTATTATACAGATGCACATCACCAAAACTGTGCACAAAATCACCATATTCCAGATCGCAGACCTGGGCCACCATCATGGTCAGCAAAGCATAAGAAGCTATATTGAAGGGTACACCAAGAAATACATCTGCACTGCGCTGGTAAAGCTGACAACTCAGTTTTCCATCGGCCACATAAAACTGGAACAGGGTATGACAGGGCATTAATGCCATTTTAGGTAGTTCAGCCACATTCCAGGCACTCACAATCAACCTTCTGCTATCCGGATTTTTTTTGATCTGGCTGATCAGGTCGGTGATCTGGTCTATCGTAGTACCATCCGCCCCCTGCCAGCTGCGCCACTGTTTACCATACACGGGGCCCAGATCGCCATTGGCATCGGCCCACTCATCCCAGATACTGACTTTGTGATCGTTGAGGTATTTGATATTGGTATCGCCCTGCAAAAACCAGAGCAATTCGTACACAATGCTTTTCAGGTGCAGCTTTTTAGTGGTTACCATCGGAAAACCTTCCTGCAGGTTAAACCGCATCTGGTAACCAAAACAACTGATGGTACCGGTTCCGGTACGGTCGGTTTTCCGGGTTCCTTTTTCTATGATATGCCTGAGTAATTCCTGGTATTGCTGCATGACTGCAAAATACGCCCGAAAAAGCATGTAAGAAAGCAGGAATGAATACTGGGGAGAATCTGTGAATTGTTAGCCCTGTTTTCTGCGCTTGATTTCCTTCCGGATCAGCGAAAGCTCCCTGCCGGTTTGTCCACTCATGCTACTGTTTTCCTGCGCTCGGCGCATCAGGTAAGGGATAACATCGCGTATCGGACCAAAAGGCAGGTATTTGCTCACATTAAACCCTTCTTTGGCCAGGTTGAAAGTGATATTGTCGCTCATCCCGTACAACTGCGAAAAATGTACATGCGGATGGTTATGTGGCAGACCTTTTTCTTCCATCAGGTTAGCGGCAAGCAGATTACTTTCATCATTATGCGAAGCTACAATCACAGAAATATCATTGATGTTATCAATGCAATATCTCACAGAGTCATTGTAATCACGGTCTGTAGCTGCTTTATCCGGCTGTATCGGACTGGTATAGCTTTTTTCAAAAGCACGCTCTCTCTCCTTCTCCATATAAGCTCCCCGCACCAGTTTCATTCCTAATTTAAAGCCCTGCTGCTGTGCAATCTTATGCGACAATTTCAGGAAGTGTAACCTATCGTGACGATATAACTGAATCGTATTGTAAACGATTACTTTCTCTTTGTTAAAGATCTCCATCATTTCAATGGTGAGTCTGTCTACCGGATCCTGGATCCAGCTTTCTTCGGCATCAATTAATACACCGATATTTTTTTCTGCCGCAGCTTCACAGATAATGTACATACGCTCGCGAACCCTGTCCCACTCTGCAATCTCCGCTTCATGATCATGGATACCACTTCGCAAACGCGGCGCTTCATCCAATGTCTGTAACAGGCCAAAACGTGCCAGCCCGGTTACTTTGATACTGATAAAAGGGATATTGGTTTGCGTGGCCGCATAATTGATCACACGAATAAATTCATCAGTAGCATGATCATAGTTCTCTTCGCCTTCTTTTCCTTCCACGCCATAATCCAGAATTACCTGCACACCATATTTGCCCAGAACAGCCCCAACAGCTGCCGTTTCCTCCAGTGTTTCACCACCCACAAACTGTTTGAAAATGGTTTTACGGATAATACCATGTACTGGCAAACCGGTCTTCATTACAAACGGCGTTAACCGTGTACCCAGCTGTACAAACCAGGGAAATTCCATGGTCTTGAACAGGAAAGCTGCCGACTTCAATTCCGAATCGGACTTGTAGGCGAAAGCGTTTTCAGTATTATCAAAGGAGATGTTCATGCTAACAGATGTTCGTGATGCGAATATCGGTACAGCAGCGGTAAGTAAAAAAGGTTTTACCGGAAACTTCGGTTTATTTTTTAAAAAATCAGATAGCCTGGTGGTTAAAGGGCTGTAACACCATTTCACTGACTACCCCGCTTACCGGCTGCTGGCAGAGAAACCAGATGGCTTTGGCAGCTTCTTCGGCCATGATCATCTTGTCGCGCTGCACCCGCAGGTCTATCGTATCCCAGAACGGCGAATCCACCCCGCCCAGAAACAGGTTAGTGATCCGGATATCGGTTCGTTTCAATTCTTCCCTGATGCTTTGCATCATACCCGTTAGTCCATATTTACTCGCACTATACGCTGCCGCTCCGGCCATGGGTACTTTGCCCAGTACACCCGGAATGTTTACGATCAAGCCTTTTTTCCGGGCTTTCATAGAAGGCAATACCGCTTTTACCAGGTAAAAAGCCCCCACCAGGTTGGTTTGCAGGGTAAGCTGAAATTCTTCCGAACTAAGGGTGTCCATAGGTTTGATGATACCGATACCAGCTGCATTCACCACGATATCAATGACAGGGGTTTGTGCCAATACCTGTCCGACTGCCTGGTTTACCGATGCCTCGTTACAGATATCCATCACCAGTGCTCTTTCTGCTGCAATACCTGCTTCCCCGGCCACCTGCTGCAGCTTGTTTGCCTCTCTTCCCGTAATAAATACCGTGGCCCCGTTGCTGCTGATCAGTTTAGCCACCCGGGAACCAATTCCGCCGGTAGCGCCTGTAATCAATACCTGTTTACCCTTCAAAGTTTCCATATAGTTGATTTGATGCTGATAGTAACAATAGCGGTCGCATTTTGTTGCAGGCACCTGTTTATCATGTTCAGAAAAGAAACCGGCCGGGAAGAAAAGTATTGAAGATAATTACGGAAATTCGCAGATGACTATCACTTCTATCGAGATTTATAAATACACCATTCCCATGGTGCCATTTACCATCGCTACAGGTACGATGGATTATGCACAGAACCTGTTTATCCGCATCCATACCAGCGAAGGCATCACCGGCGTAGGCGAATGTTCTGCTTTCCCCATGATCGTGGGAGAAACCCAGGCCACCTGCTTTGAAATGGCCAAAGACTTTGCCCGTCTCTGGAAAAACAAACCGGCCAGTGATATTGATGCAAGGTTACAGGAACTGGACCTGTTCACCGCGGGCAACTATACGGCCAAAAGTGCTTTCGACCTGGCTTTGTATGATATCGCCGCTAAAAAAGCCAACCTGCCTTTGTATCAATACCTGGGCGGAGAAAGAAAACTGATTGAAAGTGATCTCACCATCGGCATCGGCACTCCCGAAAACATGGCTCAGACAGCCCGGGAATTTGTAGCGAAAGGAGTGAATATCATCAAAGTAAAACTGGGAAAGAAACCCGCAGATGATATTGAAAGGATCCGCCAGATCAGGCAAGCGATTGGTTACAATACCCAATTACGTATTGATGCCAACCAGGGCTGGAGTTATGAGGATGCGGTTACCACACTTACGGCACTGGGACAATACGATATCCAGTTCTGCGAACAACCTATGCGCAGATGGAACGATGAATTATTGCCAGCCCTGTGCAAGCTCTCCCCCATTCCGGTAATGGCCGATGAAAGTGTGTTCACCCACCACGATGCGGAACGCATTATCCGGAACAAGGCCTGCGCCTCTATCAATATCAAATTTGCCAAGAGTGGCGGGATACATGAGGCCCTTAAGATCAATGATGTGGCCGAAAAAAATGAGATCTCCTGTATGATGGGGGGTATGCTGGAAAGCCGCGTCGCATTAACCGCCAAAGTGCATTTTGCCATGGCCAAAAACAATGTAAAATTCTACGACCTGGATACCTGCCTCATTGGCCATATCGAAGATCCCGTTACCGGCGGTTGCAGTTATAATGGTATGCAACTGCAACTGACAGAAGCGCCGGGTATTGGTGCCGATGTGGACCCTGCCTACCTGAAAAAACTGGAGCAGGTGGTTATTTGAGTGCCGCCACTGTATCTTTGCCCCCAAATCAAGAAAAATGGAACCGAAGAAAGCAAGTGACAGTTTTGTGGTGATGAACGAACTGGTTTTACCCAATGATACCAATACTTTCGGCAACCTCATGGGAGGCCGTTTAATGTACTGGATGGATATTGCTGCCGGCATTGCGGCTGGCAGGCATTGTAATACCCCCAGCATGACCGCTTCTGTAGATAACCTGAGTTTCAAGAATCCCATTAAACTGGGAAACGTGGTACGGATAGAAGCCAAAGTTTGCCGCGCTTTCAATACATCTATGGAAATTAATATCCGGGTGTGGGGCGAGGACCTGCTGCATCAATATAAATACGAAAGCAACGAAGCTTTTTTCACTTTTGTAGCCTTGGATCCCAATGGTAAACCCCGCAAAGTGCCACCCGTAATTCCGGAAACAGAAGAAGAACAACGTTTATATGATGGTGCGATGCGCAGAAGGCAGTTACGACTGGTACTGGCCGGGAAAATGAAACCGGATGAAGCCAGCGAATTAAAAGCGTTGTTTTTTAAAGACTAACCCCATTCATTTATTTATCCAGCAGGTGCATGATATGGTGTTTGCTTTTGAGCATATAAGTTTTGCTTTGCTCAATCGCTTCCATTACCTGCTCCAGGATCTCTTCTACGGGTTGGGTATAATCGATGACCATCGGCTCTTTAAAACGGATAGAGAGTTGAGATCCTCTTTTCTTGAAGGATAAACCCGTTTTACTGAAAGCACGCCAGAACCCATTGATGACAACAGGTACTACCACGGGATGATTATTCTTGATAATATGCGCCGTACCCTTTCTGCCGGGCGCAAAAGGTTTGGTGGTGCCCTGCGGAAAAGTGATTACCCAGCTTTTATGTAATGCTTCATCAATTTTTACAGTATCTGATTCATCTCTCTCACGGTTAATGTCCTTTCCCTCGGCACGCCAGGTACGTTTCACAGTGAGGGCCCCTGCCATTTTAAAGAAACGGCTGATCCAATTACTGTTCATGGTTTCTTCTGCCGCTACAAAATACACATTGGTGAATGGATTCAACAGGTAATAAGGCAGTCCAAGACGGTTCTCCTTCCGCCATTTAACCGCGCAGAAAATATGTACAAAAGCGATCACATCGGCGAAATAGGTCTGGTGATTACTCACAAAAAGCACATTCTGCCGGGGAAGTTTTCTGAGGTGTTCGGTTCCCTCGATCCGGATCTTATTAAACAGGACAAGCCCCGGATAAGTGATTATGCCCACGGTTCCGTAAACCAATGAACGGATGACCCTGATATATTTAAATCGTTCCACTATTTTCATATGAGGGGTATTGCAAGCGTTGCAAAATAAGGAATTAGCGAATATTAGGTGGGATTGTTTAAAAATAACTGAACCTGCCACCGGTTACTACCGGCTGCGGTAATACATTTGCGGACTGAAAACAGGCATATGGAATTGACTACCGTGATATTTGATATTGATGGGCTGCTCATAGACAGCGAACCACTCTGGAATGAAGCAGCAGCAGAAGTATTCAGCCAATACGGCGTAAACCTGACGGAAGAACAATACAAAACCACAACCGGATTACGCACCAAAGAATTTGTGCATTGGTGGTTTACCCATTTTAATATTGGTCATACAGAACTGGCAAGAGCCGAAAAACAGATTGTCTACAGTGTACTCGACAAAATAGAAAGGAAAGGCACAATCATGCCAGGTGTACCTTATATCTTCGACTTTTTTGCCCGGAGGTCTTTCCGTATTGGACTGGCCACTTCTTCTCCCCCGGCCCTGATCGACCTTGTGGTGAAGATGACGGGTATTGGCAAATACCTGCATGCCACTTCTTCTGCAGAAGACCTGCCCTATGGCAAACCCCATCCACAGGTATACCTGAACTGTGCAGAACAATTGAAGAGCCTTCCGGTACAATGTATCTGTTTCGAAGATTCCTTTAACGGACTCATCGCCGCCAAATCGGCCCGTATGAAATGTGTGATCGTACCACATATCTCCCAGGCAAAAGAAGAAAAATGGGGTGCAGCCGATCTCAAACTATCCTCCCTCCAGAATTTCGGAGAACTGCATTTCAACCTCCTCAACCCATAAAAAAATTACACTCCCAAAACATTCACTCCTTCACTCATTCACTCCTTCACTCATTAAAAAAAGAGCCCCGCTATCCGCAGGGCTCTTTTTATCATTTACTAATCCGGTGAAATCAGAGATTAGTTTTTGCTTCTCAGGTTTGGATGTGGAGCAGGAACTGTGTTAGGTCCATCTTCCAGTGTACCTTGTAAATCTACTGTGTTGGCATCACCATCCTGTGCGTATACAAATAATAATCTGCTTTCAGAAACACCTTGTTTCTCAACCAGGTATTTGATAACAGCGTTTACACGCTCCCAGCTCAGCTGCTGCGCAGACTTGTTAGAAGCACCGTATCCGATTACTTTGATTTTGCAGGTTGGGTTAGCATTCACTTTTGCAGCTACAGAAGCCAGTGTGGCCTGTGCATCTTTGCTCAGTTTAGCATTGCCTTTGAACTGAATGCTTGGCAGGTTGCCGATAGCACATTCTTTTTCAGCAGGTTTCCAGTTAGCCATCATGTCTTTAATTTCTTTGCAACATGCTGGTTCAGGACAACTACCAACACCATCATTGTTTACAGGGAAACAAGATTTAGGAGTCAGTACTTCTTTGTCTTTGAAATCAGGAACACCATCACCATCGGTATCTTTAGAAACACCATGGCTGTCTACAGGAGCACCTTTAGGAGTGTTTGGCTCCAGGTCGAACTGGTCAGTTACACCATCAGCATCTGCATCAGGTAAAACCACTTTAGGCATTTTCATGTGCTTAGGTGAGTTCAGCTCGCTGTATACAAAATTGTTGGGGTTGAGCCAATGAAGTGGTTCCACTCTTTTAGCTTTGTTACCGATATTAATATTCAGTCTTGCACTTGTGTAAGAGTAGAAGTCATTGTTGTTTCCAGCTTTGTAGGCATCAAGATAGTCATATCCTGGAGCAGTGAAAGTGTATTTCTGCTCGATACCAAGACTAAGCTGCTTAGACAGTTTGAAGGCAATACCTGCACCCAGGTTGATACCATGGAACAGCGCATACGCATGACGGTTGTTGATGGTAGCACCACCAATTGTTCCGACAAGACCTGCCTGACTGTTTTGACCATTCACACCGGTTTGTCCATAGAAATAATTGTAACCACCCGGTTGTGCTCCTGGTGCACCTTTGTATTGAACAAGGGCTGCATTGAAACTGTAGCCTGTAACGAGGTATACATTGGTTTTAGGATTACCTCTGTAGTTGCTGGCAGCATTCAGAGAAGTAAGGACATCAAAACTCAGCTGGTAAGTTTTGTTTTTGTAGTCCACCTGTCCTGTTGCTACACCATACGCATTGGGTGAGCCTGCGTTCCACAAACCAGTCAGACCGGTTCTGATTGAAAACACATGACTTATTGCCTTACGTAATGTAACATTGGCTCCAAAGCCTGTTTTGCCATTTACATCACCTCTGATAGAGCTGATGCCTAATCCAAATCCCAGTTCCCACTGATCACGCGGACGTGCAGGGTAAGGGTATTGATTGTTTAAAAACTCATTGTGCTGGGGCAGATTTTTCACTGCAATTTTGGAAGTGTCTTTCCAATCCCAACCCCAATCTGTTTGAGCGAATCCGACCGACTGTATCAGAACGATCAGTGCTGCTAATAAAAGGTGTTTTTTGCTTGCCATATAGATATTTATTTATTGTGTAAAAAAGTCGTTTCTGGGAGGAAACATTGCAAATTTATACATTATGAGTCATTCTTGCAATTTTTGGGCCAAAATTATCAGGTATTAATCCTACGTAAAGACCGCAGTAAATCAATTAACGCTGCTTATGGCTGTTATATTGCCTGTATCGGCCTTATATTGCAACATATTTGATCCATGAAATTAGCAAAACAGGTTATCGCAGCGGAACTTAACATGTTCGAATCACACTTTAAAGAAGCTGTGAAAAGCAGAATTGCACTGCTGGACAGGATCATGCAATATATAGTTAAGCGCAAAGGAAAACAGATGCGCCCCATGTTTGTTCTGTTAAGTGCCAAATTGGGAGGTCCTGTGAATGAAAGTACTTTCCGGGCCGCTTCGCTGGTAGAATTGGTTCATACCGCTACCCTGGTTCACGACGATGTGGTGGATGATTCGATGGAAAGGCGCGGATTTTTCTCTGTTAATGCTTTATGGAAAAATAAAATCGCCATCCTGGTGGGAGATTACCTGCTTTCAAAAGGCTTGTTATTGTCCCTCACCAATAAAGACCATATGGTGCTGGAAATTCTGACCGAAGCATTTAAGCTGATGAGCGAGGGCGAATTACTGCAGTTCGAAAAATCACGCAAACTGAACCTGAACGAAGAGATTTATTACGATATCATCAAAGGAAAAACCGCTTCACTGCTGGCTTCAGCCTGTGCAGCCGGTGCCTCTACTACCTTCGAAAACCCGGAAGATGTGAACCGGATGAAACTGTTCGGTGAAAAAGTGGGTATGGCTTTCCAGATCAAAGACGATCTCTTTGATTATGGCTCTCAGGATGTGGGCAAACCCACCGGAAATGATATCAAAGAGAAAAAACTCACACTGCCTTTAATATATACACTCAATCATTGTTCTCCCGACATACGTCGGAAACTGATCTATATCGTCAAAAACGAGAATACCCAGAAAGACAAAGTGCAATTTGTACTGGATGAAGTGAATAAAGCCGGGGGTATCCGTTACGCCACAGATAAAATGAATGCTTTCCGCGATGAGGCACTGGATCTCTTATATCAATTCCCCGATTCCGACGTGCGTAAAGCCCTGGAAGAGCTCGTCCGCTACACAACCGACCGCGCCTATTAATGCAAAAACGCTGGAACATATTACAAGCCGGTGAAGAAAAGATTACTTCACTCAGGGACGCCCTGAAAATTAATACGGTCTTGTGTAAGATACTGGTACAAAGAGGGATCGATAACTTCAACAAAGCCAAAACCTATTTCCGCCCACAACTCAGCGAACTGCATGATCCCTGGCTGATGAAAGATATGGACAAAGCCGTGGCCCGTATCCTCTCGGCCTTTGAAAAGGGAGAAAAAATCCTGGTTTTTGGCGATTATGATGTGGATGGTACCACTTCGGTGGCCTGCATGTACCAGTTCATTAAACATATTTACAGCGATACCGATTTTTATATCCCCCACCGCTACCGCGAGGGATATGGTGTATCAAAACTGGGGATTGATTTTGCCAAAGAAAATGGTTTTACACTGATCATCTCGCTCGACTGCGGTATCAAATCAGTGGAATTGATCACTTATGCCAAATCTATCGGGATCGACTTTGTTGTCTGCGATCATCATTTACCCGATAAAGAACTGCCTCCCGCCGTAGCCATACTCAATGCCAAACAGTTGGATTGCCCCTACCCCTATAAAGAACTCTGCGGATGCGGCGTAGGATTTAAACTGATGATGGCACTCGCAGAAAAATTGGGACTGCCCGAAGAATCTTACCTCGTATACCTCGATCTCGTAGCCACTGCCATTGCTGCGGATATTGTTCCCATTACCGGCGAGAACAGAGTAATGGCCTACTATGGATTACAGAAAGTGAATACCGACCCCTGTGCCGGCATCAAAGCCCTGATGCAACTGGCCGGTGTACAGAAACACATGCATATCAGCAACCTGGTGTTTGTGATTGCCCCAAGGGTAAACGCTGCCGGCAGAATGGACGATGCGCGTAAAGCCGTACAACTCTTTGTAGAAAAAGATTACAACAAAGCCCTTGCTTTTGCAGAAATGCTGCACAGTGATAATGCCGACCGGAGAGAAGCCGACAGTAGTATTACAACAGAAGCGCTCGCTTTAATACAGCAGGATCCCTTAGCAGCTTCCCGGAAAACAACGGTGGTATTCCAGGAACATTGGCACAAAGGGGTGGTGGGTATTGTGGCCAGTCGTTTGATAGAAACTTATTACCGTCCTACTATCGTACTAACCCGCAGTGGCGATTATGTAGCAGGTAGTGCCCGCAGTGTTGCCGGCTTTAATCTCTACGAAGCCATCCATGCCTGCCGCGAACACCTGCTGGGCTATGGTGGACATTTTGCCGCAGCCGGCATGACCCTTCTTCCGGAAAATGTAACTGCTTTTGCAGATGCATTCGAAAAAGAAGTGAGCGCACTCATCACCGATGACCTGTTGATTCCTGAAATCATCATCGATGCAGAAATCAGCTTCACAGATATCACGCCCTCCTTCTTCAGTATATTAGCACAGATGGAGCCGTTCGGACCGGAAAATATGCGCCCGGTATTTATTGCACGGAATGTAATAGATACAGGTTTCTCCAAAATTGTGAAAGAACAACATATCCGTTTTGTACTCAGGCAGAACAATATCACCCTCACAGGTATTGGTTTCAATATGGCAAACAAGTTCCCTATTCTCCAGCAGCAGGAACCCATAGACATCGTATTCACCATCGACGAAAACGTATGGAACGGAGAAACCAGCTTACAACTGAAAATGATCGATCTGCGGATCAGTGGTTCCTGGTAAAACTCTTGTTATTTAATTTTTCTCGCAAAGGCGCAAAGGCGCGGTTTTTCTTTTAAGGATGCGTATTAATGCGCTGTGACCACAATTCGCTAAGTAGTAATATTATAGCAGGAATAGATATTCTATGACAGAAAATGAGATAGCAACGATTGCTGTTAAAACGGCCTTCAACATTCATTCTGAACTTGGCCCGGGTTTATTCGAATCTGTGTATGAATCGATCATGGAATTCGAGTTGATCCATACACATAAACTATACGTAAGGAAACAGACACCACTTCCTGTTATCTGGAAAAATCAAAAACTGGATCTTGGTTTCAGAGCAGACCTCATTGTTGAAAATAAATGTATCATTGAGATCAAATCAATCGAAGCAATAGCCAATGTACATTATAAACAAGTGCTGACCTACCTGAAACTTACCCATATAAAACTCGGCCTACTTATCAATTTCAATGAAGAACTCCTAAAGTCTGGTATCCGCCGTATCGTAAACAATCTTTAACTGCGCCTTTGCGCCTTTGCGAGCGAAAAAAAAAGGTGCCTGCAGACAACAAGCACCCTTTACCTTTTCGTCTATATATTACGCATTCACCTTAATCTCACCCTGCAACAACTCCACACTGCGGTTAATGAAATTGGTTAATTCATTTCCTTTTAATAATCCCTGCGAAAGTAAGGCAAGATCTGCCAGGTTACGCACCTGTTTCTGCTGGATGGCACTGTCTTTTTCTTTCAACAGTTGCTGATATATTGGGTGATTACCATTCACGGTCAACGTTACTTCATCAGGCATCTGCGCATAAAAAGCCGTCATACCGCCGCCCACAGCACCCATGTCTTTCATCCGGCGCATAAACTCTGGCCGCGTAGCAATGACAGGTGCAGATTCAGGACTCAATCCCTTGATCTCCGTAGTTACATGCAGGTTATCAATCTGCATGTTAAAGAGTTCCGTCAGTTTACCGGCATCGTCTTTACTTAACACACTCTCATTGGTTTCCTGTTTGTCTATCAGGTTGTCTACAATATCAGCATCCACCCGTACAAAACTTACATTCTCCCATTTCATTTCCATCGTATTGATGAAAGCTGCATCCACCAGTGTTTCCATCTTCAGCACCGTATATCCTTTCTGGGTGCAGGCCTGTATATAAGCATCCTGCTGAACAGGATTAGTGGTATAGAGGATCACTTGTTTACCGTCCTTATTCTTCTGTAAGGTTTCAGTAGCCGTTTTATATTCTTCCAGTGTATGAAATTTACCGGTGGTGTCTTCCATCACCAGAAATTTATTGGCTTTTTCAAGGAACTTGTCGTCGGTCATCATACCATATTTCACAAACAGTCCCAGACTCTCCCATTTTTCTTCCAGTGAACTTCTTTCGTTACGGAAGATCTCATCCAGCTTATCGGCTACTTTTTTGGTAATGTGCGCGTTAATCTTTTTCACATTCGGATCGCCCTGCAGGTAACTGCGGCTTACGTTCAGTGGAATATCCGGACTATCAATCACTCCCTGCAGCAACATCAGGAATTCCGGTACAATGTCTTTCACTTCATCTGTTACAAATACCTGGTTGCAGTATAACTGGATCTTGTCTTTCTGGATCTCATAACTCTGTTTGATCTTGGGGAAATATAAAACGCCCGTCAGGTTAAACGGATAGTCTACATTCAGGTGGATCCAGAACAAAGGTGTTTCATTGAAAGGATATAATTCTTTGTAGAATTTTTCGTAGTCTTCTTTGCTTAATTCAGAAGGCTTTTTTACCCAGATAGGGTCTGTATTGTTGATAGATTTTTCTTCTGCTTCTTTCTCTTTCTCTTCACCTGCTTCAGAAAAATAAATGGCGATCGGTAAGAACTTACAGAATCTTTCCAGGATACTTTTGATTCTGCCCGCTTCCAGGAATTCTTTGCTCTCTTCATTGATATGCAGCACAATTTTAGTACCGCGCTGGTTGTAGTCTACATCGTATAATTCAAACTCCGGACTACCATCGCAGCTCCAGTAAACGCCACTGCCTTCTTTATGACTCTTGGTAAAGATCTCCACTTTATCACTCACCATAAAGGAGCTGTAGAAACCCAGACCAAAATGCCCGATAATATTGGCATCCTTGTACTTCTGCATAAACTCTTCCGCACCGCTGAAAGCTACCTGGTTGATGTATTTATCTACTTCCTCACCAGTCATACCCACACCGCGGTCAATGATACTGAGGGTTTTTTCTTTGGCATCCAGTACCACATCAATACGCAACTCACCCATTTCTCCTTTGGCTTCGCCGATGGAAGAAAGGGTCTTCAGTTTCTGGGAAGCATCCACTGCATTACTTACCAGCTCACGCAGGAAGATTTCATGGTCGCTGTAAAGGAATTTCTTGATAATGGGGAAAATGTTCTCGGTCTGTACCCGTATCTGGCCTTTTTGCATAGTACTAGTTTTGCCAGCCAATGAACAAAGAAAGTACCAAACAGGCTCTTGCTGACAGGATGACAAGTCTCAAAACCCTCCCCGAACGGCAGATTACCTTCTGACAGGAAAAAAATGCAGTCGCTAATTACCCCGGATCCGGATATTATCCAGCTGAAAACGGGTGGTACGGGCGTCATTTGGATTGATGGGGTCGGCCCCTTCATATCGGAAAGCCAATGAAATAGTCCCCGAAAACCCCGACAGGCTGATCTCACCAGATGCTACCCATTTGGCAGCTACTGCCGAAACCGTACCCTTTGCCATAAGGGCCTTGAGCGGCGTCCATTTCGCTTTCCAGGGGGTATTGCCACCATCGTAATTGTTTGATACCAGCACCTGTAATACCGCACCATTGTCAAAACCATCCCGTGTATCGAAACTGAGTATCTCATTAGCTGAATTAGCCAGGTTAACCGGCGGGGTAATGAGCCAGGATACCAATACCGGTTTGCCGGTAGCAAAAGCACTGATCTCAGCATACTGGTTATTTAAGGTTGTGTTTACCAGAAAATACAGGTCGCCCGTTTCTGCAATATTCTTCCAACCGGGTTTCGAGAATACGGTTTGTCCCTGCTGCTGTTCAAAATCTTCGGCCAGCAATTCTTTTGCTCCCGCAGCAGTACAACGCAATCCGGTCAGCTGTACATCACTGGTATCTCTGAGTAATAATTGCCGGCTGGTACCAAACACACTGTACACGGCGGTAATGCTACCATTGCCTCTGGGTATTTTAGCGGCAGCAAAACGTGCAAATCCACTGGTTCTTAGATACGCACTACCACCCTTACAGGATTTAACAATGGCATTGGAAGATAATTTATTGATCGCATCTGCGTAGGTACTTCCGGTATCCGTTACGGCAAACTCCAACTGATCTATCTGCACCAGGCAACTCTGCAGCGAATCGCCCAACTCATCTAATCGAACACGATGAGCCATCACCGGCTGGTTCAGTGCTTTTTTTACAATGAACCTGTTAAACAATGGAACCGGTATGGGTAATAGTTCCGGGTACCGGGGATCCGACCAATCCACGCCCCCTCCCAACTGTACCATCCTTGCATAATCGCCCAGATACAATCCTTTCAGTTTTACAGCGAGTCTTCTGCCAACAGGATAATCCGCATACAAGCCAAACCCATCCATCCGGATCGTGATGCCACCTGTGCTGTCCTGCAGCACAATCGATTTATAAAAATTATCCTTGCTGTCATCTGCAATCACAATGCCTTCAATGATCCAGTCTCCGGTAATATACCCAATACTGCCACTCACCTGTTTACTCCGCAGATCACGGATACTGAGATTAGCTGAAATATCCGGCCCCATATAAGCCGGTGGTGCATCAAACCGCTTATAACATTGCAAACCCGTAACCATCATCAGGCATATACAGCAGGTATAACCAATAGATATTGTCTTCATGATCAAAAACGAATGGAGAGGTTAACAGAAAAATTTATTCCCATCGCATAAAAATATTTGGGTGGGAATTTGTCCGCATTTTTGGTGTCCATATCAAAGCGTAACTGTTCATATCCACCAGAAATCATTCCTTTTCTGTTCAGCAGATTATTGATGCTGATATGACATAACAGCGTAGGCGGATGTTGGGCATCCAGCCAGCGCAGTCTCGCAGAGCCACCCACCGAAAAGTCAACCGTATATTGTTCCGGCAGTTTTTCCTGGTTAATCATCCGGTACCACTGCTCAGAGCCTTCGGTTATGTTTTCCATCGCCTGGTAGGTTCTTCGCAGTGGATTAAAGGCCAGCCAATGTTGCCTGAAATAACTGGCAGACAAATTCATATACACAAAAGAACCCGGCTGGTAACTGATCCCCAAACCATACGCTTCCTGCGGTGTGCCTTCGATCCGGAAATTGTTCATATATACCTGGGTACGCTCCAGTTCATACGCATCATTATCAGCGGTAACAGACAATTGCGGTCTGCTGTTGTAATAATAGCTCCCCACAGAAGCGCCTAACTGCAAGCTTAGCTTTCCTGTTGCCGCCCATTCACCTCCCAGTTCTATTCCGGAATAGATCCGGTTGATGCCCCATAAAGCATCATTCACCAGTGCCCTGTAACCATCGTGGTAAAAGCTTAGCACATTCATGCCGTCCCACTGTTGCGTAACAAAGCCACTGAGCCGGAACTTCAGTTTTGGCGCCTGGTGCCGGTAACCAGCTTCCAGTGATACAGTTTTTTCACTGGCAATATTCTCCTGCCTCGTATCCCTTGTTCTGGGTGAGATAAATACATTATCAAACAGAGGCGCTTTACTCATTACAATCCCTTGCAGATAAACATATTTCCTGCCATTGATTTTATAAGTAATACCTGCCTTGAGCGCCGGGTTCGTAAACGACTGTACCGCAGATTTTCCGTACGACTGAAACGGAAACAACCCATTCCTCGTTTTCCCATCGCGGTAATAACTGGTTGTTGATACAGACAACCCTGCAAAACCATCCAACCGTTCTTTGCTGGCCGTAAAGAGCAAAAAGCCTTCCCCGCGGGTAGTATGCATACTGTAATCATATCCATACCGGTCTCCCACACCCACCAGCCGGTTGGGGCGATTCAGGTCATTCTGCAACACTTTCTGATTACCCGGAAAATCATTCTCTGCAAACATATTCCAGTCCACCACATACTCACCTCCCAACAGGTCTTTCACCCTTGTATAATAATCGCTTTGCTGTGCCAGCAGATGAATACCTCCCGTAAAAGAAAAACGATGATTGATTCTTGTATGCACAATCGTACTGAATACGATTCTTTGCAGATTCATCACTCGCTCAGCCAGCCAATAATGAGCACGCAGACCTGTATACAGATTGCCCTTTCTGCCATCTGCATCCTGTATGGTTTCCCTGCTGTTCCGGTTCACTTCGTACAAACGATCCCAGTTCATCTGTTTCACAGAAAACCCGTCACGCCATGCATCCGTTACGGCTTCCCGCAACACCGAATCCGTTTGGTAACCCGGCAGGTAGCGGTAATAATCGGGCCTGGGATCCGGTGCATCAAACCAATCCAATGCCGTACTGATTTTGGTACCGGTAATTAACCCCAGCGAGCTGATCCTCGTCGTATGATTATTCACTCTGAATTCATCTGAGATGATCAATACCGGCTGATGTGCCGTATTCATATTGGCATTTCTTTTCACACCCGACTGATACCCCCAATAAGGATTATAGAAAGCAGATCCATTCAGTGCAACAGCCTCCTTCAACACCGGACCCTGTTTGCCATTTTGCGTATGGTTTCCAAAAAAGACCAACGATAAAAGATGACCACTCTCCAGTTGTTTATCAATAGCTATATAATAACTGCCGCTCCGGTAATCCGTTCCCGGCATATAACTTTCCCATGCGTACCGAAAACTGCCGGATACCGAATAGGCCCAGCCCTTCCGGTTCATGGCCCTGCTATGCGTAAACTGATAACGGTGCGAGAATAAACGGTTGCTGCTGGTATAACCCAACTGTGTTCCCACCCTTTGACGGGATGCACGCATATCCATGGCAGTAAGGCTTCCTGCATTACCAAAACCCAGTTCCGAAGCCTGTAATCCCAACACCTGCTGGTTATTACGCGTAACTTCATTCAGGCCGCTCCATAAACTCCATTGGGTACTGCCATCATCCGGGTTCTGCATGGGCAACCCATTGATCTGCGTGCTGAACAGATCCGACGGGTATCCCCGCATCCGGAAACGCATCACCGAAAAATGAAAAGAAGCCATCGATGCCAGTATATCCCGATTGGCAGATAAAACCGAAGGCACAAACAACTGCGCACTCTCGGAACGTTCCGTTTCATTCAGTGTAATAATGGGTAATTCATATACCTGCTCCTCCTTCAGTAAGGCAGCAGTAATACTGTCTGTAAACCTGTTTTTTTGTTTTTTGGCCGGATCAACTGTCTGTGCGTACAAGCCCCCGCAAATACAAAGCATGATCCCTAGGCATGATAGTTGCTGCATGGCGGCAATTATTTTCAATAAATAATGCGGGGAACAGACAGTGACAATGAAACAGGAAATAAAAATAATTCTTTGTTTTTCCTGCGCAAGAAAAACCGGAAAAACTGCGGTAAATACGCTACCGCAAAAGGGAAACAAACGGTAGGTTTGTTCGATCCATTACTTATGAGAATACTATTCGTTTATATATGGCTGCTGCTGTTATACCAGCCTGCAAAAGCGCAAACCCATCGCTACAAAACCTGTGTGATCGCTTTCTATAACCTGGAGAATTTCTACGACACCATCAACAATCCACTGGTGAATGATGATGATTTTACCCCCACCGGTGCCAAACACTACACCAAAGAAATCTACCTCGATAAAATGGAAAAACTCGCTACCGTCATCAGCCAGATCGGAACAGAGATCAGTTCCACCGGCCCCGCCCTGCTCGGCGTTGCCGAAATTGAAAACGATACGGTTTTGCAGGCACTCACCCATCACCCCTTTCTCGTACAGAGACATTACCAACTCATCCATTTCGACTCCCGCGATGCCCGGGGTATTGATGTGGCACTTTTATACAATCCCTCTATCTTCCTTCCCGAAAAAGCCGCCAAACTTTTTGTACCGCTTCCCGGCAACAGTAAAGAAGCGTATTATACCCGCGATATCCTCTATACAACCGGCTGGCTGGCCGGCGAAAGAATTCATGTGTATGTAAACCACTGGCCCAGCCGCCGGGGTGGCGAAGAAAGAAGTTCACCCGCCCGCGAAGCCGCCGCCCGGGTTTGCAAAAACCACTTCGATTCCATCCTTCTCAAAGAGCCTGCAGCCAAAATCATTGTTATGGGCGATCTGAACGATGACCCCGACAGCCCCAGCATCACCCAAACACTGGCCGCCAGCCCCACCATCGCCCAAACCCGGCCCGGCCAGTTGTTTAATCCCTGGACCCACTGGTACCGGAACGGCATCGGCACCCTGGCCAACCGCGACAGCTGGGGCCTCTTCGACCAGATCCTCGTCTCCCATGCCTGGTTAGCCCCTGCCCGGGATGGTTTTTTCTTCCACAGCCAGCACATTTTCCACCCCCCTTATCTCACCGAAAATACCGGCCGCTACAAAGGTTACCCCATGCGCACCTGGGACGGCAATACCTACCGCGGCGGCTACAGCGACCACTTCCCCACCTATATCGTATTACTAAAAAACCTAAAATAAAGGCCCCTTCCGGCAAATAAAGAGTGTAAAGAGCCAAAAAACTCCCAACTCCTAACCCCAAACTCCAAACTTTTCCTTACTTTTGCAGCCCCAAATCTGTATTTGGCAGATTCTTTCCACCGGGTTTCCGGAGCGGATTGACCACTGGGATAAACCAATTTAAAACCTAAAAATTCAGGTAATGAACAATTACGAATTGATGGTGATCTTTACTCCGGTACTGTCTGAAGAAGACTTCAAAGCTTCTCAGAAAAAGTATTCCGACCTGATCGCCGAACTGGGTGGTGCTACTGTGCACAGCAACCCATGGGGCTTAAAATCCCTCGCTTACCCTATCCAGAAGAAAACAACCGGGATCTACTGGTTACTGGAATTCCAGGGCCCTTCAGAACTTAACGAAAAACTGAAGATCCAGATGTTGCGCGATGAGCAGATTATGCGCCACATGATCACCCGTCTCGATAAATACGCCGTCGAGTACAATCACGTGAAAAGAAATGGCGGATTTGCAATGCAAGACAAACAGGAGGCTTAATCATGGCAAAGAACGAAATCAAATACCTGACCGCCATCAAACAGGAGAAGCCCAAGAAAAAATTCTGCCGCTTCAAAAAATATGGCATCAAATACGTGGATTACAAGGACATCGAATTCCTGAAAAAATTCATCAACGAGCAGGGTAAATTATTACCACGCCGCTTAACCGGTAACTCGCTGAAATACCAGCGTAAAGTACAGGATGCAGTGAAAAAAGCCCGTCAGATGGCCCTGTTACCATACGTAACCGATTTATTAAAATAGCATTCATTAGTAACCTTCCCTAATCCCGCCGCAGGCGGGAGACAGTCAACAAAGCGAAAGCCGACTGGGCTCTTGGGACTAAAACAATTATCATGCAAGTAATCTTAATTCAAGACGTAGATAACCTGGGTGGACGTAACGAACTGGTAACCGTAAAAAACGGTTATGCACGTAACTACCTGATCCCTCAGAAATTTGCGGTAGAAGCCAGCGCTTCTAACCTGAAGCAATACGAAGAGCGTCTGAAAGTGATCACCAAGAAAGAAGCCGCTATGCTGGCCGAACTCAATAAAGTGATCGATGTACTGAAAGCATCTGCAGTGTCTATCGGCGCCAAAACCGGTACCAGCGGCAAGATCTTCGGTAGCGTTACCTCTTTACAGATCGCCCGCGCCATCCGCGACCAGAAAGGTTACGAGATCGACCGTAAGCGTATCGCCATCGTAGACGAAGTAAAAGAACTGGGTACACACAAAGCAACCATCGATTTTGGTAACGGAAACGTTGTAGAGATTGATTTTGAAGTAGTTGCAGAGTAATTGCACCTGAATCGCATAAAAAAAGCCTGTTCCCCGGAACGGGCTTTTTAGTGTCCGGGCACCAGCTTCCCATGGCAACGCCGGTTGTGTCACTCACTTCAGGGTTCCGGGTGCCTGGCAGCAGGGTAAAACAGCTTTTCGGAAGCATCCCGGAAAAGGCCAAAAAAAATAGGGCAATTCAACAAAATCCCTATCTTCGGGAGTCCAATGACAGTTCTTCCATATTCCAGAAGGTTTTAAACGTAAATGCTTCCAGGTTTTTGGTTACTGTTTTACTCATTGGTTTTTGATCATTTAATTTTTTTAAGAACATGAACATTTACGTTGGAAATCTGAACTGGAATATGTCCAGCGAAGACCTGCAGAACCTGTTTACCCCGTACGGAGAAGTAACCAGTGCAAAGATCGTTACCGACAAATTCAACAACGACCGCAGCAAAGGTTTCGGTTTTGTTGAAATGGCTGATGATGAAGCTGCCCGTGCAGCTATCGCAGCACTGCACGACACAGACATCCTGGGTCGTAAGATCGTTGTTAACGAATCTACACCACGCCCAGAAGGCGAAAGAGGCGGCTTCAAGAAGAAGAGCTTCGGTGGTGGTGGCGGCGGAAGCCGTGGTGGTTACGGCGGCGGCGGTGGAAACCGTAGCGGCGGCGGTGGCGGATACAACCGCGATCGTGGTGGTAACGGCGGTGGCGGTGGATACAACAGGTATTAATCCTACACAACCCAAACTAACTCTCAAGTCCGGCCTTGCCGGACTTTTTTTATGTCCACCAGCCAAGTGCCTACCCCCAACCCGGTTCTCATGCGGCTGGCGGCACTTTCTTATATTTGAATCATGAAAAACACCACCATTAGTTCTCCCGTTGCCGGCGTAATGCGCTGGGGTGTATGGGGCGCTAATTTCAGCACCGCCCAATACCGCGAAATGATTGAGACCTGCCTGCAGTTCGGCATCTCCGCTTTTGATCATGCCGATATCTATGGCGATTATACCACGGAAGAAGATTTTGGTGAAGCACTCAAAGAAAATCCATCTCTCCGGCAACACCTCAAACTCATTACCAAATGTGGTATACAGATGGTAACACCCAACCGGCCGGCGCATACCATCAAATCATACAATACTTCCCGCGAGCATATCATCCGCTCAGCAGAACAATCCTTACGAAATTTCGGTACAGACTATCTCGATGTACTGCTCATCCATCGCCCCGATCCCCTGCTCGATCCGGCAGAAGTAGCCGAAGCAGTGGAACAACTGAAACAACAGGGGAAAATTCTTTCTTTCGGTATATCTAATTTTCTGCCCCATCAAACAGATCTGCTGGTCAAGTATACACTGATAGACTATAACCAGCTCGAAATTTCTCTGCTGCAGTTACAGGCATTAACCGATGGCAGTCTCGAAAACTGTATGAAGAACAAGATCATCCCCATGGCATGGGCACCATTGGGTGGCGGACTGTTTACAGACGATAGTCATCCCCGTTTCAGGGCTATTTCAAACGCCGCCAATCAACTGGCCGAAAAATACAATACCGGGCTCAACGAAATTCTGCTGGCCTGGTTACATACCCATCCTTCCGGCATCCAATCAGTGATCGGTACTACCAAAATCGAAAGATTACTGCAGGCCAAAGCGGCAGCAGCTATCCGGTTGGAAAAAGAAGATTGGTTTGCTTTATTACTGGCAGCGAAAGGAGAAGACATAGCCTGATGGATGAAGATGCGTTTGCTGAAATCTATCGGTAATGTAACGGTAGCTGTACAGAAAAGCAGCTGCCTTTACCCACTTCACTTTCCAGGTTAATCTTACCTCCATGAGCTTCTATAATCTCCCGGCAGATGGAAAGCCCCATGCCATAACTGATCTCACCTTCCGTACCCCGGCGCCGGGTATGTGTCAGCATATCAAAAACCCGTTCCTGGTCTTCTTTCGGAATACCTATTCCCGAATCGCACACACAAAAAACAGCATAATTCCCCTGCTTTTCAGTGCGTATGTTAATGACAGATCCGGCGGCACTGAACTTAATGGCATTGTTGACCAGATTCGTCAGTACACGTATGACCCTGTGTTTATCTGCCTGAACCATCAGCTCAGTTTCCCAATAGTGTTCCGCTATGCGGCTGTTTTTTTTGGCGGCACTTACCTGCAACAAGGAAACTGCGTCTTTCATCACCTGGTTCAGATCCAGCGTTTTTAATGAAAGTTGGTGAACAGTAACGCTATTGTTCTGCAGCAGTTCATTGATCAGGGTGAGTGAAGTATCAGACGCATGTAATGCCAGTTGTACCAGTTCCTTTTGTGCGGGTGTAAATTCCTTATCAGAAAGCATGATATGACAGATCCCGGAGATATTGTTAACCGGACTGCGCAGATCATGGGCCACCGTATTCAGGATCCTGTTTTTCTGTTCCTGTGCAAGAGACAGTGCCTTGTTGGTATTCTGCAACTGCTCCAGGTTCCGGAAATAGATATGTTTGAAATAAAATAAAGACATCCCAAAAACGATCAATGGAACCAGAATTTTCAGTACTTCAGCAACCAGCTGTAGAACCGAATCATGTATCAATAAAATATCATCGAGCCTGATCAGTACGAACACTACTGATACCAACAGCGAAAAAAAGAGGTATTGCCAATTCTTATCAAATACAACCACCGCAGCAATCATCATGATTAATAAACGGTACTCACTTCCGTTTTTAAAAGTATAAGCGGCGATAGCTGCAATCAACGATAACAGCAGTAGAAGCAGGGAACGCTGGTGCAGTCCTTTTTGAAGGTAGGAAATGCGGAAGGCCCAGGCAAAAATCAGCAACTGACACAGATTCAGTATGCCGGGCAAAAGAGCTTGATAATATACATTAATGACCAGAGAAAGAAGCGCGAAAGGAGCTGCTATCAACAGAAACAGATTGTACATATAGGTTTTCTGCACTTCCACAAATGAAGCATCCTCACGAATACCCATACGAAGTAACTGCTGAAGGCCTGACAATAGCCGATCTATCATGAAGAGGTTGGAATTGAATTCTGATGTAAAATAGCAACAAAAGACAAGAACTGGTTTAGCAATTTAAAATGAACCAGCATCCGGTTTGGTTAGCAGTAATGGGGAACAGTTATCAGTACTGTTAACACATTCATTCTGAATAAATACTGACAAAAAAATCCAATCATATTATTGATCAGGTTATCATTAATAGGGCAGCTACCTACTCCCCATCCCGCCAACGGCGGGAGCGTACCATCGGCATTACCTGATCAGTCAGTTTTCCTTCAGTTCGGGGCACAAAAAAACCCGATCATTTTATTGATCGGGTTATCATAAATATGGCAGCTTCCTACTCCCCATCCCGCCAACGGCGGGAGCGTACCATCGGCACTACCTGATCAATCAGTTTTCCTTCAGTTCGGGGCACAAAAAAACCCGATCATTTTATTGATCGGGTTATAATAAATATGGCAGCTACCTACTCTCCCAGCGTGATGCGAGTACCATCGGCCATGGGGGACTTAACTTCTCTGTTCGGAATGGGAAGAGGTGAACACCCCCGGCAAAACCACCATAAGATCTTCATAAGCTGTGAGCCTATAGCTGCGAGCTGCGAGCTTTTGCTCGTGGCTCATGGCTCGTGGCTCATGGCTTAAATAAGTTACATATTGGGAAGCTAGAAAAACTACAAGAAAAAAAATAAAGCTTACGGGCAATTAGTACTACTTGGCTTTGTTGTTACCAACTTTACACCTATAGCCTATCAACGTCATAGTCTTTGACGACCCTTAAAAGTAAACTCATCTTGTGGAAGGTTTCACGCTTAGATGCTTTCAGCGTTTATCCTTGCCGTGCGTAGCTACTCTGCATTGCACCTGGCGGCACAACAGATACACCAGCGGCACGTACGTCCCGGTCCTCTCGTACTAAGGACATGTCCACTCAATTTACTAGCGCCCACCACAGATAGGGACCGAACTGTCTTGCGACGTTCTGAACCCAGTTCACGTGCCACTTTAATCGGCGAACAGCCGAACCCTTGGGACCTTCTCCAGCCCCAGGATGTGACGAACCGACATCGAGGTGCCAAACCTTACCGTCGATATGAGCTCTTGGGTAAGATCAGCCTGTTATCCCCGGAGTACCTTTTATCCTTTGAGCGATGTCCCTTCCATACAGAAACACCGGATCACTTTAGCCAGCTTTCGCTCCTGCTCGACGTGTTTGTCTCACAGTCAAGCACCCTTTTACTAATGCGCTCTTCGTACGATTACCAACCGTACTGAGGGTACCTTTGCGAGCCTCCGTTACTTTTTAGGAGGCGACCACCCCAGTCAAACTACCCACCATGCAATGTCCCCCGCAAGGGGTTAGGTTCTAAGCAACAAAAGGTTGGTATTTCAACGATGACTCCACAATACCTGGCGATACTGCTTCAAAGTCTCCCAACTATCCTACACATTTGTTGCTCAAAATCAATGCAAAGTTGTAGTGAAGGTTCACGGGGTCTTTCCGTCCCGTGGCGGGTAACCGGCATCTTCACCGATACTACAATTTCACCGGGCTCGTGGAGGAGACAGTGTACAACTCATTAGACCATTCGTGCAGGTCGGAACTTACCCGACAAGGAATTTCGCTACCTTAGGACCGTTATAGTTACGGCCGCCGTTTACTGGGGCTTCAGTCAGGAGCTTTGGCTT